>Ga0169931_10000103_pt1 | contig 125520 bp, 124 predicted proteins | sample Kivu_15m_20L_FD_129675 | JGI IMG/M metagenome (GOLD analysis project Ga0169931, IMG submission 129675) | Freshwater microbial communities from Lake Kivu, Western Province, Rwanda to study Microbial Dark Matter (Phase II) - Kivu_15m_20L... | ecosystem: Environmental > Aquatic > Freshwater >... | reverse complement strand
CGGGCGCGACGGGCGCGACGACGGCGGGTATGCGCTCGTCATGGTGACGATCCTGCTGACGCTCATGCTGATGCTCACCTCGATCGCCGTGTCCTCGGTGTGGACCGACCTGCGCCGGGCGCCGCGAGCCGAACGGGTGCTCGAATCCCGTACGGCGGCCGACGCCGTGTTCAACGCGCTGTTCGGCCAGGCGACCGGGCAGGGCCTGCTGCCGCAGCTCGGCGGTGGCGGCGCGCTCAACTTCTCGATCCCCGGCGTGGCGGCCCTCGCCTCGAACCCGCAGCCGACAAGCCTGACCACCTGGGCCACCTACGACGCAGCGGCCGGTCGGTTCCGGGACTGCCCGGACCTGCGGACGACGTGCTTCCGCTACGCCGTCGACGTCGAACGGCTGCCCGGACGCGAGCGTCCGGTCGTCGCCGTCGAGGTGATCACCCGGTCCGGCTGCGTGACCAGCGCCAGCGCCACCTGCGTGTACCGGCGGTTCCAGCAGCGGTGGAAGCAGCGGGAGTTCATCGACTACCTCGTCTACAACGACTCCGGCTCCGACCCCGTCTACGGCGGGTACGACACGGCCACGTTCCAGCTCAGCCGCCCGGACCAGAGCATCGTCACCGAGGGCTACGCCCCGGCGACCACCTCGCTGGTGGCGAACGGGGGGTTCGAGCCGGTCAACCCGGCCGGCTACCAGGTGAGCACCCTGCGGGCGATGACCACCGGGTCGTTCACCTACCCCTACGACGTCGTCGCCGACCCGGCCGGCAACCTGTACGTCCCCGACGCCCAGAGTCACCGGATCCGCAAGATCAACCCGGCCGGCGTGGTCACCACGTTCGCCGGCTCGGGCACCGCCGGCGGCACCGACGGCACCGGCACCGCCGCCAGCTTCAACGGCCCGACGGGAATCGCGGTCGACGCCACCGGCACCCTGTACGTCGCCGAGGCCCAGGGCAACCGGATCCGCAAGATCAGCCCCGCCGGCGTCGTCACCACCCTCGCCGGCTCGGGCACCGCCGGCGGCACCGACGGCACCGGCACCGCCGCCAGCTTCAACGGCCCGACGGGAATCGCGGTCGACGCCACCGGCACCCTGTACGTCGCCGAGTACTCCGGACAGCGCGTACGGCGCATCACACCGGCGGGCGTGGTCACCACCCTCGCCGGCTCGGGCACGGCCGGCTTCGCCGACGGTACCGGCACCGCCGCCCGGTTCAACACGCCGTCCGACGTGGCCGTCGACGGCACCGGCAACGTGTTCGTTGCCGACATCGAGAACCACCGGATCCGGCGCATCACGCCCACCGGGGTCGTCACGACGTACGCCGGGACGGGCACGGCCGGCGGCACCGACGGCACCGCCGCTGCTGCGACACTTAACGGTCCCCATGGTGTCGCCATCGACCTAGCGGGCAATCTCCTCGTCTCCGAAATCTACGGCGCTCGGTTGCGTCGGATCGCTCCGAACGGGGCCGTGACGACGGTTGCCGGCTCGGGCCCTGCCGTTGCACTCGACGGAGTCGGTACCGCAGCGACGTTCGCCCCTCTGGCCAATGTCGGCGTGGACAGCACCGGAAACGCCTACGTCGCCCAGTTCGGCGCTCCCCCGTGTCCGGGAACGATGGCTCGCTGTCCCTTGATCCGGCGGATCAGCCCCGCCGGGGTGGTCACGACGGTGGCCGGCACGGGCGAGAACGCCTTCGCGGACTCCGCCTCGTACACGTTCCCGACGGCGAGCTATCGGTCGGTCTACGACGCCGCCGGCAACCTCTTCGTGCAGACCGGCCACCAGATCACCCGCATCACCCCTGGCGGAATCGCCACGCCCTTCGCCGGCTCGGGCACGGCCGGGTTCGCCGACGGGATCGGCACCGTCGCCAGCTTCAACTCACCGAGGGGCCTGGCGATCGACGCGGCGGGAAACCTGTACGTCGCCGACTTGTCCAACCACCGGATCCGGCGGATCACGCCGGCCGGGGTCGTCACCACGCTCGCCGGCAACGGCACCAACAGCTCCACCGACGGCACCGGCACCGCCGCGACGTTCAACATCCCGATCGACCTCGCCGTCGACGCCGCCGGCACCGTCTTCGTCGCAGACTCGGGAGGCAACCGCGTCCGGCGGATCACGCCGACCGGCGTCGTCACCACCCTCGCCGGCTCGGGCACCGCCGGCGGCACCGACGGCACCGGCACCGCCGCCAGCTTCTCGAGCCCGCGGGGGATCGCCCTCGGGCCCGGCGGGATCATGTACGTGGCCGACACGACGGGCAACCGGATCCGCGCCGTCACGCCGGCCGGCGTCGTCACCACCCTCGCTGGCTCGGGCACCGCCGGCGGCACCGACGGCACCGGCACCGCCGCCACCTTCTCGGGCCCGACCCAGATCGCCGTCGACCGGGCCGGCCTGCTGTACGTGGCCGATCAGACCGGAAACCGGATCCGGCGCATCACCGCCGACGGTCAGGTCACCACGATCGCGGGCACCGGTACGGCCGGCACCACCGACGGGCCGGCGCTCTCGGCCACCTTCACCGTTTCGGCCGGCGTGACGATCCGGCCGACCGACGGCGCGCTGATCATCGGGCAGAACGCCGCGCTGCGCATCGTCGCGCCGTCGATGCCGACGGCGACGATCGCCACCGGTCTCAACTACGCCACCGGCGTGGCGCGTGACGCCGCCGGCAACACCTACGTCGCCGAACTGTTAAGCCACCGCATCACCCGGGTGACCCCCACCGGCGTCGCGACCGTCTACGCCGGCTCCGGCACCGCCGGCTCCACCGACGGCGTGGGCACCAACGCCTCGTTCGACCGGCCGGTGGGCCTGGCGATCGACGCCACGGGCACCCTGTACGTCGCCGAGGCCCAGGGCAACCGGATCCGCCGGGTGAGCCCGGGCGGCACCGTCACCACGCTCGCCGGATCCGGCACCGCCGGCTCGACCGACGGCACCGGCACGGCCGCCAGCTTCAACACCCCACATGACGTGAAGCTCGACGCGGCGGGCAACCTGTACGTGGCCGACGCCGGCAACAACCGGATCCGGCGGGTCACGCCGGCCGGCGTGGTCACCACGTTCGCCGGCACCGGCGCCGCCGGTGGCCTCGACGGTCCGGCGGCGGCCGCCACCTTCCACTACCCGAGCGGCTTCGCCGTCAGCCCGAACGGCACCGTGTACGTGGCCGACGCCTGGGGGCAGCGCATCCGGATGATCACGCCGACCGGCTGGGTGACCACGATCGCCGGCACCGGCGCGAGCGGCTGCGCCGACGGCGTGGGGGCCGTCGCCACGATCACGAACCCGATCGGCCTGGCGCTGGACCCGACCGGCAACCTGTGGTTCGCCGACTACGGCTGCCACCGCATCCGGATGATCTCGCCGTCCGGTGTGGTCTCCACCGTCGCCGGCAACGGTGCACCGACCTTCGCCGAAGGCGCCGGGATGGCGGCCTCGTTCGCCTACCCCCACTACTTCGCCCTCGCCCCGGACGGGACCGTCGTCGTCTCGGACAACGGCAACGGGCGCCTGCGCACGTTGAGCCCGGCGACGACCGTGCCGGTGCCCGACACGCCGGCCACCGTGCCGGGCACCCTCACCGCCCCCGCCGCGGTCGGCGCGTGGACCGTCGAATCCGGCACCGTCGACCTGTTCGACAAGGACCGCGTCGCCGCGCTGGCCGCGGGCGTGAGCGGCGTGCAGGCCCTCGACCTGAACGGCACCGATCGGGGCACGATCGCCCAGACCCTCGCGCTGCGCGCCGGCGGCAGCTACCTGTTGAGCTTCCGGTACACCGGCAACACCACCTGCGGGGTGAGCCCGGTCGGCGCCCGCATCACGGCCGGGTCGCTCGACACGACGCTCACCACCTCATCCACCACCTGGGCACGGGCCGTGTACCCGTTCACCACCACAACGGCGTCGACGACCCTGCGGTTCGCGTCGACCAACACCGGCTGCGGTGGCGTCGTGCTCGACGACGTACGGGTGCTCGACCTGTCGACCGCCGTGGCCACCCCCCGGCGCTACTACGCCAACGCGAGCGACGGACTCGCCGACCTCCCCACCGACACGCCGGCCTGGCGGGCAGCCACCCAGTTCCGCCTCGCGACGAACGGCTCCCTCGAGATCAACGCCGGCGCCGACGAGACGAGCCTCACCCGCTGGCGGGTGACGCGATCCACCGGCCTCGCCGGGCCCTGGACATGGGCCACAGCGAACACCTTCACCGTGCCGGACGTGGCCGCCGGCGACATCGTTGCGCTCGAGACCACCGCGCTCAACGACGATCCGGCCACCCGCTCGCTCACCTGGGAGGCGCGCCGCAACGGCGGCACCTGGTTCGAGCTGCGGTCGAACCTCTCGAACAACCTGGGGATCGAGACCAAGACCGTCGAGCTGTCCCGCACGGGCGACGTGCTCGCAGGGCGGGTCCGCACGAACAGCACCACGCTGCGCATCTGCGGCGGGCCGCGGTTCAACGGCACCGTCGAGCTCGCGAACTCCACCACCGGGGACGCCTACCTCGCCGCCGACGCCGCCACCTGCCCCGTCCAACCGGTCGGCAACGGCACGACCGCGGCCCCGGCCGCGAGCCGCGTGCAGGTCCTCCCGGTCCCGCTGAGCACGGCGACGTTCGCTTCGACCAGCCCGTCGATCGCGACCACCCTCACCGGCCCGCTCACCGTCGTGCTCGCCGGCCCGACCATGACCGTGACCCCCACGACGGGCGTCGCCGCCGGCACCTCCACCGTCGTGGACATCCCCGCCGGACGAGCCGTACGGGTCGAGGGCGACCTCACCATCAGCGGCAACACCGATGCCGCCGTCACGTTCTACGCGACGGGCACGATCACCGTGGCCGGCGACCTGACACCCACCACGGCGAGCCGCACCAACGTGGACCTCGGGCTCGTGGCCGAGGGAGCGATCACCGTCGCCTACGACCCCACCTACCGGCGAATCGACGCGAACCTGATGAGCCGCAACGGGAACCTCGGCGTGTCGGGCTGGGACACCAACCCGATCCCGCTGACCGGGCCACCGATCCTCGCGCTCACCGGCACCCTGGTCACGAAGACGGCCTCCACGGCGGGGGTCCAGTCCGCCGGCGTCCCGACGACCGGGATGATCAGCCATTTCCGGTACCCGAGCACGATCCCCAACCCGCCCGCCTACCTCGAGGACGTCATCGGCAACTGGGAGCGGCTCGACCTCACCGAAGTGCCGCCGAGCAACGCCGGTCTGCTCGACGTCCTGCCGCGCTGATCGTCAAGAACCCCACAAGTCCCCGCACGGGCTGCGCGAGACCGCCGAGCTGCCGACCACAGCAGGGGATGTCCAGGTCACGCCCCTGCTCGTGGTGGTGCCGTCGTGCGGCGCGCCGGGATGACGGCGTCTCGCTCGCCGAGCTCGTCGTGGCCTCGCTCGTGTTCATCATCGTCACGGCCCTCGCCGCGCCGCTGCTGGTCCGGGTGATCCGCACCCAGCAGAGCCTCGGGCGCATCGACGGCCAGGTCAGCTCCGTGAACGACGCCACCGAGCAGGTCCTCGCCCTCGGCTGTGGTTCGACGCTCGCCGCCGCCGGCTCGGCCGCGGCCCGGACGGCCATCGTGGAGCGGGCCAACACCTGCGGCGCGATCGTCGGCACCCTCGCGGGCACCGCTGCGACGGTCGTCCCCTTCGGCCTGGTCGCGCTGTCCGCCGGCGACCTCGAGGCGACCGCCGGTACCACCCGGCTGCGCGTCGACTCCTCGTGGACGCACCCGACCATCGGACGCACGTCGTGGCTGCCGAGCGGCACGTCGAGCTCGGACACCAACGCGATCCGGGCCGGCGTCCCGGCGACGGGCGACCTGCTGCTCCAGCGGGTCGTGCGGGTGACGACACCGGTCGACGGTCGCCAACGGGTGTCGACGGTCAGCCACCTCGCCAGCCGCACCGAGAGCGAAGTCCCGGCCGGGCCGCTCGGGCGACTCGAGGTCCTCGTACCGTCCGGGTTCGACAAGGTGGCCGTGCAGTTCCGCACCGTGGGCGCCGGGGGACCGGCGACCGAGACGCTGTGGCTGGTGCGCACGACGCTGAACCTCAACGACTACACCGCGAGCGCCACGCTCATGGGCGGCACGGCGATGCGCGTCGCGTCGTTCCCCTACGTCCCCGCCGGCTCGTACACCGTCAAGGGCATCCGGACCGATACCGGCGTCGAGTCGACGTTGACCACGTGCACCGTCAACGCCGGCGATCCGGCGGCCCGCGCCGACATCAACCTCTGCGTCATCGCCTGACGAACGCGCCGGCTCACTCGTGCTCCACGAGGACCGGCTTCGCCGGTGCCGTCGTGCTCGTGGTGCTCGGCTTCGCCGGTGCCGTGTCGGGTGCGGCGCCGGGTGCGGCGCCGGCACGGATCTTCACGTCGTCGATCCGGATCGCGGTCGATGACCCGACCGAGGCCGTGAACCCGACCGAGCCCTCCGAGGGCAGTTCGGCGACCGTGACGTCGAGGACCTGCTTGCCGTCGATCGAGACCCGGACGCGCTTCGACGCCGAGAAGGTCACCTTCACCTCGAACTTCGACGCCGGGATCTGCGCCTGGCTCGACACGATCAAGCCCTTGCCCGACTCGTACTGACGGGCCACGACCACGGCGGGTTTGCCGGACATCGGGGCGACCAGGAACCCGATCGCGATCCCGCCCAGACCACCCCAGCCGAGGCCGGATCCCCCCGCCCCGACCCGCCCGACCCGGTCGGCCGGGACGAACGCGAAGGCCATCCCGTGGGGCCCCCTCTTGGCATCGCCGCCGTCGACCGACACCTCGAACGTGGCCTCGAGACCCGCCGAGCCGTACCGGGCCTTGGTGAGGGCCGACCCCTGCGGTGCGTTGAAGACGAGGTCGCCGTCGTTCCAGCCGGCGCCTGCGAGCGCGACTGCGCCCCCGGTGAACGGCACGGAGCCGGACGGCACCCTGGTGGTGGGGGTGGTGGAGGTGGTCGACGTGGAGGTGGTGGGCGACGCCGGCACCACGGTCGTCGCTGGGCCGGACGTCGCCACCGTTGTCGCTGGGCCGGACGTCGCCACCCTGGGCGCTGGCGCCGTCCCGGGGCCGGTCGTCGCTGGGCCGGTGGGCGCCACCGTCGCTGCTGGGCCGGACGTTCCCGGGCCGGTCGTTCCCGGGCCGGTCGTCCCCGGGCCGGTCGTCCCCGGGCCGGTCGTCCCGGTGGTCGTCGACGGCGCCGTCGCCGCAGATCCGGCGGATTCGGCGCCCACCGGCGCCGTCCCGACGGGGATTCGGGCCGCCGACGCGGCCGGCGCGAGGGGCCCACCGGCCGCTCCCGCCGACGGGGGCGCCGGCGGCGGCGCGCCGTCGGGCACCCGGACGGTGACCGGCGGGCGCCCGGCCGGAGCGCTCGTCACCGTCGTGCCCGCCGACGGGAGCGGGTCGGCGCTCGCACCGACGGTTGCGGCCCACGCCCGGACGGGTTCGGGCGGCGCCACGGCGACCACCGCACCGCTGAGCAGCGCGCCGCTGGCCACCGTGGCCACCGTCGCCGGCAGCGCCGCCGTCGTCGCCGTCGTCGTCGCCGACACCGCACCACCGACGAAGGGGAGGTTCACGAGCGCCGCCAACGGTCCGGCGACGAACCGGGTCCGCCCCAGGGACACGTTCAGGAAGGCCCGCACCACCACCGGGTCGAACTGGGTTCCGGCACACCGGGCCAACTCGGCGCGGGCCGCCGCCGCCGGCATCGCCTTCTTATAGGACCGCACCGACGTCATCACGTCGTAGCAGTCGGCGACGGTCACGATGCGGGCCGCCCAACCCAGGTGCATCCCGCTCACGCCGTGCGGGTACCCGCGCCCGTCCACCCGTTCGTGGTGGTGGACGACGGCACCCAAGGCATCGCCGAGCCACTGCTGCAGCGGCCAACACAACTGCAACCCGTCGACGGGGTGGCGCTTGAGCAGTTCCCACTCGGCGTCGGTGGGGGCACCGGCCTTGGTCAACACCTCGCGCGGGGTCCGCAGCTTGCCGACGTCGTGCAGGAGTGCCGCCCAGCGCAGCCGGTTGCGACGGTCCTCGTCGAGGCCCATCTCCTCGGCGATCATGTCGGTGTAGGCACGCACGCGCTCGCTGTGCCCGCGCGTCGCCCGATCGTGGTAGCTCAACGCCGAGACGAGCCCCAGCACCCATTCGGCCGCCCGCGCTGCGTCGGGTGGCACCTCGTCGTGCTGGGCCTCCGTGATGAGCCGTTGCAGATTGCGAGTGCTGCCGGACCGCAGCGCGACCCGGAACCGCGACGGCGCCCGGTCGGGGAAGATCAACGTGAGCGACAGCAGCGAGGCGAGCGGCAGGAATCGCCGGGCCGCGCGGTCGAACACCAGCAGCCCTGCGCTCGTCGCCACCATCAGCCCGAGCCACCAGCCCGCCTGCAGCGCCCCGTCGTCGGGGTAGACGACCATCCGACCGAGGACCAGCGAGCCGGCGGCTGCGAGCAGCACCGGACCGATCGCGATCGTCGCCCGTACGACGAGCGCCTGCCACGGGCGCGGCTGCCAGACCGCAGCGTTCTCCGGCGCGCGTTCACCCGGCACACCCGTCCGATCGGTCCGAACGCATCAGGTCTGGACGGTCGGGTCCACCTCTGCGGAGAGTCTGAGGACTCGCGGAGGCCTCCTTGAGCATCGACCTTTGTGCATCCGTGCACAAGCGCCGTAGCCTTACGGGCCGTGTCGGACCGCACTCGGCGCCGGATTCCGGAAGCAACCGTCGCTCGTTTGCCCCTCTACCTGCGCAGCCTGGCCGAGCTTTCCGCCGACCAGACCCCGAACGTGTCGAGCGACCGGTTGGCCGAACTCGCCGGTGTCAACGCAGCGAAGGTCCGCAAGGACCTGTCGTACCTCGGCACGTACGGCACCCGCGGCGTCGGCTACGACGTCGACGTCCTGCGCAAGCAGATCAACCAGGAACTCGGCCTCACCGAGCCCTGGCCGGTGATCATCGTCGGCGCCGGCAACCTCGGGCAGGCGCTCGCCAACTACGCCGGGTTCGACGAGCGCGGCTACCCCGTCGTCGCCATCGTCGACATCGATCCGGCCAAGGTGGGCCGGCGCATCGGCGAGGTCCCCGTCTGCGCGGTCGACGAGCTCCCCGGGCTGGTCACCGGCACCACGACGATCGGGGTGATCGCCACGCCGCCGACGAGCGCCCAGGACGCCGCCGACCGACTCGTCGCCGCCGGGGTCACCTCGATCCTGAACTTCGCCCCGGTCGTGCTCGCCGTCCCCCGGCACGTGTCGGTGCGCAAGGTCGACCTTGCGCTCGAACTGCAGGTGCTCAGCTTCTACCAGCACCGCCGCATCGGCAGCGCCGCGCCCCGGCCCGACGCCGCATCCGCATGACCGGCATCCGCATGACCGGCACCGGCACGACCGGCCCGCTGCGGCACCGGGCACCCCGGGCTCGGGCGCTCGGCGGTGCCTGCGTCGTTCACCGGGGCATAACCTTCCCGTCGGTCCGGCCGTCCCGGCCGGCCTGATCGAGGAACCGTGCCCGTCGTCGTCATCGGCCTGAACCACCGAACGGTGCCGCTCGCCATGCTCGAGCGCGCCGCCGTCCCGGCCAACCGGCTCGGCAAGGTGCTCGACGATCTCGTCGGGCGGCCGAACGTGCACGAGGCGATCGTGCTGTCCACCTGCAACCGCACCGAGGTGTACGTCCAGGCCGACCGGTTCCACGGGGCGTTCCAGGACGTGCGCGACGCGCTCTGCGACGTGATGCACCTCGGCCCGGACGCGATCAACGACCACCTCTACTCCGAGTACGACCTCGGCGCCGTCACCCACCTGTTCCGGGTCGCCGCCGGGCTCGAATCGGCCGTCCTCGGCGAACACGAGGTCCTTGGCCAGGTCCGCTCGGCGTGGGAGGCCGCCGCCGGCCACGGGGCGGCGCGCGCCGGTCTGCACCAGGTGTTCCGCCAGGCGATCGAGGTCGGCAAGCGGGCCCGCACCGAGACGGCGATCGCCCGGGGCACGGCGTCGGTGTCGCACGCCGCGGTGGACATGGCCGTCGACCGGCTCGGCGCGCTCGAGGGCCGCCGGGTGCTCGTCGTCGGCGCCGGGGAGATGGGCGAAGGGATGGCGGTCGCCCTGGCCGCCGCCGGCGTCGCCGAGGTCCTCGTCGCAAACCGCACCCAGGCGCGGGCTGCGGTGCTCGCCGAACGGGTCGGCGGGCGCGCCATCGGGCTCGACGACGTGGCCGCCGTGCTGGGCACCGTCGATCTCGTGCTGTCGGGGACGGGCGCCGACGGGATCGTCCTCGAACAGCACGTCGTCGCCGAGGCTCGGCACGGCCGGGGTGACCAGCCGCTGCTCGTCGTCGACGTCGCCGTGCCCCGCGACATCGACGCCGGCGTCGGCGACCTCGCCGGCGTCACCCTGCTCGACCTCGACGACCTGCGCCGCTGGGCCGAGCGGGGCCGGCGCGAGCGGGCCGCCGAGGTGGCCGCCGTCGAGGCGATCGTCGCCGAGGAGGTGGCCCGCCATGCCGACGCCGCCCGCGCCCGGCAGGTCGCTCCACTGGTGACCGCGCTGCACGAGCGGGCCGATGCCGTGCGCCGCGCCGAACTCGAGCGCTTCGCCGGCCGCCTGGCCGAGCTCGACGAACGCCAGCGGGCCGCGGTCGAGCAGCTCTCCCGGGCGCTCGTGGCCAAGCTGCTCCACGGGCCGACCACGCGGCTGAAGGCCGACGCCGGCACGGCGGTCGGCGAGCGCAACGCCCTCGCCGCCCGCGAGCTGTTCGACCTGCCGTGAAGCTGCGGATCGCCACCCGCGGGTCGCGACTGGCCCGCTGGCAGGCCGAGCACGTAGCCGGGCTCCTGCGGGCCGCCCACGGTGCGCTCGACGTCGAGTTGGTGATCGTCGAGACCACCGGCGATCAGCGTCGCGACATCCCTCTGCATGCGATCGGCGGCCAGGGGGTGTTCGTGAAAGAGGTGCAGCAGGCCGTGCTCGAAGGACGCGCCGAGCTCGCCGTGCACTCGGCCAAGGACCTCCCCTCCACGACCGCGCCCGGCCTATCGCTCGCGGCCGTGCCCGCCCGCGGCGACGTGCGTGACGGTCTCGTCGGCGCCCGGCTCGACGACCTCGCGCCCGGCGCCACGGTGGCCACCGGCTCGGTGCGCCGCCGGGCCCAGTTGCTCGCCGCACGCCCGGACCTGCACGTGGTCGAGTTGCGGGGCAACGTCGACACGAGGCTCACCAAGATCCCCGACGGCGGTGCGATCGTGATGGCCGTCGCCCCGCTCGAACGCCTCGGGTGGGCCGACCGGCTGGCCGAGGCGCTCGACCCCGAACGGTTCGTGCCCCAGGTGGCCCAAGGGGCCCTGGCCGTCGAGTGCCGGGCCGACGACGGCGCCACTGCGGCCATGGTCGCCGCCATCCAAGACACCGAGGCCCGCCGCCGCGTCGACGCCGAGCGGGCGTTCCTCGCTGCGTTCGGCGGCGGGTGCGACCTGCCGATCGGCGCCTGGCACGACGGCGAACGGCTCCACGGGTTCGCCGCGCTCGGCGGCGGCGTGCACCAGGTCGTGGAGCCGGTGGCCGGCGCCGTGCAGGCCGGCGCCCTCGGGCAGGCATTGCGCGCCCGGCTCGGTGTCTGAGCGGCCCCTGGCCGGACGGCGCGTCGCGGTCACCCGGGCCGAGGATCGGTCCGACGACCTGGTCGAGCGCCTCGCTGCCCTCGGGGCCACGGTCGTGCTCGTGCCGTTGCTGCGCGTGGACGAGATCGAGCCGACCGGTCCGATCCCGGTGACCGACTGGCTGCTGCTGCCCTCGGCCAACGCCGCCCGGGCGGCGCGGCGCCTCGGCGCGGGCCGGGCCGGGGTGGCGGTCGGGGTGGTCGGCCCGGCCACGGCCCGAGCCTGGGGCGGGCCCGTGGCGATCGAGGCCCGTCCGGCGACGGCCGCCGCGCTGGTCGAGGCCCTGCCCCCGGGGCCGGGTCGGGCCCTGGTCGTGCAGGGCGACCGGGCCCGACCCGAACTCGTCGACGGCGCCCGGGCCAAGGGGTGGACCGTCGAGGCGGTGGTCGCCTACCGGACCGTCGGCCTGGCCCCCGACGCGGAGCAGGGCGACGCGCTGCGCCACGCCGACGCCGTCACGTTCGCCTCGCCCTCCGCGATCGAGGCGTGCCGGGACGCCGGTATCCGACCGGGTGGGGTGGTGGTGGTCATCGGTCCGACGACGGCGGCGGCGGCCCACGCCGCCGGCTGGGGCGAACCGGTCGTCGCCTCGCCCCACACCGCGGCCGGCCTGGCCGCCGCGGTGGCCGGGTGCTTGGCCGGCGGCGCGCGCTAGGGCACCTCGCTGGGGCAGCGCGGTTAGGGGAGCGCGTCGAGATCGGCGATCCGCCGCCCGACCCGCACCACGATCCCGTCGCCGAGAGCGTCCCACCCGCCGGGGCCCCGCAGCAGCGCTGCGCCCGTCGGCAGTTCGGCGAGCACCACCGCGCCACCGAGTTCGTGCGTGCGGCTCGAACGCTCGACGCTCCAGCGTTCCGCCCGAGCCATCACCGCGAGCCCCGACACCAGCCCGAGGCCGAGGGTGAACGCACCGCCGCGCGGGTCGGTCATCGGGTCGCACACGGCGGCCGCCGCCTCGCCGGCCGCAGCCAGCACGCCACCGGCGAGCGGGACGGCGCACAGCGCCTCCCACAGCGGGGTGTCCTTCAGCACCGACCGCAGGTGCATCGGCGACCCGCCGGCGAGGTAGACGAACCGGGCCCCGGCCACGGCGTCGACGTCGGCGAGCGCGTCGGGCCGGCGCAGCACCTCGAGGCCGCGGGCGGGCACCCCGAGGCCGGCGAAGTGGGCGACCGCGGCATCGACCACCCGACCGGGGTGCTCGTAGGCGCTCGCCGTGGGCAGGACGAGCACCTCGGCGGCGTCGGCCCGCCGCAGCAGCTCGGTGTCGATCGCTGCGCACGCGGCGGAGAACTCGCCGCCTCCCACCAGGGCCACCGTGCCGGTCATGGGCACAGCTTGCCCGCCGGGCGAGCGCTACGCGAGGACCGCGCAGGTCAGCTCGGCGAGTTCGGCCTCGCCGACACCGATCGCCCGCACGTAGTCGCGCACCGAACCGTGCCCGGCGGCGAGGTGGTCGAGGAACCGGTGCATCGCCACCGGCTCGGCAGCCACCCAGGCGGCGGGCTGCGAGCGCATCTGCTCCACCCACTCCGGGCGCGCCGTCTCCGCCCAGGCCCGCATCCGGGCCATCGCGTCGCGCGTGAGGCCGTAGTCGGCGGCCACCGTCGCGTGGTCCACCCCGAGCGCCCCGAGCGCGAGCGCGGCCAGGATGCCGGTGCGGTCCTTGCCGGCGGCGCAGTGGAACACCGCCGGCAGCGCACCGGGCAACGCGAGGAGCCGCAGCGCCCGGGCGAACTGATCGGCGCCCTGGTCGAGCATGTCGAGGTAGGCCTCGTAGAGGAAGTCCTCGACGGGCAGCGCCTGGTCCGGGCCGGCACCCTCGCCCCAGGTGAGGTCGATCACCGAGACGTGGTGGAAGTGGACGTAGTGGTCCTCGACCGGGAACCGGCCCCAGTCGACGAGCTCCCGCTCGGTGCGCAGGTCGATCACCGTGCGCAGCCCGAGCGGGCGGAGCACCTCGACGTCGGGGGCGGTCAGCTTGTAGAGCCCGTCGGCCCGGAACAGCGTCCGCCAGCGAGTCGTGCGACCGTCGGCCGTGCGGTAGCCGCCGAGGTCGCGAAAGTTGTGCACGGCATCGAGCGGGACGAGGCGTCGATCGTCGGCGAGCGTGTCGGTCACGCCCCGACCGTACCCACACCCCGGCCGAACCACCCCGGCCCGCCGGTGAACACTCGGCGACGCCAGCCGGTCGGTCGTCACCCGGGTCGGTGCCGCAGACTGGCCGGGTGGAACCGACCGACCGGGCCGAACGCCGCCGCCGGGGCGCGTGGTACACCCCGGCCGGCATCGTGGCCGAGGTGTGCGCCCGGGCCGGCGTCGGCCCCGGCGACCGGGTGCTCGACCCGGCCTGCGGCGACGGTCGGTTCCTCGTCGAGGCCCGTCGCCGGGGCGCGACCGTCGACGGGGTGGAGCGCGACCCCGACGCGGCCGCTGGCGCAGCGCTGGCGGCGGGTGCGCCGGTGCGGTGCGCCGACGCGCTTGCGACCGACTGGCCCGAGGCCCCCTACGACGTGGTCCTCGGCAACCCGCCGTTCCTCAACCAGCTCGCTGCGGCGACCACCCGAGGCGGCCGGTCGCGCCATGGGGGCGGCCCGTACGCCGACGCCGCCGTCGAGTTCCTCGCCCTCGCCCATCGTCTCGCCCGACCCGACGGCGGGCGCGTCGCGCTCGTGCTGCCCGCCTCGGTGCTCGCCAGCCGGGACGCCGCACCGGTGCGCGACGCCGTCCTCGCCGACGGCGCCGTGCGCCACCTGTGGTGGCTCGGGCGCGCCTTCGACGCCGCCGTGCACACGGTGGTCGTCGTCATCAGCCGGGGGGCCCGCCCCGGGCCGGTCACCCGGGCCGTCGGCGTCCCGGCCGTCGCCGCGGCACCGGCCAGCCACCCTCGCCCGGGCGAGCCATGGGCCGGCCTGGTGACGGACCTGCTCGGCGTGCCCGCCGATCCACCGGTGGCCGGCCCGGTGTTGGGTTCGTGCGCCGACGTCACCGCCGACTTCCGCGACCAGTACTACGGGCTCGCCGTCACCGACGACGGCGACGGGCCACCCCTGGTGACGGTCGGGTTGATCGACCCGGGCCGGTGCGCCTGGGGGGAGCGGCCGACCCGGTTCCGGCGCGAACCCTTCGCCGCACCCCGGGTCCGCGTCGACGCGCTCTCCGCCCCGCTGCAGGCCTGGGCGACGCGCCGGCTGGTGCCCAAGGTGCTCGTCGCCACCCAGACCCGGGTGCTCGAAGCGGCCCCGGACCCCGACGGCGCCTGGCTGCCGTCGGTGCCGGTGATCTCCGTCGTGCCGAACGACCCGGCCGCGGTGTGGCCCCTCGCCGCCGTGCTCACCTCACCGGTCGCCTCGGCCTGGGTGGCCAACCGGTGCGCCGGCACCGGGCTGGCCCCCACCGCGCTGCGACCCACCGCCACGCTCCTCGGCGGTCTGCCGCTGCCACCCCGGCCGTGGGCCGATGCCGTGGCCGCCCTGCGCGCCGGCGACGTCGTCGGATGCGGCGCAGCGGTCGACGCCGCCTACGGCTCGCCCGACGAGTCCCGGCTCGCCTGGTGGCGGGCCGGGCTCAGCCCGCGGCCTCGACGGTGACCGGCACGCCGTTGAGCGCGACGTTGCCGCTCAACGGATCGAGGAAGGCGTCGTCGGTGAGCACGTTGGCGTTCACCCCCCGGTACTCCTGCGCAACGCGCAGCTGCACCCCGGGCAGGTTCTGCCCGAACCCGTGGGGCAGGCTGACCACGCCGGGGCGGATCCCGTCGGTGATCTCCACCGCCACCGACACCTGCCCCACCCGGGACCGCACCGTCGCCGGTGCCCCGTCGACGAGGCCGAGCCGGTCGGCGTCGTCGGGATGCACCTGCAACGTGCAGCGGTTGCGGCCCTTGGTCAGCACGCGGACGTTGTGCATCCACGAGTTGTTGGAGCGCACGTGGCGCCGCCCGACGAGGACCATCGACGCGTCCCAGTCCCGGCCGAGGGATTCCTCGAGGCGGCCGAGGTCGTCGCGCAGCATCGGCGGCACCGCTTCGATCCGCCCCGACGGGGTGCGCAACAGCTCCGGGATCCGATCCGGTTGCAGCGGGCCGAGATCGACCCCGTGCGGGTTGGCCTCGAGCACCGCGAGGCTGAGCCCGCCCGGTCGGGCACCGAAGCCGTCGCCGTAGGGCCCGGTGCGCAGCATCAGATCGAGCAGGCGCTCGGGCCCGCGGCGGTCGCCGACCATGGCCAGCAGTTCGTCGGGATCCCAGCCGTGGACCAGGCCGTGCTCGTCGCGCACCGCCGCCTTGGCCAGCCCGCGAGCGGCCTCGTCGTCGAGCGGGCCGACGTCGGCGTGCGCGCCCGCACCGGACGCGATCGCGGCCAGCCGCAAGAGGATCTCCCATTCGGCCGGCCGGCCCGGTTCGGGGGCGACGACGGCGGGCGAATAGTTGGCGACGTTGCGGACGGCGAAGTTCAACAGCGCCAGGTCGTAGTGCGACTTCTCCAGCGCGGAGGGCGGCGGGAGGATCACCGTGGCGTGACGGGTCGTCTCGTTGACGTACGGGTCGACCGAAACCATGAACTCGAGCGACGCCAAGGCCGCGTCGAGCCGGCCGGCGTTCGGGTTGGACGCCACCGGGTTCCCCCCGATGGTGACCATCGCCCGCACCTGACCCTCACCCGGGGTCTCGATCTCCTCGGTGAGGGCCGACACCGGGAACTCGCCGAACGCCTCGGGCCGGCGCCCGGCCCGGCTGACCACCCGGCCGACGGTCACGCCGCGGCCCCGCCCGGGCGCACCCTTGGTCGAGGGCTGCCCCACCGCACCCATCGGGAACATCGCCCCGCCGATCCGGTCGAGGTTGCCGGACAAAAGGTTCACGACGTCGACGAGCCACGACGCCAGCGTGCCGAACTCCTGGGTGCAGGTGCCGATGCGGCCGTAGACCGCGGCGGTGGGCGCCGCGGCGAGGTCGTGGGCGAGGGCGCGGATCGCCCCGGCGTCGATACCACACACCGGCGCCACCGCCTCGGGGGTGAACCGGGCGAGCACGCCGGGCAGGTCGTCGAGGCCGTTGGTGTGCGCCGCCAACCGCCCGGGGCGGGCCAGGCCGTCGGCCAGCAGGACGTGCGCAACCGCGGCGAGCAGGTGGGCGTCGGTGCCGGGCCGCACGGCCAGGTGACGGTCGGCGACCGCGGCGGTCTCGCTGCGGCGCGGGTCGACGACGACCACCGTGCCACCCCGGGCCCGGATGGCGGCGAGCCGGCCCGGGAAGTCGGGGGCGGTGCACAACGAGCCGTTGGACGCCAACGGGTTCGCGCCGAGCAGGACCAGGAAGTCGGTGCGGTCGAGATCGGGGACCGGGACGGCGACGGACCCGAACATCAGGCCGGCCGACAGCTCCTTGGGCCGCTGGTCGACGGTCGACGCGGAGAACCGGTTGGAGGTGCCCAGTGCCAGGATCACGTTGCGGTTGTAGAGCAGCGGGCCGAGGCTGTGGGCGCCTGGGTTGCCGAGGTAGACGGCGACGGCGTCGCGCCCGTGCTCGGCCAGGATCGGCATCAACCCGGCCTCGACGGTGGCGAAGGCCTCGTCCCAGTCGACCTCGACGAACACGCCGTCACGCTTGACGACCGGCCGGCGAAGCCGGTCCGGGTCGTCGTGGAGGTGGCCCAGCGTCGTGCCCTTGGGGCACAGGAACCCGTGGGAGAACACGTCGTCACGGTCGCCCCGGATGCGCTGCACCCGGTCGCCGGTGAGGCCGATCTCGAGCCCGCAGCCGGCCTCACACAGCGGGCAGGTGCGGATCGCCGTGCGCTCGATGGTGCGGCCGGCGGGCGGCGGGGTCACGTCGGATGCCATCCGCCGAGCATGGCACCCCCAGCTAGCGGGTCAGGACCTCGACGCCGTCGTCGATGACGAGCACGGTGTGCTCGAACTGCGCGGTGCGCTTGCCGTCCCGGGTGACCGCGGTCCAGTCGTCGGGCCACACCTGGTGCTGCACGGTGCCGAGCGTGATCATCGGCTCGATCGTGAACGTCATCCCCGGCCGCAGCACCGTGGTGGCCCGGGGGTCGTAGTGGTGCGGGATCTGCAGGCTGGCGTGGAACTGCTCGCCGATGCCGTGCCCGACGAAGGCCCGCACCACGCCGTAACGGTACGGGCGGACGTGGTCCTCGATGGCCTTGCCGATCGCGTTGATCGGCGCACCCGGCCGCACCGCCGCGATCGCCGCCTCAAGCGACCCCCGGGTGACCTCGACGAGGCGCACGAACTCGGGCGCGACGTCGCCGACCCCGAACGTGGCGTTGGTGTCGCCGTGGACGCCCTCGCGGTACAGGGTGACGTCGAGGTTGACGATGTCGCCGTCGGCGAGCGGGCGGTCGTCGGGGATGCCGTGGCAGATCACCTCGTTGACCGAGGTGCACACGCTCTTGGGGAACCGGCCGTAGTTGAGCGGGCTCGGGTAGCCGCCCATCTCGATCGACAGCTCGTGCACGAACACGTCGATCTCGTCGGTGGTGATCCCGGGGCGCACCAGCTCGCCGGCGCGGTGCAGGATCTCCGCCGCCGATGCGCACGTGCGGCGCATCCGCGCGATCACCTCGGGCGACTTCGCCGCCGGCTCGTCCCACCGCACCGGCACCCCGGTGTCGGCGTACGGGGGGCGCTCGATGCCGGCCGGCACGGTGCGCATCGGGCTGACCCGGCCGGGCATCAAGCGGCCCTCGCTCGGCTTGTGGCAGCGCTTGTACTTGCGCCCGCTGCCGCACCAGCAGTCGTCGTTCGACTTCGGGGTCACGGTCGGGGACGTCACGTCGTCCAGGCTAGGACGGCCCCTGCCCGACCGCTCGCCGGAGCGTGCCCCTAGCCTCGTACCGAGCAGCCATGGCCCCCGAACTCCCGCCGCAGGCGTCCGACCCCCCGCCGCAGGCGTCCGACCCCCCGCCGCAGGCGTCCGAATGGCGCCCCCTCAACGCTCGCATCACCGTGGTGTGGCGGTGCACGTGGTTCCTCGCCGGGGTGCCCGTCGGCGTGCTCCTGACCGTCGCCGTCCTCGTCGCCGCCGGGCCCGTCGGCGGTTCGTGGTTCCTCACGGCGCTCGTCCCGGTGCTCGTCGCTGCGGCCGTGGGCGGCGCCGGCAGCGTGCTGTGGGTGCCTCGCCGGTATGCCGCCTGGCGCTACCGGTTCGGTCCCGACGCGCTCGAGATCGAACGCGGGGTGATCTGGCGCACCATCTCGGCCGTGCCGTACCAACGCATCCAGCAGGTCGAGATCGAACACGGGCCGATCCAACGCCGGCTCGGCATGGTGTCGCTGCGGGCCATGACGGCGGCGGCGTTGTCGCTGGCCTCGCTGCCGGGCATCAGCACCACCGATGCGGGCGACCTGCGCAGTTGGCTGCTGCACCGGGCCGGACGCGACGACGGAGCCTGACGGATGACCGGCGTCAGCCTCGCCGTCCCGGCCCACGCCCGGCGGCTGCACCCGCTGACCCCGATGCGGGCAGCCGTGCAGTTCGCCCGCAACGGTGCCGTCTCGTTCGTGTTGTTCCTCGTGGCCCACCCGGGTTCGGGCATCGTGCTCGGCACCCTCGCGCTCGCCGCATTCGGCCTGCGGTGCCTGCAGCTGTTCCGGACCCGGTACACCCTCGACGACGTCGAGCTGACCGTGTGGCTTGGGATCCTCAACCGCACCACCCGGGTGGTGTCCCCGGCTCGGGTGCAGCGCGTGGAGGTCACCCGCAAGCTCTGGCACCGGGTCGCCGGCCTCGCCGTGGTCCGCGTCGAGCTGGCCGGCGCGGCGCTCGACCCGCTCCGGATCGAACTCGACGCGCTCGGCGTGGCCGAGGCCGAGCGCGTGCGCGACGCACTCGAACGAGGCCGGCGCCTCGGGCGTGAGACACCCCCCGGCAAGGGGGACCGAGCCGATGGACCGGACGCCACCGGCGATGCCGACGAGGCTCGCACGGCGGACCGACCGGTGCCCGAAGCGGCGCCGGAGGCACCGGTCCTGGTTCGGCTCGGCGCCGGGATGCTCGCCCTCGGCGGGCTCACCGGCCTCCCGATGCTGATCGTGCCGCCCTTCGTCGTGTCGGGCGCGTTCCAGCTCCGCAACCTGTTCCAGAACGTCGTCGACGACGCGACCCAGAGCGCAACCCGTTCGCTGCTCGATGCGACCCTGCCCGTACTCGCCGCCCTCGGCCTCGTGCTCGTGGCCGCGTGGCTCGCCGCCGCCGCCGGGATGATGGTGATCCGCTATCACGGGTTCCGGCTGTCGCTGGCCGGTGACGACGTCCTCGTGCGCCACGGCCTGTTGGAGACGCGCACGACAGTGATCCCGTTGCGGCGGGTCCACCTCGTCGACGAGCACGCCGCGTTCGCGCGGCGCTGGTTCCACCTGACCGCGATCACGGTCCGCACGGCCTCGGGGGACGGGCGCGGCCGTACGGTCCCCGTGGCCCGAACCGCCACCGTCGCCGGGCTCCCCGCGCTGCTGCTGCGTCGCGACGACCTACCGACCACGACGCAGCACCACCCGAGCGCCGCACGGCGCCGGGCGTTCGTACGCCGGCTCGCCGGCACGGTCCCCGCCGCAGCGGTCGGTTCGCTCGGTCTCACCGTCTGGACGGCGGGCGCGGCGGATCTCGCGGTCGTCGCCGGGGCCGGCGCGATCGGTGCGGCGGTCGCCTGGTGGTGGGCCCGCGCGTGGTTCGGCCGCCTCGGCCACGCCCTGCACGACGGCGTGCTCCTGGTCACCGACGGGGTCGTGGTCTCGCATCGGCGCCACGTCCCGCTCGTGCGCGCCCAGAGCATCGCGGTGACCCGCACCCCGTTCCAGCGCCGGGTCGGGCTGTGCACGGTGCGGGTGCACCTGGCCGGCAACGGTCAGGTGTCGGTGCCCGACGTGTCCGCCGAGCAGGCCCTACGGATCGTCGAGGCGCTCCCCGGTCTCGGCCCGATCGACCAGGCGCACTGGCACACCCGCCTCGCAGAGGTCGTCAGTCCACGACGGGCGGCGCCCAGCCGACCGCCACTCACGATGGCTCGGTGGCGTCTCCTGCTTCGATGCCGAGCTCGGTGAGCACTTCGACCGTGTGTTCGCCAAGTGCCGGGAAGGTGAGGCGTGGTGCGCACGGAGTGCCGTGGAACCGCGCTGGCGGCAGGGGCTGACGGACCCGGCCCACGACGGCGTGGTCGAACTCGACGAGCGACTCGTTGGCGACGACCTGCACCTGGCTCGGCACGTCTGCGAGGTCGGTGACCATCCCACACGGCACATCGTTGTCGACGAGAGCCTGGTGTGCGTCGGCGACGCGCAGCGCTTCGAATGCCGCCGTGAGCATCGCGCCGAGCGTGGCGTAGTTCCCGGCGTTGGCGACGGAGGCGTGCGTGTTGAACCGTTCGTCGTCGCACCACTCGGGATGCCCGGCTGCACGGAACAGACCGAGGCGTTGCTCGAGCGTCCCGGTGAAGTACACCAGCTCGCCGTCGGCGCACCGAGTGAGCGAATACGTCTGCGCGATCGTCGGCCCGGCCTTCACGTCGCTGTCGAGGAGCGTGTGCCCCATCATCCCGTCGGTCCACAGGAAGTTGAGTGACGCGTCGAGCATCGAGAGCTCGATGTGCTGCCCCTCGCCGCTGCGCTCACGTCGGAACAGCGCGGCGCAGATGGCCTGGGCGGCGTAGCAGGCCGTGGCCTTGTCGACGACTGCGTGCCGCACGAGGTCGGGGAACGGGATCTGGGGGTTGACCTGCACGGCGACGTGCCCGGTGATGGCCTGGATGACCGGGTCGAACACGGGTCGGTCGGCCATCGGTCCCTTCAGGCCGTACCCGGAGATCTCGACGGTGATCAGCCGGCGGTTCGTCGCGCGGAGCTCCTCGTGACCGAGTCCGAGGCGCTTCATCACGCCGGGGCGGAAGTTGCTGAGCACGACATCGGCCGTGTCGATCAGGGCGCGGGCGATCTCGCGCCCGCGCTCGTCGTCGAGATCGAGACAGACCGACCGCTTCCCCCGGTTGCAGTTGACGAACAGCGCGTTCATTCCGCCCTTGCTGAACGAGGCCAGCGGCCGCGACCGGTCGCCGATTCGCGGCTCCTCCACCTTGATGACGTCGGCACCCTGATCGGCGAGCATGGCGCTGCCGACCGGTCCCGACGCGACCTGACTGAAGTCGATGATCCGAACCCCGTCGAGGGGCCCGTCCCCGGACCGTGTGCTCATGAATCTCCCCTGTTCGTGGGCCGAGTCTCGGCCGTACCGTCTACGTCTGCGCGGGATGATCGCCCCGGTGGAAGTCCGGTTGGAAGTACTCGACGAGATCCTCGAACGTCGGTTTCACGCCCCCGTCACCGCTGCCGGCTTCGGCTCCAGCGATGCCCGCGAAAACGCTCGGCGGCATGCTGCGGATCTCCGCGAGCGCTTCGGGAGGCAGCTCGCCGAGGCCGTCTCGCACCCACACATCGCGCACGTTGGCGCCGACGCGGACGCTGACGAGCCGATCGGTGTCGCAGACGACGTCGATCAACGCGGGCCGGCCCGACGCAAAGGCACGGTCGAGCGCGGGCCTGATGTCGCGCTCGTCCTCGACACGTTGCACATGGCATCCCACCGGTTCGAACATCCGGTCGTACCGGATGTCGCCGAGGTCTCCGGTGCCCTTCCGCTTCGGGTAGTAGAGGTCGTGCGCCCATCCGCGTCCGCCCCACGACGCGTTGTTCAACAGCACCACCACCGAAGGGAGGCCGTAACGCACCATCGTCTCCATGTCCATGCCCGAGATGCCGAACCCGCCGTCGCCGATCAGTGACAGGACTTGGCGTCCCGGCCGTGCGATCTGCGCGCCGATCGCCATGCCGATGCTGTGGCCGAGCGACATGTACAGCCCCGAGTCGAGCACGTTGCCGGCGTACTTCGCCTCGAACTTGTCCGTCATGTTCGTCGAACCCACGAACGAGTCGAGGATCAACGTGGACGAACCGTCCAGACAGTCGGCGATCTCCTGGCACAACACGTTGGGGTGGATCTTCGCCTTGCCCCGGTCGCGTTCGACCGAGCGCCTGTTGGACGCCCGCCGTTGCGCGGCGGTTCGCGCCAGCGCGTCCGTCCACGCAGCGTGGTCGACGGCTCGCTCGCGCAGCGCCTCCTTCGCGCACGTGATCATCTGGCGCAGCACTGGCTTGAGGCTCCCAATGACCGCCAGGTCCGTCGGAATCCCGTACCAGAGATCCTCGGGCCGCTCCTGGACCTGGGCCCATGCGCATCGGTGATTCCAGCCGGGCTCATCGAAGTAGCCGTCCAGCGACGACACCCGGTGGCCGAGCACCACCACGAGATCGGCGTGCTCGAGGAACCCACGGCGCAGCGCCGGGGTGAAGCTCAGACGATGCGACTCCGGTACGGCCCCGCGACCCATCCGCCTCCCGCACGTCGGGACGTCGAGCAGCTCCACCAACTCGTTCAACTCGGCGGCTGCGTCGGCCCAGAACACGCCGTCACCGTTGACGATCACCGGTCGCTCGGCGCCGATCAGCCGCTCGACGAGGTCGCGAACGGCCGTCGGGTCCGCAGCGGTCGGAGGCACCCGAACCACCCGGTCGGGTTCCCGCACGTAGTGACGTTGCGGCTCGGATCCCTTCCACTGGTTCACGTTCAACGGCAGCTCGACCGCCACCGGTCCCGGCGTACCGTCCATCGCCCGGTGAAGCGCCTCACGGACCCAGAACGACGCCATCCGGACATCCGGGATGCGGATGGCGAACTTCGCGGCGTGCTCCATGACTCGCGTGATGAGCGCCGGGCTGAAGTTCCCCTGGCCGGACGGTAAGCCGTCGGCCGACAACGGCGTCGACGTGGCCAGTAGGACGACCGGGCTGCTCACTCCCCGGGCATGGAACATCCCCGGCACCGTGTTCATGGCACCGTTGACCAGGCTCGTGAAGACCACGCCCGGTCGCCGCGCCGTTCGGGCGTATCCGTCTGCGGCGTAGGCAGCCGTCTGCTCGTGGCGCACCACGACGGCCCGACCCCCGCCGCCCATGAAGTCGCCGAGCAGGTTGTCCGTGATGCCGGGGATCCCGAACATCACCTCCACGCCGGCGTCGAGGAACGCTTGCGCGACGTAGCCACCTCCGTAGCCGGGTTCCGACGTCACCTGACTTGCCTCCACTCAACGCCCCTTCGCTCGCTACGCGTACCTCGACGACGATCGACTTCGCGGCGACCACCGACGTGGCAGGGAGGGTCTTAGCGCACCCGACGGCCGACCACTCGCCCGACGACCACGATCGCGCCACCGGCCCCCGGGCCCGAGCATCTGGAACCTCGCAAGCCCTGGTCAGGTGTTGTTCGGTTCCCTTTCGGCGCTCGAAGCCGCCTCCCTACGTTGCGCGCCGACCGGGGCGGACGGGACGGGGGGTCGGGACATGGCGGTGGAGCGCTCTACGGGTCGAGGTGAACCGTCCCGCCGGCGGCCCCGGATCGCGCCGAGCCTGATCGGGTTGACCGTCGTCGGGGCCTGCGTCGTGCTCGCCGTCGTCTGGAACGCCACGAGCGACGCCACCAGCCCCGTGGTCGTGCTCGCCCGCGACGTGGCCCGGGGCACGGTGCTCGCCGGCGCCGATCTGCGCGTCGAGCGGGTGCGGGTGCCGGACGCCGTGCCGACGATCACCCCGCAGGACGCCCGCCGCCTCCTCGGCCGAGTCGTGACGGTCGACCTGCCCGCGGGCACGCTCGCGTCGGCGTCGTTCCTCGCCGACCGCCCGGCGGCGGCCGGGAACGAGCGGGTGGTCGGCCTTGCGCTCGGCGCCGGCGAGACCCCGCTGCGGCTGCGCCGCGGGGACCGGGTGGACGTGATCCGCACCCCGACCGCCGGCACCGGCGTCGCCCCCGCCCCCGAGGTGCTGGTCACCGGGGCCGTCGTGGCCGACGTCGAGACCGCCGACGACACGCAGCGCACGGTCCGGGTCGGGGTGATCGTCCCCGCCACCAGCGCGCCGGTCGTCGCAGCGGCGATGGCGAACCGGCAACTGCGACTCATCGGCGCCGGTGCGCCCGACGGCGGTCCGAGAGGTGGCGCATGACGGTGCTCGCCGTCGCCGGCCTGCCCGGGGCACCGGGCGCCACGAGCCTTGCGCTCGCGCTCGCCGCCCGGATCCCCGGCGCGGTGCTGGTGGAGGCCGACCCCGACGGGGGCGTCCTCGCCGTCCGCCTCGACCGGCCCGTCGGCCCCGGCCTCGCCGGGCTGGTGAGCGTGGCCCGCAACGGCCTCGACGTCGCCGGCCTGGGCCAGGTGGCGACCGACACCGGAGGGGTCCGGGTCGTGGTCGCCGAACCGGCCGCCTCGACGGTCACCGCCGTGCTCGGCGCCGGGGCCGCCCGCCTCGCCACTGCGCTCGCCGCCGTGCCGATCCCCGTCGTGGTCGACCTCGGCCGGCTCCGACCCGACGGCCCGGGCGCGCCGCTGCTGGCATGCGCCGCCCGCGTGGTGGTCGTCGCCCGGCCCGACATCGAACGGGCCGCATGGCTGCAGGCCCTCCCACCCGCACCGCAGTGGGGTCTGGTCACCGTGGGTCGGGGTACGCACCCGCCGGCCGAGGTGGCAGCGGTGGCCGGCTGGCGCCTCCTCGCCTCGCTCCCGGACCTCCGGCGGCGGGTTCCGCACCTGCGCCCCGGGTCCGCCGGGCGGGACCCGCTCGCTGCGCTGGCGCACACGCTCACCGCCGACCTGCAACCGCACGAGGCCGCGAGCCTGCGATGAGCGCCCTCGCGGGTCTTGCGGCGGTGGACGCCGGCGTCGTCGCCCGCCTCGCCGGGCAGGTGCGGGAGGGTGTCGCCGCCGACCGGCTGCGCCGGGATCGCCTCGGGCAGCGCCGGTTGTCCCCCGCCGACGAACGCCACCTCGTGCGCAGCCTGGTCGCCGACGCCCTCGACGCGCTGGCCAGCGAGCGCCTCGTCGCCGGCGCCCCCCTGCTCGACGACGCGGCCGAAGCGGCCCTAGCGGACCGGATCGCCGCCGCCGTCGACGGCCTCGGGCGCCTCCAGGTGCACCTCGACGACCCCGACGTGCAGGACATCCACGTGCACGGCGCCGCACCGGTCTGGTTGAAGCGGCGCGACGGCACCCGGGAGTGCGCCGATCCGGTGGTCGACCACGACGAGGAGCTCGTCGAACTCGTCCGGCTCGCGGCGGCGCGCGCGGGCCGGGGCGAGCGCCGCTTCGACGCGGCGTCGCCCGAGCTCAACCTGCAGCTGCCCGACGGCAGCCGGCTGTTCGCCGTCATGGAGGTGTCGCGGCGCCCGGCGGTGGTGATCCGCAAGCACCTTGCGTCGCTCAGCGATCTCGGTGAGCTCGAGCGGCGGGGCCTGATCGACACCGCGCTGCGGCGGTTCCTGGCCGCTGCGGTCGCGGCCCGGCGCAACCTCATCGTCACCGGCGGGACCGGCACCGGGAAGACCACGTTGCTGCGGGCGCTGCTCGACCTCGTCGAGCCGACCGAGCGCATCGTGACCATCGAGGACGCCTACGAGTTGGGCCTCGACCGGTGCCCCGACCGGCACCCGGACCACGACGCGCTGCAGTCACGGCCGGCGAACACCGAGGGCCGCGGTGAGATCACGGTCCACGACCTCACCCGGATGGCCCTGCGCATGGACCCGGACCGGGTCATCGTCGGCGAGGTTCGCGGCGCCGAGGCGTTCCCGATGCTGCTCGCCATGAGCCAGGGCAACGACGGTTCGATGTGCACGCTGCACGCGGACTCCTCCCGGGCCGCGTTCTGGAAGCTCGCCGCCTACGTCGCGCTCGCCGAACACGGCCTGCCCGTCGAAACCGTGAACCTGCTCGTCGCCGGCGCGGTGCACTTCGTCGTGCACCTCGCGATCGTCGACGGGGTTCGCCGCGTCGTCAGCGTGCGCGAGGTCGTCGACGCCGACGGCGTGCAGATCGTGTCGAACGAGGTGTTCGCCCCCGGACCCGACGGCCGGGCCCGGCCTGCGGCACCCCTGCGGGACGCCACCGCAGCGCTGCTGGCCACGTCGGGGTACCACCATGGGGCGACGCAGTGGCGATGAACCCTGCGGCCGCCGCGGCGCTCGGCGCGGGCGCCGGGCTCGGTGTGCTGCTCACCGTCGCAGGCCTGCGCGGCCGGCCGATCCTCACCCTGCCGACGGGCGCACGCGCCCGGCGCAGCCTGCTCGCCGGCGTCGCCGGCACCGCCGGCGCGCTCGCCGGCTGGCTGCTCACCGGGTGGGTCGCAGCGGGACTCGCGCTCGGCGCCGCCGCGGCCGTCGCGCCCGGAGCCTGGACCCGGTCGCGCCGGTCCCGGCGCGACCTGCAGGTCGTCGATGCCGTCGCCACCTGGACCGAGTTGCTCCGGGACACGATCGGCGCCGCTGCCGGTCTCGAACACGCGCTGGTGGCGGTCGCGCCGCTGGCGCCGGCACCCATCGCCGAACCGGTGCGACGAGCCGCCGCCCGCCTCGAGGTGGGCCCGCTCCCCGACGCGCTGCGCGGCCTGGCCGCCGACCTCGATCATCCCAGCGCCGACTTCGTGCTCGCGGCGCTGCTGCTGGCCGCCGAGCGGGAAGCCCGCGACCTCGCCCCGCTCCTCGGACGGCTGGCCGACGCGGCACGCGACGACGCCTCGCTGCAGCGCCGCATCGGCCTCGACCGGATGCGGCTACGGACCTCCGTCCGGGTGATCGCCGGCAGCATCATCGTGTTCCTGGCCGGTATCGCCCTGACCGACCGGAGCTACCTCGCGCCCTACGACGCGCCGACCGGGCAGCTCGCCCTGGTCGGCATCACCCTGGTGATCCTGCTCGCCCTGGGCGCGATGGCCCGGCTCGGCCGGCTGGGACCCACCGAACGGTTCGTCGGCCCGTTCGTGGGCCCGGCCGCCGGCCCGTTCGCCGGTCCGGCCGATGCCGGCCGGACCGCCCCGGAGGCGGCGGGGCGATGATCGGCGCGCTCGTGCTCGGCGTGGTCGGCGGGTGCGGGCTGTTGCTCGCCGCCCGGGCGCTGTTCGCCCGCCCGCGGATCGCGGACCGGTTCGCCGCGCTCGGTCTGGTCCCACGCCCCGATGCGCACCCCGGCCGCTCACAGCGCCGCGACCAGGACCTGCGCATCACGGGCCGGGACCATGCCCGGCTCGCCGTCGAACGGATCGCCGCCGGGCTCGCCGGGCTCGCCGTCCCCGCGGCGTCCGCCGGGATCGCCACCGCAGGCGGGGTGGCGGTGCCCTACGGCCTCGCCCTCGTCGCCGGACTCGTCCTGGGTGCGGCCGGCGTCGCCGCACCCGAGGTGCTCCTGCGATCGGCCGCGGCCGCCCGCCGCCGCAGCTTCGTCCACGGCCTGTCGGCCTACCTCGACCTCGTCGGCGTGCTGCTCGCCGGGGCCGCCGGCACCGAGACCGCACTCGTCGCCGCAGCCGCCTCGGGCGACAACTGGGTGTTCGTGGAGATCCGCCGGGCGCTCGCGCGCGCCCAGACCCTCCAGCGGTCGCCCTGGGACGCGCTGGCCGAGCTCGGCGAGGCGATCGGGGTCCGGGAACTGATCGAGCTCGCCGCCTCGGTGCGCCTTGCCGGTACCCACGGGGCGAGGATCCGCTCGACCCTGGCCACCCGGGCCGACACGCTGCGCCGGCGCCGGCTCGACGAGGCCGAGCACGCCGCCACCGCGGCGACCGAGCAGATGGCGCTGCCGAACGTGGCGCTGTTCTGCGGCTTCCTCGTCCTCGTCGGGTATCCGGCGATCGCCTCGATCCTGGCGGGCGACTGAGGGCGGCTGCGATGACCCGCCGACCGATCCAGCACCCCGGCAGGGGACGACATCACCCCGGCAGGGGACGACACGGAGGGCAGATCCATGGAGCTGATCGCGTGGCAGTTGGCGTGGGCGCACACCCGGGCCCGCTGGGCGGCGTCCCGGGCGAGCGACGACGGCGAGGTGAGCCTGACCACCGTCATCCTGGCGTTCGTGCTCGCCGGGCTCGCGCTCTCGGTCGGGGCGATCATCGTCGCCAAGGTGACGGCCAAGGCCAACGCGATCCCCGTCGACTGACCGACACCGGGGAGGTCGCCCTGCAGACCGTGCTGGTCACCCCGGTGCTGCTCGCGACGGTGCTCGTGGTCCTCCAGGCCGCCCTGTGGTTCCATGCCGGGCAGCTCGCCAGGCACGCCGCCGCCGATGCCGTCGACGCAGCCGCTGCGCACGGCGCGCGAGTCGCGGACGGGGTGGGTGCCGCCGAGGCCTTCGTGGCCGATGCCGGCGGCCGGCTCGCCGGTCCCCCCGTCGTCGCCGTGTCCGCGACGGCGGTGACCGCCACGGTGAGCGTGCGCGTCCCCCGACTCGTGCCGGGTTGGCCGGCCACGGCCGTCCACCGCACCACCGGGCTGCGCGAGCGCGTGGTCCCCGAGGCCGGTCGATGACCGGCCGGTCGACCCGAACGGCGGACCGCGGCGCACCCGACGGCCCGGATGCCGGAGCCGTACCCGTGCTCGAGCTCGTGCTGCTCACACCGGTCGTGCTCGCCGTGCTGGGGTTCGTGGTGCTGTGCGGCCGCGTCGCCGAAGCGTCCGGCTCGGTACAGGACGCCGCGCGCGCCGCGGCCCGCGCCGCCTCGCTGCGGTCCGACCCGGACACCGCGCTCGCCGACGCCCTCGACGCCGCCGCCCGGCGGCTCGCCCGACGGGTCTGCCCCCGACCGGAGGTCGTCGTGGCCGCCGATCTCCGCCCCGGTGGGCGGGTCGAGGCTGCGGTCAGCTGCGACGTACCCCTGCGCGGCCTCGGCCTGCCGGGCGCACCGGGATCGCTCGCCGTGTCGGCACGGTCCGTCGAGGTCGTCGACCGGTTCCGGGCGGGCCGGCCGTGACCTGCGACCGGGGCAGCGTCTCGGCCGCGGTGGTGCTGCTCACCGGGACGATGCTGGCCGGCGCCGCGCTCGTGCTCGACGGCGGCCGGATCCTGGCGACCCGCCGGGAGGCCGCGGGCCTCGCGATGGCGGCCGCTCGGGCCGGCGCGCAGGAGGCCGACCTGCGGGCCGGACCGAGCCCGCAGGTCGATCCCGGCCGCGCCGACCGCGCCGCACGGGCGTTGCTGTCCGGCACGGGGGCCCGGGTCGCCGTCGCCGTCGCCGGTGACCGGGTGACGGTGACGGTCGCCCTCACCACCGATCGGGTGCTGCCCGGCCCCGGTGGACCGACCGAGGTCCGGGCGGTGCGCACCGCCCGGTTGATCCCGAGCGAGGAGCCGACACCATGACCGCACCGGGGGACGACCCCTCGTTCGTTCGGGCGCTGAGCGCGCTCGTGGCACTCGTCGCCGTCGTGATCGGTGTCCCGATCGCGCTGGTGGTCGCCGTTGGCTCGCCGCTGCCGACGGTGCGACCCGACCCCGGCACCGTCCTCGAAGCGCTGCGTCACGGCGGGGTCGCCCGCTGGACCTTCGTGAAGGTGGTGGCCTGCCTGGTGTGGGCGGCCTGGTTGCCCGCCACCGTCGCCGTGGGGCGGGAGCTCGTGGCCCGCAATCGTCGGCTGCCGGGCGGGGGCGCGCTCCAACGCGCCGCCGCATCGCTCGTCGCCGCCGCCGGGATGGTCGGTGGCGCATGGACGAGCCTGCGGCCGGCCGCGGCGCTCCCGCTCGCCGAGCGCCTCGACCCGGCGCGGTTGACGACCACGGTCCCGACGACCGACGACGCGGCGAGCCCCGTGGTCGTCGGCGCCGCCGAACCACCGGCGACGGTGCCCTACACGGTCGGCCCGCGCGACACCCTGTGGGGTATCGCGGCGCAGGTCCTGGGCGACGGATCCCGCTGGGAGGACCTCGTGCGGCTCAACGAGGGGCGCGTCGTCGCCCCCGGGGTCGTGTTCGGGCGTGACGCCGAACGGTTGCGCCCCGGGTGGGTCCTCGCGGTCCCGGCGCCCACGGTCGACGTGGCGCCCGGCGACACCCTCTGGGCGATCGCCGAACGGGCGTACGGCGACGGCACGGCCTGGCCCCGGCTGTGGGAGGCCAACCAGGGCCGCCGGTTCGGTGCTCGGGTCTTCACCGACCCGAACCTGATCCACCCCGGCTGGCAGCTCGTCGTGCCCCCCGCCGAGGGCCCCGCACGCCCGGCGGCAGGACCGGACGAGTCCTCGCCCGCTCCCGTGCCCGACCTCCCCCCGGCACCTGCCGCCGCCCCGACCGCGCCCGTGGGGAGCCTGCCGGCACCCTCCACCACCGTCGTGCGCGCCCTGCCCTGCCCGGCGGTGCCCGATCCGGATGCCGCCGCGCCGACCATCGCTGCGACCGCCGCGACGGCGCCGGGCGCCCCGCTGCCCGGCCCGTCGTCGCCGCTCGACCCTCCGACGGGCAGCCCGCTGCTGGCCGCCGTTGCGCCAGCGGGCCTCGGTGGCCTGCTCGTCGCCGGCGGCGCGGCCTCCCTGGTCGCCCTGCGCCGCCGCCACCAGGCTCGCCGGGCGCCCGCCGGCCACCGCCTGCCGCGCCCCGACCCGGACCTGCACCCGGTGCGAACAGCGATCGCCGAGACCGGCGCCGTCGAACGCCTCGTACGCCTCGAGGTGGCCCTGCGCAGCCTCGCCGCCCGGGTCGGCCGGGCGGGCGCGGCGCGCGTGACGGTCGTGATCGCCCACGACGCCGGCGACATCGAGGTCCTCCTCGACGGTGCCCCGGGCGACCTGCCGACCGCCTGGCGCACCGGGACCGGCGCCGACCGGCTCGTGCTGCCGGCGGCGATCACCCTGCGCGAGCTCGCGAGCGAACTCGACGGCGTCGCACCCCCCTGCCCGGCCCTCGCGCATCTCGGGCGCGCCGACGCCGCCGACGTGTTCGTCGACCTCGAAGCGGTGGGCGCCCTCGCCGTCGACGGCCCGGGCGCCGCCGGGGTCGTGCGAGGTGTGCTCGCCGGCCTCGCCGTGACCCCGTTGGCCGCAGCGCTCGACATCGCCGTGTCCGGGATCGAACCATGGGGCCTCGAAACCGGCCGCGTCGAGGACGTCGCACCGGACGTGCTTGCGGCGCGCTGCGCCGCCCGGTCCGGTCCGCTGCTCGCGGCGCTCTACGCGAGCGGCGCCCCGTCGACGTTCGCACTGCGCGCCCGGCACGGTGAGGAGGCCTGGGCGCCGATCGTCGCCGTCGCCACCAGCGACGTCCCGACCGGGCCGGGGATCGCCGCCCTCCGCGTCGGCGGCCCGGCCCCGTGGCGGCTCGCACCCGTGCCCGGAGGCCGGTGGCGGCTCACCCCCGCAGGCATCGACCTCACCCCGGTCGCCCTGACCCCCGACGGTCTCGCCGACGTGGCCGCGGTGCTGCGCGACGCCGACCGCCCGGCCGAAGCCGTGCTCGACCTCCCCGTGCCCGACCCGGACCGGCGGCTGCCCGAGCCCGCCGGGGCTCGCGCGGTGTCCGGTCCGGTGCTGCGCGTGCTCGGCAGCATCCAGCTCCTCGATGCCGACGGCGACGCGGTCGACGTCGAACGGGCCAAGGCGCTCGAGCTGCTGGTCTGGCTCGCCCTGCACCGTCACCGGCCGCACCGCCGCGAGGCGCGCGCCGCGCTGTGGTCGGTCGAGGTGGCCGACGGGACCTTCCACAACGTGGTGTCCGAGGCCCGTCGCGCGCTGGCCCGGGCCGTGCCCCCACCTCCCGGTCGCGAGTGGTTGCCGGCGCGACCCGAGCCGACCTTCGCGCTCGATCCCGCCGTCACCACCGATCTCGACCGATTCCGTTCCCTGGTGCGGGCGGGCGACGCCGCCGGGGCCGTCGAACTCGTCCGCGGCCGGCCCTTCGCCGGGGTGACGTGGAGCTGGCTCGACGCCGAAGCCCATCAGCTCGACGTCACCCTCGAGGTGGTGGACGTGATCGCCGGTCTCGCCGCAACCCACCTCGCGTCAGGGCGGATCGAGGAAGCCTTCGTGACGAGCGCACGCGGCCTCGCGCTGCTGCCCGGTCACGAGCGGCTCGTCGAGCTCCGGCTGCGTGCCCACGCCGCGGCCGGCAACCGGGCCGGCCTGCGGCGCGAGATCGAGGCCTACGAGCGGGTGGTCACCAGCGACGGGTGCGACCCGTCACCGTCGCTCGTCGCGCTGTCCGCCACGCTCACCCGGGCCGTCGTCGGCCCGGGTGACTGACGGGGCTCAGCGGCGGGCGGCGAACCAGGCGAAGGGGTCGTCGATCCCCATCCAGCGGAACAGGTTCAGGTAGAAGTGCCGGATCTTCGTCTCGTTGTAGCTCGCGAAGATCACCTCTTGGCCCTCTTGCGCTTTGAGGCCGGTCTGCACGTGCGGGAGGTTCAGCGAATCCTGCTGGAACACCTTGAGCGTCGGACCGAGTTCGGGAGCGAGGGTCCAGTCGTCGTCGACGCCGAGGTGCCGTACTGCGGCGGGCCGCGGCCGGTTGGCGGGATCGGGTGCCGGTGGGAACCGCATCACCTCGAAGATGCACGAATCCGGATCGTCGCCGTTGGGGCGGAACCGGTAGAAGAGATCGTTGAAGCATCCCCACGGCGACCAGTTCGGGAACACCGAGTAGTAGATCGCGTCGATCATCTCGGCATCGCTGACCGAATCGACGTCGAGCGCATCACCGTGCTGGGCCCGCAGCAGGTCCCGCTTGCGATCGGCGATCCAGGTGCGCCGCTGCGCCGGGGTCTCCACCCCCGCCGGCGGGACCGGCAGCATCATCGGCACGTCCTCCATGCCCGGCAGGCTGGGACCACCGATCCAGATGCACAGGTGCGGGTCGGCCTGGGTCTGGGGACCGTCGATCCAGTTCCCGTCGGCGTCGAACACGCTCACGTGGCCGTCGAGGTCGGTCACCTTGACCCGGTTCTCCTCGAGCCGCTCGTAGAGGTGGCCGTTCATCGGGTGCCGCCACCGGGCGTACTGCAGTCCGTCATCGGGCTGGTCGTAGCGGGGCATGTTGGCCAGGTGCGGGCTGGCCACGCCGTGGGGGGACACGGCGCGCGAGAACGTGGGGTACACGTCGTAGCGGGTGTTGGCGTCGCCGAGGTTCGGCATCAGGGTCGGGTGGGTGGCGACCGTGTGGTACGCCTCCATGAAGGCTTCCTGGCAGGCCTTCCAGTTCACCGGCATGATCTTCGCGACGTGCGCCGCCTTGTACCGCTTGGTGAACGGCAGCTGTTCGAAGTGCTCGTCGAGACCGGCGAGGAACGCCACGAGCGGCTCGGCATCGCGGTCGGGGTTGATGAACACGAAGCCCTGCCAGGTGGCGACCTTGGCCTCGGGCAGGTCGTAGTCGGCCTTGTTCAGCTCGGGGAAGTCCCACTCGCAGGGGATCTCCTTCAGCCCGCCGTCGAGAAACCACGACCAGCCGTGGAACGGGCAGCGGAGGTTCTTCGCGCCCTTGCCGTCGCAGGTGCGCAGCTTGCGGCCCCGGTGCAAGCACGCATTGCGGTAGGCCTTGATCTCGTCCGGGGCGGTCCGCACGACGAGGAACGACAGGTGCGCGACGTCGTAGACGACGTAGTCACCCACTGCGGGGAGCTCTTCTTCGAGGCACGCGATCTGCCACACCCGGCTCCACAGACGCTCCACTTCGAGGTCGTGCCACGCCTTCGACGTGTAGATACCGGCGGGCACGCGGGTGTTCCCCGGCGGCATCGGCGATTCCCTCCGGAACACCTCGCGCACCGGGCGGCTGTCGGCGTCGAGCAGTTCCGCAAGGCTGATCCCGGCGGAGCGATCCGTTCCGGTGAGCGTTTCGGTCATGACGTTCCCTCCGTCCGGGCCGCCCCTCGACCCGAGACGGGTTCGACCGTAGATCACCATCGGGTCCGGGGCCTCGGGACCTCGCGCCGGCGCCGACCGGGACCATTGGCCGCGGCACGCCGCCGCCGCCGTTGGGCAGACTGACCCGGTGCTGCGCCGACTCGTCACCCTCGTGTCCGGCATCGTCGTGGTCCTGGCCGCGTGCGGCGGTGCCGAGGACACCGCCCTGCGGGGGGCCACGCTCGAGCCGGCGCCGGTGGTGTCGACGCTGCAAGCCCCCGAGGGCGGCGACGGCACGCCGTTCCGGTTCGTCGCCGACCAGGGCGGCCTGCTGGCCGTGTACTTCGGGTACACCCAGTGCCCGGACCTGTGCCCGACCACGATGGCCGATCTCAAGTCGGCGCTGCGCCGGCTGGGCACGAAGGCGTCCCGGGTCGACGTCGCCATGGTCACGGTCGACCCGGCCCGCGACACCGCAGCGGTGCTGCGCACCTACCTGTCGCACTTCTTCCCCGCCGAGCAGGTTCACGCGCTGCGGTTCGAGGACCCGACCGCGCAGAAGGCCGTCGAGACGGGCTTCCTCGCCACGTCGAAGGTGACCACGACCGCCGGCGGTGCCGTCGAGGTCAGCCACACCGCGATGACCTCGATCGTCGACGACCAGGGCCGCATCGTCGTGCAATGGCCGTTCGGCACGAGCGCGGAGACGATGGCGCACGATCTGAACGTCCTGTTGGGCCGGGCGCGATGACCGCCGCCGTCGTCGCCCCCGCCCGGCGCGCCGGGGTGCTGTGGTGGGCGGTGCCCCTCCTGCTCGCGATCGTTGCGGCCGCAGCGATCGGGGTCGCGGTGGCCGGGCGGAGCGAACCCCCGGTCCCGGCCGCCCGGTACGTCGTGCCGGCCGGGACCGGCGCCGCCATGGACGCCGGGAACCACGTCGCCGTGCTGCCGGCGACGATCGTGATGCGCCAGGGGGTCGAGTTGGTGATCGTCAACCAGGACGACCGACCCTTCGATCTCGGCCCGTTCGTCATCGGGCCCGGCCAGACCTTCCGCCGGGTGATGGCCGACAAGGGCACCTTCCGCAACACCTGCCGGCTTGCGCCCGGCGGCGACGTGACCTTCGTCGTGTTCTGACATGCGTCCGACGTCGAGACTCGGCCGGGCCGTCGCCGCGGTCGTCACCGTGCTGACGATCACCGTGCTGACGATCACCGTGCTGACGATCACCGTGCTGACGATCACCGCATGTGGTGGGGGCGGCACGACGTCGGCGACCGACCTGCCCCTGGCCATGGTCGACGGTCCGGCGCAGCCGGTCTCGTCGCAGCGTGGCCGGCCGGTGGTCGTCAACTTCTTCGCATCGTGGTGTGCCCCGTGCCTGCGCGAGCTGCCCGACCTCGTCGCCGTCGCCGCGGAGCGGGCCGGCAGCGTCGCGTTCCTCGGGGTCAACGTGCAGGACGACGGCGACACGGGGATCGACCTCGCCCGCCGCTCCGGCGTGACCTACGCCCTCGCCCGTGACCCCGACGGCGACGCGCTGCGCGCCTTCGGCGGCACGCAGATGCCCACCACCGTGCTAGTGCGCGCCGACGGGACCGTGGCCGAGGTGCACCTCGGCGCCATCGACGCCGCGACCCTGCGGCGCAAGCTCGACAACCTCTGAGCCGCTTCGTCGCCGCACCTAGCCGACGGCGAGCTCGACGAGGAACCCGTCGTGGTCCGATCCGGGCAGCGCCACACGTTCGAGGCCGCACACCTCGACGTCGCGCACGAGGGCCCGGTCGAGCTGCAGCACCCGCGGCCACCGACCGTGCGCCGGCCACGAACGCCGGCGCCGGACGCCGGCTGCGGCGTGGGCGTCACGAAACCCCGCTCGCCAGAACGACCCGAGCGCCCCGCTCCAGGCGTTGAAGTCGCCGCAGACCACGACCGGGCCGTCGGTCTCGGCGGCCTCGGTGGCGATCCCGGCCAGGTCGGCCCGCCAGTCCCGCACGGCACCGGGCAACGGTGGGTCGGGGTGCACCAGGCAGAGGCGTATCGACCGGGTCTCGGCGTGGAGCATTGCGTCGATACCCCGATGCGCCCCGAACCAGCGGGCGCGCCCGCGCAGTGCGAGCCGCGACCACACCCCGACCCCTTCGGTGTCGTCGCGGCCCTCGACCACGGCGTAGGGCAACGCGGCGGCGAGCGCCCGGTCGAGTGCGTCGGCCTGCGCGACGGTCAACTCACAGAGGGCGACGGCGTCGACCCGGGTCGAAACGGCGACGACCGTCTCGACGAGTGCGTCGAGACGGTCGTTCGCCCACAACACGTTGCCGACGAACAGCCGCACGTCGGGTTCGCAGCGCCGCACGGCGCACGGAGCAACTCGGACGATCAGTCCTTTTCGTCGATGGTCACCGACAGCATCGCGACATCGGTGAGCGGGCGGTCGCCCGGGCCGGTCGGCACGGACTGGATCGCCTCGAGCACGTCGAGGCCCTTCACCAGTTTGCCGAACAGGGAGTAGTTCGGGGGGAGCCGAACACCCTGCGGACCGGAGATCACGAAGAACTGGCTGCCGTTGGTGTTCGGGCCGGCGTTGGCCATCGCGAGCGAACCGATCTCGTAGCGCCCGGGAGCGGGCAGCTCGTCGGCGAAGCGGTACCCGGGGCCACCGCGCCCGGAGCCCTCGGGGTCGCCGCCCTGGATCACGAACCCCCGGATGATCCGGTGGAAGATGATGCCTTCGAAGTAGCGGTAGCGGGCGAGGAACACGAAGTTGTTGACCGTCTTCGGCGCTGCGAGCGGATCGAGGGCGGCCACCATCGTGCCGAGCGTGGTCTCGATGGTCGCCGTGTAGCGCTTCGCCGGGTCGATCCCCATCTCGGGGGCCTCGCGGAAGGACTGGGTCTTGGGCGAGCTGCCGTCGGCGGCCGGGAACGGGGTGGGCATCGGGCCACCCTACCGGCACCCCACCGGTAGCCTCGGGCCCCGATGGAGCCCACCGACGATGCGTTCCGCGCGGTGCTGGTCGCCCAGGTCGACGCCGATCTCGCGGCGTTGGACGTGGCGTTGCGCCGGCTCGACGAGGGCACGGCGTTTCGCTGCGAGGCCTGCTCGGGTGTGATCACCGACGCCCGGCTCGACGCCGATCCGCTGGCGATCACCTGCGGCTCGTGCGACGCCGGCTGAGCCCGAGCGCAGCCCGCTCGAGCGGGCCGGGCCGCTCGAGCGGGCCGGCCCGTCGGGGCCGGTGGCGCACCCGGGTCGGCCGGGTCGTGCGCCTGGTGCGCCTCGGCGGCCGGCGGATGGTGCACCTCGCCGTCGTGAAGGTGCGCGGGATCGGCGCCGACGAGGCTCGGCGCCGCGCCCTCGACGAGCGCTTCGCCATTCGGAGCGCGGCCGACGTCGCCGCCGAACTCGGTCAGCTCAAGGGCGTGCTCATGAAGGCCGGCCAGCTCCTCGGCGTGATCGCGGACGGCCTGCCGCCCGAGGCGGCCGCAGCGCTCGCCACCCTGCAGGCCGACGTCCCCCCGATGGCGCCGTCGCTGGCCGCCGGGGTGGTGCGCGCCGAGCTCGGCTCGTCGCCCGAGCGGTTGTTCCTCGACTGGCAGCCCGTCCCGGTCGCCGCGGCGTCGATCGGTCAGGTGCACCGAGCGGTGCTGTTCGACGGTCGGGAGGTGGCGGTCAAGGTCCAGTACCCCGGCGTCGCGGAGACGATCGGACCGGATCTCGACAACGCCGAGCTGCTCTACCGGCTGTTTTCGTCGTTCGCGCTCAAGGGGTTCGACGCCCGGGCCTTCGTCGAGGAGCTGCGGGCCCGGATGACCGAGGAGCTCGACTACCGGCGGGAGGCCGCCGACCAGCAGGCCTTCGCGCGGGCCTTCGCCGGGCACCCGTTCGTGCGCGTCCCCGACGTGGTGCCCGAGCGATCCGGGGTGCGGGTGCTCACCACCGAGTGGGTGGAGGGGTGGACCTTCGCCGAACTCGTCGCACACGCCGACCCCGCCACCCGCCAACGCGCCGCCGAGGCGGTGTGGCGGTTCGGCCAGCGCTGCGTGCTGCAACTCGGGATGTTCAACGGCGACCCGCATCCGGGCAACTACCGGTTCCATCCCGACGGCACGGTGTCGTTCCTCGACTTCGGGCTGGTGAAGCGCTGGGACCCCGGCGAATGGGACCTGCTGCGACCGAGCCTGGATGCCATCGTGGTCTCGCGCGATCCCGGGGCGCTGGTGGCGACGATGGAACACAACGGGTTCCTGCGGGCCGGTCACGGGCTCGACCCGCAACTCGTCTACGACTACGTGTCGAGCCCCTACGTGCCGTACCTCACCGATTCGTTCACGTTCACGCCGTCGTTCGTGCCCGACACCCTGCGCCGGCTGCTGGATCGGGGCGGCCCCCACGCCGGGGTGATGGCGGCGCTCGACATGCCGGCGAGCTTCGTGATCCTCGACCGGGTCGTCTGGGGGGTGTCGGCGTTGCTCGGGCGGCTCGGGGCCACCGGGCCGTGGCGGGCGATGCTGCTCGAGTACCTCACCGGCGGGCCCCCGGCGGGCCACTGGGGTGTCACCGAGCAGCGCTGGCCGGCTCCGCCGGGGACCGGGTGGGTCACGCCCGGGCCGGTGGGCCAGACTGACCCCCGCCCGGCCGCCGGTGCCGGACCGATAGAGGAGGCCCCATGGCCGACGTGAGCAAGTTCCTGGACAAGGCGTACGAGCAGATGAACTTCGCCGAGCTGGCCAAGGCCCCGGTGGCCGCCCTTCAGGGCGTGTCCGAGGCCGATGGTGAGCTGCTCGCCAAGGCACTGAACATCAAGACGATCGAGGACCTGGCGACCAACAAGTTCGTGCTGTGGGCGCAGGCGATCACCACGCTGTCCAAGTAACGCACGCGCCCAAGCCCTGGCTGCCGGTGGCGGCGATCGTCACGGCGGCGTTCATCTTCGGGACGAGCTTCGTCGTCGTCAAAGAAGGTCTCGACGCCGTCGATCCGGTGCCGTTCCTGGCCTGGCGCTACCTGCTCGCCGCGGCACTGTTCTGGGCGCTGGCCCGGGGCCGGCGCCCGACCCGGCAGGAGTGGCGGGTCGGGGCCGGGGCCGGCGTCAGCTACGCCGTGGGGATGGTCCTGCAGACGTGGGGCCTCGACCACACGACCCCGTCGGCCGCCGCGTTCTTGACCTACCTGCTCGTGGTGCTGGTCCCGGTGGTCACCTTCGTCACCACCGGCCGGCTCCCGAGTCGGCGCGCCCTCGTGGCCATCGCCGTGTCGCTGGCCGGGCTCGTGCTGCTGACCGGCGGGGGGTTCGGCCTCGGGGCGGGGGAGCTCGCCGTGCTCGGTGGCGCCGTCGCGTTCAGCGTCCACCTGGTCCAGGTCACCCACGCCAGCCGGGTGTCGGACGTGTTCCGGTTCAACGCCGTGCAGAGCCTGACGACGTCGGCGCTGCTGTTGCCGTTCGTGCCCTTCACCGGTGGCGTCCCCGGCGTGACCGGCTGGTTCGTGATCCTCTACGCGACGGTCATCGTGACCATCGGGGCCCAGGTGCCCTGGACGTGGGCGTCACGCCACCTGTCCTCCACGCGGACCGCGGTGATCCTGCTGCTCGAGCCGGTCTTCGCGGCCCTGGCCTCGACGCTGCGCGGGGAGCGGTTCACCCTCGCAGCGATGGCCGGCGCCGGGCTCATCCTCGCCGGTGCCGCGATCGCCGCGCTCGACGGCTCGGACCCGGCGCATCCGGGCCCCGGCGTGCGGCGTAGGCTCGGCCGCGCGTCGATGGCCACCGGGCGTCGCTGACGGTCGGCCGTCACCAGCAACCGGAAGTCGACAACAGCCGGAACGAGAGGGGTCGACATGGCTGATCCGCGCAAAGCCCGCGCACCGTTCGCACCGTGGGACCGTCGGGAGCTGCCGGGCGCGTTCGACGTCGCCGAGTCGGCCAAGCGGGTCAGTCACTACAAGTGGATCGAGATGAAGTTGTTCGAGGCGCTCGGGGGGTGGGTCGCCACCGTGCCCGAGCTCGACGTGAAGATGCGCCTCGGCACCCACTGCTACAAGCACGCCTGGCATGCCGAGCTGTGGCACAAGCGGCTGCCGGAGCTGCGCGAGATGAACCCCGATCGCCTGACGCAGCCGCCCAACGACCAGCTCGTGGCCTTCGTCGACGCCATGACCGAGCCCGAGAAGCCGGAGCTCACGATCGAGAAGCTCGTCGGTGTCTACCGGGTGCTGATCCCCCACAAGATCGCTGCGTACACCTACCACCTGAACAACACGAGCCAGATCACCGACGCACCGACGATCCGGTCGCTGCGGTTCGCCCTGTCCGACGAGTTCGACGACTGGCGCGACGGCGAGATGCTGATCCAGTCGCTGATCGAGACTCCGGACGACGTCGAGCGGGCGGCCCGCCACCAGGCCCGGCTCGAAACCCTCATGGTGGCCGCCGGCGGGATCGCCGGTCCCGGTTCGATCGGCCTGCCGGCCGAGGAGGTCGCGCCCTGATGCGCCGTCACCTGCCCGCCTCGGAACTCGCCCGCGATGAGCGGTTCCACACGATCACCATGCGCGACCGGATGGCCGACCCGCGGGCCGGCCGGGGCCGGTTCGAGGGTGACAACGGCCGCCGCTCCAACCGGCTGACGCCCGATCTGCCATCGGCCTCGGAGGCCGCCCGCAGCATGATGCACGGGATCTTCGTCGGGGAGATCCAGGCGCTCGAAGGCGCCGGGCGCACCTGCTTCGACTTCGACGACATCCCGTTCGCCCTGAAGCTCGACATGGCCCGCCAGGCCTGGGACGAGGCGCGACACGTCGAGATCAGCGTGAAGCTGTCGGCCTGGATGGGCACCGAGATCGGGCAGTTCGCCGAGAACACGGTGCTGTTCGAGGCAGCCTGCAGCGCCGATCCGGTGATGCGACTCGCCGGCGTCAACCGGGCGCTCGAGGGTCTGGCGATCGACGTGTTCACGACGATGAAGGCCTTCGGTGAGTTGGCCGGCGACCCGTTCCTCGAGTTCTGCGAGGACTGGATGCTCGCCGACGAGGTCACCCACGTGAAGATGGGGTCGGACTGGTTGCGGCGCCTGACCGAATCCGACCCGCAGCGGCGAGCGGCCGCGCTCGAGTTCCAGTCGGTGGTCGACAAGTTGTTCTCCTACGGCGGGACCCGCAGCGACTCCGACGAATCGATGATCGGCCTGGCCCGACGGTTCCGGGAACTCGCGGGGTTCACCGACGACGAGATCTCCCACATCGCCGACGTGTCCGACGAGGCGCTGTCCGAGGCCAAGGCCCGCAAGCAGGCGGTGCGAGCGGGAGCCGGAGCATGACGGTCGCGGTGACGCCGGAGGTGTTCCGGTTCGTGCAGTACGACGCCGCCGAGATCGCGGCCGTCGTCGAGGACCTGCTCGGTCGCCTCGGCCTCGCCGGCACCCGGGTGGCGCTCGACGTCGACGAGACCACCCCGCTCACGCGGGTGGTCGTCCACGAGGGTGATCCGCTGCGGATCGAGGCCGGGAGCGGGGCCCTCGAGGACACGCGGGTGCCTCGGACGTTCTCGCCTACCGCCGCCCAGGTGAACGTGGGCCGGGTCCTGCTGCGCCGCCGGGATCGTAGCGGCGCCGCGTTCGCCGCAGCGCCCGACGACGCCGGGCTGTCGCTGGCCGAATTGGCCGCGTGGGACGTCACCTGCGTCGGGCGGCTCGCCCGTGCCGGGGTGCGGGTGCACGCCGACCGCTGGCGGTACAACCTGCGCAACCGGATCGGGTTCACCGACGCCACCGACGCCGTGTTCGACCGTCTGTGGGCGACCGACGACGCCTCGTGGTTCGACATCGCCGCCGCCTGTGGGGCGGTGACCCCGTGAGTGGCGAATCGTCGACGATTCGTCAGCGGCGGGTGGCGACCAACGGAGTCGAACTCGACGTCCTCGAAGCGGGCGACCCGTCGAATCCCCTGGTGGTGCTGTCCCACGGGTTCCCGGAGAGCTCGTGGTCGTGGCGTCACCAGCTCCCGGCCCTGGCCGCCGCCGGCTACTACGCCGTCGCCCCGGACCAGCGGGGCTACGGGCGCTCGAGCCGTCCCGCCGAGGTGAGCGCCTACGGCATCGATCACCTGTGCGACGACCTGCTCGGCGTGCTCGACGGCGAAGGCCGCGATCAGGCGGTGTTCGTCGGTCACGACTGGGGGGCACTGATCGTCTGGGAGCTCGCCCGGCTACACCCCGAGCGGGTGAAGGCCGTCGTGGGCGTCAGCGTCCCGTTCGTGCAGTGGCCCGGGCCGCCGACGGCGCTGATGCGGGCCGTCTGGGGCGATCGGTTCTTCTACATCCTCTACTTCCAGACGGTCGGCCCGGCGGAGACCGAACTCGGTGCCGATCCTCGCCGGACGATGGCACGGGTGCTGTGGTCGGCGTCGGGCGACGGCTTCCAGGGACCCCGAGCGGAGATCCCGCCGATGGAGGGCACCGGCTTCCTCGACCTGATGAGCGACCCGCCGTCGCCGCTGCCGGCCTGGCTGACCGACGCCGACATCGACCACTACGCCGAGCAGTTCGCTGCGAGTGGGTTCTTCGGCCCGGTGAGCTACTACCGAAACCTCGACGCGAACTACGAGCGGATCAAGGACCTGCCGGCGTCCCGCCTGTCTATGCCGAGCTTCTTCATCGGCGGGGACAAGGACGGCGTGATCGCCATGGACCCCGGCGGGATCGACCGGATGCGCGAGGCACTCCCGGACTTCCGGGGGGCCGTGCTGCTGCCCGGCGTCGGTCACTGGACCCAACAGGAAGCCCCGGCCGCCTTCAACGACGCGCTCCTCGGGTTCCTCCGCTCACTCTGAGCGCGAGGAATCCGCCCGCCCCCCACGAATCGTCAACGATTCGTCCTCCAGTCCCCCTCACGAATCGTCAACGATTCGTCCTCCAGTCCCCCTCACGAATCGTCAACGATTCGTCCTCCATTCGGCAGGATCGCACAGCCTGACCGTTTACAGAACCACGCTCCGTACGATCGACCACCGTGAGCGCGCATCGAGGCGACGACGAGACGTCGGTCGGTTCAGGCCAGATCGTGCGCGCTCACGGGATCCAGCAGGTCGATGTCGGGCGCTCGACGCAGCAAGCCGTCGCACGCCCGGGCCATGTCGACCATGACCGCCGAGTCGAAGTGGGCCCGCTGGTCCTGCGGACTGGACCACTTCTGGACCACCACGAACCGGCCCGGCCGCAGCGCCGAGGCGCACAGGTCGACGTTGCGGCACCCGGGCTCGTGGCGGGCCAGCACCACGTACTTCGCCAGCACGGCGGCAACCGCCGCCGGATCGGCGGCATCGAACACCATCGTGACCATCGTCAGGCTGATTTCGCCCTCCATGACCGCCCAGCGTGCCCCACGCATCGGTCACCCGGCCACCGGAGGAGGGGGTTGACCTCACCGGTATCGTGGCAATGCCCGGTGGTTCAGCCAGACCGCGTCATGTCCAGCACACCCCGGTGGGGAGAGGAGCAGTAGGTGGCCAAGGAGCGCGTCGAGCGCGACGAAGAGGATCTCGTCCGTCTCTACCTCACCGACATCGGGCAGTACCCGCTGTTGACGAAGGACGACGAGGTTCGCCTCGCAAAGGCCATCGAGGCGGGCGTCGCCGCCCGGGCCGAGATGGAAAAGGCCGGCAAGGCCGGCACGGCAGCCAAGAAGCGTGAGTTGCGCCGCCAGATCAAGGACGGTGACGACGCCCAGCGCACCTTCGTGCAGTCGAACCTCCGCCTGGTCGTGTCGATCGCCAAGAAGTACCAAGCCTCCGGCCTGCCCCTGCTCGACCTCATCCAGGAGGGCAACCTGGGCCTGATGCACGCCGTCGAGAAGTTCGACTGGCGCAAGGGCTTCAAGTTCTCCACCTACGCCACCTGGTGGATCCGCCAGGCCATCACCCGGGGCATCGCCAACACCGGGCGCACCATCCGTCTGCCCGTCCACGCCGGCGACACCCTTGCCCGGCTGCAGAAGGCGCGTGCTCGCCTCGAGCTCAAGCTCGGCCGCCCGGCCACGCTCGCCGAGCTGTCGGCCGAGGTCGAGATGCCCGAGGACAAGGTCACCGAAGCGCTGCGGTTCGCCGCCGAGCCGCTGTCGCTCTCCGAGCCGTTGCGTGAGGACGGCGACGCCGAGTTGGGCGATGTCGTCGAGGATCGCTCGGCCGAATCACCCTTCGAGATGGCAGCCACGGCACTGCTGCCCGAGGAGATCAACCGGCTCCTCGCCCCGCTCGACGATCGCGAGCGAGAGATCCTGAAGCTCCGCTTCGGGCTCGATCGCGGTGAGCCCCGGACGCTGGAGGAAGTCGGGGAGCACTTCAACCTCACCCGGGAACGGATCCGCCAGATCGAGGCTCGGGCGATGTCCAAGCTCCGTCACCCGTCGTCGGACACCGGCGCCCGCGACCTGCTCGCCGTCTGAACCACCCCTCCCAACCGCCGCCAGCGGTGGACCCACGATCGGGCCCCGGCCGTCAGGCCGGGGCCCGATCGCGTCCCACCGGACGTCGTTCGGCGACCGCCACCGTCACGGCGCCGAGCACGAGCGGGGCGCCGAGCCAGAACCCCGTCGTCGGCGTCTCGGCCAGCAGCCACCACGCGAGCAACGTCGCGCCCACCGCCTCACCGGCGCCGGTGACCGCGACCGCCCACGCCGGCAGATGGGCGAGCAACAGGTTGAACACGACGTGCCCGGCCAGCTGCCCGGCGCCGGTCAACAACACCACCCAACCCAGGGCCGCCCACGGCAGGCCGAGCCCGTCACCCGCAACGAGGCGGGTCATGAGCAGCACCGCGGCGCAGATGGTGAACACGGCCGCGACGTAGGGGATCAATGCCAAGTGCCGACGCACCCGGCGGCCGACGAGCAGGTACCCCGCACCGGCCATCGTGCCGAGCAGGGCAAGCCCGTTGCCGGTGAGGCGGTCACCGGAACCGGCGAGATCGGCCCCGGTGACGACCACTGCGCCGAGCACGGCCACCCCCACCAGCGACCCTGATCGCCGGGTGAGCCGTTCGGCGAGCAGCATGTGGCCGAGGAGCAGCGTCACCGCCGGTTGGACCGCCACGATCGCCGAGGCGTTGGCGACCGTCGTACGTCCGAGACTCGCCGTCCAGGTCGCGAAATGGACGGCCAGCAGCACTCCGGAGGCGAGCACCCCCGTCCAGGGGAACCCGACGCCAGGCGCCGGCGAACCGGCTGCCCGCCCCGCCCCGGTGTCCCGCCGCAGCGCCAGCATCGGGACGAGCACCCCCACGGCGAGCAGGTTCCGCCAACTCGCAACGGCGAGCGCACTCGCACCGGCCTCGGTCGCTCGGCGCACGAGGATCGGTGCCGTGCTGATGCCCGCGACGCAGGCTGCGGCGGCGAGCGCCGACCCCGTTCGGATCAGACTCGGGCCCGGCGCGTCGGGGTCGCTCCGCCGGCGTTCACCGTCGTCGCTCCCACGACCGCACGTTCGGTCGGTGGCATCGTGCGGGACTCGGCCAGGGTGTTGAGCAGTTCGCCAACGACGTGGTCCTGCTCGAGCGGGTGACGAAGGGGAAGATCGAGGCTGAGCGTGTAGTGGGACCGACGCCCGACGCGATGCCGGGTGAGATAACCGGTGTGCTCGAGGTCGTCGAGGATGGCCGAGGTGGTCCGCTCGGTGATGCCCACCAGGTCCGCAATGTCCCGAATCCGCAGCGTGGGGTCACGGGCCAAGCACAGCAGGACGTGTGCATGGTTCGTCAGGAAGGTCCACGTCGGCTCGGTTGGCGGACGGTATGGCATGTCTGAACCCCTCACCGGTTGTCGGCTCCCAGAAAACTCACAGATGAGGCGTGCCCCGTGAAACGATAGCAAGACGATCCGCCCGCAGCCGGGAATCGGTCACGCCGGCCGGTCGTCGACGACGTGACCGGCGACGAGGCGAACCGTGCGGGTGATGGCCACCCGCTCGGCCAGGCGCCGATCGTGGGTGACCACCAGCAGCGTTCCCCGGTACCCGTCGAGGGCCGCCTCCAGCTGTTCGATGGCCTCGAGATCGAGGTGGTTGGTCGGCTCGTCCAACACGAGGAGATTGACGCCGACGGCCTGCAGCAACGCCAGCGTGGCGCGGGTTCGCTCGCCGGGCGAGACGCTCGCAGTCGGCCGGGTGAGGTGCGCCGCGGCCAGGCCGAACTTGGCGAGCAGCGAGCGCGCCTCGGACACCGTCGAGCCCGTCGCGGCCAGGACGGCGTCGAGCACGGTCGGCGCCGCGTCGAGCCGCGCCCGGGCCTGGTCGATCTCTCCGACGACGACGCCGGGTCCGAGGTGGGCGGCCCCGGCGGTGAGCGGTATCCGACCGAGCAACGCACCGAGCACGGTCGACTTGCCGCTGCCGTTCGCCCCGGTGAGCGCGATCCGCTCCCCGCGACCGATCGAAAGATCGACCGGGCCGAGCCGGAACCCGCCCCGCTCGACCACCGCCTGCGACAACGACCCGACGAGTTCGCCGCTGCGGGGCGCAGCTGCAATCTCGAACCGCAGCTCCCAGCCCTCCCAGGGCTTGTCGACCACCTCGAGGCGCTCGATCGCCCGTTCGGTGCGCGACGAGCGCGACGCCAGCTGCTCCGACGCCTCGATCGCCGAACCGATTCGCATCCGGTCGTTGTCGGACCGCTTCCGGCGCGCCTTCAACACCCCCTTGGCCGCCCATTCCCGCTCGCGCTGGGCCCGGTCCCGAAGGGTGTCGCGCCGATCCACGAACACGTCGTAGGACTCCTGGGCGTGCCGGCGAGCGGTGGCCTTCTCCTCGGTGTACGCCGCCCAGCCTCCGGCGAACCACGCAGCCCGGCGGGAGTGCTCGTCGATCTCGACGACGTGGGTGACGATCCGCTCCAGGAACGTACGGTCGTGGCTGACGATCACCATCGGCTGGGGGCGACCCAGCACGATGCGCTCGAGATGTTCGAGCCCGTCGAGATCGATGTCATTGGTCGGCTCGTCGAGCAGTAGGACGTCGAACCGGTTGAGCAGCAACGCCGCGAGCCCGATCCGGGCCGCCTCCCCGCCGGAGAGGACTGCGGCCGGGCGAGACAGCAGGCCGGCGTCGAGGCCGAGGTCGTCGAACACCTCGCCGACCCGGGTGTCGAGATCGGCACCGCCGAGCGCAAGCCACCGTTCGAGCGCGTCGCTGTAGCGGTCCCCCGCACCGGGTTCCCCCGTTGCGAGCGCAGCCGTGGCATCGTCGAGCGCTGCGGTCGCAGCGGCCACACCCGTCCGCCGGGCCAACAGATCGGCCACGGTCTCGCCCGCAGGCCGCTCGGGTTCCTGCGCCAACAGGCCGACGCTCGCCGACGGTGGCGTCGTGGCCACCGTGCCCTCGTCGGGCCGCAGCAAACCGGCGAGCACCCGCAGCAACGTCGACTTCCCGACCCCGTTGGGACCGACGAGACCGACCCGCTGGCCGGGCGCAACAGCGAGATCGACGCCGTCGAGGATCGTCGCCTTGCCGAAGGTGACGGTGATGGAGCGAGCGGTGAGCGAAGCGGCCACGGTGCGGTCAGCCTCGCAGGCCGCACCGGGCACCGCCCGTCGACGAGTACGTTCCTGCGAGGACCGAACGGGGGGACCATGGTCGACATCGAGGGCGAATGCGGTGACCGGTTCGCCGCGGTCAAGGATGCGTTCGCCGCGAACTTCACGCGCCACGGCGACATCGGCGCGTCGTGCGCCGTGATGCTGCACGGTGAACCGGTGGTCGACCTGTGGGGCGGCACGCTCGATGCCGACCGCACGACGCCCTGGCAGCGCGACACGATCGTGAACGTCTGGTCGACCACCAAGACGATGAGCTGTCTCGCCGTGCTCGTGCTGGCGAGCCGCGGCCTCGTCGACGTCGACGCCCCCGTCGAACGGTACTGGCCCGAGTTCGGCGCCAACGGCAAGGGAAACGTGTTGGTGCGCCACCTGCTGTCCCACACCGCCGGCCTGCCCGGCTGGGACCAGCGCCTCGAGGGGGCCGACCTCTACGACTGGGACAAGGTCACCGGTCTGCTCGCCGCACAGGCCACGTGGTGGGAGCCGGGCTGGAAGTCCGGCTACCACGCCGTGAGCCAGGGCAATCTGGTGGGCGAGGTGGTGCGCCGGGTCGACGGGCGGTCCGTCGGACGGTTCTTCGCCGAGGAGATCGCCGGGCCGCTCGGCGCCGACATGTTCATCGGCACCGGGCCCGAGCACGACCACCGCGTCGCGCCGATCATCCCGCCGCCACCACCGCCACCGCCGCCGCCACTGCCGACGGCCGGCGGCAACGCCGACACCGGTCCCGACAAGGCCTCGATCCCGTACCGCGCAGCGAACCCCCGCCTGGTCGCCGAGCAGTCCTGGGAGATCCCGTGGCGGCGGGCGGAGATCCCCGCCGCCGGGGGCCACGGCAACGCCCGCGGCGTGGCGCTCGCCCAGGCCGCCGTGTCCAACGGTGGTCGCTTGGGTGGTCACGAACTGTTGAGCGCAGCGGTGATCGAGCGCATCTTCGACGTGCAGGCCGCCGGTCGCGATCTCGTGCTCGGGATCGGGGTCACCTTCGGGGTCGGCTACGGGTTGAACTCGCCGCGCGCCCCGATCTCCCCCAACGCCCGGGTCTGTTACTGGGGTGGCTGGGGCGGCTCGCTCGTCGTCAACGACGTCGATGCCGGTTTCACGATGGCCTACGTCATGAACCGCATGGGCGAAGGCACGGTGGGCGACGACCGCGCCCACACGATCCTGCGGGCCGTCTACGCGTCGCTGGGGGTGTCGTGATGGAACTGTCGGGCAAGGTCGCCGTGGTCACCGGCGGTGCGAGCGGAATCGGCCGGGGCATGGTCCGGGCCTTCGCGTCGGCCGGCATGCGGATCGTCGTCGCGGATCTCGACGAATCGATGCGCGACGAGACCGTCGCCGAGCTCACCGCCGCGGGCACCGAGGCGCTCGGCGTGCGCTGCGACGTGTCCCGGCTCGACGACGTGGAGGCCCTGGCGGCTGCGGCCCTCGAGCGGTTCGGCGCGGTGCACGTGTTGTGCAACAACGCCGGCATCGGGATCCCCACCCCGACGGCGAACATCCGCCTCGACGACTGGCGTTGGATCATCGACGTCGACCTGTGGGGCCCGATCTACGGGGTGAAGGTGTTCCTCCCGCTCATGGAGGACCAGGGCGAGGGCCACATCAACACCACGTCGTCGATGGCCGGACTCACCGCCGGCGGCTACATGGCGGCGTACAACATCGCCAAGCACGGGGCGGTCGCCCTGATGGCCACGCTCGAGCGTGACCTGCGCGGCCGCAAGAGCCCGGTGCGGGCCTCGGTGCTGTGCCCCGGGCCGATCAACACCGACATCAGCCGCCACTCCGTCGCCTACCGGCCCAGCAAGTCCAAACCCAAGGCCGACAGCGCCGCCGACGGGCGGGCGGCGTCCAACGTGCAGTCGATGCTCGACCAGGGCATGGATCCCGACGACGTCGGCCGGCTCGTGCTCGACGGCATCCGGGAGGAGCGGTTCTGGATGCTCACGCACCCGACGTGGGCCAAGGCGCTCAAGCGTCAGGTGGACGCACTGATCGAAGACGGATCGCTCACCCGCGGCTGAGCGAGCGGGACCGCCACCGGGCTTCAGCGTGTCACGATGCGGCCCGTGTCCGACGTGCGCGCCCGCATCGCCGACCGGTTCCGCGCCTTCGCCACCGATCCCGACAACGACACGCTCTACGTCGAGCTCGCCGCCCGGCTGGCCGAGGAGCCCGACGCCATGGCGATCGTTGCCGAGGCGCCCGAGCTGCAGGCCCGTCCGGTGCTGCTGTTCGCGGTGGTCCACGATCTCGTCCTGGCCGGCCGGGCACCCGAGTTGGCCCGCTGTTACCCGTCGGCGGGCGGATCGCCCGCCGGGCGAGACGTCGCCGGCGCCTTTGCTCGGACCCTGATCGACCATCGCGCCGCCGTCGTCGACGGGCTGCGCACCCGGACGACCCAGACCAACGAGGTCGGCCGCTGCGGGGCGCTGGTGTTGGCGCACGGCGAGATCGCCGCAGCCACCGGCCGCCCGCTCGGCGTCGTCGAGCTGGGCGCAAGCGCCGGGCTCAACCTGTGGTTCGACACCTACGCCTACGACTTCGGGACGGGGACGATCGGGGACAGCCCCCTCGTCGTGCACACCGAACGGCGCCGTGGTGCCCCGGCACCCCCGGCGGCGATCCCGACGGTCGGGCACCGCGCCGGGATCGACCTCGCCCCGCTCGACCCGAACGACCCGGGCGATGCCCGGTGGCTACAGGCGTGCGTCTGGCCCGACGAGGTCGACCGGCTCGCCACCCTGCGCGCCGCGCTCGCGCTCGCAGCTCGACGACCGATGGTGGTCGGCCGGGGCGACGCCGTCGACGAGGTCGGTGCCGCGCTCCGTGCGGTGCCCAGCCACTGCGCAGCCGTCGTCGTGCACTCCTGGATGCTCACCTACGTGCCCCGGGACCGACGGCCCGCGCTCGTGGACGCGTTGCGGGACAGCGCCTCGCGGCGCGCCGAGCCGATCTGGTGGGTGACCATGGAGGCGGCCGGCGTCGTGCCCGGGCTGGTACCGCGACCCGCCGACGGCGCCACCCCGACCGTGCTCGGCCTGTCCGTCGTGCACCCCGACACCTCGGTGGAGCACCGCTGGCACGTGCCCGCGCATCCCCACGGCCGCTGGGTCGGTGAGCCGTGAGCACCGACCCCGAGGCGCTCACCGGCGGGCTGGTGCACCCCGGTGCCGTCGTGCGCCGCAACGACATCGTGCAACGGCCGGCCGGGCCGCACACCCCGTTCGTGCACGCCTTCCTGCGCCACCTCGAAGCGGTCGGCTTCGACGGCGCCCCCCGGGTGGCCGGCCTCGGACGCAGCCCCGACGGACCGGTCGAGCTCCTGACGTACGTCCCCGGCGAGGTCGGGTTGCCGCCGTACCCGGCCTGGGTGGCCGACGACGAGGTCCTCGCGTCCGTCGCAGTGCTGCAGCGGCGCCTCCACCGTGCTGCCGAAGGGTTCGTCGCGCCGGCGGCTACGACGCCGGGCATCCCCTACCTGCCGCCCGAGGCGGCCGGAACCCTGATGTGCCACAACGACCTGTGCGTCGAGAACGTCGTCGTACGCGACGGCCGCGCCGCAGCGTTCATCGATTTCGACTACGCCGCACCGGTCGATCGACGCTTCGACATCGCCGTCGCCGCCCGGCACTGGGTGCCGCTGTGGTCGCCCGACCATCTCGACCCGACCCGGGCCGGGGTGGACCAGCGAGCCCGGTTCGCCCGGTTCTGCGACGTGCACGAACTCACGTCGGCCGACCGGGCCGCGGTCGTGGAGCTCACCGGCCGGTTCCTCGCGCACGCCCTCGAGGCGGTGCGAACCCGGGCCGAGGCGGGTACCGGAGGCTTCCCGGCGTTGTGGGCTAAGGGCTACGAGGCGGCGAACGGCGCATCGAGGGCCTGGCTGCGCAGCCTGCGGGTCTGAGCCCTCGGCGTCGCTCGCTACGGTCGGCGACCATGCCCACCACCCGTACCGAGACCATCACCGCCGCCGACGGCACCACCTTCGACGGCCACGTCGCGATCCCCGACTCGGGCTCCGGCCCCGGGGTCCTCGTCATCCAGGAGATCTTCGGGGTCAACCTCTACATCCGCGACGTGTGCACCCGGCTCGCGCAGCTCGGCTACGTCGCTCTCGCGCCCGACGTGTACCACCGTCAGGGCGCCGGATTCGCCGTCGACCGCACCGGACCCGAGGCGGTCGGGGAGGGCTACGGGCGGATGCAGGGCCACGACGTCGCCACCGGCCTCGGCGACCTCGACGCCGCGCTGCGGCACCTGCGGACCGTGCCGGAGAACCCGTCGGGACGGGCCGGGGTGATGGGGTTCTGCTTCGGCGGGCTCATGACCTACCTCGTGGCCAAGACCTTCTCGCCGGACTGCGCCGTGTCGTACTACGGCTCCAACATCGCCAACCTGCTCGACGGGGTGCACGAGCAGCTCACCTGCCCGATCCTGTTCCACTTCGGCGACAACGACCCGTTCCTGCCCAACGCCGACGTCGACCGGATCCGCGAGGTCACCGGGTCGATGGGCAACGTCACCGTCAGCCAGCACTGGATGGGCGGCCACGCCTTCGACAACCGGTTCTCGCCCTTCTACCAGCCCTTCCAGGCCACCGCCGCCTGGGGCCAGACCTCGGCGTTCCTCGCCCGTCACCTCGGCTGAACCGGTCCCAGCTCGGTAGGTTCGCTGCGTGCTCGCGGATCTCGACCTGCTCCAGCGCCTCCAGACCCGCGTCGTAGGGCGCCGACGGGAGCTGGAGCTGGTCGTGGCCGCCCTCGCCGCAGATCGGCACATGCTGCTCGAAGGCCCACCGGGCACCGGGAAGTCGACCCTGCTTCGGGCCGTCGCCGACGAACTGGGCATCGGGTTCGCATTCGTGGAGGGCAACGCCGAGCTCACCCCGGCCCGCCTGGTCGGCCATTTCGACCCGGCCCGCGTCCTCGCCGAGGGGTATGCGCCCGACGTGTTCGTCGATGGCCCGCTCGTGTCCGCGCTGCGCGACGGGTCGTTGCTGTACGTCGAGGAGATCAACCGGATCCCCGAGGAGACGCTCAACGTGCTCATCACGGTGATGAGCGAGGGCGAACTGCACGTGCCCCGCCTCGGGCGCATCGCAGCGGCCCCCGGGTTCCGGCTCGTCGCAGCGATGAACCCCTTCGACGCCGTCGGCACCGCCCGGATCTCCTCGGCCGTCTACGACCGCACCTGCCGGCTCGCCGTCGAGTACCAGACCGCGGGGGAAGAGACCGCCGTCGTGGTCCGGGCCTGCGGCGCCGCAGCCGGCGACCACACCTGGGTGGAACGGATCGTCGAGGTGGTGCGCCGCACCCGATCCCACGGCGACGTTCGGATCGGCTCCTCGGTGCGGGGTGCCATCGACACCGTGCTGGTCGCAGCCCGCCTCGGGACACTGCGGAGCCGACCTGCCACCGACGCCACCGTCGGCCTCGACGCCGCGCTGGTCGCGCTGTCGGGGCGGATCCGGGTGCGCGAAGGCGTGACCCGTTCGGCCGAGGACATCGTGCGCGAGCTCTGGTCGACGGTGTTCGCCCCTGCCGGGGGCGAACCGGGTGAACCGAGGCCGCCGGGAAAAGCCTGAACCCGGCCGGCAACCCGCCCCCCGGCCAGGTGAAGGAGGGGGCGGCGGCCGACCAGGCGGTGCAACAGGCCCAGCGCCGCACCGTGTCACGGCACGAGCTCGGCGCCCACCAGCGCTTCGAGGAGATCTCCCCCGAGGTCGGACAGCTCGACGAGGAAGCCTTCGACGACGCGCTCGGCGCCGATCCCGACGCTGCGCTGTCCCTGCTGGCCGATCTCACCGGAGCCACCGACGAGAAGCTGAAGGCCCTCGCCCGCAAGCTCGCCGGCCGGGTGATGGTCGAGCTCGCCCGCCGGGGTCGGCCGGCACGCCGAGGGATCGGACGGCTGGCCCGCCAGCGCTACCGGCCCGACGGTGGCGACCTCGACCTCGACGCGAGCCTCGATCCGGTCGCGCTCGCGCGGGCCACCCGCAGCGCGGTCGACCCCGACGAGCTGGTGGTGGCCGGCTGGGTCCGCCCGGCGACCGCACTCGCGCTCGTGGTCGACCGGTCGGGCTCGATGGGAGGCAAGCCCTTGGCCACCGCAGCCGTGGCGGCTTCGGCCGTGGCGTGGCGGGCGCCCGCCGACCACAGCGTGGTCGCGTTCTCGAACGAGGCGATCGTCGTGAAGAGCCAGGACGTTCCCAAGGCGGCGGAACGGGTGGTCACCGATCTGCTCGCCCTGCGCGGCTTCGGCACCACCGATGTCGCGCTCGCCCTGCGCCAAGCCGGTACGCAGCTCGCCCGGTCGGGCGCGGCGCGCAAGGTGACCGTGCTGCTGTCCGATTGCCGGTCCACCGTGCCCGGCGACGCCGTACTGGCGGCCCAGGCCCTGGAGGAGCTGGTGATCATCGCCCCCGCCGGCGATGCCGAGCAGGCCGAGTGGCTGGCCAACGCCACGGGCGCCCGATGGACGACCGTGGCGGGCCCGGGCCAGGTGCCCGAGGCGCTCGCCCGCGTGCTCGCCGACTGAACACCGGCCCGGCTCAGGTCGCTACCCTGAGCCGGGCCGTGAGTCGACGTGTCCGTGCCGAGAGTGAAGAGCTGCGCCTGGCGCGTGAGACGCACCTGGACATCCTCATCGCCGCCAACCGGTATCAGGCCGAGTTGGAGGAGATCGTTCGTGGGCTCGGACTCACCTACACGCAGTACATCGCCCTGTGGACGCTGACCTCGAGCGACGCCTCGGCGACCGGGCTTCCGATGTCGGCCCTTCGCGATCGCCTGCTGACCCCGGCCGCCGACACCACCCGGCTCGTCGCCCGCCTCGAACGAGAGGGGCTCGCGGAGCGGGTCCGTTCGCCCGACGACGGTCGCAGCATCCTCGTCCGGGTGTCGGACAAGGGCCGGAAGCGATTCGAGGCTGCTCGCCCAGCGGTGCAGGGCTACCACCGTGGCCAGTTCGCGCCGCTCACCACCGATGAACTGGCACTCCTGCGGTCCCTGCTCCGCCGCACCCTCTGGGGGATGTGAACCCGAGCCGTCGGCCGCTCCGGAACACCACCGGCCCGCTGGCGGATATTCCTCGTTGGAACGACCATTGGCGGCCCGCTCAGGCCGGGCACTTCCAGGCGAGCGATCCGGCGACGATCGCACCCTCGGCGCGGGGAGCCCGGTCGCCGCTCGCGCTCCGCTCGAAGTGGAAGGAGCCGCCGGTCGAGGTGATCTCGACCGGGACCTCGGCGACGGATCCGGCCACGAAGCCCACACCGTCTTTGAGGGCGGTCACCGTCACCCGGGCGTGGTACGACCCGGGACCGTCGTAGCCGCGCGCGGTTGCGTTCGCGGCCACGGTGCCGCCGTCGATCGACGTCTGGGCGATCGTCACGCTGTAGACCTTGCCCTTGGAGACGCACGACATCGGCGTGGCCGCCGACCCGCTGATGGTGACCGGGCTCGTGAGCGCGGCCGTCACCGTGCCGGTGCCCTTGCTGGGAGCGGCGGCGGAGGCGGCGGAGGCGGCGGTGACGCCGACGCCGACGCACCCGACGAGCGCAAGGCTGACGATCGCTGCGGTCTTGGTGTTGGTGTTCATGATGTTGCCTTTCGGTCAGGCCGACCGCTCATCGGCCGGCATGACCCATCAAGGGCGGAACCGATGAGCGAAGTGTGAGCGTTCCCGAAACTATTCGTTTACACGACTAGTTGAGCCGCTCGGATCATCCACTCGAAGCCGTCCTGGAGCAACGCCGGCACGCGTAGAGCAATCCTGCCGTCGTTCGCCGGTGAGCCGTAGTCCGGCCGGATGCGTACGCTGCGGCGCAGGAGGGACAGCGATGAACGACGCGCAGGAGTACCTCGAACCGGGTGAGTTCGTCGACAGCGACCACCCCGACGTGCGGGCCTTCGCTGAGCGTGTCGCCGGCGACCAGCCCGACGACCGGTCCCGGGCGGTGGCGCTGTTCTACGCCGTGCGCGACGGCTGGCGCTACGACCCCTACGGCACCTCCAGGGAGCGCCCCGACTACCAGGCGAGCGCGATCCTCACCACCAACCGCACGTGGTGCGTGCCGAAGTCGGTCGTGCTCACCGCATCGGCCCGGGCCCTGGGCGTGCCCGCCCGGCTCGGTTTCGGCGACGTCCGCAACCACCTGCAGTCGGCCAAGCTGCTCGAGACGATGGGCACGGACCTGTTCGTCTGGCACGGCTACAGCGAGTTCTTCCTCGACGGGCGGTGGGTGAAGGCGTCGAGTGCGTTCAACAAGGAGCTGTGTGAGCGCTTCGGCACGAAGGTGCTCGACTTCGACGGGGTCACCGATGCGTTGATGCATCCCTACGACACCGCCGGCAACCGGCACATGGAGTACGTCCACAGCCGCGGCAGCTACGCCGACCTTCCCTACGACGAGATCATGGACACGTTCCGTGAGGTGTACCCCCCGTCGATCTCCGGCACCGCCGGGAGCGACGAGGCCTTCCGCTGACGCGCCTCAGCGGCAGGTGGGGTCGGCCGGCGGGACCGCACCTTCGGGCTTTTCCTCCACGTACACCGCCGGCACGCTCGACGTCGTCGTGGTCGCCGCAGCCGGCGTCGTCGCGGTCGTGGTCGCCGCCGGATCCGTCGTCGTCGTCGTACCCGGTCGGGTGGTCGTGGTGGCCTGGAGCTGTTCCGGGGTGACGTCGGCGACCTCGGCGGCCGACGCCAGGCGCGCCTGACCGGTGAACACCGCAAGGATCGCCCGGTTGCGCGCCGACGCGAGCGGCACCACCGCGCTCGAATCGCCTCGGATCTCCCCGCGACCCTCGATCCGGTAGCTCTTGATCGTCGCCGGATCGAGCGTCCGCAGGATGCCGGCCAGACGGACGAGGTCGTCCAGCGTCAGGTCCTGGTCGACCTTCACCCGGCTGAGCGCGATCTGCAGCAGCGCCGCCGCCGTCGTCGGCTGGCGGGCACCCTTGTCGATCGCTTTCTGCAGGGCCCGACGGATGAAGTCCTGCTGACGGGCGATGCGGCCGTAGTCGGACACGCCGTCGTCCACCCACCGGCGGCCGTCGTAGTACTGGTAGTAGCGGCTACGGGTGTACGCCAGCGCCGCCTCGCCGTCGAAGGCCACGCAACCGGCCGCCACCTCGAGGCCGGTGTGGATGTCCCGGGCCGGGAAGGCGAACGGCACGCGCACGCCGCCGATGGCATCGACGAGGTCCTTGAAGGCGCAGAAGTCGATGTCGACGTAATGGTCGATCGGGATCCCGAAGTTGAGCTTGATCGTGCGCACGAGCCGATTCGGGTCGGCGACGTCGTAGGCCGAGTTGATCTTGCTCGAGTAACCGGCGCCGTCGATACGCACCCACAGGTCGCGCGGGAACGACAGGATCGCCGCGTCGAACGTCGCGGGCTCGACCCGGACCACCATGATCGTGTCGCTACGCTGGCCTTCCTTCGGCCCGTTGACGAAGCCCCCCGCATAGGGCGAACTCGGGTCGATGCAGTCGCGGCTGTCGGATCCGACGACGAGGAAGTTCTTCGACGGCGGCACCCCCGGCGCAGCGGTCGTGGTGGTGGTCGAGGCAGCCGTCGCCCCGGCGGCGATGCCGGGGCCACCCCCGCCGCCGACGGCGAGACCGACCGCCAACGGAGGTGGCGTCTTGTCGACCACGACGCGCCGCACCTGCTGCAGCGTGCTGTTCGCCCACCACAGGGCGCCCGCCGCGACAAGGCACACCCCGCTCAGGACGGCGGTGGCCGCCAGCACCAGCCGCTGCGGCCAGGTCCGACGCAGGGCCGTCACCCTGGGCTGGTCGAGTTTGCCGGCCACGGATTTCGAAGGTTACCCCCGGTCGGAGCAGTACCGTCAGGCAGGCATGCCGAGCTCCGTCGTCGCCGTCACGTGGACCGAGTGGCTCGACGAGCGCGGCCTGCTCGTGCCGACCCGCATCCTGCTGATCCTCGGCTCCACCTACCTGGTCGCGCTCGTGGTCCGCCGGTTGCTGCGCCGCACGGTCGACGGGCTCGCGAGCCTGCGTGACCGCGCCGGTTTCGCGCCGAGCGACGCCGTGCGGGCCGAGGCGCGCCGCCTCACGATGACCACGGTCACCCTGTCGACGGTCGGCGCACTGATCTGGACCACGGCGGTGCTGACCGTGCTGAGCGAACTCGGCATCAACCTCGGGGCGTTCGTGACCAGCGCGACGATCATCGGCGGTGCGCTCGCCTTCGGCGCCCAGCAACTCGTGCGCGACCTGATCGCCGGGTTCTACGTGCTCGCCGAGGACCAGTACGGCGTCGGCGACGCGATCGACCTCGGCCTGGCGACGGGCACCGTCGAACGGGTCACGCTGCGCTCGGTGCGCCTGCGCGACGTGGAGGGTCGCGTGTGGTTCGTCCCGCACGGCAACGTGATGCGGACCGCAAACCTGACCAACGGGTTGGTGGTCGTGAACGTCGACGTGATCGTGCCGATCCGAAGCGATCTCGACGCGGTCGAGGCCGAGCTCGGTCGGATCGGCACCGAGGTGACCGGGCGCGCGGCCTTCGCCGGCTCGGTCGCCGGCCCCGGTGAGGTGCTCGGCCTGGAACGGCTCGACGCCGAGGGCGCCGTCGTGCGCTGGAGCGTGAAGTGCCGGCCTCCCGAGCAGGTGGGGCTGCGTCGTGCGGTGCGGGCCGCGGTCGCTGCGGCGGTCCGGGAGGGTCGGCTGCCCGAGCCGCCCGATTCCACCCGATTCGCGCCGCGGACCTAGCCCGCAGGGGCGAGGCGAACGGTGACCGCAAGCAGGTCGCCGACCGCCGACGTGAGCGCAGCGACGGAGCCGGCCTCCTTCACGTCGTCCTGCACGAGGACCAGCGCGTCGAGCAGCGCCGCCGGTGCCACCACGTGGACGTGCTCGACCGCGGCGCGCATCGAGACCTTGGCCTCGGTCTTGGCCCGCCGGATGTCGGACAGCACCGCGCTCGCCGCGTCGAGCACCGCCTGGTCGCCCATCGCCGCCCGGACCCCGGTGTCGAGCGGCCATGGTTGCGTGTGCACCGATCCGTCCTGCCACCACCGCCACACCTCGTCGGCGGCGAACGGGAGGAACGGGGCGAACAGCTTGTGCAGATCGGCGAGCACCGCCCGCAACGCCGCCACGGCCGAGGCCTGACGCTCGGGCCCGAGCGCGCCGTAGGCCCGCCCCTTCACCAGTTCGACGAAGTCGTCACAGAACCACCAGAAGAACGCCTCGATCCGCTCGAGCGCCCGGGCGTAGTCGTAGGCGTCGAAGGCCCGGGTGGTCTCACCGCAGAGCTCCGCCAACCGGTTCAGCACGGCCACGTCGACGGGATCGCACAGCTCGACGCGGCCGGCCGGCTCCCCGAAGCCCAGGACGAACTTGGTGACGTTCAGTAGCTTCGTGGCGAGCTTGCGGCCGATCTTCATCTGGCCCTCGTCGAACGCAGTGTCCGTGCCGGGCCGGGCGCACGCCGCCCAGTACCGCACGGCGTCCGAGCCGTACTTGTCGAACAGTTCGATCGGTGTGACGACGTTGCCCTTCGACTTCGACATCTTCTTGCGGTCCGGGTCGAGGATCCATCCCGACAACGTCGCGTTGGCCCACGGCAGCGAGTCGTGCTCGAAATGGCTGCGCACCACCGTGGAAAACAGCCAGGTGCGGATGATGTCGTGCGCCTGGGGTCGCACGTCCATGGGGAAGACCCGGGCGAAAAAGTCGTCGTCGTCACCCCATCGCCCGGCGATCTGCGGGGTGAGCGACGAGGTGGCCCAGGTGTCCATCACGTCGGCCTCGCCGACGAACCCGCCCGGCACGCCGCGGCGATCCTCGGTGAAGCCGTCGGGCACGTCGGTGGACGGATCGATCGGCAGGGCCGACTCGGCGGGCACCAGCGGACGGTCGTAGTCGGGCTCGCCGTCGGCGCCGAGCGGGTACCACAACGGGATCGGGACACCGAAGAACCGCTGGCGGGAGATGAGCCAGTCGCCGTTGAGGCCGCCCACCCAGTTCTCGTACCGGTGCCACATGTGCTCGGGGAACCAGGCGAGCGCCCGACCTCGCGCCTGCAGGGCCTCGCGCAGCACGTCGTCGCGGCCGCCGTTGCGGATGTACCACTGGCGCGTCGTGACGATCTCGAGCGGCCGATCACCCTTCTCGAAGAACTTGACCGGATGGGTGATCGGGCGGGGATCGCCGAGCAACTCGCCCGACTCCCGCAGGAACTCCACGAGCCGGGCCTGGGCCTGCTTGACCGTACGCCCGGCGATCGATTCGTAGGCGGCTCGCCCGCCGTCGGTGGTGATCCAGTCGGGCACCTCGGGGAGGATCCGCCCGTCTCGACCGACCGTGGCCCGGGTGGGCAGGCGCAGCTCCCGCCACCAGGTGACGTCGGTGAGATCGCCGAACGTGCAGATCATGGCGATGCCGGTGCCCTTGTCGGGATCGGCGAGCGGGTGGGCCACGATCGGCACCTCGACGCCGAACAGCGGGGTGGTGACGGTGGCCCCGAACAGCGGCTGGTATCGCGCGTCGTCGGGGTGGGCGACCATGGCCACGCACGAGGCCAGCAGTTCGGGTCGGGTGGTGTCGATGACGACGTCGCCTCCCCCGTCGGTGCGATGGAACGCCACCTTGTGGTAGGCCCCCGGTTGCTCCCGGTCCTCGAGCTCGGCCTGGGCGACAGCCGTGCGGAAGTCGACGTCCCAGAGCGTGGGGGCCTCCTGGCTGTAGGCCTCGCCCCGGGCCAGATTGCGCAGGAACGCCCGCTGGCTGACCCGGCGGGCCGCGTCGCCGATGGTCGTGTAGAGGTAGCGCCAGTCGACCGAGAGGCCGAGCCGGCGGAACAGGGCCTCGAACACCTTCTCGTCGTCGTGGGTGAGCCGCTCGCACAACTCGATGAAGTTGGGGCGGCTCACCGGCACCTGCTCGGTGGCCTTGCCCTGCACCCCGGGCGGCTCGAACCCCGGCACGTACGGCAGGCTCGGGTCGCAGCGCACCCCGAAGTAGTTCTGCACGCGACGCTCGGTCGGCAGGCCGTTGTCGTCCCACCCCATCGGGTAGAAGACGGCTCGGCCGCGCATCCGCTGGTAGCGGGCGACCACGTCGGTATGCGTGTAGCTGAACACGTGCCCCATGTGGAGCGAGCCCGACACGGTGGGCGGCGGCGTGTCGACGGCGTAGACCGCACTGCGGGACGCGGCGCGGTCGAACGCGTAGATCCCCTCCGACTCCCATGCCGCAACGAAGCGTTCCTCGATGCCGTCGAGCGTGGGCTTGTCGGGGACCGTCGCCATAGGGCGCCGACGCTAGTGGGACGACCCCGGGCGCCGCCGGGCCGTTTCCCCTTCGTGCACGGCTCAGACCTCCGGTGGGGCGACGGAATGGGCACACACGACGGAGTCGCCGTCGCGTTCGAGGACCCAGGTGACGCCCTTGCGCCAGTCGACCGGGCCCTCCACGACGGCGTGGCGGCGTTGCAGCGCAGCGATCACGTCGGGGATGAGATCACCGTGGCTGCACAGCACGGCGTGGTCGGGCAGCACGGCGAGGAGCTCGAGCACCCGCGCGAACGGCTGCCCTTCGGCCAGCGAGTCGAGCGGCTCGACCGGGCAACCGGCCTGGCGGGCGAGCGGCTCGACGGTCTGGACACAGCGCAGGTACGGGCTCGACAACACCCGGCTGACCGGGACCCCGGCGTAGCGCGCAGCGAGGAGCTCGGCCTGGCGGCGACCCTTGGTCGTGAGCGGCCGCACGTCGTCCGGGCCGACCCACTGCTCCCGGCCGCCGGCTTTCGCGTGGCGAACCAGATACAGCGGCATCACCGCTCACCGTAGGCGGTCCCGCTCCCGAGCGGCACCCGGGCTCAGCCGTCGAGGGCGGCGAGGAATGCCAGCAGGTGCTCGTTCACCTCGGCCGGTCGCTCCTGCTGGGTCCAATGCCCGACACCGGAGAGGACCACGCTGCGCCACAACTGCGGTGCCGTGGTGCCGAACGCGGCGATCGCCGGCGCCCCCCAGATCGTCGGACCGTCGCGGTCGCCACCGACGAACAGGTACGGCACGGCGAGCGGGACCTCGCCGCGCAACGCAGCGTCCTCCCAGTCACGGTCGACGTTGCGGTACCGGTTCAAGCCGCCGGTGAGGCCGGTGCGCTCGAACTCACCGGCGAAGAACTCGAGGTCGTCGACGGTGAGCCACGCCGGGAGTTCGGCTTCACCCGGGTCCCAGAACCGCTCGCGCATCCGACGCCCCGTCGGGATCGTCGCGATCGTGCCCTCGGCCGACGGCGGTGGTGCATCGCCCGAGGCGCTGCAGTAGAAGCCGCGCAACCAACCCCTCGTGTCGTCGTGCAGTTCGGCCTCGGCTCGACCGGGCTGCTGGAAGTAGCCGACGTAGAACTCCTCACCCGGAGGCACCATCGCCGCCCACGCCGTCGAGGGCCGCACCGGTCCCCGCACGGCGAACGGCACCGACAGCGTGGCCAGCGCCCGGAACACGTCGGGGCGGTGCTGGGCGGCGTTCCAGGCGATCGGTGCCCCCCAGTCGTGGCCGACGACCACGGCGCTCGACTCCCCGAGAGCCCGAACGACGCCGAGCACGTCACCGGCGAGGCAGCTCATCCGGTAGGCGTCGACCGCAGCCGGCTTGGAGGACCGTCCGTAGCCCCGGACGTCGATCGCAACGGCGCGATACCCGGCGGCGGCGAGGGGGGCGAGCTGGTGGCGGTAGGAGTACCAGGACTCGGGGAACCCGTGGACGAGCACCACCAGCGGGCCCGAGCCCTGCTCGACGTAGTGGATCCGGATGCCGTCGCCGACCTCGGCGAGGCCGTGACGTGGGCCGTCGGCCTGGTTGCTCCCCATCGCCCGACGCTAGCCGAGGCATCCGACAACGACCGACGCAGGGGCCCGACGCCCCTACCATCGCCCCCCATGGGAGGTCCCCCCGTGATGCCGCCGCCGCCACCCCCACCCCCGCCACCCCCGCCGCCGGCGCCCCCGCCCGGCTACGGGCCCTACCGCAGCACCCCGACGACGGACGGCCTGGCCATCGCGGCGATGGTGTGCGGCATCTGCGGGATCGCGCTCTGCTTCATCCCCTCGATCGTCGGGCTGGTCCTCGGGTTCGTGAGCCGCAGCCGCATCAAGCGCTCCAACGGCGCGTTGACGGGCGGTGGGATGGCGCTCACCGGCATCATCCTCGGGTTCGTCGCCATCGGGCTGATCGTGCTCTACGTGGTTTTCCTCGTCGTCGCCGGCGTGAACTCGTCCGATCGCTGAGCGCGCCGAAGCAGTGGCCCCGGCCCGGAGCGCAGCGGGTCCGGGGGCTGACGCGCCGCCGGAGCGGCGGCAGGCCTCAGCTGAAGGACTGGCCGCACCCGCAGGAGCGGGTGGCGTTCGGGTTGTTGATGCTGAACCCGGCCTGCTGCAACCCGTCTTTGTAGTCGAGCGTGGCGCCGGTGAGCAGCTGCGAGCTCGACGGATCGACGATGACCTTGACCGACCCGAAGGTGGCCAGCTCGTCGTCGTCGGCGACCTCGGAGTCGAAGAACATCTCGTACGAGAAGCCCGAGCAGCCGCCGGGGCGGACGGCGACGCGAAGCGCAAGGCTCACATCGCCCTCGGCCTCGAGGAGCTCCTTGACCTTGACGGCGGCGGTATCGGTGAGGGTGATCACGGTGATTCTCCAGGGTGCGGCGCGCTGAACGCTATCGGCTGACGAGGGAGACCTGACAAGGGTCTCGGTGGACGAGGGTGTGGAACGGCCCGAGGGAGGCGTCGCCCATCTCGGCTACGAACCCTTCGACGAGGCCCCGGTGCAGGGCGCACACGAGATCCGGGTGCGCCTCGGCGAGGTCGCGAAACGGGCACTGGGCGAAGGCGATCACTGCGGTCTCACCACTGGCGTCGGCGGCGACCGACGGCTCGAAGCCGAGGCGATCGAGGCGGTCGACGAGCGCTTCGAGACACGACGGAGCCGCCGCGTAGGTCGCTGCGTCGACACGGCCCTGCTCGCGGCCGACGACCGCCGCTGCCTCACCCGACACACCCGTGCGCTCCGCGAGCTCGACGAGCATCCCGGCCAGCATCGGATAGCTCGGCGGCTCGGGGGCGGGCGCCGGGGCCTCTGCGGCGAGCGAGTACCGGTGCTGCGGGCGACCGACGCCCGTGGGCGCCCCGGTGCGCACCTCGACCAGCCCGGCCTCGCGCATTCGTTCGAGGTGCGGGCGCACGGTGTTCGGGTGCAACCCCATCGCCTCGGCGATCTCCGCCGTCGCCAGGGGCTGCGCCGAGGAGGCGAGCTCCTGGTAGATCGCGTAGCGCGTGTCATCCCCCAGCGTCTTGAGCACGTCGAGCGACGGGAGCGACCGGAGCGTGCGCAGCACGACGAGAGTTTACACGGGCTAGCCCGGTAGAATCCGGTCGTGGCGCTGCGACACCCCGCCCCGTCCGTCGAGGAGGTCCTCGGACTCCTGCGCGGGGTGATGGACCCCGAACTCGGGGGCAACGTGGTCGACCTCGGCATGGTCGGCGAGGTCCGGGTCGACCCCGACGGCTTCGTCACCGTCCCGTTCAAGCTCACGATCAAGGGATGCCCGCTGCGCGCGCAGCTGAAGAAGGACGTCGAGACGCGCATCGGCACCCACCCCGGCGTGAAGGAGGTGGTGATCGACTGGTCGGAGATGACGGCCGAGGAACGTTCCGACACGATGCTGAAGGCCCGCTGGAACGCCCGGGAGCAGGCGCCCGACACGGCGATCCCCGCCACGGCCCGGGTCCTGGCCATCGCCTCGGGCAAAGGCGGGGTGGGCAAGTCCTCGGTGACCGTCAACCTGGCGGCAGCGGTGGCCTCGCTCGGCTACGTGGTCGGCGTGCTCGACGCCGACATCTGGGGCTTCTCCGTGCCCCGGATGCTCGGCATCCCCGATCGACTCGCCGCCACCAAGGGCGACGACGGCCGAGGCCGGATCGTGCCCAACGAGCGGGCCTTGGGCGCCGGGCGGCTCAAGGTCGTGTCCACGGGCAACCTCGTCGAGCACGAAGGCCAGGCGCTCATGTGGCGGGGCCTGATGCTCACCAAGGCCGTCGAACAGTTCCTGCGCGATGTCGAGTGGGGCGAACTCGACTACCTGTTCATCGACATGCCCCCCGGCACGGGCGACGTCCAGATGGGTCTGGCCCGCATGCTGCCCCGCGCCGACCTGCTGATCGTCACCACCCCGGCGGTGTCGGCCCAGAAGGTCGCCATCCGTGCGGCAGACATGGCCCGGCGGTCGTTCCTGCGGGTGGCCGGTGTCATCGAGAACATGTCGTCCTTCGTCTGCGAGCACGGCACCGCCTATCCGCTGTTCGGTGAGGGCGGCGGCCGAGCGCTGGCCGAGGAGATCGGTGTCGAACTGCTCGGCCAGATCCCGCTCGAGCCGGCGGTGGCCAGCGGCGGCGACCACGGCCGGCCGGTCGTGGTCGACGGCACCGGGCCGGCGGCCGAGGCGCTGCGCACCATCGCCCGGCGTGTCGTGGACGAGATCTCGCCACCGGTGGCGATGTCGGGTTGCTCGGCCCGGCTGCTGCAGGCCGTCGAGGCCGCGCTCGGCCCGAAGCCCGCCTGAGCCGTCCCGCCGGTCAGCCCTGGAAGAACGCCGCAGTGGGCACGATGCGCAAGACCGTGCGCTGCTGCGCGTCGAGCATCGGCACGAGCGCCGACGGATCCGGGATCGGCGAGCCGCCGAGCACCGCCATCACCTTGGCCGACATCTCCGCCCGACGCGGATCGGTCTCGACCGTCTCGGCGACGCCGTACACGACGAGCTGGCGGCGGTCGTCGTGGACGATGACCGCCACCTTGGGCTGCCGGCGGGCGTTGCGCTGCTTGGCGGTGTAGCGCTTGACCGACACGAGGATCGCCCCGTCGTCGTCGAGGGCGTACCCCACCATGGAGACCTGCGGCGAGCCGTCACGCTTCCCGGTCGCCAGCATCGACCAGCGGTGGTCGCGCAGGTAGGCGAGCTGCTCGGCGCTCCACCCCGACCAACCGGCGGCGAGGTCGGCCTCGAGGGAACGCTGGGCGACGAGATAGGGGTCCTCGGACACGGCCGCACCGTACCCACCACCGCGTCATGCCACGGGCGGGGCGACGGCGCGGAGCGCAACGACCGTCCCGGCGGCGCGCTCGAGCACCCAGGTCGACGCGTTCCGCCAGTCCCCCGGCCCCTCGACAGCGCCACCGCGTTCGCGCAGCCATTCCACGAGGTCCGGGATCAGATCGCCGTGGCTGCACAGCACCGTCGAGTCGGGAAGGGCCGGCAGCCAGTCGAGCACCGGGCGCGTCGAGCGACCCTCGGCGAGTTCCTCGACGGCCTCGACCGGCAGGCCGGCGCCTCGCGCGAGCGGGCCGACCGTCTGCAGGCATCGGACGTACGGGCTCGACAAGACCCGGGTCACCTCGACCGGCGCGAACCGCCGAGCGAGCGCCTGGGCCTGGGCGTGACCACGAACGCTCAGCGGTCGGTCGCGATCGGCGCCCGACCAGCCGAGCCGGTCGCCGGCGATCGCATGTCGAACCAGGTAGAGGGCCATGGCGGCGGCGACGCTACGAGGGGCGGACCGCCGCGATCGTCCGCAAACGGGCAGGTTGCCGACAGCCGATGGTCATGCCGCACGTTCCGTGTTCGCCCGACCGCGCTGCGGCCGGGCCGACCGGCCGCGCCGGCCGCTCCGTGCGAGGATGGCGCAGCGTGGCCACCGGACGCTTCGCCCCGAGCCCGACCGGACGGCTGCACCTCGGCAACCTGCGCACCGCGCTGGTGGCCTGGCTGTTCGCCCGGCACGCCGGCAGCCGATTCGTCCTGCGGGTCGAAGACCTCGACCCGGCCACGTCGCGCCTGGAGCACGAAGCGGCACAGCTCGCCGATCTCGCTGCGATCGGCCTGGACTGGGACGGCCCGGTGGTTCGCCAGTCCGCCCGGCGGGCCGCGCACGACGAGGCGGTCGCCGCGCTCGAGCGCAGCGGGCGGACCTATTTCTGTTTCTGCACGCGCCGGGAGATCCAGGCAGCGGCCCGGGCTCCGCACGGTCCGGACGGGTCGTATCCGGGCACGTGCCGTCACCTGAGTGACGCCGAGCGGCGGGACCGGCTCCGGGAGGGCCGGCGACCGGCGGTGCGCCTGCGGGCCGACGGCGCCGTCGTCACCGTCGTCGACCGCATCCAGGGACCGTGCAGCCTCGTCGTCGACGACGTCGTGCTGCGGCGCAACGACGGCGTGTGCGCCTACAACCTGGCCGTGGTCGTCGACGACGCCCACCAGGGCGTCGAGGAGGTGGTGCGGGGCGACGACCTGCTCGAGTCCACCCCGCGTCAGGTCCACCTGGCTCGCCTGCTCGGACTGACCCCGCCCGGGCACGCCCACGTCCCCCTGGTGCTCGCACCCGACGGCGCCCGACTGGCCAAACGCCACGGCGCCGTGACCCTCGCCGACCGGGCAGCCCGGGGCGAGCACCCCCTCGCCGTGCGCAGCATGCTCGCTGCGTCGCTCGGGCTGTGCCCGGCCGGCGAGCGGCCCTCGCTCGGGGAACTCCTCGAGGCCTTCGATCCCGAGCGGCTGCCCCGGTCCCCGTGGGTCTGGACGGACGAACCGTCGAGGCCGACTCAAGGGTGACTCCACCTCCCCTCGGGAGGGTCCATCCCCGGGCGAGGCCCGCCGATCGGGGGGCCGTGCCCGAGGTCGCCATCACGGTCAGCATCCCCGACACCTCCCGCCCCGGGCACGACGTGCGCCACCAAGGGGTGCCCCAACGGCTCGAACCTGCCGCCGAGCACGCCGTGGCGGTCGTCGTCGACCGGGCCGTCGCCGGGGTCGGCCATTGCCTCCACCATCGGCGCCATCCCCGCTCGCGCGGGGTGCTCGACCACCTCGCCGTCGTCCCGAGCGGCGTCGTGGTGATCGACACCCGCCGGGACCACGGTCAGGTCCATCTGCGCGCCGGACGCCACCTGCGGGTCGGGGCCTCGGACCGCACCCGATTGCTGCGCAACCTCGAACGACACTGCGAAGCGGTGCGCTGGCTGCTCGACGACCTCGGCCATTCCCACATCGCCGTGCACGGGGTCCTCTGCCTCGTCGGCGTCACCTGGCCCGAGCGCCGCGGTGGCCGGTTCGGACCCCACGAGGTCGTCCCGCCCTCAGCACTCGTCGGCGTGGTGCGCCGCACCGGCACGATCACCGAGGCCGAACGGACGGCGATCGCCATCGGGCTGTCGGTGGCCCTACCGGGCGCGTCGATCGCTCCTAGCCGAGCCAGGTGACGGGCGCCGGCGGGCGCTCGGGCACCTCGACGGTCCCGGCCGGCCACCCGAGGTAGAGCACGGCCACGAATCGCGTCGCCTCCGGGAACCCGGCCAAGGCGGCGACTGCGTGGTCCTGGCCGACCGGGGCGCTCGACCAGAACGACGCCAGACCCGCAGCCGTCGCAGCGAGCAGCACGTTCTGTACGGCCGCGGCCACGGCGTCCCGGTTCTCGACGTCGAGTTCGGGCCGTTCGTGGGGATCGGCGCCGACGAGGACCACCACCGGGGCCCGGCGGTACTTCCCGCGGGTCTTCGCAAGCTTGGCCTCGTCGGCCAGCCCGGCGGCGGCCTGAGCATCGGCGAACGCCTCGCCGAGCGCGCTGCGGGCCTCGCCGGCGCACACGGCGAACCGCCACGGCCAGGTCCGCTTGTGGTTCGGCGCCCAGGTGGCCGTCGCCAGCAGACGTTCGACGAGCGCCTCCGGCACCGGACGGGCGACATCGACGAGCAGGCTGGTGCGTCGGGTCCGGGCCAGCTGCTCGAACGCGTCGAGGTCACAGGGGGCATCCACGCGCCCCAGTGTCCCCGCCGCGGTCAGGCCGCGTCGAGCGCTCCGCGCACCTGGGCGCGGAACGACTGGATGGCGAACGGCTTCACGATGTAGCCGTCGGCGCCCGCGGACAGCGCGAGCTCCCGGTCCAGCTCCTCGCCCTTGCCACTCACCACCAGCACCGCCGTGCCCGGCAAACGCTTGAGATCGGGGAGCAACTCGAGTCCGTTGCCGTCCGGCAGGAGCAGGTCCAGCAGTACGAGATCGGGGCGCCGCCCGCCCCGCACGGCATCTCGGGCTTCGGTCAGCGTGGTGGCCGTCAGCAGCTCGAACCCCTCACCGGCCAGCGCCGTGGTCATCAGCGTGACGAAAGCGGGCGCGTCGTCGACGACGAGGACGATCGGAGGTTGGTTCCTAAGTGCCACCGGTGAGTCCATCGGACGTCCGGCCAGGGACTTGAGACGATCCGCACCGGCGGCACGACGCCACGGCCAACCGGTCCGCCGTTACCGGTCTGCCGTTGCCGGTCAGCCGTTGCCGGTCAGCCGTTGCCGGTCAGCAGGGGCGCGAGCAGCGGCCAGGCGTCGTCGCTGAACGGGCTGAGCTGCACCCGGTCGAGGCCGAGCTCCGCCAGCGATCGCACGTGCTCGGCCACCTGAGCCGGTTCGCCGAAGAAGCCGCCGATGAACGAGCCGGACAGCGCCCGCGAGATCGCTGCGGTGCGAGCGTCCGTGCCCGCCGAGCACAGCACGAACAAGCTGAGCGGCACGTCCGGTCGAACGGCCCGGACTGCGTCGGCCAGGCGCGCGACGTGGTCCCGGTCGATGGCAGCGAGCCCGGCGATGTCGAGCGCGCCGTTGCGGGTCGCTGCGGAGATCGCCTTGAGCTCCACCCGGTCCGCCAGCGGGGACACCTCCCGGATCGTGCGGGGGCCGCCGACGGAGGCCACCAGCGGCGGCGGCTCCGGCACCCTCGGGCCCGTCGCGGTGACGGCGAAGCGGTACCAGCGGCCCTCGTGGACGTAGCGGCCCTCGTGGAGCAGGGCGCGCACCGCCGCCATCGACTCGGCGTACCGGCCCGCCCGCTCCGACGGTTCCGGGTAGTGGAGGCCCGCGCCGACGATCTCGTCACGGCTCCACCCCGCCCCCACCCCCAGCTCGAACCGGCCATCCGAAACCCGCTGGAGTTGCAGCGCGGCCTGGGCCAGTTCCACCGGGGAGCGCAGCAGGTTGTTGGCGAAGCACGACGTCAGCCGGGCGGTGGTGGTCGCCGTCGCCATCGCGGTGAGCGTCACCCACAGGTGCGGGTAGGCCCGGGTGTCGGTGAAGAAGTGGTCCGCACAGCCGAGCACCTGCCATCCCTCGGCCTCCCGGTCCCGGGCCCAGGCGACCGGATCGACGTCGACGGACATCAGGTTGGCGACGAACTCCACAGCCCGGGACCGTAGTGCTGCATCGGTGGCGTCGTAGCCTTGCCCCATGGCCTGGTACCGCAAGCCCCTGTCGATCCCGACCGCCGAGGAGGCCCTGCCGGGCCGCAGCCAGACGATGCCTGTGCCCGACCGCCACCATGCGAACGGTCGTGCGATCACCCCCCCGTGGCCGGAGGGCATGCGCTCCACCGTCGTGGGCATGGGCTGCTTCTGGGGCGCCGAGCGGATCTTCTGGAGGCGCCCCGGGGTCTGGACGACCGCGGTCGGCTACGCCGGCGGCCACACGCCGAACCCCACCTACGAGGAGGTGTGTTCGGGCCGGACCGGCCACACCGAGGTGGTGCTCGTCGTGTTCGACCCTGCGGTCGTCACCGACGAGCAGGTACTCGCCCATTTCTGGGAGAACCACGATCCGACCCAGGGCATGCGGCAGGGCAACGACGTCGGCACGCAGTACCGCTCGGCCCTCTACTGGACCGACGAGACCCAGCGTGGCGCCGCCGAGGCCACCCGGGACCGCTACGCCGAGCGCCTCGCCGCCGCCGGGTACCCGCCGATCACGACCGAGCTCGGCCCGGCCGGCGCCTTCTACTACGCCGAGCCGTACCACCAGCAGTACCTGTCGAAGAACCCCAACGGCTACTGCGGCATCGGTGGCACCGGGGTGTCCTGCCCGGTCGGCCTGGTCACGCCGGACTGACGGCGCCGCGCGTCATCTCCAGCCGTCGCCACCCGCTGCGAGGTCCGCACGGATGGCCGGCCCGTCGGCGTCGAGGGCCCGACCCGGCCACCGGAGCGCACCGGGGGTCGCCGTCAGGCGCGCCACCAATCCCTGCATCGGCACCCCGCCGACATCGGCGATCATCCCCCTCGCCGCCACGTGGGGGTCGTCGGCGACGTCGGCCATCGTCATGACGGGGGCCACGGCGGCCTCGGCCCGGGCGAAGGCGTCGAGCACCTCGGCCTCGGTGCGACCGGCGATCCAGGCCGCCATGGTCGACTCGACGAGATCCCGGTGCGCCATACGGCCGGTGAAGGTCGCCACCCGTTCGTCGTCGCCCAGGCCGATGAGCGTCATCACCCGGGCCGCCACCGTGTCCGCCGACGCCGACAGCGCCACCCAGCGCCCGTCCGCGGTCCGGTAGGTGCCGCGGGGTACCGAGTACGGGATGCCCGAACCGAGCCGCTCCTGCAGGACGCCGTCGCGGGCGTAGAGGGTGAGCAGCGGACCCAGGATCTGGAACACCGCCTCGAGCAGGCTCACATCGACCACCTGGCCGGTGCCCGAGTGCAGCGCGACCATCGTGGCGAAGGCCGCCACCAGCGCGCTCACCTCGTCGGTGAGTGCGATCGGCGGCAGCAACGGCGGCCCCTCGGGGGTGCCCGTGATCGCGGCGAGTCCGCTCATCGCCTCGGCGATCGTGGCGAACCCGGGCCGGCTTGCGTACGGACCGTCCTGCCCGAACCCGGTGACCCGGGTGATCACCAGCGCCGGGTTGTCGGCGAGCAGCACGTCGGGACCGAGTCCGAGCCGCTCCAAGGTGCCGGGGCGGAAGTTCTCGACCAGCACGTGCGCGCCCCCGACCAGCCGGCGGAACACCGCGACGTCGGCGGGGTCCTTGAGATCCAGCGCGATCGAGCGCTTGTTGCGCCCGGTCAGCTTCCACCAGTACGAGTCGCCGTCGGCATCGAGCCAGCCCATCGTCCGGGTGGAATCGCCGGTGCGGGGCCGCTCCACCTTGATCACGTCCGCACCGAAGTCGGCGAGGTACCGCGCACAGGCCGGGCCGGCGATCACCGTGGCGACGTCGACGACCCGCAGGCCGGCGAGCGGTGCGGCAGCGAGGGGAGCAGCGGTCACCGCCCTGTCGTAGCACCCGGGGGCTACGGTGCCCGCATGGCCCGCGTGACCATCTACCACAACCCGAATTGAGGCTCGTCCACCAACGCTCTTGCCGTGTCGCAGGAGCTCGTGGCCGCCGGTGCCGATCTCGACGTCACCGTGATCGAGTACCGCAAGCACCCGCCCGACCGGGCAGCGCTCGAGCACGTCGTGGCCGTGCTCGAGGATCCGGTGGCCGATCTCGTCCGCAAGGACAGCCTCTTCACCAAGCTGGGCCTGGCGCCCGGCGACTACGCCGAGCCCGGCCCGGTGATCGAGTTGCTGTTGCAGCACAAGATGCTGCTGCAACGACCGCTGATCGTCCGGGACGACGCCGCGATCATCGGCCGGCCGAAGGACCGGGTCCGGGTCTTCCTCGAGCGTTGAGGATCACCAGGGCCGGTCGCGACGCGCCGCCACCGGTCGGGCCCACCACCGGCCGCTGAACCGCCACGCGTTCGGGCGGGCGGTGCCCTCGGCGCCGACGAGCACGACAGGTCGAGGCCACATCGCCTCGACCGCCGCCAGGATCGCGGCGGTCTCCTCGGCGCTCGGTGCACCGGCGATGTCGACCCGGCCGGTGGTCACCGCGGCGACCCGGAACCGATCGTGCAGTTTCGTCGTCGGGTCGGGGGCGGCGAAGGCGCTCACAGCGGCATGTTCCCGTGCTTGCGGCGAGGGAGCTCCTCGCGCTTGGTGCGCAGCAGGGCCAGGCCGGCGACGATCTTCTGCCGGGTTTCGGCCGGGTCGATGACGTCGTCGACGTACCCTCGCTCGGCGGCGGCGTACGGATTTGCGTACTTCTCGGTGTACTCCTCGACGAGCTCGGCCCGACGGGCGACCGGGTCGGCGGCCTGCTGCAGCTCCCGGCGATACACGATCTCGACCGCGCCCTGCGGGCCCATCACCGCGAGCTCAGCCGTCGGCCAGGCGTAGGCGAGATCGGCGCCGATCGACTTCGAGTTCATGACGACGTAGGCGCCGCCGTAGGCCTTGCGGGTGATGATCTGGATGCGGGGCACGGTCGCCTCGCAGTACGCGTAGAGCAGCTTGGCCCCGTGGCGGATGATGCCGCCGTACTCCTGGTCGACCCCGGGCAGGAAGCCGGGCACGTCGACGAAGGTGACCAGCGGCAGATTGAACGCGTCGCAGAACCGAACGAACCGGGCGGCCTTCTCCGAGGACTCGATGTCGAGCACCCCGGCGAGCACCATCGGCTGGTTGCCGACGATGCCGACGCTCTCGCCGTTGATCCGGGCGAAACCGCACACGATCGAACGGGCCCAGGACGGGAAGTATTCGAAGAACTCCCCGTTGTCGACGGTGGCGCCGATCACCTTCTTCATGTCGTAGGGCTGGTTGGGCGACGGGGGCAGCAGGTCGCGCAGCTCCGGGCACAACCGGTCCGGGTCGTCACCGGCGTCGGACAGCGGGGCCGTCTCGAGGTTGTTCGACGGCAGGAACGACAGCAGGTACCGCACGTCGTCGAGGCAGGACTTCTCGTCGGCCGACACGAACGTGGCCACCCCCGACTTCGACGCATGGCTCTGGGCGCCGCCGAGCTCCTCGAGCGTGACGTCCTCGCCGGTCACCGTCTTCACCACGTCCGGGCCGGTGATGAACATGTGGCTCGACTCGCGGACCATGAAGATGAAGTCGGTCATCGCCGGGCTGTAGACGGCACCGCCGGCGCATGGCCCGAGGATCACCGAGATCTGCGGCACCACGCCCGACGAAAGCACGTTGCGGTGGAAGATGCCGCCGTAGCTCGCCAGCGACACGACGCCTTCCTGGATGCGGGCGCCAGCGCCGTCGTTCAGGCCGACCACCGGGGCACCGGCCTTGAGCGCCATGTCCATCAGCTTGTGGATCTTCTCGGCGAACACCTCGCCGAGCGCCCCGCCGAACACGGTGAAGTCCTGGCTGAACACGAACACCTTGCGGCCCTCGACGGTGCCCCACCCCGTGATCACCCCGTCGGTGTAGGGGCGCTCCTCGAGACCGGCGGCATGGGCCCGGTGCCGGGCGAGCAGATCGAGCTCCTGGAACGAGCCGGGATCGAGCAGGTATTCGACCCGCTCCCGGGCGAGCATCTTGCCCTTGGCGTGCTGGCGCTCGACCGCCCGGGGCGAGCCGGGCTGACGGGCCTCGGCCTTGCGCTGCTCGAGGTCGGCGATCTTGGCCTGCATGGGGTTGCCGGACATGGCGGCGAACGCTACTGCGGCACCCCCGGCGGGCCCGAACCCCGGGCGGGGCCAACTTCGTCGACCCCGCCGACCCCGGCGATCACGACACCGGCAGCGTGATCCCTCCGCCGGCATCGACGAGCGCCCGGGCCACGGCGAGGGCCGAGCGGTCCTCCAGGTACGCAGCGACCACCTGGACCGCCACCGGCAGGCCGTCGACGGTGCGCCCCACGGGGATCGACGTCGAGGGGAGGTAGGCCATGCCGATCAGGATCGTCCACCACACGAGGTCGGCGTACGGGCGGGCCGCGCCGTCGATGGCGATGGTGCGGGTGGCGAAGTTGCCGTCGGGGTTGTGAGGGAACGGCGGGCAGGCGATCACCGGGCACACCAGCACGTCGAACGAGGTGAAGAACTCGGCCCACGCCGCACGGATCCGGGCCCGGGCCCGGTCCATGGCCAGCCAGTCACGGTGGGCGAGCGCGCCACCGGCGGCCACCACCCGGGCCCACTGCTCGTCGGTCGTCGACGGGGTGACGGCGGCGCCGACGAGGCCGAGACCGAGCTGGGCGGCGCCCGCCGGGTCGATCGCCGGGCGGGCGGTGTCGTCGACGCGGGCGCCCAAGCCGGCGAGCAGCTCCCCGGCGCGCCGCACGGTGGCTTCGGTCGCCGCCGAGACCGGGCACGCCGGATCCGTCGGCCACACCGCCACCCGGAAGCCGTCGATCCGGTCGTGGCGGGGCGCCGGGAGGCGCACCGACCAGGCCCCCGCCCGGTCCGGGCCCGGTCCGGCCAGCACCCCGAGCAGCAACTCCAGGTCGGCGACCGATCGGGCGAGCGGGCCGTGCACGTTGACATCGGGTTCGGTGAGGCCGCCCTCCACCCCGTCGAGGTAGCCCCCGCACGGCACCAGGCCGTAGCTCGGTTTGTGCCCGGCGATCCCGCAGTAGGCGGCCGGCACCCGGACCGAGCCGCCGATGTCGGTGCCGACCTCGACGCTCGTCATCCCGGTGGCCACCGCCGTGGCCGCCCCGCCCGAGGAGCCACCCGGCACGAGCGCCGGGTTCCACGGGTTGTTGGTCGTGCCGAACACCTCGTTGAACGTCTGCAGGTCGCCGGACCAGCGCGGCACGTTGGTCTTGGCGAACACGTTGGCGCCCGCAGCGCGCACCCGGGCCACGACGTCGGCATCGACGGCGGGCACGTGGTCGCGCATCTCGACCGCGCCGCCGGTGGAGCGCATCCCGGCGACGGCGAGCGCGTCCTTCATGGTCATCGGCAGCCCGTGCAGCGGGCCGAAGGACTGGCCGTGCGCGCTCGCCTCGTCGGCGGCCGCCGCCCCGGCCGCCGCCCGGTCCGGATCGATCGTGACGACGGCGTTGAGCGCCGGGTTGTGCGCGTCGATCCGAGCGGTCACCGAAGCGAGCAACTCTCGGGCCGACAGGCGGCGAGCGGCGAGCGCCGCGGCCTGCTCGGTGGCCGGCCACAGTGCGGGGTCCGACGGCAGGGGGGCCATCGCTCAGCGCCCCAGCGCCGAGCGGACCCCGGCGGTCAGCGCGCCGAGGTCGCTCGTGACGGTGAAGAACGAGAACCCCTGGCCCGCCCGTTTGGCGACGAGCCCGGGGCTCGCATGGGCGCCGACCGGCACGCCGTTGGCCCCGGCCGCCGCGACCACGGCGGCCAGCGCCGCGTCGAAACCGTCGTCGTCGTGGTCGATGTTGGGCGGCAGGCCGAGCGAGATCCCGAGATCGACCGGGCCGACGTACAGCCCCGACAGGCCGGGCACGGCGGCGATGTCGCCCACGGCATCGACGCCTGCGGCCGTCTCGATCATCACGACGCAACCCGGATCGCGCATCCCGATCAGTGACGCACGGAACGGGCCGAAGCTGCGCCGGCCCGCCGGCGGGTACCGGCAGGCGGCGACGGCAGCGGCGGCCTCGGTGGCGGACTCGACCAGCGGCACGATCACCCCGGCGGCCCCGATGTCGAGCACCCACCCGATGATCGCCGGGTCGTTCGCCGGAACCCGCACCCAGGTCTCCACGCCGGCGGCGCGCGCGGCGATCAGCAGCCCCGGGGCAGCGGCCGCGGTGAGGGTGCCGTGCTGCAGGTCGATCGCTGCGAAGTCGGGGCGGGCGGCGAGGGCGGCCTCGGCCACGACCGGGTCGGGCACGGTCAGCCAGGTCCCGCGGGCGGGGTCGTTCGGCGTCGCTCGGAGCATCCCGGCAATCTGCCACGGCGGCGAGGCCTCCCGTGCCAGGCTGCCCCGGTGGACACCGCCCCGAGCCCCGCCACGACCGTCCGCTACCCGGGACGGGGTCGCTACGACCGCGCCACGATCGACGCGATCCTCGACGCCGGGTTCCTCGCCCACGTCGGCCTCGTCGCAGCCGACGGCCGGCCGGTCGTCGTGCCAATGCTGTACGCCCGTCGGGGCGACGAGGTGCTGATCCACGGCTCGCCGGCCACCCGGCTGGTGCGATCGCTCAAGGCCGGCGCCGAGGTGTGCCTCACCGTCACCCACCTCGACGGGCTGGTGCTGGCCCGCAGCGCGTTCCACCACTCGGCCAACTACCGCTCGGTGGTCGTGCTCGGCCGGGCCCGGTATCTCGACGATCTCGGCGAGCGGGCCGCTGCGCTCGCGGCCATCACCGACCGGATCGTGCCGCATCGGGCCGACCATCTCCGGCCGATGACCGACAAGGAGGTCCGGGCCACGGCCGTGCTCGCCGTCCCCCTGACCGAGGCCTCGGCCAAGGTGCGCACCGGGCCGCCCGTGGACGACGACGAGGACTACGCCCTGCCGATCTGGGGCGGGACGATCCCGGTGGTGACGACGTTCGGCGAGCCGAGCGACGACGGCCGCAACCTCGACGGGGTGGCGATCCCCGAGCACGTCCGGGCCATGGTCGGTTCCTGCGTGACAGGCTGAGCGGATGCTGCTCACCGAGATCGACCACGTCGCCATCGCCGTCCGGGACCTCGAGGCCGCCATCGACTACTACCGCCGGGCCTTCGGGGCCGAGGTCGAGCACCGTGAGGTGGTCGAGTCCGACGGGGTCGAAGAAGCGCTGCTGAAGGTGGCCGAGAGCTACGTGCAGCTGCTCACCCCGACGCGAGACGACTCCCCGGTCGCGAAGGCGATCGAGAAGCGGGGCGAGGGGTTGCACCACATCGGGTACCGGGTCGCCGACTGCGGTGTCGCCCTGCAGTCGATGATCGCCGCCGGCGCCACCCCGATCGACAAGGCCCCCCGACCCGGCTCGCGCGGCACCACGGTCGCCTTCATCCACCCGAAGGGCAGCTTCGGAACCCTGATCGAGCTCGTCCAAGAGTGACGCGACCCACCGGCAGTCCGGTCACAGCGCCCGCAGCAGCAGACCGGTGAGGTAGTCGGACTCGGGGAAGCTCAACAGCACCGGGTGGTCCGGTGCGGGGCCGAGCCGCTGCACGATCTGCAGGTCTCGCCGGGCATCGGTGGCGGCGCCGAACAGGATCTTCTGGAACAGCTCGGCCGACATCGCCGCCGAACACGAGAACGTGGCGAGCAGACCCCCGGGGGCGAGCAACCGGATGGCGAGCCAGTTGATGTCCTTGTAGGCCCGGCTGGCCCGCTCGAGGTACGACTCGCGCGGCGCGAGCTTCGGGGGGTCGACGACGATCAGGTCGTAACGCTCGTGGGCGTCGCGCCGCTGCCGGAGGTCCTTGAAGGCATCGGCCTCGACGAGGGTGCCGGTGGGCAGACCGGCGTGGCGCCGCTCCTCGGCGGCGAGCGCCAGTGCCGGACCGGACGAGTCGACGCTCACCACGTCGGCCGCTCCGGCGGCGAGCGCTGCGGTCCCGAACGCCCCGGAGTACGAGAACACCTCGAGCATCCGCCGGCCGGCCGCCTCGCGCGCCACTGCGGCCCGGTTGTCCCGCTGATCCAGGTACCACCCGGTCTTCTGCCCGTGGCGCACGTCGACGAGGTGGCGGCAGCCGTCCTCGACGATCTCGACGCGCTCGGGCGGCTCGGCGCCGGCGAGCACCCCGACGCGCGTCGCGAGCCCCTCGCGTTCACGCGCATCGGTGTCGGACCGTTCGTACACGCCGTGCACGCCGGGCAGGGCGGCGAGCACCTCGACGATCTCGCGCCGCCAGCGGTCCGCGCCGGGCGTGCCGAGCTGCACGACGACCCACCCCCCGTAGCGGTCGACGACGACGCCCGGCAGCCCGTCGCTCTCGCCGAACACGAGCCGGGCGGCGTCGGTGCGCGCCGCCAGATGCGCTCGGCGCGCGACGGCCGCTGCGATGCGGCGGGCGAAGAACGCACCGTCGACGCGCTCGTCGGGGTCGAAGGTCCACACCCGGGCGAGGATCGACGCCTTCGGGTGGTAGCTCGCTCGACCGAACGGCGTGCCGTCGGCCGACGCGAGCACGACCGTGTCTCCCGACCCGGCCCGACCCTGCATGCGCCCCAACGCCCCGGAGAACACCCACGGGTGGCGGCGCTGGAGCGAGCGTTCCCGGCCCGGCTGTAGGACCAGGATCGGCTCGTCCATCGGGGCGAAGCTACCCCGGCGCTGCGGCCGGTCGGTGAGAGTTGCGCGAGAACTCGGTCGCCGGCGTGGTCCACCGCAGCCCAAGTGCGATCCTGTCGAACGTGACCGGCCGGGTGCTCGTCGTCGAGGACGACCAACGGGTGCGTGAGTCGCTGCTGCGCGTCCTGCGCTACGAGGGCTACGAGGTGCAGTCGGCCGCCGACGGCCACGCGGGGCTCGCCCAGGCGACGGCGTGGGCACCCGACGTGGTGCTGCTCGACGTCAACCTGCCCGGCCTCGACGGTCTCGCCGTCGCCCGCCGCCTGCGCGACACCGGCGAGCGCGTCCCGATCCTGTGCCTCACGGCCCGGCACGAGATCGCCGACCGGGTCGCCGGCCTCGACGCCGGCGCCGACGACTACCTCGTCAAGCCGTTCGAGCTCGACGAGTTGCTCGCCCGGGTTCGGGCCCTGCTGCGCCGGGGCAGCGTCGCCGGTGCGACCACGACGCTGCAGGTGGCCGACCTCGTGCTCGACCCCGGCGCCCGCCAAGCCCGCCGCGCCGGGGTGCCCATCGAGCTGTCGAAGACCGAGTTCGACCTGCTCGAACTGCTCATGGTCCACGCCGGGATGGTGCTCACCCGCGAGGTGATCTACGAGCGCATCTGGGGCTTCGACTTCGAGACCGGATCCCGCTCGCTCGACGTCTACGTCGGGTACCTGCGGCGCAAGACCGAGTTCGCCGACCTTCCCCGCCTGCTGCACACGGTGCGCGGCGTGGGCTACGTGCTGCGGGCCTGATGCGCCTACGGACCCGGCTCACGCTCGTGCTGCTCGCCGTGACCAGCGCGATCGGCATCGCCGCGGTCGCCGGGGTCTACCTGGTGGCCGACCGGCAGCTGCGCGGCGACGTCGACGCGTTCCTCACGGCTCGGGCCGGCCAGATCGTGCGCAACCTGCAGGGCGACCCCCTCGCCCGACCGGGACGGCCCGGCGGGCCGCTCGGGCGGCCGACGCCGGGCGGCCTCCAGCAGAACGCCCTGTTCCAACCGGACTCGCTCGCCCAGGTCCGCTCGCCGGCGGGCGCAGTCGTTGCCCGCAGCGTCCCGGACCTCGAGCTCCCGCTCGACGAGGCCGACCAGGCCGCGCTCGCCGCCGGGCGGGGACGGCGACGCGACGTCACGCTCGACGGCGAGCCGTTCCGGCTGCTCACCGTGCCCTTCGCCGACGGCGGCGCCGTGCAGGTCGCCCGCAGCCTGGCCGACACCGAAGCCGCTCTGTCGCGCCTGGCGACGACCGTCGCGATCGCCGCTGCGGTGGCCGTGGCCGCCGCCGTCCTGGCCGGGGTGCTGGTGGCCCGCCGGATCAGCCGGCCGATCACGGCGTTGGCGGGCGCCGCAGCCCGAGTGGCCGCAACCCAGGACCTCGACACCCCGGTGCCGGCCGGCGGCGACGCCGAGACGGTGCGCCTCGCCGAGTCCTTCAACACGATGCTGGGCGCGCTGTCGGCGTCGCGCGAGCAGCAACGGCGACTGGTCCGAGACGCCTCCCACGAGCTGCGGACACCGCTGACGAGCCTGCGCACCAACCTGCAGCACCTGCGGCGAGCCGTCGAGCTCCCACCGGCCGAGCGGGCCGAGCTGATCGACGCCTCGCTGGCCGAGGTCGACGAGCTGACGACGCTCTCGGAGGAGCTCGTCGAGCTCGCCACCGACGGCCGCAGCGACGAGCCGGTGCTCCCGATCGCCCTCGAGGATCTCGCGGCGGCCGTGGTCCAGCGGGAGAACCGGCGGGGCCGGTGCCCGGTGTCGCTGCGGGTCGACGACCCCGCGATCGTCGAAGGTCGCTGGGCGCGGCTCGAGCGGGCCGTGGGCAACCTGGTGGACAACGCCTGCAAGTTCTCGCCGCCCGGCTCGCCGGTGGAGGTGACCGTCACCGGGCACCTCGTCGAGGTGCGCGACCACGGACCGGGGATCGCGCCCGAGGACCTGCCCCGGATCTTCGATCGGTTCTTCCGCTCGGAGCGGACGCGTGGCATGCCCGGGTCCGGGCTCGGGTTGGCGATCGTCCGTGCGGTCGCGGACCAGCACGGCGCCGTGGTGAGCGCAGCGAACGCGACCGGCGGCGGCGCCGTGTTCCGCCTGGCGTTCCCCGTCAGCTGACGAGCTGCACCGCCACGCCGAGCGCACCGCACAGGGCGAGCACGGCCGGCACGCCCCAGCGACGGCGGAACACGAGCACGGCGGCGAGCACGGCGATCCCGAGGGCGGGCAGGTCGAGGCTCGAACACACCGGCAGCTCGACCGACACCGGCCCGGACTCCGCGCGCGTCGTTCGGTCGAACAGCGTGTGGAGCGCGAAGAACAGTGCCAGGTTGGCGATCACCCCCACGACCGCGGCCGAGACCCCGGCGAATGCCGACGCCACGATCGCGTTGCGGCGCAATGACTCGACATGCGGCGCCCCGAGGAACACGAGAAGGAAACACGGAACGAACGTCACCCAGACGACGATCGTGGCGCCGAGCGTGCCGGCCACCCAGGGATCGAGCGTGCCGGGTGCCCGGTGGGCGCCGAGGAACCCGACGAACTCGAGCACCAGCACCAACGGCCCCGGCGTCGTCTCGGCCAAGGCCAGGCCGTGGACCATCTCGCCGGGCAGCAGCCAACCGTGCACGTCGACGGCCTGACGGGCCACGAACGACAGCACGGCGTAGGCGCCGCCGAAGGTGACGAGCGCCGTGCCGGAGAAGAACAGGCCTTGGTCGACGAGCACGTGCGACCGGCCGAACGCCACCGCCGCAACGGCCACCGGCGCGAACCACACGACGACACCGAGCCCCACGATGCGAGCCGCCCGCCCCCAGGACGCCACGACGCCGGGCCCGGCATCGTCGGCGAGGAGCGGCGCCGGCCCGTCGTCCGTGCCGGCGCTGGGGCCTGCGACCCAACCGGGCCGCAGGCGGCCGGCGGCGAGTCCGACCGCGGCTGCCGCAGCGATCACCAGTGGGAACGGGAGCCCGACGACGGCGAGCGCCACGAACGCTCCCGCGGCGAGCCCGGCCGCAACGTGGTGCCGCAACGTGCGCCGACCGATGCGCCACAACGCCTGCACGACGATGGCGATCACGGCGGGCGCGATCCCGGCGAGCAGACCCTCGACCCCGGTGGTGTCGCCCCACGCCACGTAGGCGATCGAGAGTGCGAGCAGCGCCAGGTAGCCGGGCAGGACGAAGAGGGTTCCGGCGATCAGCCCCCCGGCCGTGCCGTTGAGCAGCCAGCCCAGGTAGACGGCGAGTTGCTGGGCCTCGGGGCCGGGCAACACCGTGCAGAAGGACAACGCGTGCAGGAAGCGGCGCTCGCCGACCCATCGCCGTCGCTCGACGAGCTCCTGGTGCATGACGGCGATCTGGCCGGCCGGACCGCCGAAGGACCGCAGCGCGATCGACCACCACACACGGGCGGCGACCCCGAGCGGGACGACGCCGCCGGTTCGGTCGCTCATGGCGCAAGCCTCGCCGAGGGGCGCTCGACGGTTCTCACCGAAGTCTCGCGACCGCCTCTCGGGGCTCTCACCATTGGCCCGCACGATGGTGTCCAGCCGGAAGCACGGAGCTCCCGCCGAAACAGAAGGACACCACGATGAGCATCTCCCGCAAGCACCTCCGCAACGGTCTCGCCGGCCTGACCCTGGCCGCATCGACGCTCGGTGGCGGCGTGTTCCTGGCGAACAGCGCCAACGCCCAGACCGCCGGCACGAGCGGCAACACCGCCGTCGTCGCGGGGTCCCGTCCGGATCCGTTCGCCGACGCGCTGAAGAAGCTGGTCGACGCCGGCACGATCACCCAGGCCCAGGCCGACGCCGTCACCACCGCCCTGCGCGACGCCCGCCCCGCCAGCCCCCACGGCAAACGCGGCCCCCGCGGCCCCAAGGGCAACCCCCAGATCGTCGCCGACGCGCTCGGCATCACCCTCGACGAACTCGCCACCGCCCGCCAGGCCGGCACCACCATCGCCGCCCTCGCCCAGACCAAGAACATCCCACTCGACACCGTGATCACCAAGATCGCCAACGCCGAAAAAGCCGAGATCCAAGCCAAAGTCACCGCCGGCGACCTCACCCAGACCAAGGCCGACGAGATCCTCACCAACCTCACCCAGCGCATCACCGACATGGTCAACGGCGTCAAGCCCACCGGCGCCCCCAACGGCCCCATGCGCCCCAAAGGCCCCAAGGGCGACCACGCCGACCGCGGCCCCCGCAACGCCCAACCCAACACCCCCACCACCACCACCAACTAACCCCCCCGACTCACCCCCACCCGACTCACCCCCACCCCCACGTTCTGTGCGCAGGACGGCGGCACCAGCCGCCCGTCCTGCGCACAGAACCGCGTCCCGGACCGCCCGGCACCGCCCGGACCAAACCCGGGGCCGGGCGGAGTTCTTACCGAGTTCTTGCCCAGGTGGGTGTCGGGATCGCGCCGGCTGGTGCATGCTGCCCGCATGGCTTCGCTCTCTCGCCGTGTTCGCACCGGCATCGCCGCCGTCGCCGTCACCGGATCGGTCGGCGTCGGCATCTGGTTCGCCTCGTCTGCCGGCGCCGCCGCCGTCCCGAGCGATCAGGCGAGCACCGCAGGTGCACCGGCTGGACGGGGCGGGCCGCTCGCTGCTGCGCTCACCAAACTCGTTGCGGCCGGGACGATTACCCAGGCCCAGGCCGACGCCATCACCGCCGAACTCTCCGCCTCCGGTCGCAGCGCCAAGGGCCCCGGCACCGCCCCTGGCAAGCCGGGCATGCCCCCGATGGCCGGCGGTCGCGCCACCATGGGGCCGGGCGCCGGTCTCGATGCTGCGGCCAAGGCGCTCGGCATGACCACTGAAGCGCTCACCGCCGAACTCAAGGCGGGCAAGACCATCGCGGCCGTGGCCACCGAGAAGTCCGTTGCGGTCGAGGCCGTGGTTGCGGCAATCGTCGCCGCCCACAACGACGCCCTGGCCCAAGCCGTCAAGGACGGCAAGCTCACCCAGGCCCAGGCCGATGCTGCAGCTGCCAAGCTCACGGAGCGCACCACCGCCATGGTGAACGGCGGGCCCAAGGCCGGCGGCCCCCTGGCGCCAGGAGCCGGCGGCCCGAAGGCTCGCGGGCCGCGCGGGCACATGGGGGACAAGGGCCCCGGCCGCCCAGCGGGGAACGGCCCGCGTCCTGCGCCGGGTGCGCCGAAGACGTCGACCCCGCCGACCACCGCCGCCTGACCGAGCTCGGGCGCTCCCGCGCCTACCGTCGACGGACGTGACGCCTCGACTGCATCCCGACCTCGCCGACGCGCTCGCCGCCGCTCCTTCGGCCATGGCGCTCGACGGCGATTCGTTGCCGGTACAACGAGCGGCCCGCTCGTCGACCCTGACGTCGAGTTGCGAGGTGGTCGGCATCGAGCGACTCGACGTCACGGTCGGAGAGATCGCGGTCGTCGTCCACCGGCCGCACGGAGCGAGCGCGGCGCCGGGCATCGTGTGGGTGCACGGCGGTGGGTACGTCGTCGGCGCCTCTGCGCCCGATGACCGGCGGGCCGAGCGCTGGGCGCAACGCTTCGGCGCCGTCGTGGTCCAACCCCGCTACCGGCTCGCCCCCGAGCACCCCTTCCCCGCAGCCCTGCACGACTGCCTCGGCGCCGTCGCCTGGGCCCGGGCGCAGGCCAGCACGATCGGGCTCGACGCCGACCGGATCGGAATCGGTGGTTCGAGCGCCGGTGGGGGCCTCGCCGCCGCCGCCGTCCTCGCCACGCGGGACCGCGGTCTGCCGCCGTTCCGCTTCCAGGCGCTCGTGGCCCCGATGCTCGACGACCGCCGCACGACACCGTCGAGCCGCTGGAACGTGCCGGTCTGGCCGCCCTCGTCGAACGCCTACGGCTGGGCGGCGTACCTCGGTGGCCTCGGCGGCGACGACGTCCCGTCCCACGCAGCGCCGGCGCGCGCCTCGGACGTGTCCGGCCTGCCCCCGACGCTGATCAGCGTTGGCGCCGTGGACGGGTTCCTCGACGAAGACGTCGCCTACGCCCAACGCCTGTGGCATGCCGGGGTGGACGTCGACCTGCGCGTCCATGCCGGGATCCCGCACGGCATCGGGCTCGTGGCACCGCAGTCCCCGGCTGTGCGGGCCGTCCTCGACGAACTCGACGAGTGGATCGGCCGCCGGCTGGGCTGAGCCGGCGGGGATGAGCCGGCTGAGCGGCCCGCCCGGTGCGCTCAGTTGCGGCGCACGTCGCGAAAGGCGATGTCTTTGTCGACCGACGGTTCCTTCGGCAGGCCCAGCATGCGCTCGCCGAGGATGTCGTGCTGGATCTCGTCGGTGCCCCCGGCGATCGACACCGCCGGGCTCGACACGATGATCTCGGCGATGATCCCCGCCTCGGGCGAGTCGGGCCCGGTGAGCATCGCATCGGCCCCGGTCATGGCGGCGTGCGCAGCGGCCGAACGCTTGGAGATCATCGAGGCGCTGAGCTTGCCGAGTGATCCTTCGGGTCCGGGCGGCCGGCCGGCGGCCCGCGCCGCCTTGCCTCGCTCGACGTTCCACCTCGCCGCCTTCTCCAGAGCGAGGATCGACGTGATCGCCTGCCGAGCCAACGGGTCCGAGGCCGCGCCGGTGGCCCGAGCTCGGGGGATCAGCAGGTCGGAGCGGCCCGCCCGCTGCGGGTACCAGACATAGGTCTTCGCGTACTCCACCGCTTCCTCAGCGGCCTCACGGGCGCACCGGCCGAGCCCGTCGGGCACCCGGGACAACCGGATCGCCTGCAGGCCTCGCTCGTGCGCCAGGGTCGTCATCGCGGCCGCCCAGCCCTGCCCGACGTCGCCGATTCGGTGCTCGTCGGCCACGCGGGCCTCGGTGAGGAAGACCTCGTTGAAGCTCTGGTACCGATTCATCTGCACCAACGGCCGGACCTCGACACCCGGCTGCCGCATCGGGACGGCGAAGTACGTGATGCCCCGGTGCTTCGGGACGTCCCAGTCGGTGCGGGCGAGCAGCATCCCCCAGGCGGCTTTGTGCGCGCCGGTGTTCCACACCTTCTGCCCGGACACCACCCATTCGTCGCCGTCGCGGTCGGCCCGCGTGCTCAGCCCGGCGAGGTCCGAGCCGTTACCGGGCTCGCTGAACAACTGGCACCACGTGTCCTCACCGGTGGCGATGCGCCGCAGCAGCGTGCGCTTCAACAGATCGCTGCCGTGGGCGAGGATCGTCGGCGCGGCGAGCGTCAGGCCCGAACCGCCGGCCGCCCCGACGGCGCCCACTCGGTCGAACTCCTCGGTGACGACACCGGCGAGCACGGGCGACAACCCCTTGCCGTACCACTGCACCGGCCAGGTGGGGCAGGCCCAGCCCGAATCGACCACGATCTGGCGCCAGTCGGCGAGCGGGCGCTCGGGATCCCAGTGCTCCGCGAGCCAGGTACGAACCTCGTCACGGACGTCGTCGGCTGCCCCCATGGCCGGCGAGCCTACGCCTCAGCGCACCGGGCCTTCGGAGGCGATCTCGTACTTGGTGACGTCGATGCCCTTGACGACGCCGGCGATCGCCTTCTGGAACGCCGCCATGTGCGCCAGCCCGAAGTGTGTCTTGAGACCCTCGTCGCTCGCCCACTTCTCGGCGATGTGGAACACGTCGTCGTGCTCGAGATCCGCCGTGAAGACGTAGTGCAGGCAGGGCTCTTCGGCCCGCGACGCCTGCTGCATGGTCACGCAGGCAGCGACGAAGTCCGCACGGCGGGCGGGATCGATGGTGAGACGGCCGTTGATCACGATCATGCGCCGGATCGTACGCATCCACCGGCGCTCGACGGGGTGGGCTCGGCCGGCGGCGGTGCACCCCGCCACCGGGTGCGCTCAGCGGAAGCGGCGCAACCGCAGGCTGTTGGACACGACGAACACGCTCGAGCCGGCCATCGCTGCGCCGGCGATCACCGGGCTCAGCAACCCGGCAGCGGCGAGCGGCAGCGCGGCGACGTTGTAGGCGAACGCCCAGAACAGGTTGCCCTTGATGGTCGCAAGCGTCCGGCGGGCGAGTCGGATGGCGTCGGCGACCGCGGGCAGCTCGCTGCGCACGAGCGTGAGGTCCGACGCTTCGATCGCCGCGTCGGTGCCCGAGCCCATCGCGATGCCGAGATCGGCCTGTGCCAGTGCAGCAGCGTCGTTCACCCCGTCGCCCACCATCGCCACCACCCGGCCCTCGGCCTGCAACCGGGCGACGACGGCCACCTTGTCGGCCGGGAGGACCTCGGCGATCACCTCGTCGATCCCGACCTCGGCAGCCACCGTTCGCGCCGTGGCCTCGTTGTCACCGGTGAGCAGCACCGGGGACAACCCGAGCCGTCGCAGCGCGTCCACCCCGGCCCGGCTGGTCGGCTTCACGGTGTCGGCCACGACCACGAGCCCGCGCGTCGCCCCGTCCCAACCCACGGCGACCACCGTGCGCCCGGCACCCTCGGCCGCCGCCACCGGCTCGGGGGCCGCGGGTGTGAGACCCCGGTCAGTCAACAGGGCAGGCCGGCCGGCGACGACGCGCCGCCCTTCCACGACTCCTTCCACCCCGAGACCGGGGCGATTCGTGAACGAATCGACCGCAGGAAGCGGGCCGAGTTCGTCGTGGGCCATCGACGCGATCGCCCGGCCCACCGGGTGCTCGGAGGCCGCCTCCAAGGCGCCGGCCATCCCGAGTAGCTCGCCCCGCGTCACGCCGGGTGCCGGGCAGACGTCGACGACGGCCATCGCACCGGTCGTGACGGTGCCGGTCTTGTCGAGCACGACGGTGTCGACCGCTCGGGTCGACTCGAGCACCTCGGGACCCTTGATCAGGATGCCCAGTTGGGCGCCCCGCCCGGTGCCCACCAGCAGTGCGGTCGGAGTCGCCAGCCCGAGTGCGCAGGGGCAGGCGATGATCAGCACCGCGACGGCGGCGGTGAACGCCGCCGTCGCGTCGCCCGTGGCGACGAGCCACGCCCCCAGGGTGACGAGCGCGAGGCCGATCACCACCGGCACGAACACCGACGACACCCGGTCGGCGAGGCGTTGCACGGGCGCCTTGCCCGACTGCGCCGCAGCGACGAGCGCCGCCATCCGGGCCAACTGCGTGTCGGCCCCGACCCGCGTCGCGCGCACCACGATCCGGCCACCGGCGTTGACCGTCGCCCCGATGACCGCGTCGCCCGGGCCGACCTCGACCGGCACGCTCTCACCGGTCACGAGCGACGCGTCGACGGCCGAGGTACCCACGTCGACGATGCCGTCGGTGGCGATGCGCTCGCCGGGTCGGACGACGAAGCGGTCCCCGACTGCGAGTTCACCGATCGGCACGCGTCGCTCGGCGCCGTCCGGGGTCACCATCCCGACGTCTTTGGCCCCCAGGGACAACAGCGCCTCGACCGCGGCGCCGGCGCGCCGCTTGGCCCGGGCCTCGAAGAACCGGCCGGCGAGCAGGAACGTCACCACCGTCGACGCGACCTCGAGGTAGAGGTGGGGAGGCGCGGCGCCGTGGGCGTGGCCGCTCGAGGTCCACGGCAGCTCGAAGCCCATCGTGTACCCGGGTTCGCCGGCGCCACCGACCACCAACGCCCACAACGACCATGCCGACGCGGCGAGGACCCCGACCGAGATCAAGGTGTCCATCGTGGCGGCGCCGTGCCGGGCGTTGATCGCCGCCGCCCGGTGGAAGGGCCAGGCACCCCAGGTGGCCACCGGACCGGCAAGCGCGAGCGCCAACCATTGCCAGTGCCGGAACTGCAGCGCCGGCACCATCGACACGACGAGCACCGGCAACGACAACACGGCGGTGCCGATCAGCCGCTCCCGCAACCGGCGCAGGTGCTCGTCGGCCGGATCGGCCGCGCCGAGCCCGGCCGGCGACGGCGCAGCACCCGCCCGATCCCCTGCGCCGGCACGGCTCGGCTCGGGCCCCGGAAGGCTGGCGCCGTAGCCCGCCGCCTCGACGGCGGAGACGAGCGCCGCGGCGTCGAGCAGCGCCGGGTCGTAGTCGACGGTGGCGCGCTCGGTCGCATAGTTGACCGTGGCGGTCACCCCGCTGAGGCGGTTGAGCTTCTTCTCGATCCGCATCGCGCACGTCGCGCACGTCATGCCGGTGACGGCCAACTCGACGTGCGCGGCAGCGCTCACGTCGGCAGGCCGGCCGCTTCGAAGCCGGCCTCGTCGACGGCGGCGGCGAGCGCCGAGGGCTCGACGCCGTCGCCGGTGACGACGACGGCCTTGGAATCGAGATCGACCCGGACGTCGACGACGCCGGCCACCTTGGCCAGCTCGCCTGACACCGCAGCGACGCAGTGACCGCAGGTCATGCCGGGGACCGAGAACGTGATCGTGGGCATGGGTGGCTCCTTCCTAGGCCCGCAGGAGTCGTTCGACGGCGCGGGTGGCTTCGGCGATCTTCGGTTCGAGCGCCTCGTCGCCACCGGCGGCCGCGCCGGCGACGCAGTGACGGAGATGGTCCCCGAGCAGCAGCACGGCGACGCCCTGGAGCGCGCGGGACACGGCGGCGACCTGGGTGAGCACGTCGATGCAGTACGCGTCGTCGTCGACCATGCGCTGCAATCCCCGGACCTGACCTTCGATGCGGCGCAGGCGCGCCAGCACGGCCGCTCGGTCTTCGGCGTACCCCGGGTGTTCCACGCCGTCGAGCGTACCCCGTACCCCTAGGGGGTATCAGGGTCGATGGTCACAACGCCCGGAGCGAACGCAGGAACGGCTCGACCCGCTTGCTCGACGAGGGGAACCCACCCTCGCCATCGGCGAAGGTGGCCACGACGGCGTTCGTGCCCCGCACGGACGCGACGGCCAGGAACCGGAGCCGCCGGCCCGACGGTGAGTTGGGCGGCACGCCGACGTACTCGACGACGGCCACCCGGTTTCCCGCTGCGCCGACCACCACCCCCGTGCTCAGCACCTCGAAGCCGAGCTGCGGCAGCTCACGGACGTTGAGTGCCACGTACTCCTCGAGTCCGAGGCCGTCGCTGGGCTGGCTCACGATGGCGACCGCAGGGGTGAAGCCGTCGCGCAACGGACCGACCACCCAGAGCTCGACATCCGGCGCTACCGAACCAGTCCGGCTGGACCACCCGGGGTCGATGGTCATCTCGTAGGAGCCCTGCGGGTCCACGAACGTCGTCCCCGATGGTGCGGCCAGGGATTCCGCCACGGTCGATCGCGGTACGGATCCGACGCTGCTCGACGCCGGCCGGCCCGGCACGGTCGTGCTCGGCGCAGGGCCGCTGGGCGAGGTCGTGCCGGGGGGAACGCTCGAGGCGGGAACGGTGGTCGCACTCGTCGTCGTGGCCATGCTCATCGCCGGGAGCCGGTCGTCGGCCCGCGCAGCGACGGGCCGGGCGTCACCGAGCACCATCGGCGAGCCGCCGGCCGCGCACCCGCCGAGCACGACGATGGCCATTCCGGCAATCCCGAGGCGCGCCCACGACACCATCACTCCATCGTCGCCGCGCCCGGCGCGATCCACCGAACCAGGCAAGGTCACGACGGGGAGCGAGGGCTCCGCTTCGCCGGCGCCTTCCTCGCGACCGCCCTGGTCCCCGCCGCCTTCTTGGCCGGCGCCTTCTTGGCCGGCGCCTTCTTGGCCGGCGCCTTCTTGGCCGCCGCCTTCTTGGCCGGGGCCTTCCTCGCCGAAGCCTTGACCGCCTTCTTGGCCGCCTTCTTCGCGGCCGCCTTGGTCGCCGTCCCTGCCCGACCGCTGGACCCCGCCGTCGCGTCCTCGGCGGCATCACGCCGCAGCGCGAGCAACTCGTAGGCCCGCTCCGGTGTCATCGATTCGATGCGATCCCCCCGCCCGATCGAGGCGTTCGTCTGGCCGTCGGTGACGTAGACGCCGAACCGGCCCTCCTTGGCCACGACCACGCGGCCGGACACGGGATCGGTGCCGAACTCGGCGAGGGGTGGCTTCGGAGCGGCTGCGCCTCGGCCGCGGAACGTCCTCGGTTGGGCCAGCAGGGCGAGCGCCTCGTCGAGGCCGACCGTCAGCAGCTGCCCCTCGGTCTGCAGAGAGCGCGACTCGCTGCCCTTGGCCACGTACGGGCCGTAGCGGCCGTTCTGGGCGGTGATCGGCTGACCGTCGACCGGGTCGACACCGACGAGACGCGGCAGCGACAACAGCTGGACCGCCTGTTCCAGCGTCACGGTCTCCACCGACATCGCCTTGAACAACGACGCCATCTTGGGTTTGGTCTCCCCCGGCGGCAGGTTGTCCGCGTCGCCCCACTGCACGTAGGGGCCGTAGCGACCGTTCTTCGCATAGACCGGGATGCCGTCGAGCTCGCCGATCGGGGCATCGCCCTTGGGCGCTGCGAGCAGTGCCACGGCCCGTTCGACGGTCAGCTCGTCGGGCGGCAGGTTGTCGGGCACCGACGCCGTCTCGTCCCCTCGCTTCACGTACGGGCCGTACCGGCCCGGCTTCACGACGATCTCGCGGCCCTCGTCGTCTGCGCCGACGGGGAAGCTGTTGATCTCCGCGGCGTCGATCTCGCCGAGGTTCTCCTCGACGAGACGCTTCAGACCGGGCAGGTCGTCATCGCCGAAGTAGAAGCCGTGCAACCAGTCGCCCTTCGGTACCTCGTTGCGGGCGATCGCGTCGAGATCGTCCTCGAGGCGGGCGGTGAAGCGGTAGTCCACCAGCTCGTCGAAATGCCGCTCGAGCAGGTTGACCACGGCGAACGCCGTCCAGGTCGGTACGAGCGCCTGGCCCCGCTTCCACACGTACCCCCGGTCGAGGACCGTCTGGATGATCGAGGCCCACGTCGAGGGCCGCCCGATGCCGAGCTCCTCGAGGCGCTTCACCAGCGAGGCCTCGGTGTATCGGGCCGGCGGGGCGGTGGTGTGCCCGTCGGGCACGATCGCCGACGCCTCCACCTGCTCGTCGACGGCGAGCTCGGGCAGCAGCGCCTCTCGCTCGTCGGCCTCGGCTCCTTCGTCGACGGATTCGACGTAGGCCTGGCGGTAGCCCGGGAAGGTGATCGTGGTGCCCGCGGCAGCCACCTCGGCCGTCGTTCCCGCAGCGGTGCTGGCGAGCAGGCGCACCGAAGTGGTCGATCCCGTCGCCTCGGCCATCTGGGACGCAAGCGTGCGGGACCACACCATCCGGTAGAGCGCCAGCTCCTGGCCGACGAGCTCGCCGGCGAGCGCCTCGGGGGCCCGCAGCGGCACCGTGGGCCGGATCGCCTCGTGGGCCTCCTGCGCGTTCTTCGCCTTGGACGCGAACTGCCGGGGCCGCTCCGACAGGTAGCGCTCGCCGAACCCTCGACGGATCTCGCCGCGCACCGCGTCGATCGCCTCCTGCGACAGCACCGTGGTGTCGGTCCGCATGTAGGTGATGTACCCACGCTCGTAGAGCCCCTGGGCGAGACGCATCACGGCCGAGGCCGACAGACGCAGCTTGCGACCGCCTTCCTGCTGCAGGGTGGAGGTCATGAACGGCGGCTTGGGCGACGAGCGGTAGGGCTTGCGCTCCACCGACTGCACGGTCCACGGGCGACCCTCCAGCCCGACCGTGAGCGAGCGCGCCAGGGCCTCGTCGACCACGACCACCCGACCCGTCGGCCGGCCGTCCGGTCCGAAGTCGCGCCCGGTCGCCACCTTTGCGCCGTCGAGCTGGACCAGCGACGCGGTGAAGACCGGGGCCGTCGCAAAGGTGACCTCGAGACCCCAGTATCCGGCGGGTACGAACGCGATCCGTTCACGCTCGCGTTCGACCACCAGGCGCACGGCCGGGCTCTGCACCCGCCCGGCCGACAACCCGCTGTTGACCCGGCGCCACAGCACCGGCGACACCTCGTAGCCGTAGAGCCGGTCGAGGATCCGGCGGGTCTCCGCTGCGTCCACGAGCCCTTGGTCGAGCTGTCGGGGGTTGCGTACGGCCTCGGCGATGGCGGCGCGGGTGATCTCGTGGAAGACCATCCGCTTCACCGGCACGCGGGGCTTGAGCTGCTCGAGCAGGTGCCAGCTGATCGCCTCCCCCTCCCGATCCTCGTCGGTTGCGAGGTAGAGCTCGCTGGCCTGCTTCAGGGCGCTGCGCAGCTCCTTGACGACCTCTTTCCCTCGCGGGGTGAGCTCGTAGTTGGGGCGGAACCCGTCGGTCACGTCGACCTGGAGACCCTTGGAGGGCAGGTCGGCCACGTGGCCGACCGAGGCGCGCACGTCGAACTCGTCGCCGAGGAACCGGGCGATGGTCTTGGCCTTGGCGGGTGATTCGACGATGACGAGCGGACGCGGCACTGCGGCCAGGCAATCCGAGGAATTCGTCGGGCGTCAAGTCGCGCAGCGTGGGTACCGTGACGCGACGTGGTCGACGAGCCGGAATCCGACGGGGCGCTCGGTCGGCGCGCGCTCGGTTGGAGCGACCATTTCGAGCACGCCTGGGCGACCCTCGGACGGCCCGAACCGGTGGGGCGGGTCACCCGCTTGGACCGGGGATGGTCGAGCGTGCTCACCAGCCCCGACCGCGAGGCGCTCCGGGTCCGCAACCTCGGCGAGACCGTCGGGGTCGGTGACTGGGTCGTGGTGTCGGGCGAGCGGGTGGCCCACGTGCTCGACCGGTGGAGCGTGCTCGCCCGCCGGGCCTCGTTCCAGGGCGCGCGCGGCCAGGTGCAGGTGGTGGCCGCCAACGTCGACACCGTGCTGCTGCTCCACGCGCTGTCGCACCCGCCCAACGTGCGGCGACTCGAACGGGAACTGGTGCAGGTGTACGAGAGCGGCGCCGAGCCCGTCGTGGTGCTCTCCAAGGCCGACCTCGCCGACGACCCCGAGCGTGCCGTCGCCGCAGTCGCCGGCATCGCCCTCGGTGTGCCGGTGCTCGCGGCGTCCGCTCGCACGGGGCGCGGGGTGGAAGCGCTGCGGTCCTTCGCCACCGGCGGTCGCACCGTCGCGCTGCTCGGCGCCTCGGGCGTGGGCAAGTCGACGCTCATCAACGCGCTCGTCGGCGCCGACGTGCAACGGACCGGGGCCGTGCGCTCGGGGGACCAGCGCGGCCGGCACACCACCACGGCCGCAGAGCTCGTGCCCTTGCCCGGCGATGGCCATCTGCTCGACACACCGGGCCTACGGGCCGTCGCGCTGTGGAGCGAGGGACACGGCCTCGAACGCGCCTTCGCCGACGTGGTCGCACTGGCCGAGCGGTGCCGGTTCCGCGACTGCGGACACGGTGACGAACCGGGATGCGCCGTCGACGCCGCCGTGTCGGCGGGGATCCTGGCCCCCGAGCGGCGCCGGTCCTGGCAACACCTGTCGGGCGAACTCGCCGCCCTCGAGACCGAGCTCGTCGAGGTGGAACGGGCCGAGCGCCGCACCGGCCGGCGCCGCCCCCGGCCCGAGCCGATGGAAGGCGAGGACGACGGGCCCGACGACGACGGCGGGCCCGACGACGACGGGCCCGACGATCAGGCCGACGGCAGCGTGAAGTAGTTGTCCCGGGTGGACGGCCCGACACGGGCGTACAGGCGCAGGGCCGTGGTGTCGGCCTGCTCCACCACGAAGCACAGGGTCCCCGACACGGTCTGCCCCTTGGCGACCGGGCTGGCGAGATCGAGGGCGTCGGTGACCAGCGACGGGCACGGCGCGGACCGGTACGGCACGGCGGTCGATCCGACCACCCCGACGCGCAGCGCCGTGAGATACCCCTGGGCGAACACGCCGTTGTAGGCCACGCTCACGCCGATGCGGACGATCACCGGGGGCGGCGGAGCGACGGTGCCGAACGGGTCGGTGGTCGTCGGCCCGGGCCGGATGGTGGTCGTCGGCAACCGCTGACCGTCGTCGCGTGCCGAGCGCACCGTGAACGACCACTCGGAGCTCAGCTCGAACGGGGTCTGGGGCGGGATCGGACGTTGCGGCGCGCCGAGCCGAGGCGACGTGCTCGACGTGGCCGCCGTCGTGGTCGTCGTACCCGCCGTCCCCGAGGCCGCCGCCGGCGACGGGTTCGTCACCGCCGCCGCCTCCACCGACACCGAGCTGGTAGCCGGCGGCGGATCATCTCCCCAGCATCCGGCCAGCAGCAGCCCGGCGGCGAGCGCTACGACGACCGGCCGGACCACGTCCGCGAACGCTAGCCCGGCGGGATCAACACGCTCCGGCGGGCCAGCGCTCGGCGACGGTCACCTCGAGTCCGCTCGCGCGCACCAACCCGGCCACGGACACCGGCGCGCCCGGTGGCTCCACGAGCACCACCCGGCCGCCCCCGGCCCCGGCCATGAGACGACCCGCCTCGCGCAGCACCAGGAACGGGACCACCGCGGCACGCTCCAGCGCGCGGCGTCCCGATTCGGCACCGAGCGGGTCGACCGGTCGGGCATCGGCGACGATCACCACGAGATCGATGCGGCCGAACGCGTTGCGCATCGCGTCGACGACCCGCTCGGCCATGCCGGCGGACGCGAGGTCCCCGGGCAGCAACGTCGCACGGGCACCGGCGTCGTGGGCCGCGAGCACCAGCGGCGCGAGATCGTCGGCGTCTGCGCCGGCCAGCCCGAGGCAGGCGCCCGGCCGGGCGAGATCGGCCAGCGCGGCGCGCCCGTCGGGCGTGGCGGCCCCGACCACGAGCGCGACGAGTCGGGCGGCACCGGACATCGTGTCGACCCTAACGTGGGCCCGTGCGCCATCGGGGTGGCGCTGCACGAGGAGGGGATCCATGCATCTCGCCGACACGCTGGCGTTCTGGGCCGAGCAGCGGCCCGACACCGTCGCCCTGTCCTTCCGCGACCGCGACCACACCTGGTCCGATCTCGCCGCTCGCACGGCGGAGGTCGCCCACGGCCTGGCCGGCTTGGGCATCGCCCACGGCGAGCGGGTCGGGATCCTGAGTGCCAACTCGCTCGAGTGGTGCACGACGACGCTCGCCACCCTCGCCCTCGGCGGGGTCGTGGTGCCGTTGAACGTGCGCCTCGCACCCGCCGAACTGTCCTTCATCGTGGGGCATTCGGGATGCCGAGTGGTCGTCGTCGACGCGGCGCACCTCGACCGTCTCGCGGCCGTACGCCACGAACTCCCCGACGTCGCCGTCGTGACCGTGGGCTGCGCACTGACCGGCGCCGTGCGTTGGGACGATCTCGTCGCCGGCAGCGCGAGCGCTCTGCCGCCGCTCCCGGCGCAGGCCACGGGCACCGACGTCGCGTTCATCTGCTACACGTCGGGCACCACCGGGCGGCCCAAGGGGGCGATGCTCACCCACCACAACGTGATCCTCGCCTCGACGCAGCGCTTCGTCGCCGAGGCCTGGACGAGCAACGACCGCATGTACCTCCCGTTCCCGCTCGCGTTCACGGGTGGGGTGATCACCTGCTGGATGGCGATCCACGTGGTCGGCGGCCTGCTCGTGCTCGACGACGTCGTCGACCCGCCGCGCGTGCTCGACGTGATCGTGCGCCGCCGCATCTCGATCCTGCTCGCCGTCCCCGTCATCTGGGACATGCTCACCCGCGTGCCCGGCTTCGACGAGGCCGACCTGTCGTCGTTGCGGCTGTGCGCGTCCGGCGGGGCTCCGGTGCCCGAGGTGCTGCTGCGGACGCTGCAGGACGCCGGCATCGCCATGTCGCAGGGATACGGCCTCACCGAGGGCACCGGGATGTCGTGCTCGCTCCCTGCGTCCGAGGCCCTCGAGCGCATCGGATCGGCCGGGCGTCACTTCATGTTCAACCGACTCGTGGTCGTGCGCGACGACGGCTCACCGGCTCCGGCCGGCGAGGTCGGCGAGCTGCTGATCAAGGGACCTGACGTGATGCTCGGCTACTGGCGGGACCCGGACGCGACGGCGCTCGCGATCCGTGACGGCTGGCTGCACACCGGCGACCTCGCCACGATGGACGCCGACGGCTACGTGCGGATCGTCGACCGGGCCAAGGACATGCTGATCTCCGGCGGCCTGAACGTGTACCCCGCCGAGGTGGAGCGGGTCGTCGCCGCCGTAGCCGGTGTGGCCGAGGTGGCGGTGATCGGCGTGCCCGACGACCGTTGGGGTGAGGCGCCTTGCGCCATCGTCCGGCGTGCCCCCGGCGCGACGGTCGACGACACCGCCGTGCTCGCGGCCTGCCGCGGTGAGCTCGCCGACTACAAGGTGCCCCGGGTCGTCGTGTGGCGCGACGACGAACTCCCCCGGGGGATGTCGGGCAAAGTGTTGAAGCGAGAGCTCGCCGTCGAGTACGCCGGGGTCCGCGCGACACGCTGATCGAGGGGGATCACCATGGCCTGGGAGTTCGAGACGGATCCGGAGTTCCAATCAGAGCTCGACTGGATCGAGCAGTTCCTCGCCGACGAGGTCGCACCGCTCGACCACGTCGTGCGCAGCGGCTACGACATTGCCGACCCGGTCCGCCAGAAGCTGATCCCGCCGTTGCAGGCCAAGGTCCGCGAGCGCGGGCTGTGGGCCTGCCACCTCGGGCCCGACCTCGGTGGCAAGGGCTACGGACAGGTCAAGCTGGCCTTGATGAACGAGATGCTCGGCCAGACCCGGCACGGGCCGATCGTGTTCGGATGCCAGGCGCCCGATTCGGGCAACGCCGAGATCCTGGCCCACTTCGGCACCCCCGAGCAGAAGGACCGCTACCTGCGACCACTGCTCGACAACGAGATCGTCTCGTGCTTCTCGATGACCGAACCCCAGGGTGGCGCCGACCCCAAGGTGTTCAACACCCGAGCGGTGCTCGACGGCGACGAGTGGGTCATCGATGGCGAGAAGTGGTTCTCGTCCAACGCAAAATACGCCTCGTTCCTCATCGTGATGGCGGTGACGGACCCCGACAACCCGCCCTACCAGCGAATGTCGATGTTCCTGGTCCCGACCGACACACCCGGGGTCGAGATCATCCGCAACGTCGGCCTCGGCTACCAGCCGGCCGGCGAGGGCAGCCACGCGTACGTCCGCTACACCGGCGTGCGAGTGCCCGTCGACGCGATGCTCGGCCCGCGCGGCGGCGCCTTCGTCGTCGCCCAGACCCGCCTCGGTGGCGGCCGCATCCACCACGCGATGCGCACGGTCGGCCAGGTCCGCAAGGCCTTCGAGGCCATGTGCGAGCGGGCCGTCTCGCGAGCCACGCAGGGCGAGATGCTCGGCCGCAAGCAGCTCATGCAGCAGATGATCGCCGACTCTTGGATCGACATCGAGACCTTCCGGCTCCTCGTCATGCAGACGGCCTGGAAGATCGACAAGTACAAGGACTACAAGCGGGTCCGCAAGGACATCTCCGCGGTCAAGGCCCTCATGCCCCGGGTGTTCCACGACGTTGCGTCGCGGGCGCTGCAGATGCACGGTTCGCTCGGGGTCAGCCACGAGATGCCGTTCGCGTCCATGGTGATCGAGAGCTTCCACATGGGTCTCGCCGACGGCCCGACCGAGGTCCACAAGGTGACGCTCGCCCGGCTGATCCTGTCCGAGACCACACCGACGTCGGGGATGTTCCCCACCACGCACCTGCCGGCGCTCGCCGCCGCCGCGCGCGAACGCTTCGCCGAGGCCCTCGAACTCGGCCTCCACGACGAGGTCTGAGCGAGACCATGGCCGACCTGCCCGCTGCGGACACCGCCCCGGTACGGCCCGGGGAAGACCTCGACTGGGTGGCCTTGGAGGCGCACCTGCGAGCCAACATCGAGGAGTTGGCGGGTACCCCACCAATGGTGGTCGCTCAGTTCCCGGGCGGGTCGGCCAATCTCACCTACTGCGTGCGCTTCGGCGAGCTCGAACTCGTCGTGCGGCGGCCGCCGTTCGGGGTGGTCGCCCCGGGCGCGCACGACATGCGTCGCGAGCACAAGGTGCTGTCGCGCCTGTGGCGCTTCAGTTCCCTTGCCCCGCGGGCGTACTTGTTCTGCGACGACCACTCGGTGGTCGGCAGCGACTTCGTGGTGATGGAACGCCGGGTGGGCGAGGTGATCCGGGGCGAGATCCCGGCGTCGATGGCCCACCATGCGCGCGTCGGCGAGCGCATCTCGTTCGCCCTCGTGGACGCCATCGCCGAACTCCACGCCCTCGACCCCGTGGCGTGCGGCCTGGGGGACCTCGGCAAGCCCGACGGGTTCGTCGCCCGGCAGGTGTCGGGGTGGGCAAAGCGCTGGGACCTCGTGCGCGACGTTCGCTACCCCCAGATGGACGACCTGCACCGGCGCCTCGAGACCGCGCTGCCTGCCGGCACACGCGTGTCGTTCGTCCACAACGATCTCAAGCTCGACAACTGCCAGTTCGATGCCGCCGACCCCGACCGGGTCCGCAGCTTCTTCGACTGGGACATGACCACGATCGGCGACCCACTGATCGATCTGGGCACGTTGCTCAACTACTGGCCCGATCCGTCGGACCCACCGGCGGTCCGCCGGGCGAGCCACGAGGGCATGCTCACCATGGGCTTGCCGCCGCGTGCCGCCATCGCCGGCCGCTACGCCGAGCGCACCGGCGTCGACCTGGCCTCGATCGGCTGGTACGAGGCGTTTGCGCAGTGGAAGACCGCCGTCGTCGTGCAGCAGTTGCACATGCGGTGGGTGCGCGGGGAGTCCACCGATCCCCGCATGGCCACGATCGCGGACTCGATCCCACTGCTGATCGACGGGGCCGAGCGCGCCCTCGCTGCGATCAGGTGACGACGAACGCGCCGCGCATGCCCCGAGCGACGTGATCGGCGATGTCGCACACCCACTTCGCCGAGCCGGACGCCTTCATCCGGACCGTGAAGGTGCCCGTCGCCCCGGGTTGGACCACGTCCAGCCGGCCCAGGCGGGTCCCGTCCGCCGTGAGCAGTTCGAGGTTGTGGGGTTGGGCGCCGTTGTTCGTCATCGTGAAGGTGATCTCCTCGCCCTTCTGCGCAGCGAACCCCCGCAGCTGGGGCACGTCGTAGTCGACGGCCGTCAGCGCCACGGTTCGCCGGGCGGTCGGGCCGTCGTCGCCACAGGCCGCGAGCGCAGCGAACGCCAGCGCAGCGAGCGGGAGCGCAGCGCTGGGGAGGCGGAGCACGGCGAGGCGGCGCATCGGATCGGACCGTACCGGAGCGCCTCAGACCAGCTTCTGCGACCACACGAGCCCCGCACCGGCGGCCAGCGCGACCAGCACGATGCCGAGGCCGGTCCACCAGGCCGTGTGCTCGGTGGTCTCGAGCTCGAACGCCACCGACCGGCCGATCGAGTCGTACACCGAGGCCAGTTGATCGGCGGTCTCCGCCGTGAAGGTCTGCCCACCGGTGTCGGTCGCGATCTCGGCCATGGTGTCGGGATCGGCCGGCACGGCGACGCGCCGGCCTTGGGCGACGACGAAGCCGTCGAGGGTCCCGAACGCGATCGTCGTCACCGCAACGCCGGCCGCCTGCGCAGAGCTGACCGCAGCATCGAGGGTTTCGCGTGGGGTCTCCCCCGCCCGCCCGACGGTCGGCTCGCCGTCGCTCATCAGCACGACCGCCGCCGAGCCCTGCTTACCGTCCGGCGCGGCGATCCGCAGCGCTTCGAGCGAGAGCAACACCGCCTCGCCGGTGGCGGTGCCGGGCCCGAGCTGCAGGCTCTCGATGCTGCGGGCCACGGCCTCCCGGTCGTCGGTCGGTGAGACGAGCACCCGCGCCGAGCGGTCGAACGACACCACACCCATCCGGATGCCCCGGGGGAGTTCGCCGACGAACCGGGCGGCCGCCGACCGGGCTGCAGCGAGCCGGTTCGGCGCCACGTCGTCGGCGCCCATCGACGCCGAGGCGTCGAGCACGAGCATGATCGTCCCCTGGTCCTTGGCTACCCGCTCCTCGGACACCGGCCGGGCGAACCCGACGACGAGGCCACCCAGCGCAGCCAGGAGCAACACCGGCCCGATGTGGCGCGGCCAGGCCGACCGGCGCGGCATCACCGAGGCGAGCAGGTCCACGCTAGTGAACCGCACCGCGACCCGGCGGCGACGGCGCAGGACGACGAGGTAGGCGACGCCGAGCAGCACCGGCACCGCCAGCAGCACGAGACGCACCGGCTCGAGAAACGTCATCGCACCCTCGCCAACCGGCGGTCCTGATCCCGGCCGACGAAACGGGCCACCGCCACCAGCCAGTCCTCCTCGGTGGACACCACCAGGTGCCGGGCCCCGGCGGCACGCACACGCCGGGCGATGCCGGCATGGCGCTCGGCGGCCGCTGTTGCGTATCGCTCGCGCAGGCGAGCCGACCCGGTGGGCACCTCCAGCGTGCGCCCGGTCTCCGGATCGACCACGGCCAGCAGGCCGACGTCGGGCAAGGCGAGTTCGCGCGGATCGACCACCTGCACGGCGATGACCTCGTGACGCAGACCGAGCCGCCGCAACGGCGTCGCCCAGTCGCCGGCGTCGAGGAAATCGCTCACCACGACGAGCTGACCCCGCCGAGCCTGCACCCGTTCCAAGTGCGTCAGCGCCTCCGGCAGATCGGCACCCGCGCCCGGGCCGGCGGCGTGGCGCGGCTGGTCGTGGAGCACGGCGAGCGCCGCCATGAGGGCCGTGCGGCCGCAGCGGGGGGCGACCCGCACGATCGACGGCCCGCCGGCGAGCAGCAGCCCGATCCGATTCCCACCCCGAGCGGCCAGGAACCCGAAGGCCGCCACGACCGCGAGCGCGACCTCGCGCTTCTCGCGCACCGTCGTACCGAAATCGAGGCTGGCGGAGCGGTCGGCGACGATCCAGGTCTCGAGTTCCCGGTCGGCGTCGGTGGCTCGGACCTGCACCTCGGCGCTGCGGGCGGTGAGGTTCCAGTCGATACGCCGGGCGTCGTCGCCGGGCTCGTAGCGGCGCGGTGCCGCCCGCTCGCTGCCGGGCCCGGTGCGCACGGTGCGGTGCTCGCCGGCGAGCACGCCGTCGAGCAGGCGGCTGATCCGCACCTCGAGCCGGCGCAGCTCGGCGGCCCGGGCCGCCACCTGCGCAGGTCGGGCCGAGGGCACGGCCGACGAGCGGCGCCGCGTCACGCGGGGATCCCCCGGGGCGGAGGCGGCACGACCGACGAGGTGACCGCGTGGGTGCCGTCCTGGCTCGCCGAGACCCGCGGCGCGATGACCGTCGAGAGCACGTGTCGCACGACGTCGTCGACCTTCACGCCTTCGGCGAGCGCGTCGTAGGTGAGCAGCAACCGGTGCCGCAGCACCTCGGGTGCCACGTCGTAGACGTCCTGGGGGACGAGGTAGCGGCGGCCGCGCAGCAGCGCGAGCGCCCGGCCCGCCGCCAGGAGACCGAGCGTCGCGCGAGGGCTCGCGCCGAGCGCGACGTGACGGTCTACGTCGGGCAGGCCCCACTGCACCGGGTCGCGGGTGGTCATCACGAGGCGGACCGCGTAGTCCGCGACCGCGTGGTGCACGAACACGTCATCGACGGCGTCCTGCAACGCGAGGAGTTGCTCGGGGGACAGCACCCGTTCGGCGACCGGCGGCCGAACACCCATCCGCCGGGCGATCTCGGTCTCCTCCGCGTAGCTCGGCTGGGGCACGACCACCTGCATCAGGAACCGGTCGCGTTGCGCCTCCGGCAGCGCGTACACGCCTTCGGACTCGATCGGGTTCTGGGTGGCGAGCACCAGGAACGGCGCCGGGAGGCGGCGGGTGACCCCACCGATGGACACCTGGCGCTCGGCCATCACCTCGAGCAGCGCCGACTGCACCTTGGCCGGGGCCCGGTTGATCTCGTCGGCGAGCACGACGTTCGCGAACACCGGGCCCCACTCGATGTCGAACGACTCGCTCGACGGTCGCCAGATGCGCGTCCCCACGATGTCGGCGGGCACGAGATCGGGCGTGAACTGGATCCGGGTGAAGCTGCCCCCGACCACCGTCGCCAGCGTCGAGACCGTGAGGGTCTTGGCCAGCCCGGGCACCCCTTCGAGCAGGCAATGACCCCGGGCCAGCAGGCACAGCAGCGCCCGCTCGACCATGCGGTCCTGCCCGACGATCACCCGCTTGATCTGGAACAGGGCGTCCTCGAGCAGGGCGGCGTCGACCAGGACGGTCGGCGAGGCCGGGCGGGCTTCGGCTTCCATGGCACTCCTCGTGGCAGGGCGGTGCCCCGAGCAAACGACGCTAGAGCGCAGCGCGTTCCCGGCGACCGCGCCGCCCGGCCGTCAGGCCGGTCGGAACCGAACGAGGGCGTCGGCGTCCCCCGCCGGGTCGAACACGGCGACGACCGGCAGACCGCATCGCACCTCGGCGGGATCGATGCCGACGACGTTGGTGAGCAGGCGCGGGCCCTCGTCGAGCTCGACGTAGGCGAGCACGTACGGGCCGACCTTGCCGTAGGGGCCGACCCCCTTGCGCACGGTCGTGTGGGTGTAGACGACGCCCCGACCGGAGGCCTCCACCCACGTGACCTCCCGGCCGCCGCAGAACGGGCAGAACCGGCGCGGGTACCAGATGGTCTCGCCGCAGGCGTCACACCGGGGCAGCACCAAGCGGCCCTGACCGGCCGCCTCCCAGAACGGCGCCGTCTCGAGCGTGCGCCGGGCAGCCCGGGTGGGCAGCCCCGTCGGGGTCCGATCAGCGCTCATGCGTCCCTCCCGAGGATCACGGTGGCCGAACCGATTCGGGTGGACAGCGAGCCCCCGGTGCCGTGCGCGAGCGCGAGCTCGCAGTCGGGTACCTGCACCGCCGGATGGGCCTCGCCGCGCAGCTGCCGGACCGCCTCGATCACCTTGGTCATCCCGCCGCGGTTGCCCGGGTGGTTGTTGCACAGCCCCCCGCCGTCGGTGTTGAACGGCAGGCGACCGAACGGCGCGACCAACCCGCCGTCGCTGACGAACCGGCCGCCCTCACCCTTCGGGCAGAACCCGAGATCTTCGAGCGTGAGCAGCACGGTGATGGTGAACGAGTCGTAGATCGACGCGTAGTCGATGTCGGCCGGGATGACGCCGGCCTCGGCAAACGCCTTCGGGCCCGACCACACGGCGCCGGTGAAGGTGAGATCGGGCCGGCCGTTGGTCGTGTGCTTGATCGCCTCGCCGGCGCCGAGCACCGCCACCGACTGCCGGGACAGGGACCGGGCCACCTCGGGGCTCACGACGACCAGCGCACCCCCGCCGTCGGTGATCACGCAACAATCCAGACGGTGGAGAGGGTCGGCCACCAGCGGCGACTCGAGCACCTGCTCGACGCTGACGACATCGGGCAGGAAGGCGTTCGGGTTGTGCTGGGCGTGGATCGAGGCGGCGACCTTGATCTCGGCGAGCTGCGCGGAGGTGGTGCCGAACTCGTACATGTGGCGGGTGGCGGCGAGCGCGTAGTTCGCCGGGACGCTGGGGCCCCAGATGTTCTCGAACTCGGCCTCGGGCGCCTCGTCGAAACGGCCGCTGCCACCCGGAGGCGGGCCACCGCTGCGCGGGTTGCCGGCCAGGGTGATGAGCGCCACCTGGCAGTGGCCCGCCGCGATCGCCTGCGCCGCGTGCGACACGTGGATCAGATAGCTCGATCCGCCGGTCTCGGTCGAGTCGATGTGGCGCACCCCGAGACCGAGGTAGTCGGCCATCGACAACCCGGCGAAGCCCGGGGCGTCACCGGCGCAGTAGTAGGCGTCGACGTCGGCGAGCGTGAGGCCGGCATCGGCCAGCGCGCCGAGCGCGACCTCGGCGTGGATCTCAGCCAGCGTGCGGTCCGGGATCACCCGCAGCGGGTGCTCGTACGCGCCGGCGATGAAGGCCTTCCCCCGGATGGACACGGCTGCGGACCCTAGTCCGGTTCGCGCAGCTGACCCTTGGTGACCTTGCCCATCGCGTTGCGGGGCAGCGAGTCCACGACATGGACCCGGCGCGGACGCTTGTGCACCGAGAGCCGTTCGGCGACGAACCCGGACAGGTCGACGCCTGCGAGCCCGTCACCCACGACGAAGGCCACGATGCGCTGGCCGAGGTCGTCGTCGGGCACGCCGATCACCGCAGCCTCGGCCACTCCGGGGTGCGCGAGCAGCACCGACTCCACCTCACCGGCACCGACTTTGAACCCGCCGGTCTTGATCACGTCGATCGACTGGCGCCCGACGATGCGGTGGAACCCGTCGGCACCGATCGTTGCGGCATCGCCCGTGCGGAACCACCCGTCGGCCGTCCAGCTCGCAGCGGTCGCCTCCGGCCGGTGTAGGTAGCCGTCGAACAGCATCGGGCCCCGCACCTGGAGCTCGCCGATCGCGGCTCCGTCGTGCGGGGCCACGGCGCCGTCGTCGCCGACGATGCGGGTGGTCACGCCGGTGACCGGGAACCCGACGTGACCGGGTCGGCGCTCGCCGTCGTGCCGGGCGCTCACGGTGATCAGGGTCTCGGTCATGCCGTACCGCTCGATCGGGCGGTGCCCGGTGAGCGCCTCGATCCGCTCGAAGGCGGGCACGGGGAGCGCGGCGCTGCCCGACACCAGCAGCCGCGCCGGGGCCAGCGCCGCCGCCGCGGCCGGTTGCTCGCAGATCCGGTGCCACACGGTGGGCACGCCGAAGTACATCGAGCCCGCCGCTGCGGCATAGGCCTCCGGGGTCGGACGCCCGGTGTGCACGAGGCCGGAGGCCACGCGCAGCGGGCCGAGCACGCCGAGCACCAGTCCGTGCACGTGGAACAGCGGCAGGCCGTGCACCAGGACATCGGCCGGGGTCCACGCCCAGGCGTCGGCCAGGGCGTCGAGGCCGGCGGCGAGCGCCCGCCGGGATACGACGGCCCCCTTCGGCAGCCCGGTGGTCCCGGAGGTGTAGACGATCAACGCCGCAGCGTCGGTCGGCGGCTCGGGAAACGCAGGGGCCGGACCGCGGCGACGCACCGGGACGTCGCGGCCGATCTGCAGGGCCGCCCCCGAGTCGGTGCGCAGGTGCTCACGCTCCACGGGTCCGGCGTCGGGCGGGATCGGCACGATCGGTACGCCGGCAACGAGCGCCGCGGCCACGGCGATCACGGTGTCGAGCACCGGCAACGCCTCGACGGCGACGACACCGGCGCCCGGCAGCTCGGCGGCCGTCGCCGCCGCGGCCTCGGCGAGTTCCGACCAGCGCATCGTCTCGCCGGCAACGGTGATCGTGCGCTCGCCGGCGGCACCGGCCAGAGCGGGGAGCAACGGGGACGTCACGACCTGCTCCTAGGCCACCGCCGGCGCTCCCGGCAAGTGCACGTCCATCGGTCAGGGGTCGTTCGGATCCCGCCTACCCTTAGAGATGGGGAAACCGTCCAAGGGGAGGGACCGTGCTCTCGCACTACCGGGTGTTGGATCTCACCGAGGGGAGCGTGCAGCTCGGCGGGGCGATCCTCGCCGCGCTCGGCGCCGAGGTGATCGCCGTCGAACCACCGGGCGGCACCTCGACCCGTCACGACGGCCCGTTCGCCGGCGACGTCCCCGATCCGGACCGCAGCCTCATCCACTGGGCGTTCAACCGCGGCAAGCGGTCGGTCGTCGCCGACCTGGCCGGTTCCGCCGAGGACCGGCAGTGGTTCCTCGAGCTCGTCGCCGGCGCCGACGCGGTCCTCGAGTCCTGGACCCCCGGCACCCTCGAGGCCCTCGGTCTCGGATACGAGGCCCTGCGTGCGGTCAACCCCTCGATCGTGCTCACGAGCGTCACGGCCTTCGGGCAGGACGGCCCCAAGGCGGGTTGGGCGGCGACCGACCTCACGGTCTGGGCGGCCGCGGGTCCGCTCGCGCTCACGGGGGACGACGACCGGGCCCCGGTGCAGGTCGGCGTGCCGCAAGCCTTCGTCCACGCCGGTGCCGAGGCCGCCGCAGCCACCATGTGTGCGCTCTACGAGCGGGGGGCGTCCGGGCACGGCCAGCACGTGGACATCTCTGCGCAGCAGGCCGCGGCCCAGGCCACCCAGTGCATGATCCTCGCCACCCACAACGGTGCGACCGCCGTGAGGCGCTCTGCGGGTTCGGTGAAACTCGGACCGTTGCGCCTGCAACTGCTCTGGCCCTGCGCCGACGGTCACGTGTCGATCACGTTCCTGTTCGGCACCGCGATCGGTCCGGCCACGGCCCGGTTGATGCGCTGGGTGTGGGAGGAGGGCCACTGCGACGAGGCGACCCGGGACAAGGACTGGTTGGGCTACGGCGAGCTGTTGTTCTCCGGCGCCGAGTCGGTGGCGGAGTTCGACCGTTTGAAGGAGGTCGTCGGTGCCTTCTGCGCCACCAAGACCAAGGCCGAGCTCCTCACCGGTGCGCTCGAGCGCCGGCTGCTGATCGCACCCGTCGCCTCGATGGCGGACGTCGCGGGCTCGCCGCAACTCGCCGAGCGTGACTACTGGCTGGACCGGGAGGGGATCCGTTGGCCCGGTCGGTTCGTGCGCTGCACGGGCACGCCGCTCGAGCATCCCGGGCTGCCGCCCGCCCTCGGTGCCGATACCGCCGCCGTGCGGGCCGAGCCCCGCCGGCACCCCGAGGCGTCGACGGCGGTGCAACCGGCACCCACCGCCCGGCCGTTCGAGGGCCTCAAGGTGCTCGACTTCATGTGGGTCATGGCCGGTCCCGCCACGACCCGGGTGCTCGCCGACCTCGGTGCGACGGTGGTCCGGGTCGAATCCAGCCACCGTGTGGAGACGGCACGAACGTTGCAGCCGTTCAAGAACGACGTAAGCGGCCTCGAGACCTCCTCGCTGTTCGCGTCGATGAACGCCGGCAAGTTCGGCATCACCGTCGATCCGTCGATGCCGGAGGGCAAGGCGATCATCGAGGACCTCGTGCGCTGGGCCGACGTGGTGACCGAGAGCTTCTCGCCCCGGGCGATGCGGGGCTGGGGGCTCGACTACGAACACCTTCGGACGCTCAACCCGGATCTCGTGATGCTCTCGAGTTGCCTGTTCGGCCAGAGCGGACCGCTGGCGGAGTTCGCCGGGTACGGGACGATGGCGGCGGCGTTGTCGGGCTTCTTCGGCATCACCGGGTGGCCCGACCGTGCACCCTGCGGACCGTTCGGTGCGTACTCGGATTACATCTCGCCCCGATTCTCGACCGCAGCGCTCGTCGCCGCGCTCGACCACCGGCGGCGCACCGGGCGGGGTCAGTACCTCGACTTCGCCCAGGCCGAGGCCGCCATCCACGCGCTGGCGCCCGCGCTGCTCCAGTGGACGGTGCTCGGCACCCTGCCACCCCGCCGGGGCAACGACGATCCGCGGTTCCACCCGCACGGGGTGTACCCGGCTGCGGGCGAGGACCGGTGGGTGGCGATCGCTTGCACCGACGACGCCCAGCGGGCGTCGCTCGCCGCGCTCACCGGTGGGCTCGACGACGCCTCGATCGCCGCGTGGACCGCCGGCCAGGAGCCCGACGACGCCACCGTCGCCCTCCAGGCCCAGGGCATCCCGGCCCACACGGTCCAAAACAGCCCCGAGTCGGTGACGGACCCGCAGTTCGCCCACCGCAGTCACTTCCGCGCGCTGCCGCACCCGGCCCTCGGGGAGATCACCGTCGAGGGCCCCCGGGCCCGGCTGTCGCGCACCCCGGGCGAGGTGGCCTGGCCGGGCCCGACTATGGGGCAGCACACGATGGACGTCCTCACCGGCATCCTCGGCTACGACGACGAGCGCATCACCGAGGTGCTCATCAGCGGCGCCACCGAGTAGCGCCTCAACCGAGCCGCCGGCGGGTCGATCAGGCCGGGGTCCGACCGGAGGTGGCGCGACATGCGACTCATCAGCGCAACAGAGGAACGGAACCTGCTCGATCGTTTGGCGCGTGCCGAGTCCCTCGGCGCCGCGCTCGCCGCGGTGCCGTCGAACATCGTCGTGGTCGACACCCAGGACACGGTCGTCTACGTGAACCCGAGCGCCGAGACCGCACTGGCCTCGAGCGGTCCCCACCTCGCCCGGCTGTTCGGCGTCGGCGCCGGGAGCCTCGTGGGGCAGACCGTGCACGGCCTCGTCCCGCCGGCGCCGTCGACGGGCGCCGTCGAAGTCCCGATCGGCTCGATCGTGCTGCGCGGGCGAACCTCCGTCGTCGGGGGGACCGACGGGTTCCGCGGCCGGCTGTTCCTGTTCCGGGCCGTCTCGGAGGAGGACGTCGAGATGGAGGGCACCCGGGTGTCGCTGGCCCAACACGCCGCCAACCTCGCCCGGGCCGCGACCACCGTCTCCGACGCCGTTCGCCAGGCCCGGGACGCGGCGGACGAACTCGTCGACGACGCCGCCGAGATCGGCCGGATCCAGCAGGACCTCGCCGCCCGCATGGCCGAGGGCTCGGGCAAACTCGAGCGGATCCTGGCCACCGTCCCGCGCGCGGTCGAGGTGGCGGGTGGGTTCGACACGAACGTGGCCCGCGTCGGGATGATGGCCGAGGCGATCGGGCGGATCGCCACCCAGACGAACTTGTTGGCGCTCAACGCTTCCATCGAAGCGGCCCGCGCCGGCGCCAGCGGCTCGGGCTTCGGGGTCGTCGCCGGTGAGGTGCGTGCGCTCGCTGCCGAGGCGGCGTCGGTCGCCGAGCACATCGGGGCCGAGGTGCGGCGCCTCACCCAGCAGGCGACCCGGCTCGGTGGGTTCGTCGAGGAGTTCCGCGAGGCGGTGCAGGGGTACCGCAACGCCCACGACGACATGGTCGATCAGGTCCGCGACGACGCCCGCCGCATGGCCGAACTCCCGGATCGCATCGCCGCCACCTCCGACGTGCTGCAGGGCGCGGTCGAGCCCGTCGAACGGGCGGTGACGCTCTCCGGCGAGGTCGAGGTGCACGCCGCCGTGCTCGCCGCCGTCCTGAACGCCGGCGGCGGCACCGGCGCCCGGACCGGCTGAGCGCGCTCAGATCGAAGCGCCCACCCGCTCACCGTCGATGACGGCGGCATGCGCCCGGCGCGGCGCCACGCAGTCGCCCACCCGCCGCGCGTCGACCCCGGCGGACACGAGGTCCCGGTAGAGCCACTCGACGGGCGAGGCCGGTACGGCCAGCACGATCCAGTCGGGTGTCCGCTGGTGCATCACGCCGGTCGGATGGTGGAGCAGTTGCAGGGTCCGGCCCTCGAGGCCCATCGGCACGAGGTCGGTCGACTGCACGATCCCCTTGGCCGAGGCCCGCATCCACCACGTCTCGAGATCGAGCGTCACCCCGAGGTCCTGGCCGACGACCATGCCGTTGGTGACGATCTCGACCCGGCACCCGCGGTCGGCGAGCAGTTCGGCCACCGACGTGGCGTGGTGGAACCCGAGTTCGTCGACGACGAGCACGTCGCCGGTGGGCTCGACCGCACCCGAGGCCACGTCGCGCACGTCGCAGACGTTGGCCGCCTCGGCCGGCGCCCACCACGGCCGGGCGGGTTCGGCCCCGGTCGCCACGACGACCACGTCCGGCCGCCGCTCGGCGACCAACCCGGGCCACACCGCCTCACCGCAGCGGATCTCCACCCCGAGCCGGCGGCACTCGACGAGCTGGTTGCGTACGAGGTCGCCGAACTCGGCCCGGGATGGCACGGCCGCTGCCAGCCGCACCTGGCCGCCTGGTTCGGCGTCGCGTTCGTGGACGGTGACCCGGTGGCCGTTCCGGGCGGCCGCGATCGCCGCCTGCAGACCCGCCGGCCCGGCGCCGACCACCATGACCCGCTTGGGCGCCCCCGTCAGCCGCACCGAACCGACCCCCGCGGCTTCGCGTCCGGTGCGGGGGTTCTCGATGCACCCGAGCCAACGGTTCAGGCCCATCCGGCCGACGCACTCCTGGTTGCAGGACAGGCACAGGCGGATCTCGTCGGTCGCGCCGGCCCGGGCCTTGGCCGCGAACTCGGGATCCGCGATCTGGCCCCGCACGACGCCGATGAGATCGCAGTGACCTTCGGCGAGCGCCCGCTCGGCCTGCAACGGGTCCTTGAACCGCCCGACCCCGACGACGGGCAGGTCGACGGCCTTGCGGATCGCCGAGGGGATGAACAGCGCGTAGCCCGGCGGGATGTGCATCGAAGCCTCGATCATGTAGAGGCTCGCCGTCGCCACCCCGATCGAGGTGTTGATGTAGTCGACCTGGCCGGTCGCCTCGACGATGCGGGCCACCTCCACGGCCTCGTCGATGGTGGTGCCGCCCTCGATCAACTCGTCGCCACAGATCCGCACCCCGAGCGCCAGCCCCGGCCCGATCGCTCGGCGCACCGCACCGACGATGTCGACCAGCAGCCGGGCTCGGTTGACCAACGAGCCGCCGTAGCCGTCGGTGCGCCGGTTGGTGGCCGGCGACAGGAAGCCCCGCACGATCGAGGAATGGGAGCACTGCAACTCGATGCCGTCGAACCCACCCTCGGCGCAGTGCTCGGCCACCGTTGCGTAGCCGGCCACGATCTCGTCGATCTCGGCCGCGTCGACCGCCTTGGGCACCTCACGGAACAGCGGGTCCGCCACGGGTGAGGGCGCCCAGACCGGGCGGCGGGTGTACATCGACGACGCCTGCCCACCGTTGTGATTGATCTGGGCGAAGATCGGCACCCGGTGCCGGTGGACGGCTTCGGTGATGCGCCGGTACCCGGGGATCACGTCGCGGTGGAAGCCGTGGATCAGCTTCTCGTACGGCCAGTCCGTCGGATGGGTCGAGTGCTCCTCGGTGATGACGAGGCCGGCGCCTCCGGCCGCACGGGCTGCGTAGTAGGCAGCGTGCTGCTCGGAGGGCCGGCCGTCGACGGCGTAGTTGGTGAGATGGGCGGAGAACACGATGCGGTTGCGGACCGTCACCGGCCCGATCCGCATCGGCGTCCACAAGAAGCGCTCGGCCATCGCCGGCCAGGCTACGAGCCGGGGGTCCCTCCGGTCAGAGCCAGGCGGGCGTCACGCAGGATCGCCCACACGGCCCGCAGATCCTCGTGGTCCTCGGCGAGGGCCAGAGCGGATCGGGCGTCTGCGATCAGCGCCTTTGCGGCATCGACCTTGGCGGGGTCGGCACCCTTGGCGGCCAGGGCGTCGATGGCTGCGTCCATCTTGTCGGCCGCAGTGGCGAGCTTGGCCTTCAGTTCGGCCACCTTCGATGCTCGCTGTTGCTCGAGCGCGGTGCGGACCGGGTCCTTCCCGCCGTCGAGCACCGACTTGGGATCGGCGCCCGACGCCACCTTGTCGAGCGCGGCCTGGAGTGCCGCATTGATCTGGGCCTTCACGTCAGCGGGCAGGTCGGACGCTGCGATCTTCTCGATCTGGGCCTTCAACACCTCGGCGGCCCGGGCGGCGGCGTCGGGGCGTTCGGGCTTGGTCGCACGGGCCTGCTCGAGCGCAGCGGCGATCGCCTTGCCCAGGGCCTCGAGTTCGGCCTCGCTGGGCCGCGTCCCGGCGGCGAGGGCACCGAGGGCGGCGTCGATCCGGTCGAGCAGCGGCGTCTTGACCGCGTCGTCGATGGGCGCGCCCGCCACCTTGGCCCGAGATTCCTCGAGCCGGCGGCGCAGTTCGTCGGACCGCTTGGCACCGTCGTCCGCCTTCAGCCCGAGCGCGCGGTGCACCTCGTCGAGCACCGACCGCACGGCGCCCTCGGCGGGCTTCTGCCCGCCGGCGATCGCCGCCATGAGGGCATCGATCTTGGCCAGGAGTGCCGTCTTGGCGGCCGCGTCGAGGGAGGATGCGCTCACCTTCGCCTTGGCGGTGGCGAGCGCAACCGCCGGGTCGACCGGCTTGGGGGCGGCCGGCTTGTCCTCGCCTCCCTTCCCGGGCTCGAACGCCTCGGCGACGGCCTTCAGCACGACGCCGACCGACGGCTCACCCGGGTCCTTCCCGGTCTCGATCCGGCCCCGGAGCTCGGCGATGCGGGCCAGCAGGGCCGACTTCTGCGCGTCGGGGAGCGACGACCCCGCCACGCGCCTGGCCGCGCCCTGTAGGGCTGCGAGCGCCCGGCCCTTCGCCTCACCAGCCGGCGCGGACGTCGGGCCGCCCGACGGGGGCGGTACCGGACGCACCGAGGGTCCCGGGGGCGGCGGCACGGAGGGCCCACCGCTGCCGGGCGGCACCGACGGCACCGACGGCCCGCCGCTGCCCGGTGGCACCGAGCCGTTGGGCGGCGGAGGCACGGAAACCGAGCCGTCCTCGGCGGCCGCCTTGATCTCGCCCTCGAGCGCCTGGAGCGACCCGTCGCTCGGGAGATTGCCGGTCGAGGCCGCACTGCGTGCCGCCGCGACCTTCGCGGCGAGGGCCTGACGCTTGGCGGCGTTCGCCACCTTCTGGAGTCGACCCGCCATGGCATCAAGGCGCTTGAGCACCTCGGCAGCACGGCCCGGCTTGGTCGTCGGGGCCCCGGCGGAGGGCGTTGTCGTACCGGTCTCGCTGGCGTGCGCGGGACCGACCACGCTGGCCGCGCCGAGCCCGACGGTGGCCGCCAGCAAGGCGGCGGCGAGTGTGCGTTGCATGGGTATCGCCTTTCGTCAGCCGCCGGCCGCGGCCAGCGCGTCGTCGAGGGCGGCGAGCGTCTGCTCGGCCGCTCGGAGATCGGCATCGAGAGCGTCGAGCGTGGCGTCGCCGGTCGGTGCTGCGGTCGTGGTCGGAGTCTTGGTCGCCGGGCGCGCCGGCGAACCGGGCTTGACCGGGACGGTGGTCGCCCCAGGCGCACCTGCGATCGGTGCCGGGCCGGCGGTCACGCTCGGCGGGGTGAGGGTGGCGTCGGAGTCGCCGCCGCACCCGACAAGGGCGAGGCACGCGAGGATCGCGACGCTGGCACCGGCGAGTGATCGCCGACGGGGGTTGCGGGTCATGGGACGCAGATCGACCGTCCCGGTCCTCGGGCGCACTGCGTGGACGCCATCCTGACGATCGGCTGACGCAATCGGCACGATCCGCGGGATCGACACGGACCCGTCGTGCGCCCGGCGGAGGCTACGGTCGAGCACCATGGACGACCGCGCCGCGATCCTCGATCTCCTCGGCCGCTACTGCCACACCCTCGACGGGGGCGATGTCGAGGGGGCGGTCGCGCTGTTCGCCCCCGACGCGGTGTTGTGGCCGCTGTTCATGCAGGACGAACCCGAACAGGGCCGCGACGCCATCCACGGCTGGTACTCGCGCTACTGGGCCGGCGTCACGAGCGCCGTGCGGTTCCTGCAGCACCACATCCAGTCACCGATGGTCGACCTCGACGGCCCGGAGCACGCCCGCTCGCGCTGCTACCTCACGGCGACGATGGTGCTCGCCGGCAGCGACGACGCCCGGTGCTCGCACGGTCGTTATGAGGACGCGCTCGTGAAGCTCGACGGGGTCTGGCGCTTCGCCGAGCGCCGCATCGTCGTGCATTACGACGTCGGCGTCGGCGCCGCCCGGCTCGGCCGGCGTCCGAACGGCTGACCCGCCCGGACGCCGGTTCGATCAGGCCCGGGCGTCGGCGAGCTTGCGGACCGCGACCGGGATCGCCGACAGCAGCGGCATCCCGGTGAGCGGGTCGTAGGCGCTGTCGACCGAGGACAACCGCCCGGTGGTGTCGCCGAGGGCATACGGATCGGGGGTGGTGCCCTCGACCGGGACCCCGCCCCAGGCGTGGGCCATCGACACCACCCCGCGCCGCAGCCCCGCCTCGCCCTTCACCGGGGCTCGCACCGCACCCGACGGTGAGGCCACCTCGACGAGATCCCCGTCGACGAGGCCGAGTTCGACGAGATCGTCCGGGTGCATGTGGGCGTAGGAGGTGCCCTCCTTCGAGCGCAGTTCCTCCACCTCGCGGCCCGAGGAGTTGAACACCGCCTTGAGCCGGCGGGACGACATCCGGAACCGGTGCACGGACGGGTCGAAGCCGTCGAGCGCCGCGGGACCGGCCACGGCGAGGCGCACCTCGTCGAGCTCGGCCGGGATCCCCTCGGGCGCCACGTCGAGCCGCGCCGCGCAGTCGTCGTCGGCGTCGACCACGGTGACCGGACCGAGTTCGGGGTATTCGTGACCGCCCGGGTTCGCTCGCATCGCAGCGAGCGGGATCCGGCTCTTCGGGTACGACAGTTCGAGCACGTCGTCGCTCGTGGCGCCCGGCTCGAGCGGACCGCCGGCGAGGTTGATCCGCACCCCGAGACGCTCGGCGATCCCGGCGTAGACCTTCCATTCCGCGAGCACGTCGCCTTCGGCCTGCAGCACCGACGGGGTGTACATGAGGTACGGCTTTTCGAACCAGCGGTCGATCGTGATCGGCACGTCGGGCCGCTCGAGGCACAGCTCCGAGGCGATGACGTACTCGGCGAGCTCCGCCGTCGCCGACACCTGGACGTCGAGCGCGACGTGCAGGTCGAGCGAGCGCAGCGCCCGGACCGTGCGCTCCTGGTCGGGGAACGCCACCACCGGGTTGCCCCCGCACGAGAACAGCGCCCGCACCTGGCCCTCGCCCGGCGTGAGGATCTCGTCGGGGAGCTGCGAGGTGAGCAGCTCGCCGCGGTAGCCGCGCAGGCCGCGCACCCGGTGCTCGACCCCCTTGTCGAGCACGTGCGGCATCGGCGGGATCGGCTGGGCCTTCGGCACGGCCGGCCCGTTGAGGATGCCACCGAAGTGTCCGAGCACCTCGCCGGCCCGGTTGTACCGGCCGCAGACGGTGTTGAGGCTGAGCACGAGGTGCTCGGTCAGCGTGTGGTGCGAGGCCATGTTCGGGCCCGTACCGCTGTTGGCACAGCCCCGCGGGCCGTCGGCGAACATGCGGGCGGCGGTGATGATGAGGTCGCGGTCGACCCCGCTGCGGCGCTCGACGAGGTCGAGGTCGTAGGCGCGCACCGCCGCGTGCAGCGCGTCGAGGCCGTCGACCCACCGGTCGCAGAACGCCCGGTCGTGACGGCCCTCGTCGAGGATCACCCGCAGCATCCCGGCGAGCAGCACCGGGTCCTCGCCGGGAAGGACCGGCAGGTGGAGGTCGGCGTACTGGGCCGTCTCGGTCTTGCGGGGGTCGATCACGATCAGCTTGAGGCCCCGCTTGCGCTGCTCGCGCAGGCGCACCAGCGGGTTGATGAACGAGATCGAGCCCGGGTAGGAGTAGGTCGACACCAGCGGGTTGAGGCCGATCAGCATCACGACGTCGGCGGTCTCGACGGGCTGCAGGCCGGCGGCCCACATGCCGTGGCGCAGCGGGGCGACCGACTTGGCCGGCTGGTCGATCGTGACCGAGGTGTACACCGACGGCGATCCGATCGCGGCGTGGAACCCTCGCACGACCGGCTGCGTGGCCCCGTTCTGGAACGTGGCCGTGCCGCAGTAGGTGGCCACGGCGCGCGGGCCGTGGGTGTCGATGATCGTGCGCAACCGCTCGGCGATCTCGTCGAGGGCCACCTCGGTGGGGATCTCGTGCAGCCGGCCGTCGGCGTCGCGCTTCATCGAGGTGCGCAGGCGGGTGGGGTGATGGTGCTGCAGGTGCAGGTGGCGGCCCTTCACGCAGGTGTACCCGGCGTAGTACGGGTCGTCCCGGTCGCCGCGGATGGCGACGATGCGGTTGGCGTCGGTGTCGACGTCCACCTCGATCGCGCATCCCGCATGGCAGAACCGGCAGTAGGACTTCCGAGTGTCGATGCTCACGTTGACCCCCCGATCAGCGACCGCTCGAGGCTACCGCAGGGTCCCCGCAGCGACGGCGCCGTAGGCTCGGGTGGTGGCCGACCCCACCCGACGACGGGCTCGCACCCTGCTCGCCGTCGTCGCCGGACGGATGGCATCGACCCTGTCCCGGTTGACCGGGCGCGGGCACGGCGCCGTGATCGGCGGCCAGGTGGCCCTCCGCATCGAGCCGCAGGCCCTGCGGCGTCTCGCAGGTCGACGCGCCGTCACCGTCGTCACCGGCACCAACGGCAAGACGACCACCACCCGGCTGATCGGCGCCGCGGTGGGTTCGGGGCGCCGGGTCGCACTCAACCGGGGGGGCAACATGCCCAGCGGGATGATCGAGGCACTCGGCCGGCGGGCCGAGGAGGTCGTGCTGGAGTGCGACGAGTTGTACGTGCCCGAGGTGGTCCACGCCGTGCGACCCGAGGTGCTCGTGCTGCTGAACATCTCGCGCGACCAACTCGACCGGATCACCGAGATCCGCCGCATCGCGGAACTCTGGCGGGCCCTGCTCGCCGGGGTCACCCATCCGCTCGTGGTCGTCGCCAACGCCGACGACCCGCTCGTCGTGTGGGCCGTCGGCGACCACCGGCCCGTGGTGTGGGTGGCAGCCGGGTACCGATGGGTCGAGGACGCCGCCCTGTGTCCCGCCTGCGGTCGGGTGCGGCCCTTGCGTGCCGACGGATCGTGGACCTGCGCCTGCGGGCTCGACCGGCCCGAGCCGGACTGGATCCTGGAGGGCGCCACGGCGGTCGGGCCCGAGGGGCGTGCGTTGCTCGAGCTGGCCCTCCCCGGGGAGTTCAACCGCACCAACGCGCTCGTCGCCCTCGCCGCTGCCGTGGCCCGGGGGATCGCGCTCGAGCGCGCCGCTCGCGCGCTCGGCACGGTCGCGTCGGTCAACGGCCGCTACGCCACCGTCGAGGTGAAGGGGCACCCGGTGCAGTTGCTGCTGGCCAAGAACCCCGCGTCGTGGGCCGAGACGCTCACGCTCGTCGGCACGGGCGACCACGAGCTCGCCCTGTGCCTCAACGCGAGGACGGCCGACGGTCGCGACACGAGTTGGATCTGGGATGTCCCGTTCGAGCGCCTCGCCGGCCGGCGAGTGGTCGTCAGCGGCGACCGGCGCGCCGACCTCGCCCTGCGGCTCCAGGTCGCCGGGATCGACCCGCTCGTCGTCGGCGACGTCGCCGACGGCATCCGGCTGCTGCCCGCCGGCCATCCCGTCGTGCTGGCCGCCACGTACACGGCGTTCCACGATCTCCTCGACGCCTGGAAGGTGCGCTGGTGAAGCCCGACGCGCTCTCGATCGCCCTCGTCTACCCGACGGTGCTCGGCCTCTACGGCGACCGGGGCAACGCGCTCGTGCTCGCCCATCGGGCCCGGGCCCGGGGCCTGCGGGCCGAAGTGCTCGTGATCGACCCGGGCCATGCGGTGCCCCGGCACGCCGACCTCTACCTGCTCGGCGGCGGCGAGGACCTCGCCCAGGCCCGCGCCGTCGAGTTGCTGCGCGCCGACGGCGGGGTCGCTGCGGCGGTCGAGCGCAGCGCACCGATGCTTGCGGTGTGCGCGGGGTACCAGATCCTCGGGCGCAGCTTCCCGGCTGCCGGTGGGGCCGTCGACGGGCTCGACGTCGTCGACATCGTCACGGTGCCCGGATCGCCCCGCTCGGTCGGCGAGCTGGCCACGACCCCGTCGGGGCTGGGGATCCCGGTGCTCACCGGCTACGAGAACCACGGCGGCTGGACCATGCTCGGCGACGGGGTCGAACCGCTCGGCCACGTCGTCCACGGCACCGGCAACCGGCCCGGCGCCGGCACCGACGGCTGCCGGGTAGGCCGGTTGATCGGCACCTACCTCCACGGACCGTGCCTGGCCCGCAACCCGGCACTCGCCGACGTGCTCCTGCGGTGGTCGACCGACATGGAGATCCTGGCGCCGATCGACGACACCTGGCCCGAGGCGATTCGCGCCGAGCGGCTGCACGCCGTCGGGCTGCGCTGAGCTCGATTCGGCGGGATCAGCCGCCGGCGAGGTCCTGGGAGCGGCGGCGCAGCCGGCGCATGCCGCCCAGCCAGCGGTCGGGGTCGGCGGCTTTGCGCTCCACGTAGGTCTGCACCTCGGGGTGGGGCAGGATCAGGAACCGACCGGTGCGAACGGCCTCGGTGACCACCTCGGCCACGTATTCCGGCTCCACGATCCCGTCCGTACCGCCGTCGCCGAGTTGGCGGGGCGCCATGGCCGTGTTGACCCCCTGCGGGCACAGCACCGACACGCCGATGCCCTGGTCTCCGTGGGCGATCGAGATCGTCTCGGCCAGCTTGATGCACGCGGCCTTCGTGACGCTGTAGGGCGCGGAACCGACTGCGGCGAGCAGCCCGGCGGCCGACGCGGTGTGCACCAGGTAGCCCTCGCCGCGGGCCAGCATCGAGGGCAGCACGGCGCGCGCGGCGTACACGTGCGCCATCACGTGCAGCTCCCACTGGGCCTGCCACGCCGCGTTGGACGCCTCCACACCGCCACCGGCGCCCCCGGCGCCGGCGTTCGAGAAGAAGATGTCGATCGGACCCAACTCGCGCTCGACCCGCTCGACGAGCGCCACCACGGCGGCCTCGTCGGTCACGTCGACCCCGAGACCGAGCCCGCCGTACGTTGCGGCCGCAGCCTCGGCGGCCGCCGCGTCGCGATCCACGACGACGACCGCCCGCGCCCCGTCGGCGGCCCACCTGCGGGCCACCGCCGACCCGATGCCGCCACCGCCGCCGGTGATCACCGCGACCCGATCCCTGATCTCCATCGTCTGCTCCCCTCGCCGCCCCCAGCGGCTCGGCGAGCGTACCGGCGCGGCGGGCGAGCGGGCGGGCCCAGTAGCGTCGCAGCGATGGTCCCCACCTCGTTGTTCGACCTCACCGGATCGGTCGCGCTGCTGACGGGCGCCTCCAAGGGCATGGGCCTCGCCATGGCCGAGGCGCTCGCCGAGCACGGCGCCAGGGTGATGCTGTCCAGCCGCAAGCTCGACCAGTGCGAGGCCGCAGCGGCCGCCATCAACGAGCGCTGCGGCGAGGAGCGGGCGCATGCCTTCGCCTGCAACGCCGGGTACAAGGACCAACTCCAGGCGCTCGTCGACGCCACCCACGAGCGGCTCGGTCCGGTCGACGTGCTCGTCGGCAACGCCGGTGTGAACCCGTTCCACGGCTCGCTGTCGACCATTCCCGACGGTGCGTGGGACAAGATCATGGCCACCAACGTGAAGTCGAACCACTGGCTCGCCCAGATGGTGATCCCCGACATGGTCGCCAACGGCGCCGGTTCGATCATGTTCACGTCGAGCACGGGAGCGCTCGCGCCCACGACGGTCCTCGGGGCGTACAGCATCTCGAAGCTCGCCGTCATCGGGCTGGTGCGCAACCTCGCGGCCGAACTCGGACCGTCCGGCATCCGGGTCAACGCGATCTGTCCGGGGTTGTTCCGGACGGACTTCGCCGAAGCGCTGTGGAACAACCCCGAGGCCGAGCAGCGAGCCAACGAGCAGATCCCGTTGCGTCGCTTGGGCGAACCCGACGACATCCGCGGTGTCGCCGTGTTTCTGGCCTCCGGCGCCAGCCGGTACATGACCGGCCAGGCCCTGGTGCTGTGCGGCGGCTCGAACATGTGGGCCTGATCCCCGACCGGCGCTCGCCCGCCCGCAGGCCGGCGCCGTAGTCTCCACGTGCCGGGTCGGTGCTCGGCGCAAGGAGGGGCAGCATGCCGGCGATCAGCGTCGATCCCGCCACCGGGCGGAAGACCTTCGACACCCGGGCCGCGAAGGCCACCGAGCGCATCCAGGGCAAGGGGTACTCGATCATCACCGACGAGGCCCTCGTCACACTGCCCGAGGCGCCGGCCGGTGCCACGTTCAGCCCCGAGGAGCAGGCCAAGTACCAGGCCTTCAAAGAGCAGCGCCGCGGCGCCGCCGACTACATGGCGATGGAGGGCGAGTTCGCCCGCTACCTCGAGGATGTATACTCGGCGCCTCCGATCGAGCGAGAGGCGCTGACCGACGACTGCGAGATCCTCGTCATCGGGGCCGGCTTCGCCGGATTGCTGCTGTGGTACAAGCTGCGCGAGGCCGGCTTCACCGACGTGCGTTTCTGCGAGAAGGGTGGCGACGTCGGTGGCACGTGGTACTGGAACCGCTATCCGGGCGTCGCGTGCGACGTGGAGTCCTACAGCTACTTCCCGCTGCTCGAGGAGATGGGCTACTTCCCCTCGATGAAGTTCGCGTCGGGCTTCGAGATCCTCGAGTACTGCCAGAAGATGGCCGAGAAGTTCTCCTTCTACGAGCGCTGCCTGTTCCACACCACCGTCGAGCAGACCGAGTGGGACGAAGCGACCGCCCGCTGGACGGTGCGCACCAACCGGGGCGACGCCATGCGGGCCCGGTTCGTGATCCTGGCCAACGGCATCCTCACCAGCCCCAAGCTCGCCCGCATCGACGGCATGGAGACCTTCGAGGGCGAGTCGTTCCACACGTCGCGTTGGAACTACCACATCGATCTCACCGGCAAGCGGGTGGGCATCATCGGCACCGGCGCCACCGCCGTGCAGGTGATCCCCGAGCTGGCCAAGGTGGTCGGCGAGCTCTACGTGTTCCAGCGCACCCCGTCGACGATCGACGTGCGCGACCAGCGGGCCACCACCCCCGAGGAGATCGAGGAGTGGTCCCACGAGCCCGGATGGGCCCGGGCCCGACGGACCCGGTTCGCCCGCATCTCCGCCGGGCGCACCGCGATCAAGGCCAACGACGACTACCTCGCCGGGAAGGTCACCGAGTTCAAGGAGCGCAAGCAGTACGAGCGGCCGCTGTCGGCGGAGGAGATGATCGCCAAGCAGCTCGACACGAACTTCCGGATCATGGAGCAGGTCCGGGCCCGGGTCGATGCCATCGTGAAGGATCCGAAGACGGCGGCTGCGCTGAAGCCGTACTACCCCTACGGCTGCAAGCGCCCCACGTTCCACGACGAGTACCTGCCGGCGTTCAACCTGCCCCACGTGCACCTCGTCGACACCGCCCCGATGGGCGTGCGGGAAATCAACGAGCGCGGGGTCGTCCACGACGGGGTCGAGTACCCGCTCGACGTGCTGATCTACGCCACCGGGTTCACCTGGATGGCCACCTCGACGTTCAACATGATCAAGGGCCGCAACGGCCGCACCCTCAGCCAGAAGTGGGCCGAGGAGGGCACCCGCACGTTCCTCGGCCTGCACAGCAACGGGTTCCCGAACCTGCTGATCGTCACCGGGCCCCAGGGCGGCGGTGGCAGCTTCAACTTCACCGACGCCATCGACGCCCACGCCGACTACGTGGTGTGGATGCTCACGACGATGCGCGAGCACGGCGACGGCATCGTCGACGTGCTCAAGGAACCCGAGGAGGCCTATGCCGCGCACTGCCGGGAGGCCGACATCGCCTCGGCACCGTTGCGCGATTGCCTCTCGTATTACAACGGGCACGGCGAGGCCGAGCCCGGCAGCCTTGCGTATTACGGCGGCGGCGCCTGGCACAAGTGGCGGCAGCGGGCCCAGGAGTCCCTGCAGCCCTACGTGTTCGAGCCGGCAACGACGAGCTGAGTGGGCCTTCAGGGACGGCTTTCGAACCCCGGTGACCGCTTCGTTGCCGTGTCTCGCCTGCTGCCGGTCGTGCTCAGCAGGCCGCGACTGCGGAGGGCACGCTCTGCTACACAGCAGCCGGGCGGCTCAATCCTCGTCTGGCATCGAGTCGAGCAGTGCCCGGACACCGCTCAAGAAAGCCGGCAAGTCGTCTCGGGCGATCGCGGCGAGCAGATCGAGGTCCACCGACCAGTAGCCGTGCACGATGCGGTTGCGCGTCCGGCTTGCGTCGACCCACGGCAGCTGGGCTGACTGCGCCTTGAGCTCGTCCGAGACCAGGTTCGCTGCCTCGCCGAGAACGGTGAAGTTCCACAACAGCGAGTCGCGCCGGTCGGGTGTCTGCTCGATGTCGCCCACCGACGTGGACGCCGTGATCTCGAGGATGCGATCGATGGACCCGATGATCTCGGCAAGTAGCAGGGCGTCACGCCGCATAGAGCGTCCGTGCCTCAGCGAGCACCCGATCGCGGAGCAGCCGATGTAGAGAGCGCTTGGACACGAGGTCGACCCGACGCCCGAAGACGGCCGAGAGTTCGTCCTCGAGCCGGTTGATCCCGAAGCCCAGCGTCCGTCCAGGTGCCATCACGTACAAGAGGTCGACATCACTTGCCGCTGACTCGGTCCCGCGAGCTACGGACCCGAACAGGCTCAGCTCGGCGATGCCGTAGCGAACACAGACATCGGCGAGGCGCGCCAGATCGACGCTCGCCCCGCTGACTCCGGTAGACGTCGCTCGAACCACGGCCCCATTCTGTCAGCGAGGCGGCTCAACGTGACCGTTGTGAACGACACAACGGACGAGTGGGCCCCGAGGGACTCGAACCCTCACCTGACGGATTAAAAGTCCGCAGCTCTGCCATTGAGCTAGAGGCCCGGGTGCCACTGGCACGCCGACCGCAGGCTACCCCTGGCCTGCTCGTCACACGCCGAGCAGCTCGAGAGGAGCTCGCTGATCTGGCCGACGGCGAAGCCGTCGCCGTAGTGGACGTCGGGGTTGAACGCTGCGGCGGCTGTCTCGACCTCGGCGAGCTCGGTGAGCAGCGCGGGTTGCGGTGCGTTCACCCGCCGTCGGCTGTCGCCCCCGGCGTGGTCGCGGCGCAGGTAGTCGGCCGCCGCAGGACCTCGACCCTGATGCGAAGATAGCCGGCGGTAGGTCACAGGCCATCGTCTCGGTGGTTGAGTTACCTAGGGGACTGCATGTAACGCGCATGCCGAACGTCCAGATTCGCGACGTACCCGAGCATGTGCACGAGGCGCTGGTCCGCAAGGCAGCGTTGGCGGGCCAGTCGCTGCAGCAGTATCTGTCGGCACAGCTCCTCGTCATCGCGTCGACTCCGACCGTCGACGAGGTGATCGATCTGATCGCGCGACGGCAGAAAGGCAGTGTCTCGCGAACCAGCACGATCGCAGCGCTCCAGGACGAGCGTCCTCGTCGTTGATGCCTCGGTCGAGACGCTCGACCTCACCCTCCTCACGGCAGATGCCGAGTTGGCCGACGCGCCCAGCACCCGCTGCTCGTTCCTACTCGTCTGAGTTCTCGTCGAGCCGCTCTCACCTCATGCTCCGGCGACGAATGCGATGCCGCCCGAGCCGGTTCGGATTGAAGCTGAGGAATGATGGGGGCGTTTAGCCATGCGGGTAAACGCTCACGGTCGATGCGCGAGCTGCACGACGGGCGCGCGAACCGATCACCACTCGGCCACGGCAGCGACGCCGTCACGGCGCACTGCCTCGGTCTCCTCGGGATTGAGGAGTCGAGTGGTGGTCGTCCACGCCGGCCCCGGATCGAGCGTCTCGTAGGCCATCGTGCCGTCGTCAGCGCGCCACAGCGTCCAGCCCTGCGGGGTCCCGCCGATGATGCGCCACCGTCGGTCGTCGTCGATGCCGTCGGGTCGGTTGAGGTGCGGGTCGGCGCCGGTCATGGCCCGGTGCAGCGCGGCGGTGTCGCCGTCGGGCCAGTCCTGCAAGCGGGCTGCGCCGTCGACCGCCTCGTGCGCCCGCTCGGGCCACGGGCCGAGCGCGCCGCCCGCGGCGATGCGGTACCAGTGCAGCGGGAGACGCACCACGACGCCGATGTCGTCGTGGCCGAACCACTCGGTGGCGTGCTCGATCACCAGGTCGGGCGCAACGGGCGCGATCGTCATGCCGAGCTCGGAGCGGCCGACGCCCGCTGGTGGCTCGTCGAGGAGGTGACGAGCGGCCGTGGGGTGGTGATGGGCGATCGCCGACGCGACGGCCAGCGCGAGTTCGCCGCGCAGGGTCGAGGCCGACGTCCCCGTGAAGCCGATGGGGGACCGGTCGGGCGACGGTGCCCCGAGCACGTCGGCGGCGCGCTGTGCCGTGGTGGCGTCGATGTGTTCGGCGAGCGATCGCAGGCCGAGCACGGCTCCGGTGGCCACCGCAGCGTCGTCGTCGAGCGCGAGCGTGAGCAGCGTGTCGGCGAGCGCCGCTCGGGCCATCGGGTCGAGCTCGCCGATCCAGACGTCGAGGTTGTCGAGCGCATCGGTGGCCATGCGCGGGTCGGCGTACGGTCCTTCGAGCCCGAGCAGCACTCGTCGAGCGTGGGCGGCGTCGTGCACCGTCATACGACGATCGCTGCGATGAGGCCGAGCGCGGCGATGAACACTCCGAGCCAGATGCCGACGCTCTGGCGCGACGAGGCCTCGACGGGCCGGTCGATACGGCCGTTGCTCGGGTCGCCTCGCGCGATCAGTGCCGTGACGGTGGCGCCGGGGACGGCACCGAGTTCGTCGGCCTCGCCGAACGGCACGGTCTCCACGAACGCACCGCCGTCCACCTCCACCCGGATGCGACGGTACGAGTTGTACTTGCCCACGGGGTCGACCGCCGTGATGGTGCCGGGCAGGCGGATGCCGTCGCGGGCGAGCGACTCGGCCCGGCGTCGCGCCGCACGCGTCTGCAGTTCGATACCCTCGCCGATCGCCACCCCGGCGACCAACCCAACGAGCAGGATCGCGACGTTCACCGCAGAGCGATTCGTCCGCCGCCGGGGCTGGGGACGGCGCGAACGGCTCGGGCGTCGAGCGCCTCGCCGCAGACGTCGCAGGTCATCTGCGCCGCGGTGAGGTGGCCGTGGTCGCGGTGCTCGAGCAAGGCCGGCTCGTTGCCCTCACCGAGGATCCATTCGTCGTCCCACTGGCGGATTGCGGTCATCACGGGCCACAGGGAGCGACCCTTGTCGGTGAGGACGTAGTCGAAGCGTCGGCCGGCGTCGTCGTACGGGCGGCGTTCGAGCACGCCGCCGTCGACGAGCGTGTCGAGGCGGGTGGTGAGGACGTTGCGGGAGATGCCGAGGCGCACCGGCGTCGCCGCATCGGGCGGCTCTGCGACGACACGCTGGAACACCACATCGGAGTCTGTCACGACGAACGCATGCGTCAGTGGAGTGACCCCCCGGATCACGGACGGATCGGGTGTGGGGATCATGCCGCGTTGGTGGTCTCGAAGTCGACGGGGCTGAGGTAGCCGAGGGTGGAGTGGCGGCGGGTCGGGTTGTAGAACGTTTCGATCCAGCCGAAGATGGCCCGGGCGAGCCCAGCGCGTGTGGGCCAGTTGTGTCGGTCGAGCAGTTCGCACTGCAAGGACGCGAAGAAGCTCTCGGCGACGGCGTTGTCGAGGGCAT
>Ga0169931_10000102_pt1 | contig 125733 bp, 119 predicted proteins | sample Kivu_15m_20L_FD_129675 | JGI IMG/M metagenome (GOLD analysis project Ga0169931, IMG submission 129675) | Freshwater microbial communities from Lake Kivu, Western Province, Rwanda to study Microbial Dark Matter (Phase II) - Kivu_15m_20L... | ecosystem: Environmental > Aquatic > Freshwater >... | reverse complement strand
CTAGAGGGGCCTCTGCGACGGCCCGGCGCCAGCCGGCGCTTAACGGTCTCCTAACCGAACCCCGATCGTCTCTGACGGGATTAGCAGGGGATTAGGCAATGTCGGTCTGTTACCGGCTGGTTCTCGACAAGGTCTGTCGGAGCAATCATCACCGTCTGGCCGTGCTGGCCCTGGAACATCTGCGTGGGCCTGAGGCGGGGGCCTGGCGGGATGTCTTCCTCAAGAACAGAGGCGCTTACCTGGAGGGCGCAAAAGCTCCAGACGCGGTGTTCCGTGACTTCCGTAATCATGTGCTTCATGTCCGTGACGGCGACTGGGGCGGCGCCCCGCAGGCTGCGCGCGAGTGGTATCGGCGCACGGTGCGCGCTCTGCAGCAGCAGGACTGGCGCTACGCGGCCTACTGCGCCGGGGTCATGAGCCACTACGTTGTTGATCCGCTGCATCCCTTTCACACCCACCAGAGCGAAGAAGAAAATGTCATTCACAGGGCTCTGGAATGGTCCCTGTCGCAGGCTTTTGGCGAGCTCTTTCTTATCCTGACGCAGGATCTTGGCTTTCCGGATATCTGCGTACCTGATGGCGATGACTGGCTGGAGGCGATGGTGAAGGCGGGCGCGCTCGCGGCCAACCGCCACTATGAGATGCTGATTGACCACTATGACTTCGCCGCTGGCGTCCGACGGCCGGTCGAGGGGCTTGATCAGGAGATAAAGGACTGCATCGCCGGCCTCATGGGACATGCCGCCATCATGCTGTCGCGTATCATCGACCGCGCCATCGCCGAAGCGAAGGCTCAGGCGCCAGCCGTCAGTCTTGTGCCCGACGTCATAGGCATCATCGCCGCCACGCCGGTGCGGGCTGTGGTCAGGCGGATTGAGGCTGTCGCGGAGATGGACGTCATCGCCGAACAGTATGGCGAGTTCCGCAGGACGGGAAAGGTCCGCGAAACGCTCGGGGATGACGACCGGGCTGTGCGAATGGCCTTCGCCGAGGAGGTCCTGAAGGTTCCCATCAGCAGCCTTGACTGCCAGTGGCCGCGGGAGACGGGTCTCAAGCACTTAGCCGGTGCGCCCGCCCGCCCCGCGGTCAGACGGCCTGCGCTGCTCGCCCGCATGCGTCCCTACCAGGGCCGCCCCCCGGCCGCTCCTGCGCCAGGCCCGCGCGCGCCGCTGTCGCGTGAAGCTCCTGTCGTCGATGCGCCCTCTATCGGGCCGAAGACAGCGGGCCGTCTTGATGTCCTCGGGATAAGAACCGTTGGTGATCTGCTCTCGCTGACGCCGGAGGAGGCCGCGCGCCGGATCAAGGCGACCCACATCAACGCCAGGGTCATACGTGACTGGCAGGCGCAGGCGCTTCTGGCCTGTCAGGTGCCCGGCCTGTCCGGCCTCAGCGCACAGATACTCGTGGGAGCAGGTATCGCAGGCGCCGAGGATCTGGCGCGCGCTGAGGCTGGCGCGCTCATGCAGGACATCCACCGTTATCTGTCGTCTGCGGCGGGCAGCCGGATCCTGCGTGACAACGATCCGCCTGAGCGTGTGACGGTAGAGGCATGGATAAGAGCGGCTGGCGCTCTCTGCGCCGATCTGAGCGCGGCCTGAGCCCGCCAGCGGAAATACGTCCACAAACCTGTCTCCGCCAGCCCGCATGGGCGGCCCTTAAACCTGCGCCCCGCAACCTTCAGGGCCTTCTGTGCGTTATGGGCGCGCACATTATGAACGGATCAGTCGTGCAGCGTTCATCTGCGGCGCCCTCAGATGGGACAGCAGACGAGGAGAGCGGCATGCGGATGGTAATGGCGTCCCTGGCGGCGGGTCTTTTGGCGATGGGGGCTCTGGCCCCGGCGCTCGCCGAGCCTCCCCGCGAGCGGACCGAGCGTCATGGCCGTGGCGGTCATGATCGCGACTGGCGCGGGCATGATCGTCAGCTGGGGCGTGATTATGACAGGTCCGATAAACGCGCCGCGGGCTGGGGTCGGGACGGGCGTTATGACCGGCGCTATCCGGCGCTCTCTCACTGGCCCCCTGACTGGCCCCCTGATTGGCCCTATGACCGAACCTCTCACTGGGGGTGGTCCGGCGGTTATGGCTCTGTGTATGGCTCGCCTTTTGACGGGCGCCGGTTCGCAGAGCATTACGGCCGGCCCCGCTACAGCGGCCGTGTGGTGATAACCGATTACAGGCGTTACCACCTTCCACCGCCCCGTCACGGGCAGGTCTATTACCGTGATGACAGAACCGGAGAGATCCTTCTGATCGCCGCGGCGACCGGCCTTGTGCTGTGGGCCCTGAGCCAGTAGCGCGCACAGCCTGGCGCCCGCCTGGCCCCGTCTGTCTGACCGGGTCTGTCTGGCCGGCTCTGTCTGACCGGCTCTGTCTGGCCGGGCGGGTCTGGCCGGTTCCGCCTGGCCCGGAGGCGGCTTGACACCTCTGGCCGCTCGCAGAGACTGCCCGCTCATAAACATACAGCGGGAGGGCGTCATGCGTTATGTAGGTCTGTCGGGTGCGGTGCTCGTATGCATGGCTGGCTGTGGTCCGGCCGGACCTGTCGCGCCTGCGGCCATCGCCCCGGGGCCCGACGCCTATGTTCAGCTGCAGACCCGCCTGCAGGATGCACAGCCTGGCGAGGTGATCAGCCTCGCCCCGGGCGTGTTCGATTTTACGGAGGGGCTGTCCCTTGACGTTGACGGCGTGACACTTGCCGGAGCGGGCATTGATCAGACGATCCTCTCATTCAAGGGCCAGAAAGGCGCGGGCGAGGGGCTGCTTGTGACCTCCGACGGGGTCACGCTGACCGGTTTCACCATGCAGGATACCCGCGGGGACGGCATCAAGTCCAAGGGCGCCGATAACATCACCTACCGCCAGCTGAAGGTTGAATGGACGGGCGGTCCGCTCGCAACCAATGGCGCTTATGGCGTCTATCCGGTCGAATCCGAGAACGTACTCGTCGATGGCGTCATCGTCTCGGGCGCCTCGGATGCAGGTATCTATGTCGGCCAGTCCAATAACATCATTGTCCGCAACAGCCGTGCGGAGTTCAACGTGGCCGGCATCGAAATCGAGAATTCGACGAATGCGGACGTCTACGACAATATCGCGACCCGCAACGCTGGCGGCATTCTGGTCTTCGATCTGCCGGATCTTCCAAAAATCGGCGGTCATTCCACGCGCATATTCAACAACAAGGTCATTCAGAACGACACGCCAAACTTTGCTCCGCCCGGCAACATCGTCGCCAACGTGCCCACCGGAGCCGGCGTCATGCTGATGGCCAATCAGAACGTGCATGTCTTCAATAACGAATTCGACAAGAACCAGACCACGCATGTCCTGGTCTATTCTTATTCCTTTGAGTTCAAGGACCCGCGCTACAATCCGCTGCCGCGCGATATCGTCATTCGCGATAACACTTACGGGGAAGGCGGCAATGATCCCAAGGGGCGGCTCGCGCCGCTGGCGGAGGCGATCGGCGGCAGACTTCCTGCTATCGTGTGGGACGGCATCAACAGCTATGGCGGAAAGACAGAAGAGGTTCGTATCGCCGTTCGCGAGGCGCCGGAGGTCGGCTTCCTCAATTTCGGGCTTGGCGTGACGCCGATTGATCCGACACGGGCCAGCCCCTCCACCCAGCGGCTGGCCGATGCGGAGATTGCTGAGCCCGCAGCTGTGGTTCTGCCGCAGGATGCAGCCGGCCGGAACGGCGCCTGAGACTGAGGATGCGGCGTATACGCCCTTATCTGGCGCGTGCGGGGGCCGCGGGTCTCCTGGCGCTGAGCCTGCTGCTCCCGGCCTGTTCGCAAGGGCCGGGCGTGAATGACAGCGTTATTCTTGCAGAGCAGCCTGCTCCAAAGCTGTCCGACTACGGACTGTTCCGGGATGATGGCGCGCGCGAGCCGTCCGAAGGGGTCATCGCCTATGATCTCGTCAATCCGCTGTTTTCCGACTACGCCTCCAAGCACCGTTTTGTTTACGTCCCGGAGGGACACAGCCTCACCTACAGTGGGGAGGATGTGTTCGATTTTCCGGTCGGATCGGTCCTGGTGAAGACCTTCGCCTTCGCCCCTGACATGCGTAGCCCTGACAGGGATGAGCGTTATGTCGAGACCCGGCTTCTGATCCGCAAGCCTGAGGGCTGGTCAGCGAGCGCCTACATATGGAACGATGAGCAGACGGATGCCGTGTATGCACCGGTTGGCGGGCGCCACGAGATCCGTACGCGCTCGCCGGGCGGGGAGGCCTTGAGCATTGATTACGCCGTGCCGAACCGTAACCAGTGCAAGCTCTGCCATTCACGGAACAATGTGCTGACGCCGATCGGTCCGAGGGCGCGCAATCTCAATCATGAGGGACCTTACGGGGCCAATCAGCTGGCCGACTGGACGGCCCGCGGGCTGCTGGCCGGGGCGCCGGCGGAGGCGCCGGCCGCGCCGGCGGCCTTTGGGCAGGCGCCTCTTGAGGCGCGTGCGCGCGCCTGGCTGGAAATCAACTGCGCCCACTGCCATCGCGCAGGCGGCGGCGCCTCCAATTCCGGGCTGTTCCTGGGGTTTGATGAAACCAGCCCGTCGGGCTGGGGCGTGCACAAGCGGCCCGTCGCCGCCGGTCGCGGCGCGGGAGATGATCTGTTTGTTATTGAGCCCGGCCGGCCCGAGCAGTCGATCATGGTCCATCGTCTGGTATCGGTCGAACCTGGCGTCCTCATGCCGGAGCTCGGCCGCTCGGTCACAGACCGTGAGGGCCTCCAGCTCATCGCAAGCTGGATAGCCGCCATGCCGGCTGCAGCCTCACCGCCCGCCGCAGCGCCCTGAGGCGGCAGACGGGACGCATCCTTAAACCGTCAGCAGCCCTGATGTCAGACTGAGGTCTCCTTCACGGCGGCCAGAGAGGTGTCACATCACCGCCAAACTGCCGTCAGACAGGTGTCATCGAAGCAGGCGAGAAGCTGTTCTGGCGCCCTGAAGGCGGGGCGCATCAGGGGATGTCCGTCATGATCGCCATTACCCGTCTGGCCTGTGCTGCGGCGGCTGGCTGTCTTGTGCTTGTGATGGCAGGACGGGCCGGTCCCGATCCGTCCGCCGCTCAGCAGTCCCATCAGCGTGCTGCGGCGCCTGAAACGTCTCTTACCGCACCTGAGCGTGCGCGCTGAAGACCGTTTCGGCCGCCTGCCGGGCGGGCCGCCAGTGCTGTTTGATGAGACTACCGGGCATGCCAGCCGGGCGGAGACCAGCCCCTCCGCCCGGCCGCCCCCCTGCGCCTCATGCGCGCACACGGTCTGGCGCGCGCCTTCGGGGATATCAGGTCTGTTTCCTGAGCTTCTGAGGGGTGAGGCCGTAGCGCTCCTGCAGGTCAGCGAGCAGCTGGGTCGGGCGGGAGGCGCCGGTCGGCAGGTAGATCCAGGGATATCGCCCGATGAAAGGGCCCATCCGTTCCAGATGCGGCCGAACACGATCGCCTGCTTTCACCAGGTTCATGAGGAAGGCGAAGTGGTTGTGCGCAAAGGACGCCTCGGCGCCTGACAGGGGCTGGCGCGCCACCGAGGCCCAGAACATGTCGTCCAGTCGTACGACATGACGCAGGAAGCCGTCATCCTGCATCCGGTCGATCATGTCGGAGCGTTCCGGCGAGCCATAGGGACAGGCCATGGCGTAGCGCCATTCCTCGATATGCGCGCGGGCGGGCAGGGCGAGCCAGGCGGCGTTGGGTCCGGAGGCGGCCTCTTCATTAGCCGCCGTCCACATGGCGCCAAGCGAGCCGCCTTCCTGCGGGCTGGCGGCGAGAAGACGGTTCACGCCTGCATAGAGGTTGGCTTCGCCCGAGGCCTCTATCCGCCCGAGGAGATTGTTGATCTGCGCCCGATCCCGCGTCGTGGCGCGTTCCAGACGCAGGCTCAGGCTGAGGGCTGTCGCATCAGCCGGACTGTCAGAAAGGGCCCTCGCCAGAAGCCGGCCTGCTTCGCCAAGATAGCCCGATCGCCGTGCGTTGAGGCCCCGGGCTTTTGCGCCGGCGGGCCCCGCAGGGCTCAGGCCCTGGAAAAGTATGACGCCGCCTGTGAGCGTCAGTATGGCGCTCCCGGCCTCCTCCGGCGGTCGTGGCGGGGCATCCTGCAGCAGTTCGCCCAGGCTTTCGATGAGATGATAGCGGTCGCTCGGGCAGAGCCCGCCATACAGCTGAGACAGACGGCTCCAGTCCTGGTCAATGAGGAGCTGACGGGCCTCGTGGGCTTCCCTCTGGCCTTCAGCCGGATCAAATCCGGGATCTGAACGCGCAGGCGTCGTCCCCTGCGGCCCCCGCCACATCCGCCACATGGCGAAGGGTATGATCAGGAGGAGCAGAAGGGGGATGATCTCCACGCAGCCTACCTCCCTGCAACCGCCTGAGGAGCCTGCCGGCTGGCCTCATGACGTGGCGCCCACCCTCGTTCAGCAGAACAGCCGCTCCTGTCAGGGAGCGGCTGCTATATGCCGGCCTCAGTTGACCTGCGCTAGTCGTTTTCTTCCCGGGGGCCGTCGCTGCGCTCGCGGCGCGGACCGCGGCCGCGGTCCGAGCCGCGTCCGCCACGCGGACGATCTCCGCGTCCGGGCCGGTCGCCTGCGGGACCGTCATCGGTAACGCCTTCGATCGCCTCTCCTGTCTGCTGGTTGACGGCCTTCATGGACAGGCGAACCTTGCCGCGGTCGTCAAAGCCGAGCAGCTTCACCTTGACCACATCGCCTTCCTTGACGACGGCGGAGGGCGATTCAACGCGCTCAGCCGCCAGCTGGGAGACGTGTACAAGGCCATCCTTCGAGCCGAAGAAGTTCACGAAGGCCCCGAATTCCATCACCTTCACGACCTTGCCTTCGTAGATCTGGCCGACTTCCGGTTCAGCGGTCAGGCCGATAATCCACTTCTGCGCCGCTTCCAGGCTGTCCTTCTCGACGGCGGCGATCTTTACCGTGCCGTCGTCCTCGACATTGATTTTGGCGCCTGTCTTCTCGACGATCTCGCGGATGACCTTGCCACCCGTTCCGATCACGTCGCGGATCTTGTCCACGGGGATCTTCATCGAGATCATCTTGGGCGCGTTCTCGGAGACTTCCGAACGCGCGCCTGTCATGGCCCTGTTCATTTCTCCAAGGATGTGCAGGCGCCCGGCGCTGGCCTGAGCGAGGGCCGTCTTCATGATGTCGAAGGTGACGCTGTCAATCTTGAGGTCCATCTGAAGCGAGGTGACGCCCGCTTCGGTGCCGGCGACCTTGAAGTCCATGTCGCCCAGGTGATCCTCGTCGCCGAGGATATCCGAGAGAATGGCGACGCCTTCGGCGTCCTTGATCAGGCCCATGGCGATACCCGATACAGGCCGGGTGATGGGCACGCCTGCGTCCATCATGGCGAGCGATGAACCGCAGACGGTCGCCATGGACGAAGAGCCGTTCGACTCGGTGATCTCGGAGACAATCCGAAGCGTGTAGGGGAAGTCCTCGCCTTTTGGCAGAACCGCCTTCACCGCGCGCCAGGCCAGTTTGCCGTGGCCGATTTCCCGGCGACCCGGAGAGCCCGAGCGTCCTGTTTCACCAACCGAGTAGGGAGGGAAGTTGTAGTGAAGCAGGAATTTCTCCTTCTTCGTTCCCTCGAGCCCGTCGATATACTGCTCATCCTCGGCGGTGCCGAGCGTGGCGACACACAGAGCCTGTGTTTCTCCGCGCGTGAACAGCGAGGAGCCGTGCGTGCGGGGCAGAACGGAGACCGTCGCCTCGATCGCGCGAATCTGGTCGGTGCGGCGGCCATCGATGCGCGTGCCGGTGCGGATGATGTCTCCGCGCACGACCCTGGCTTCGGCCTCCTTGAACTGCTCTTTGAAGACCAGCGGATCTGCGCCGTCCGGACGGGCCTCTGACCTGACCAGAGCGGCCATCGCCTTGTCGCGTGCGGCCCCGACAGCGTCATGGCGCGCACCCTTGTCCTTGATCCGGTAGGCGGCTGAGAGGTCCGCTCCTGCAATGTCCTGGATCGCTTTGAGCAGCGCTGAGTGATCCGGGCTCTGGAATTCGAACGGTTCCTTGGCTGCTTTCTCGGCCAGACCAATGATGGCGTCGATGACGGCCTGGAAACTGTCATGGCCGGCCTTCACGGCGCCAAGCATGACCTCTTCGGACAACTCTCGGGCCTCCGATTCCACCATCATCACGCCTTCGGCGGTGCCGGCGACGACAAGATCCAGCTGAAAGTCTTCCATCTGCTGGGTCGTCGGGTTGATGATGTAGGCGCCGTCTTTATAGCCCACGCGGGCGGCTCCGATCGGGCCGTTAAAGGGGACCCCGGAGATCACCAGGGCGGCTGAGGCGGCGACCATGCCGACGATATCGGGATCATTTTCCTGATCATAGGACAGGACGGTGACCGTGACCTGCACTTCATTCTTGAAGCCGTCGGCGAAGAGCGGGCGGATCGGCCTGTCGATCAGGCGCGAGGTGAGCGTATCCTTTTCCGTCGGACGCCCCTCACGCTTGAAGAAGCCGCCGGGGATCCTGCCTGCGGCGTAATAGCGTTCCTGGTAGTTCACGGTCAGGGGGAAGAAATCCTGACCTTCCTTGGCTTTGCGGGCGTAGACGACGGCGGCCAGGACGCTGGTCTCTCCATAGGTCGCCAGAACTGCGCCATCAGCCTGGCGCGCAATGCGTCCGGTTTCCAGCGTCAGCGGACGGCCCGCCCAGTCGATCGTCACCCGTTGAATGTCAAACATCGTATTGTGCTCTTTCCTGCATACGAAAACCGCCGGCCCCGGTGGGCCGGCGGGTAACAGAAACTCGCTGCCCTTAGCGGCGCAGTTCGAGTTCCCTGATGATGGCCTGATAGCGGCCCTCGTCCCTCGACTTGAGATAGTCGAGCAGTCGCCGGCGCTGGGACACCATCTTGAGAAGGCCGCGCCGCGAATGATTGTCTTTCTTGTGGTCCTTGAAGTGCTCGGTGAGCTGCGCAATCCGGTGTGAGAGGATCGCCACCTGCACCTCAGGCGAGCCCGTATCACCATCGGTGCGGGCAAATTTTTTGATCAGGGAGGCTTTGACCTCCGGCGTGATCGACATCGGGTTTCTCCTTAAGGCCCTGAAGGGCCCCGTTAGTGGTTGAACACGCGGACGGGCAGGAACCTGCCGGCCCGGACTTCACCCAGGGCTACGCCAAGCCGATCGCCGCCCACCGTCTCGGTCGCGAGGCACATGCGGGAGGCATCCTCCCCGTTCACCTGACGGGGACGGCGCATCTCCCGAAACGCCTCGACCTGATGGGGCAGAAGTACGATCTCCCGGCCCTGCCTGAGCCTGGATGCCTCTTCCCCTGTGACGGCCAGCGCCGGGATGTCGTCCAGCGCGGTCTCAAGAGGGACGAGGATCTCATCCAGCGCGGGCTTATCGCTCAAAACCTCCAGATTGGAAAGAGTGGTCGCCCGATCTTCGCTGAATGCGCCGACCCGCGTCCGGCGCAGCGCCGCCACATGCCCTTCAGCACCCAGCTTCGCCGCGATGTCGCGAACAAGCGCCCTGATATAAAAACCTTTTCCGCATGTCGCCCTGAACACTGCGAGATCGGGCGAGGGGCAGTCCACAAGGGTGATGGCGTGCAGCATCACCTTACGGGAGGCCAGGTCGACCTGTGTCCCTTCGCGGGCCAGATCGTAGGCGCGCTCGCCGTTAACCTTGATGGCGGAGTACTGCGGCGGGATCTGGTCGATCTCGCCCGGAAGGCCGGCGAGCAGGGCCAGAATGGCCTCGCGGGCGGGACGGACGTCCGAACGGGCCGTCACCTCGCCCTCGCGATCCTGCGTGGTTGTCGAGGCGCCCCAGCGAATGGTGAACACATAGTCCTTGTCGGCTTCCATGACGTAGCCGACCGTCTTGGTCGCCTCGCCGAACGCCAGCGGCAGGATGCCGGAGGCCAGAGGATCAAGCGTGCCGCCATGACCGCATTTCTGGGCGTTGAAGATGCGCCGGCAGGCGCCGACGGCCTGCGTGGAGGTCAGGCCTTCGGGCTTGTCGAGGATCAGCCAGCCATGGACCGGCTCACCCTTTTTGCTGCGGGCCATTTGTCGTCTCTCCAGACAGTGCGACGGGATCGAACCGTCCAGCGGGGCCGCGATCAGGGCGCGCGGGGAGTAATGTGGAGGCGCGTTCGGGTCAAGCAGAGGCTGCATGCAGCCTCCGCCGGCTGGCCGCGCGCCCGCATGCCGGGCAGAGCGGCGCGCACTTGGGGGGCGTCCTCGCCCTCAGCGCGCATTCCGGCAAGGCGCTGCTAGCAAGACGCCGCAAAACACTGCTAGCCTTGTCTGGTTGGCCTTGTCCTCTGGCCGGGCGGGAGTGTTGTCATGAAGACATGGCTGAGCGTCATCACACTCCTGGCGCTGGGCGGGGGCATCCTTGCCGGCGCCTCAGCATCCGGACAGGCGGGCCTGGAAGAACTCGCCGTGCAGGTGGGCTATATCGGCGAGCTCTGGCTGAACCTTCTGCGGATGACGGTGATTCCGCTCGTCTTCGCCCTCCTTGTGACGGGCGTGGCGTCTGTGGCCAGCGCCGCAGCTACCGGCCGCCTCGCTGCGCGCTCTGTGATGGTATTCCTGGTGCTTCTTGCCTCGGCGACGACGTTTGCCTGCGTTGTCTTTCCGCTCGTCCTGATGATCTGGCCGGTCGATCCGGCGGCCGTGTCAGGCATCATCGCGCAGGCGGCGGGCAAGCCGGTTGAGGCCATCGCGCCACCGACGCTGGGTGAATGGGCGGCGGCTCTGGCGCCAAGCAATATCATCGCCGCCGCTGCGAACGGCGAGGTGCTTCCGCTGGTGGTTTTCGCAATCCTGTTCGGCTTTGCAGCCACGCGCCTGCCGGAGGCCCAGCGTGCGCCGATGGTGGGCTTCTTCAAGGCTGTATCTGACACCATGATCGTGATTGTCCGCTGGGTTCTCCTGGCGGCTCCGCTGGGCGTTTTTGCCCTGGCGCTGGGCGTCGGTCTTAGCGCCGGGATCGGTATTGTCGGGCTCATCGCTCATTACATCCTGGTTGTCTCCGGAGTGACGGCGCTGATCGTGCCGCTGGCCTTCCTGTTCGCCTGGGTGTGGGGCGGGGTCTCGCCGGTCCGATTTTTTGCAGCCGCCGGACCTGTGCTTGCGGTCGCGATGTCGAGCCGGTCATCCCTGGCGTCCCTGCCGCTCATGGTTGAGCGCGCGCGCGGCGCGCTGGGCGTGCCTGAGCGCGTCGCTGGCGTGGTCCTGCCGCTGGCGGTCGCCATTTTCCGGATGACGAGCCCGGTGGCGAATCTGGGCGTCATCTTCTTCTGCGCGGCTGTATTCGACGTTGATCTTGGCCTGACCGAGCTTGTCGTCGGTGGCTTTGTCGCCATAGCGATCAGCATCGGATCGGTCGGTCTTCCCGGCGAGATATCCTTCATCGCCAGCGTGGCGCCGATCGCTATGGCGATGGGCGTTCCCATCGAGCTTCTCGGTCTGCTTGTTGCGGTTGAGGCTATTCCTGACATCTTCCGCACGGTGGGCAATGTGTCAGGCGACATGGCGGCGGCGGTTATCGCCGGAAAGGCGCGGGGGTCTCGCCTGCGTCCGGAGGCGGACGGCGAACAACCCGGCTAGCGGCGAGCACATCCTTGATGGCGGCGACCACGACATCGGGACGATGCAGGAAGAAGGCGTGATCGGCGTCCGGAACGATCTCCAGACGGCCGCGGCTGGACCAGCTTGCGAGGTCCGCCTGCAGGCTGCGCCAGATGACTTCGCTGCGGGGCGTATCGGCGCCGGCCACAAGACCGTCGGAGGAGAGCAGGTAGGCGTCGCGTGCGTCCGCTTCGCGCCGCGCCCGTGTCTGTTCGGGCGTTTCGCGGGCCAGCACGACGACCGGCCAGTTCTGCAGATCGCGGTAGCGTCCGGCCACGGCGAGGCTCTGTGCGCGGGCGCGCGCCTCACGCGCATTGGCCGCCGCAGAGCGGGGATAGAAGGCGTTGACGCGCTCCTGCATTGAGGGATCGGCCGGATAGGGCCAGAGCCGCATGAGGCCTGTCCAGGCAAGCGCGAGGCTGAGTTCCTGTCCGGCGGAGACATAGGGCCCCTGGACCAGGCCCGCCTCGGCGAAACGTTTTTCCTGATCGGGATGGGAGGAGTCGACGAAGACCATGCCTGCGATCTCGGACCGGAACAGGCCTGCATAGATGAGGCTGTAGAGGCCGCCGCGCGAGTGCGAGACAAGGATGTAGGGAGGCGCCTCGCCAGCCGCCTTTAGAGCGGCGCGAAGGTCAAGGGCCACTTCCTCTGGCCGGAAAGGCCCCTTCGCCGTGTCGCTCCACAGGATGCCCGCCCGGCTGTAGGCGCAGGCGCGCGTCCCGGGACCCAGCCGGTTCATGACCTCGCTCCATCCCAGCGATCCGAGCACGTCGCCGCCGGACTGGAAGATGACGCTTGGGGCGCCTTCGCCCCGGCAGTCGATCTGGATGCGCCGGCCCTCGCCGACATCAGCCATCATGCCCTCGGGCGGATGGGCTTTTATCGCGCCGGCCTCGAAGGCAAGTTCACATGCGCCCAGCATGGACAGACAGGCCATCGCCAGGCCGATGCGGCCGCTCCGCAGCTTACCTCTGATCGCCTGAGCCAGCATCGCCAACAGATCCTGCGCCCCTTTCCCGTGCGCCCTGCAGCATACATCGAACATCCCTCAGGCGAAGACCGGGGCGAAGGGCGGCCATAAAAAAACGCCGCCCCCGGCAGGGGGCGGCGCGCGTCGTCTGTATCCGGGCGGGTCTATTTCAGCGTGATCTCAATCTCGCCGATCGTCGGGTCGGTGACCTTGAACTTGTCGCCCGACTTGAGGCCCGCGGGATATTCAAAGCAGGCATTGTCCTGGTTGACGGCCGCGGAGGTCAGGCAGAGCTTGGAGCCCGTGTCGTCGATCTTGTAGGTGCCTTCATACATGCCATCAAAGCCTGAGAAGGTTCCGTCGGGCTTGTAGGCGACATCGCCCGTCATGCCCATGCCAATGACGTTCATGGTCGTGCCCTTTTCGAGGGCGATCTTGATGGTGTCGGAGGGGGCGGCCTGGGCAAAGGCGGCGCCGGCGGCGAGAGCGGCGGCGGCTGCGTAGATGACGTATTTCATGACAGTCCTCGGGTCCCTTTGAGGTTTTGATGTGAGATGAGGTTTTGATGTGAGATGATGAGTTGCGAGCGGACTATGTAGCATCTGTAATCTGAGTTGCCCTCCGGACCTGGTTGACGCCTGTCCGGACGGTTACAGCCAGTCCCCCGGGAGGGACTGGCTGCTGCGCGCCTGTCTACGCAGGCCCGTCCTCAGCGGATCTTCACCGTCATGGGGCCCTGGGCTCCGGGCATCTCGAAGGAATCGCCCGACTTCTTGCCATCGGGGTATTCCGAGCAGGACGATATAATGTCCGATTCAATGCAGATCTTGTTGCCATCGGCCTTGTAGGTGCCCGCAAACATGCCGTCGAACCCGGAAAACTTGCCATCCGGGGTATAAACGACGTCCCCGACCATGCCGCCAGCGTCAATGGTGATGCCTTTCTCAAGGATCGCCTTGACGGTATCGCTCGGCGCCGCCGCTTCCTGGGCGATCACCGGAAGCGCCACAAATGACGCCGCCAGAAGAGCCAGCCTGATTTTCATTTCAAAGTCTCCCTTTTACCGCGCCAGCGCGCGCCGCGGCCTGACTACCATTAACCGGCGTGCGGCGACAGGCGCCTGATGCATTACAGATGCATTCATGTCCGCTCCGGGCTAACACACGCGCCATGTCCTTCCGCGCGACCTGCCTGACGCTTTTTCCCGACGCCTTCCCGGGTCTTTTGGGCGTGTCCATTATTGGGACGGCCCTCCGGTCGGGGCTGTGGAGCCTCGAGACGGTCGATATCCGCTCTTTTGGGGCAGGCCCGCGCCGCACCGTTGATGACACCCCATCGGGCGGCGGGCCGGGCATGGTGATGCGTGCGGACGTCGCGGCGGCCGCCCTCGACAGCCTTGAGGCGGCCGGCCGTCCGCAGATCTATCTCTCGCCGCGGGGCGCGCCTCTCAGCCAGAGGCGGGTGAGGGAGCTGTCGGCAGGTCCGGGCGTGATCCTCCTGTGCGGCCGCTTCGAGGGCCTTGATGAGCGCGTCATCGAGGCCCGCGGCCTTGAGGAGCTGTCGCTTGGCGATTTCGTCCTGGCCGGAGGAGAGGTCGCCGCCCAAGCGCTTCTTGAGGCCTGCGTGCGTCTGCTTCCGGGGGTGGCGGGTAATGCCGACAGCCTGGCGGAGGAAAGTTTTGAGGCGGGTCTGCTTGAACACCCGCATTATACCCGGCCGCAGGTCTGGGAGGGCCGGGAGATCCCAGCGGTGTTAACCTCCGGCGATCATGCCCGGGTCCGGGCCTGGCGGAGAAATCAGGCCGAGGAGTTGACTAAAGCCAGAAGACCCGATTTATACGCCGCTTCCCGGAATGCGACCCCCCTGCGGGCCATGCCGCCCGACGAGAAGAGCTGACCCATGGCCTCCCACCTGATCCAGACCCTTGAGCGCGAGGAAATCGCCCGCGTTTCAGAAGGCAAAAAGATACCTGACTTCGCACCCGGCGACACGCTCAGGGTCAATGTCCGCATCAAGGAAGCCGAACGTGAGCGCGTCCAGGCCTTTGAAGGGGTCTGCATCGCCCGCGCCGGAGCGGGTCTCAATGAGACCTTCACCGTCCGCAAACTCTCCTTCGGCGAGGGCGTGGAGCGGGTGTTTCCCGTGCATTCCCCGGTGCTTGAGAGCATCGAGGTCCGCCGCCGCGGCAAGGTGCGTCGCGCCAAGCTGTATTACCTGCGCGGCCGCACCGGAAAACGCGCCCGGATCTCCGAGAAGACCGGCGGGCGCGAAGATGCCTGAACCCCTATTGTTCCCTGAACCCCTGTCGTCCCCTGCAGAGGGGAGGGCGGTTCATCCGGGCTGCGCGCAGGCTCAGGCGTCTGTCAGGCTCCATTCATAATAGACGCTGTGGCCGCACATGTCCCGCGCGATGCCGTTGACGCGGCCGGGCTGGAAGCGCTCGGATCGGATCCATGCCATCGCCGCATCATCAAGACGCGCATATCCGCTTGAACGCGCGATTTTCACCGACGTGACGCGGCCGCCTGTGCTGATGCACACCTCAAGTTCTGTCGTGCCCTGTTCGCCCGCGCGACGCGCCGCGGAGGGATAATCTGGCTTGTGGGCCGCGATCAGTCGCGGCGCCGTGCTGTGGCTGGCGGCCGGCAGGGCAGGCGCCGTCTCAGACATGGCTGCCGGATCGGCCACAGGAGCGGTCATAACGGGCGGGGTCTCCGGCACGAACGCGATGGGAGGCGCTGTGATCGGTGATGGCGTCAGCGGTTCCGGGCTGTCCTCCTCAATGGAGAGCATCGGCGGATCGGGCAGGTCATCGGGGGCAAGCGTCTCGATCATCACGAGCTGTGTGCGCACAGGCAGGCCGGTCTGCCGGTCGACCCGCAGAGCGCCGGCCATGATCAGGCCCGCCCCAGCCGTCATCGCCACGGCAGAGACGAGGCCAAAGGCGCGCACGCCAGTGGGCTGTCTTGCAGCGGGACTGTACATCTTAAAGCCTCCATCACGCCCCTCTCAGGCGGAATGTCTGCGATGGGGCCTTAGATATATGGGGGGCTGCGCCTGCTGGCGTGGATGCGGCGACTGCAAAAAAACAGTTACCGCCTCACCTGCGGCCCTTCTGACCGCCGACCCGTGTGCAAGGCGCAGGCTGGCGGTGAGGCGGTGAGAACAGAGTCCCGCTTCGCGCCGGCTAGGCCGGCGGCGGCAAGGAAGGATCAGCGCCCAGACCGCGCTGCATGAGGAGCGTGTCGCACCAGCGGCCGAATTTGAAGCCTGACTTCACAATCCGGCCGCATTCAGAAAATCCCATGGCCGCATGAAGGCGCGCTGAGGCGAGATTGACGCCTCCATCGCCAATGACGGCGATCATCTGACGGAACCCGAGCGCTTCGCAGCGCGCCATCAGTTCCGCCAGCAGCAGCGTTCCATAGCCCTGACCCTGGTGTCCGGGAGCGACGTAGATGGAATCCTCCACCAGATAACGGTAGGCCGGACGCGTGCGGAAATGGCTTGCGTAGGCATAACCGCACACGCCTTCCCCGCGGCAGGCCACGATGAAGGGAAAGCCCGCCGAGGTAACCGCCATGAAGCGCCGTGTCATCTCGGCTTCGTCGGGCGGGTCATATTCATAGCTGGCTGTTCCGTGCAGCACGGCGTGGGCGTAGATCGCTGTGATCGCCGCCAGATCACCTGAAGAGCCGGGGCGTATCGAATGGCTGGCGGTCATCCGATACGCTGTCCATGGGCGTCAATAAGGAGCGAGCCGTCTTCCCTGGCGAACGGACCGGCCGGCCAGCACTCCAGCAGATCAAGCACGCGCCCGCTGTCGGGGCGGCACAGACGTACGCCCTTCGGGGAAGCGACAAGAGGACGGTTGACGAGGACAGGGTGGATGATCATCGCATCCAGCAGCGTTTCCTCGCTGACCCCTTTTTCAAGAAGGCCAAGTTCAGCCGCAGGCGATTTGGTTTCCCGCAGCGCCTGACGGGCCGTGAGGCCGGCTGCTGCAAAAAGCGCGAGCAGTTGCGGACGGGTCCAGCCTTCCCTCAGATAGTCGATGACCACAGGACGGTAGCCGGCTGCTTCGACGATGCTGAGGACATTGCGCGAGGCGCCGCAGTCCGGATTGTGATGGATAACCACCGGAAAATGGCTCACGACGCTTTCCCGTAAAAAAGCCAGCCCCCGATGAGCCAGGCAAGGCCTGCGCCAGCGGTTTGGGCTGCGATGAAGCCGGCCAGATCGGAAGGGTCGATCCCTGTGAACGTGTCGGTCAGGGTGCGGGCGATGGATATGGCGGGATTGGCGAAGGAGGTTGAGGACGTCCACCAGTAGCCTGCGGTGATCACAAGGGCGACGATGGCCGGACTGTCCTGGGGCCGGTGGCGCAGGGCGCCCAGAATGGCGAAGACCAGAGCGAAGGTTGCGGCCGCCTCCCCGAGAAGGCGTCCGGCGCCGGAGCGGTCGGCCGTCGCCTCCTGTATCAGGGGCAGTCCGAACATGGCGTGCGCCCGCATAGCCCCCGCCACGCAGCCGGCCAGCTGCACGGGCAGATAAGCCCCCGCCTCTGCCGGCCGCAGCGCGCCGCGCAGCGTCATCACCAGGGTGACGGCTGGATTGAAATGCGCCCCGGAAACCGGGCCAAGCGTTGCAACCAGAACGTATAGCCCTGCACCGGTCGCCAGCGTGTTGCCTATGACCTATGAGGGCGAGCCCGTCATTTCCCGCCGAGAGCCCATCCGCCAGGATCCCGGAGCCGATGACGATGCCTGCAAGAAGGCAGGCGCCAACGCCCTCTGCGGCAAGGCGGCGTGCAAGAGAGATCGGCGCCGCCATCGCTCTGTCTGTCAGGACGCCCGTTCCACCATCAGCTTCTTGATCTCGGCGATCGCCTTGGCCGGATTAAGGCCCTTCGGGCATACCTGAGCGCAGTTCATGATGGTGTGGCAGCGGTAGAGTTTGAAGGGGTCCTCCAGATCATCGAGCCGCTCGCCGGTCGCCTCGTCGCGGCTGTCGATGATCCAGCGATAGGCCTGCAGCAGGGCGGCCGGCCCGAGGAATTTATCGCCGTTCCACCAGTAGCTCGGGCAGGCCGTCGAGCAGGAGGCGCACATGATGCACTCATAGAGGCCGTCCAGCTTGCGCCGGTCATCTTCGGTCTGTTTCCACTCCTTCTGCGGCTCGGGCGTCTGTGTCTTCAGATAGGGCTGCACATAGGCATGCTGAGCGTAGAAGGTGGTGAGATCGGGCACGAGGTCCTTGACAACCGCCTGATGGGGCAGAGGGGCGATAGTGATGTCGCCTGAGAACTCATCCCACCCCTTGGTGCAGGCGATGGTGTTGCCTCCGCCGATATTCATGGCGCATGAACCGCACACGCCCTCGCGGCAGGAGCGGCGGAAGGTGAGGGTCGGATCGATCTCGTTCTTGATATAGATGAGCACGTCGAGGACCATCGGACCGACCTTGCTCATGTCGATCTGATAGTAATCCCAGCGCGGGTTGGCGCCTGTCTCGGGATCATACCGGTAGATCTTGAAGGTGCGCAGCTTCTTGGCGCTGGCCGGTTTGGGCCAGCGTTTGCCAGACCTGATCTTTGAATTGCGCGGCAGAGTGAGTTCAACCATCGCCTGTAGCTTTCCCGGGCAGACCTTGGACTGAGCGGCAATCTATCCGCCGAGAGGTAAAAGGAAAGCGCCCGAAGGTCGCGATTCAGCCGGTCCGGCGCCGGCCCCGACGGCTGCTAGCGGCGGCGGAGAATGCCCCTCAGCCGGGATAACCATGTGCGCGGTAGGCCAAAGGCGGCGCGCGCGACGCTGCGGCGGTCCGGATGCAGCATCTCGGTGACCCCAGCTGTCTCAAGGCCTCTGGCCAGCGCCAGAGGGCCATGCCTGCCGGCAGCCTCAACTTCCTCGCGACTGACCGGCGCGGGGGACCAGAAAAACACGCTGTCAGCCTCACTCAGGCGCATACGGGAAAACCCGTCGGCGGGCAGGCGCGGACGGATAAAGGCGAAGGCGATCTGGCGCGATCCCTCGAAGAGGGGCTTCGGGTCGGCTGCGAACTGGACCGTCTCGCCGGGGGCCACCCGCAGTGGCTGGACATGCGCCAGCTTGGCGAAGTGTCGCACCGTGTTGGCCGCGAGATTGAGCAGGCCGAGATCTGCGGCCGTATCACCCCTCTGGGGGACGGCGAGGGTGAACTCCATCCGGGTCCGGCCGCCTGGGGCGTTTGCGTCCGCGCCCTCGCGCACAGACGACCCGAAGCTGCAGACATAAGCGAAACGCCGTTCTCCCTCGGGAGGCACGACCAAAACGTCAACCGGCGGGCCCTGCTCACGCGACCGTCCGGCCCATCCGTCCTCATCGCTGAAGGCGGTGTGCGCTTCCCCGAGGTGGCGCAACAGGTGCAGCTGGACCTTCTCGCGAAGCTCCCCGGCCGCAAGGCCTGTGTCTGTTCGGCGGCGCCGGACGTCCTGCATGCCGCTGAGATGGCGCTGGCCTGTGCGGGCGTCAAGCAGATGATCGGCAAGCGCGGCCCGCCTGCGGGGACGTTGCGCTCTCTCAGCGCCCGTTCCGCGCGAACAGGGAGAGGAGCATCTGTGGCGCCTGGTTGGCGATGGCGAGGGCCTGAGAGGCGAGCTGGCGACGGATCTCCAGGGACTGAATCCGGGCGCTCTCGCGTGCGAGGTCCGCGTCAACGAGGCGGGAGACATTGTTCTGCATGTTCGCGACGAGGGCGGTGTTGAACCTGTCCTGTACGGCGATTGCTTTTGCCTTGGAGCCGAGCAGGGACATCTGGCTGCTGAGTTCGGTCAGGGCGTTATCAATAGCTGCGTCGGCAAGCTCTGCGCCTGCTGATGACAGGAGCTGTCCTGAGGCGTTGGAAATCCCTGACAGGGCGCCTGATCCCGCCACTGTCCAGTCCTGATCGGCCAGGGTGATGACGGCGGCCTCCCCCGACGGGCCGTTGGATCCGGCAAGTCCGTGCCCGAGCCAGGAGCGCGCCGTTCCTGCCGATGTGAGGCTGAGTACGCCCTGTCCTCGCGAGATGGCGGCGGTCTCGTAGGTGAACTCGCCTGAAGCCGTATCGTAGCGGGCGGTGACGCGTCCGCCCGTAGCGGTTCTGACGGCTTCAAGATAGTCCGCTACGGTCAGTGTCGCTGTGATGTCGACGGTTCCGATGAGGGCTCCATCGATCCGGAACTGGGTGTCATCAGCGGTCGTGACGCCCCCATTGCCGACGACATAGGCCGACAGACCGGGAATGACGCCGGTCGGGCTGAGCGTCACTTCACGCAGGAACACATCCTCCTGTCCGTTCGTGTCGCCGGCGACAAGATTTGTGGCGCCGCTGCGAAAGACGACGTAGCGCCCGTCGGGAGAAAAGCGGGCGAGATAACTGTCTCCACCGCTTGCCTGACCTCCAGCCGCTGTCGTCGACAGCCGGATCACCTGACCGGTTTTGAGATCCTTCATGAAGCTGTCTGTCAGCCCGTTTGTGTCCCCCGTAACAAGGTTTGACGCATTGCTGGCGAAGGTCACAAATCTGCCGTCGGGTGAGAAAGCAGCTGTGTTCACCTCGGTATCGCCGTTCTGCTGAACGCCGGCTGCGTTTGTCGAGGCGCGAACGATCGCACCTGTCAGCACATCCTTGATGAAGAGGTCGGTCGCACCGTTCGTGTCGCCGGGTACCAGATCGCTCGCAGTGCTGTGAAAAGCGACATATCTGCCGTCAGGCGAGAAGGACGCCTGCTCACTGCTTCCGCTGGCGAGCCCGCCTGAGGCATCTGCCGAAAGGCGGGTGATTGCGCCTGTCTGCAGGTTCTTCAGGAAAACATCGCTCGCCGCGTTGGTGTCGCCGGGTACGAGATCTGCCGCCAGGGATTCAAAGAGGACCGACTGGCCATCCGGCGACAGCTGCGGATAATAACTGTGCCCCGTGGCCTCATCGCCGGCTGAGGTCGTTGATAGGCGCGTTATGGCGCCTGTCTGAAGATCTTTGAGGAAAATGTCTGAGCGCCCATTCGTATCGCCGGTGACAAGATCGGTTGCGAAGGACTGAAAAACGATCAGCTGTCTGTCGTCCGCAGAGAAGGCGCCCTGGGCGCTTGCCCCGTTCGCCTGCCCGCCTGAAGCAGTGGTTGTTACCCGGCTGACGGCTCCGGACGCCAGGTCCCTGATGAAGACATCACTGACCCCGTTGGTGTCGCCGGACACCAGATTTCCCGCTGCGCTGCTGAACATCACATAGCGGCCATCATCGGACATGCTGACAATGCCGGTTGACGAGGCGCCTGTCTGCTGGCCGCCCGAGCCGTTCACTGAAATCCGGCTGATCGCTCCGGTTACGATATCTTTGAGGAAGGTATCGCGCACGCCGTTGGTGTCCGAGGGAACCAGATTGCTGGCTTCGCTGTGGAAGATGACAGACCGGCTGTCGGGCATGAAAACGGGTGTCACGCTGTCTCCGCCTGTGGCCTGCTGCCCGTTCGCATCAGTCGAGATCCGCATGGGGCCGCCCAGCTGGACGAGCGTGTTGGCTGTACGTATCTGCTGCAGGGACCCGGCGGACGCCTGATCAGACATCACCACATCGATGTCGGATCCGCCCGTGACCGACAGATTGGCGCCATTGAACTGCGAGGCTGCGAGTATCTGGTCGATCTGGGAGCGCAGGGCGTCATAACTGGCCTGAAGGGCGCCGCGCTGGCCGGGGGTCAGGTCATTGCTGCGCGCAGCGCCAGCGGCGGCTTTCATGCGCAGGAGTATGTCAGAGACAGCCGCCCCGGCCCCAAGGGTCACGTCGATGAGGGACTGGGCGCGCGCCATTCCGTCCTGGATGGACACAAAGGATGCGAGGCGCGAGGTCTGTCCCGAGGCGATGGCGTAGACAGCCCCGTTCTCGCGGGCGGAAGAGACGGCAAGGCCGGTAATGACCCGCATCTCGGCCTGTCGTGATTCCCTTTGACAGAAGGCGCAGGGCCTGGACAGCGCGTGCTGCTTCCTGGTTCCAGTTCACCCCTGACATAGCTACCCGACAGCACAGCGCTCCGGCTGACGGCCGTGAGGAGACGCTCGCCGCCGGTTCTCAAAAATTTACCTTAACAAAACCTGAAGTTGGGAGAGCGACGGGTGACGAACTATCGCCGTCCGGATACCCCTGCGACCGATGCTGACGTGTGCAGGCTGTCAACATCCCCCCAGGATTGAGGTGGTGACATCCCCAATTTCCCTCATTTTCTCAATCAGAGCTAACCATTCTGATGGGGGCGGCAATTGGAGAACGACGTGATGACCATCAGGCAGGTTGCTGACTAACTGAAGCTGGCTGACAGGACAGCCTATCGCCTCGTTGCCGAAGGCAAGATCACCGGATCCAAGGTCGGGGCCTCCTGGCGTTTCCGGAAGAGTGAGAGTGACCGCTGGATCATCGCCTGGGAGCGTGGCCATACGGGCGGGCCGCCCGCAGCACTGCCGGCTGACGACCGAACCCGGCGCGGGCGCAAGACAGCAGCAATCGCCAACCCCAGAGGGCGCGGGGGCCGCCGGGCCGCCCAACGCACGGTCCCCCAGGCCGTTCCCCGCGTCCGCACACGAGCAGAACAAATGTCGACACTTTTGACGGATTATGTTGCCAGTAACGTTTGACCCACCAGAACCAGGCGCTCCCCGGCCGGCGATCGCCCCGCAGGTACAGGAGATCCCTCCCATGAGCCGCCGCCGCCAGACCCGCAATCCGCTCGGGCTGATCCTGGGCTTCCTCGCCCTTTCCGGTCTCGCTGCCTGCGGGGGCGGCGGGGGCGGCGAGGCATTGGGCGGCGGGTCCGGCGTCGTCGTCGCCGTTCCCCTGCCGCAGATCGCAAGCTTCAGCGCCCAGCCCACAACCATCGCCCAGGGTCAAAGCGCCACCCTGTCGTGGTCGGTCAGCGGCGCGGCGAGCCTCAGCATCGACAACGGGGTGGGCGACGTCACGGGCGCCTCCAGCCGCTCTGTCAGCCCCGCGGCCACGACGACCTATGTGCTGACCGCCAGCAACGCCACCGGGTCGGTCACGGCCTCAGCCGCCGTTACCGTCAACCCCCAAGGCCCGCCCCCCACACAAAGCGCGCTTCAGGCCGCACGCACCTACAGCGCAAGCGTCGGCGGCCAGACCTTCCTCGTCATGCACAACGGTCAGATCATCGATGAGGCCTACGCCAACGGAGGCGCCGCCGACCGCGTGCAGCTGCTCGCCAGCGGCACCAAGGGCTTCACAGGGCTGATCGGCGCCATCGGCGCGGCGGACGGCCTGTACGCCCTCGATGAGCCCGTCTCCCAACGCGCCCTGCCGGAATGGAGCGCAGACGCCCGAAAGTCCCAGATCACCTTTCGCCACCTACTCACCATGACCAGCGGCCTGGAGGAGCTCAACGATCTCGCCGGCTGGCTCGACTACCTGCCGGCCCGCGCGATCAACCCACCCGGCGACGTCTTTGTCTACAGCGGTGATCCCAACATCTTCGGCCTTGCCCTGGAGCGGCGCCTCGGGGGCGAACGCGTCCTGGATTACTTCAACCGCAAGCTGTTCACGCCGCTCGACATGGCGTCGGTCCGCTGGGGCACTAACTTCGCGGACGGCCGGCCGCAACTGTCCGGCGGGGCCTACGCCACCGCACGGGACTGGGCGAAGTTCGGGGAATTCGTCCGCCGCACCCTCGACGGCTCCTGGACCGGCGCCGCGCTCCTGCCGCGCTCCGTCTTCGACCAGGTCCTGCAGGGCACGCGCGCCCATCCCGCCTACGGGTTTTACTGGTGGCTGAAGGAGCCGGTGCCAGCCGCGCTCGCCGCCACCATCGACGCCAACAACAAGAACCAGTTCACCCGCCAGATCAAACCCATCATCGACGAGCCGCTCGTCCCGGACGACTTCGTGATGCTCGCCGGCGCCTATGGGCAAAGGGTCTACGTCATACCGTCGCGCGGCCTGACCGTCGTTCGCAACGGCCCCGTCAACGAAAACCGTTTTGACGATCGGGAGTTACTCACCCGGCTCCTCGCGCCCCCCTGATCCGACGGCCGGGCGCCCCGACCCTACCTGCCGATGCAGAAACCGATACAAAGCCAAGGGTGGCAGCGCATCTCAGTCACGGACCGGACGCGCGGTCGGCCTATGCTCGCCTCAGCCCGCAGCGATCGGCTCCCCGAACATCAGCGCCCGGACGAAGCGGACGGGGGGCGATCCATGCGACAAGACCCCGTCATGATAGGTCTTGAGGTCAAAGCCTGAACCCTGTGTCATTTCGGCGTGGCGGCGCAGGGCGTGATGTTCCCCCCATCCGACAAAATAGGTCGACAGCTGGCCCGACGACAGCCGCGCACGCGTCCATTTGCCGGCAGCCTCGCGCTCTTCCTGGAAGGCTTCGCCCGTCATGAACGCCATGGCGCGCGCTTCGTCCCAGTTCTCAACATGCACACCCTGATCAAGTATGGCGTTGGTGACCGAACGCAGGCGCATCTTCAGGTTGGTCAGACGCCGGAGGGGATTGTCCGCGCCAAAGCCCATCTCGATCATCAGGTCCTCGGCATAGCAGGCCCAGCCTTCGACGAACGTGCCTGAGGACAGAACGGCGCGCGTCACGCTTGGATGCTTGTTGGAATGCCAGATCTGCAGGTAGTGTCCGGGCATCGCCTCGTGGATCGACAGCTCATAGAGCATGTGCGTGTTGTACTCTGACAGGAAGGAGCGTGCCTGCTCCTCACTCCAGTCTTCGGGGATGGGCGATATCGCATAAAAGGTCTCCAGATGCCGATCGAGCGGGCCAGGGCTGTCGCAGTAGGCGACCGAGACGCCCTGCTGGAATTTCGGCATGTCGATGATTTTCACGGGCGCATCCGGCGTCGTGATGAAATCCTTCAGGCGCACGAAGGCCGTCGCCTCTTCGGTCATGCGCTTCGCATCCGCGATCACGCGTTCGCGTGGCGGCCGGTCGCGCGCCGCCAGCGCCATGCCCGCCCGGATCGTCGCCAGCCTGTCAGCGCCCGGGCGGGCGTTGGTCAGACGGGCGGAGATATCGAACATCTCCTCGCGTATCGCGTCCGCGTCCGCGCGGGCCTTTGCCAGCAGCTCGGCGCGCGGCGTGGCTGAGTTGATCGAAAAGCGCAGCTGGTCCTCATACAGTGCGCCATATCGAAAATCGCCACGCGCGGCGGGAACCAGGGTTTCATCAATCCATGTCTGGTGGAGCTGAAGGGCGCTCCTTGCGCCCTCCGCAGCCCGTCTGAGACGCGCCTGGTCCGCCGGACCGAGTGCGCCGGCCTCGGCCAGTACGAAGCTGTCGATGATCGATGCGGCGCCTGCATTCTGCGCAGAATAGGTGCTGGCGTGGATCGGCGGCACGCGTTCGGGCGCCAGCTGTGCGCGCGTCGCCTCAAGAAGCGCCGGTATCTTTTCCATACGCGAGGCGGCGTTCGCCAGCCGCTCGGGCAGGGGCGCAAAATCGCGCGCCATCAGCGAATAGAGCGAGCCTCCGGTGAGGCTGGCGTAGCCCAGCGGGTCAAAGGCCCAGTCCTGCAACCGTTCGGCCCGGAAGGTTTCAGCCGCAAGGGCGTCGGCGAGCATGGCGGCGTCGACCTGATTGTCCCGGGACAGGGCGCTGCGGTCGAGGGCTGCAAGCTGTTGTCCGGTCGCAGCGACCTGGCTGGCGCGGGCCCGGCGGCCAGCCTCGCTGACATCGGGCAGGTCCCCGTCGAAGCGGTGATCGCCGAGCTGCGTGGCGTAGGCGGGCTGCGAGCGTGTCAGCTCATCCAGCCATGTTTTTGCTATCGCCTTAAAGGCTGCGTCGGCCTCGCCTGCTGGCGCAGACGTGACAGGACTGCAGGCGCTCAGGGCCAGCGCCGCCGTGCCTGCGCCAAGCGCTGCACGCCGTGTGAAAGAGCCCATCCTCATCTCCCTGCTATGCTCGCCTCAGGGTGGGCTCACCCGGCCTGTCCGGTCAAGCCGCCGGCCACGTGTTCAGGCCCGGGGCTCAGGCCCGTGCTGAGGACCGGGGTCAGTCGTTATCGTCGGGAATATTGAGGAGCGTCCCGCAGGCCTTGCAGTGAACGGCGTCGATCTCATGGCGTTGCAGGCCGCAGGCAGGGCAGGGGAAGCGCACCTTGGGCGGTCGCATAGCGACCTGGATCATGCGGAAAAACAGCGTCACGCCTCCCAGCATCGCGATGATCGAAATCATCCGGCCCCATGCGCCCGGCAGGGTGATGTCGCCATAACCCGTTGTGCTCAGAGAGGTGACCGTGAAGTAGAGCGAGTCCATGTAGGACTGAATCTGCGGCACCTGGGCGGCGAATGAGGTGTGGACCAGCGCCGTCATCATGAAGACGAAGACGAGCAGGTTGGCGACAGCCTTGATCGTTTCCTCATAGGGGGCCCATCGCCGGGGCGTAAAGCGCCACAGGGCCTGTCCGTGAACCAGCGAGAAGGCGCGCAGGATCCGCAGAAATCCGAGATTGGCCGCATATACAGGCACGATCAGGGAGGCCAGCACCGCAAGGTCAGCCCACACCAGCGGGCGCATCAGCCATTTGAGAACATGGCCATGACACCAGGCGCGGGCGGCGAGATCGACCAGCAGGATGGCCGCAATGATATAATCAACAATAAGGAAGGTCGCGCCCTTCTCGAGGAAGGGCGAGACCATGAAAAAGGCGATAAGCAGGGCGTCGAATACGAGCCAGGCCGCCTGAAACCGCAGCGCCTCACGGCTGTGGCCGTTGTAAAGACCCCGCAGCCGGACGCGCAGGCGTGTCACAGAGGCCTCAGTAAACGCGTGGCTTGGGTTTAATGTAGTCCACGTCCTGCGACATCGTGTAGGCGTGCACCGGGCGATAGTCGATCTTCACCTCGCCTGCGCCGTTTACCCATGCCAGCGTGTGTTTCATCCAGTTGACATCATCACGTTCGGCAAAGTCCTCGCGGGCATGTGCGCCGCGGCTTTCCTTGCGGTTCAGCGCCGAGTTGACGGTCGCCGCCGCCTGGACGATCAGGTTGTCAAACTCGAGGGTCTCGATCAGATCGGTATTCCAGATCATGCCGCGATCCTGAATGCCAATGTCGGCGACGCCGCCTGCGACCTCCGCGATCCGTCGCACGCCGGATTCAAGCGTCTCCCCGGTGCGGAACACCGCGCAGTCCTCCTGCATGGCCTTCTGCATGGCGGCGCGCAGTTTCGCTGTGGGCGTTGCGCCCCTGGCGTGCCTGAAGCGGTCAAAACGCGCCAGATGGTCCTCGCCCGCACCCTTCGGGAGGTCAGGCTGGCTTGCATTGGCTTCGAGCTTTTCCCCGCAGCGCAGGCCCGCGGCCCGGCCGAACACCACAAGGTCGATCAGAGAATTCGATCCGAGGCGATTGGCGCCATGAACGGACACGCAGGCCGCCTCCCCAACCGCCATCAGGCCGGGCACCACGGCGTCGGGGTCATCCCCGGCCTTGGTCAGCACCTCACCATGATAGTTCGTGGGGATCCCGCCCATATTGTAATGAACGGTCGGCAGCACGGGGATCGGCTCCCGGGTCACGTCGACGCCTGCAAAAACCCGGGCGCTTTCAGAAATGCCGGGCAGGCGCGCATGCAGGATTTTCGGATCAAGATGGTCAAGGTGAAGGTGAATATGGTCGCTGTGGGCGCCCACCCCGCGCCCTTCCCGGATTTCCATCGTCATGGCGCGGCTGACGACATCGCGTGAGGCGAGGTCCTTCACGGTTGGCGCATAGCGTTCCATGAAGCGTTCGCCCTTGGCGTTGGTGAGATAGCCGCCCTCCCCGCGGGCGCCCTCTGTGATCAGGCAGCCCGAGCCGTAGATGCCGGTCGGGTGGAACTGCACGAACTCCATATCCTGCAGCGGCAGCCCGGCGCGCAGCGCCATGCCGCCGCCATCTCCGGTGCATGTATGCGCTGAGGTCGCCGAGAAATAGGCGCGTCCGTATCCGCCCGTCGCCAGGATGACCCGCTGGGCGCGGAAGCGGTGGAGGCTTCCGTCATCGAGCTTGATCGCCGTAAAGCCACGGCAGGCGCCGTTCTCCATGATGAGGTCGAGCGCGAAGTACTCGATGAAGAAATCGACGGCGTATTTCAGCGACTGGCCATAGAGGGTGTGCAGCATGGCGTGACCTGTGCGGTCGGCCGCGGCGCAGGTCCGCTGGATCGGCGCTTCGCCATAATTCTTGGTCATGCCGCCGAAGGCGCGCTGGTAGATCTTTCCTTCCTCGGTGCGCGAGAAGGGTACGCCCCAGTGCTCAAGCTCGTAAACGGCCGCCGGCGCCGCCCGCACCATGTATTCAATCGCGTCCTGGTCGCCCAGCCAGTCGGCGCCTTTGACGGTGTCGTACATGTGCCAGCGCCAGTCATCCTCGCCCATATTGCCAAGCGAGGCGGAAATGCCGCCCTGAGCCGCCACGGTGTGCGAACGGGTCGGGAAGACCTTGGTCACGCAGGCCGTCTTCAGACCGGCCTGGGCGCAGCCGAGCGCCGCGCGAAGGCCCGAACCGCCTGCGCCGATTACGACCACGTCATAGGTATGGTCATTCCACGTATACGCCGTCATTGAACCCGTCCCGTTACAAGGGTGGAAGAGACGAAAACCTCAGCCGATCGCTATTCTGAGGACCGCATAGGCGGCCGTTGCGAACAGCGCGACACACACGAAAGTATTGAGCACAAGAAGGCTGATCCGGAGCCCGGGCTTTGCGATGTAGTCCTCGATCACGACCTGCATCCCAAGGCGCATGTGATAGAGCGCTGCGCTGACGGCCAGGACCACGACGAGGGCGTTGAGCGGGTCTGACAGATAGGCGAGGGCGCCGTCATAACCACCGCGCACCGCACCGATGAGGGTGATCAGAAACCACGGAACGAGCACGACAAGGGCGATGGCCGAAACGCGCTGCGTGATAAAATGGCCAACCCCGTGCCGGGCTGACCCCAGGCCACGGACCCTGCCAAGCGGGGTTCTGATCGATTGCTCGGGCCGGCTCATGAGGCGCCTCCTGACAGGTTCAGCGGATCTATGCCGGGAACCAGACCGGCCAGTGCAAAGACGCCGCACGCCAGGGCGGCGGCCAGCACGATCACGAGGCCGGCGGTGAAGCTTGCAAACTTCGGATGAAAGCCATTGCCGGCGTCCAGGAACAGATGACGTACGCCGTTCAGAAGGTGATAGCTCACAGACAGCGTAAATCCGAACAGGACGAGCTGACCCCAGATCGTTCCGATGAGGGCGGAGAGCGGTTCATAAAGATCAGGTCCGTAGGCCACGGCGAACAGCCATGCGACAATCAGGACGGCGCCGAGATAATTCGCAACACCCGTCATGCGATGCAGGATCGAGCCCGCCATCGTCAGATGCCATCTCCACACCTGCAGGTGCGGCGCCATTGGCCGCTTATCGGTCCATGAGGACATGGCCGGTTTCCTTCTTCATGCTCTGCGACAGGGCCCGCAGCGGACACTGGTATGAGACCGGGTTTTTACGCTGTCAACGCGGCCCGAAGCGCCACTTGGCCTTGGCGGCAAAGGGTTTATGAAAGCCTTCATGCAGGTGACGCTGATTGAGACGGGCAGGCCGCCGGCCGGGCTCGGCGGGATGTTTCCGGGCTATCCGGAGATGATCGCCTCCCTGCTTGGCGGGCCGGGTCCGGACCTGTCGTTTGCGCGCCTGGCCCTGATTGACGGCGAGGCCCTGCCTGACCCCGCAGACTGCGAGGCTAGTGTGATCACCGGCTCGGCCTTCGGGGTCTATGACGAGACATCCTGGATGGAGCCGCTGCGCAACTTCATCCGCGGCGCCTCTAGGGCCCGCTTCAGGGCCCGCGCGCCCATGGTTGGCGTCTGCTTTGGCCATCAGATCATCGCCGACGCCATGGGCGGCGAGGTGGCTCGCTCGCCGAAGGGCTGGGGCGTCGGCCGGCATGTCTATACGCTTGTGCGGCAGTCGGACTGGATGACACAGGCGGGTGCGCCACTCCGCCACTCCGCCAGTCCGCCTGTCCGCCAGTCATCAGGATCAGGTTATCCGGCCCCCGCAGAACGCCGTGACGCTGGCCGCCTCGCCTCACAGGGAACACGCTATCCTGGCCTGTCGTGACGCTCCGGTGATCAGCTTTCAGGCCCATCCGGAGTTCTCCGACGCATAGGCTGCAGCTCTGATCACGGCGCGGCGCGGCGCTCAGCTCAGCCCGCAGCTGGCTGATGCAGCTCTGGCCTCTCTTACCGACCCGCATGACAATGCGCTCGTCGCTTCCTGGATCGTCAACTTCCTCCGCTCACCTAGCGGCGTCTGATCAGTCTGGCGGAGGCGATCCAGCCGGCGAGCTGATAGAGGCCGGCAAAGATCAGCAGCGTGTCGAGCCACGCCTGGCGATCCCAGGCCGGCCAGACCGGTATCACCGCAAGCAGAGCGATGATCGCCGATCCCCCATCCAGCCAGCGGTCGCCGACGAGGTAACCGAAGCCTGTGCGCTGTCGCATGACCTGCCTGCGGGTGACGGGGAAGGCGCCGTCCTCAAGACGCGGCGGTCCGAAAACGTCCTGGAGCGTTTCATAGTCTGTTATGCCGGTCAGGTCGGCCAGCACATCGGCCGTCGCCCGCCCCTCGGCGACGGCGTCCCAGGATGCGCCCTGGCGGATCCACCTGATGACCACTGAGAACAGGATGGCGCAGGCGGCGACGAACTGGGGAAAATCGGCGGAGTACATCGCTTGTACTTAGGAACGCTTACCCCCTGTTGGGAATAGCCGCCCAGTAGTCGAATTCCAGAATGACGTCCGGATCGTAGCGACCCTCGCTGTCTTTCCACGGAAAATCACCGCACGGGCGGTTCTTTGTCGCCACAAGCCGGAGCCGGAGAGCGCCCAGTCCATCGCCCAGATCGGCCGTGTCGAGCACTTCAGACCAGGCAAACACCGTATCTCCGGCAAACAGCGGATTGACGTGGCTTCCGGCGTTGATCGCCAGGATCTCCGCCGCGTTGGCGAGGCCATTGAAGGCGATCGACCGCGCCAGTGAAATCACCACGCCGCCATAGATCAGCCGGCGGCCCCGGGCCGTCTGGCTCTGGGCGTGCTGGTTGAAGTGAACACGGGCGGTATTCTGATAGAGCCGGGTGGCGATCTGGTGCTCGGCCTCCTCGACGGTGAAAGCGTCGACATGGTCAATCTTCTCGCCGATCTCATAGTCTTCAAAGCCAAACGGGGATCCGGCCAGCACGAAGTCATATCCCGTCAGCTGATAGCTGCGGCGCGGAAGGGTGCGTGGATCAACCGCCAGAGGAAGGTCCGGGACGACGGGCGCCGGCGCGGGTCGCGCAGGGTCCTTCTTGTTGACCATGACCCAGCGCACATAGCTGAGCACCTCCTCGTCTTCCTGATTGTAGCCATGCGTGCGTACATAGACGACGCCCGTGCGGCCGCTGGAGTTTTCCTTGACGCCGATAACCTCAGAGACAGCCCGAAGCGTGTCGCCCGGATAGACCGGGGCGAGAAACCGCCCGTCCGCATAACCCAGGTTGGCCACGGCGTTGAGAGAAATGTCAGGCACCGTTTTGCCGAATACGACATGAAAAGCGAGCAGGGGGTCTAACGGAGCGCTCTCCAGTCCGATGTCCTGTGCAAAGCTGTCAGCCGAGTAAAGCGCAAACCGTGATCCGGTCAGTCCGGTATAGAGGGCGGCGTCCGCCTCGGTGAGCGTACGGGGCGTGGCGTGCACGAGTTCATCGCCGGGCGTGAAGTCCTCGAAGAAATTTCCCGGATCAGATTTGAGCGTCATTGCGCCTTCTCCCGTTCAGCAATCGCCTCGGCCACCGCAACGACGCGCCTGGCTTCAGTCAGGTGCAGAAGTTCCGTCATCCGGCCATTGACCTTGAGCACGCCCTTGCCGGCGTTGGCCGGGTCTGCGAAGGCGGCGATGACATCCTTTGCCTGCGCGACAGCCTCGGCGGGCGGGGCAAAGACGCTGTTGCAGGGCTCGACCTGGCTGGGATGGATGAGCGTCTTGCCATCAAAGCCGAACGCGCGCGCCTGACGCGCCTCGGCGAGAAAGCCTTCCGGATCGGCGATGTCATTATAGACGCCGTCGAAGACCAGGAGATCAAAGGCGCGGGCTGCTGCGATCGCAAGGGTGTAACAGGCGGCGAGGTTCTCGCGTCCTTTCATCGGCTCGGCCCGGAAGTCCTTGAGGAGATCGTTTGATCCCATCACGAACCCGCTGAGCTGCGTCATGCCTGCGCGCGCTGCGATGTCGCGGATGTTGAGGATCGCCTGCGGCGTCTCGATCATCACCCACAGGGCGCAGTCAGCCATTGCGTGATCGCCGTAGAGCGCCGCCTCGATCCTGTCGATATCCTGAGCGCTGTTGACCTTGGGAACCAGGATGGCGTCCGGCTTTGCGGCGACGGCTGCTGCAAGATCATCGGAACCCCACAGGGTGTCCATGCCGTTGATCCGGATGATCAGCTCACGCGGACCATAGCCACCGTTCCTGACCGCCTCGCATACACGCCTGCGCGCCTCCGGCTTGGCCTCCGGGGCGACGGCGTCCTCAAGATCCAGGATCAGACAGTCGGCCGGCAGGCTTCGGGCCTTTTCAAGGGCCCGTTCATTTGCTCCGGGCATATAAAGAACAGACCGGCGCGGACGGATGGCGGACATGGCGGCGGACCTTCCTGGCTCTTGGACCGAAGCGTAATGACACAGGGTGATGACGGAGCGCCGGTTCAAGATCAAGATGACGGAACGCCCCGTCAGCGCCGCCGGCGCCGTCATACTGTGAAGGACAGAGTATGCCCCTCGTTCTCGTGATGTCATCCTATGTGGCCGGCTCACGGGTTGGCGGAGGCATAGCGCCCTATGTTCTTGCGCCGCTCAAGGTGGATCCTGTCCACGTGCCGACAACACTCTTTGGTCGCCATCCCGGCTGGGGCAGGCCCGGCGGCGAGGCTGTCGCAGTCGCAACGATGGAAGAGATGCTTGAGGCGATCAGGGCCAATGGCCTGTTCGCCATGACGGACGCCATTCTTACGGGCTATTTCGTCACGCCCGGCCAGGTCGAGGCGGCGGCCCGCGCCATTGACGCCGTGCGCGCTGCACGCGGGCCGGCCGCAGCGCCTCTGGTGATCGTCGATCCGGTCATCGGAGATACAGGATCAGGGATGTTCGTATCCAGGGACACGGCGCGCGCCCAGGCCGATTATCTTCTGCCGCGTGCGGGTCTCATCGCCTGCAATCACTGGGAGTTTTCCTGGCTGACCGACCTGTCCGGCGATACCGGCCCTGATATCCGGCCCGACATCCGTCATGTAGCCGACCGGGCCCTGGCCTCCGGCCGAAACTGGCTGGTGAGTTCTCTCACCCACGGCGCCCAGATGGCCAATCTCCTTGTCTGGGACGGGGCCGCGCATGGCGCTGCGCACGATCGGCTCGAAGGGCCCACTCCAAAAGGCGCGGGTGATCTCTTTCACCTTGCCTTTCTGGGGGCGTGCATGACCGGGGCGGGTCCGCGGCAGGCCCTTCACAGGGCGGTGGGGGCCGTCACCGGCGTCCTGCAGCGCGCCGCAGCCTGGGGAGCGGCCGAGCTGCCGCTGGCGGCCTGCCATGATCTTCTGGCGCGTTCGGAGGAAGGCGGCGCCCGCATCGATCTTTAGAGCGCGCGGGCGTGGGCGCCTGCGGTCCGCGCCCGGTGGCTTGACCTTGGCGCGGTCAGAGCGGATGTGTCCGTGCATGACGATCAGCGGCTATACAGCTCAGGGCTTCAGCGCCGTTCGCAGCGCCTTTGAGACGAATTTCCGGGAGGGCCGCGAACACGGCGCCAGCTTTGCCGTGTGGCTGGGCGATGAGCTTATTGTGGACCTGCGCGGAGGGTTTTCTGATCGTGAGGGCCTGCATGACTGGACGGCGCGCACGCTCTGTCCGGTCTATTCCGCCACCAAGCCGGTCGCCGCACTGATCCTCGCCCGGCTGGTCGCCGAGGGCGCTCTCAGTTTTGATGCGCCCGTCGCCAGCTACTGGCCCGAGTTCGCAAGCCAGGGCAAAGGAGCCGTCACTGTGGCACAGGCGCTGTCGCATCAGGCCGGCCTTCCGGGGTTCGCCGATCCGATTGATCCCCGGCTCTGGCTGGATGCGCCCCGTCTGGCCGCCGAGCTGGCGAGACTTGCGCCGATGTGGCCACCGGGCGAGGGGTCGGGCTATCATCCGCTGACCTGGGGCTATATCGCCAGCGAGCTCGTTCGCCGCGTTTCGCCGCGCTCAATCGGGACGATACTGCGCGAGGAGGTCTGCGCGCCGCTTGATCTAGATTTCTGGATCGGACTTCCGCAGGCCGAACATGCGCGTGTCGCGGATATGATCAAGCCGCGGACCCCCGCTGAGTTCCCGCACAGCAATCGGGAAACCCGGGCTGCGTTTCTGAATCCCTGGGCGGCTGCGCCACGCGGTTCGGCTGAATGGCGCAGCGCCGAGATACCGTCCGCTAACGGGCATGGTACGGCCCCGGCCCTTGCGCGGCTCTATTCGGCCTATGCTCAGAAAGGCCGTATCGGCGAGCTGCGCGTTATTCCGCCGACGGTCTGGGAGGACCTCACGCGTGAGCGCGTTCAGGGCGAGGATCGCGTCCTGCCCGGACGCGTCGCCTTCGGCGCTGGCGTCATGCGCAATCTCGGGCTGATCTACGGGCCCAATCCGGCGACCCTGTGTCATTCAGGGTGGGGTGGGGCGGGCGCGTTCGGCGATCCCGATTCTGGCCTTTCGGGGGCCTACATCATGAACCGGCAGGGGACCCATCTTCTGAACGATGAGCGCCGTTCCGCCCTCATCGCGGCGCTTTACAGCTGTCTTTAAGGCGCTGGCGGGACAGGTTCGGTCCTGCGAGGCGCGTGCGTCAGCCAGCAAGCCGTGAGTGGAGTGAGGCGAGCTTGGCCATCACGGCGGACCCGGCCGCCCCGCCATCGCCTGAGACATTCTTCTCATGAAGCGCACGTAGCGCGGCGATGTGCGCGCGCGCGAGCAGGAGCATGTTTGCATCCAGGGGATCAGCGCCCCGGCGGAGCCTTTCGATCAGCTCGCGGGCGATGCGGCCCATCAGTGGATAGCCAAGGACGCCCGCAAGCCCGGCCATATCGTGAAGCGGGGTGTAGACGGCTTCGAGCTTCAGGGCGCCAGGCGCCGCCTCCGCCAGGCTCGTCTCCAGACGCTCAAGATCAGACCCGGACTGCTCGCGCCAGTCCTGCCGGGCGCTCGCCCATTCGGGCGAGGCAGTGATGTCCTCTGGCGTGTGCATCGCCTTTTAATCCTCGCGCCCCCACGCCCTCTGGCGCAGCTATGCGGGTTAAGCACGGTCAGGGTTTCTCCGATCTTATCCCGTAAGGCCGGATTTGAGCGTTGGGGCGAAAATATGATCGCTTTTCGCCCGCCCGACGAATGTGCAGGCCATCTCTCGCTCTGTGCGATTATCGGCCAGAAGTGTTAACACGCCTCTTCCCGAATTGACCCTTCCCAGCGGATTTGAAAGGGTTTTCTGGTTAACATCTCAGGATATTCGCGGCGCCGGGCTTGCGACTGCAGATATGAATTCGCGTCTGCGGATTCGCACGAGAACCTCACAGCCCCGCACGGCTTAGTTGCGGGGCTGCTTTTCTCGCCTTCACTGCGCGTCTGAACTGCGCCCTCAGGTTTTGAGGCCAGCATCCGGCTGTCGCGCCCGGCCCGAAAGGGTGAACAGAATAACGCCGGTCCAGATCAGACCGAAGGTAAGGGCGTGCGCCATGGTAAACGCCTCGCCCAGGGCGATACCTATGGCAAGCTGCACGCTTGGGGCGATGAACTGCAGTATTCCGATGGTGGACAATCTGAGGCGGCGCGCCCCGATGGCGAACAGGATGAGCGGCGCGGCGGTCAGCGGCCCGGCCAGGAGAAGCAGGCTCACAAGGCCCGGATCGCCTTTGCCGAAGGCTGCAACACCTGGCGGCAGAAAGAAGGTGAGAAAGATAAGCGCGGCTGGGGCCAGCAGCAGCGATTCCACACCGAAGCCTATGCGGCTGTCGACCGCTGTCGTCTTGCGTATGGCGCCGTAGACAGCGAACGAAACCGCCAGAGACAGAGAGACCCAGGGAAACTGGCCGACCACCAGCGCCTGGTTGGCGACGCCCAGGCCGGCGATGAGGACCGCCAGCAGCTGCAGCGGCCGGAAGCGTTCGCCAAAGAAGAGGGCGGCGAACAGAAAGACGATGAGAGGGTTGATATAGTAGCCAAGGCTCCCCTCAAGGACACGGTGATTGGTCACCGCCCAGATATAGATCCCCCAGTTTGCAGCTATGGCTATGCTTGAGGCAAACAGCGTGAAGAGCAGGCGCGGCTGGCCAAAGACATGCGCAAAGGCTGCAGCCTTGCCCGCCGCAAGCGCCAGGACAATGGCGGTGGGGGCTGACCAGATGATCCTGTGGGCGAGTATGACCAGGGGCGGAAGATCGCCCAGAAACTGGAAATACAGCGGCAGAAATCCCCACATGCCATAGGCCGTCATGGCGGCGAGCAGTCCGCTGCGATGATCATCTGTCCTGGCCATTCGTGCTGGATAGACCTTTTTGCGCCCGGGCGTAACCGGCGACCGCCGGCCAATACCGGCACTGGCTCCCCCCAGGCCGGCTCCGCGTCCTCAGCTCCCGCTGCGCAGGCGGCCGCGCCTGGCGAGCAGTTCGGCGCACTGAACGGCCAGCATGGGCGCTCCGTTGCGAAGATCGTCGGCTACGATCCACAGGGCGAGCCCGTTCTCAACGGTCGTATCCTCGCGCACACGGCAGACATAGGTCGCCCATTCGCCGACCGCGCCGATCGGGGTCTCATAACCGTCTTCTTCCTCGCGCCGCTCGATCAGGAGAAGACCCGGCGCCTCGCGCAGTATGGCCCGCGCCTGGTCTGCAGGCAGGGGCTGGGCCATCTCGATATGAACGGCTTCACCCACGCTTACGAAGGTCGGCACCCGCACGCAGGTGGCGACCACCTGGATGTCGTCACCCATGATCTTGCGTGTTTCAGCCGCCAGGCGCCATTCTTCTTCGGTGAAGCCATCATCCATGACCTCGTCGACCGACGGGATCACGTTAAAGGCGATCTGACGCGGAAACTCCTTCGGTTCAGGCGCCTGGTTGACATACATCCCCTTCGTCTGTGTCCACAGCTCATCGATGGCGCGCTGGCCCTGCGAGGCGACTGACTGGTAGGTTGCGACAACGACGCGGGCGACGCCGGCGGCTGCATTAAGCGGATGCAGCACGCGGACCAGCTGGGCGGTGACCCCGTCGGGCACAGCGATGATGTTACGGCGCGCATAGCCTTCGATGGCGTGTGCGTTGACCTCGGGAACCATCAGCGGCACCTGTGGGTCCATGCGGAAGGCGCGCGAGGTGTCGATCACGATGCATCCGGCTGCGGCGATCATTGCGCCATAGCGCCGCGCCGGCGCATCCCCGGTCGCCATGATGCAGATATCTGCAGACGAAAAATCAAAGGCGTCGGCATCCCTGCCTTTGAGGGTTGCATCCCCGTAGCTCACCTCCGCCCCCAGCATCTTGCGCGAGACAAGGGCCGTCACGTCGCTGACGGGAAAGCCGCGTTCGGCCATAATGCTGAGGATTTCACGGCCAACCATGCCGCTTGCGCCCAGAACTGCTATTTTAGGCGCCATTGGAAAGTCTCCCTGCCGGCTTATCGCCGCTCGCATGCCGTCTGAAGTCTGCGGCCACTTCGCCGCACCTCCCCCCCTCTTTGCCGCGTGATAGCCTGCCGGCGCAGCGTCCGGGAGGGCGCCTGAAGCGTCTAATCAGCCGGAGGCCCCGGCGCCAAGCCCCGGCCGCCGGATCATGCGGGCGCGCCTGTTGCCTGCAGGGAAGCAGATGTCTGAGACGGCCGCTCTGATCCGGCGCTATGTGGAGCGCTACAACGCCAGCGACGTTGATGGCATGCTCGACTGCTGCTCGGAGGATGTGGTCTTTGAGACGGTCAGCAATCCGGGCGGGGCTATGAGGTTCTCCGGCAAGGCGGAGATGCGTGAGGTCATCGCCGCCACGACGCTGGCTTTCAGCCAGCGCCGGCAGGAGATCACCGCTATTCTTGTGGACGGCGAGAGGGCCGCCGCCGAGACTGTTTTTTCAGGGGTTGCTGCAGCTGACCTTGGCGGCGGCGTCCAGGCTGGCGAGCATGTCGTCATCCGTGGCGCAACGCTCTTCGAAAGCCGCGGGGGACGGCTCTGCCGCATCTGCGATTACAGCTGATCCCTCTCAGCGTCCTTTTTTCAGCCCGAAATCCGGATAGACTGCCGCCGTGCGTGAGCCTCAGGAGTGCGACATGAAACGGTGGCTGGGCGTGGCGGGGCTTGCGGCGGCCGCGTGCATGGGCCTCTCCGGCTGCGCGACAGCCCCGGATCGCGCGGACGCCTCCGCGCTTACCTGGCGAGAGGTAACGGAGGTCCCCGGTCGCTTCGCCGTCTTTGTCAGCCAGCCGGCTGAGCGCGGCGAGGACGGGCGTGTCACTTTCCGGATGGTTTTTGTCTACAGGCCGGGGGAGGTCATGTTCGGGGGCCGGGACGTCGCCTGGCAGGAATACAGCGCCATGACGATAGACTGCGCGGCCAGACAGGTCCGTCCCGGCCCGCGCACGCGCTATGGCGCCGACGGGACGGCGCTCGGCGCGGATGACGATACACGCTTTGCCGATATTCTGGCCGGCGCCTCCGTCTCCTTCGCTGCTGATCTCACATGCGGGACAGGCGGACAGTCCGCCGGTCGTATCCTCCCTGATGGTCCCGGATGGATGGCTGAAGCGCGCAGTGGCATCGCCGCACCCGCCCCGTCACGCTGACCAGCGCCGATCCGGCCGCGCATGGCGATGTCATCGCCCTTCCGGTCATAAACCGGACACGGTCCGCTTTGCAGCTGTCTCCGTCGGCCTCAGCATGAGGCTTACAGGTGTTTCAGGATCGCATCCGCCATCTGGCGTGTGGTCATCGCGCCGCCCAGATCCGCCGTGCGCGCGCCGCCCTCAAGGGCTCTGTCCACGGCTGCGAATATGCGGTCGGCCAGGTCCGGCCGCCCGAGGCTCCAGCGCATGACCATCTCAAGCGACAGGATGGCGGCGATCGGATTGGCAAGGCCCCTGCCGGCAATATCAGGGGCCGATCCATGCACGGGCTCGTAGAGGCCCGGCGTTCCCGGCTCGCCGAGGGAGGCTGAGGGCAGCATGCCGATCGATCCGGTCAGCATCGCGGCCTCATCCGACAGGATATCGCCGAACAGGTTGTCTGCGAGAAGGACGTTGATGTCTTTGGGGGCTCTCACCAGGTGCATGGCGGCGGCGTCCGCAAGCATATGGTCAAGCCTGACGTCCGGGAACTGCTCGGCGTGCAGGCGCGTCACTTCCTCCCGCCACAGGAGGCCTGAGTCCATCACATTGGACTTCTCGCACGACAGGACGCCTGCAAAGCGCGATGTCCGCGGCCGGCCGCGCGCCAGTTCAAAAGCCCGCGCGGCCACGCGCCGGATCTCACCGGTGGTATAGCTCTGGGTGTCAACGCCGCGGCGCTGCCCGTCCGGAAGGCGCTCGATCATCTTGGGCTGACCGAAATACACGCCCGAGGTGAGCTCCCGGACAATCATGATATCCAGTCCCTCAACCCTCTCCGGCTTCAGCGCCGAGGCGCCGGCAAGGGCGGGAAAGCAGAAAGCCGGTCTGAGGTTAGCGTAGACGTCCAGCTCCTTGCGGATGCGCAGGAGCGCGGCCTCGGGACGTTTCTCGCGAGGGACGTTGTCCCATGCCGGTCCGCCAACCGCCCCCATCAGGATGGCGTCCGCCTGACGGGCGCGGGCCATCACCTCCTCTGTCAGCGGCGTCCCGTACCTGTCATACGAGGCGCCGCCAAAAAGGGCGGTCTCGATCGCAAGGTCAGGAGCCAGGTGAGCAGCGACGCGGCGCGCTTCCTCGGTCACTTCCGGACCGATCCCGTCGCCAGGAAGAAGCAGAAGGGTCTGAGGTTTAGCTGTCATGCGCTGGGCGGCTCATCTGTGAGTGAGAGCCGCGTCTTAGCTGCAAATCCCTGCCGGGCAAAGCGCCAAACAGGGTCAGACCGACGCCCGCCTCCAGGCCGGTTGTTCCGTGTGGGAGGCCTGTCGCCGACCGCCCATGGCGGTGCTGTGTCGTGGTGATCCATGTCGATGATCACGCTCGTCCGGGGGTGATCGAAATCTGCGCCCGGCGGCTGCGCCGTGACGTGTCCAGGGCCATCAGAAACGGGCAAGACCCTGGCCCGCCCCTCCTTCGACAGGGCTGCGGGCGGCCCGGCTCAGCGCCTGGTCAGCGCGTTCGTCTCAGCCAGGCGGCTGTGGCGAGGCTGCGCCGGCGAGATCATTGCGCCGCGCGAGCTGCCGGCGCTTCTGGACCCGACTGGCATGCGGGTGAGGGGCGATATACCGGCTGTTTCCGGGGCGCGAAACCGGAGAAAAGTGCGCCAATTTCGAAATGAGAGACGCGGCCGGAATGTCGGAAAGCGGCGGTCAGCGGAAACCCAGCGTCTGCTGACGAGCAAGGAAGGGCTTAGGGCTGTTGTTGGCGCATCGCGACACACCTACGGATACGCCACATCCGGGCATAAGTCAGGCGACTGGCGCTGCTAGGGCCATGTTCTTGGTCGACCAGACCGCAATACCTACACCGAAAAAGTCGCGATCGTTGCTCCAAATGGCGGCGTCGAGCGCGAGCGCGGCGGCGACGACCGGCCAGTCTGATTGCGCCCGCACATGAAGCCGAGCGCGCGCCGCGTCTTCGAGGTTGGCATAGGCTGCGGCTTCAAGAGGCTGGATAGCGTGCAGCACCTCGCTGAGCAGACGGCGTGCGTCATCTGTCTGGAAGCCGATTTTGGCTTCTAAGACGTGGGCCGCTTCTTCCGCCTGGGCTATCGGCGCAGCGAAAACAATGCCGCGCGTAACAGCGTCGCGAACAACGCGTCTGGTGTGTTTGCCGGCGACCGTCGAAACCAGAATGTTGGCGTCAACGATGATCACCTGCGGCGCTTCTTCTTCGCGACGCTGCTCTTGGCCGGTTTGCCCTCGGTCCAGGGATCTTCAAAAGGCGCGTCGTCTTCAATGCCCAAGGCCTTTAAGCGTCCCGAAACGTCAATGCCGGCGCGCTCGAGCTTTTTCCGGGTTGCCTGCGCATCCGCCGCCAATGCGTCCCAATCGATCGGCAAGTCCGGGTCGCGATGCGCAGGCGTATAATACCCAACGATCTTGTCGTGGCTTGTTACCACGACGGCGGTTTGCGCATCGCGCGCGATCGTAGTGAAATTCGCGCGAAACTCTTTGACGCCCATCCGTACAGTCATACGTCACCCTTCACAGCATATGTACACAATTGTGCGCACAAGTGCAAGGCGCTTCTCACCAAGTTGCAGCTCAGCGCAGACCGCCGACGACCTCAGTCTTTGCGTGCGTTCAAAATTTCCTGCGTCGCCATTTCGGCGACTTTCTGAAGTGGGTCATCCTATGACCTGACCGAGGAGTGGCTGGCTGGCAGTCGGTCGGTTCATTGTCCATGTTGTCGCGATCGCTGGATTGCATGCCTTTGGGGTGATCAAGACATTCGTGATCATGCTTCACCCGGAGCTGAAACTATCCGAACTACCCGAACTACCCGATCACCGATCTGCCAAGGAGACGGCGAAAGAAAGAGCCTCCGACCGGGCTTGGGTCATAGGCGCCTCGACGTTTACGATGGGCGCGGCCGAAATGCCGGAGCACCCTGGACTCATTGGGGGAGGTCAGCGACCAATGCCGCTTGTTCCAGCTATCCTCCTTATGGTCTTGGGTGCTGCCATTTTGATCTTTGCGCATGTGCGCTTCGGGAGCGACAGGGCTGCGGGCGGCCGAACGTTGCGGGCGCCGAAGCTGAACGGATGCAATTCAATCGGTAATTGGCGTCTCGAAAGACATGATTGCGCGCTGAGTGCAGCTTAGCCGCCCATCGCAGAAGGGGATTGATGCAGGTATGACGGCCCAGGAACCTCGTTCTTGAAGAGATCAACTGGAACAGAGGTTGCGGCTTCGACGCAGCACAGCAACCGGCGGCTGCGGGACGTTCAGCTGATTCCGATTTCAAACTGAGCCCTACCAGGAGCGGCGAGCAGATATGACGGCAAGGATGCCGCCAGACCGGTCAACATGCGGTCTCGCCGTACACATCGTCGTCCTGCTGAACGACCAGGGGGCCTCGCCCTATCGCAATCCTTCCTGTAATCGCCGTATACGGATGTTATACACGCTTTTTCAGTTGGGAATTCCCTGTAACTGCGGATGTTCCAGATCAGATCGCTCCGCGATCTGTCAGCATCGAAGGTGCAAGGGGTGTGACACCCCTAACCTTGAACGCCTTTCAGCAACGAACTGTAGAAGGCCCGGTGCTCAGTCGGACCAGAGCTGATCAAAGGGCATGGCGAACAGCCGGTCACCGACCTGCTGAATCCGGTCTCCATCGTGCAAGACAATGCCCGCGCTAAAGGCCCTCCCCGTTGCCGCCTGCAATGCCTGCAGACCACGAAAGTCGTCCGGTTTGACGCTTGCAGTCGCCTTGACTTCTAAACCGACAATAGCGCCCGGTTGTTCCAGAACAAGATCGACTTCGTCCTTGTCGTGATCACGAAAGTGACTCACGTACAAACGGTCGTCATGCTGTGCAGCCATTTTCGCGAGCTCTGAAAACACGAAACCTTCGAGCAGGGCGCCGAGGCGCTGTCGGTCACCGGCGACCAACCGCGCATCGGTTCGGCTGAGCGCCGCAAGCAAGCCCGTGTCTAGAAAATGCAGTTTCGGTGTTTTCACGAGGCGCTTCAGGTCGTTGCGATGCCACGCACTTACTCTCTGGATCACGAACATCTGTTCAAGCAGCGACAGCCAGCGATCAACAGTCTTGGCATCGACACTCAGCGTGCGGGCCAGCGCCGCCAGATTGACCGTCTGTCCGGCGGCCGCCGCCGCCAACCCAGGCAACCGGGAGAGTTCCGCAGTCTTCGACACATCCGCAAGGTCGGCGGCATCACGGGTCGCAAGCGATTCTGCATAGGCATTCAACCAGGCCTCCCGGCGGAGAGGATCCGGTCTCGCGAGCGCTTCTGGAAAACCGCCCGCGAGCACGCGTGCTATAAGGTCCGTCGTCCGGCCAGTTGTCTTCAATCGGGGAAAATCGGCGCTGAAGGCCCGCTCGAGGAAGCGCGACGGCCGGCGCCGCTCGATCTCGGCCTGGCTGAGTGGCAAAAGCTGCACGGTCTCGACTCGTCCCGCGAGCGAATCCGGGGAGAGTGAGCTCCGGAAGAGATCAACCGAACCAGTGATCAGGACCGTCCCGGTCGGAGATCCTCGTCCACCGATTTCTTCAGCGCCAGGATAAGCCGGGGTGCGCGCTGAATCTCGTCGATCACAGCGCGGTCGAGATCGCGAACAAACCCATCCGGATCCTCGATCGCGAACTGGCGGGATTGATCATCATCCAGTGTCACAAAGGCGAGCCCGCGATCGGCAGCGATCTGCCGGGCAAGCGTTGTCTTGCCGGACTGGCGCGGTCCGACCAAGGCAACAATACGGGTATCCTCCATTGCGGTACGCACCCGCGTGCCGGCATGGCGGTCGAAAGGACGAACCAAGGACGGTTTGGGCATGCGAGACTTTTCGGAATCAAGGATCTGAATTTCCGGAGCGCTTGCCTCAATATTCAGGAATAGAACAGTCAAAAATCCGGAATGATCCTGGCGGGCGCCGGAAGCCAGGCTATCCCGGCCGAAAGGCGCGTTTCTGAGCGCGCACTTCGTCCGGGGTGCTGGCTTCAATCCATTGGCCGTGCAGGCATCCGCCATTGTAGGCGGCGAGGTAAGCCACATAGATTGGGGGTCGCGCGGGGCATTTGCATGCAGAACCCTCCCGGGCTGGCAGCCCTGAAGGTGATGCATTTGCTCATCGCCGCGGCAGGCGGGCGTATGGGCGAAGATGTCGAGCATCGCACCCGTCTGCCCCCCCTCTTCGCAGAGCTTCAGGTGGCTGTTCTGATCCCGGACGACACTGAGAAAAACCGCTCGACCATTGGTGGACTGCCGGACACAGCCGAAATCGATCCTGGGAGCCGACACAGATAACCGAGGCCTCGAGATTCACTGCCTCGCCGGCGCGTGGGATCGTCCGCCTGAGTTGTCGGCTGGTAAAAACCTAGGGCGCCCGCCGCCCGGCGGCTGCAGCGTCAAGTCGGCTCAGGGCCTCTCTGGCGTCTGCTGAGCCGGCCTCGGCGGCGCGTTCATACCAGGCCCGCGCCTTCTTGCGGTCCGCCATGTAGGCGTCAGCCTCATACATCCCGGCTACCGCCATCATGGCCTCAAGATTGCCGCGGCGCGCGGCCCGCTCCATCATCATGAGGCCTGAGTTCGGCTGCAGCTTGTAGCCGTCTTTGCCATAGGCCTTGCGCTCGCCAACCCAGACCAGCGCTTCGGGAAGGCCGAGGTCGGCGGCCTCTTCCATATCTTCGAAGCCGCCCTGCTGCAGCATGAAGTCATGGCTGTCGATCCTCTGCCGTGCGCGGTGATGGAGCGCAAAGGCGTTACCTGTGTCCGCCAGCTCATTGAGCATCACCGTGTCGCTGGCCGCCAGGGCCGCATCGAATGCTGGTTTCTGCAGCTGCAGCCGCTCCGCATCCTGCCGGTCGAGCGCGGTTTCCGCCGAGGCGATAACGTCGCTGGCCGCCGCCGGCGCTGTCGGGGCAGGCCCCTCAATGGCCTCGCTGCAGGCCAGGAGCGCGAACCCCGCCAGGATGGCCGTACCTGTCCGGATCATCATAGCCATGGCTGTGAAAGCTTGCGCTTCTCCTCAAAGGCGCTGATCTCTGCTGCACGCGTCAGGGTCTCGCCGATCTCGTCCAGGCCCGCCATGAGGCTCGCCTTGCGACCCGGGTCGATGTCAAACGTGAAAGACCCGCCATCCGGGGCGGTCAGCGTCTGGGCGCCAAGGTCGATTGTGAACACCCGGTTGCCACCGCCAGCCTGGGCCATCAGCCCATCCACGATCTCGCGCGGCAGAACGATGGGAAGCAGCCCGTTCTTGAAACAGTTATTGTAGAAGATATCCGCAAAACTCGGCGCAATAACCACGCTGAGGCCCTGATCCAGCAGCGCCCAGGGCGCATGTTCGCGCGAGGAGCCGCAGCCAAAATTTTCCTTGGCGATCAGGATCGCGGCGCTGGCGTAGGCGGGCCTGTTAAGAACGAAATCGGGGTCGGGTGAGCCATCGGGCCGCGTCTTAAGTTCATAGAAAAGTCCCTTCGCCAGTCCCTCGCGGGAGACCGTCTTGAGGAACTGTTTGGGGATGATCATGTCGGTGTCGATATTGGCGATCGGCAGCGGGGCTGCGGTTCCGGTGAGCTGTGTGAACGGTTTCATGACGGCTCTTTCGCACGGATGGTCTGAAGGAGGGAATAGTCCCGCAGGCTGATCATGGCGGATCATCCCCGGAGGAGGCGTCTGGGGCGATCACGAGGGTCGGCGTACACAGACCGCCAGCCGGTACGCTGAAAACGCGGGTTCCGGCCCTCCGTCCCGGACGGATCGGGCCGGGGCTGAGCCGGGCGGCCGTAAGGCGGCTGTGCGCCGCCTCCAGATCATGGGTCCGCCAGGCCAGTCCCCACAGCCTGTCAGGCTGATCGCCCGGCCCCTCCGACAGCCTGTGGGCGAGCTCGATCGTGAGCCCGCCGGTGCGGAAGAAAAGCAGGCGCATGTCCCAGTCCGGACGGCTGCGGTCAAGCGCAAGACGAAGACCCAGGCGCGCCCCATAGAGGGCCGCCGCCTGCTCAGGCCGGCGGGTAGCGATGACAACATGATCAAGGGCGCTGACCGCTCCGGTCCGCCCGGTTCCGACCGTGAGGGGGTCGTCCGCATGGCGCTGCATAAGAAACAGTCGCACCCCCTGGCTGGCCTCCGCCCCGAGGCGGAAGCGCGACCACTGGCGCGCCCGGCCCGAGGTAAGATCGATGCTGGAGCCAGGCGCGATGTCGTCCGGCTGCATCGCGCGGCGTGCAAGCAGCCTGTGATCATCGCTGAGACTGTCGGAGGCGAAGATAAGCGATGCGAGGCCCTCGCCCTGTGACCCGATGATGGCGCGCAGGCGGTGGGCGAGGGGCCCCTCGCCATGCGGCGACATGATTTCAAGGGCGGTATTGTCAAGCTGGAAGATCACGCCTGAAGCCCCGGCGGGATCATTCGAGCGCCAGTCCGGATCGCGTCCGAGAAGGGCCGTGTAGGCCTGTTCGCACGCCTCCGGGGCGTTCGCGACAATCAGAACATGGTCGAGGCCGGTGATCATGTGCGCCTGTGGTCCCTAGCGGCGCAGAGAGGCAAGCGTGCGTTTCTGTCGTCCATCGGCTGTAAAATTCTCATCGCTCAGCCAGTCTGTGAGAGCTGCGTTGATGGCTGGCCACTCACGGTCGATGACAGAATACCAGACCGTATCGCGCGAGCCCCCCTTTACAACCATATCGTTCCGGAAGACTCCCTCGCGCGTAAATCCGAAACGTTCGGCTGCGCGCTGGGACGCCAGATTTGCCTGATGACATTTCCACTCATAGCGGCGATAGCCCAGATCGAAGACATGTCTGGCCATCAGCGCCAGAGCTTCGGTCGCCTCCCGGGTCCGCTGCAGGCGTGATCCGAGGACGACGCAGCCGATCTCGGCGCTGCCATGGTCCTCGCGGATGCGCATGTAACTGGCCATGCCCAGCACGTCCGCGCTGGGGTCGGCGCGCATAACAAGGGTGCGCCAGCCCTGTCTTGCAGCAGACGAGGCCAGCATGTCGCCCAGCGAGCCGGGTGTCATGAACGGCCCGGATGGCATCCATCTCCAGAGGGCTTCATTGGCCGGTCCGCCGACGGCCGAGAAAAGCGTGGCGGCATGACGGGCCCAGTCGAGTGGTTCAAGCCGGATGCGTCGGCCGTTCAGGCTCTGAAGGCCGGGCGTCGGCCGCGTCGTCCAGTCTGCCAGCTCGCTCATGGAGGTCGCAATAAGGCCTCCCACAGGGGGGTGCAAGCCGATGCGACAAAGGCCTCTGCCGCATGCTGCTCGCGAGGGCCAGCGACGTTACATCTGAACGCAGGTTCATGCTGATGGCGAAAGGCGTGCGCATCGCCTGCGAACTGAACGCGGTTCGCCTCAATCAGGTCCTACTCGCGCCCCTTGTCGCCTGAAGAGATAGGCGTGCGGGCGCGGGCCGGTGAGCACGTGCGCCGCCCGTGGCCTTAACCGAGGAAGGGCGCTTCTACATGAGCCTTCATTCATCTCCTGATCTGCCCGCCGCGCCGGCCTCCTGGTATCCCCAGTCGCGGCGTATCGAATGGCTTGCCGATGTGATCGTCCATGCCATCGGCATCGTGCTGGCGATCGCCGGGTGCGTGGTGCTGATCACCACCGCCGCCGCCACGGGCAGCGTCAAGCTTACGGCGGCTCTGCTTGTCTATTCCGTGGGCCTCCTGGCGATGCTGGCCGCCTCTTTCCTGTGCAACTCGAACACCAACCGCGCTCTCAGCCACGTCCTGGAGCGTTTCGACCTCTGCGGCATTTTCCTGATGATCGCCGGTTCCTATACGCCCTTCATGCTCGCGAAACTTGAGGGTCCTCTGGCCTGGACTGTTCTTGGCCTTGTGTGGCTGGTTGCGCTGGCCGGGGTGGGAATGAACCTGCTCGCCCGCTGGAAAGCTCCGCGCGTCTACATCATGCTCTATCTGGGTCTGGGCTGGGCCGCCCTCAGCGTGATCGACAGGCTCATCCACGCGATGTCACCGCTGGGTCTCGGCCTCCTGGCGGCTGGCGGTATTCTCTACACGATCGGCGTCATCTTCCATGTCAACCGCAGGGTGCCGTTCAGCTCGGCCATCTGGCACGGCTTCGTCCTCGCCGCGGCCTCGTGTCATTTTACAGCGATCTACCTCGATGTCGCATGCATGCATCTGGCGTAGGCCCGGGCCTGTGGTCGGGCAGGCCGGCAGGGTGAGGGCGGGGCGGGTCGCTGTGGCGGCCCGTCAGACACAGCCGCCCGGATCCGTCTATTCCATCGACAGGATCACCGAGCGCACGGTGGGATAGATGAACTTCTCCCATTTCCTCCCGGAAAAGACGCCGTAATGGCCGACCCCGGGCTGCAGATGATGGCTGCGCAGGTGTGGCCGCAGCCGGCTCGCCAGTTCGTGGGCCGCGGCTGTCTGCCCGACGGCGCAGATGTCGTCGCGCTCGCCCTCGACTGTCAGAAGAGCGGTTCGCGTGATCTTTGAGCAGTCCACAGGCTCGCCGCGATGTCTCAGCATCCCCAGCGGCAGGCGCATCTCCTGGAACACCCAGGCGACTGTTTCCAGATAGAACTCCTCGGTGAGGTCGAGGACGGCGAAGTACTCGTCATAGAATGACTTGATCCTATCTGCTTCCTCATCCTCTCCCTCGACGAGATGCCTGAACAGGCTCTGGTGCGCATCCAGGTGCCGCTCCGGGTTCATCGCCATGAACGCCGTCAGCTGAAGAAAGCCCGGATAGACCCGCCGGCCCCATCCCGGGAGCGGAAAGGGTACGGTCGAAATCAGATTGGATCTGAACCACTCGATCGGGTTGTCAGTGGCCAGCCTGTTTACGGCCGTGGGATTGATCCTGCAGTCGATCGGGCCCGCCATGAGCGTCAGAGAGCGCGGCGTGCAGGGATGTTTGCGTTCGCTCATCACCGCCGTAGCAACCATCGCCTGCACGCAGGGCTGGCAGACCGCTACGACATGCGCGCCGGGTCCAAGGAACTCCAGACAGGCGATGAGGTGGTCAACATAGTCCTCGAAGCCAAAGCGGCCCTGCGAGAGGGGCACATCGCGGGCGTTCTTCCAGTCCGTGATATAGACATCGTGGTCCTGCGCCATGGTCTTGACCGTATTGCGCAGGAGCGTGGCGAAGTGACCGGACAGGGGGGCGAGGATGATCACCCTGGGCTGTGCGGCGTCGGTGTCCTTCGCGAAGCGCAGGAGCCTGCAGAAGGGCAGGTCGTGAGCGACCTCCTCGCGTACGGCGACCTCACGGTCATCCACGACCACCGAGGTGATGCCAAACGGCTGGGAGACGTGGGTGAGGCGGGCGCGCGTCGCCATTTCCAGCGCCGCCATCATCTGGCGTAGGGCCGGACTGTCCCCGGCGCCGTTCAGGGCGGGCGCGAACCGCAGGGCCGCAAGCGCAGCCGCCCGGAAGGGCGCCGACGCCTGCAGCTGAGCCTCATAAAGATGGTACCACATAACCAGACGCGCTCGATTAACAGGCAGATATGTGACCGCGGGGGCTTTCTGACCTGAGCCCCTGTGTGCATATGTTGCACTGCGGCAGACGATTGCATAGATACCTTAAGGTCAGGGAAAGCGCCGCCATGGCCGTCGCCACACTCACGATTTCGAGCCGGAACTACTCGTCCTGGTCGCTCCGCGCCTGGCTGTTCTGCCAGCTCGCGGAGCTTGAGGTCGAGGTCAGGAGCGCCCCGCCCGATGATCCGGACAACCGCGCCGAGCTGCTTCTTCTGTCCCCCACCGTCCTGACCCCCCGTCTGGATCATAACGGCGCCAGCATCTGGGACACCTTCGCCATCGCCGAGTATCTGGAGGAGGAATTCCCGGGGAAGGGGCTTCTTCCCCTTGAAAAGAAGGCGCGCTCCCACGCCCGTTCGATCATGGGAGAAATGCATGGCGGCTTCTACAATCTGCGTTCAGCCCTGCCGATGAACCTGCGGGCGCGCTATACAGGCTTTCGCGTTTTCACCGGAGCGAAGGGGGATATCCGCCGCGTCCTGACCATCTGGGAAGAGTGTCTTCAGACCTATGGCGGTCCCTGGCTGTTCGGGGAGCATCCAACGCTGGCTGACGCCATGTATGCGCCGGTGTGTACGCGCTTTGTGACCTATGATGTGGCCCTGGAGGGGGGCTGCGCCGCCTACTGCGAGCGGATCATGGCCTGGGCGCCGATGCGGCGGTGGATCGCGGACGCCCGCGCTGAGCCGCTGGAAATCGAGGAACTCGACATCGAGTTCTAGCGCCCTCGGCTCAGGGTGTCGCGCCTCTGCTGCGCGCGCGCAGATAGGTGACATGGCCCATCTTGCGGCCGTCTGCGATGTGACGTTTGCCATAGAGGTGCAGCCGTCCCCCCTCCGACAGGCGCTCGCGCCAGCCAAGGGCGTCCTCGCCGAGCAGGTTCATCATCTCAGCATCGCTGTGACGGGTGGTCTCGCCCAGCGGCCAGCCCGCCACGGCGCGGATATGCTGCTCGAACTGCCCGGTATGGCAGGCATCCTGCGTCCAGTGGCCCGAATTATGGACGCGGGGCGCAAACTCGTTGGCCAGAAGACCGCCATCGCGCGTGACAAACAGCTCCAGCGCCAGAACGCCGACATAGTTGAGGGCGTCGGCCAGCCTGCGTGTCGCCCTGACGGCTTCATCCAGGACCGCCTGCGGGGCGGATGAGGGGACCACAGACCGGCGCAATATGCCGCCGGCGTGATCATTCTCCGGCGGATCATAGGCGATGAAGTCTCCCTGCGCTGAACGCGCAGCGATGACGGAGATTTCGCGATCATGATCGATCCACGCTTCCATCACCGACGGCCCGCCGCCGACGGCCTGCCAGGCGTCCTCCGGGGCGCGTCCTTTCAGCCGTACCTGACCCTTGCCGTCATAGCCTGAGAACCGCGACTTGAGGACCGCCTCCCCGCCCAGGGCCTCAAGGGCCGGGGCGATGTCGCCGGGGCCGTCAATGCGGATGAAGGGCGCCGGTTCAATACCGATCTGACGGAAGAATGTCTTTTCCGCCAGCCTGTCCTGCGCGCATGAAAGGGTCCGGCCGCCGGGCCGCATGGGCGCGCCTTCGCGTTCGATCAGATCAGCGGCGGCGACGGGAACATTTTCAAATTCCAGCGTGGCCGCGACGATGCTTGAGGCGAACTCCCGGAGGGCCGCCTCATCGCTCCAGTCAGCAACCCATGTCCGCCTGGCCACCCGCGAGGCCGGACTGTCGGCTTCCGGGGTAAAAACATGCACATCAAGACCCATGTCAGCGGCCGCCATGGCCAGCATACGGCCAAGCTGTCCGCCGCCAAGAATGCCGATGGCCTCGCCCGGACGCGCGACCGGTCCGTCTGGAGCGGGCGTCATGGGGCCTCGTCCACCGTTTCAGAAACGGCCTCGGACTGCGACCTGCGCCAGGCCTCAAGCCGGGCCAGAAGGGCGCTGTCCTGACCGGCGAGAACGGAGGCGGCCAGAAGGCCGGCGTTGGCCGCTCCCGCCTCCCCGATCGCAAGGGCGCCGACCGGTATCCCCCGGGGCATCTGGACAATCGACAGTAGACTGTCGAGGCCGTTGAGGGCGGCTGATCTTACCGGCACGCCGAAGACCGGCAGGGATGTCATGGACGCGAGCATGCCCGGAAGGTGGGCCGCCCCCCCGGCGCCGGCGATGATCACGCGCAGGCCGCGGCTGCGCGCCGCCTTGGCGTAGCTGACCATGCGGTCAGGCGTACGGTGGGCGGATACGACCTTCGCCTCATAGGGCACGGCCAGTTCTGTCAGGATCTCGGCCGCCCGCCGGAGGGTCGGCCAGTCGGACTGGCTGCCCATGACTATGCCCACAAGAGGGGTATCTGCCGCCGCGTTCATGAGGCTCTCCGGCCCGCGAAAGGGGCCTTCTACAGGCATTGCAGCCTGTTTCGCAACGCCCCGGGCGAACGCGGTTAATCAGCCGCTAACGGCCTTGCGGTGAAATGCCGGAACGAGAGCGGTCTCAGACATGAAGTTCCTGTCCATCTTCGCCCCGCCGCCGCGCCGCGCTCATGTGGCTGCGCCCGAGCCGACTGTGGATCTGGCCCGGCGGGTGGCGGGCGTGTTCGGCGTGCCCGAGCATCATCTGACGCCGCAGGTCCGCACCGCCTTCAGCGTCCTCATCGCGGAGATCGACAGCCTGCGCCTTGACGTCGAGGAGCTCAGGCTGTCGCTGGCCGACGCCGAAGCATGCGCTGATCATGACCCGCTGGCGCCGGTCCTGAACCGCCGCGCATTCATCCGCGAGGCCTCCCGCGTCATTGCAATGGTGAAGCGTCACGAGATCTCGGCCAGTCTTGTGTACTTTGATCTCAACACGTTCAAAGCGATCAATGACGCCTGGGGGCATCCAGCGGGCGATGCGGTCATCCGCGCTGTCGGCGAGGTTCTGGTGCGCCAGACACGTCAGAGCGATGTCGCCGGACGCATTGGCGGGGATGAGTTTGCTGTCCTTCTGACGCATATCGATCCTGCAGCCGCAGCAGCCAAAGCTGAGGCGCTGGCTGCAGCTATTTCAACCGAACGCGTGCTGCACGAGGGGCAGGCGCATTACGTGTCAGCCGCCTATGGCATTGCCCAGATCCTGCCTGGGGATACGGCCGAGGGCGCTCTGGCCCGGGCCGATGAGGCGATGTACGCCGACAAGGCTCTTTACCGCCGGGCCCTGGGGCGCTCCTGAACGCTGGCCTGAAAACTGGCCTGAAAACTGGCCCTGGCGCTGCGCGTCTGACAGACCTGCACCCTGGGGCCTGCACCCTGAGGCCTGCCCCTGAGGCCGGCGGCCTGCCGGATGCGAGGGTTACTGCCCGAAACGAAAACCGCCGCGGCCCCATACCTTCTCACCGGCCGTGCAGTCAGCCTTTTCGCTGGAAAGTCTGAGCTGGGTGCGGAACAGGCCTCTGGTCTGACCGTCTGCTTCGACCGCCACGTCCGGCCCGCCGGCGTCAGCGAACTGAATGGGCGCCATATCCGGCTCTATGTCGCGTTCTGCGATTTCCATCACCAGCTTCTTGCGGATGGTCGCCGCCAGATGGCGCAGATCGAACACCGGTGCGATGAAGGCGCCCAGGCCGCCGATCACGCAGTGCTTGTAATAGCGGTCCAGGTGATCGATGTCGTAGAATTCCTTTGGCTTGTTCAGCATGATGGGCAGGCCGTTGATGATGATGCCGCTCTTCACCACCTGATCGCGCACCGGCTCAACCAGCCGGCCGGCGTTGTTGGCGCCATCGCCCGAAACATCGATCACCTGACGGTGCGAGGCGATGTCATTGTTGAGAATGTAGTTCTGCGCTGCAAGAAGGGCGGTCGAAATCGACGTGCGCTGTTCGTAGTAGATCGGCTCCTTCTCCAGCCGGTCAGCAAAGGCGTGAGCGGTCTCCGGACTGTCGATGATCGTCCAGGGTATGGTCGGAATGGGATCAAAATCGCCCGCCCACTCCATATACATGACCGCAATCCTGCCCTCCGGTCCGGCCATCAGGGCGTTGATCACATCCTCATGGCGGAAGGCGTCGACATAGCCGCGGCGCTGGATCTCGTGCTCGTCATAATCCATCGACTGGGAGATATCGACCGCCAGGAGGAGTTCGAGATCGACCCGGCGCATCGCGCCCTGCTGGGCTGTCACGGGCGCCGCCAGTCCGGCAAGGCCGGCCAGGCCAAGCGCGAGGGCGAGCCGCATACGGTTCATGATGGCTCCCGACAGGATTGTCATGTCTGTTCCGCTGGTCTCCATCTCATCCCCGGATGAAGCCTGGATCAGATTGCACTCTGCAGTCACGCGTAGGCAAGCGGTCTTGCATCACGAACTCACGACCGGGGCCGGCCCGCCGGGCGTATGTCCCCGTGTTCGGGACAATCGGGCCCGGTAGCCGGCCAGACCTGCGGGCAGGGGTCAGGCGATGGGGGGTGAGGCCCGAACTCAGCTCAGGGCCGCATCAACAAGGGCTTCAGCGTGGATCTCCAGGGTGTCATAGGCGGGAAGGCCCGCCTCTCCCGGGCCCAGCAGCATGCCAAGCTCTGTGCATCCGAGGATGACGCTGTCAGCCGCCCGTTCTGCGGCCCGGGCGATCATCATCTGCAGCTCGGCGCGCGATTCTGGCCGCACGACACCCCTGATCAGTTCCTCGTAGATGATGGCATGAAGCCGCGAGCGCTGCTCAGGGTCGGGCGTGATCGTAACGACACCGTCCCTGACCAGGTGTCCGGACAGGAACGTGTCCTCCATCGTATAGCGGGTTCCCAGCAGCAGCGGGCGCGTGCGTCCCTCGCGCCGGAGCCGCGCGCCAAGCGCATCGCCGATATGCAGCAGGGGAATGCTCACGCTGGCCCGCACCTCCTCAGCGAGCTTGTGCATGGTGTTGGCGCAGATCGCGATGACGTCTGCGCCGGCGCGCTCGAGCCCCTGGGCGGCGCTGGCGAGGCAGGCCCCGGCCTCCCGCCAGCGCCCCTCCGCCTGCATGCGGGCGATGGGTGCAAAGTCGAGCGAGTAGAGGATGAGTGCGGCGCTGTGCTCGGGACCCAGCCGCTCCGCCACACGGCTGTTGATGCGATCGTAATAAAGCCGGCTCGACTGCCAGCTCATGCCTCCGATGAGCCCGAGTGTACGCATGCGGCCTATCCTGTAAGGCGTGTTGAAGGGTGAGCCGCACGCCCGGTTCGGACGGGTCTGTCCGGCCTGGCGGGGCGCTGTTGGCGCCTGAGGCGTCTCCCAGCCCGCGGGTCTTAACCCCTCGGTACTGATAAAGGCCAGAGCCTGGCCCTGACGGTTCCTGTTGCTGGTTCTGCGACCTTGACCTTGTCCACAGACCGGGCTAACCCCCCGTCTTTCCGCGCAGAACCCGTTCTGTGCTTTGACCGGCACGACCCCGTCGCACCCGCCCGGACGTCTGTCCTCAGGGTAACACGGATGAGGCTGGCGAGGTCCCCCGCCCGGCGCGTTGCGCTCAGCGGGGCTCTTAGCGCTTGCGCCGGGCTGTATCGCGGCGCGCAGGGGAGCCCATGCCGGCGCTGAGCGGCGGCATGATGAGAAGGAGCAGCGATGTTTGATGCGCTGACTGACAGGCTCGGCAAGGTGTTTGACGGCCTGACCGGCCGAGGCGCCCTGTCGGAGAAGGACGTCAATGAGGCGTTGCGCGAGATACGCGTTGCGCTTCTGGAAGCTGACGTCGCTTTGCCCGTCGTCAAGAAATTCATCGACGATGTCCGCCCGCTGGCGGTTGGCGAGAGCGTTATCAAGTCGATCAAGCCTGGCCAGCTCGTCGTCAAGATCGTCCATGACGTTCTGGTCGACACGCTCGGCGGGGACAGTGAGCCTGAGCCGCTGCGCATCGATTCCCCGCCCGCCGTGATCATGATGGCCGGGCTTCAGGGCTCAGGCAAGACGACGACGACCGGCAAGCTCGCCCGGCGCCTGCGTGAGCAGGATCGCAAGAAGGTGCTGCTGGCGTCCCTCGACACCCGCCGGCCCGCCGCCATGGAGCAGCTGACCATACTTGCCGGCCAGGCCGGCGTGGACGCGCTTCCCATCATTCCCGGCCAGTTGCCGGCCGATATCTGCCGCCGCGCGCTGCAGGCGGCCCGCTTTGGCGGTTATGACGTCCTGATGCTCGATACGGCCGGCCGGACGACGCTCGATGAGCAGATGATGAACGAAGCCGCCGAGATTGCAGCGATCGCCAGTCCGACTGAGACGCTGCTTGTGGCGGATGCTCTGACCGGTCAGGACGCTGTGGAGACGGCCCGTCGCTTTCACGAGCGACTGCCGCTGACTGGCCTGGTGCTGACCCGCATGGATGGAGATGGACGCGGCGGGGCGGCCCTGTCGATGCGCTCCGTTACAGGTCTGCCGATCCGCTTCATCGGCGTCGGAGAGAAGATCGACGGGCTTGATCTGTTCGACGCCCGCCGCATAGCCGGGCGCATCCTTGGCCAGGGCGATATCGTCAGCCTTGTGGAGAAGGCGCGCGCTGAGCTCGACCAGGCAGAGGCCGAGCGTGTCGCGAGGAAAATGCAGAAAGGTCAGTTTGACCTTGAGGATCTCGCCGGTCAGCTCAGGCAGATGCAGCGCATGGGCGGTCTGGGCGGGCTGATGGATCTGATGCCGGGGGTCAAGAACGCAAAGCAGCAGATGGCCGCCGCCGGCGTCGACGACAGGATGCTCCGGCGCCAGGAGGCTATCATCATGTCGATGACGCCGAAGGAACGCCGGAAACCGGACATCCTGCAGGCCTCGCGCAAGCGCCGCATCGCCGCGGGCGCAGGCGTGGATGTGGCTGAGGTCAACAAGGTGCTGAAGATGCACCGTAACATGGCCGATATGATGAAACGTCTTGGCAAGGGCGGGATGAAGAGCCTGGCCGGCATGATGGGCAATATAGGCGGTCCCGGCGGCATGGGCGGTATGGGCGGCGCCTCGCCCGCCATGAGCACCTCGCAGATCAACGCGCTCAAGAGCCTTGGCGGCGGCCCTGGCGCTCCCCGGCTTCCCGGGCTTGGCGGACCGCCTCCCGGACTGGGTGGGGAGAAGAAGAAATGAGCGCTGAGGCCCCTGCACCTGCGCCTGTGGCCGAACTGGCGCGTCTGCGCGCCTCCATCGATAACATCGATGCGGCGATCGTCTACATGCTGGCCGAGCGCTTCAAGGCGACTAAGGCGGTCGGTGAGCTCAAGGCCGCCAATGCAATGCCGCCGGCTGACAAGAGCCGTGAGGCCCAGCAGATCGAACGCCTTCGCCAGCTCGCCCGGGCGGCCGAACTTGATCCGGACTTCGCCGAGAAATTCCTGAACTTCATCGTGACGGAGGTGATCCGTCATCATGAAAAACTGCAGGGCAGGGCATAAGGATCCCCCCGCAGATAATCCCTTACATCAGACCAGAAAGAAGAGAGTGAGATATGTCCCTTAAAATCCGTCTTGCACGCGGCGGCTCCACCCACCGCCCCTACTACAATGTCGTCGTCGCCGACTCGCGTTCGGCCCGCGATGGCCGCTTTATTGAAAAGATCGGCGCCTACAACCCCCTGCTTGGAAAAGACGACGACAAGCGTTTTGTGATAGACGCTGACAAGGCGCGGGCCTGGATCGCCAAGGGCGCACAGCCCACCGAGCGGGTGGCTCGCAATCTTGCCAGGGCCGGCATCGGAAAGTGGGAAAACGGCAATAACCCGAAACAGGCCGAGCCGGGTGAAAAGGCCAAGGAACGCGCCAAGGAGCGTGCTGAGCGCGAGGCGGCGCGCCGCGCGGCGGCCGAGGCGCCTGCCGAGGGCGCCGGGGAGTAGCCGTGACCCTTCAGGTACGCGAGGCGGGTGTATCGGACGAGGCGTTTATCCTCGCCCTGAACGCCGCCTGCGTGCCGATGGTGGGCGAGATGACCCCGGAGCACTACCGCCGCCTGCTCGGGTGGGCCTGGCGTGTTCTGGTCGCCGAGCTCAAGGACACGCCGGTCGCGTTCATGATCCTGATACGACCCGGCGCGGCCTATCCCAGTGATAACTATCGCTGGTTCGAGCAGGCGTTTTCGCGCCATCTCTACATCGACCGGGTTGCCGTGACCCAGGCTGCGCGACGCAGCGGGGCGGGCCGCGCCCTCTATGCGCGCGCCTCGGAGCTGGCGATCGAGACAGCTGAGGAGCGACTTACGGCGGAGGTGAATGAAGATCCGCCTAACCCTGACAGCATGGCCTTCCACAGGCGTATGGGCTTTCAGCCCCTTGTCACGCGTCTGTCCGGATCGGGCAAGACCGTGGTCATGCTGGAGCGGGCGCTGTGAGCCAGCCGGCCGGTCTTGTGGCTGTCGCCCAGATCATCGGCGCGTTCGGCGTAAGGGGTGAGGTGAGGGTGCGCTCATTCACAGAGGCGCCTGAGGCTGCGTTCAGCTACGGTCCGCTGATGGATGAAGCCGGACAGATTGTTCTCACCCCCAAAAGCTGGCGCCGGCTGAATGACGGCTTCGCCGTGATCACCGCTGAGCAAAGGCAGCGCGAGGACTGGGAGAGGTTGCGTTCAACCCGCCTGCATGCCCGTCGCGAGGTCCTGCCGGAAGCGGCTGTGGATGACGGCGAAGTTTATGTCGCTGATCTTATCGGGGCGCGTGTGGAGCATGCGGACGGCCGGCGCCTCGGCTTGGTCAGGGCCCTGCATAACTTCGGGGCTGGCGAGCTTGTTGAGGTACAGCCCGAGACGGGCCAGACTTACTTTCTTCCCTTCACCGAGGAGGTGTTTACGCACCTCGACATCGCCGGACGCGTCCTCACGGTTGCTCCTGACCCGGCGCTGCTGCCAGAGGGGTTGTCCGTGCGCGGACGGGCCGGCTGAGGCGCCGGTCAGCCGCATGCGCCCGCCGGACCGATGATCTGATAATAAAGCGTCGCGGCCCTGTCGTCCGATCGCTGAAGATTGCGTCGCAGAGCGCCGCGCGCGCCCTTGTCGCGCAGGGGCGCGCCTAGTTCTTTTTCCAGATACTCGGACAGTTCGGGCGGCATCACGGCGATATTGCGGGTCTCGTTGAACGTCGTATCCCGCCAGACGATGAGACAGGCCTTGCGCGTCCGGCGCGGCGGATAGGCGGCAGGCGGCGCGGATGCATCCAGAACCCGGGCGCGCGGAAAGGCGGCGCGCAGGTTCCCCGTCAGATGCGGGTCGGCTCCGACAATCGTTCCGTCGCTGAATTCGGCCTGCCTGAGGCCGCTGGCCCATTCGGCGAACGGGGTATAGGGCCGGCAGCTTCCTTCCCCGCAGGCCGTGATGCCCAGCTCGGCCTGGATAACCCGTCCGCCCATTATCAGAAGCGTAAATGCGGCGACAAGCGCTCCAAATCCGCGGATCGCCACAGGGAACTCGCCGGCCCGGCTGACATGCGCAAACAGCCAGACCGGCATGCAGAACAGCACCGGCATCATCCAGTAAGGCCGGTAGGCCTGCTGCCCCCATATGACGCTGAGCAGGTAGATAAGCGCCGCGATGCCGGCGGCCTGAACAAACAGCCGCCGCCAGGCCAGCTCATGGGGCTCCTCATCCGTGCTGCGACGGGCGAAGATGGGATAGATGACGGGCAGCCACAGCGTCCAGAACAGCGTCATCCAGAACAGGAGAAGCGGGAGGCTGAACTCGAGCAGGGCGCGGCCGAGCTGTGCGGCGGCGCGTCCCGCCCGCTCGAGCCAGACCGGTTCGACTTCCCAGGACACAGCGTACTCCGCCAGCAGCCGGCCGCCTGTCTCCGGGTGGGTGATCAGCCAGACGGCATAGGGGGCGTAAAGTCCTGCTGCGATCAGACCAACGATCGCCAGCCGCTGCCGGGAGAGGGCGCCACGGAACACAGGCGACAGCGCAATCGCTCCCAGCAGGCTCGCCGGCAGGATGATGAAGAGATGATGCGTCAGCATGCCAAGGCCGATGGATGCGCCCAGATAGATCCAGCCCCGATCCCACCGTCCGGTGAGTATCCGGCTGATGGCGTGCAGACAGAGCGAGAGGGCGGCCATCAGGCCCACGCCGCCCAGCAGGTCTTCATGGGCGGCCCAGCCGATCTGGAAGGTCAGAAGCCAGGCGCCCAGCGCTGCTGCGGATACGCCCGGGCGGATGAGAATGCGGCGGGCCGCGAGATAGTAGACGCTCAGCCCGATGAACAGGAGGACGTACTTGACGCTGAATATGATGGCCGGGGAGATCTGACCGGTTCGCGTCGCCAGCCAGTAAAGCCAGGCGATCAGAGGCGGCTGACGCGCGTCATAGCCCGCCTGGAGGGACTGGGAGAAAAGGAGCTGACTGGCCTCCTCGACAGTGAAGACAGGGGCGGTGAAGACCCGGATCATCCAGTGAATGAGACAATACGCCAGAAGGATCAGTATCACCGCGGAGCGGTCCAGCCGCATGAACCGCTCCGGCGAGAGCAGCGGCTCGCGCCGGCGCCGCAGGGCCCTGGCCGCTTCCCGCTGGGCCCGTCGGCTCGGTCTGGGGTGCCGGATTGGCTGCTTCACGCGATCAGTCCCAGTTCATACCTCAGAGGCCGGCCGGATGGCGGACCTCAGCGCACATTGCGCGGATCGTCCCATTCAGCGGCCACCCCATAACCCCCGCGCCGCACAAGCCATATCATGCCAAGAAGGTCTACAACGCCAGCGCCCAGCCGGCCGAGAAATCCGTATTTTGATACGCCATGGCGTCTTTGCCGGTCGGCCACCTTCTCCTCTCGCACATCCCAGCCCGCCCGTTTGACGAGGGCCGGCAGGAACCGGTGCATCGCTGCAAAATAGGGGAGGTCCTCGAAGGCCCGGCGCCGGATCAGCTTGAAGCCGCAGCCGGTATCGGTCGCCGCGTCATTGAGGCAGAAGCGGCGGATGCCGTTAGCCAGTCGGGACTGCAGCCATTTAAAGCCGGAATCATTGCGGCTGGTGCGCCGGCCGCAGATGATTCCCAGCCGTGGGGCGGCCGGCTCCGCTACGAGCCTGTCCCAGATGCGGCGGACGTCTGCCGGGTCATTCTGACCATCCCCGTCCAGAAGCTGAACCCATTCGCCGCTGCAGTGGCGAAGCCCCGTAAAGAGCGCAGATGACTTTCCGCGGCGCGCAATATGGGTGAGCACGACGATACGCCCGGGCGATGCGGCGCAGGCGGCCGCCAGTTCAGCGCCCGTTGCATCAAAGGAGCAGTCATTGACGCAGACAATCTCATACTCGAGGCCCCGCAGGGCCTCATGCACCTCCTCAAGAAGCGGAAGGACATTGCCCGCCTCATTGTAGAAGGGGATCAGAACCGACAGGGCGCGCCGCTGGGGCTGAGGCGTGTTCGGACCCAAGGCGTCATCTTCCTGACAGAGACAGATAAGGAGAGCCTGATTCATCTAGCATATCCGCAGCTCTCCGGAAGGCGCTTATCTGAATGAGACCCCGCAGACCCCCGGCGCGCCTCCGGGGGGCTCTCCGGCGGTCCTGACGGCGCGCGCCGGCCGCAGACCTGACATTGCCCTAAGGAAAGGACTGCCTTTGTCCGCCGGCTCTGTTAGACTGAGGGTGTGGCCGCAGGGTTTTCCGGTTGCGGCCCAAATGTGAGGATCTGCGCCATGGCCGACACCGCCACAACACCGCAGCCGAAAAGCGTCGGGCTGGAAGAGTTCCGCAAGAACCCCCTGGCGCGGGGCGCGACCCCGCCCCCGGCCAGCGAGATCGACCTTGAGGCCTTCGATATCACCGACCCCGAATACTGGCGGCAGGAAGCCTACTGGGACTATTTTGCGCGGATGCGCAGGGAAGCGCCGGTCAGTTACACGCCTGACAGTCCCTTTGGTCCCTTCTGGAACGTCACGACCTACAAGGACATCATGACCGTGGACACCACCCATGGCGTGTTCTCCTCGGAAGGCGGCATCACGGTCGTTGATCAGGACGAGGACTTCCAGCTGCCGATGTTCATCGCCATGGATCCGCCCAAGCATGATCTTCAGCGCAAGACTGTCCAGTCTATCGTCGGACCGGAAAATCTCCGCTCCTTCGAGGCGCTGATCCGCTCACGCACCAAGACGCTCTTCGATGGGCTGCCTGCCGGCGAGACCTTCGACTGGGTCGACAGGGTGTCCGTGGAGCTCACCACGATGATGCTCGCAACGCTGTTCGATTTTCCGTTCGAAGACCGTCGCAAGCTCACGCGCTGGTCGGACGTTGCGACAGGCCGCAACAACCCGGAGATAGTCACGAGCGAGGAGCAGTGGCGGGGCGAGCTCCTCGAATGCCTGGCCTACTTTACGGGTCTTTGGAATGAGCGGGTGAACGTCCCACCGCGCGGAGATCTCGTCTCCATGCTTGCTCATGGCGAGCACACGCGGAACATGACGCCGCAGGAATATCTCGGCAATCTCCTCCTGCTCATCGTCGGGGGCAATGACACGACGCGTAACTCCATGACCGGAGGGGTCTATGCCCTGATGCATAAATGGCCCGAGCAGTGGCAGAAGCTGAAGGCCAATCCCGGCCTGACGCCATCGGCTGTATCCGAGATCATCCGCTGGCAGACGCCCCTCGCCCACATGCGGCGGACGGCGCTGTCGGATTTTGAGCTCGGTGGCAAGACGATCCGCAAGGGCGATAAGGTGCTGATGTGGTATGCCTCGGGCAATCGTGACGAGACGCAGTTTCATCGTCCTGAGGTCGTCAATATCGAGCGTCCGATGGTGCGCCGGCACCTGTCGTTCGGATTTGGCATCCATCGCTGTGTCGGCAATCGGCTTGCGGAACTGCAGCTGCAGATCCTCTGGGAGGAAATCATCGCCCGCTATGACAGGATCGAGGTTCTCGCCGAGCCTGAGCGCGTCCCCAGCGCCTTCGTCAAGGGCTACACCTACATGCCGGTCCGGCTGCATCCGAAGGCCTGAGGGCCCTTAACCCGGACGGTCGCCTCAGCCGGGCCTGTTCTGGCTGCAGGCGGCTGAGGGCGGCGCCAGTCGCGAATAGCTGCGGCCGATCCACGCGTTATGAGCGCTTTCCCAGGTCGCTGGCGCATAGCTGTCGCTCAGGCCCGAGGCGGTCGCGGCCCATGCGCCGATGTCGATCATCAGATCGTCACCGGAGATATTGGGCGCCATTTCGCGCGTGTGATATTCAATATGGCGATAGACCCGTGCGCAGGGATGATCCTGCGCCACCTCTTCCATCGCCGAGGCGACGGCGCGGTGGTCGGGATGATCGCCAGGGTTCAGGCTCTCATCAAGCTCGGCGATGTGCAGCCGCAGATCCGCCCCTGCAACCTCCTCCTGCCGGATGATCGTCCGGAGCGTTGCAACGAGGTCTGCCCAGCCTTCATAGCGCGCGCTGCCCTCGATCGTCTCGGCGGAGGCGGCCTCGCCTGCGCGCAGGCGCGTCAGCGACGCCGGGTGAGGCGTAAAGACCCCGTCGCGCACGATAAACCCGTCCGGCAGCCGCAGGAAGTAGACGACGGCGTTGGCGTAAGCGTAGCGCTGCAGGAGCTTGCCGTTGGTTTCACGGCGCATGCTGTCCATCCTGAAGCCGCGTCCCTGAGAGGGGTCGGCGGCGTTCGCCATGAAGCGGACGGCGCGCAGGCTGCCTTCCTCACGCGCCAGGTAGTAGGCGACCGGCTCGCCGCCTGCCCCGGCGCCAGCGTCTCCGGCGGTGACGTGAATGAACACCGCCTTCTCCCCGGGCTCATTCATCGCGTGATACGCCTCGGGGTTCATGAACAGCTGCCAGTCATCCTGATGAGCGACCGTAAAAACGCTCACCGACGGTTTTGCCGGGCCAGCGGGCGTGTTCTGAGCCGGCGCGAGGGCGCAGGCGGAGGCAAGGGCTGCAATCATCAGCGTCATGCCGAAGGCCTGCGCCGCCCGGACCGGGGTCGTGTTAGCCATGAGCATTAATCCTTTCAGGGCGCGATGTTTTAGTTATACATCCTCAGTCTGCGGCCGTCATACTCGCGTATGGACTGGCGGTTCGATCCCCACTGAGGTTCACCCAGACCCTTCGACCAGGCCGCAAGCCGGTCCTGCAGTGCGGCGACGACATCAGGATGATCGGTGGCCACATTGCGCTGCTCGCCAGGATCGGCGTCCATATCGAACAGCATGACATGGTCTCCGGCCGGACCTCCGTCGGGACCCGCGGTTTCAGCGATCCAGAGCTTCCAGCGATCCTCGACAACCGCTCGCGACGGGCCGGCCCGCCAGAAGAGGCTGCGCGGCGTCGCCGCCTGACCGTTGAGGAGGGGCATGAGATCTTCACCATCGAGAACCGCCACGGGCGGCGCGCCGGCCAGGCTCAGCACGGTGGGAGCGATATCAAGGCTGGACACAGGCGCTGCGATGACCTGTCCGTCCTTGATGTGACCGGGCCAGGACAGGATGAAAGGAACGCGCACGCCGCCTTCCAGATGCTCGCCCTTAAAGCCGGAGAGGGGCCGGTTGGTGCAGGCTCCGAGCACATACCGGGCGCAGCCATTGTCAGACAGGAAGATAATCATCGTGTCCTTTTCGAGACCCTCCTCGGCGAGCCGCCGGCGGATCTCTCCTACGCTGTCGTCCAGAGCAGAGACCATCGCCGAATAGATACGCATCCCGCGATCTGGCACGTCACGATAGCGGTCCAGATAAGGACGTGTCGCCTCGAGCGGCGTGTGCGGCGCCGTATGAGCCAGATAGAGGAAGAATGGCCGGTCTCTGTTTGCTGAAATAAAGCTCAGCGCCTCCCGGGTGAACGCTTCGGTGAGGTAGGCTGGTTCTGCGACCACTTCGCGGCCGCGCGATACGGGCGAGGCCTGCCGGAGCGCCGGCAGCCTTACCTCCGCTGGCGCGCTCGCCGGCGGCAGGTTCAACTGCGGCGTACGCGTCGTGTACTCAGATCCGGGCGGGGTGTATTCATCATCGCCGGGGCCTACACCCAGCATGAAGCTCGTCGCTCCGTCAAGGACGCCGAAAAAACTGTCAAATCCCCGATCCAGCGGATGATATCCCTCCGCCTGTCCCAGATGCCACTTGCCGACCATCCCGGTTGCATATCCCGCATCTTTCATGCGCCGGGGCAGCATGACTTCGCGCGCATCGACGCCGCCGGTGCGATCGCGTCCCACCGGATTGAACTCATATCCGAACCTCTGCTGATAGCGGCCGGTCATCAGCGCCGCACGCGAGGGGGCGCAGACAGGATGGGTGACATAGCCCCGTTCCATCCGCGCGCCGCTGGCCGCCAGCGCGTCGATATGGGGCGTCTTCACCACAGACGATCCGTAGCTTCCAACATCCCCATATCCGAGATCATCGGCAATGATCACGATCACATTGGGCTTCCGCTCCGCCGCCTGGCGAGCGGAGGCTGTACCGGTCAGGCTGGCGCACAGGAGGACAAGTAAAGCCGGTCCAGTCAGCAGACGGTGCATCATGACATCTCTTCCTCATCCCGACAGACAGAGGATCCCACAAGGCGAACCCCGGTACAATCGCACAGACGCCTTCCGTTTTCTGTTCTGCCTCGTGATTGCCCTCCTCAACATCACTCTGTTAGCCTGACCGGGCAGAGGCCGCTGATGAGGTTGGGCGGCGCTGGGGCGAGCCCCGACGGTATCGCGCTGGCTGTCTGACCGGAAAGATCCGGGTCTGGCGCGTCCGGGCGTGTGCGATGCGGGAGATGATGCTATGGGCGCAGCAGGCTGGCGTATCAGCGCGGTAGGCCTTCTTGCAGGGGCGGTCCTTGCTCAGTCTGGCTGCGTTCAGGACGGCCCGTCAGGCCAGCCGGCAGGCGCCTCCTCTGTGCGTCCCAATATCGTCCTGATACTTTCTGACGATCTGGGCTATGCGGACCTCAGCATTCAGGGATCTGAGGCCGTGCTGACCCCCAATATCGACCGTATCGCCCGAGAGGGTGTCCGGATGAGTCATTTCTATTCGGCTCATCCCAGCTGCGCGCCGAGCCGCGTGGGTCTCCTCACGGGCCGCTATCAGCATCGTTTCGGCTTTGAGCATAATCCGGGGGCGGCGCAGAGGACCGACCCTGCATTCGGCGTACCGGCAGACACTCCCATGATCTCTGAGCGGCTGAAGGCGGCCGGCTATGCGACGGCGGCCGTCGGTAAATGGCATATCGGCTATCAGCCGGATATGATTCCGACAGCCAAGGGTTACGCCTCTTTTTATGGCACGCTGGAGGGGGCCATGGCCTACACGGCCGATGCGCCCAATGGCTCAAAGGCTCTCCTGCGCGGGTCCGTATCCTCCCCTATGCCGGCGCATGTGACTGAGGCGTTCGCGCGTGAAGCGGCTGATGTCATCACGGCTAACAGGGACCGGCCTTTCTTCATCTATGCCGCTTTCACCGCGCCGCATGCGCCGATGCAGTCAACACAGGCCTATCTGTCGCGTTTTCAGGATGAGGCGGATCCGCGCCGGCGTGCTTATCTGGCCATGATGGCCGCCCTCGATGACGGTGTCGGGACCATTCTCGATTCCCTGGAGGCCAACGGCCTGTCGGATCGCACGCTGGTGATCTTCGCAAGCGACAATGGCGCGCCGACCTGGCAGACAACCGGTCTGAATGCGCCTTTCAACGGCGTGAAAGGCCTTGTCCTTGAGGGCGGTATCCGGACGCCGGCCCTGTTTCGCTGGCCAGGTCACTTTGCCGCCGGGCGGCTGGTTGCAGAGCCCGGCTCAGGTCATGACATCGCCGCAACGGTCCTCGCCGCCGCAGGGCTGAGCGCCGATCTGGACGGGCGCGATCTCGGCCCGGTTCTCAGCGGCGCCGTCGCCGATCTGGACGATCGTCCTCTGTTCTGGAGGAGCGGCGCCCAGGGCGCGGTCCGGTATGGCGATCTCAAGGCCGTAAGGGCCGGTGATCAGTGGATGCTGTTTGATCTTGCCCGGGACCCTGGCGAGAGAGCCGATCTGGCGGCGCTGAGGACAGCGGATCTGTCCCGCCTCAGGCGCCTTTTTGAGGCCTGGGAGAAAGAGATGTCGCCGCCCCGCTGGGAATGGAGCCTGCGCGAGATGGCGCCCGGAGAGCGCGACGCCGGGATCATATCCCTCATCCGGGACTATGTCGCTGGACGGGACCCTGACCCGCGGCCAGTCCTTTATGGCGGCGGCCCTGAATAAACGGCAGACGGCCGCCGAAGGATACAAGGGGGGCCAGCCTCAGCCAAGGCGCGGGCGATAGCTGCGCCAGGGCATGGCTTCCTCAAACAGATAGGCGACTTCAAGCAGGAGCCCGTCCGCGCCGACCGCGCCGCTGACCTGTACGCCTATCGGCAGGCCTCCGCTTGTCCGCCCGAGCGGCAGGCTCACGGCGGGCGCGCCGGCGACATTGTGTATGAGCGTATACCCGACCTGCCGGATCAGTCTCTCGCGGAGCGTATCAAAAGCGACATCTCCCCGCAGATAGCCGAGCGGGGAGGGCGGTGAGGCGAAGACGGGTGAGAGCACGATGTCGAAGCCCTTCATCCAGGTCGCATAGGCTGCTGTGGCGGCCATCAGGCGCCCGATGACTGCGCCCACATCGGCCTGTGAGAGCTGGCTGGCGTTCTGCGCCATGCGCAGGCTGAAGGGTTCGAAATTCGTTTCGTCCGCCGCAAGGCCGGTCGCCTGCGTCACGCCTGCAATATCCTGTGCAGCCCCCAGCGACCAGAAAGCAAGAAAGTCGTCCTGGAAGCTCTCGGCCGTCGGCCAGTCCGTCTGGCTCACCTCATGGCCCATACTCTGCAGCATGAGGCCGGCCGCCGACACGCTTGCGGCCACCTCCCTGTCCGCCTCGTGACCGCCAAAGCCCTTTGTCAGGAGGCCGACGCGCAGCCTGCGCCTGACGGGCCGCTCGACATAACCAACGGGCGCCAGAAGGGCGGCTGTTCCGTTACGCTCGGTCAGCGACAGCAGCCGCGCCGTGTCGCGTACCGTGTGCGAAACGCAGCCCTGAACCGATATATCTGTTGGTCCCGGCGCCGCCTCCGCCACGAGGCGGCCCCGCGACGGCTTCAGTCCGACAAGGCCGCAGTTGGCGGCCGGAAAACGGATCGATCCGCCCCCGTCATTGGCGTGGGCCATCGGGACAACTCCGGCCGCCACCGCCGCCGCAGCTCCGCCAGAGGAACCGCCCGTTGAGCGCTGCAGGTCCCATGGATTGCGGGTCGGACCGAACGCCAGCGGCTCTGTCGTCGGCAGATAGCCGGCTTCAGGCGTCGCGGACTTGCCGATGCAGATCAGCCCTGTGCTAAGGGTGGCGCTGACATAGACATCCTGCGTCTGCGCAGGCTGGGCGCTCCGGCTGGCGCGTGATCCGTTGCGCGTGATCGCCCCGCTCACATCATTGAGGTCCTTTATCAGATAGGGAACGCCGGCGAAGGGTCCTGCAACAGGGCCAGCGGCGCGCGCGCGTGCAGCGTTGAAGGTATCCGACACCATGAAATTGATCGTCGGCTGAATGGCGCTGGCGCGGGCGATTGCAGCCTCAACCGCCTCGGCTGCGGATATCTGTCCCGAGCTGATGAGCCGGGCCAGTTCGGTTGCGTCCGCCTCCTGCGCCCCTGCGGACATGCCAGGGGCTGCTGCGCATGCGGCGAGGCCTGTGGCCCATACAGTTCCGATCAGGCTCCGCCGGGTCAGCCGCATGGCGTATGTCTCCGATGTCTCGAGGCTGTGTGCGTCTTAGGCGTCCGCCCCATCAGATGGCAAGCGTGCCCCTGGGGCAGCCTCAGGCCGCCTCCGGCCGGCGCGGCGCGATGAGATCCCATGGGTTGCCGCAGAGATCCTCGAACACCGCGACCTTTCCATAGGCTGCCTCGCGCGGGGTCTCGCGGAAGGTCACGCCCTCGGCCAGCATCCTGCGGTAAGCATGATCGAAGTCCTCGACTTCAAGAAACAGGAAGACGCGGCCGCCGGCCTGCTGTCCGATTGTCCGGATCTGATCGCCTCTGGCCTCAGCAAGAACAAGGGCCGCTCCCGCAGCGCCCCTGGGGCGGACCACGACCCAGCGCTTAGCGCCGCCCATGTCGACGTCCTGCACGCACTCGAAGTCGAGGCAGCGCGCAAACCAGTCAATCGCCTCGTCATAGGCGCGCACGAGAAGGGTCAGCTGAGCGATGCGCATAATGATAGTCCGTGAATGCGCCCGTCATCATCAAGGCGGATGCGCTCGGCGGCCGGTTGTCGCGGCAGGCCGGGCATGGTCATCAGGTCTCCGCAGATGGCGACGATAAACCCCGCCCCAGCGCACAGGCGGACCTCGCGCACATCCAGAACATGGCCCTCAGGCGCTCCCAGCAGGGTCGGATCGGTTGAAAAGGAGTACTGCGTTTTTGCGATGCAGACCGGAAGGCGGCCATAGCCCGCTTCCTCCCAGGCTCGCAGCTGGGCGATAACCGCGCCCGGCGCCTCAACGCCTCCGGCCCTGTAGATGTTCCGTGCGACCGCCTCGATCTTCGCCAGAAGCGGCAGATCATCCTCATAGAGCAGCCTGAACCTGTCCTGCCTGAGAGCAAGCTGTCGCACAACGGCGTGGGCCAGCTCTTCGGCCCCTTTTCCGCCTTCCGCCCAGTGGCGGCACACGATGGCCTCAGCGTCCATGCCGCCGATGATCGTCTTTATGCAGTCTGTTTCCGCCTGTGTATCGCTGGCGAAGTGATTGATGGCCACGATCACGGGCAGCCCATATCCCCTGAGATTGTCTATGTGGCGCTGCACATTGACGGCGCCGCGCGCGAGTGCGGCGGTGTCCTCCCTGCCAAGATCGGCTTTCGCCATCCCGCCATTCATCTTCATGGACCGGATGGTGGCGACCAGGACGGCGAGCCGGGGCCTGAGGCCGGACAGCCTGCATTTGATATCAAGGAATTTCTGCGCCCCGAGATCGGCGCCGAAACCGGCCTCGGTGACGACAATGTCGGCCAGCTTCAGCCCCGCCCGGGTCGCCCTCAGTGAGTTGCAGCCATGCGCGATGTTCGCAAAGGGCCCGAGATGGACGAGGGCTGGCGTATGCTCGAGTGTCTGCACCAGGTTGGGCAGGAAGGCGTCTTTCAGGAGAACCGCCATTGCGCCGTCAGCCCTGAGGTCACCGGCCGTCACCGGTTGTCGGCCGCGCGTTTCAGCAACGATGATGCGTGCGAGGCGGGCCCTGAGGTCAGCAAGATCGCTCGCGAGGCAGAGGATCGCCATGACTTCGGATGCGACCGTGATATCAAATCCGGTTTCACGCGGCGCGCCGTTGGCGACGCCGCCGAGCCCGGTGACGATGGATCGCAGGGCGCGGTCATTGACGTCAGCTGCGCGCCGCCAGCGGACGCGCCGTACGTCGATACCGAGCGAATTGCCCCAGTGGATGTGGTTGTCGATCATCGCCGCCAGCAGGTTGTGCGCGGCCGTTACTGCGTGAAAATCGCCGGTAAAATGCAGATTGATGTCATCCATGGGTACAACCTGCGCATAACCGCCGCCGGTAGCTCCTCCCTTCTGACCGAAGCAGGGGCCGAGCGAGGGCTCCCGCAGGGCGATCATGGCGCGCCGGCCGATCCGCGTCAGCGCATCTCCCAGGCCAATGGTCGTGGTGGTCTTGCCTTCTCCGGCCGGTGTCGGGTTCATCGCCGTCACCAGAACCAGGTCACCCTCCGTCCTGTCGGCGAGCGAGGCGAGGAAACCTGGGGCGATCTTCGCCTTTGTATGCCCGAAGGGTATCAGCGCTTCGGGCGGAATGCCCAGCCGGGCGCCGATGTCAGCCACCGGCAGCAGGCGGGCCGCCTGCGCAATCTCACCATCGCTGTTCATAGCCACCCCGCCTTGTCTCGCGCGATCTAAGCGCGCGACGGGGTGCATGTCACCCCATGCCAGGGCCGCCCGCCCTGGCCATACGCTGCAGTTCGCGGCCGATGACCATCTGCTGGATCTGCGTCGTCCCTTCATAGAGCCGCAGGATACGGACATCGCGATAAAAGCGCTCGACCGCATAGTCGGCGATATAGCCCGCGCCGCCATGAACCTGCACGGCGCGATCAGCCACGCGCCCGACCATCTCGGTGCAGAACATCTTGGTGGCGGATGCGACCATCGCCGTCATCTCATTCCGGTCGTATGTGCGTACGCCCTCTAGCACCATGGCGCGTCCGGCTTTTGTTTCTGCATAGCTGTCGGCGATCATGCCCATCACAAGCTGGTGTTCGATAATTGGTTTGCCGAACTGCCGGCGCTCGCTGGCGTAACTGACCATTTCTTCAATCAGTCGCTCGGCGATGCCGACGCTGAGCGCCGCTATATGAAGCCGGCCCCGATCAAGAACCGACATGGCGACTTTCATGCCTTCACCGTCCTCGCCCAGCCGGCTGGCGGCAGGAATGCGCGCATCCTCGAAAATCACGTCGCAGACATTCGCGCCCTGCTGGCCCATCTTTCTTTCGGGCCTGCCGACAGAGACGCCGGGCGTGTCGCGGCGGACAATGAAAGCTGAAACGCCTTTGGGTCCTGGCGTATCCGGCTGCGTGCGGGCCATGACTGTGAAGACTGTCGCTCTGTCAGCATTTGTTATGTAACGCTTGGCGCCGTTCAGGACGTAATGGTCTCCATCCCTGATCGCGCGCGTTTTCAGGGATCCTGCATCCGATCCGGCGTCAGGCTCGGTCAGGGCAAAGCTGGCGATCGCCTCGCCGCTGGCCAGCTGCGGAAGCCATTCCTGTTTCTGGCGTTCGGAGCCGAACATGACGATGCCCTGGCTTCCGATGCCGACATTCGTCCCGAAAGCCGAACGGAAGGCGGGCGAGGTGCGACCCATCTCAAGGATGACAAGGGCCTCTTCCTCCATGCTCAGCCCCAGCCCGCCATAGGCTTCGGGGATCGACAGTCCGAACAGGCCCAGCCTGCGCATCTCATCAAGGATTGGCTCAGGTATGGCGTTTGTATCCGCCACACGCTGTTCGTTGGGGCGACAGATATCGGTGACGAAACGGCGGACCGTCGCCACCAGCTGCTCGCGCGTATCGTGATCCAGCGCCATGTGCCTGCCTGTCCCTCGCCTGTGTGTCCGGGCTCTGTCTGACATGGCGGCAGCAAATTTATCAACAGCGCCCTCAACAGTTTCCACAGGCGGGACCGCTTGCATTCAGCGCGCCGGCTGGCATCCTGATCGCGTTCAGAGAGGAGACCGTCGCGGGTCGAGCAGCTGAATGTCCCCACTGGTAAGCCCGATTGGACGGGCGCTGAACACGGGGAGCAAACGAGCACCGGAAGTGACGCTGCGCCCCCGCAGGGCAGGCGGCACGCCCAGGCAGGATCCAAGACTGCAGGGGCCCTCGAGAGGGGATGGAACCGGCAAAGAGCGTGGTCTCAGCCGCGCGGGCGCATGAAAGTGGGACGCAGTCCCAGAGTTGTGCGACCGGCGTACCAAGACGCTCGAGGCTCAGCTTCGCCCGATGGCGTCGAACGGGCCCGCCCCTGATCAGGGCGCCGGACCGACGGACGAACGGGTGGACCACCATGGTGTCGCCCCGGCTCTGCGAAGGCAGCAGCCGGGGTCGCCATGTGTTTGGCGTCATGTGTTTCGCGTCAGGTACGGCGTCATGTCGTGTCCTGTCAGCCTGCCGCACCGCACGCCCGCAACGCAGTGGTCCTGCAATGCAGCGCGCCCCGGGCGCTCGCCTCTTTGTCGGCGGCTCCTGTGATGCGGCCCTCGGTGAGGCCCTCAGGCGGACGACTGAAGCCGTGTACTGCCCGTCACGGTCGCATACCATAGCTGCGCGGCTCGGCCTTCAGCACACGATAGGCATGCCGCACAAAGTCAATGGCGAGCGGACGCGTGTCGCGCGGGTCAATGATCTCTTCGGCGATAAAGGCTTCGGCCGTGCGGAAGGGAGAGCGCATCGCCTCAAACTTCCGGTAGAGCTCTTTGAGCTCTGCGTCCGGATCGGCGGCGGCGGCGAGCTGGCGTTTGAAGGCCGCCTCAATCCCCCCCGCCATTGGAAGGCTGCCCCAGTCACCTGATGGCCAGCAATACCGCCAGCGCGTCCGGGTCGGGTTAAACATGACGCTGCCGGCCAGACCATAGGCCTTACGAATGACGACAGGAAGGATCGGCGTCTGCGCCTGATAGATGGCCGCCATTGCGCGCACGCCCCGTCGCGTAACGCCTGAGCGTTCATGCCTGGCGCCGACGGCGAAGCCCGGGCAGTCGACAAAATGAATGACCGGAAGATGAAATGTGTCGGCCAGGTCGATGTGGCGTACGACTTTATCGCAGGCCTCGGCGGTCCAGGCCCCGTCGAGGAAAAAGGGATCGCCTGCGATAATCGCCACCGGATGGCCGTCCAGCCGGGCGAGGCCGGTGACGACCTGACGCCCCCACAGCGCGCCGATCTCGAAAAAGCTGGATCCCTCCGGGGTCCTGTCGACGACGGCCTCGATGATCCGCCGCGGCATGTAGGGCGTGCGGCCATCTCCGGGGACGATGTCGATCAGGAACGCCTCCCGCCTGTCAGGATCATCCGACGCCGGCAGCACGGGCGGCGCCTCGCGCGCATTGAGGGGCATGTAGGAGAGAAAACGACGCGCCTGGGCGAAGGCCTCGTGCTCGGAACTGACGACGTTGTCGACCACGCCATTGCGGCCGTTGATCTCCCAGCCGCCCAGCCCCTCTTTATCGATATCCTCGCCGATCGCCCGGGCGACCGGCGGTCCGGCGACAAAGACCTGCGAGAGCCCTTTGACCATGACCGAGAAATGGCTGGCTGCAACGCGGCCCGCGCCAAGCCCGGCGCAGGGCCCGAGGGCCAGCGAGACGACCGGAATGGACTGCATGCTGGCGACAAGCCATTCCCATGCGGGCGTTGTCGGTATGTAGGTGCGCGGATTGTCTTCGAGCGATCGGACGCTGCCGCCGCCACCGGTGCCGTCGATCATGCGCACGATGGGCATGCCATATTCATGGGCCATCTGTTCGGCCATCAGCATCTTACCGGCGATCGAGGCGTCCGAGGCCCCCCCGCGCACGGTGAAGTCATCCCCGAGAAGGACGGCGGGCCGGCCGTCAAGCCGGGCGCGGCCAAACACCATGGTTGCAGGCAGGAACGCGGCGAGCTCCCCCTCCGGCCCGTAACCGGCCTTTCCGGCGATCTTGCCAACCTCATGAAAGCTGCCCGGATCGGCCAGAAAGGCGATGCGCTCGCGTACCGTGAGCTTGCCCATGGCGCGCTGGCGGGCGGTGCGCTCCTCTCCGCCCATCTGTTCGGCCAGCCGTTCGCGGGCCCTCAGCTCTTCGATATGGCTTTTCCAGCTCATGGGACCTCTCGCAGGGACACACCCTGGCGTACAGCCTACAGTGAGGCTGGCCTCTCCGGGAGTGGGTGATTTGCGCCTCTGCCAGGTTGCGCTTGAGGCCAGCCTGCGCGAGAAGGATCAGGCACGCTCACAGGAGACACAGCATGGATCTCGCCGCACTTACTTCGAAGGTTCAGGAAGCCCTCGGCGCTGGCACAGGGTTCGACAAAAAGGTGAAGTTCGACTTTGGCGCTGTCGGCAAGCTCCTGATCGACGGCGCCGCCGGCAAGGCCACCAATGACGACGGCGCAGCGGATGCGACGATATCGGTGTCGTTTGACGATTTTCTGAAGCTTGCAGAGGGCGCTCTGGATCCGACAATGGCCTTCATGCAGGGTAAGCTTAAAGTCGCCGGGGACATGGGCGTGGCGATGAAACTGCAGTCCCTGTTCTCCAAGCTGAAATAAGGTCGTGAACACCGGCGCCCCGACGCGTGCGGACGCGTCCGGGGACTGGGTCCGCGTCGAGGGCAATCCGCCGCCCTCAGGGGCCAGCCTGATCTGGTATGAGGCTGATGGCCGGCGCCTGCGCATGCTTTATGCGCCGGCGTCCGGGACCAGCGCCCGCGCGTTGGCCGTGGTCTGCCCGGGGCGGACGGAGTTCATCGAGAAGTATTTCGAGGTGATGCGCGACCTGCAGGCCAGGGGCTTTGCATGCGTCTGCTTTGACTGGCCGGGACAGGGTCTGTCGGACCGTCTGCTGGCGGACCCCCTGCGGGGCCATATCGGGCGTTTTGACGCCTATGTCGGCGCGCTCAGGGCGGGTCTTGACCTTATCGCGCCACGTGCGCCTGCGACCCGTATCGTGGTGGCTCACTCGATGGGCGGCGCCATCGCCCTGGAGGCCATGCGCACCGGACAGATGGAGGTGAGGCTTGCGGCCTTCTCCGCGCCCATGTGGGGTCTGCCGGTCAGCCCTCCGCTGCAGATCTATGCCCGCCTTGCACGGGCGCTGGGTTTTGGCGCCGTCCGCGCCCAGCCGGAGGCGGGTGAAGAGGTGTTCGAAGGCAACACGCTGACGCACGATGCTCAGCGCTGGGGGCTCTATCGCCGTCTGATCGCAGCCGAACCGCGCCTCAGGCTTGGCCAGCCGACAATCGGCTGGGTCGTCGCCGCGCTCGATGTATGCGCAGGCTTCTTCAGGCCCGGCGCCCTTGAGCGCCTGCAGGCGTGCCCGATGCTGGTTGCAAGCGCAGCTGAGGAGGCCCTCACCGATCCCTCGGCGGCGGCGCGTATCGCAGCGCGCCTTGCCGCCGCCCGCCATCTCTGTGTCGAGGGCGCGCGCCACGAGATCCTGATGGAAACCGACGCGCGACGGGCGGTCTGGCTGGCAGCCTTCGATCAGCTGTGTGCGGATAACCGCATCTGACCGGTCCGGCGGCGCCTGATGGCGGCGCTCGCGCCTCACCAGGCCTCAGGATCGAAACCGAGGGCGTCGGCCAGGGCGAAGACCGCCTTGTTCTCCTGAGCCTCCAGCCGTCCGTCCGCAACGCTGGCGGCCTGGGCGAGACGCATCATCAGGGCTCTGGCCTCGCCATCCCGGATCTCCTGGCGGATCGCCAGCAGGGCGGGCCCGAAACTCTGCGCCTCGTGCACGTCAGTTGAGGCCGCCATCCAGGCGTCAGCCACGTCCTGATGACCAAAATGACTGAGCATCGCCTCCTGAGCGGCGAGGCGGGAAAAGCGCTGGGCCTCCGCCGGGCTCATGCGACCGTCTGAATAGGACACCATGGCGAAGGCGCGCGCGGCGTTGAGAAGAAGCGGATCCATAGTTGTAATCATCTCCTCATCCGTCGGCGGCAGCCCTGAGCGGGATCAAGGCCTCTTCAAGAATCGCCCGGCCGCCGGCCGCAATGATCTGGCCGCCCAGTCTGGCGGGCTCCCCGCGCCAGTCTGTCACCAGGCCTCCGGCCCCTTCCACCACGGGTATGAGAGCGGCGACATCATAGGACTGAAGTCCGCTTTCAATGACCATGTCAATCGTGCCGGCGGCGAGGCGCGCATAGGCGTAGGCGTCGAGGCCATAGCGGGTGATACGCGCCTGGGTGCGGACCTGTTCAAAGGCGCTGCGCTCGTGCGGGCGCAGGATAAAGGGATCCGTCGTCGACAGGATCGCCCTGGACAGCGGCCGGCTGCTGCAGGCGGCAAGGTCCGTCCTCTGGCCGCGACTGAGAAGATAGGCGCAGCGATCCTGATCATTCAGGCCGATATAGCGTTCCTCGAGCCAGGGCTGATCGATGACGCCAAGTATCGCACGGCCCCCGGCGACAGCGCCGATCAGGGTCGTCCAGGAAGGCAGGCCGGCGAGAAAGGCCCGCGTGCCGTCAATGGGATCGAGATACCAGGTTATGCCGCTGCGACCGGGCAGGGCGCCGTATTCCTCGCCTTCAACGCCATCCTGCGGACGCATCCGGCTGAGCACATCACGCATCGCCCGCTCGGCGGCGCGGTCAGCCTCGGTGACCGGGTCATAGCCGGTGAGGGACTTGTTCTCGGCCAGGTCTGAGCCGGCCCTGAAAAAGCCCGCGACCGCCCTGCGGGCGGCGTCAGCAAGTGCGATCGCTGTGGGAAGAAGAGACCGGGCGCTGTCCATGGCTGACCCTTTGCCCGCGGGCCCGCCGGCCTGCAAGCTGTCTCAGGTTCAGTCCTGCCGGCGCCCGCGCCTGTCTGGCAGGCCGGGCGCGCGCGAGGAGTGATCCGGGCCTAGGACGCCATCGCCTCCGAGGTCTCGCCTTCGAGGGCCTTTGCGAGCTCAAGCAGGCGGCGGCGGGGCCGCTCGGACAGACGGTAGTAGGCGCGCACCAGCTCCAGGGTTTCCTTCTGGGACAGAATGTCGCCGGACATCCGCTCCGCTGAATCGTTCGCCGGCCCCTGTTTGCCGTCTGCGCCAAGCCCTTCGAAGAAGTAGTTGAGATTGACGTTGAGCGCAGTGGCCAGGCTGAAGAGGCGGCTCGCCGTAATGCGGTTGGCGCCGCACTCGTATTTCTGGATCTGCTGAAACCGCACGCCGACCTGTCCGGCCAGATCCTGCTGGGTCAGGCCCAGGAGGCGGCGGCGGCGGCGGAGCCGCTTGCCGACATAAATATCCACATCCGTGGCCATTCCTCACACTCCCACACGCCGGCCCGTGCCAATCCAGGACCGCGCCCAGCGTTGGGAGCAAATCGCTTGCCAGAGACGGCTGAAGCCAGATGCAGCTGAAGCAGTGGATTGTGCGATGCAACATCGGCGACCTGCCCGAAAAACAGACAGGCGGCGCCTCGGGAGTGTCGGTTCAGTCTATGTTTTGTGCCTTTTCGTGAATTTTCAGCGACAGCGTCTGAGTTCGCTTGCGCTTTTTGCGCTGCAGCGTAATTGAAACAGGCGGTTTTTCGGAACCGCTGCCCTTCTTGGGCGTTTCCTCCCTTAACCTTTGGCCGCGCCGGCCGCCGGCGCGGCCTTTTTGTTGTCCGAAGCGTCGGTGAGGCCGGCCTGGGCCCGGGCGAAGGCGCAGATGTCGTGGGCGATTTCGCCCAGATGCCGTTTTAGGTCTGTAAAGCCCTCGTGCGGCTCCACGCTGGCCTCGTTAAGATAAAGGCGGCGGTGCAGCTCGATCTGGAGGGCGTGCCGGCCGCGCTGCGGCTGGCCATAGGCCAGGGTCGTGAAGCCGCCTGCATAGGGCGCGTTACGCGCCGTGGAATAGCCCCGCCGGGCAAACAGGCCCTCGACAAAGTCAGCCAGTCCCGGCCCGCAGGATGCTCCGAACCGGTCCCCTATGACGATGTCGGGAAGGCGCTGGCCCTGAGGGTGTTCGGCCGGCATCGAGTGGCAGTCGATCAGCCAGGCCTGACCGAACATGGCCTGGGCGCGTCGCATAAGCGCCTCCAGCGCCCTATGATAAGGACGGTAGACGTGATCAAGACGCAGATCGGCTTCCTTGCGCGGCAGGCGGCGGTGATAGATCGGCGCGCCGCTGGACGCCACGCGCGGTATGCAGCCAAGTCCGGCCTCGACCCGCGCCGAGCGCTGCAGGAGCCAGCCTGGCGCGGGATCCTCAAACATCGCCGGGTCCATCTCGGTTTCGGACCGGTTCAGGTCGATATAGGCCCGCGCGAGGAGGGCGCTGATCACCGGGGCGCCGGAGGTGTGGACGTCGGCCAGGAGGCGGTCGACATAGGCATCCTCAATGCGGCGCAGATCGAGCATGGAGGCCCGGGAGGCGTCGAGAAACGCCTTTGGATACAAGCGCCCCGAATGGGGAGAGGCGAAAACCGCTGGCGAGACGACAGCCAGGGGCTCATCAATCAGAAAGGTCGGCGCGGCCGGGCCCTCAGCGCTGCGGACCCAGGGACCGGGGGCCCTCGCGCCCTCAGGCCCGGTCCTGGCCGCAGGGTTGGAAAAGAGGCTCAGGCCTGGAAACATCACCCATCTTTTTCCGAGCCTCGCGCCGGGTCAAGGCGTGTTCATCCCGGCTTTACCCTGAAGCCTCACAGATTGTAGCATGACAGAGGCTGGGGCGAGGTCCTTGAGACGATGGCCAAGATACTGCTTGCCGAGGACGATGACAGCCTGCGGGGCTTTCTGCTCAACGCGCTGAAGCGCGCAGGGCATGTGGTCAAGGATTTTGACGAGGGCCGTACGGCTCTGAAAGCGCTGGAGCGCGAAGTCTTCGATCTTCTTCTCACGGACATCGTCATGCCCGGCCTCGACGGCATCGAACTGGCCCGTCGCGGGGCCGAACTCGATCCGGCCATGAAAATCGTGTTCATCACCGGCTTCGCGGGCGTCGCGCTGTCGGCGGGCGGTGCGCAGCCGGCGGGCGCCAAAGTTCTCTCCAAGCCTTTCCACCTGCGCGAGCTGGTGGAGGAGGTGGAGCGCGTGATGGCCGCCTGAGTGTCGCCCTCCCGGGGTCGGCGCCTGGCCGGGCGCGCCGATGGCCTGTCAGGGGCGCCGGTGTCCATAGTCAGTCCATAACGGAGAGGCTATGCATCAGGCGTGAAGGGGAGCCGTTGTCATGAAACATGTTCTACTGGTCCTGGCGCTGGTCGCCGCCATGACGCGCGCCGCCGCCGCCGAGCTCCCGCCGCATATCTACGAGGCCGACCGCCGCGCCGCGAGCCATGTGATTGTGATTGAGAATCTCACCCTGACCCCTTTTTCGGGCGCCGCGACATCCGGGTCATGCACCCTCAGCGGTCGCATCGCCTCCGTCGAACGCGGCGGAGGCTATACGCCGGGCCAGCCTGTCTCGGTCAGCATCGCCTGCATCACCAGCGCCTGGCGGCCCATGCCGGGTCCCTTTCCCGGCTACAGTCAGGATAATCTGAAACAGCTTGTCCGGGCGCGGGTGTTTGTCACCGACGGCCATGTCGTGCGCCGCGGGCTTGATGCTGTCTCAGAGGATCATAAATGATCGCTTCGCCTGGCCGGCTGCGCTGCGTCCTCATGGCCGCCTTCCTCTCGTGCGCAGGGCCCTTGTCGACGGCCGCCGCGCAGGTCGCTAATCCCGCCGCCGCTGATCTCTTCGACGGTCAGGCTCTGCGGGTTGTGCTCTGCGGCACATCCGGGCCCCTGCCGGACCCCGCCCGCGCCAAGAGCTGTACGCTCGTCATCGCAGGCGAGGCGGCCTATGTCGTCGATACCGGACCGGAATCCTGGGAACAGATTGCGCGGATGGCCATCCCGGGAACACGTATCGCAGGCATCTTTCTGACACACTACCATTCCGACCATATCGGCGAGCTCGGCGAGTTCCGCATGCAGACCATGGTCGCCGGGCGCGCCGTTCAGCTGCCTGTCTTTGGTCCGACTGGTGTGAGGGACGTGGTGCAGGGCTTCAATCAGGCCTACCGGCTCGATACGGAGCATCGTCTGGCTCACCATGGCGCAGAGGTCATCAACGCCGCTGCAGCCGATCTTATCGCCCGCCCCTTTGGCGAGGCCTTTACGGGAGACGGCCGCAGCGAGGCCGTTATTCTCGAGGCGGATGGACTTAAAGTCATCGCCTTTGAGGTTGACCATGATCCGGTGCGGCCAGCCGTCGGCTACCGGTTTGAGTGGAAGGGTCGCTCTGTCGTTGTCTCAGGTGACGCCGCCCGGTCTGACAATCTCATCGCGAACGCCAGGGGTGCGGATGTGCTTGTGGGCGATAATCTCGCCGCACCCATCATTGCGCAGGCCCAGCGTATGGCCGCCGCCGGCGGCAATACCCGCCAGGCCAAGCTTCTTGCAGACATACCTGATTATCACGCCTCGCCGCTCGAGCTGGCGCAGATGGCCAATGAGGCAGGCGTCCGCCTGCTTGTGTATTCGCATTTCGTGCCGCCCCTGCAGGTCGCAAGCCCGCTTTACTTTGCCGGGGTTGAGGCCGTCAGGCCCCGAGCGACATGGGTTGCCGGTTTTGACGGGCTGCGTATCGATCTGCCTTCCGGTTCAGATGAGATCCGCCAGAGCGGCCTCCTGCCCCAGCCCTGAGGGCGCGCGATCAGTCGGGATCGTGCGCGCCAGGCCCTCTAACCGGCCGCAGCGCCTGAGCGTATCAGGGCGCTGATCTCCTCCTCAGCCCAGCCCAGTTCGCACAGGATCGCGCGCGTATGCTCGCCAAGGGCCGGCGCCATGCGCGGGGTACGCTTGGTTTCTCCATCCATACGGATCGGACTGTCTACGGTGCGCAGGCCCCCGGCATGTTCGATCTCAGGCAGCATGCCGTTCACACGCATCTGTTCATCATCGGCATGATCGGTTGTCCTCGCCACGACCCCGAAGGTGACGCCCGCCGCACTCAGGCGGGTGCGCCATTCTGAGAGGCTGGCCCTGGCGAAAACGGCATCAAGTTCAGCGACAAGGGCGGCTGAGTGTACAAGGCGCGCCTCATGGGAGGCAAAACGCGGATCAGACAGCCAGTCCTGACGGCCCAGCGCGCCGGCGAGCAGGGGAAACTCCCGTTCATGGTTGACGATGACCAGCATGATGAGCCTGTCATCTGCGGTACGGTGAGGCTCACCCAGCGGACTGCGCTCACCGCGCGGCGGTCGCGGGGCCAGATCGACCCCGCACAGGGCCGCCTGCGTGTAGGCGGCGTTTGACCAGAGACCATTGGCCATCAGGGAGGTGGAGACCGACCCGCCGGTTCCCGTGCGTTCGCGGCGGTAAAGAGCCGACACAATACCGGCAAACAGCGACATGGCCGTGGGATGATCGCCCATGCCGGGAAGGGTCGTTGACGTCTCTGCTCCGGCATGGGCGCGCACCCCGTCCATCATGCCCGAGCGCGCCCACCAGGCCGTCGTGTCATAGGCCGTCCGGTCCTTCTCGGGTCCGTCCTCGCCATAGGGCGTCATGGAGGCGTAGATGAGCCTCGGGTTGAGCCTGAGGACCTCGCCTGCGGTAATGCCGAGGCGTTCGCGGATGGGGCCTGGAAAATTGGTGATGAAGACATCCGCCCGGGCGATCAGGCTGGACAGCACGGCCCGGGCGCCAGGCTGTTTGAGATCAAGAGCAAGGCTCTCCTTGTTACGGCTTTCCAGGATCCAGTAGAAATTGACGGCGGGATCCTGGTTCAGAAGGCGGATGAGGCTGCGGTAGGAATCACCCGCGCCGGGAGGCTCGATCTTTATGACGCGTGCGCCAAAGTCGGAGAGGATCGTCGCCGCCGCCGGACCGGCGATATAGCTGGCGCAGTCAATGACCAGAAGATCCGAGAAAAGTCCCGTCACGCGTCTCTCCCTGGCCTCCGGCCGCGGCCTCTTCCTCGGCTACGCCCCCTGATCGTCCGCCCCCGCGCTGTAAGGTGAGCATCTGCTCCGATCTTGCAAGAGCGCGCGCACGTCGGGCGCGTACGGCGTTGGGGCGAGCAGAGGGCAGCCTCACCTCCTCATGCCTCACCTCCTCAGGCCTTTCGCCCTTTACATCGTCTGACCCGAGCGTATCCCGTAGCGGGAACATATCCAGGGAGCCGGGCAGATGCTTGCACTAAGGTCTGTGTGTCTGGCGGGTGCAGGTCTTCTTCTGAGCGGGTGTGAGGATCTTGACTTTGCCGACTTTGCAACCGGGCTGGCCAATGTTGCAGACAGTATGCTGCTGGCTGATGGCGTGTCCTATGAAGACGAGCACTATCGGCAGGAACTCAATGGCCCCTGTCCGGCGGTCTGGGAGTACGGGCTGGTCGATAATCAGATCTACAGCCGCATTTCCAACCGGTCTTCCCGTTCAATGACGGTGACGACCCGGTGGAACACAGGCCTTGAGACCTCGCAGTTTCTCTCGCCTGGCGAAACGGGCGCTTTTGAGTATCAGACATCCTCAGTTGAGCCCGAGGGCGTGGATGTGGCCTGCGAGTAGAGGCGAGCACGGGCAGGTCTTCCTCTGAGGCGTGTACCGCTCACTGAGCTGGCGGCATATAGTCCGGGTTGACCCAGTTCCAGAAGAATTCGGGTGTCGGGGGCAGGCTTGCGTTCTCCGGACGTCTGAAACGCCCCTGACCATGGCCCCTTGCGGCCAGCCAGACGAGACGCCGCGCCGCCTTGGGGTCAGGCTGCGTGCGGGCGAGCGAAGCAAGGCGCGAGATCGCCTCGCTGGCGCGCATGCCGGTGACCTGACCACGGTCAGCCGCCCAGGCGGCGTCGATCAGCATCGCCATCGTCCGCATCACATAGACGGAATTGGCGTTGCCGGGCAGGAACCACTCCGCCTCCGGGACGGGCGGAAGGACGGTCGCGAGGAACTCATCCATCTTGACCCGGTCGGATGGTTTCATGAGCAGTCCACCCTCCGGGCGGACCTCGAATGCGCGCTGCAGGTGCGCCTTTGCGGTCGCCGCCATGGCGATCCTGTCATCGGGCGCGGGGGTCCAGTTTTTCTCGAGGGCCTCGGCTCGGATCTGCGCGCTCTGGGTGAGAAGCACGTCGAGGCGGCTGGGCTCCACCTTCCCCTCGCAGGCGGCGATGTTGCGATCGAGCATGGCGAGGATGATTTTCCAGTCCGGCCTGCCGCTGGATGGGATGGCGTAACCGTAATAGGTGGCGAACGAATAGTCCGCCATCTCACAGGTGGCGGTAGGATCCCCGACGCGGGGCATGCGGCTGAACTCCGTTTGCTGTCCGGTCAGGGCCTCGGCCTGCGCGAGAAGGTCAACAAGCGCTTGTGCAAGTTCCCCATCCGGGTAGGGCTCGATCGTTATCGGGCCGGCGCTGGTGGAAAAGGTCTGCGCCCGGTAACGGTTCCCGTCTGCGTCATACCTCGCCATCGTCCGATAGGCGCGCCAGGCAAGCACGGCCTGCGCCTGAGCCCTGGCGGGCGTGGTCATCCGGAGGGCAAGGGTAGCATGGGCCCTGGTCAGAACATGGTTTGTGTAGGGATCGTCCGCACAGGCCGCCGAGAGGGCGTCCGCCTCTGCAGCGAGGGCGGCGAAGTCTGCGCCCTGCTGCTCGGACCTGATCAGGACGTCGGCTGCCCGCGTGACGCTGTCAGCAGGACAGGCCGACCATGCTGACGGGGCGAGCGCTATGCTCGCAAGGGCGAAGAGACACTGGCGAAGCGACACGTCCGGGCCTTTCTGCGCATGCGGTGCGCTTGAGGTTATGATCAGTTTCTTCCTCCTGATCGAGGTGAAGGTCAACCAAAGGCGTCTGGGCAATTGCGTGCGATGTCCTCAACACCCGAGCGGGTCGCCGTGCGCACACAACAAGGGCCTTATCAGCTGAACCAGTCTGGATCGCTTCGATGGCGCGAGGCGAGGGTGAGGCTGGTTGCCCTGAGGCTGGTTTCCCTGAGGCGGGTGGCTCCCATAGATACCTGTCGCCTCCTGTCCACCGATACCTATAGATTATCAGCCCCCGTCACGCTGCCGGTCCGGGCGTGGTGTCATGATCGCCCCTCCGCTCAGGGCGCAGGCCTGGCCCAACAGCGCTTCTGGCCATTTAGGTTTGATGATCCCACAGCATTGGCGCGGGGCCCCCGGCGGCTCGGATGATCGCCTGCAGCGTGCGCGGGCTCTGGCCCTGGCCATTCCGTCGGCGGTCTGATTAGGCATTGACGCATCGCCCACAGCGTAGCAATAGACACCCCGCAGCGATGGCTGGAACGGGCGGTTAGCTCAGCGGTAGAGCACTACCTTGACATGGTAGGGGTCACAAGTTCGATCCTTGTACCGCCCACCAGAACCTCCGGGTCCAGGGTCCATCGGATGAGCTGGCCCGCACGTCGCGCCTGAAATAAGACGTATACCCCCGCAAAACAGCCTTCGAGGCGCCCGGTGAGGGCGGGCCTCCCGTCGGCATCCGGGCTGACGCACCGGGTTGAGGTTCAGGTTTCCGGCGCAGAGGCGAGGCGTAGGGCCCCTCCAACGCTGGTCATTGTGCAAGTTTGTGCAGGCTGGGTTTCATTTGTCAGCGCTAGACCGGCGGCGTTAGCCTGCCTGTGACTGTAAGGGGGACGAGTGGCCGGGTATGACTCCAATCGTGTGGGCGATTTTCTCGTTGAGGATGACGAGACGATTGTTCAGCAGATCTGCCTGCGTTTCGCTGAGCATTTCCAGGACGTGCGCGAGCAGACGATGTTCTCCAGGCGATCGGCCATTCCTATATTCGCGGCGGGGCTGTCGCGAGCAGCTCAAGATCACCCTCAGGGCCACGACTGGAGTGTCATCATCGCGTTCCCGCTCCTGCGCCTTCAAGAGCGTTTGGATACCGTCATCATCGCCGGTTCGACCATCGCCGTGATCGCGTTCAAGGTTGGATCAGATACCTTTCCAGCAAGCGATCTGCGTCAGGTTGAAGACTTTGCCCTGGATTTGAGGGACATCCACGAGCCCGGTCAGATCCTCCGCATTTGGCCGGTCCCGTGCGCGACGAGCGCTCAGTCCGTGGATATCAAACCTCTCGTTTAAGGCGTGTGCGAAGTCGCCAAATGCGGAGCGTCAACGCTTGAGAGTGTGTTTACGACACTCGCGGCAGATCAGTCTCAGTGAAACGAACCCCAGATTGATAGGCGGACGAGGGAGGAAGACCCTACTGTTTGTCTGTGGCTATGGGGACGATCTTGAGCTGGTGGTTGACCGCTGCGATGACGTCATTGGTAAGCGGCAGATTATTCGCTTCGGCTTTCCAATGTTGACGGAAGAGAGCGACGGTCTCGGCGGCGGCGTCTAAGACCAGCTTCTCAGGCAGGCGTGCTTTGGCGGCCATGTGCGCCAGTTCGTCGCGTGTAAACTCATCAAAGCGCGCGGAGCGGCTGACTTTCAGCGCCGCCTTGTCGTCTTTGATGTAAGGCGTCGTCGAGACGAAGTCATAGGCAGGTGCGAGCGCAGCGCGGCGTTTGTCGGGATAGACTAAAGACCAGTTCTTGAGGTGCATGTCGGCATTGCCGATCAGCGCATTGAACACGATGCGGCGTACGAATTCTACGACGTCAGCGTCTTGACCTTCTGCTCCGATGACGCCGGCAAGGCGGCGCATCGTTGCCTTCTCATATTTGTCGTCAGGGTAGACACCGAAAATCTGCGCAAAGTCCTCCATATGGACCGGGCCGCTTTGCAGGCGATCGAAGCGCTGAATCACAAACGCCTGGCTGTCCCGCAGAGCACCAGTTTCAGGGAGGTTTTCTATGGCGGCAATGTCGACGAGCTGTATCGCGGGCACGTCAATGCCCACCTTGCGCGCAAGCGTCATCATCGAGAACTCGTTCTCGGGTAAGCCTTCGAACTCGCGCGAGGGCAGCTTGACGATCCAGTCTCCTCCCACGCCGCGAACAGGTATCGAGAGGCCACCGCGCGCGCCTTCCAGCGCGGAGAATTTCAGCTGCACGCCTGCAAGCGAGAAGCGGAGCGCGTTGGCGCGCGTATTCCCGGCAGGTGTGTCGTGGCCATCAGGGGCTCTTGGTGGCCATGCTTCGCCGTCAGCTGATTCAATTGTCACGGCTCCTGGGAGGTCGCGTCCCAGCGCCCAAAGCAGGAAGAACTCGCGCTGTTGGTTCGCGCCCGCGCGCTCCGCCAGATATGTGCGCAAGCGCCCTTCAGGCAGAAGGTTTGAAAACCATGGGATCAGCTTCGTCTGTGTGGGTGCGAAATCGGTGATAAGGTCGCCAAAGGCATCTTTGAAACCAAGACTGAGTATAGGGCGCTGCTTGTCATTGATGTACCGGTCCGTGAAAGCAAAAAGCGTGCGATCGCCGCCCACATGGGTCAGTGTTCCAATTATTTCGCCATAGAGAAGAACGTTGAGGGTAGAGACGTCAGGCATTGTCGTCGTCTTCCTCCTCAAGACTGTAGGCAGGCTTCCGAGCCAGCGCTGGCGGCGGTGTATGCGCCAGCTGGTTGCGTACCCGGCTGATCATCCTGATGTGGTGGTTCAGCGTTGCGGCATCGACTTCCAACGGCTTGTGCTTAAGGACATCGTTGAATCTTTGAATCGCTTCGAGTTGGTCGGCAGCGAGCGGGAAGTGCTGAATCATCCTGAGATGATTCAGCGTCTGTTCTATGATGGGCGTCGGTATGAGCGGCGTACGCACGCCTTGAAGTGCGCGTGCAAGTTTCGAGACTTCTTTTCTTGTCGCGGCTGCAATGGCTTTGCGCTCGGTGCTGCGTATGATCGCTTTAATGGCCGGAAGCGCTTTGCGCGGCGCCAGTTCGACGTCCAGATCAAGCGCGCGCGCGAGAGAGACGAGGCTTGAAAGCTGCACGTCAACTGCGCCGTTTTCGAGCCGCGAGATTTTGGCCTGAGGCACGCCCGACCTGGCGCTGAGCTCCCTTTGGCTGATCGCTTTCTGGTCTCTGGCGGCTCTGAGGGCCGCTATGATGTGGTCGATGGCGTGATTCATGATGTCCTTTATGGCGTATGCGTCCTCGCGTGATATCCGAAAAGATATCATTAGCCGCCGTTTTCGTCAAAAAAGATATCTAAAAAGATATCATGGTCGAATGCGGATATCGTTAAAGACATCGATCTGGCTTTGGAGCGAGCCCGCTCAACCCCGACAGGCCACGGGCTCGCGGGACACATGCTGGTGATCACCCCTGCTGGCTGAAAAGGCTGATGAACGCCGAGCTGGTCTTCGTATGGGTGGTGTCCTGGCGACCTGACTGATGCGCGTCAAACTGCTGCGAGGCTTGCCGCCGCCAGGCGGGCTATGCGCTTCAGCGCTATGTTGTAGCGCGCGGGCGTCACCGGACCTGAGGCGCCGTTTTTTGCACCCCGGGCCGCGTCCACAATGACCTCGGTGATCTGGCTCACGCTCAGATCCGCCCGGCGCAGGGTGAGCTCGCCCTCGTCCACTCCGCGTTCGATCAGCGCCTGCAGCCTCCGTGCGTAAGCGCGATCGTGGCGTTCTGCGAGATCGGCGCCTACGGACTGCCGCGTCTGTCCGAGTTCGAGCAGGTGCTCGGACAACCCGTAGTTGTCATGGATCCAGCCAAAATAGGCGGTAAGGGTTCCCGACAGTCGTTCTTCGAACGATGCGCCGTCCCTGTCGGCGGCTTCGCAGCGGGCCTCGGCCTCTCGAAAGTTGCGTTCCTGCATGGCGCGGAAAACAGCCGCCTTGTTCTCGAAATACAGGTAGAGCGTACCCTTCGCGACACCAGCCCCGCGCGCGATGTCGTCCATGGACGTGCGGCGATAGCCCAGTTGTGTGAAATGGGCCTGCGCCGCCGTCAGGATGAGCTCAGCCTTATCGTTTGAATCGGGTGTATGTCCCATGACGCTTATGTCTGCCGCGTACGACTGTTGACATCAAGACTGGTCACGTCAGAATGACCGGAAAGACCAAAACGGTCATTATGGAGTCTTTCATGCAGTTACGTCAGCTCGGGGTCGGCGGCCTCAAGGTGTCCGCAATGGGTCTTGGCTGCATGACGATGAGCGCCGTCTACGGGCAGTCGCCGGACGATGCGGAAAGCCTCGCTACGCTTGAGCGGGCGCTGGAGCTTGGCGTGACGTTCTGGGATACCGCTGATGTCTATGGTCCCCATCACAATGAGCGTCTTATCGGGCGCGCGCTCGCCGGACGCCGCGATGCTGTCGTACTGGCCACGAAGTTCGGTATTGTCCGAAATCCCGAAAGCCCGTCCGGGGTCGGCGTGAACGGCAGACCGGAGTATGTGCGTCAGGCGTGCGAGGCGAGCCTGTCGCGACAGGGAGTTGATCATATAGATCTCTACTACCTTCACCGTGTCGATGCGCGCACACCTATCGAAGAGACGGTCGGCGCCATGGCGGAACTCGTTCAGGCTGGGAAAGTGCGCTTCCTCGGTCTTTCCGAAGTGTCCTCGAAGACCCTTGAGAGCGCCTGCGCGGTTCATCCGATCGCTGCGGTTCAGAGCGAATACTCGCTCTGGACGCGCGACCCCGAGCGCGGCGTTCTGGAGACGTGCAGACGGCTGGGGGTGGGCTTCGTGCCCTACAGCCCTCTGGGACGGGGTTTCCTGACCGGCGAGATCCGCAGCCCCGACGATTTCGACACGAATGACTGGCGGCGGGGAAATCCCCGTTTTCAGGGCGAGCGCTTCAACCGGAACCTTCAAATTGTTGAACGCGTCCAGGCGCTCGCCCGGGCAAAAGGGGTGACGAGCGCGCAGCTGGCGCTCGCCTGGGTCCTCGCCCGGGGGGACAGTATCGTGCCCATTCCCGGCACCAGGCGGCGCAGATATCTTGAGGAGAACGTTGAGGCTCTGCAGGTCACATTTGCGCCCGAAGAGCTTGCGGAGATCGACGCAAGCTTCCCCCCTGATCTGGATGCCGGCCAGCGCTATGCCGATTCGATGATGGGTTCGCTGAACGGATAGCGCTGTGTCTGAGCCCTGCGCCCGCCGGCGCACCGCGTCTGCAGTGCCGCGATGACGGATGAACCGTTCGCGCAGCCACGCCTCGTGACCATCGAGCAGCTTACGCCGCTTCGGCGCCTTGAACGGCGTCTTCATCTCTGCCCCCGCGGATCGCCCCACAAAGGGATCCCGGTGATTTTGTCTGCGTCCATTCCAGTTCTCCTCCGCCAGCTGAGGAGGGGACGGATCCTCATGGCGCAGAGGGGCAGTTTTGGATGGCGCGTGACAACTGACGGTTCATATCGCCGACGCAAGCTATCACGCGCGCACTCAAGCAAGGGCGGCGTGTCAACGGCCGACGAAAAGCCGGCCGCCTGTGGTGAGCACGGCTGACATGAACAGGTCGCCCGCGGGGGCCAGGCGTATGTCGGCCGTCGGATGACCGGAGTTTGGTTCAGGTGTCTGGCGGCTTGTCAGTGTCCGCATCAGCCGCTGCATCACCTGCGGAACGGGTTGAACGCCAGCGGCGGGACCTGGGCTACCTGAGGCGATAGGAATCGCCGTTTATTTCAGGGGCGTTGACGTGGTGCGTGCGCCTGTCGGGCAGCCCCCCGGTGAGGCGCTCATATCCGAACACCGAGGTCCAGTCCTCGAACGGCAGGTTCGCGGTTACGATCGTGTCGCTGGTGGAGCAGCTCGAAGAGGCGTTCGGCGCCAGTCAGGGCGATGTGCGATCGTCCCGTGCCGCTGTTCCCAAGGGCGATGATGTTCTCGCGCCCGACCACGAACTCACCCGGCGGGCCTGCCCGATCACAACGGCTTGTTGAGACCAGAGATGGCGGCGAAGTCGAATGTCTCGAGGTTCTTCACCGCCGGGAACCTCCCGGCGCGGATGCGGCGTTCCTCTATCCGCCGCTCGTGGTCGATCCGTTCATGTCCGGCGAGGCTCAACCCCGCCTAGATCCTACGCTTGACTTGTTGAACAGGCTTCGATGAAAGCGTGTACGGGTTCGCGCGGCGAACGCGCAGCCCACAGGACGAGGCGCCATGAAGATCGGGTTGACGACTGCGGGCAAAGCGCTTCGCACGGGTGGGCCGCTCGCCCTCGCGCTTCTTGGCTCAGCACCGGCTTACGCCTGGCAGGATACGCCCCCGGAAGGGGGCGCTCAGGTATTCGAGAGCGCCTTTTTCTCAGGGTACAATCCGATCACGGCGGCCGACATGGTGGCGCGGGTTCCGGGATTTGAGATCATTGACGGAGCCGATCGCAGGGGCTTTGGCGCGACTGCAGGAAACGTCCTTGTCAACGGCGAGCGGCCCAGCTCGAAGGCGTCGATCTCTGACCAGCTCAAGCGTATTCCGGCAGGCTCTGTTCTCCGGCTGGAGCTGATCTCGGGCAGCAGCGGCTCGGCCGATGCGCGCGGGCAGTCGCGCGTGGTCAACGTGATCCTGAAGCCAAGTACGCAGGAAGCGAGCCCGACAACCTGGGTGTTCGGCGTTCGTCACCTGGAGTACTCGAACCGGCTCGGTTACACAGCCCAGCTGTCGCGTTCCTTCCGCCTGGCTGAGGGCCTTGAGCTCTCCCTCGACCTGCAGCTCCCGAATATACGCGGCCGCACCGAGGGAGAAGAGATTGTACGCGGATCCACGGGGTCGGTCAGCGAGACACGTCAGCAGTATAATCAGCCAAACTTCATCGGAACGCAGCTCGCCGGATCGCTCAAATGGCGGGCCAGCGAAAACGACCGGTTCAATGTCAACGCCTTCCTGAATACGAGCGACAATTCCGTCGGTATCGGCTCGGTCGTCGTCCTGCCGGATGGCGCGGTGAAGAGCCAGACATTCGGCCGGGCCGAGTACCCGACCGTCGCGCGCGGCGAGATCGGGGCCGACTGGGAGCATGTGTTTTCAGATCAGCTGACGGCCAAGCTCCTGGTGCTGGCGACGTTCAGTGACAACGAACAGCGCCAGACGCTGCGCACCTTTACGCCGGCTGCCCTTTTCAACACGCAGGTCCTGTCGACGGAGGCAAGCGGGGGTGAGCGTGTGGCGCGGGCGGTGGGTACGTTCCGCATCAATGAGGCGCATACGCTGGAATTCGGCGGGGAGGGCGCCTTCAATTTCCGCGAGACAACCCTCTCGCTGACCAATCAGAAGCCCGGACAGGCCGTCGTCTCCGTTCCCTTCTCCGTTGCCGACACCCGTATCGAGGAGCTGCGCGGGGAAGCCTTCCTCACGGATGTCTGGACGATATCTGATACGCTTTCGCTTGAGGCCGGATTTACCTTCGAGGCGTCACGGATCGCGCAGTCCGGAGATGCCGCGAAGGAACGGGAGTTCACCTATCCCAAGCCCCAGTTCGCCATCACTTACCGTGCTGAGCCGGGAAGCGAGCTGAGGGCGTCACTGCGCCGGGATGTCGCCCAGCTGGACTTTTCCGAGTTCGCCTCGTCCTTCGATGCGATTGATGTGACGACGATTGTGGGCAACCCCAACCTTGAGCCCGAGAAGGCCTGGAAGGCGAAGCTTGAATGGGACCGCCGTTTTGGCCAGCTGGGCGCCTTCACGGTCGGTCTCTTCCACGACGCCGTCGGAGACGTCAGGGATCTCGTCGTGATCGGCGCAAATGATGCGTATGGTAATCTGGGCGAAGGGACGCGCACGGGCGTGGAGTTTCGCGGACAGATGCCGCTGGACCGCTTCGGCCTGCCGCGGGCCGAGATCAGGTTCAACGGGGCCTTCCAGGAGACACGCGTCCGCGATCCGCTCACCGGTCAGATGCGTTCTTTCTCCTCCGGGGATAACGCCACGCCCGGCACGCGCAGCGGCGGGGCGGCGGGCGGACCGCCGCCGCTGAACATCGGCAACCGGGACTGGGGGTATGTGGCGTCCTTCCGCCAGGAGTATCCTGAGCTCAAGTCCGCCTTTTCCCTGAGTATCGCCCGCAACGCCCGCCGTGAGGAATACAAGCGTATCGAGACGATCACCCAGGACCGGCCGATCGAGCGTATCGATCTCAACTGGGACACGACTGCGATACCAGGCATCACGCTGCGTCTGGGTCTGGGCAATATCCTCTCCCCGCCCGAGGAGCGTGACCGTGTCTTCTACACGGGCGACCGCAGGAGCGGGACGATCGCGCGTACGGAAAGTCGCTCCTACAAGGGCGGCCCGGATGGCACCATGACCTACTCCTTCCAGGCCTCCGGCAAGTTCTGAGCCGCAGCCGGGCAGCCGGCGAGCGGCCCTGACAGCCCTCGCGCGCATGGCGCCTGACATTGGGCGCCTGACATTGGGCGCCATGCGTTGTCGCGTCCTGACAGTGCGTGTGCGTCTTAAACGGCCGTCATGGCGGGTCTGGCGGCGCCAGCTGACGACAGCCGTCGCAGATTGGCGTCTGCGGCCGGCGATACATCTCTCAGGCGCTTCGCCTGCCGTCCGATCTCGGGGTCGGACGCTGACAGACGGGCGATCAGTCCCGTCATCGGATCGAGCCGGCAGCCCAGGATCCACTCCCTGAGACCCTCGGTTTTCATCCACGCGGAGCGATTGGCGGACCCCGTCAGAACGTTCGGGATCCATTCCTCGACCGTGTCCGACATCGGCGTGGGCTGGCACAGGCGGTTCCTTGCCGCGTCATCCCCCCCGTGAGCCTCAAGATAGGCGATCAGGGCTGCACTGAAGCACAGCTGTCCGAAGCGCAGCGACTGCAGATCGATCCGTCCCGGAGTGAACACCGTGTCCCTGAGGTGACGCGTATGGCCGAGGGCGCTGGCGCTGCAATCGACATAAAGCGTATCGGGAGAGGCTGCTATCTCACCGCGCTCCAGGCGAATGGCGTTACTCTGGATGGATACAACGCGCCCCAGACGTACAATGTCCCTGATCGTCCGGGCGCGCGCCATGTCCGCCTCGGTGGCGATGGCGCCATGATAGAGGCCTGGCCAGACACCACCGTCCAGTCGAAGCCAGTGTCCCTGAGCCTCCATGCCGAGGCAGAGAGCTTCAATGGAGCTCGCCTGCGCCCAGATCTCACTCTGGTCGGCAAGAGCTGCGAGGCTGCCAGCGAGGAGCTCGGGGCCTGGCTGGTAGGCCCTGCGATTGGCGATCCAGGGATCGCGCGGCGCGATCCATCGGATATGTCCGCTGTCGACGCCCTGAGCCAGGAGCCAGGTGATCACATCAAGACCGGTTTTCCCCGCCCCTATCACGGTGATCTCCCGGGCCCCGGCGATAAGGCCGGGAAGGCCGTTCGGCGGAATGCACGTCACGCCCGGCTCCACCTCGAACCCGCGCCGGTGGGTCAGGGGAATGCACGCTGCAAGGCGCGAGGCGTCGACGAACCGTCTGCGTATGCGGATCGGGCGGCGTATCCGGGAGCCGAGGTCGCTGATCTCGCCCTCGGGGGTTATCAGGCTTCCGAAGTGTACCGTGACGCGACCGCTCGGCAGGAATGTCTCGTTGAGCACATCCCTGAAGTAGGCGGCGACCTCATGCCCGGATGCAAGTTCATAAAATCCACGATTATCGCCTGAGGCGTCGATCCTGTCCTCGCCCAGGCGACGTGAGGCCACCCCGTAGAGGATAGATGGCTGATGCAGGCGAACGAACGGATAGGCGTCATTCCAGTGGCCGCCCGGGCCAGGCCGGGGGTCGACGATCGTGATGTGCGCGTCGGTTTCCTGAAGCAGAGTGTCCACAAACGCCATGCCCATGGCGCCGCATCCCTTCACCAGATAGTCGGTTTCATCCGCCATGGCGTTCTCCGGGGTCCTCAGCGGCTTGTGACCTGATCGCGGGTTGCTTTCAATCTCTGGCGGTCCCGCCGGACCCGCCTTATGCCAGCGATGCTCGCCAGCCAGCGGCGCTTCTGGCATGAGAGGCGTGTCTGCATGCGCCGCCGGGAACAGCTTCAGTCCGGACAGGAGAGGCCCACACCATGTTATGCACGCCGCCTTCCCGGATCAGCCTGTCCGTCTCCTGGCTCGGCCGCTGCCTTCTGGCGGCCCTGCTCATGCTTGTGGCGGGGCCGGCCTTCGCCCAGCGTCCGAGCGCTGCGCCCCTCACCGCGCCCCCCACGGCGCCCCCCACGGCGCCCCCCACGGCGCCCGAGCAGTGGATCACGCCGGTCGCCACAGGTCCGGGGCTGGTCCAGGGGACGTTTGAGAGCCGGGCGGCGGGCGCGAGGGTGAGCTATCATATCTATGTTCCGCCCGGCTATGAGGCCGATCCGTCGGGCCGGTTTCCGGTGATCTACTGGCTGCATGGGTCTGGAGGAGGGATATCCGGCGTCGCGCCGCTGGCGCGTCAGTTCGACGCCGCCATCAGGGCCTCTCTCACCCCGCCGGCTCTGGTCGTCTTCATCAATGGTCTTGCGCAGGGCATGTATGTCGACTGGAAGGATGGCTCACGCCCCATCGAGACCATCATCATCTCCGAGCTTATCCCGCATATCGACGGCGCCTGGCGCACCATCCCGAAGCGTGAGGCCCGGCTGATTGAAGGGTTCAGCATGGGCGGGTACGGCGCCGCACGCCTTGGCTTCAAGTTTCCTGAACTGTTTGGAGCCGTCTCGCTTCTGGGCGCAGGGCCGCTCCAGTCTGACCTCACCCGTGATGCGCCGCGCGCCAGCGGGCGCAGCGTACAGGATCTGATGAGGCGCGTTTATGGAGGCGACCAGGCCTATTTTGAGGCGGTCAGTCCTCTTCGTATGGCGCAGATGAACGCACGCGCGCTGGGGGCGCAGACGCGGGTGCGCATCGTCGTTGGCGAACGCGATGAGACCTATTCCAACAATGTCCGCTTTCATGAGGCCCTGAAGCAGCTGGCGATACCCCATGCGTGGATGACGCTTCCCGGTGTCGGACATGACCCCATGGCGACGCTGGCGGCCCTTGGACAGGCGCGCTGGGATTTTTACGCTGACGCTTTTGCTGCAGCCGCCTCTCCCTGACGTAAGCAGGCCTGACGGTCATGGCGCCAGCCGGGGCTACGTCCGGCAGGGCGTCCTGCGCCTGGCTTGACGGCGTGCGCCCGTGCGTCACGATGACGGGCATGCAGGCCGCCATGCTGTTCAGACTGTTTCTGCTCGCGGCGCTGTTCGCCGCTCCGGCGCATGCACAGAGTGCGCAGTGCGGCTTTATCAGGGATACGGATCTTGTGGCGCAGTGCCGCGCCCTTTCGGGGGGCGGCGCGGCGGCGTGCGGCTTCATCCGTGACCCGGACAGCCAGGCCTTCTGCAGGGCTGCAGCTGGCGGTGGATCAGGCCCATGCGGGTTTATCCGTGATGGCGACCAGCAGGCCTTGTGTCGCGCCATGACCGGGAGCGGACCGGGGCAGTGCGGCTTCATCAGGAATGCTGACCGTCAGGCCTGGTGTCGCGCCACGACCGGCGAGGGCGCCGGGCCGTGCGGTTTTATACGTGACGGCGATATGCAGGCGATGTGCCGGGCCCTTACAGGAAGCGGCGCCGCCCAGTGCGGATTTATCCGCGCCCCCGACAGCCAGGCGCTGTGCCGTGCGCAGACAGACTGACGCCCGGCCGGCGATCGCGCCCCTTCAGTTAAGCTGTCAGCGGCACAGAGCCTGACGACGTCGCCAGCACCTGGCGGCCTCTCCGTTACAGCGCCGTCAAGCATATCCCAGCAGGGCTCTCAGGCCCGGGGCGGCGTATTCAACCAGGCGTTTCTGGGCGATGGGAAGTTCATCAGGCAGGCTTACGCCGGTGTCTTTGAGGTTTTCCCGCGCCGTGCTGGACTGGCGCCTGTCTGACCCGATCCTGACGCGCTCGCGCCAGTCCTCTGGCCGGCTGATGCCGCAGGCATGGAAAAGCTGAGCAAAGTAGGCCTCCGACCCGGGCGTATCGAGCGCCTTCACCGCAGCGCTCAGCTCTTCATAGCGCACCAGATAGGCTGCTCCGCCAAGCCATGCGCAGGCGTTGTGCCGGTAGGTTTCCTCCATGCCCGGCGCCTTTTTGTAGATGCCGAATATCATCATGTTGAGAAGATCGCTGACATTCACATTGCCACCCTTGAGGTGTTCGAGCCGGCCATCAAAATTCTCGGACAGAAAAAAGCGCGCCCGCGCCAGCACCCAGGAATAGGGATCGCGCACCAGAAGTATGTGCCTGACGCCCTTCAGGTGAATGGCGGGTTCGTCATCAAACAGGAGGTGGCCCCAGCTCAGCATGGGCGGATCGCTCCGGAAGGCGGCAAGGTGCTGGCGGAAGTGCGCCACCTGAATAAACGCGGCTGTGTAATGGGAGCGGACGTCGACGAACATCCGCATGATATTGCGCAGAAGATGCGTCCCGCTCTTGGGGACAGAGTTCAAAAACAGCGGCTGGGGAAGCGGTGCATGTGAGAATTCGGCGTTCCTGTCGTCAAGATTATCTTTTTCAAGCGTGATGCGCGGCACGACAGGCTCCTTCTGGATCGCGCCATGCTAGCGGGCGCGGTCGGGTTAATCCAGACGCGGGGCTGGATGGCCGGTCTGACGGCGAGGGGGCGTCCGGACAAAAAAAGGGCGGCGGGTTTTTCCCGCCGCCCTTCATCAGTCACGGTTATGAGCGATCAGAACGTCTTCGACAGATTCACGAAGAAGGTGCGTCCATAAAGATCATACTGGCTCTCGATCACCGAATTGCCCTGCCGGATGTAGCCGGCGTTAGCCGATGTGATCGGCGGCTTGGTGTCGAGGACATTGCGTATGCCGAAGCGGGCCTGCACGCCCATCTCATCCCAGTCATATCCCAGCGAGAGGCTGTGATAGAACATCTCCGGCGTGTCGAGGATATAGACCACAGGCTTGTTGAGATAGGTATAAGGCTTGGTGGGGTTGCTCTCCTCAAACGGCTCGACGTTGGAGGTATCGCCCACGTAACGCACGCCCCAGAAGCCCGTCCACGGGCCGTTGCTCAGCGTGAAGTTGAGATTGCCAACCCACTCAGGCTCGCCGGACCATCCATTGTCGTCCCTGAACGGGCTGGTGGGCAGGAGCTGCTCGCCCGATTCCATCTGGTGAGCCAGACGCAGGGTCACGTCGAGGTCGCCCCAGTCGACAGTCGTTCTGTACTGCGCCTCAAAATCAACCCCGCGTGACGTCTGGGAGGCGATGTTGAGGTAGTTGTTGAAGATGTCCTTGAGCGGTCCGGGCGGGGATTCGCCGGGCTGCTTGCGGGTGAACAGCGTGCAGAGCGGGTCGGTCGGGAAGGTGGGGCTGTCATAGCACTGACGCAGGATATAGCTGCTCGAGACGCGTCCGACCTGCCCTTCAAGGACGATATCGTAATAGTCGACAGAGATCTGCAGGTCAGCAAAATCAGGCGTCCAGACCAGACCGAGCGTCTGGGCTTCGGAGGTTTCAGCCTCAAGAATTCCAAAACCGCCGCTGGTATAGACGGTCGCCTGAATGCCCCCTGTGGAGAGCTGCGTTGGTCCGATGCCGCCGGGGAATTTGGGATCGTTGCGGCAGTTGTCGGCGATGCGCTGTGTGATGGTTCCCTGCTGCAGCTTCACACCCCACTGGGCGCACGGATCGCCCGACTGCGCGAAGCGGCTGACCTGCTGCGCCAGATAGAGTTCATAAAGGCTGGGGGCCCTGAAGGACGTACCCTTGCTGGCCCTGACCCGGATGTCCTCGGTGATCGACCAGGAGAGACCGGCCTTGTAGGTGGTGTCATCGCCATAGGAGCCGACATCCGTCCAGCGTCCCGAAAGAGACAGGCCGAGCTCCTTGACGCCGATCACATCCTTGACGAGCGGCAGGGCAAGCTCGCCATAGATGGCGCGCGTGTCGTCTTCGCCCTTGGTGATGCCGCGCTGGGTGGGGCCGCCGATCCAGACTTCCTTGTCGATCCAGGCCTTGTCCGGAACGTCTGCAATCGAGTCTTCCTGGTACTGGAAGCCGAGCACCGTCCCGACCTTGCCGGCCGGCAGCGAGAAGGGCTGTCCGGAGACATAGCCTTCCACGGTCATCTGTTCGTAGGTCGTGGTGCTGGTCGTGTAGCCCTCGAGGAAGGCTTTTTCAGCCGCCGTGCGTTTGCCGTAGTTGAAGTCAGGCGAATACCAGTTGACGTCGACGCATGGAACCTTGCGATAACGCGTCGTCGTGCCGGCGCACAGGCTGGTCTGCATTTCATAGTCGGTGATGGCGTCAACCCAGTGGACAGCCTCAACATAGGTTCCATCCGAGCGCGAGAACTGAGCGGAGACATCCCAGTCCCAGTCGCTTTCACCGAAGGTGAAGTCGCCTCTGGCGCCGGCGACGACGCGCAGATAGTCGACCTGGACATCGCTGTCGGCATGGTCGGTGATCGCGGTCGGGCTGTGGAAGACATAGTAGTAATCCTGCGAGTCATTCCTCAGCGTCCAGCCATTAGCCGCCGCCATCGGATCGCCGATAAGCGGCCCGTTTCCGGAGCGGTACTGGTACTGGAAGGTGTAGATCTGCGAGTAGCCGTCCTCGCGTGTATTGCGCCGGTTCAGCAGCGCTTCCCCGTAGAGCGTCAGGCTGTCATTGAGGTCATATTCTCCCGACATCACGACCGAGGCGCGCTCGATCTCGGGCGAGAGCGTGATGTCGTTCATGAAGGGATGATAGAAATCCTCAAGGCCGATCGAGGCCTCGGCATAGGGTCCGAAGATGGGATCCTGCTTGGCGCTTGGCAGAAGGATGTTCGAGTAGCCAACCGGATACCAGCCCGGCGGATTGACGATGCCTGAGGGGGCCGGGAAGGCGTTTGTGTAGGGCAGGAGGTATTTGGAGAGCTGGCCGCTGTAATCATACTGATAGCGGCCCGCCGTCGTCTGCCAGGGGCGGTGGCGGAAGCCCTGCTGATCAGGATTGGCGTTCTCGCCGTAATCATAGGTCCAGTTATGGCCCCAGATCACGTCATCGCGGCAGGCATAATCATTCTGGCGCGGATCGAACGGGTCAGCGCGCGTACCGTCGGGACGGAAGTAGTACAGCTGTCCGCAGAAGAAGTAGTCGCGGTCGCCGCGGTCGAACTCTTTCTGAAGGAAGTAATCTCCCGAGATGCGGAAGAACCCGTTATCAAACTCCACGCCCCACGTGCCGCTCAGCTGCAGCTCTTCGGCCGCGCCCTTTTCAGGCGATGTGTAGGACAGGTCGAGGCGGGAATCTGATCCGGTCTTGGTGATGATGTTGACCACGCCCGCGATGGCGTCCGATCCGTAAAGCGAGGAGGCGCCATCCTTGAGAATTTCAACGCGCTCGACCGCTGAGAGGGGGATGACGTTGAGGTCGAAGGGGCCTACCGCGCCGCCGACGCCGGCCGGGCCGGCGCGCCGGCCGTTGAGCAGGACGAGGGTGCGCTGGGCGCCAAGACCGCGCAGCGAGAGCGTCTGAGCGCCAAGGCCCCCCTGCGGGTTGGCCAGCGCCACGGACAGCGCCGCCGTCACCTGGCTGGATCCGGCCGCCGCCGTGTTCTGCTGCAGAAGGGTGGCGATATCCTGCACGCCTTCAAGCTGTGCGTCCTCGGCCGACACAACGCTCATCGGCGAGGGGCTGGTGAAGCTGTCCATCCTGAGACGTGTACCGGTGACGGTGATCACGTCCTCCGCGTCGGCCTCCGCCTCGGCCGGCGGCGGCGTCTGAACAACGCCGTCGGCAGGCTGAGCCTGCTGGGCGAGCGCCGGGACGCCCGACAGCGCCGTCAGAAGAGCGCCGATGGCGGCGGACTGTCCGAGCCGGCGGGTGAAACTGATTCTCATACGATATGTCCCCTGTGGAAACTGACTACCTGAAGTCTTCCGGACAGATCCCCTGAGGCCGCTGCATCAGCAGGCCGCTGCATCAGCAGGCCCCATCTCCGTCCCGATCCTGCCACAGAAGCGACACAAGCCTGCGCCCCGCGTCAACCAAAATCATCGCCCGGGCCTCTGTTTCTTTGGACCACGCTGCATTTTTGTCGGGCCGTCTGCCTGCGACGCAGGGGAAGGCGCCTTGTCCCTGCTCAGCTGCGACGGCCTTGACCCCGATGTGTTACCGGCGTGTCATGTTTGCCATGTCCGACCCCTCGGGACGTTTCCCCTTTGAGGCGATCAGTGGTGCGCTCGGGCGCGACCCGCCGCCGCGTCTGTCCGGGGATGACAGGCGCGGCCTGGCTGCGTGGTTTGATGTGAGCGGTCTGGCGTTCGCCTGCCTCAGCGCAGCCGGGAGGGAGATCGCCGCGCTGGCGGGCGCCGCTTACGGGGAAGTAAGTGTTGACCGCCGTCTTGCAAGTTTCTGGTTCGGCTGGACCCTGCGGCCAGAGGGGTGGTCGACGCCAGCCGCGTGGGATCCTCTTGCAGGCGATTACCCGTGTGGGGACGGTTGGGTGCGCCTGCATACAAATGCGCCGCGCCACCGGCAGGCCGCCCTTGATGTCCTCGGGACGCCCGCCGAGCGCGCCGCCGTCGCCGCAGCGCTCCTGCACTGGAGCGGAGAGGCCATCGAAGAGGCGGTCGCTGCGGCCGGAGGATGCGCTGCTGCGATGCGCAGTGAAGCCGCCTGGGCGCTCCATCCACAGGGGCAGGCGGTGGCCCGCGAACCCCTGATCGCCTGGTCGCAGCCTCTTCCCGCGTGCGCTGGCGGCGCCGCTCCCACAGCCGGCCGCCCGCTTGGCGGTCTGCGCGTTCTGGATCTGACGCGTGTCCTCGCCGGACCGGTCGCAACACGTTTTCTGGCCGCGTATGGTGCTGATGTGCTGCGTATTGACCCGCCTGACTGGGACGAGCCCGGGGTCGCGCCAGACGTGTCGGTCGGCAAGCGGTGCGCCGGGCTTGATCTGACCCGGCAGCCTGACCGCGCGGTCTTCACCGCTCTCCTGTCGCGTGCGGACGTCCTCGTTCATGGCTATCGCCCCGGCGCCCTTTCGGGTCTTGGTTTCAGCGAGGATGAACGCCGGGCGCTGAACCCTCGCCTCATCGATGTCACGCTCAACGCCTATGGATGGACAGGGCCGCTGGCCGGACGACGCGGCTTCGACAGTCTTCTCCAGATGAGCGCAGGTTTTGCCCATACGGGCATGATCAGGGAGGGTGCGGACCGGCCTGCGCCCCTGCCTGTACAGGCCCTCGATCACGCGACAGGCTATCTGATGGCTGCAGCGGTTATCCGTGCTGTGGGGGTGCTTCGCTGCGGCGGCCCGGCCCTGAGCGCGCGGCTGTCGCTGGCGCGGACGGCGGCTCTTCTTGCTGAAGCCGCCCTTAGGGAAAGGCCCGCCCCCTTTGCACCCGAAACCATCGCTGACCTCGACGAGGCGCATGAGGCGACAGACTGGGGCCCCGCCAGGCGTCTGCGGTTTCCCGTGAACCTGCCTGGCGTCGAGGCGCGCTTTGACCGGCCCGCCACGCGCCTGCGCTCAAGCCCGGCCGCCTGGACAGAAGAGACGGGTTGACGACACCTTGAGCAGCCCTCGGCGACCGGAGGATCATCGGGTGCAGGTGACGGCTTACGCAGAAGGCGCAATCGGCCCCCCGGCAGACGCGCAGACAGCTGGGTCCTGCCTGCAGGCTCAGTGATGTTTGAGGTTGCAAATCGCGGGAATTCGCTCTCCTGATTGCAGGCCGGGGCCGCCCGCGCGCGGCGAGCAGGACGAAACCCACACGGCGATACCAACAGGGCGATACAGGGGAGCAACTGACATGAGGATCCATTCTGTCCGGGCGGCCGCGGCGGCCTGTCTTTTCGGCGTCTCGGCGGTGGCGAGCCCCGCTGTCGGTCAGATCGGGTCGGTTAAGTCTCCCCCTCCTGTCACCGTTATCAAGCCGCCTCAGCCGGCGCCCGGCGTGCGGCCAGGCGCCGTTCCGGCTGAAACCCGGCAGGGCGCGCCGGCGAACCGGGATGCTGATGGGGATGGTTATGTATCCGCTGCCTTTGGCGGCGACGACTGCAATGACGCCAATCCGGAGGTTTTCCCCGGCCAGACGGAACGCCCCGATGACAGGGATGATGACTGCAATCCGGATACCATCGGCTCCACGGATAGAGATGGGGACGGCTATATCGATGCACGGCTGTCTAATCCGGGCGGTCCCAGCGGTTTGGATTGTGATGACAGCAAGGCGGCCATCCGGCCTGACGCCCAGGAGCTGCCCAATCGTATCGATGATGACTGCGATGGCCTGGTCGACAATCTCCTCGGCCAGTGGTGGACGCCGCGCTGATGTCCCATGCCCACGCCCCGGAGCGTCTGGCCCGGCGGGTTGGCCCATGCGCGCAGGGGCGTCCGATGCCTCCGCCGCCTCAGCCCGTCCTGCGCCGCGCACTCTGCGTCTTACGCTTTAACCGCCGTCTGCCTCTTTAAGGATCCATCCATGCTGAAATCTGCATCCGCTCTCAGCGTTCTCATGCTCGCCCTGTCTGCGTGCAGTCCGGCCGGTGATGTCGCTCCGGCGCCCGGCGCGGCGGTTTCGGCGCCTGGGCCTGCCGAGACCGCCGCCGCGCCTGACGCCTGTCAGCTCGTGGCGCCCGCCGAGCTGGCTGAGATCTTCGCCGGCCGCACCTTCGTTGTCGACACAGCCAGCCCCGCGCCGCCTCCGCCAGCCGGGCCGGGCCGGAACAGGATCGCAACGTGTACATTTGTCTCGGAGGGCGCCTCTGTCGCCGACATGATGGTCGTGACCCTGCTCGTGACCATCGCGCCCAGCGATAGCGCCCAGGCCACCCTTGAGGCGATGAAGGCGGGTGTCCTGAGCGTCAGTCCGGGGGCCCAGCCGGCTGATATTCCCGACCTTGGCGATGGCGCCTACTGGGTCAATCTCGGCGGCCGGCGCTCCGGCGTGTCTGTGAACATCAGGCATAACCCGCGCACCTGGCTGACCGTCAGCGAGTCATCCAGCGGGCAGGAGGTCGCCCTGACAGTCGATCGCCTGACCCGTATCGCCCGGGGCGTTCTGGCCCGGCTCTGAAGCGCCAGCGCGCAGGCGCGGGCGGGGAACCCGCAAGGCCCGCGACCCGAGCGTCGGCTGGCCCTGCGGGCCTTGAGGCGGCCGGCCTCAGGGACGAGCGTGAATCAGCAACAGAGGTCTCATGCGGACGGCATACGGTCTTACCTCTCTCGTCCTGGCGCTGCAGGTCATGGCGCTGCAGGCTCTGGCTTCCTGCTCGGAGGGCGCGGCGCCGGCCGCTTCCTCCGAACCGGCTGAGGCTGTCGCCCGCGTGCGTGTCCTTTTCAGCGCCGAGGGCGTTACCGGCTCCCTTGCCGAGGGGGTCGCTGACCTCGCAACAGGGCGTCCCGTCAGCATAGACGATCCCGTGCGTGTGGCGTCCATCTCCAAACTCGTGACCGCCATCGGCGTCATGCGGCTGGTCGAGGCCGGCGTTCTTCAGCTCGATCAGGATGTCTCGGAGGTCCTTGGATGGCGACTGCGACATCCGGGCTTTCCTGACACCCCGATCACGCTGCGCCTCATCCTGTCACACCGCTCAGGCGTGACGGACGCTGCGGGCTATGGTTCGCCCTTCGATTCTCCCATCCGCGATCGCCTCATGGACCCGATGGTCTGGGATCAGCAGCATCCGCCCGGCGCTTACTTCCGCTACGCTAATCTCAACTATCCGGTCGCAGCGACCGTCATGGAAGCGGCGACGGGCGAGCGGTTTGACCAGCTGATGGACCGCCTCGTTCTGGCGCCGCTCGGGCTTCCAGCCTGTTTCAACTGGGCGATGTGCCGTCCGGAGACGGCCGCCCGGGCGGTCGTTCTTTACAGCCATGCCCGCGAGCCGCTCGCCGACGACAACAGGGGAGGCCAGCCGTCTTGCCCCGTGACGCCGGCCAAAGACGGGGGATGCGACCTCTCGGTCCTGCGTCCGGGCCAGAATGGCGGCGCCTTCGCCCCCCAGGGGGGCCTTCGGATATCAGCAGCCGGATTGTCAGTGATCGGCCGGATGCTGCTCAATGGCGGGGAGCTCAACGGGACCCGCATTCTCACCCCGGCCTCTGTCGATCAGCTGTTCAGCCCGCTCTGGATATTCGATGGACGCAATGGCGAGACCTATGACGCCACAACCAGCGAGCCCGGCGGGGCGCTCTTCTGCCGGTATGGTCTTGGCGCCCAGACGCTCGCCACGCCTTCAGCGCTCTGCGCCGATGATCCGTTCGCAGACCAGCGCGAGCGGGTCGGCCATCCGGGCGAGGCTTATGGTCTGGTCTCAGGCCTCTGGCTCGACCGCGACGCCGGGACGGGCGTAGCCTATTTTATCACCGGCGCTGATCTCACGCGCATGGGAGAGGTCTCGGCCTTCTACGCCGCCGAGGAGGGCCTGCTGAAGGACTCACAGCGCTGAGAGCCGCTCCTTCGATTCTGAAGGGGAGGTTCCGGAGAGGCGGCGCTCCTGATAGGAGCGCTCCTTAAGGGACAGGCGCCGGCTCGCCCTGGCGTCCATTCTCTGCTGCAGACCGGGATGGACGCTGCATCCAGCCTGTGCGCCAGTGCGGGGGATAGAGGCGGGGGATAGTTGAGGCAGGTGGCCGATATGAGCGAGGAAGCCGTCCTGAAGGCGAGGCTGCGCAAGCTCGAAGCGCTGTTCCTCGGTGCGGGAACTGCGGGCGAGAAGGCGGCGGCTGAGGCCGGTCTTACGCGTATCCGCCTGCGCCTGGCCGAACTTGAGCTGAGCCATCCTGCTGTCGAGATGCAGTTTTCAATGCCGGACCAGTGGGCCCGGAGGCTGTTCCTGGCGCTGTGCCGGCGCTATGGTCTGAAGCCGTATCGCCTCCACCGCCAGCGGCTGACGACGGTGATGCTGAGAGCCCCCAGGCCTTTTGTCGATCAGGTTCTGTGGCCGGAGTTTGTAGAGCTCGATGCAGCGCTCTCGCGCTATCTCGACGAAGTGACCAGCCGCCTGATCCGCGAGGACGTCCATGGCGATACCAGCGAGGCGCATGAGATAAAACCAGGTCTTCTGTCATCCTGACAGGGGCTGACGCGCTGTCTTCAGTCTGTGGAGCCCGTCGCTTGCGGCGGTAAGCCGGCTTGACAGGGACAGGCGGAAGAGGGCCTCCCTCACACACAGCCGGGAACACAGCCATGTGGCGCTTGTTCAGACAGCTCGTCCTGATCCTGCTGGCGTCCAGCCTGAGCGCTGCGCACGCCATATGCGCCTGCGCCGAGGCGAGCGCTCTGGCCGCACACCCGACCGCCTCACGCCTGGCGGCCGCCATCCCGGAGGCTCACGCGCAGCATGAGCTGACCTCCAGCGCCCATGGCCATTCCGATGTCCTGAAGACGGGAGCCGAAGGCCGGGCCTGTGACCATGCTCCTGGCGCCTGCAACGACAGGCAGGCTGCAAGCGTGACGGCTGCAGTGGCGACAGGGCTGATGGCCGTCGGCGGCGAACAGAGCCTGGCCTATGGAGTCCCGCCGTCCGCAGCTGTCGTCCATCCTGTCCCTCCATCGACGCCCGGGCGGGCGGCGCAATGGCCGCGCCCGCCCCCGCCCTTAACGCCCGTCACACTGAAGGTACGTCTCCTGAACTGACCTGCGCCTCACTGAGCTGAACGAGCGCGCAGAGGTGCGCATCTTTGTTGTCCCGGCTGAGCGGGGCGACAGGTCTTTTCAGGATATAACAATGATCTCCCGAAGACGTCTTATTGCGGCGGCCGCCAGCGGCGGCCTGGCCGCCGGATTCCTCGCCCGTCTGCCAGCCTGGGCGTTAAGCGCCGCCGAGGGCAATCTTGGACTTCCGACGCTGACCGGCGATACGTTTGATCTGACGGTTGAGCGTTTCCCTCTGATGATCGCAGGGCGCAGAGGCGCTGGCGTAGGCGTCAACGGTTCGCTGCCCGGACCTCTGCTGAGAATGAAAGAGGGTGATCATGTCACCCTGCGTGTCCATAATCGCCTGAGGGAGGACACCTCCATCCACTGGCACGGTTTCCTGCTGCCATTTCATATGGACGGCGTGCCCGGCGTGTCTTTCCCCGGCATCAGGCCAGGAGAGACCTTTTCCTACAGCTTTCCGCTCAGGCAGAGCGGCACCTACTGGTATCATTCCCACTCCGGACTCCAGGAACAGCTCGGACATTACGGTCCGATTATCATCGATCCCATGGGTCCTGATCCGATCCCATGCGATCGGGAATATGTGCTGATGCTCTCGGACTGGAGTTTTGAGGACCCGCACCGGATCTTCTCCAAGCTCAAGGCCGACGGCCACGTGTACAACAGGCAGCAGCAGACGCTGCCCGACTTCTTCGCTGATGCGGGTCGCCAGGGATTTGGCGCCGCCCTGGCGGACCGCGCCATGTGGGGGGAGATGCGCATGTCCCCGCGTGACATCTCTGATGTCACGGGGACGACCTACACCTATCTGGTAAACGGGCGTTCCACCCGCGATAACTGGAACGGCGTCTTCAGCCCGGGCGAGCGCGTACGACTGCGCATCATCAATGGCTCGGCCATGACTATTTTCAATGTCCGCATACCTGGCCTCTCCATGACTGTCGTGGCCGCAGACGGACTTCCGGTTCAGCCTGTCGAGACCGACGAATTTCAGATCGGGACAGCAGAGACCTATGATGTCGTCATCACGCCGCATGAGGCGCGGGCCTTTGCCTTTGTGGCCGAAGCAATCGACCGCTCCGGGCAGGTCGTCGCCAGTCTTGGCCCCCAGCCGGGTATGCAGGCCGAGGCGCCGGCCCTTCGCCCTGTTCCCACGCTCACTATGAGGGACATGGGCATGGATCATAGCGCCATGAATCATGACACCATGAATCATGAAGCGATGATTCATGGTGCGACGGCTCATGGTGCGATCGATCAGGGTGCTGTGGATGACGGCGCTGCCGGTCATGCTCACGCACAAGAGGCTCTGGATGCTCACCTCGGCCATCAGCTTTCCGGTGCGCCAGCCGGACATGCGATGCACGCCCATGGCGGTTCCGGCCCGGCGGGGGAGGCTGCAAGCCCTGCGGCGGTAGCGCTCGTTCCGCTCCAGCGCGGTCCTGGTATCGACACTCTCGTGGCCGCGCCTCTGAACCGGCTTGATGAGCCGGGTACGGGCCTTGAGGGGCTGTCCCATCGGGTGCTGCGTTACAGCCAGCTGCGCAGTCTTTATCCCAACCCCGATCAGCGCCCGCCCGGGCGTCAGCTGGACATCCATCTCACGGGAAACATGGAGCGCTTCATGTGGTCTTTCGACGGGGTGAAGTTTTCCGACGTCTCGGAGGCCTTCACGCTCACAGAAGGCGAGCGCGTACGTTTTCGTCTTGTGAACGACACGATGATGAACCACCCCATACACCTGCATGGAATGTTCTTCGAGCTGGCGAACGGCGGCGGCGCCTTTCAGCCCCGCAAGCATACAGTCATCGTCAAGCCAGCCGAGGCGCTGTCAGTGGATCTTACGGCTGACGCTGTTGGCGACTGGGCTTTTCACTGTCATCTCCTCTACCACATGCATGCAGGCATGATGCAGGTTGTCTCCGTAAGTCAACGCACGATGGGGACCGGATCTGATGAGCAACATCACCCTCATGAGGGTATGATGCACGAGCAGATGGATCATCAGGGCATGGATCATCAGAGCATGGATCATACCGGGGCTGGTCAAGAAGGTCGGGTGCGGGAGCCCGCTAGGCCCGACCCCCATTCCGGCCATGCCGGCCACGCGCCTGCCTTTGCGGGTAACCCGCCTCACGCCGGTCATGGGGAGCCTCAGTGATGGCCCGCCAGGCTTTCAGCGGTCTCGCCCTTGTGTGTCTGTCGGGCCTGTTCTGCGCCAGCGCACTGGCCCAGACGCAGTCCCATGGTGCAGCGCATGCGGACACGCCCGCCCCCGATACACACCTGCCCGCTACAGACGCCGGGCATGACCATGGCTCCGGCGCGGAGGCTTCAGTCGGGTCTCCCCCCAGGCCGTGGTCCCAGGCCGACGCAATCTTCGGTGCTGAGCAAATGGCCGCTGCGCGCGCCCATGCGCTGCACGAGATGGGCGACATGCCCCAGAGCGTCATCATGGCGGACCGGCTCGAGCTGCAGCAGGATGATGCTGACACGACCCTGGTCTGGGATCTGTGGGCCCGATATGGCGGAGATATCGACCGGCTCTGGCTCAAGGCGGAGGGCGAGGCTGATCTCGGAGCCGGCGGCGTCGAGGACGCTGAGATCCAGGCGCTCTGGTCCCGCGCTGTCGCCGCCTTCTGGGACGTTCAGGTGGGTCTGCGTTATGACATCGAGCCAGATGGCCTCGCTCACGGCGTCATCGGGCTGCACGGGCTTGCGCCCCTTCTCTTCGAGGTGGATGCGGCCGCTTTCCTGAGCGAGACAGGCGATCTGACCGCCCGCGTGGAGACGGAGTATGCGCTGCTCCTGACGCAGCAGCTGATCCTGCAGCCTCGTGTTGAACTCGAGTGGGCGGCCAGCGACATTCCGGAGTGCGGCGTTGCTGCAGGCTTCAGTCATCTCAGCGCGGGACTGCGGCTCCGCTACGAGCTGACCGGCGAGGTGGCGCCCTATCTGGGTGTTGAGTGGAGCCGCAGTCTCGGGGGCAGTGCAGATTATGTGCGGCTTGCAGGAGGCGATCGGGAGGTCACCCGGTGGGTGGCGGGCGTGAGGGTCTGGTACTGACTGCTGGCGCCTCCCGGTCCCGGGGGGCGCCGTACGCGGACCAAAAAATGAAAAGGCCGGAGACGCGCTCCGGCCTTTCCAGTTCAGACTTTACCCGGCTCAGAGATCGATGTCGCCATCGCGCGGGATCATGTTCATGATGCCGCTGGCGCTGAGTTCCTTCGCGCTGAGAGCGCCTGACTTGTCGGTATCCAGAGCGTCGAAGCGGGGCTTCAGGGACGCCATCATGCCCTTGAGCTCATCGCGCTGGATCATCTCGTCATAGTTATCGTCGATCATGCCAAAGAAGATTGACGACATCATCTGCGACTGCAGGTCGTTACGGAGATTGTCGACGGTCTCGTCGGCCCAGCGATAATTGATGCGGAAGTACATCATTTCCTCATGGGACTGCTCGCCCCACGTGACGTCAATTGTCGGGTCCGGATTGGCGCGGTTATTCTCCGAATTGTCGAACACCCAGGTGGCGACAAGCTTGGTGCCCTTGGTGACAAGGATCGGCTCCACCGGATCATAGTCGCGCTGCCAGTTGAAGTCATACTTCGGCAGCGAGAGAAGCATCTCTTCCTTGCCGTCCGGGGTGATGCGCTTCAGCTCCACATGATAGCCCCGGTAGTGGGCGTGCGGGTAGAGCGTATAGAGATAAGCGTCAGCCGGAAGCTTGACGTAGGCGGTCTCCCTGTGCCGCGCCTCGCCCCTGGGGATCTTCAGCCCGAAGTCGCCAATGACGGTGGAGCGCTTGATGAACTCCGGCGGCGCCTTGAGGGTATAGAAGCCGATCTGCGTGCGATCGGTCGCCGCCTTGCCGGTGGTGGTGTAGTGCATCTGGAAGTTCAGCTTGCCGCCGGCAGGAACCGGCGCGCCAGCGTTCTCTGCGATCACCTGAGCTTCAGCGCCGGGCGTGTAGGATCCGACAGAGCCGCCCGGAATGGTCGGGCGCGGGAGTTTCGGATCCGCCATATGATTGGAAATCACATGGTGCAGCACTGTGCGGTCGCCGGGCTTGATTGAGATGGCTCTCAGCCAGGTATTCTCGGTGAAGGGATTATCGACGCGCATATTCTGGTATTCGACTATACCCGAGGCGGGTACGTCGAACGCCGGCAGCTCGACGACGACGTCAGGCTTGCCAAGGAAGGTCGGCCACTCAGGCGCTTCTCCCGCTTCCTCCTTGAGAACGTCTCGGCCCTCTCCGCGGGGCGCGCCAGCCTCGATCCAGTGGATCAGCTTGCGCGTCTGGTCCGCGCTCAGGCCCTGGTCGTTCTTGAACGTTCCGATATGCGGATCGGCGAAGTAGGGCGGCATGCGCTCGGAGCGTACCGATTCCCGGATCATCGGAGCGAAAGTCTTGACGACGTCATAGCTGTCCATCGCAAACGGACCGATGCCGCCTTTCTGGTGACAGGTCACGCACTTGGCCTGAAGGATGGGGGCGATGTCGTTCGTGTAGGAAATGCGGGCATGCTCGGCCGCCTTGCCACGCTCGGGGAAGGCGATCCTGGCGCCCGAGGTGACGGCGACCCGCGGCGCTGAAACAGGCCGGCCGGCCAGGATCGCGTCCAGCGCATCGGCCGCCCCGGTCTTTGCGCCGGCCGCCAGCGGCCCGTGATAGGCGATCCGGAAACCGTCTTTAGGCGTGATGATGAAAACCTCGCCTTCGCGCTCAACGCCGAGCGATTCGCCCACGAGCTGCAGCTCGTCGATAAGGATGGGAATGTCAAAACCCTGGCTCTTGGCTTCGGCTGCGGCCGCATCGCGCGTATCGGATGAGTTCAGCATATAGAAGAGAACACCGCGCTCGCCGAAAGACGCCTTGAGGCGCTCAAGGCTCGCCGCCGACCGGCGCGACACATCCGAGCCGTTCACCTGGCTCATGATCACGATGGCGCTGGCGTCGCGGAAATAGTGCAGTTCATGCGCCAGGCGCGTATGATCGGTCAGCTGGAAGTTGTCGGCGCGCTCCGGGGCGTTGGTGGCCAGAGGCGTCGGTGCGGCGATCGCGCTGAGCCCGGCGATGGCGCCGATACCGAGCACGGCGACCGCCATGGTTGAGGCCAGCAGCTTGAAGGTCATGAGTGTCTGTCTCCCGATAGAGGCGAAATCTGGCGGAGGCCGCCGCCTGGAGCGCCGGAGCCTGTGAGGCCCGTGCCCGTTAAGGATAGGCGACCGCTTTGAGTTTTAGACCGTAACTTCTATTACGACATATGAAGGGTTTCGACTACCTTGAGATAAGGATCCGCCTGTCACGAATGCGACAGCCGCCGGCCAGAAGGGGGGGCGGGTGCCTTGGCGTCAACCTCTTCAGACGCGTGACCAGGGGAGAAGAAACGGGACCCCTTCATGGACCCCTTCAAGGCCCCGGACGCCATAAACGCGCGCCAGCTGGTCCGCGCTGAGGACATCCCGGGGCGCGCCGGAGGCGATGACCCGTCCGGACTGCATCAGGACAAGACGGTCCATAAAGCGCATCGCCAGGGAGAGATCATGGATGACGGCGAGGACCCCCACCCCGGACCGCGCCCGCGCCCGCAGGATCTCCATCACCTGCAACTGATGATAGGGATCGAGAGCAGCGATGGGCTCGTCGGCGATCAGAAGCGGCGCTTCAACGGCCAGCGCGCGGGCGAGGAGAATGCGCGTCAGCTCCCCCCCTGAGAGCACCGATACGGGACGCCTGATAAGATCCTCCCCCTCAACGGCCGCCAGGGCGCGTGCGAGCGCTTCACGGTCGTCCGCTGTCGGGCCGCTGAGGCCCTTCCGGTGCGGATATCGGCCCAGCATCACCACGTCATATCCGCTCAGACGCCACTCGACCCGGCGATCCTGCGGGAGGAAAGCGATCCGGCGGGCCCGCTCGCGCGCCGGCAGCGCCTCGATATCCTGGCCATCCAGCATGACTGCGCCTGCGCTGCGCGCGGTTAAGCCGAGCAGGGCGCGCAGCAGCGTTGATTTGCCCGCCCCGTTGGGACCGACGAGCCCGACAAACTCGCCCGACGACAGGCTGAGGTCCGCCTGGTCGAGGATCAGGCGCCCGCCTGCGCCGACGGTGATGGCGGCTGCATCCAGTTTCACGCTTCCAGCTCCATGCGGGCGCGGATGATCAGCCACAGGAAGAAGGGAGCGCCGATCAGGGCGGTCACGACGCCCAGCTTGAGTTCAAAGCCGGTGGGAAGGAGGCGAACGAGGATGTCAGCCAGCGTGAGGAGGCCCGCCCCGCCGAGCGCGCTCGCCGCCAGGAGCCGGCCGGGGCGGTGGCCAACCAGCGGCCGCAGCAGGTGCGGCGCGACAAGACCGATAAAGCCTATGCCCCCGCATACGGCTGTCCCTGCTCCCACCCCGACGGATGCGCCCCCGATGACAAGCAGACGTGTGCGCGCCAGGCTGACGCCGAGACTGGCGGCGGCGTCCTCGCCAAGGCTCAGAGCATCAAGCGGACGCGCCGCCAGAAGCAGCATGAGCGCGCCCAGCCCGATCAGCGGGGCGGCCAGCGCGACATGGTCCATCGAGCGGTCGGTTACCGACCCCATCAGCCAGAACACGATTTCGGCGGCGGCATAGGGATTGGGAGAAAAATTGAGGACAAGGGACATCAGTGCGGCGCACAGGCTGGAGATAGCGACCCCCGCCAGAACGAGCGTCAGCATGCCGCCCCTGCCGGCCAGTGCGAGCAGGACAAGGGCGCAGCTAACGCCCCCCGCAATCCCCATGAGCGGCAGCGCCATCGGAATGGCTGACGACAGTCCCGTATAAAGGGCGATCACCGCGCCCAGAGATGCGGCCGTCGTGACCCCGACGACGCCGGGATCCGCCAGCGGGTTACGCAGATACCCCTGCAGGGCGGCTCCCGCCATCCCGAGGATAGCGCCAACCATGAGGGCGAGAAGGGTGCGCGGCAGTCGCACCTCGCTTATGATCATCCATGCCAGGTCGCTCTCCCCGCGCGCCATCATCCCCAGGATCTGGGCGGGACCGCCGCCGGGTCCGACCATCATCGAGACGGCGCCAAGAGCAAGGCAGAGCAGGGCGAGAAACGCAAGGACACGCCCATAGACCGGAAGAGGGCGGGTCATCGCGCCCCCTGACTGAGCCGGGCGTTGATCAGTATCTCGACAGCGCCCAGGACGCTTGGCGCGCCACAGGTGGTAAACCGTTCAGGAATGACGACGTGCCCAGCCCCGGCGCCAAGGGCCCTGAGGGCGGGATGACCCAGCGCCAGCGTGGACAGCGAGGGTGGAGACGTCCAGGGCGTCGCTGTCGATACAAGGGCAGGACGCACGGTCAGGAGCGTCTCAAGCGGAACATTTCGGAAGCCCTCGAAGCCGAGGGCCTGGCCAAGCGTCCGGTACCCGGCGGCGTTGATGACCTCCGTATACAGCGTGCCCCTTCCTGCAACATAGTTGTTCACGCCGATGTCAGCGAAGACCGGCGGCTGTCCCTTCGGAATACGCGTCTGAAGGGCGCCAAGACGGGCGTCAAAATCGGCGATCACCGCTTCGGCGCGCGCCTGTTCGCCGACAAGCGCGCCGAGCCTGCGAATGTTTGCGCGCATGTCCGCGAAACTGTTCTCCGGCGCGAACACCTCGACCCGATGGCCCAGGCGCGACAGGAGCGAGCGTGCCGGCCGTGCGGTAAACTCACCCGCCAGAACAAGGTCCGGCCTGAGGCGGATGACTTCCTCGGCGAGGCCGTAATTGACCGGCAGGGTGGCTGCGATGTGGTCGAGGCCCAGCGGCGCGTTCACAGGCTGATGCGACAGATAGGTGATGGAGGCGATCCGCGAGGGATCGACCAGGCGCATCAGGAGCTCATCGGTGCACAGGTTCATCGATACGATGCGGCTCGGCTTAACCGGCGGCGCCTCGCGCGCGTGGGAGGCGCCAGGCGCCGTAAGGAAGATGGCTGCAAGAAGGATAAGACCGCAACGCACGCTGGCCCGGCCGGACGCGGCTGTGCAGGCTGAAAGGATGAACAACAGAGACGTGAGACGCCGGCTTTGATCCATCATGGGCTCGCCTCGTTGCGGAAGCGGACGCCGACATAGCCCGCCCGGGGGGCGCCGGAATAACCGATGACGTCCTCATAGGCCTCATCCAGAAGGTTTTCGATGCGGCCATAGAGTTCGATCGTATCGCTGATCGCGTAGGAGAGGCCGACCCGGACCAGGGTGTAGTCCTTCACAGGCGTTCGCATGAACGTACCGAAATCCGTATCAACCGCCTCACCCTGATAGGAAACGCCGAGATGGAGCTGCAACCCGGCGCCTGGAGGTCGCCAGCTGGCGTCCAGGGAGGCTGTTCTTTCGGGTCTGCGCGTTTCCGGGCCTGCCGGCTCGCTCGCACGTGTCTGCGTATAGGAGGCATAGACCGACACCTCCTCGCCCGCCTCGGCAGAGAGGCTGAGCTCCCATCCGGAACGGCGGGACAGGCTGGTTGCATTGAGCGCCGTTGTCCTGAAATCAGGCAGGAAAGCCGTATAGATTTCATTTCGGAGCCGGGAGGTGAAGTAGGTTGCGTCGATGACGAGGCCGCCGCCGAAGAGCGTCTGCTCGAGCCCGGCGTCCCAGCCGCGTCCCTCCTCCGGAGCGAGGCTGGCGTTGCCGATGAAGGTTGAGGGATTGAACCCGAACTGTTCTATGAAGGTCGGGTTGGTGAGCCCGGTTCCGGCCGAGGCGTGAAGGCGCGTGTCCAGCGCCGCAGGCGTCCATGACAGTGAAGCGCTCCACGTATCGGCATTGCGAAACCGGTCATTCTGGTCGCGCCTGAGCGTGGCGGCGAGAAACAGCTGACTGTCGATCTCGGCGCGATAATGCAGCCCGAACGCGGTCAGTCGCCGGCTTTCCCTGCGCGGCGAGACAGTGTCTGCGTATCGCTCCTCCTCCTGTTCTGCGAAGCCGGTCAGGAAGCTGGCGAAGGGGGCCTGTCCCATGGCGAGGGTCGACTGCGCGCTGAGTCGCAGCCGGCTTGAGCGGGTGCCGCTGTCGCTCACCGGCACAGCCAGAAGGTCCGCCGCCGAGGGAACCGGAGGCCCGGCAAGGAAAGGGAAGTCGGTGAGCCAGCTGCGCCTTTCATCCTGAAGACGGGAGAGCGAGAGGGTACTTTCCCATATCCCGCCGAAGGGGTCGAACGTCGCTGAAGCGCCTGCCAGGAACTGATCGCTGCGCGTGCCGCTCGCATCATCATAGGTCCGTCCGGCGATGGGATAGCTGTAGGCCTGTCCGTCAAGCTGGGAGGAGGCGCGCACCTGGCGCAGGACGCCGCGCACCCGAAGACCGTCGCTGAGGTTGAGGCCGCCGCGAAGGCTGAGGGTTGTGATGTCATGACCCTCCCTGTCGCCGGCGCGTGCGCCAGCGCCCACTGCGGGTACGCCGCTGGCGCTCTGATCGGCAGAGATGTCATAGCCTTCTGAGCGAACATGGCTGAGGCTCATCGTCATGAACGCCTCGCCATCGCCTGCGCCCGCGCTGGCGTCGAAAGCGTGAGCGCCGAAGGCGCCAGCCTCGAGGCTGGAGGAGAGAAAATAGCCGTCAATGTCAGTGCGGGAGACGAGGTTGATAACGCCGGCAAGCGCATTGGACCCGTAAAGACCGGACTGCGGTCCGCGCAGGACTTCGATGCGGTCGAGCCCGGCGGCTGTCAGGATCGCCAGATCCGTTTCACCGGTATCCGGGCTTGAGATGTCGAGGCCATCGATCAGGACAAGCGTATGGTTAGCTTCCGAGCCGCGCATCCGTACCTGAGTAAGGCCGCCAGGCGCACCCAGGCGGCTGACCGCTGCGCCTGGGACCTGACGCAGTGCGTCGGAGACATAGACATAGCCCTGGTCCTCGATCAGGGCGGAGGGAAGACGTGTGATCGTCTGTCCGACCTTCGCCTCGGCGAGCGGCGCCGGGCCAGCGGTCACCACGACCGTATCCCCCGTCTCCTCTGACTGAGCCAGAGCGGCCGGCGAAAGGCACAGAGCCAGGCACAGCATGGCCCCGGCGCCAGAACAGTCAGATACGCGGTTCATCAGACGTCTCCAGCAGCCTGGAGACCGCTTCGCGTACGGCGGGATTACCGCACGCGCAGCGGTCCGAAGACGTCGCCATCCGGAAGCGAGTTCCGCATTCGCGCAGTCCATCCCCGGACCGTCGAAAGACGACTGCGACAGGCAGGTCTCCTGGCTTGCGGGTCGTCGTTTCCGCGCCGCCTTCCCGGTTACAGGCCATCCTCAGGAGGAGGAGGGCTTAGCTCCCAGTGGCGTCTGGCGCATCACTCGCCGCTTACAGTTGCGGGGGCAGCCCGGGTCTTGATCCCGGTTCCCTTTTGCGTCCCCCTCCCGGGGGAACCTGTCGCGCGCCCAGTCATACCGTCAAATCATCCTTCGGCAAGTGGCTCATTTGCTGCATCCGTCGGTCAGGAGCAACCGACATGGCCGCCCCCTCTTATTCCGTGTCGCAGGCCGGCGCGATGGCTCAGGCTGAACGCTTCAGCCTGCTCGATGGTCTGCGGGGCCTCGCGGCCTTCGCCGTCATTCTCGATCACACGCCCGCCAGCGTGCTGGGCGATCTCATTCCGGGACGCTATCTGGCGGTCGATTTCTTCTTTGTTCTGTCGGGCTTCGTTCTGGCCCATGCCTATGGCCGGCGGCTTGAGGCTGGCGGCTCTGTGATCGCCTTCATGCGCGCCCGGCTGATCAGGCTCTATCCGCTCTATCTGGCAGGGTGTGTGGTTGGCCTGAGCGTGGCGCTTATATCCGTTATGGCCGGCTGGCAGGCGGTCGCGCCGTCTGAGCTGGCTCTGCTGGCGCTTTGCGGCGTGCTTTTCCTGCCGGCCCCGCCCCTCTCAGAGTACGGCGGCGGCCATCTGTTTCCTTTCAATGGACCGTCCTGGTCGCTGTTCTTTGAACTGGCGGCCAATCTGGTCTTCGCCCTTCTCGCCCCACGTCTTGGCTGGCGGCTGCTGGCGGTCCTGATTGTCGCCGGCGCTATCGCTGTGGGCGTGACGGTGACGCGGCATCAGGGCGTCGGCGGGCCGGGATGGCTCTGGGGTCATTTTGATGCAGCCATGGCCCGCGTGATGTTCGACTTCTTCGCCGGCGTCGCCCTCTACCGCATGCGCGCGTACATCCGGCTGCCCCGTACGCCCGTGATTGCGCCCATACTCGGGCTGATCGCGATGATGGCCGCACCCGTTCCTGCCGACTGGCGTGCGGTCTATGATGCGGCTGCGGCGATCGTGCTGACGCCCCTGCTTGTCGCCTTCGCCTGTGAGGCGAAAACCGGACCTGTCGCAGGTCGCGTCTGCGCCCTGCTGGGCGCTGTGTCCTATGGGGTCTATGTCCTTCATGCGCCGCTGCTGTCTGTGCTGATGCTTGGCGCTGGCGCTGCGGGCATAGATCTGCCCGCACTGGCCGTGGTCGGGTTAACCGTACTGGTGGCGGTTCTGGCGACGGTTCTTCTGCAGCCAGTCTATGAGGCGCCGGCACGACGCTGGCTGTCGCAATATCTCCCAGGACGTGCAGCCCGGTGAAGTGGGCGCCTGCCTCCGGGTGAACGTGTTTCACGCGGTGCGCAGGGCATGGCATATGGATTGCTCGCAGGGAGTTCACGGGGTCAGTCCGCCCCCCGACAGGCGGCTTCTTGACGGGCACAATGTGAGAACAGCGCTCAAGACCCTTGCGCGGGCGGCCGGTATCGACCGGATGAAGTTCGCCGCCATGCGTATGTGCTGCGAACGTCACGTCCTCGCCCGCGTCGGGCGCTCACGCAAGCGCTTCATCGGGCGCATTCTCTGCTATCACACGATCGGGCAGCACGAATGGGGCGTTAACGATGTTACGCCGGCCCAGTTCCGGCGACACATCGAACTGGCGCTGAACGCCGGCTATCGTTTTGTTCCGGCCTCACACATCGTGCGCACGGGTGGGTCTGCGAGGGACCTCGCTATTACCTTTGACGACGGGATGAAGAGCGTCGTCACGCACGCAGCTCCCATCCTGAAAGAGTATGGCGTGCCGTGGACGTTCTTCCCGGTTTCTGACTGGACCGACCAGAAAGTCCCCTGGCTCGCCGACAAATGCATGACATGGCGCGACGTAGAGAGCCTGATGGCCGACGGGGCCGAGATGGGCAGCCACTCTGCGACCCACCCCGATTTCGGCGCCATCGGCTATGCGCAGATGGTCGACGAACTTGCGGGCTCACGCGATCTGTTCCACCGGCGTCTGGGTTATGCCCCGCCGACCTTCGCCATACCGCTCGGTCAGTCGATGAACTGGAAAGACATGGCTCTGAGGGCCGCCCGTGAGGCCGGATATGAGGTGATCTACGCCCAGGCCGAGGAAACCCGGCCAGCCGGGACGGTCGCACGGACCTTTATCAGTAAATTCGACGGCGACCGGATCTTCAGGGCGCTGCTGAAGGGTAAATTTGATTACTGGGAGGAATGGGTCTGGTGAGCCGGACAGCTCCCCGCATTGTCTCCGTCATCATAGGCACGCGCAACAGGCCCGATACGCTACGCGCCGCACTTGCGAGCATACGCGCCCTGGAAGGTCCTGATCTGCGTTTTGAGATCCTCGTCGGCGACAACGGCGATACGCCTGAGACCCCTCTTGTTGTCGCCGAGTTCGGGGGTATCTATGACCGCACCGAGACCTTCGGCTGCCCGGCTGCGCGTAACCTCGCGCTGAAGCGGGCGACCGGTGAATTCGTCGCCCTCCTGGATGACGATGATGTCTGGCTGCCCGGTCACGTCCGGCCGCATATCGCCATGCTCGACGCCAATCCCGACATGGCCGCCGTCTTCGGACAGGTCGTTCTGGCCGATGATCAGCTCCGTGAACTGCCGGCTGATGAACAGTGGACTGCCGCCGCGCCGCCCGATGGCGATGTCTTCCGGATGATGATGAGCGGTTTTTTCCCTCAGGTCGGCGCCACGGTCATAAGGGCCACCATCGCGCGTGAAATCGGCCAGATGGATGAAAGTCTGATCGGGGACAGCGACTGGGACTGGCAGCTGCGCATCGCACGGCGCCACCCTATCGGTTTCCTCGAGGCGCGGTGCGTACTGTTCCGCGGCCGGCCGCCGGGTTCAGCCAACAGGCTGCAGTCCATGCGCGTTGGCTACACCCGCAAGATCTTCCTCAGGCACCTGCGATCGAACCTGAGCCACTGGTCATCGCCGCTGAGCATCGCGCGTTCGTACTTCGGAGCGCTTGAAAACTATTTCTGCTATTTCATGGCGACGGGCATGGCTGAGGCTGAGGCCGGGCACAGGCTGAGTGCGCTGCGCGCATTCTGGCTTGCGTTCAAGACGTTCCCATCGCGCATGCTCCGCCATGTTGCAACCGACCGCGCCGTACGCGGAGCGCTGCTGCTGTCGGTTGTTCCCGGCGCCCGTCATCACCGGCAGGACGAGGGCAGCGCCTGAGCCTTCCTGTGCCTGACCCTTCCCGTGCCTGAGCCTTCCTGCGCCTGGTCCGGCTTGCGCGTCAGTCTGCTTCCCGGCTCAGTGGATGCGCAGGCGTTCGCCTGCGGTCCGCCTCGTGCCTCGCTTAGCCCCCGATCGCAGCTTTCAGCCGGCGTTTGAGCCATTCGGGCGCCAGAAGCCGTATCGCTTCGACCGGGCTGCCGATCTCACCGCGACGCAGATGTCCGCCCAGCAGACGCAGCCGCGTCAGCGCGCTGAAGGCGCCCATCTGGTCTTTTGCGATGTCCGTCAGCGGCGTGTGTGAGCCATACATGTCTTCATGCCGGCAATCCGGTTCGCCATAGCGCGCTTCATCGGGACGGTGTGGCATCGGCCCCGACAGAGGATCCACTGGCGGCAGGTCAAGGGCCTGCTGATAGGCTCTTTCGAGCCAGCCGCGCCACTGCTCCGGCTGCGCAACGGCGACGGCCTGCCGGGCGGCGCGGCTCTGCGCCTCCCGCAGGTCCGGCGATGCGATCAGACGTCGAAGCGTATCTTCCCATTCCGGATCTGAACGCGCCTGGAGAAGGCCGCCGATGAGGCCGAGATGGTTGATCCCGACAAGGCGCGCTTCATCGGGAGCGGTGAACAGGCTCAGCAGCGGCAGCCCGTATCCGGCCGCCTCCATCAGGGAGGTGGACGAGGAGAAGGGATAGGAATCGACGTAGATATCAGCCGCCTCAAAATAGGCGCGCGGGTCGGGCTGTTCAGGCAGGCCGATGATCTGGCCGGGAACCTGGTCCTGAGCCGCCTTCCAGTCGGCTGGCGCGCCTGATCCGACGACAAAGAGGCGGGCCCGCGGATTGTCTCTGAGAATGCTGACGAAACGGCTGGCGTAGGTAACGCCATTGATCGGCCGGTACTTGGCGCCGCGCGCCACCGAGAGCAGGACAGTGCTATCCTGATCAATTTCAAGAGCGGCGCGCGCCTGGCTGCGGTTCATCTGTCGTGATGGCGCATCAATCAGGGTCGGCAGCATCAGGCTGCGTTCCGGGGCGACGCCCCGCCGGTTGATGGTGATGTCGGATGCAGCTTCGCGCAGGTTGAGAACCGCATGGCTGATGCTCGATCCGAGCCAGAACAGATGGTCGGCATGGTTGAGCATCAGGACGGGCGGCAGCGTCCGGGCGGGACCGAAAGCAATTATCGGCAGAGTGTCTTCGCAGTGGATGTGCAGCACGATCAGATCATACCCGCGGGCCAGCCGGCGCAGCCTGAGCGCCCAGCCGAAGGCTGACCCCGGTTGTGTATTGAGGAGGAAGCGCCGGCCGCCGCTCTTCGTGATCGCGGCGGCGAGGGGTTCGGGAAAGACGCCTCGGTTGCGCGTCAGGACGACCGAATTCTGGCGGCCGGCGTCTGTCCGGATCCAGCGTGTCAGCATGCGCGTGAGGCCGCCCACTGCGGTGAGTTCTGTGGCGACATGAAGGACCCGGCGGACATTGGCCGCCTCGCTCACCCGGACGAAGTCGCCGCAAGAATCCGGCAGGGAACGTGAAATCGCTTCCAGAACCCGCTCCAGACGTTCACTGGCGAACACCCCGCAGTGTTTCTGGGTGGCGAAGGCCGCCGCCAGGCTGGCGCTGAGGGCGGCCTCTTCCAGCCGGCCGGCCCTGAGCGTCGCTTCTGCATGCGCGACCTCGCCGGCGAACCGCGCGTAATTGGCGCTGAGGCGACGCCTCGCTTCCGGGCCGGAGGTGTGATGGCCCTCTGCGGACGGCGCTGCTGGCTGGCTGGCGTTCAGCGGTTCCGACACGGGCTCTGCGCAATCGGCTCGCAGTGTCATATCGTGGGTCCTTCAGCTGCCAGGCTGAGACAGGCCTACCCTGTCGCAGCGCCGCGTCCGGTGTTGAGCCGGACCCAGGCTGCGCCCAGCAAGACCGGGGCCGCGGCGGCCACGCCCCTGCCTGCCCCTTCGTTTCGGCGCAAGACCCTATGGCGGGTGCGGTTCTTGGATGAACCTCACAGCCCCCGCTGACGCGCTCAGCGCCCCCAGGCGCCGATGTAGAACATGTCCTGGACCCACCAAAGGCGCCAGGGGCGATCCTCGCGCCGGCTGCGGCCTCCTGCGCCGGCCTGTCGCTTTGAGGCGGCCGACATTGGCGCTAGGCTTTCCTCAGACCGATGCAGACGAGGACGCCCATGACAGCCGACCCAGCCGCCCAGCCGCCTTTCCGGCCGCTTCCGTTCAAGGCCCCGGATATCGAGGTCCGGCGGGGCGAGGGCGGGGTTGTGTATATGCGTTCGCGTGAACCACTTGCGCCTGTGGGACGATCCATACCTCATATACTCGACAGCCGTGCAGCCCAGCATCCCGACCGGCCCTGGCTCAGACAGCGCGCCCCCGGTCACGGTCCCTGGCGGACTGTCACCTATGGCGAGGCCGCGAGGATCACGCGTTCCCTGGCCCAGGCCCTCCTTGACCGGGGACTGGGTCCGGATGCGCCCCTTCTGATCCTGTCAGCCAATTCCATCGAGCACGCGCTGATGAGCCTCGCAGCCCAGCGTATCGGGGCGCCGGCGAGCCCGATCTCGCCGGCTTATTCTCTGGTGTCGACTGATTTCGCCAAGCTGAGACATTGCTTCAGCGCCGTTCAGCCGCGCGCCATTTTCGTTCAGACAGCGGACCCGTTCGCCAAGGCCCTGGCCGCCCTCGATCTGACGGGCGTGTCAGTGATCTCCGCAGACGGGTCGCAGGGGTCGGAGGCTTTTGAATCTCTGGCGCAGACACCGCCCTCATCTCTGGTAGACACCACGATGGACTGGCTGGGCCCTGATGCGGTTGGCAAGTACCTCTTTACGTCCGGATCAACCGGCATGCCCAAGCCTGCGCCCCAGAGCCAGGGACAGATGACAGCCCAGATCGCGGCTCGTGGGGCGATCGAACTTCCCCCGGAGGATCCCGACGAGGTTCCCCAGGTGCTCGACTGGATGCCCTGGAGCCATATCTCCGGAGGCAATGTGAACTTCAATAACACCCTGGCGATCGGCGGCGTCTTCCACATCGACGAGGGCAAGCCGATGCCGGGTCTTTTTCAGACCACCATCAGCAATCTCAAGGAGGTCCGCCCACAGACATTCGGTTCAGCGCCGATCGCTTTCGGCATGCTGGCTGAAGCAATGGAAGCTGACCAGGATCTGCGTGACGCTGTTTTCTCGCGCATGCGCGCTTTCATCTATGGTGGTGCGACGCTCTCGGACGATCTTTATGAGCGCCTGCAGAAACTGGCGATCGCGGCCACCGGGATGCGCATTCCGCTTCTGACAATGTATGGTGCAACCGAGACGCAGGGCGTGACGATGACGCACTGGATCCTTGAACGTGTCGGTATGGTGGGCGTGCCTCTGCCGGGCATGACGCTGAAGCTTGCCCCCGTCGGAGCCAAGATGGAGGTCCGCGCAAAGGGGCCTATGGTGATGCGCGGCTATCTCAACATGCCTGAGAAGAACCGCGATGCGTTTGACGAGGAAGGATTCTACCGCCTTGGCGATGCGGCGCGTTTCGAGGACCCGGAGCATCCTGAGAAGGGACTGGTGTTCGACGGGCGTGTCACGGAGGACTTCAAGCTGGACAGCGGTACCTGGGTGTCTGTGGGAACCTTGCGGCCGGATATCCTCGCCGCCTGCGCGCCGCTTCTCTTTGACGCGGTGGTGTGCGGCCAGGACAAGCCGTTTGTCGGTCTGCTGGCCTGGCCTTCGCCCGCCGGCATGCAGGCTGTGCTCGCCGCCGCCGGCGGCGATGCAGCCCGCGCCTTCGCCGACATGACCGAAAAAGTGGCCGGAAAACTCAGGGCCTTCAACCAGAGCGCAGGGGGTTCCTCGCGCCGCATCGGACGCTTCAGGCTGCTGACCTCGCCGCCTTCGCTGGACGCTGGCGAGATCACTGACAAGGGCTATGTGAACCAGCGTGTGGCGCAGGATGTTCGTGCGGCGGAAGTCGCCTCGCTGTTTGCGCCTGATGCGCCTGCGGGCGTGATACAGCTCTAGCCCCGGACGCCAGCGCGACCTCGCGGGAACTTCCCGTTGCGCGGGACCGGAGGCTGTGCTGGATGACGGGCGCGTAACCGGCCGGAGATAAAGATGAGTGTGCTGAATGTGGAACGCCCCGACTTCATGATGGAGGAGGACATCCGCATGTTCGAGGATTCGGTTACCCGGTTCTTCGAGCAGAGCGCGCCGCCTGAGCGTGTCGACAGATGGCGCAGGGACAAGGTCGTCGAGCGCGCGATGTGGGATGAAGCGGCCAGGGCCGGACTCCTCGGGCTGTCCACCCCGGAGGCGTATGGCGGCATGGGCGGGGATTATCGGCATGAGGTTATCCTCATGGAACAGCTCGGCCTGCAGGGGATCGATGGCTTTGGGGCCTCCCTCCACAACGCGATCGTCATGCCCTACCTCGTTCACTATGGCACGGAGGACCAGAAAAGACGCTGGCTTCCGAAAATGGCGTCGGGAGAGCTGATATCAGCTATCGCCATGACGGAGCCGGGCGCAGGTTCAGACCTGCAGGGGATCCGGACCACAGCCCGGCGCTCAGGCAATGGCTATGTGATCAACGGTTCGAAGACGTTCATCACCAATGGCCAGACGGCCAATCTGATCTGCGTTGTCGCCAAGACCGACCCGTCTCAGGGCGCACGGGGCATATCGCTTATGTTCGTCGAGACGGATGGAGCTGAGGGTTTTGAGAGGGGCCGCAATCTCAACAAGCTCGGCCAGCCGGCCCAGGATACGTCCGAGCTCTTCTTCAATGATGTCAGCGTCCCGGCGGAGAATCTTCTCGGTCTGGAGGAGGGACAGGGGTTCTTCCAGCTTGTCGGACAACTGCCGCAGGAGCGGCTCAATATCGCCGTCCAGGCCATCGCCACGATCGAGCGAGCGCTCAGGCTCACCATTGATTATGTCAAGGAACGCAAGGCGTTTGGAAAGGCCGTCATCGACTTCCAGAACACTCAGTTCGTCCTTGCCGAGTGCAAGACCGAGGCGACCGTGGCGCGCGTCTTCGTCAATCACTGCATCGGTGTTCATCTCAAGGGCGCTCTTGATGCGGCGACCGCCTCCATGGCCAAGTACTGGACGACGGATCTTGAAGGTAAGATCGTTGATCGCTGCCTGCAGCTGTTCGGCGGTTATGGCTTTATGGATGAGTATCCGATCAGCCGGATGTATCGTGATAGTCGCATTCAGCGTATCTATGGCGGCACGAACGAAATCATGAAAATGCTGATCGCGCGCACGCTTTAGCAGCGCTCATTATCGTAAGGGGCCTCAGGGTCGTCAGGGCAGAGCACGGACAGGACGAGGTGACCTCATGCAGCAGGCAGCGGACTTTCTGGCTGAGACAAACGCGCTGGCGGCGGCGCTGGCGTCTGCGCCCGATGCGGTTTTCCAGGAGGCGACCCAGTTCAAGGGCTGGACCATCAATGACGTGATCCGGCACCTGCATTTCTGGAACCGGGCGGCCGGGATGCAGCTGCAGGACGAGGGCGGTCTGGTGCGGCTGCTGGGCGGTATGGGAGCCGCCGGCGGAATGCGTGCGGCCGAGCGCGCAGCGGTTCCTGAAACCGGGCAGGCCCTGCGCGCCGTCTGGCTCACGACAGCGGCCGGGGTGGCCGCCGCTTTTGACGCCGCCGATCCTAAGGCCCGGCTAAAATGGGCCGGTCCGGACATGAGCGCCCGTTCCTCAATGACGGCCCGCCTGATGGAGACATGGGCCCATGGCCAGGAGGTTTTCGACCACCTTGGCCTCGAGCGCGTCGATCATGACCGGATCAGGAATATCGCCCACCTTGGCGTCATCACGTTCGGGTGGACCTACGAGGTCCGCAGGATGCAGCCGCCTCCACAAACGCCTTATGTCGCGCTGAGGGCCCCCTCGGGCGCTCTCTGGGAGTGGGGCGAGGCAGGCGGCGAAGATGCGGTGCGCGGCTCGGCGAGCGAGTTCTGCCAGGTCGTTACACAGGTGCGCAACATCGCCGATACGCAGCTTGTGGTCACAGGTCCGGTCGCGCACGAGTGGATGGGCATGGCCCAGTGCTTTGCTGGCGCGGCTGAACCGCCCCCTGCGCCGGGGACACGTTACCGGCGGACGCGCGCCCGGGCTGGCGATACGTCTGTTTGACATCCGGCCTGCTAAACGCTTCGGGCCGCCTGTATCCCACCCTGAAGGAGGGGGCGTGTCATGGCTGATCTCATCATCCGCGAACAGCTGGGCCACGTACTGCGGCTGACGCTCAACAGTCCGTCCAGCCTCAATGCGTTGTCGGAGGCTATGCTTGCCGACCTCTCATGCGCCCTGTCTGACGCCGAGCAGGCGCGCGAGGTGCGCGTGATCATCCTGCGTGGGGCCGGCCGCGCCTTCTGCGCCGGTCATGATCTCAGGCAGATGCAGGAGGGCAGGCGGGCGGCGGACGGCGGAGCGGCGTACTTCCTTGACCTGTTCACACGTTGCGGTGGACTGATGCAGCGCATCGTTCAGCAGCGCCAGCCGGTGATCGCGGAGGTCAATGGTCTGGCGACCGCCGCCGGATGTCAGCTGGTCGCCAGCTGCGATATGGCGGTCGCCTCCCATGCCGCCCGTTTCGGCGTCAATGGCGTCAATATCGGGCTTTTCTGTTCAACGCCAATGGTCGCCCTGACGCGCGCCGTGTCGTCCAAGGCGGCTTTTGAGATGCTGACAACGGGAGAGTTCATCAGCGCCGACCGGGCCGTTGAGATAGGGCTGGTCAACCGCGTTGTTCCCGCCGGGGAGCTTGAGGCGGCAACCCTGGCGCTCGCCGGCGCGGTTGCAGAAAAGCTGACGGCGGCCATCGCTATCGGCAAGCGCGCCTTCTACACGCAGGCGCACATGCCGCTGGCCGAAGCCTATGCCCATACGGCCGCTGTCATGACGCACAACATGATGCTGGCGGATACAGCCGAAGGAATAGGCGCCTTTATCGAGAAGCGGGCGCCGCGCTGGAGGGATGAGTAGGAGGTCATGCAGTTCAACCCCGCCGCAGAACCGGGCTTTGACCGGCGCGACCTTCGCGGACCGTTTGATATCATTGGCGACGTTCACGGCTGTGCAGATGAGCTTGAAGATCTTCTGAGGCGTCTTGGATATGATCTGACCGGTTCGGGCGAGGATCAAAGGATAACGCCGCCCCCGGGCCGCACGGCCGTGTTTGTGGGAGACCTGGTCGACCGCGGACCGCGCTCGCCCGACGTTTTGCGCATCGCCATGGCCATGGTGCAGACGGGAACCGGACTGTGCGTTGAGGGCAATCACGATAACAAGTTTGCGCGCTGGCTTGGCGGCGCCCGCGTTACGACGAACCCGGGGCTGCAGGAGACGATCGTTCAGATGGCTGGCGCATCGCCGCACTTTCTGGAGCGCGTCAGGCTCTTTCTGGCCGGGCTCCCGCCCTGGCTGTGGCTCGACGAGGGCCGGCTGGTGGTGGCCCATGCAGGTCTCAAAGAGGAGATGATCGGATACGCCGGCGCAAAGGTCCGGGCCTTTGCGCTCTATGGCGATGTCACAGGGGAGACCGATGGATTTGGGCGGCCCGTCCGCGGAGACTGGGCTCAGAACTACCATGGTGAGCCGGCCATCGTCTATGGACACCTCGCCGCCGCCGGGGTGCAGTCGGTCAATAACACCTGGTGCATCGACACCGGCTGCTGTTTTGGCGGCGCACTCAGCGCGCTGCGCTGGCCTGAGCGGGACG
>Ga0169931_10000099_pt1 | contig 126683 bp, 94 predicted proteins | sample Kivu_15m_20L_FD_129675 | JGI IMG/M metagenome (GOLD analysis project Ga0169931, IMG submission 129675) | Freshwater microbial communities from Lake Kivu, Western Province, Rwanda to study Microbial Dark Matter (Phase II) - Kivu_15m_20L... | ecosystem: Environmental > Aquatic > Freshwater >... | reverse complement strand
CGGTGCGGAAGGCGTTCATCTCAGGTCTCCGGGTTGGGTGGTTGCGAGCGGTACACCCGGAGATGGTCGTGCGAATCCCGAACCGGCCAAGAATGTTCACAAATTCCAAAGTCGCTCGAATTCCGCGGAAAAACGCGAGAGCAGGCCCGCGTCCGCGGTATCCACCAGGTTCTCGTAGTTGATCGCGGCCGCGCCGCGGGTCCAGTTGTAGCTCCCGTTGATCATGCGGAGCCCGTCGAAAATCGCGAACTTGTGGTGCATGTGGCCGTCGCGGTCGTCCGCGTCCGTGGCGCGGATCAGCTTAACCGCGATGCCCGCCTCCGCGAACTGCCGCAGATCCGAGCCCATGTCTCCGGCCTTCTCCGCGTCCGAGATGACTCGCAGTTTCACCCCGCGACGATGAGCGTCCAGAATGGACCGGCTGATGCGGTCGTCCGTGATCGTGAACACGCAGAGGTCCGCGCGGGTCTTCACGAGTTGGAAGCGGCGGATAATCCGATCGAGGCACTCGTTCCCCGGAGCGAAGTACGCCGAATCCAGGGACATGTCCGGAGCCGTGGCGTTCGATTGAATCGGAGCCACGGCTTTGAGAACGTCTTCGATCCAATCGAGCACGCGGATCGACTCGGGATCGGCGACCGCGGCGCGGGCCAGATCGAAGGCGAGATGGCGGACGACGCCGCGTTCCTGAGCGCTGCGGGCATGCGCCTCCACCCACTTCGCCAGGGCCTGTTTCTCGCCGCCGGAGAGTTTCCGATCCGCGAGCGATTCGGCGAGAAAGCCCTCGATGCCGGTCCGATCCATGCCATACTCCCGTTCGCGCGGCGTGCGTATCATTGAACTACGAGTTCGGCCAAACACGGGAATCGAAAGCGACCATGGATCTCACGCCGCGTCAGATCGTCGGGGAACTGGACAAGTACATCGTGGGCCAGAGCGCGGCCAAGCGGGCCGTCGCCGTCGCGATCCGGAATCGCTGGCGGAGGCAACAACTTCCCGAGGATCTCCGCAAGGACGTGACGCCGAAGAACATCATCCTGATCGGGCCGACGGGCGTGGGCAAGACCGAGATCGCCCGGCGGCTTGCGCAACTCGTCGGGGCTCCGTTCATTAAGGTCGAAGCGACCAAGTTCACCGAAGTGGGCTACGTCGGCCACGACGTCGAGAGCATCATTCGCGATCTCACCGAGGCCGCGATCGGCCTCGTGAAACAGGAAATGCGCCAACAGGTGACGGACAAGGCGAAGGAACGCGTGAACGAACGGCTGCTCGATCTGCTCGTGCCGCCTCCGCCGCGAAACGTGCCGTGGGAACCCGATCAGGAGGATGGCGAGGACAAGGAGAAGCAGGAAAACGAAGAGGCGGAGAAGCGACAACGCACCCGGGAGAAGTTCCGCGCGAAGCTGGAGGCGGGCGAACTCGAAGATCGCTCCGTGGAGTTGAACATCGAGCAGAAGACGGTCCCCGTGCAGATCTTCTCCAACATGGGCATGGAGAACATGGACGTGGATCTCCAGGGAATGCTCGACCGCATCATGCCGAAGAACAACGCCCCGCGGAACATCACGATCAAGGACGCCCGCAAGGTGCTGATGGAACAGGAAACGGAGGCGCTGATCGACCGCGCCGCCGTGACCGAGAAAGCCATCGACAAAGTCGAGAACAGCGGCATCGTGTTCCTCGACGAGATCGACAAGGTCTGCGGGCCATCATCCGGTTCGGGTCCGGACGTGTCGCGGCAAGGCGTGCAACGCGATCTGCTGCCCGTGGTGGAAGGCACCACGGTGAACACGAAGCACGGGCCGGTGAAGTCCGACCACATCTTGTTCATCGCGGCCGGGGCGTTCCACGTGTCGAAACCCGCGGACCTCATGCCCGAACTGCAGGGCCGCTTCCCGATCCGCGTGGAACTCACGGACTTGACGAAGGACGACTTCCTCCGCGTGCTCACGGAGCCGAAACACGCGCTCACGAAACAGTATTCCGAGTTGCTGAAGACGGAGGGCGTGGACCTGAGCTTCACCAAGGAAGGAATCGAGGCTCTGGCGGACATCGCGTTCGACGTGAACCGTTCGACGCAGAACATCGGCGCCCGCCGGCTGCACACCATCCTCGAGAAGGTGGTTGAAGAAGTGAGCTACGAGGGGCCGGACCTCGCGGAGAAACGCGTGGTCGTGGATGCGGCCTTCGTTCGGGAGAAACTTGGCCCCATCGTGAAGAACGAGGATCTCAGCAAGTTCATTCTCTGAGCGCGTCCCAGTCCTGCCAGAATCCCGGGTATGTCTTCGCGACGCACCCGGGGTTGCGAATCACCACTCCAGGCGCCTTCAGCCCGACCAACGCCAAGCTCATCGCCATGCGGTGATCGTTGTACGTGTCCACGGCGCAGCCGGTGAGCGGCCGCGGCGTGATGGTCAGGCCATCGTCGCGTTCTTCCACGTCCGCACCAAGTTTGCGCAGTTCCGTGGCGAGGGCCGCGATGCGATCCGTTTCCTTGTGGCGAATGTGGGCCACGTTGCGAATCGTGGTCGGCCCCTCGGCGAAGCACGCGACCACGCCGAGTGTCATCACGGTGTCACTGATGTCGTTCATGTCGACATCGACGCCGCGTAGGGTACGGCCGTGAACCGTGATCCCGGCGTCGCACTCCTCCACGCGGCAACCCATTTGCTGGAGCACATCGACAAACCGGACATCGCCCTGCAGTGACTTGCGGTTGAGCCCCGTAACAGTGACGCGTCCGCCGGTCACCGCCGCCGCAGCCCAGAAATACGACGCGGCGGAAGCGTCGGGTTCGATAGCGTAGAAGTCCGGCGAAGGAGCCCGATTTTCGCCGTAGATGTAGTAATAGCCGACCTCATGTCGAGCCGCGAATCGCTCTCCTCCCCAGTGACGGATCATCTGTAGAGTCATGTCGATGTACGGTTCGGAAACGATGGCCCCTTCAACACGAACCCAGGTCTCCTTCGGAAGAAATGCTGCAGCCATCAAGAGCCCGCTGAGGAACTGGCTGCTGGTGTCCGCCCGAACGATGACTCCATGGGCAACGTTCCGAATCCATCCATTCCCTGTGATCCTAACGGGCGGGCAACCGTTGTCGGCCTCGCTGATGGCCGACACGCTGCTGATCTGATTCAATGCGTCGAGCAGATCGTGTATCGGCCGTTCTCGCATCCTCGCGATGCCGTCGATTCGATAAGCGCCCTTTTCGAGCGCCACCGCTGCCGCGAGGAAGCGAGCGGTGGTTCCCGAGTTGGCGACGAACAGTTCCGCACTCTCCGCGGGAATCAAACGAGGCGTGCCGTGCTTGCGAAGGACTGCCTTCGACTGATTCCACTCGACTTCGAGTTTGAAGCCCAGCCTATTCAGACACTCGACCATCACTTCGGTGTCTTCGCTGTGCAGCAGACCTGTCAGCATGCAATCCGATTCACGGCTTGCAAGCGCCGCCAGCACCAACGCGCGGTTCGTGATGCTCTTGCTGCCCGGCACCGTCACCGTCGCATTGACGGGCTTCGTCAGCAGGATGATTGGCAACTCAGCGGGATAAGTGGTTTCAGACATGTCAATCGTTCGCGCTCTGCTCCGCGGACTTCGCCTCGCGGCTAATCGGATAGGTGACTCGCATCAGGAACAACCCCACTGGCGGGGCTGTCGGGCCGGCGAGGCGGCGGTCCATCGCCTTCAACACGTCTTCGACCTGCTGCTCGGGCCAGAAGCCGCGGCCGACCTGCACCAGCGTGCCCGCGATCGCCCGCACCATGTTGTACAGGAAGCCGTCCGCCTCCACGTCGATCCAGATGAACTCGCCGAGGCGACTCACCCGCAGGCCGGTGATCGTGCGGACGCTGGTGAGCCGGTTCGGCCACTCGGTTTCGAAGCAGCGGAAATCGTGCTTGCCGAGCAGGCACTTGCTCGCCCGACTCATCGCCTCCGCGTCCAGATTCTGCCGCACGAACCACGCGTGTCGTCGCATGAACGGGTCGTGCAGGCGGCCATCCTGGATCACGTAGCGGTACATCTTCCGCACCGCGTCCTTGTTCGCACAGAAGCTCTGCGGCATCTCGCACACTTCGCGAACGCTCACATCGTCCGGCAACTTCGCGTTGATCGCCTTGAGCAGCGCCTCGCATGAGAGCTTCGTCGCGAGGTACACGTTGGCCACCTGGCCGACGGCGTGCACTCCGGAGTCCGTCCGCCCGCTACAGTTCAGCCGCACCCGCTCGGCCTGCGTGATCTCGGCGATGGCCTTCTCGATGGTCTCCTGAACGGTTCGCCTGCCGGGTTGCGTCTGCCAGCCGTAGAACTCCGTGCCGTCGTAGCGGATGATCAGTTTCAGGTTGCGCACCGGAGTCACCACTGTTCAGGGTCGTCCGGCGGCTGCTCGATGAGCATCGCAATTTTTTCGCGATCGATGATGGCCGCTGTCGCGGGCCAGAGCAGAACTCCCCGGCGAATGCTGCCCCAATCGCGAAGCACCATGCCGAACGCCATGCCGCCGAACATACACGCGATTTCAATCCTGTCGTAGAACACCGCCCCCAAGCATGCGAACCCAATGACGATCAGCATCACGAGGTGGATCCGCAGAGCTTTCATCCACAGGACGGCGAGACTCGGAGGCTTGCGGCAGAATTCCTGAAGATCGCAGAGATACTTCCGCTGCAGTGGCGTGAGATCGGCCGGCTCCTCCACCGGGTTCATTTGACGATTCCCCGCTTCACGAGTTCCTCCGCGCACTGCACGGCGTTGCTCGCCGCTCCCTTCCGAAGGTTGTCCGCAACCACCCACAGGTTCAACGCGTTGGGGTTGGAGGGATCCTGTCGAATGCGGCCCACGAAGGTGTGGTCGCTGCCTTCGGCATGGATTGGCTGCGGGAACTCGCCCTTCGCCTCATCCATGAGCACGACTCCCGGAGCCTTCGCCAGCGCGGCCTTCGCTTCCTCCACCGAAACGGGCCGCGCGAACTCGACGTTCACCGATTCGCAATGCGACACCTTCACCGGCACCCGCACGCATGTGGGCACGACGCCGATGGTCGCGTCCCCGAGGATCTTCCGCGTCTCGTTGATCACCTTGTTCTCTTCCTCGGTGTACCCGTTCGGGTCGAGGGTCCAGTCCAGGGTGATGACGTTGCCGGCGAGTTGGGCGCGGTGCGAAGTGGGAGCGGGAACCGGGCCACCGTTCGCGAAGGCCTTCAGTTGCGTTTCGAAGTCCGCGAGGCCCTTCGCGCCCTTGCCCGAAGACGACTGGTAGGTTGAGACGACGACTCGCTTCACCGCGCCGAGGTCGTGCAATGGCTTGAGCGCGACGCAAAGCGGGATCGCCACACAGTTCGGATTCGCGACGATGCCCTTCTTGATGTGGTGAAGCTGTTCCGCGTTCACCTCGGGAACCACGAGCGGGCAGTCCGGATCCATGCGCCAGGCGGACGAATTGTCCACCACGATGGCCCCGGCTTTTGCCGCGATCGGCGAATACTCCTTGCTCACGGAGCTCGGCGTGGAGGAAAGCACGATCTGCACGCCGGCGAAGGCCTCGGGCCGAATCGCCTCCACGGGGTGCGGCTGGCCGTTGAATTCGACCGTTTTCCCGACGCTGGCGGCGGACGCGAGAAACTTGATGCTCTTCACGGGGAAGCGACGCTCGACGAGCACGCGCCGAATGAGATCGCCCACCGCCCCGGTCGCTCCGACCACCGCCACAGTCACGGACACGTTGACGCCCTCGGAAAAAGAAACGGGCCGGCGGGATTCGCCGGCCTCGGTGCCACTCAGTTACCCCGTCAGGATTCGAACCTGAACAAAGAGAGCCAAAATCTCTTGTGCTACCGTTACACTACGGGGTAGTCGCCGATTCGCGGCATGGGGGTCATTCTCGGGAGCGAGGCGGATCTTTTCAAGCGGAGGGCGGGCCGGGGGAGCAGGTTCGCGCCACGTCAGCTGGGCCATGTCGCGATTCGGGAACTTCTCGGGTTCTCTCGGCATCCAACCCCATGAGCGATACCCGCGCCGATCCCGCGGGTTGAAAAATCCGTAGACCGCGCCCTGCTTCGCGGTCTACACTAACCGCTACGGACACCCGAACACCCTGCCCAACCCTTCATCCCGCCGCCCGCCGCCGGGTGAAGCTCACCGAACCGGGGGACTTCCGAAAATGAACCGCGTGTTGCTCGGCCGAACGGCATTGGCCGCGGCCCTCGTGTGGCTCGTGATGCCCAGCGGCCCCGCTCAGGAGAAGAAGGACGCGCCGAAGGCCGATCCGGCTCCCAAGGCCGAGCCGCCGGCCCCGGCCGGGAATCCGGCCCTCTCCCCGCAGGCCAACAAGATCAACGAGTACATCAAGAAGGGGTACGAAGCCGCCGGGATCAAGCGGCCCGCCGCCCGCGCCACGGACAACGAGTTCGTCCGTCGCGTGTTCATCGATCTCGTCGGTCGCATCGCCACGCCGGAAGAAATCACCGATTTCGAAGCCGAGAAGGGCTCGTCCGTCGAGAAACGCGTCAAGTTGGTTCAACGCCTGCTCGGCTCTGGCGAGCACAAGCTCCGCGGCAAGGGCGGCCAACTCGCCACCCTGCCCGCCGCGGGGGACAAGGGCAAGGCCAGGGGCATCTCGAAGTATTACGCCGAAGAATACGCGGAACACTGGTCCAACATCTGGACCGTGTGGCTCATGACCCGCACCGGCCACCCGGACTACCGCGATCAAATGAACGTGTGGCTCGAGGATCAGTTCTCGATCACGCCGACCCGGACCGCCATCTCGCACAAGGATCTCGTCACGAAACTGATCACGGCCACAGGCCGTGTCGGCGGCGCGAAGGACGCCAACGCCTCCGGTTGGACTCCGAAGCCCGAGTACGCCGCGAACTTCATCGTGCACCACCTCGGCGAAGCCGAAAAGGATCAGGCCAAGCGGAAAGAGGAAGGCGCGTTCGACGCGGTTCCCATCACGTCACGCGTCACGAAGTTGTTCCTCGGCCTGCAAACGCAATGCACGCAATGCCACGATCACCCGTTCAACAGGGAATGGATCCAGTCGGACTTCTGGGGCGTGAACGCATTCTTCCGGCAGACCGTCCGCAGCGCGACGCCCAGCCTCGCCCCCGGCCAGAACAACCAAAAGATGGCCAATGCCGTCGCCGTGACGTTGACCGACGACACCGACCTGAACACGGAGATGCTCGTGACGTATGAACGTCGCGACGGCCGCCGCCTCAGTTCGTTCCCGATCATGCTGAAGGACTACGGCCAAGCGATGGCTGGAGAAAAGTCCACCCGCATGATTGTCAACGCGAACGGGCCGAAGACGCGGCGCCAGCAACTCGCGGAGTGGGTCGTCGCGCACGACAACTTCGGCAAGGCGTTCGTCAACCGCATGTGGGCCCACTTCTTCGGCCGTGGCCTCTGCAAGGAGCCCGCGGCGGACGATTTCGGCTCCAACAACGAAATCGTGCACCCCGAGCTTCTCGATTACCTGGGCAAGGAGTTCGCCCAGTACAACTTCGACCACAAGAAGCTCATGGAGTGGATCTGCACGAGCGACGTGTACAGCCTGAGCCACGTCGGGCTGAAGGAATACACGGACGTGAAGTTCGATCCATACTTCGCCCGCATGCCGATGAAGGCGATGTCTCCTGAAGCGCTGTTCGAGTCGCTCATGACCGCGACCGGCACCGTGGCCGAGAAGAAGAACGCGGCCGCGGCCGAAGCTCGTCGCGGAGCCCGCGACGCTTGGATGCGGAAGCTTGTTCGTCAGTTCGGCGACGACGAAGGCAACGAACTGAGCTTCAACGGCACCATCGTTCAGGCCTTGCTGATGATGAACGGCGGCGAATTGAACGGTGAAATCGGCGTCGGCCGATCCGCCGGCGGAACCAACGTGGTCGCCGAACTCTATGCCACGCACAAGGGCGCTCCCGGCGCCATGTACGAAGCCCTCTTCCTCCGCACGCTTGGCCGCAAGCCGACTGCCGCGGAATCGGCCAAGCTCAATGAGGTCCGCGAAGGCAAGGCGTCCGCCGCGAATCTGACCGGCCCCGCTCCGAAGGGCCCGAACAAAGGGCCGCGGCCGACGGGTGGCTACATTCAGGGCGGCAACGACGTGGCGTTCTACCAGGACGTGTTCTGGGCTCTGCTGAACACCAGCGAGTTCATGATCAACCACTGATTCCGAAACCGAACCGAGTCACGAGGCCCACCCGAGCGATCGGGTGGGCTTCGTTCGTTTCAGTCCCGGAAGAACTCGATCGCGTTGCGGAACATCTTCAATCCGTGCCCTTCGGCATCCAATCCGCGGCGGGTCCAGTTCGGATGTTGCGTGGGAAAGAGGTGGCGGTCCGGGTGCGGCATGAGGCCCATGGCGCGGCCGGTCGCGTCGCAGATGCCGGCGATGTCGTCCTGAGAGCCGTTCGGGTTCGCGGGATAGCCGCCGCGGTTGCCATGGGCGTCCACGTAGCGCAGCACCACCTGCCCCGCCTGTTCCAGCCCGCGCACGATCCATTCCTTCCGGCAGAGGAACTTCCCCTCCCCGTGCCCGACCGGCACATCGAGACGATCGATCCCCTTGAGGAACGGGCACTTCCCGGGCGTGGCACGCAGGCTGACCCAACGGTCCTCGTAATGGCCGGAGTCGTTGTTGGCGAGCGTGGCGAGCGGGCCGTCCTCGTCCGGCGGGATCAGGATCCCGGACTTGAGCAAGGCTTGGAAGCCGTTGCAGATGCCGAGGATGAGCTTTTCGCGGTCGCGGAACTGGCGGAGAGCGTCCGCGAGGAAGTGCTGCATGTAGATGGCCTGCACCTTCCCCGCGGCGACATCGTCGCCGTAGGAGAAGCCTCCGGGCAGCACGAGAATCTGAAAGTCGCGGAGGGCGTCCGGATTCTCGCGAAGGGCGTTCAGGTGCATTCTCGTGGCGCGACCGCCGACCATCTCGAACGCCGACTGCACCTCGTGATCGCAGTTCGTTCCCGGAGCCCGAAGTACCAACGCGTGCGGTGCCGGCATGTGTTTGATTCCTTGATTCACCACATTGCACGATGAAACTCGAGGTCGGAATCCAGAGACCTGTTGTCGGAACAGATTCTCGTTCGTTCCTCTGTGGACCTTCTTGTGCTCATCGTGCCTTGTGGCGAGGTCGGCTTCGTTCTTCTCTGTTTTCCGTGCCTTCGTCCGTCTTTCAAGGTGATAAGACGACTTCATGAGCGCCAAGCGGGATGCAATCGTGGTCGGGTCCGGGCCGAACGGGCTGGCGGCGGCGATCGCGCTGGCCGAACGCGGGTGGTCGGTTCACGTGATTGAAGGCGCCGCGACGGTCGGCGGCGGGGTGCGCTCCGCGGCATTGACGCGGCCGGGTTTCATTCACGACATCTGCTCGTCCGTCTATCCGATGGCGCTGGCCACGCCCTTCTTTCGGCGCCTTCCTCTCGCTGTGGATTGGGTCCATCCGCCGAATCTCGTGGCCCACCCGTTGGACGACGGTTCTGCCGCGGTGTTGAAGCGCTCCGTGGAGGAGACCGCCGCCGGGCTCGGATCCGATCGCGATGCCTATCGAAGCCTGATGAATCCGTTCGTCGAACGGGCGGATGACCTGATGGCGGAACTCGTCGGGCCGTTCCGCATCCCGAGGCATCCGCTTCTCGCGATGCGGTTCGGCCGGCATGGGTTGCGTTCAGGCGGCGGGTTTGCGCGAAGTCGATTTCGCACCGAATCCGCACGGGCTTTGTGGTCCGGGCTTGCGGCCCATGCGGTGATCCCGCTCGAAACGCGTCCCGGCGCCGCCATCGCGCTCATGCTCGCGATCGCCGGCCACGCCCGCGGTTGGCCCTTCGTTCGTGGGGGCGCCCAAAATCTCTCGGACGCCCTCGCCGCTCATCTGCAATCTCTCGGCGGCACGATCGAGACCGGCCGCTGGGTCAAGTCCGTGGATGAGTTGCCTCCCGCACGTGCGGTCCTGCTCGACGTCGCGCCCAAGCAGGCGATCGCCATGGCCGGGCGCCGCTGGCCAAGCCGCTACGTGAAGAAGCTCGACAAGTTTCGCCACGGACCGGGCGTGTTCAAAGTGGATTGGGCCCTCGCCGGGCCGATCCCCTGGGCGAACCCCGAGTGCCGAGTCGCGGGCACCGTTCACCTCGGCGGCACGTTGGATGAAATCAGCGATACCGAGCGAGCCCCGTTCGAGAATCGCCTCGCGGAACGGCCCTTCGTGCTGCTTGTTCAACCGAGCCCGTTCGATCCCACGCGTGCGCCCGAACGTCGACACGCCGCGTGGGGTTACTGCCATGTCCCGAATGGCTGCACGGAGGACCTCACCGAGCGCATCGAACGGCAAGTCGAACGCTTCGCGCCCGGGTTCCGCGATCTCATTCTCGAGCGGCACGTGTCCGGCCCGGCCGCGATGGAGCGGTACAACCCGAACTACATCGGCGGCGACATCAGCGGCGGGATCGCGGACCTGCGGCAGTTGTTCACGCGGCCCGTCGCTCGATGGAATCCGTACACCACGCCCGATCCCGGCATCTACTTCTGTTCGTCATCCACTCCGCCCGGCGGCGGCGTCCACGGGATGTGCGGTTGGTTCGCGGCGCAGGCCGTGCTGAATCGCGGATGAAACTTCGCCGCGAACCTTGTCCCGCTCTCCGTGTCCGTGTTCATCTCAAACCCTCGAAAGGAGAACTCCCATGCGTGCGATGTGCGACTGGTTCGTGGCGTCGTGTGGCTCTTTCTTCTCTCGAGGTTCGAATCGTGAAACGGGATCCCATCGCCGGCCGTAAACTGCTGCAACTCTGCGGGCAGGTTCGTGACGCGTTGACCACGATCCTGCCGGGGTGCGGCGACCGCGTGCTGCGCGAAGCGTTGGTGTATCTGGTGGAGCCTGCCCCGAACGCGGGGCGACTCCGGGCGCTCGCGACCGTCCCCGCGGACGGCCCCGAGCCTGGCGAAGTGGAGGCCCACCTCAATCGGGCCGCCGGAATGTTGCGGGCGGAAGTGGCCTCGGCCATCCACCGCAAGCGCGCTCCGGAGTTGATCTTCGCCGTGACGTGACCCGCGTCGCCGGTTCCGATTGTGCGGCCTGCGCAATCGGGATCGGCGCGCGCGATCGCAGTCACGCCGTCGGCCACATCTCGGCCCTTCGTGCCAACCGTCCCGTGGTTAAAATGACGACATGACTCGCGAACTCGGCGGCAAACGGATTCTCCTCACGGGCGCCTCGGGCGGCATCGGATCGGCCACGGCCAAGGACCTCTCGCGCGCCGGCGCCCGGCTCGTGCTCGCGAGTCGAAACGAAGCCACCCTGCGAGAACTCGCCGGCCGCCTGGGCGGCGCCGTCGCCGTACCCACGGACCTCACCGTTCCGGCCGAGCGCGAACGACTCGTGGCCGCGGCGGTTCATGCGCTCGGTGGGTTGGACATTCTCATCAACAACGCCGGCATCGGAAGTTGGGGGCATTTCGCGTCTTCGAGTGAAGACATCGTTCGGCGCGTCATGGAGGTGAACTTCTTCGCGCCGATCGAACTGACGCGGCTGGCGTTGCCTCATCTCACGAACGGCAACCAACCCTGCGTCGTGAACGTGACCTCGATGTGCGGGCGGAAGGGGATGCCCGCGTGGCCCGAATATTCCGCCAGCAAGTTCGCCCTCGTGGGCATGAGCGAGGCCTGGCGCGGCGAGTTCGCCCGCTTCGATGTCGATACCCTGACCATCGTGCCGGGCATGACCGACAGCGGATTCCGCGAGAACTGGATCCGCACGGACGGCAAAGCCGAATTGAAGTTCGAAGCGGGCATGACGCCCGCGGACGTCGCGGCCGGGATCGTGAAAGCGATCCGCACCAACAAGACCGAGACGACCCTCGGCAGCGAAGCGCGACGTCTGCTCCGGTTCAACAAATACTTTCCGCGGCTCACGAACTGGCTCATCGCGCGGAAGGTGAAGAAACTGTACTCCTGACCCATGAAGACTCTCAACGATCCCGCCATCAAGGCGCTGCTCCAGGAACTGCGGCGGACGGACAACGTCACCAACTGGCTGCACCTGGCCGGAGTGTACCTCTATCTCGGAACCGTGATCGGCGGAGCCGTCTGGTTCTTCGAGAACCGCGAGGCGCTGGAACTCCACTGGGCTTGGAACGTGCCCGTGGCGTTTCTCGCGATCACCCTCGTGGGGGCCGGGCAACATCGGCTCAGCGGGCTGGCTCACGAAGGCTCGCATCACATCCTCTTCCGTGGCCGCATTCTCAACGACCTCGCCGCGGACCTGCTCACGATGTTCCCGCTCTTCAGCAGCATCTACCACTATCGGCTGCAGCACCTCGCGCACCACCAGTTCGTCAACGACCCGGACCGCGACCCGGACGTCTCGCAACTTCAGACCAGCGGCCACTGGCTGAACTTCCCGGTCGCGAAGCGTGAGGTCGTCGTCGCGTTCCTGAAGCAACTCTGGCCCTTCCGCCTGATTCGCTTCATGCGGGTCCGCGCCCAGTACAACGCGACCGGGACGGACAAGAACCCGTACATGTTCAAGGGAACGAAGCCGAGCAAAGGGGCCGTCCGCGTCGGCGTGATGTACTTGCTCGCGATGGTGGCGACGCTCGCGATCCTCTTCTACACGACGGACGAATGGTGGCTCCTCGCCTCGGTTCCCGCGGCGCTCTGGCTCATCGTGTCGATCGTCTTCCTCAAGTTGCCGAACGAGAAGTACCACCGCAGCCGACTGCACCCCGTGATCCACGCACGATACACCTCGATCCTGCGAGTCGGCTACATCACGGTGATCTTCACGACGATGACGATCCTCACGAAGCTCACCGGCGCCCCGGCGGTCGGATACTACGTCGTGCTGTGGCTCGTGCCGCTTTTCACCTCGTTCGCGTTCTTCATGATCCTCCGACAGATCGTTCAGCACGGGAACGGCGGCCGCGGGTGGCTCACGAACACGCGCACGTTTCTCGTCGGCTCGTTGATCCGCTTCGCGGTCTTCCCCATGGGCCAGGACTTTCATCTGCCGCATCACCTCTACGCGACCGTTCCGCATTATCGACTTCGCAAGCTGCACGCGGCCCTGATGGAGTGCGAGGAGTATCGGAAGGAGGCCGTCGTGGTTGAAGGCTACTTCCTTCCTCCCCATCATCCGAAGAGCGCCCCCACGGTGCTGGACGTGCTCGGCCCCGACTACGCTCCACGAACCACGAGCGTGTTCATCGACGAGTCCGTGATGGACGGCGACCAATTCGAGGGCCAGGACGAACTCCGCGCCGAAGGCGAGCGGCTGAAGGCGTGATAAGATGACGTGCGTGACCGAACACCGCATCCCATCACCCTCGATCGAAACGCCGCTGCTCGATTGGCTGCTCGTGGCGATGAGGCCGACGAGTCGCACGCGGGTGAAAGAATGGCTGCGGCTGGGTCGTATGCTCGTGAATGGGAGCGTCGTCACGCGGCACGACCACCCAGTGAAGCCAGGCGACTCGCTGACGCTCGCACCCGCTTCGGCGACGCGGGCCGCCCTGCCCCACCTGCCCATCGTTCACGAAGACGAGGCGATCATCGTCGTGGACAAGCCCGTGGGCTTGCTCGCCGTGGCGACCGAGGCCGAGAAGCGAGACACGGCGTTCGCCCGGCTTGCGACCCTTCTCGAGTCGCGGAACGGCGGTCGGCCGTTCGTCGTGCATCGGCTGGACCGCGACACCTCGGGGCTTCTGCTCTTCGCTCGCCGTCCCGAGATTCGCGAGCGGCTCCAGAACGAGTGGGAGGGAGTCGAGAAGACCTACTTCGCGATCGTGGAGGGCGTGCCTCGTGAGCCCGCGGGCACGATCGAGAATCACCTGGTCGAAGGGACGAACCTGCGGGTGCGAATCGGGCGACCGGGCGGCACCGCCAAACTCGCGATCACGCACTACCGGCTAGTTGAAACCCGCGGCCGCAACTCGACGCTCGAAGTGAAGCTTGGCACGGGGCGCAAACACCAGATCCGCGTCCACCTCGCGAGCCTCGGCTGCCCGATCGTGGGCGACGCCGATTATGGAGCACGCACGAATCCCGCGCACCGCCTCGGCCTTCATGCGTGGAGGCTCGCGCTCGAACACCCGGCCACTGGAGTTCGCATGGAAGTGGAGTCGCCGATCCCCAAGGCGCTCAAATCGTTCTCGCCACGCTGAGTCGATCACTTCTCGAAGAGCGCATCCACGAAGCCGTCCGGGTCGAACGGCTCCATGTCGTCGATGCCTTCGCCGAGGCCGATGAACTTCACGGGCAGGCCAGTTTCTGCTTGATGGCGAACACGGAGCCGCCCTTCGCGGTGCCGTCCAGCTTCGAGAGGATGATCCCGGTGCACTTCACCGACTTGGAGAACTGTTCGGCCTGATTCAGAGCGTTCTGGCCGGTCGTGGCGTCGAGCACGAGCAGCACTTCGTGCGGGGCGCCGGGAATGCGGCGACTCACGACCGTGTGAATCTTCTCGAGTTCCTTCATCAAGTGCGTTTGCGTGTGGAGCCGTCCGGCGGTGTCCACGATGAGCACGTCGTACCCGCGGGCCTTGGCCGCCTCGCAGGCGTCGTGAGCCACGGTCGCGGGTTGAACGTCCTGCCCCTGCTTGATGATGTCGCAGCCGATGCGGCCCGCCCACACCGTGAGTTGCTCCACGGCCGCGGCGCGGAAGGTGTCGCACGCGGCGACTGCCACCAGTTTCCCCTCGCTCTTGAGCCGCTGCGCCAGCTTCGCGATCGAAGTCGTCTTCCCGCTGCCGTTCACCCCGGCGATCATCACGACGGTCGGCCCGCTCGAGGCGTATTGAATCCCGGGCGAGGCGCCCGTGAGCAGATCGCGAAGTTCCCGCTTCACGAAGTCCAGCACTTCGCCCGTGATCTCCTTGTCGCGAAAGGCTTGCCGCACGCGATCGACGATGATCGCGGTGGATCCGGTGCCCACGTCCGCGAGGTAGAGTCGCTTCTCGAGTTCATCCAGGAAGTTCTGATCGACGCGACCTTTGCCGCGGAGCAGATCGAGGACGCCCCCGAAGGCGCCGGCGGTCTTGGCGAGGCCGCGCTTGATGCGCGAGAAAAATCGACCGAACACAGGCGAGGCTCCATGAAGGTTCGTACGGGCTTGTCGCCGTTCATTGCGTTCGGCCGTGGTCGATGCAGATTCTGCAATTGCACGGATGCTTGGACGTGTAATGACGCAGGCCGACCAACTTGCCGTTCGGAACGCGGTCGAATCCATTGTACACGCGGTCGAACAAGTCGGACTCGCCGCTTTCAACGAATCGACGAGTCGCATAAGCGACCAAATCCGCAAGCTGCACCATGCCCGTCAACTTGCTGTCCACGAACAACGGCGTTTCGATGATTCGGGGAATCTGAACCCATTTCGTTCCACGCTTGTGGAAGAGTCTCATCAGTGAGGTGAGATGTTTGGCGGCCGTCTCGTTGTTGTCCTGAACCAGCAGGCCGATCGCGTTGCCTCCGACGGCCTCCAAATAATGATGAAATCGCGAAACCACTTGCTCGAACGAGGCCGTGAACAGATCTTGCGGCGTCCCCGAGTTCGCGGACTTCATCGCCGCTTCGCCGAAGATTCGGATCGAATCGTTCGCCCCGATCAGGTCGGCGATCTCCCGAAGAGCGGCAACTCGCTCCTCGAAAGTCAGGTGAATGTAGTCCGCCGTCTTGGAGTAGTTTCTCGCCAAGTCTTTGACCGCGCGCGGTCCTCGCATCGAAGCGGCAGCGAGGTCTGCCTTTCGCTCCTGGACGACGGCTGCCCTTCTCTCGGTGTCGCCGAGATCCTTGAAGTCTTTCACCCGATGCTGATCCGGGTACTTGCGAATCATCCAAGCGGTGTGGATTTCCGTATTCGACAGCCGATGACGCGTCTTGATGGCTTCGATCTGGGCATCCACGGACTTCCAAGCCGTCACGGGAATGGCCAACCCAAGCAGTACGAAGTGCGATGTTCCTGCAGGCTCGGGGGCGCCCGACTCATCGAGATAGCAGATGAACACGGAATGCTCGGCAAAAAATGAAAAAGTCTGGGGCAGCGCCCTGAGGCGCCACTGGAGACGCTAGCGTCTCACCCAGACAAGGGTATGTTACGTGATTGACTCAAGATGCGTCAAGTCCAGGGCTCAGGCCTCGCTTTCGGCGGGCGCTTCGTTCGGCGTCAGTTCGTACACCTTTTCGATGAGTTGCTTCATGGTGACCGGGTACGTCAGCACGGCGGAGAAGGGGTGCTCGCGGGCCTGGCGGGCGATCGAATGCTGCTCGGGGCCGACGATGAGTATCGCCCCCACATCCAAGCCGGCCGACTCCGCGTCGCGGATCACGCGGTTGAACGCGACCACGGCATCCTCGCCGGTCGTGCGCGCGTCGATGATCATCGCATGGAACGGTTGCTGCTGAAACCGCGACACCGCCATCATCGGATCGATGGTAATGAGCACGCGATAGCCGTGCTGCTTGAATTTCTCACGGAAGGCGTCCTTCAGCTTCTCGTTGTTCTCGACGACGAAGAGCGTCTTCGGCCCGGCGGCGACGCGAGGCTTCGCTTCCAGCTTCGAGTTGCCGCCGAGTTCGACCCGACACATGCGGATCGATTCGACCAGTTCCGCCGGAGTCTGGTGGCGAGTCTTCGGGTCGTAACTCACCATCTTGGCGAGCAGTTTCTGGAGCGGGCCGGGGAGCCCGAGTTCCGGCCCCGTGCGGGCGAGCGTGTCTTCGACGTCCTGATAGCGCCGTGCCGCCATGCGGGCCTGGCGGTCCTTCGTCACCGGCATCAGCGGCAACCCCGTAACCATTTCGTAGAGCACGGTGCCGAGGAAGTAGATGTCCGAGCGAACGTCGCCGGGCTTCACATTCGTCGCTTTTTCCAGCCCCGCATAATCCACGGTGCGATCGACCGCGACGTCGTCGTCCCGTTCGGCCTGCCGTTGGAGGTGAACCGACCCGCCCTGCGTGATCTCGGCGAGCCCGAAGTCCACGAGCTTCACTTCCTTCTGAGCCGAGATCAGGATGTTCGTGGGCTTGATGTCGCGATGCGTGAGGTTCTTCTGCCACGCGCCCTGCAAGCCGGAGGCGCAGTCCTCCATGATGCGAAGGGCTTCGTCGATCTCCAGCTTCTTGCGGATGTTGATCAGGTCGCGGAGGTTCCCGCCCTCGATGAACTCCATCACCAGAAAGTACTGGCCGGTTTTGCTGTCCTGATTGACGGCGAGCACGGAGGTGATGTTCGGGTGGCGAATCGAGAGGCCGAGCTTCCCTTCACGCATGAAGAGGTCGACCTTCTGCTTGTCCATCGTCCACTTGTTGCGGAGGACCTTGACGGCGACGATCTGGCCGGTCCGCGGGTCGTCCCCGCGGTAGACGCGTCCGAACGATCCGGAAGCGACCTTGTACAGGAGGCGATAGCCGCCGAGCACGTAGCCGTCCGTATCGCCCTTCAGCAGCTTGTTGCCCTGCCAGGGCGTGAGGAAGCCCTTGCGTTCCATGAGGCGGACCATGGCCTCGGCGGGGGCTTTCTTGTCGTCCAAATCGACAAGGCAATCCTGAACTTGGGCGTCGGACGCGAGCCCGAGCCGCAGCACGAGTTGACCGATGCCGGACGCGTCGAGGTTGACGGACATGTGCCGAAGGTTCGAGGAAGACACGAATCAGTAGCCATCACTTTAGCAGAGGCGTGCGCGGTGTTCAATTGATGGGTGAGGGACGCCGGCCGCGGAGGCTCTCCCCCGCGGCCGGATGATCGTCACTTGTGTTTGCCGTGGCAGGCGCCGCACGACTTCTTGATCAGGCCCAGGGCCGCGTCCACGGCCTTGGCGTCCTTGTCGTCCGCTCCCTTTTTCACGGCCGCTGTGGCCTCCGCGTACTTCTTGGTCAGGGCTTCCCATGACTTCGCGTCCCCCTTGGGCGGTTCGAGTTTGCCGAGCGATTCGCCGAAGTAAGCGAGGCCCTTCGCATCGGCTTGGGCGTCTTCCCACTTCCCGCCCTTGGCTTCCGCCGCGATCTTGGCGAGATAGGCATCCGTGCCCCCGTGGCCCTTCTTCATGATCTCCTTGATGGTGGGAAGTTTCTCGTCCTTCTTCTTGTCGTCCGCCGCGTTGGAGCCGTCGACGGCGAGGCCGACCACGGCGGCGCTGAATGCGGCCATCAGCGCGAAGCGAAGTTGACGAAACTGCATGAGAGCAGCCCTCGAAGCGGAACCGCGGCATCGCCGGCGAGCGACTTTCGCCCGCGTGCTGAGCCGCGTCGTCCCGCAGAGACCCGGGCGGGAATCGAACCCGCATCCGACTGGACCACTCCGAACACGGAGGCCGCGGACAATAAATTGTCGAAGAGAGAGCGGGCTCCCTCTCACAGGAACACCCTCTCACACGGAGCCGTGCTTGAAGCGATCGTTGTAACGCCGGACACTCGCCGGTTGAGACCGGGCCATGGAGGATGGCGCGAGCGCGAAGGCGTCAGATTCTGGGAGGGCGGATCGCGGGCAGATGTGAGAGCGCACACAATCGGACGGACGCAAGGTCGATCGTGCCAGCATCGACCCATTCAAAAGCCCATGGGGCCGGAGCGGCTTCCACAGGCGGGGACGGTTCCATGACCGGGGCGGCGGGCTTGCCGCATCGGCAGGGAGCCGGAGTCAACTTGGAGGAACTCTCGGATTCGATGGCGAGGCGCTCGGACGGCTTCGTTCGACACTTCGAACAAGCCGGTTTCTTTTCCGCCGGCGGGGGCAACGTTGGAACGGCGCAGCAGCAACGGCCAAGGAGTTTCTCGGTCGGCGAGCACGCGCACGCGAGTGCGCCGCACGCCGTGGCTCGCCCCGAGGTCAGCGACAACAGCGGTATGAACGCCACGACCGCGCAGTGGCTCACGGTCGCCATCAAGGCGATGAACCGCAAATGCCAACCGCTCGTTCGGGGCACCGTCATGAAACCTCGATTGGGGTGATGGTAAGTGCCCGGCGCGCTCCCGTCAACGCGAGACCAAGTGAATCAGATCTTCGGCAGTTCCCAGCCCTTGCGGTAATCGCGGCCGAGGTATTGATCCGCGGCCGGCACGTTCGTCACGCCCTTCACCGCGTCCCACCGGATCTCCTGCCCGCAGCGGTAGGCCACGTTTCCGAGCAGGACGGCTTCCGCGAGCAGCCCGGAGTAAGCGAAGTTGCAGGTCGTCGGGCCACCGGTCTTGATCGCCTCCGTCCACTCCTTGTGGTGCCCGATGGAACTCGGGATGCTCCTCGGAGGCGGGGCCAAGTCCGCGGTGGAAATGATCTTCACCTTGCCGTAGTCGGCGAGAAGCTGCCCCTTCGACCCGATGAAATGAACGCCGGAACCGAAGCCGGGGTGCGTCAATTTGCCGTCCAACGAGGGCCCGGCGACGCCGTGATACCACGTGAGGTGGACGCCGGGTCGATCCTTCACCGCGGGGAACTTGTAGTCCACCTGCATGATGTCGGGCGTGGAGTTGTCCCCTTCGTAGGTCTTCTTGCCGGTCGCGGCCACGCTCGTGGGGCTGGTCAGATTCAGGGCCCAGAACGGCAGGTCCATGTAATGGCAGCCGAAGTCGGCGAGCATGCCGCCGCCGAACTCCCACCAGTACCGCCAGTGGTAGTGCGGCCACTGCTTCGTCGGGTTCTGCGCGGTGGCCTCGAAGAACGCGTCCTTCGCCGGCCCGAGCCAGAGGTCGATGTCGAACTTCGCGGAGGGCTTGACCCCGAGTTTCTTCCCGGCGGGCGGTTTGCCGTTCAACCACACGTGAACGCGTTCGATCGGCCCGAGAATGCCGGACTGCACGATCTCGACCGCGCGGCGGTAGTTGTCCCCCGCGTGAATCTGCGTCCCCATCTGCGTCACGAGCTTCTTCTCGGCCGCGAACTTCCGCATGAGCCGCACCTCGTTCACCGAGTACGCCAGCGGCTTCTCGCAGTACACCGGCTTGCCCATGCTCATGGCGAGCGTGGCGGGCAGGCAGTGCGAATGGTCCGGCGTGCTGACCACGACGCCGTCGATGGACTTGTCCAGCTTGTCGAACAGCTTGCGGTAGTCGGTGAAGGTCGTGGCTTTGGGGAACTGCGTATGCGCCTTGCCGAGGCGATCGTCGTCCACATCGCAGAGAACGGCGATGTTCTCGTGTTGGACGCCGGCGAGGTTCGCGGCTCCGCGGTCTGCCACGCCGATGACCGCGAGATTGAGCTTGGAGTTCGCTCCGCGGGCGGACAGGATCCGCGGAGCGGCGGCGATCGCGGCGGATGAGGCGAGGAACTTGCGGCGGGAGAGTCGGGCCATGGCGGCCTCCTGCGGGAAACTGCGAATGCGGCTATGATAGGCGAGCGAAGCCAGTCGCTTGGCAATCAGACTCGCCGCGTGATCCTCGAAGATGGAATCGCGGCAATTTTTTGCTTCCCCGTCATGATTGTGGCCGTTAATCTACTTTCATTCCGAGCGGTCGCTCGGTCTCAATCCAACGGGAGTTCCCATGCTGCGCGTGTCGATGTTCGCGTTCCTCGCCGCAACGCTCGTGCTGTCCAGCGGCGTCGTCGGGCAGGAAGCCACGAAGGCTCAGGATCCCAAGAAAGAAGTCAAGAAGGACGAGCCGAAAGTGAAGGGCTTCCTTCCGCAGAATTGGGGCAAGATCGGACTGACCGACGATCAGAAGCAGGAGATCTACAAGATCCAGGCGAAGCACAACACCGAGATCGACAAGCTCGAAGCCAAGATCAAGGAATTGAAGGGCGCTCGCGACAAGGAGATGAAGGGCGTGCTGAGCGCGGATCAGAAGAAGCGGCTGGACGAGATCCTGACCGGCAAAGACAAGTGACCACGGGCCCATCTCACCGCCGGGATCCCCGGCGGTTTTCATTTCAGGTCGCGATCGCGGGAATGAACAACTCGCCCTTGCCGGGCATGGACGCGTCGCCGGCGAACCGCTGCCAGGCGCCGAGAGGCAATTCGAAACCGTGACCACGAAGGCGCTTGGCGTAGAGGTTCAGGAACGTCGGCACGTAGGTTCCACAGGCGGCGAACGTCGGCAGCAACTTCAGCGGCTTGAGGCTGACGATTGTCCCGCGGGTCATCCACGCGCCGGTGCGAAGTTCGGCGCCGTTCATGAGCACGATGGTGCCGCCCTTCATCTGCAGGCCGGCGAAGTCGCGGACCGTGCCGCGCACGGCAATCAGACCACGCTTCATCCGCATGCCGAGTTCGATGCCCGCCGTGCCCTCGACGAGGATCGTCCCGCCGTTCATGCCGGAGATGCTGCCACGGTAAGCGGAGCCGAGTTGGCCGCCGGCGTTCCCGCGGATGTGGATCGTGCCACCGCTCATCTCGCCGCCAACCCAGTCTCCGGCGTTCCCGGCGACATCGATGCGGCCGCCCGTCATGTACGATCCAAGATGCATGCCGACTCCGCCGGCCACGCGAATCTGCCCGCGGGACATCTCCTTCCCGATCCACTTCACTCGAGTCGTGTCGCCGTGAACTTCAATCTCTTCCGAGGGTTCGCCTTCGACGGTGAAGAAGTCGTCCAGCCGAAGTTGCCGCTTGCCATGGAACACGGTGAGACCGCGGATCGCGTCCAATGACAGGGGCGCGACCACGTCCGGAGAGATGCACTCGGCTTCGAGCGGAACGGTGGGCTGCTCTTTCAACGTGAGGCGAAGCATCCGGAGGTCTCGTGAATAAAACGGAAACGGGGGGCGTTTGCCCCCCGTTTCGTGTCGAGCGGCGGAGATCAAATCAGTTCTTCGACGCGGTTGCGGTCTTCGAGGATGTACATCGGGCGGCCGGCGCCGTTGTTGAAGGTCTGGCTCGGGTCGATGCCGAGGGCGTGGTACACGGTGCTGAGCACGTGCGGGACCTTGTACGGGCGATCCTTCGGATACTCGGCGCGGGCCGAACTGCTGCCCACCGCCTGCCCCATCTTCAACCCGCCGCCGGCGATCATCGCGCTCATCACGGGCGACCAGTGATCGCGGCCCGCTTCGGAACTGTTGATCTTCGGCGTGCGGCCGAACTCGCCCCACACCACGGTGATCACGTCGTCTTCCATCCCGCGATCGTGGAAGTCCTGGATGAGGTTCGCGATGCCGCGGTCGAGCACGGGAAGTTGCTGCTTGAGGGTTTTGAAGTTGCTGCTGTGCGTGTCCCAGCCGCCGTAGCTGAGCGTGACGCAGCCGACTCCAGCCTCGATGAGTCGCCGGGTGGTGAGGAACTGCTCGACGCCCTTGTATCGGTCGCGGGTTCGGACATCTTCTTTCTTGAGGTCGAGAGCGTTGCGAACGACTCCGGAGGCGATCATGTCGAACGCGCGGGCGGTGAAACCGTCCATGCCCTTCATCGTGCCGGAGGCGTCGATCTCGCGACGAACGTTGTCGAACTTTCCGAGCAGGTCCTGCCGGTTGCCCATGATTTCGTCGTTGGTTCCCGACGCGCGGCCGAGGTTGCCGATGCCGGGCCCCTGAGCGGTGAACGGCCGGTGAGCGATGCCGAGGAAGCCGGGTTCGGTTCCGATGTCCATGCCGCGAAGAGAGACGAACGGAGGCACGTCGTTGTTCGCGCCGCTGCGTGTCTTCGAGACGACGGAACCGATCGACGGGTGCTGCCCGCCGGTGGCGGCACGGTTCACCTGCTCGGTGAAGCCGGTCATCACGTAGCTGTCCGAGTGTTCGTCGTTGGCCACGATCGAGCGTACGACGGAGAGCTTGTCCCACATGCGGGCCTGCATGGGGAAATGTTCGCTGATCTGGACTCCGGTCACGTTCGTTTGAATGGGCTTGAACTCGCCGCGGAACTCGGCCGGCGCATCCGGCTTGAGGTCATACATGTCGATGTGACTGGGACCGCCGGGCAGGTAAATCATCACCACGGACTTCTGCTTGGTCCGCGGGAGGGGATCGAGAGCGGGTTCGGCCGCACGGGCACGAAGCATGTCCGCGAGAGAGAGGCCGGCTCCGAACGCGCCGATCTGGAGGAAGTTGCGCCGCGAAACGCCATCGCAGAAAGGCTGGCGTTTGCCGAGGAAGTTCAGCATGGGCAGAGGCTCCCGGAATGGGGTGTGCCGCGTGAGGAACGCGGCTGGCAGGACTGAGAGAAATCGTACCCGCAAGCGAAGCCGACCGCAACCAGAAATTCGCCTCGCAATGACCGAAGCGAGCTCGAGACCTCACTTGCTCTCGTCGCGAATGAGCAGCCCCATCGCCTTCTTCAGCTTCGCGTCCGATTGATTCCACTTCACGGCCGCGGTCAACAGTTCGCCCTGGGACTTCCACAAATCGAGCTTCGCCTTCGTGAGTTCGGCCGATACGGGTTGTCCGGCCGCGGCCCGTTTCTCGACCTCGGCGAGCGTCGCGAGTTGCCTCCGAACTTCGGCGGACTTCGCGACGGCGGCGAGGCGATGCCCGCGAAGTTCGAGCGCCGCCGCACGAATCTCCGCTTCCGCCTGACGCGTTCGCATGTCGAGCATGGATTGAAGCTGTCGCCGGGTCGCGGCGGAGTCCGCCTTGTCGCCTCGCGGAACAAGCGCTCCGACAAGCGGGTTGCCCTTTAACCTGGCGAGCATGGGGCTGACTTGCTGCAGCACGGCGTCCGCGAGGTCGTCCGCGGCGGCGCCGTCGTCCGCGAGCAACGTGCGGAGGAGATTCAAATCGGAGCGGTAGTGCAGGCCCGTTCGAACGGCTTCGTCCACGTCCACATCTTCGGGGCGAACGCGGAGCGGATCGTCCGGGAAGAGCGGTCGCGGGTCGAGAGCGAGCAGGGCCCGCAAGGCGGCGTTGAGCCCTTCGATGCCCGACTCCAGTTCGGCGATCTTCGCTTCGAGATCGAACACCTGCACCCGGAGGAGGTCGATGCCGGCACGGTCCGCGAGGCCACGACGTTCCGCCTCCTCGGCGTCGGCGAGCCTCGCTCGAAGCTCTGCCAGGCTCTTCACCAGGAGATCGAACTGCCCCTCGGCCTGGGCCAGCAGGAAGTATTTGTCCAGGGCGTCGCCTGCGGCGGTGTTGCGGAATTCGTCCGCGAGGTGCCCACGGACCTTGCGGCCCGCCTCGGTGTCGGTCGGCTCGCCGCGGAGGCGTCGGACCCACGGGTGCCCGGAGGCGAAGTTGTCCGGATGAGCGTCGAGTTCGTCCGCGTATGGAGCGTTCTTGATGGCCCGGAAACGGCAGTCGTAAGCAGTGAGCTGGAAATAGTTTTCGGGTCGCTTCGGCGGCGTGGACTTGGGTTCGACCGGCAATGCGGACACGTCGGGGCGGATCGGCGACCGCGAGACCACACTCAGCTGCGGCATTTGTGGCTTCGCCGGAGGTGGGGCCGCGGCGTGGCGGTGGACGCAGCCGGCCCCCGCCAGCAGCATCAATCCCGCGACTATCGCCGCCCTTCGGCGCATACCGACTCCGCACGGAGAATCGGACCCTTCGGTAAAATCGGCAATCTTGCCGCACGTTATGCAGAAAATGCGCCGGATCCGTTCCCCCTGCGGCCGGTGCGGGTTCCGCGGGCCAATCGGGGGAATCCGCCGCTGCGGGCCGAGAGTTTGATTGAACCCGCCAACGGTTCCCCATCTTCCGCGTTAGACCGGTTAGACTTGCCGAGAAGAGTGCCCCCGTCGGTCGCCGTGCGTTTTTCGCGTGGCGGGAAGCCTTCGCTTCGCACTAAAATCGGATTCACGGTCCGCCATTCCCCGGAACGGGCTCGCCCCGGTCCTCCTGTTAGGAGCGCGAAGGCAATGACCTTCTTGAAACGGCTCCGGCTCTTGACCGCATGCCTCGGCGTCGCCGGGGCTTCGGCAGCCGTCGTGACCACGCTGTTCGGCGACGTTCGCGGCGGCCCCGGCAAATCCGCCACCGGCGACATTCGCCCGGACGGGCACAAGATCATCGATGAACTGGCCGTCACCAAGTTCAGCGCCCTCCCCGCTCTCACCTACCAGGTGCGCAGCGGGGACACGCTCTTCGCGTGGCAAATCAAGCCGACCCTCGAAGCGGCACCGGCCCGCCCGCGGGACGTGCTCGTGATCGTGGACACGTCCGCCAGCCAGGCGGGCAAGCCGCTCCACCAGGCCCGGCAGATCGTGTCCGGCCTCGCCGGCGGCCTCACCGCCGACGACCGGTTGAACGTCTGGACGCTGAGCACGCCGGCCGCCACCCGTTCGCTCACGAACGAGTTCCTGGCCGCGGATTCGGAAGGCGTGAAGGCCGCGGCCATCGCCCTGACCGATGTCGAATACGGCTCCGGCGCCACGGACCTGAAGGGCGGCCTCGCCAAGGCCCTCGCTTCGATGGCCCCCAATCGAGGCCGACACCAGATCGTGCTGTTCCTCGGCGACGGCGACAGCGCCTTCGATCCCGTGAGCGAAGCCGACCGCGTGGCCATCGGCAGCCAGATGGACGCGAACAACGTCTACTTCTTCGCCGTGCCTCTCGGCGTGAAGGTGAACCCCTCGAACCTGCACGGGCTCGCTTCGCTCACCGGCGGCTCCGTCGTTCGCCTCCAGGAAAACCTCGCGGACGCCACCAAGCGAGAAGTGTTCCTCACGCGGCTGAAGGCGTCCTTCGACGTTCCCGTGCTCAAGACGGACAAGTTCGCCTTCGGCGCGGAAGTGGCCGAGTTCTTCCCCACGAAGCTGCCCCCGCTCCGCGCGGACAAGCCGACCCTCGTGATGGGCAAGCTCGCCAAGCCCTCCGAAAAAGTGACCGTGAACCTGACGGGCAAGTCCAGCGGGGGCAAGGCCGTGAGCCTCGCCCTCGCCCAAGATCTGCCGAAGAGCCAGGCCGATCACTTCTTCCTGAACATGATGGTCGAACAGTGGCGGGACTCGCCGCTGAAGGACGCCCCGGCCATGCTGCAGGCGGATCGGGCTCTCGCCCTCGCCTCCACGCAAGTCAAGCTCTATCGCGACGAGTTTCTCACGCAGGCGAACTGGGCCGTGACCATGGATCGCCTCGAAGAGGCGTCCAAGCTCTTCGCCGCGGCCAAGCGGATCGACCCGAACGACCCGGAAGCCAATGCCGGGGCCTCGCTCGTGGAGAAGATGCGGACCGGCCGACTGACCAAGGCCGAGATCGAGAAGCGAGTCGCCAAGGCTCAGGACGCCCTGAAGCTGGACGCGAAGGCGGCCGCGAAGAAAGTGTTCGAGGAGATCGCGGCTCAGGAGCCGAAAGCGGCCGATCCGGAACCGAAGCGCGCGACCCCGCCGGCCGCCATCGACCGCATCCGCGAGACGGAAGCTCTCCGCCGCGTCGAAGAGCAACGCTACCGCACGCTGGTGGATTCGACGATCCGCCGGGCGCGGCAGCAACTCCGCGTCGATCCGGATCAGTCGTACCTCGACCTGAAGCGCCAGCGGGATGAGATCCTCTCGTACGGCGGCATCGGCGACGACGCCCGCACCCGCTTCGCCGCGGACATCACCTCGGTGATGGACGAGATTTTCCGCAAGGGCGCCGAGATCAAGCGTCAGGCCTCCGCGGAACGCGAGCAGATCGCCCGCACCCGCCAACGCCTGAACGAGTTCGACCGCCAGCAGGCGGACGACGAACGGACCAAGGCCCGCATCGACGCCTTCAAGCAATTGATGCAGCAGGCTCGCTTCGAACTCGCGTACCAGGAAGCCCAGATCCTCATCCAGGAACGAGTGGCCCGCGGGCAGAGCGTGCCCCCGACCGCCGTGGCGAGCTACATCATCGGCCAGCAGGCGACGCAACTCCGCGAATGGCGCGAACTCGTTCGCATTCGCGAAGACCGCTTCCTGCTCTCGATGATGCAGACCGAGAAGAGCCACATCCCGTACCCCGACGAACCGCCGGTGCACTTCCCGCCCGCGGCCGTGTGGCGAGAACTGACCGGCAATCGCAAGGAGAAGTACGAGAACTCCATCCTCGGAGCCGAAGCCTCGCCCACGCAGAAGAAACTCCAGAGCGTGCTCGAAGACCAGAAGGTGAGCTACGAGAAGGACCTTCGCACCACGCCGTTCGAAGAAGTGATGAAGGACCTCGAGAAGCGGTTCAACATCACGATCCTCGCCAACCCGACCGCCATCGGCGACATGTACGCCCAACTGGCGACCGCGAAGGCCGAGAAGCTGACCACGTCGTCCCTGGACGGCATGCCGATCGGCGACTTCCTCGACGTGTACCTGAAGAACCTCTCGATCCCGCACCTCACGTACGTGGTGCGCCCGCACTACATCGAGATCACGTCGTACGACGCCCGGTTGGAGGAGAAGGTCACCCGCGTCTTCCCGGCCGCGGACCTCGTGATTCCGATCCCGTCGTCCGTGAATCAGGCCACGCTGATGCAGAATCAGCAGGTTCAGAATCAGACGCTCGCGATCTTCGGTGCGGCCAGCCTCTATGGCGGCGGCCTGAACAACTTCGTGGGCGGCAATCAGAACAACAATCAGGGCCCCGGCGGACCTCCGGGCGCTCCGGGCGGTCCGGGACAACCGTTCGGCAACCAAGGCCAAGGTCAGGGCATCGTCGGCCTCGGTGGCGGTGCCCCCGGCCAGCAGGGCCAGTTCGGCAACCTCGGCGGCCAGTTCGGCCTCCAGGGCGGCACCCAGGAAGGCCTCCTCATTCAGATCATCCTCGCCACCGTGGCCAAGGACGAATGGGAGCAGTCCCCGCAGGCTCCGCCGATGAACCCGAACGACCCGCCGCCGGAACCGATCCTTCCGCCGAACCAGCGGCACTCGATCGGCTACTACCCGCCGGCTCGCGCTCTCGTCGTCCGCGGCACCTCGCGGTACGTCGGCGCCGGAACCGCGAAGCTCAAGAAGCTCGAAGGCGGCGCCGTCAACTTTCAGCAGCCGAAGCCGAACCCCGGCCCGCAGGCGAACAACGCCCCGATGAACCCGCAGCAGGTGCTCGCGAACGCCGCCAAGAAGCCGACTCTCGTCGATCCCAAAGTCGACGCGAAGGCCCTCATGGCCAAGCTGAGCAAGGACCCGAAGCGGATGTGGCACGAAGCCATCGACTGGACCGTGACCGATCCGGGGCTCATCGTCGCCGTCGCGGACTTCCTCATGGAACACGACGAGTTCGGCCACGCGGCGGAAGTGCTGAAGGGCAATCTCCGCAAGGGACTCGCGACCGAAGAGTGGGCCCATGAAGCCCTCGCCGTCGCCCTGCAAATGAGCAAGGCGGACAGCGTGGAAGTGGAACGGGCCGCCCTCTCGGCCATCGACCTCAACCCCACGGACGCGAAAGCGTACCTGAAGGCGGCGAAGATCGAAGCCGAACTGAAGAACAACGATCAGGCCGTCGTGTTCTGCAAACGAGCCGCGGAGTTCGGGCCGGATCAGCCCGGCGCCTACGCCAACGCCCTGGCCTACGCCAAGGACGCCAAGGCCGTGACGCCGGACACCGTGGCTTGGGCCGCGTCCAACTTGCTCCAACGCGAGTGGGCCCTGACCGACGGCATTGACTACCACAAGAAGACCCGCGACCTGCTCCCGCAGTTCGTGAGCCGCTTCGAGACCGCCGGCGTGAAGGCCGATCCGGTCAAGAAGGCTCTCGTGGAAGAAACGCAGCGTGACCTCGTGATCGAACTGCTGTGGCAGGGCGCCGCGGACCTGGACCTCACCGTGGCCGAACCGAGCGGCTCCACCTGCTCGGCCGGCACGAAGCGGACCACGGGCGGCGGCGTGCTCAAGGGCGATCGCATCGACGAACCGAATGATGCCCGCTCCGAGACGTACACCGCGGCCAGCGCCTTCGGCGGCACATACAAGGTGACGGTGAAACGGGCCTTCGGCTCGGCCGTCGGCAACTCGGCCACGCTCAAGGTCACCAAGTTCAAGGGCACCGCGAAGGAGTCCTTCGACCTGATCGCCGTGAACCTCGCGGACGCCAAGCCGATCGAGATCAAGCTCGACGGCGGCAGCCGCAAGGAACTCGCGAGCGTGACCGCCGAGACCACCGAAGTGCGGCTTGAAGCTCCGGCTCAATCCGCGGTCGCCGGCCCGATGGGCGGCGCCAGCGGCATCGGCGGCGGCTTCGGCACCGCGGGGTCGGCCATGTCCGCCCCGGTCGCCGGCACCCAGCCGAACCTGCCCGTCGTCGCGGCTCCGCAGGAACGGGTTCTCCCCGGCCTCGGCTCCGCCGCCGACATGCGAGCCAGCTACAAGCTGAACGCGGACCGCAAGACCTACAGCGTCCACGTCAACCCGGTGTTCGCCAACGGGGGCAAAGACGTGAAACTGCCGAAGGTCCCGCTCCTCCCCGGCAGCGAACAGTGATCCGATTCCGATCCCGGAAACCGACGCGGGGGGCGAAAGCCCCCCGCGTTCGTTTCATCCGCCGAGGCCGCATTCCAGAATCGTCGTGGAGCCGGCCGGGAGAATCTCGCACGCTCCGACCTCGGCCGGAATCAGCAGCACGTCCCCCGTGCGGATCGCGTCCACATCCGCGTTCCACTGGATCTGGCTGCCGTCGTTCGCGTTCAGAACCACGATCGCTCGGCACTCCCCGCTCGCGCCCACCGTGAACCGTTTCAACGCGATATGACGCCGCAAGGTGAAGTAAGGCCCGTTCGCAAGTTCCTCGCAGGTCTCGCTCAGTCGACGCGGCTTCACTGCCGGGCACGGCCCGCTCGCGAAGTTCGAGACGGCCAAGCCCTGCTCCACGTGCAGTTCCCGCGGCAACCCGGTCTTCGCGTCCACGCGGTCCCAATCGTAGAGCCGATACGTGATGTCCGAGGTCTGCTGAACTTCGAAGAGCAGAATGTCCGCTCCGATGGCGTGGACCGTGCCCGCGGGAAGATACACGCAGTCGCCGGGGGATGGGGTGAAGGTATGCAAGGCGCTCGGGGCCGATTTCGATTCGAGAGCCGCGACGAACCCCGCCGCGGTCATTCCGGGCCGGAACCCGGAGTAGATGCGGCTCGTGTCCGGGTTCGCTTCCATGATCACCCAGGCTTCCGTCTTGCCATTGGCGCCGGGCTTCGATCGCGCCGCCTGCTCGTCGTTCGGGTGAACTTGAACGGAGAGTTCCTCTTTCGCGTCAATGAACTTCAACAGGAGCGGAAAGCGGCCGTTGATCGGCTTTGCCGCGCCGAGGATTCGCTCGGGCCGCTCGGCGAGCAACTCACGCAATGAACGCCCCTGTTCCGGCCCGTCCACAACGACGCTCGACGAACCATCGACGTCGCTGAGGACCCACGCTTCGCCAATGGGATGCGGGTGGTCCGGTTCCGGTTGTTGGAGGAAGGCGGGAAGCCGCCGCCCGCCCCACCGGTTCTGCGTGAAGATCGGAGCGAAGCGAAGCGGAGAAAGCGGCATGGTCGATTCCCTATTCTGACCGAAATCTTATCGGGCGGGATCCGACGATGACGCGAGACAACTTGTTGAAGTGGCTGCTTCGGCTGATCGGTGGCGTGGAGTTGCTGGCGATCCCGTTCGTGTTCATCCCGTTCTCGTGGATGCAAGCGATTCACGCTCGCCTGCCGGAGATGGAGGCTCTTCTCCACGCGCCGGCGCTCGAGTACCTCGCCCGCGGGCTCTCCGCGATGTACGCCCTGCACGGCGCCGTGGTCGTGTTCGTCTCGACGGACGTAGTCCGATTCCGCCCGCTGATCCGATTCCTCGGCGTCGCTCACCTCCTGTTCGGCCTCGTCATGTTCGGCGTCTCCGTGGCCGCCGCCCTGCCCCTCTGGTGGGTTCTCGGCGAGGGGCCGGTTATCGTCACGGGCGGCGTCTTGACGCTGTTTCTCAGCCGCGAGCGGCGAGGAGCTTGAGGAACTCCCGCATCCAAGGGGCGTTGTCGTGCCAGGTCCGGGCGGTGACCAGATTGCCGCTGACAACCACCTCGCGATCCACGTATTTGCCGCCGGAGAACTCGCAGTCCAGCTTGCACTTCGCCACAGTGGTGACCTCGAGACCGCGGATCACGTCCGCCGCCGCGATCACTTCGATCCCGTGGCACACGGACGCGACCGGTTTTTTCTCGGCGAACATGGCGCGAGTGAAGGCGAGAAGGTGCTCATCGTATCGAATATATTCTGGAGCTCGACCGCCGGTGATGACGAGGCCCGCGTACTCGGCCGGTTTCGCGTCGCGGAACGCGACCGTGGCGGCAAGCTTGTAGCCGGGGCGCTCCTCGGTGATGTCCCAGCCGGCGGGCCGTTCGTGCAGCACGAGGTGGTACGTGCGGGCGTCCGGCCCCGCGACATCGACCTGAAATCCGGCCTCTTGCAGGCGGAAGAGTGGGTAAAAGGTATCGAGAACTTCGGCGGCGTCGCCGAGCGCGAGCAGGATTTTCGGCACGAGTACGGCTCCGGGAAGGCGAACGAACCATTCGCGTTCTATAGTCGCGACAGAGAATCGTTCGCGAATTCCGGACTTTTTTCCGTCACGGAGCTGAGTTGCGTTCGCACCGTGACGCAAAGAGGTCGCCAAGAAAGTCGGTGGGGATCGAACGAACGGCGACTTACGGATTCACCACGAATTCCCGATGAATTTCGAAACGCAATCCTTCGGCCGGCGTTTCAGACTCAGACCCTACGGACGATTCCCGGACGAGTGAAGGACTCCGGCTTGACGTGCCGACTACGAAGGGATTAGGAAGAAAGTGCGGGAAGTTGGAAAGATTTTTCTTGACCGGCCCCGTCGTTCTGGTAATTAGGAAGTGTTTACATCGTCTTTCTCTCGGTTGAGAGCCTTAGCCCGGGATCCCCGGTTCGGCTGTTCTGTTTTCTCTCATTCAGTTCGAGGTACCTCTCATGCGTTCCGTTCTCGGTTCGCGAGCCCGCAAAGGGTTCACCCTGATCGAGCTGCTGGTCGTGATCGCGATCATCGCGATTTTGATCGGCCTGCTTCTCCCCGCCGTCCAGAAAGTGCGCGAGGCCGCGGCCCGCAGCACGTGCTCGAACAACCTGAAGCAGATGGGCGTGGCGCTCCACAACTACGCCAGCGCGGCCCAGGACAAGCTGCCCCCGATGTTGGACCGTTCGCCCAACGGCAACCCGTCGTACTGGCAGCCGTACGCGTACTCCCTGCTTCCGCACATCGAACAGGACGCGATCTATCGTCGCGGTCAAGGCACGGACGGTTGGGGCAACAACAATCATGCCGCGGTGGTGAAGACGTTCCTCTGCCCCTCGGACGCTTCGCACAACAACGGGATCTCCCCGCCGACGGGCTGGGCGGTCACCTCGTACGCTCCCGTGTACAACTTCTTCGGCATCTCGAACGTTTTTGATGCTTCGAAGGGTGTCAATATCACGGGACCGAAGCACACGATCGCGAACATCCCGGACGGTACCTCGAACCAAATCGGTATGGTCGAGCGTGTCGGCCACTTCCAGGCTCACAACAGGTCGAATCTGGTGTTCCACCCCACGAGCCACAGCAACTGGGGCTGGCACCAATGGTCGAACGTTTACGGCGTCTGGGGACTCTATCTCCCGCAGATCAACGTGAACCAGGGCACCTCGGGCACCAACATCGCCCACCCCTACTATCCGAACTCCCGTCACCCTGTGGAACTGGTGCTTCTGATGGATGGCAGCGTGAAGTCGGTGAGCGGTTCGGTCAGCCAAGCGACTTGGAACGCCGTCTGCCAGCCCGAAGATGGTGCGGTCGTCGGCAACAACTGGTAATCCTCACGCGAACCCGGCAATAACGTTGCCGGGTTCGTTCTTTCCCTCAACACCCTCGGAGTTTCGCCTCAATGTTTGGAACCTTCGTTCGTCGTCGCTTCCTGCCCGTCCTGCTTCTCGCCTTCGGCATGGTCCTCGCGGTCGGCTGCGGCGGCAGCAAGGGCTCGAAAGACGCTGTGAGCGGCAAAGTCACGCTCAATGGTCAGGCCGTTAGCGGGGAAATCACCTTCGTCGCCTCGGATGGCAAGGAGTTCAAGTCGCCCCTCGCCATGGATGGTGGTTATTCCGTTCTGAACGTGCCCAAGGGCGAAGCCAAGATTAGCGTCAAGACGCTGGGCGGCATCGCACCTCCCTCGAAAGATGTGAAGGCCGAAATGCCCGGCATGCCCGCGGGCGGCTCCGGTGTGGCTCCTCCCGCCAAGTACGGCAACCCCGCCACCAGCGGTTTGACCTACACCGTCAAAGGCGGCGAAGAAAAGCACGACATCACGCTCACCCCGTGATTCTCGCCCGACTCTCGCGACTCGCCCCGGCACAACCGGGGCGTTTTCGTTTCATGACCAATTCCATTCTTCTCTGCGGCGGCCGATCGACTCGATTCGGAACTCCAAAGGCCACCCAGCTAGTCGGCCTCCGACCCGCGCTCGAGCACATTTGTTCACGGCTCCTCGAGGCAACCGAACACGTGCTTGTGGTCGCCGCACCGGGTCAGGACTTGCCGGATCTTCCTGAGCGGGTTGTGGTCGTTCGCGACCCGGTGGAGGGGCTTGGGCCGCTGAATGGCTTCGCGACGGGACTCGCGGCGTTGCCGCCCGAGGTCGACCGTGTCTTTCTCACCTCCTGCGACGTGCCGTTTCTTCAACCCGCGTTCGTCCGCCGAACACTGGATGAACTCGGCTCGCACGACCTCGCGATACCGGTCCTCGCCGGCATCCCGCAGCCGCTGGCGGCCGCGTATCGCGTTTCGGGATTGCGTGAACGCGTGGAACGATCGCTCGCCCAGGGGAATCGCAGCTTGAAGAGCCTGCTCGCAGGCGCCGATGTGAACGCGATCGACGCCGAGTCCTTTCGCGTCGTCGATCCCGATCTCCGCTCCCTGCGGAGTTTCAACAGCCCCGAGGAGTTCGAGGCGTTGCTTCGCGACTTCGGACCGATCACTTGAGTTTCTTGAACGCTCCGCGGAAGACGGGGCCCTCGAACGCGTTGAACTCTTTCATGCGAGCCCCGATGCGGGCATCCACGTTCTCGATCCCCTTCGGCGCCGGGGAATTGATCTTCACCTCGAAGTCGTAGGCCGAGTTTGGGCGCAGGCGGGTCGGCACCGTGCCCTTGAGCCCGTCGCGAAGCGTCGCGACGTTCGCGGGCAAGACGCCGTCCTTCGCGTCGTCCAGCAGGAGGGTCGTGATCGCCCACACGTACAGCATCGCGAGTTCGGGATCGGCGACGGCCCGCTGCGAAGCGGGCACTCCGCGGGGCTCGGCGATCGGCTCGCGGCTCGCCGCGGCGGTCAGTTTGTCAAGCAGTTTCTTCACTTCGTCCTTCGTGTACCGCACCGCCGCGACCTTCGCGTGTGCCGCGTCGCACCAAGCGTCCAACTTCTCCACGGCCTTGATGACGAGATCCGGGTCGCCGTAGGTGCGGTTGCCGAACGACATCGCAAGTTGCTTCTGGAGCGTGTCGAGTTCGCCGGCGAGTTTTTCGTCGTCCGCCACGAGGCGGGCCATGGCGAACGGCGCGAGGCGGAACTGCGGGCGACCGGGCGGGCCGTCGTACCCGCGGGCCTGGCGGTCGCTCGGATACTTGAGGTTGTGGTGGCACGAGTAGCAGTCGAACGCGGCGAAATCGAGCCCGTCGTTCTTCGGCTTCGCTTCGTCCGCGAGTTGCTTCACGAGCTTCACGTTGGATCGCAGGGCGCCGATGGTGGACTCGACGAATCGCCGGGCGACGAGCGATTCACCGTCGCGGTAGTGGAACGTGTCGAAGGCCTTTTTGGCGTCCTTCTTGGCGAGGTTCACGAGGAACGGCATCTCCGTGGAGAGGCCCCAGTGACGTGGTTGCTCGCGCGAGTAGGCCATGAGATCGAGCGGCGGCAGCGGCGGGTGGCCCACCGCGTACATCTCGTGGGTCACGAAGCGGCCTTCGTCCTTGTTGCCGACGTGGCACGAAGCGCACTTCGCGGCGGCGACGGCCGGATCCCGCAGGTTCACGAGGCCCGCATCCGCCTTCGTTTTCGGATCCGCGTTCCGCCACGGCACTTCCCGAGTGGCCTCCCCCGCGGGCACCTTCCCCTTCACGAGCATGCTGCGTTGATGTTCGTCGCGATACTTCGAACCGTGTCCGTGGCACATCTCGCAACCCACGCCGTCATCCGTTTTGAAGAAGTCGGCCTTGGCGTCCGCGAAGGTCGCTTTATCGAGCGGGTTCTGCGAACTGGCGTGGCACGCGAGGCAGGCCGTGTCCCCGGCCACGGTGTATTTGTCGCCGCGGAGTCGCTTCAGGTTGTCTTCCATTCGCTGAGCCGTGGCGTTGACGTCGCCGCCAGTGTTGTCCTTCGTCGCGTTCGTCGTCAGATTCTTGTACGCCATCGAGTGCAGGTCGTGAGCGTCCCAGATGCGGTTCTCCCAAAGGCGAACGAAGTCGAACCCGCGTGTCTGCTGGTATTCCTTGACGTCAGTCGGGTCCTTCTCCTGGTGGCAACGCTGGCAGACGGACGCGCCGATCCACTCGGGCTTGGCGTCCTTCTGAACGACGACGACGTTCGCGGAGCGGGACGTGCCGCTGGAGGCGAGCATCGCGAAGACGATGCCGCCGAAGGCGCCCGCGAGCGCCGTGCCGCGGCCGATGCGTCCGTCCCAAGTCATCGGGTTCACTCCTCGATCTCGGCGTTGTGCAAAGCACGGAAACCGCCGCGGGCACGCTCCAACTTCAGGCGGTCGAAGCCGACGGGGTTATTGAATGAAGTCGGGAAGCGAAGTTCGGCGCGAATCGCCGCGAGGGGCTTGGCGCTCTTCGGGCGGGCCTTCTCGCCTCCGGCCGCGTGATACATCGCGGCCGCACCGAGGTAATGAGCCGCGAGCGAATCCCACTCCGCCGCGTTCGATCCGGCGTGCGACAGGAACAGCGTGAGGTCGAACGCCTGGGCCGCGGCTTGGGGGGAACGCGGTTGCGATTCCTCGGCGGCCTGCAACTCGGCAAGCCATGCGTCCAGTTCGGCGCGGGCCGCGGCGGCGAGCGGCTCCACGTCCGCGGGCTTCGGGTTCGCCGCCCCCATTGTCTTCCTCAACTCGCCGTACTTCACGAGTCCCGGTCGCTTCACGTTCGGCAGCACGGTCGAAGCGTGGGTCGATGCCGCAGTCAGCGTCGCGGTGTGGAACACCTCCCACTCCGGCTTGCCGAGCGTCCCTTTCACGGTCCCCTCGCCCACGCTTTGGTGGCACGCGAAGCACGAGAGCCCCGCGAACTCGGGCCACGGCGCGGATGCTGTCTTCGCCTTCACCGCCCGGCCGTGCAGCACATAGACGGCGGCGCGGGCCGTGGCCGCCTGGCCGATCAACCAGGCCCGCAGTTCGAACTCGGGCTGCGGCGTCGCCTCGTCCCAGTGGCGGCGGTAGTTCGTGGCAAAGTGGAAACGGGTGTATTCGAACGCGAGGCGCGGGTGGCCAGCCGCGATCAGGTCGTGATTCACTTCGCGGTCCGAGCCACCGACATGGCACGCCACGCAGTTCGAGATTCGCACGGTGAGGTTCTTGGTCGGAACGAAACCCTCGCTCGATTTCTCGCGGCTGCTCTTGGCCTTCCACTCGGGGAGGTAGTGCGAATCGAGCCATTTCTCGCTGGAACCGTGGCAGGCCGAGCAGCCGACGCCCTCGGAGCGGGCCGCGGGGTTCGTCAGGCCGGCCGGGGCGTGGCACTTCAGGCAGAGCGTGTTCTCGTGTGCCGGGCCGCCGCCAATCGCCTTCGCCATGCGAACGGAATCGGCGTTGAAGAGCACGCGGTAGGCACGGGAATGCGGATCGCCGGAGGCGTGCGGCGTGGCCTGCGGGGCCCACGTGGTATGCTCGCTGCCGCGGGTTCCGGCCGAGCCACCGCCATGGCACGCGGAGGCGGAGCAGGACGCGGCTGAAGATTGGGCGAGGTTCGCGGGCGGATCGATGCCGAAGATTCGAGCTTCGACTCGGGCCGGCTTCGCGCGAACGGCGGACGCCAGGCCGACGGCGAAGAGTCCGACGATGATCGCGGCCACGATTCGCACGCTGAACTCCTATCGCTTCATCAAAGCGGTCATCTGCTCCACGACTCCGGGCTTCAGTCGGAAGTCGAGATTGCCTCTCGGCTGAGTGAGCGACTCGCGAAGCCGATCGAACGCGGGATCGTACTTCGTGCGGCCGTCACGCTTCATCCGCATCCGTTCGCGAGCCACGAGTCCGTGATACATCAGGCTCGCGGTGTCCGCATCAGTCGGCGTCGCGGCCTGAATCGCGGTCTCCGCCTGTGCGGCACACTCGGGGCTCGGCGCGGCCGCGAGTTTCACCCGATCCAACCCCATCGGCCAAGTCACGGGAAGAGTCGGCTTGCCGCCGGAGCTTTTGAAGCCGCCTTCCAATCCGTGATGGCACGAGACGCAACGGAAGTCCGCGTATTCCGGCCACGGCGCGACTCCCGCTCGGCCCCGCGATTCGTGATCGGCCGCCAACTTCACGCCAGCTTCGTCCTGCGCCGCGCGGCCCACGAGCCAGGCCTTCAACTCGAACTCCGGACTCGCGTCTTCTTCCTTCCAGTGGGGCGGGAGGCGACGCTGATATTCGGCGAAGTCGAAATTCAATCGCGGATGCCCGGCCGCGATCATGTCGTGGTTCATGTCGCGAACCGGGTATCCGCGTGCTTCGTCCGCCGGTGCGCCGACGTGGCATCCGGCGCACATCAGGGCCCGTTCGCCGAGGTCGAACAGCTTCACCATGCCGGTCGATTCGTACCCCGCGCCGCGGCTCGCCTTCGCCCACGACGTATGCTCCGGCAGCCACTTTCCGGCGTCGCCATGGCACGCTTCGCAACTCACACCTTCGCTTCGCATCTGCCGCTGGCGACTCTCGGCATCCGCTTTCGCGAGGCTCGGGTTCGTGTGGCACGCGAGGCATCGGGCGTCGTCCGTCGCCGCGGTTCCCGGCGCGTAACGATCCATGATGAACTTCGCGAGGGGCGACTCGAGCGCCGCGAACGCCCGACCGTGCGGATCGACGGCGAGCCAATGCGACGCCGAGCCGGCCCACGTTCGGTCGTCCCGCGTGCCAGTGAGCGAGTTCATCGCCGATCCGCCGTGGCAGCCGGTCGAGGCGCACCCGCTCACACCGATGGTTCTCGGGTGATCGGCAGTTCGAACGACACTGTACGGTGTCGGAATTTCGCTGGAAGTGCGGGGAGCACGACCGAGCAGACCGGCCGCACCGAATGCCACGAGGGCCGCTCCTGCCGCCACCGCCGCCACGATCCACTTGGGCACGACCGCCTCCTCGCCACAAGTTTCCCAGTTCGCCGAGTTGGAACAAGTCCGCGATACGGTTTTTTTGTATCATCGCGGGTATTCCTAGCCGCACGGCCGGAGCGAAAGAACGGAACGTAGCCGTTCGCCGCGGCGGGGATCGACGCACGGGAGCGTTCGTGCTGCTCGGGAAGTCGAGATCGGTTCGCGGGCGAATCGCCGCGATCTTGGCGGCCGCGACGGCGATCGCGGCCATCGGTGCCGGCGTACCGTGGCTCGGCGCCAAACTTCGCCTCTGGGGCTGGCCCGAGCCGAGCAGTTGGTACGGCGTTCTGCTCGGCCTCGTGGGCGGCGCCATCGTCCTTTTCGAGATGGCCCTCTGGCCGCGGAAGTGGCTCCGTCGGCTGCGTCTCGTGCCCACCAAAGTCTGGATGCGTTTACACATCTGGTTCGGCCTCATTTGCCTCCCCGTGATTCTGGTCCACGCGGGGTTCGGCCTCGGCGGCCTCCTCTCGGCCTTCACGCTGATCCTGTTCCTGCTGGTGACCGCTAGCGGCATCTGGGGGCTCGTCATTCAACAGATGTTGCCGGAGAAATTGCTCGCGGAGGTGCCGGGAGAGACGGTCGCTTCGCAGATCGAGTTCGTGGCCGACGTGCATGCCGCCGAGGCGATGAGGCTTGTGGATTCGCTCACGACTGCCCCGCCGGAGTACGACGCGTTCGATCCACGGGCCGCACAGCTTCAAAAGGTCGCGGCGCGCGGCGAACCGCTCGTCACCGGCAACCCGGCCCTGGAACTGATGCGATTCCGCGACACCGTGCTCGTTCCCTTCCTCCGTGGGGACGGCAAGCGAAAATCTCCGTTGAGAACGCGAACCGAATCCCAACGCCGATTCACGCTGCTCCGGGACACGCTTCCCGAGTCCGCCGCGGTCGTCGTGCGGCGTCTGGAAGAACTCGCGGACCTCCGCCGCCAGTGGGAATTCCAATCGCGGCTGAACCTGTGGCTCCACGGCTGGCTCATCCTGCACCTGCCGTTGAGCATCGCCATGACGGGCTTCATGGTGATCCATGCGGTGAGAGCATTGAAGTACTGGTGATCGATACTTGAACCGCAAGCGGGTTGTTGGGCTGAAACATGGCGCGTTCCTCGAGTCGCGATGTGGTGGACCGGTTCGCCGGGAATCGCGGGTATTTTCACCGCGCGGAGCCGCTTCGTCGGTGGAAGAATCTTGCCGCGATCGGGGCCGCGTTCCTGACGCTCGGTTGGCTCGTCGTCGAGTTCGTGTTGCCCGGGCGGGCGGCGAACGCCCACTCGCACGGAGAGCTTGCCAATCCGCACGCTGCGTTCGACTCCGATTGCCAGGCGTGCCACAAGGGGCATTCCGCAGGCGAATTCTTCTCGAATCCGCTATCGGCGTTCGGGGCGCGGAGCCGCTGGAGGGATCTCACATGCGTGAAGTGCCATGCCGGGCCGAGCCACCATGAGAACGCCAAGGATCAGTCGTTTCACAACCAGTGTTCGAATTGCCATCACGACCACAACGGCCGCAACTTCTCGCTTGTGAAGATGGACGACAGCCACTGCACGAAATGTCACGAGAATCTGGCCCCCACGCACGCCACGGGCAACACGCGGTTCGCGAACACAATCACAAGCTTCGCCACGGACCATCCCGAGTTCCGATCGTTGAAGATCGAACGCGGCCTGAAGTTCAGCCATGGTTTGCACATGACTCCGGGCCTCGTGTACGGTGCGAACGATCAAAACAAGTGGACTCCGGAATCGCTCGGTCAGCAGTTCGGTTCGGATGCCCGCGACCGATTCGCCTCGGCGACCGGTGATCCGAACGACCCGGTGCAGTTGAACTGCAACTCGTGTCACGTCCTGGATTCGGGTCGCCCCGCCCCGCAGGACACCGAGGCGAATCGACTGTTCGACCTGAAGTTGAAGACGATCCCCGGCGCCTCCCGAAATTCGATCCTGCCGTCGCGTTCGTCCGGCGAGTACTATCAGCCGGTGAACTTCGACGTGGCATGCAAGGTCTGCCACCCGATCCGCTCGCCCTCGACCGCAAGCGGCGGCGTCGCGATCAAGGACTTCAATATCCCGCACCGGCGGCAGACGAACGCGTTGCGACAAGTGATCCGCGGCGAACTGGCGAATCGTCTCGCTTCGGACAAGAACCCGCTGCTGGCTGCCCCCCTCGGGCCCGGCGGCCGCCTCGACCCCGCCATGAACCCCGAACTCGGGACGTTCGGCAAGGAACTCGACCGCCTCACGGAGGCCTCGCTCCAGGCCGTGGGCGTGGCTTGCGGCAAGTGTCACCATTCACCCGCGGCCGTGAAGACGGATGTGCTGCCGCTGCCGGACAAATCCATCTGGTTCGAGCACGCGAGCTTCAATCACGTTTCGCACCGCGGGCTCACGTGTGCCGCGTGCCATCCCGGTACCGAGGCGTCGTTCAGCTTGAACGAGCGTGAACCGCCGCTGATCGCGGGAGTGAAGTCGTGCCAAACCTGCCACGCTCCCGCGAACGCGGGCGGCGCCGGCATCCGGCATTCGTGCGTGGACTGCCACAAGTATCACAACGGCGACCGCCCCCGTCAGGGGCTCGGGTCGCCGCGTCGCGACCCGAAAGACCCGTTGAGCGTCGATCAGTTCCTGCGCGGAGGGAAGGACCAGCCGTGATCGTTCAGCAACTTCGCGCGATACAGAACCGGTTCGGGTTCCTCCCGGACGCGGAGTTGCTCCGACTCTCGCACGAGACCGGAGTGGCCCTCGCGCGGATCGAGGAAGTGGCCAGTTTCTTCCCCGCCTTCCGCCAGGAGCGGGATCGGCCCGCGGCGATCGAAGTCCGGATCTGCCGCGACATGACGTGCCACCTCCGAGGCGCCTCGAAGTTGCTCTCGGCGGAGGGACTGCTCGGATTGAACGAGGATGCCGCGATTCGGGACTTGCTGGAGACGAACGCCGCGAAGTGGTCCGAGGATGCGGGCCGCGCTGCGCCGCCAAAATCCGCTTGCCGCGTTTCGGTGGAAGGCGTCTCGTGTCTGGGTCGCTGCGATCGCGCCCCGGCGGTGTGGGTCGAACGGAGCCCGATGCCCGAAGGCGAACACGCTTGGAACTTCGCCCGCCGCGCCGGCGAGACGCTCGAGCAGTTCCGGGACCGCATCCGCGACAATGTTCGCGTCATCGCCTCTGACACTAGAATCACGCCGGACGCGGATTCCACCCACGAACCGCACACGAACGGCGGCGTGAAGTACGCGTTGCCCATGGTCTCGAAAGCCGAGCGCCCGCCACTTCCTTCCGCGGGCTGGAAGATCGACCCGTACCACGGCAAGGAACGGAACTACGGCGCGGTCGCGAAGATCGCCGAGTTCATCAAGGAAAAAGGCGGCCTGCCCCGCTGGTTCCCCGGATGTAAGACCGCGGACGTGCATCCGATCCTGGAACAGTTCATGACGGCGAACCTGCAGGGGCTCGGCGGCGCGGGCGTGCTCGCCCATCAGAAATGGTCCGACGTGTGGCAGCAGGCCAGCCCCGAGAAGTATGTCGTGGCCAATGGCGACGAGAGCGAACCGGGCACGTTCAAGGATCGCGAGTTGATGCTGCGGCTGCCGCACCTCGTGGTTGAAGGGATCATCGTGGCCGGGCTCCTGAGCGGAGCGAGCGCGGGGTACATCTACGTTCGGCACGAATTCTTCGAGCAGATCCACGCGATCGAAGAGGAGATTCACCGGGCGGAGCGGCTCAAAGTTTGCGGGGACGACGTGCTTGGAACGGGGATTCGCTTCCCGCTTCGAGTGATGGAGAGCCCCGGCGGGTACATCTGCGGCGAACAGTCGGCTCTGATTGAAGCGATCGAGGATCGGCGGGCCCAGCCACGGAACCGCCCGCCGGAACTCGGGACCAACGGATTGCGGGACAAACCGACCGCGGTGAACAACGTCGAGACGCTGGCATGGGCGCCGTACATCGTGCTGAACGGCGGCAAAGCGTACGCGGACGGCGGATGGAAGACGCCGGAGGGGTTCACGCCGAGTTACCGCTTCAAAGGGCGGCGGCTCTTCTCCATCAGCGGCAACGTGAACCGCCCCGGCGTGTACGAAGTGCCCGTCGGCATCACGCTCGGCGAGGTGATCGACGGGATCAAGTTCTGCGCCGGAATCGTTCGCGACCGCCCGCTCAAAGCCGTGGCACCGTCCGGCCCATCGAGCGGGTTGCTCCCGTCGATGATCCCGGTGAACGTGCCCGCGGCGGACGAATACGAAAAGTGGCTGAATGGGGCCGTCAGCCGCTTGCGAACGGACGACGAGAAGGCCGTGCTCGCGGGATTCGCCAAGCGGCATCTCCCGCCGGGGGCCAAGACGCTGGACGTGCGCACGCTCCCGCTGGACCTCAGCTTCTTCCGCAACATCAATGGCCTGCTGCGGCTGCCCGCCGAGGCGATGCTCGGCGCCGGAATCACCGTCTTCGCCGAAGGGGCGGACGTGCTGAGCCTCGCGGTGAACTTCACGCGATTCTTCCGGAACGAATCGTGCGGGAAGTGCGTGCCGTGCCGCATCGGGTCGCAGAAGCTGTTCCAGATCGGCACCGAGTTGCTCGCGAAGAAAGCGGCTGGAACCCTGACCCACGCCGAAGTTTTCGGGACCGGCAAGGACGATCCCGCGTGCGTGAAATCGGATGTGAAACTGCTTGGAGACGTGCTCCAGCCCACGTCCATCTGCGGCCTCGGCTACGTGGCCCCGATCCCGCTCGGCTCCGCCCTCGCGTACTTCCCGCAAGACATCGTGAAGAAGAGTTAGCGGCCGGTTATCATGGGTGAAGGACGAGCCCACGAGAGACGTGAATCGGAATGAGGAGGGTATATGATTTCGACCTACCACGATTTGTTGGAACAGGTCCTTCGGTTGCCTCTTCAGGACCGAGGAACTCTGGCGGCCTTGGTAATCGACAGTCTCGATGATGCATGCGAATCTTTGAGCCAGGAAGAGTTGAACCGGGAGTGGGAAGCCGAACTCCAAGAGCGACTCGAGGCCTATCGTTCTGGGCGGGCCAAAGGAATTCCGCTTCAGGAGGTGGTTCGCAGGTTGTCGGAGCCGCTCGATGATCGTTGAACTTCATGACCTAGCATGGGATGAACTCGACCATGCGAGGCGATACTACTTTCGACATGCGGGACAAACGGTCGTGGACCGCTTCACGAGGGCTTTCAAGGTCGCCGCCGAAGCAATCGAAACGCGGCCCGAGTCTTTGGCTCCAGACAGGCTCGGCACGCGATTCTCCCGCTTGAAGAAATTCCCATACAAGCTCGTGTTTCAGGCAATCGACGAATCCCTCATCTTGGTTCTGGCCGTGGCGCATCTCAAGCGAAGACCGCTTTATTGGCGGAGACGAATCCGGAAGTGACGAGGTACTATGGCCGACACGTTGCCTGCGATCGACGATCTCCTCGAAGCCGTGGGCCGCGAAGAGGAAATTTCCTCCGCGCGAGACGACGACGACCTCCTCGTTCGCCGCGAGCGCGCGACCCGCGAACGCTTCCAGGAGATCGTCACGCTCACCATCGACGGCTACCCCGTCGTCATTCCCAAGTCCGTTCCGAAGACCGACTCGCAGGGGAACGAACTCCGCGACGCCACGGGCGAACTCGTTCCGCGCAACACGACGATCTACGACGCCGCGATCAAGCTCGTCACCGGCTACCGCGATGAAATCGGGGCGTTCGTTCCGCCGGTATGGTCGTGGGACGACCTCAAGGAACGCATACCGGTGCTGTGCCACATGCCGCACTTGCACCCGGTCGGCGTCTGCCGCATGTGTTCGGTCTACGTCTCGACACGCAGCAAGAAGGGGGACAAAGTCGAGTTGAAGGGGAACCGGAAGCTCACGCCGGCATGCTGGCATGAGACCCGCGACGGCCTCGCGATCAACACGCGGGCCGGGCTGAGCGGCCTCGATCCCGCGATCCGCGAGCGTGTCTCCACGGACGAGCACAAACTGCACGAAGACGCCGCGAAGAAGGCCGGCACATTGGTGAACAAGTCCGTGGGGCTGCTCGCCGAGCTTCTCCTCGCGGACCACAAGCCCGAGGCGATCGAGTGGACCGCGAACGGCAAGCCGCACACGGAAGGCAAGCGCTACGAGAACGAACTCGAAGCCGTGGCCGGTCGGCTCGGAGTCACCACGATTCGCGATCGGCTCAAGAAGCCGGACGGGGCTTTCAGCCGAAATCGCATGGCGGTCGCGGAACGGAGCGACTCGGACCCGCGGCTGCCTCACACCAAGCCGCTCCGCCGCATTCCCCTGGACCTGCTCTCTCCGACGCCCGTGCCCCCCGAGAATCGTGAACTTGGCTCGAACCCGCTGGCCGCGTGGGAAGCGTGGAACGATCTCGTGGACGAACGCTTCCCCTATTCGTCTCGCACGGTCGTCGTCGATCACGACAAGTGCATCGTGTGCGATCGCTGCGTGCGGTCGTGTTCGCAGGTGAAGCCGTTCGAGGTGATCGGACACACGGGCAAGGGGTACGCGACGCGAATCAGTTTCGGGCTCGACGCCCTGATGGGCCCGCGTGAACGTGCGGATGGCGCCGCGGACGCCGAGCTTCTCCTTTCCGGATGCGTGCAGTGCGGCGAATGCATGACGGCCTGCCCCACCGGCGCCCTCTCGCTTCGCCGCCGCGTGCAGCCGCAAGCCTGGAAGGACGACTCGCCCAAACTCATTCCGCAGAATCCGAACACCCCCTTCCCCGCCGGCTCGGGCTTTCTCACCGCGGACGAGATGCGAGTTCTCAAGGTCGAATACGTGAGCCCGCTCCGAGGCTCGCTCGCGGTGCAGCCTTTCCGCACGATCCCGTACGCGTACCTGAAGTGGAACGAGGGCGCGGTTCGAAAAATCGAGATCGCTCCAGGCGAGCGACGCGAGTTGTGCCGCGAAGGCGAGTACGGTTCCACGGCGTTCCTGCTGTCCGGCCGCGGCGATTTCTGGATCTACGAGTGGGAAAGCCAATCGACCGCGAAGCAATCGTGGCTCGATCGGGCGCTCGGCCGTCCGCCACGCATCGTGCGGCCGAAGCCGCCCGCGGAACCGAACGGCCACCCCGAGTGGGGCTGGCGCAAGTTCATCCGCAAGGGCAGCGACCTCCTGCTCGGCGAAATGGCCTGCCTCACGAACCGCCCCCGCACCGCGACCGTGGTCGCCGTCGCGAGCCCATCCGAACCCGCGCCCGTGATCGTTTACGAGATCACCCGCAACATGCTGGACATGATGCAGCGGTCCGAAGATTCGCGGGACGACATCGAGGACGTGTACACGGCGCGGGCCGTTCAAGTCTGCCTCTCGAAATCGCAACTGTTCGAAGGGCTGACCTACGAGCAGGAACGCGAACGCGTCGACTTCCTGCTTCAATCGCGGCAACTCGAGTATCGCCGCGTCCAGGAAGGCGAGGTGATCGTCCGCGAGGGAGAAAAGGCGGCGGACTTCTACATGATCCGCATCGGGACCGTGGAGATCACAACCACGTTCGCGGGCCGCAAGCACGTTCACTCCCTGCGCACGACCGGCGAATACTTCGGCGAAGTGGCCCTGATGGAAGGGAAGGAACGCGGCGCCACCGCGGCCGCGCTCGATCCCACGGAACTGATTCGCGTGCCCGGCAAACTGTTCCTCGACTTCCTCAAGGCGTTCCCGGACGTGAAAGCTCGCCTCCGCTCCGCGACCTACGACCCCGTGAAGGGACTGAAGCGAAAGCCCCCGCCCGGCGCCCTCGACCAATACGTCGAACTCGGGCTCTACCAGGCGCAGAAGGTGCTGGCCCTGGACCTGCTTAGTTGCACGCGATGCGACGAATGCACGAAGGCATGCGCGAATTCCCACGACGGCCACGCCCGGCTTCTCCGCGAGGGCAAACGCTTCGGGGACTTCCTCATCGCGGCGTCGTGCCGCTCCTGCCACAAGCCGTACTGCATGGAGGGCTGCCCCGTCGACGCGATCCACCGCAAGGGGGATCGGCTTGAAGTGGTGATCGAGGATCACTGCATCGGGTGCGGGCTCTGCGAGCGGAACTGTCCGTACGGTTCGATTCACATGGTGCCGCGCGAGACGCCGAACCTCGCGGCCTTGGCCGCCGAGGCGGTCGCGGCCGGGGGCAATCCCCACCTCACCGCGGCCCGCCGCGCCGTGAACTGCGACCTGTGCGGCTCCGTCGGCGGCAAGCCGTTCTGCGTCGCCGCCTGCCCGCACGAGGCCGCCTTCCGAATGGACGGCCTCCAGATCCTCCACGAAGTCACGGCGCGAGCCAGTTGGTGAACGCGGTCACTTCTTCGGCGGCGGTGTGAAGACGTTCTCTTTCTCGAGCGGAAGCTGGAAAGCGTCCGCGATCCGCGTCATGTAGTTGCACCAGCACGTGTACCAGATCAGGTCCACGGTGCGAATCTCACCGAAGCACGCCTCGCCGTTCGGCAAACTTGGCAACTTCGGCGGTTCGGCCGCGGTCGCCACTCCGGCCAGCATGATGGCCACGAGCGCCGCATTCAATCGAATCATGGCGCGCTCCTCACTTCTGGAAGGGAAGCTTGCCCTCGCCGCGGGGCTTCACCGCGCCGTACCCGCCGACCTTTTCGTAAGCGCGAACCCAATCCACTTCCATAGTTGCGGGGAAGACCGTGGCCTTGTCCGGGTTGCCGAGGAAGCGACCGCCGACCGCGACGTTCATCACGATGTAGAACGGCTGGTCGAACGGCGCCGGCCACGCGTTCAGGTCGTCTTCCTTCGCCGGCTTGCCGCTCTTGCCGCTCCACCAATGCGAGATCCGCCCGTATTCCTTGCCGTCCACGAGCCAGCGAATCTCCCCTGGCAGCCACTCCACGGCATATGTGTGGAACTCGGCGATGGACGACCCCTTCGCGAACTCGAACTCCTTGCTCGCGTGGGCGTTGTTCGGCCACTGCGAGCCAAAGTGAAGCGTGCCGAGAACCTTGTTCGGTTCCTGGCCGCGAGCCTCCATCACGTCGATCTCGCCGGAAGCGGCCCAGACGCCGTATTTGTCGCTCGCGGGAAGCATCCACAGGGCGGGCCACACGCCCTTCCCCGTCGGCAACTTCGCGCGGAACTCGATGCGGCCGAACGTCTGTGCGAAGAGCGCCGTGCCGTCCTTCTTCCGCGTCTTCAACCGCGCGGACGAGTACCCGCAGTTGTGGATACTCTCCTTGATCGCACGGATGTGGAGCCGCCCGTCCTTCACGAACGCGTTCTCCGGTTCCTTCGTGTAGTATTCGAGTTCGTTGTTGCCCCAGCCGCTGATCCACTGATTCGCGTCGTAGTTGTAGAAGCCGTTGCCGATGTCGAAGTCCCACTTCTTGCGGTCGATCTCGGCCCCGTCGAACTCGTCGCTCCACGTGAGCTTCCATTCGTTCGCATCCGGTTGAAGGGCGGCGGGTCGCGAGCCGAGGGCCGCGCTCGCCGCGAGAATCACGAGGCAGAAACATGCCATCCGCATGAGGGAACCTTTCAGCCGAGTTTGAGCATGGCGACCACGCCGCGGTCCGAACCGGCCGCGAGAGACTTGTCGTCCGGAGACCACGCAAGGGTCGTGGCTTCAACTTCGAATTGGAATTCGCCGACCTTCGGAGCCTTCTTGTTCGCCGGTTGCCAGAGCAAGACGCGGCCATCGAGCGCGGCCGAGGCGAGCAAGTATCCGCGGGCCTGATATGCGAGGGCGGAGAGGTTGTCCTCGTGGCCCTCGAGCATCTGCGGGGTCGAGCCTTCCGGCCCCTTCGGCCCGCCGCAATCCCAAAGGCAGGGCATATGGCCGCCACCGGTCGCGAGGTAGCGGCTGCCGTGTTCCCACGCCAACTCGCGGACCTTCGAAAGGAACCCGGACATTTGCAGGTCCACGCCCGTGGCCGCGTACCAGAAGTGGACGGTCGAATCCTGGTTCCCGTGGGCAAGCACCTTTCCGTCCGGGCTCCACGCGAGGGCGAGAGGGGAACCCTTCCACCCGAAACTCTTCACGAGTTGGCCGTTGGCCGAGTCGTAGATGTTGGCGGCGCCGTACCCGAGGACCGTGAGATGGTTCGTGCCTGGCCGCCACGCGAGATCCGTGACCGTGCCGGCTTGCGGGGGAAGTTCTTGCACAAGATTGCCGACCGAGTCCCAGATGCGCGTCTTCTTCCCGGCGCTCGTTGCAAGCAGGGTGCCGTCCGCGTTCCACTTCACGCGTTCGACCCACGCCGCGCCGCCCTCCAACGCGGCGACCTCGCTCGCGGCGGAGGTGTTCCACAAACGCACGGCACCATCTTGGCCCGCGGAGGCGAGGCGGTCTCCGTTCGGCTGCCACGCGATCGACGCGGTACCGAAGCCGTGCCCCTGCAACTGCGAGCCGGATTTTCCGTTCGAATCGAGCAGAAAGATCGGCCCGCTCACGGTGGCGGCGGCGAGGCGCGAGCCGTCCGGGCTCCACGCCAGGCCGATGATGTGATCCGGGAGTTCGGTTCGCCACGCGACGCGGAGCTTATTCGCGGCCATTCTCGTTCAGCATCCTGAGGAACGGTTCGCCGAGCGCGGCCTCGATGTACGGAGTCGCGTTCCAGAACCGCTTCATGTCTTGATATTCGCGGAGGAAGGCGGCTTCACCGGCGGGGGCTCCGCGAACTGCACGAATCATCAGGTTCCGCGCCGTGTGTTCGGGGCTGGTGAACTCGACGACCTCGGTGCGATAGCCCATGATGCGGAGGGCAAGCGCGCGGAACGCGTCCGTGGCCAAGTCCGCGGCGCGTTCGCGGAGAATGCCATGCCGCAGGATCGGCCGGAGTTGGGTGGGACCAGCATCCTCGCCGGTTCTCCGTCCCGCGGCGTCTGACTCCGAAGTGAACGGGTTGGTACCGCCGCACCGGCTAGAAGCCGGTGCCACCCCACACCGGCTGGAAGCCGGTGCCACCCCAGGAGCCGGTGCCACCCCACACCGGCTGGAAGCCGGTGCCACCCCGCACCGGCTGGAAGCCGGTGCCACCCCAGGAGCCGGTGCCACCCCGCACCGGCTGGAAGCCGGCGTCACCAAGGATCGGAACTGCTCGTTCAGGTGATGATGGCAACAGGGCACGCTCAGGATCAGCTTCGCTTCCGCGGTCACGGCGCGGGCCAAGGCCTGATCGGTCGCAGTGTCGCAAGCGTGCAGCGCGAACACGATGTCCGGATTCATGTCCACATCGTGGATCGGGCCACACGTGAAGTTCAGGTTCGTCGCGTCGAGCCGTTCCGCCCGCTGCACGCTTTTCCGAATCACCTCTTCGTTCACATCCACGCCGATGAGCCGGGCCGGGATCGCGAGCACGTCGTTGAGGTAATGATGGGCCGCGAGCGTGAGGTAACTCGACCCGCATCCGCAATCGAGGATCTCGAGCGTCCGCCCGAGGCCCTTCAGCCCCGCGGAGTCGAGAAGGTGAGCGAGGTGCTTCAGGAACTCATTGATCTGCGTGAACTTGGCCCGCATCGTGGGCTTGATTCGACCCTCGGGCGTGGCGATGCCCATGACCTCGAGCAGCCTGTCCGCGTGGCCTTCCGGCAGCGGCACCTCCTTCACCCGATTGTGCGGCTGCACCTCGACCTCGCGCGTCGCCGCCTTCCGCCCGACGAACACCTTTCCCTTCTTGCTCGTGCGCAGGTCGATTTCTTCGGTTGCGGTTTCGAGGTGAATGCCGGAGTGGCCCGCGGCGAGAACCGCGTCGAGAACCGGAGCCACTTCAGAAAGGGGAACGTTCTTCGCGATGTCCTTGCGGCCGTCGAAGTACGTGAACTGCAAGTGCGGTTCGCCACGAAGCGCGAGGGGCCGCACCGTGACGCGGACCCACCCGCTTGGCGTGCCGCGGATCGCCCCCGCAAATGTGCCACGACGAAAGCCCGGACCGAGCACGACCCCGGCCACGAACTCACGAAAAGACTCCGATGGAAACGTCATGCGGCTATGGTATCGCCGCAGTATCGGAGCAGATCCAGTTCCGCGAGTTCCTCGCGGATGGTGTCCGGCGTGGGGTCGGTGAGGCTGTGGCGAACTTCCTCAACGATCAGTTCGGCGAAGCGGGTGCGGGTGCGATGCAGAATCTGGCGGTAGTTCTCGGGTGAAACGTCGCGGCCGATTCGCTCCGCGAGGCGGGCGGCTTTCTCCGCGGACTTGCCCGCCGCGGCGTCCTGTTCGAGTTCGAGCGCCTCGGGCACCACCTGCTTGGATTGGCCCGCTTCGCGGTTCAGGGCCGCGAGGGCTCGCTCGATCAGTTCCTGGCGCCAGTCGTCCGCGTGGTGATTCGCGATCCTCGCCACGAGCGAGAAGCCGTCCCCCAGCGCCGACGCGGGCACCTCCTTCCCGCCGCGGCGATAGTAATCCGCGACCAGATGAATGAGCACCGTCTTGATCAGATTGCGGAAGCGGCCGCGGGTGGGCGTGGCGCCGGAAAAGTCCCCACGGAGGAACCGCATCCAGAATTCCTGATTCAAATCATCCGCCACGTCCGGATTGCGAACGAGGCGACGGAGCGAGCGGCGAATCGGTTCGTCGTAATGGGAGAAGACACGGGTCCACACGTCCCGTGCGTCGCGCGGGATCGAGGCGTGGGCCAGGTTCAGGAGAGCCCAATCCGTCGGAGTCGTTCCGAGGCTGGCAGCGGGGGCGAGCGTCATGATTCCAATCACCATTACGAACGGACCCTCAAATTGTGACACGGCTCGAAGAGAAAATAATCCGCGTCACAACTCGCGTCTCTCACCGTAATTGACGCGTTCGAATCGGGCCGGAACTCGCGCGGCCCGGTTCATCCCCCCTCGGAGCGCGTCATGCTGAAGGTTTCGTATCGCCGGTTCGCCCTGGTGGCGGCCGTGCTGCTCGGGCTGCCGTTGTTTCAACCGGGCTGGTCGCCGGAATCCGCGGCGAAGCCGCCGCCCGCGAGGCCGAAGACGTTCGTGATCGAATATCACTGGGGCTTCAACACGCTGCCGCCGGCCAACACCGGCCCCACCGCCACGCTCACCCTCTACCGGGACGGCACCTTCACGGCGGTGGACAATTGGTCCGGGGATACGGGCACGGGCACATGGTACACCCGCCGCGGCGGCCGCGAGATCGTCTTTGAGATCGACGGCATCGACCTGAACTACGTCGGCACGCGGGCGAACAATGGAGAGTACCGCGGCACGATGGCGATTCTGAACGGCCCGACCGGTACCTGGCGCGGCGCCTACGTGCCGTGAGGCGTCAAATCGCGGCGACCTCGACGAGGTTGTCGTAGAACGTGGCCCCGGCGCCGAGGTCGGTGAGGGCCGTGCTCGTGGTCGTGTTGCAGTTCACGCCGTCCGGCGTGTACTTCGTCCACCATGAGCCGAGGCTGACCACGACGCCGGGTTTCACGTTCTCGCCGACCACGGCCTTGGCGCGGAAGCGGCCGCGATCGTTGAACACCGTCACCGTTTGCCCGTTCTCGATCCCGCGGCGAGCCGCGTCCTCGGGATGAATTTCGACCGACACTTCGCCCGCCGCCCGCCGCATGGATTCGAGATTCGCGAACGACGAATTCAGGAACGACGGCGCGGGCGGCGTCAGCATCTGCAGGGGAAACTTCGCCGCGAGCGCGGGCTTCGTCTGCGGGTCTTCGTGCGGCGGAACATAGTGCGGCAGCGGATCGCGGCCGGCGCGGGCTTCGCGTGCGGAGTAGAACTCGCACTTCCCGGACTCCGTTCCGAAACTCCCGGTCGCGAACGGGGCCCAGTCCTTCGGAAGGTCGAGCCGCACGGGACCCGCTTTGGTGGATTCCAATGACGTGAACTCGCAGGCGGTTTGAGCGAGTTCCTCGTCGGTCGCGGCGAACAGATCGTCCTCGAAACCCATCTCGCGGGCCAGCAAGCGGAAGACCTCGGTGTTCGGCTTCGCCTCGCCGAGCGGGGCGATGGCCGCGTTGTTGGATTGAACGTAGAGGTGGCCGTAGCTCCCGTGGATGTCGAAGTGTTCGAGTTGCGTGGTGGCGGGAAGCAGAATGTCGGCGTAGTCCGCGGTGTCCGTTTGGAATTGCTCGTGAACCACGGTGAAGAGGTCGTCGCGTCTCAGACCGGCGAGCACACGCGATTGATCGGGGCAGACCGCGGCCGGGTTCGAGTTATAGACGTAGAGCGCATCGACCGGCAGCCCCGTGAGTTCGCCATGGAGGGCCTCGGCGAGTTGCGTCATGTTCACGGTGCGAGCGCCGGGCGGGATCAGGTCCGGTCGTTCGAGGGCGGCGTTCTTCCAGGGGTACGCCTTGCTGGTGCTGAGGAACGCGCCGGCTCCGGGGAAGCGCCAGTCGCCGGTGATCGCGGGGAGGCACACGATGGTTCGCACGGCCATGCCGCCGCCGCCGTGCCGCTGCACGCCGTAGTTGGTGCGGATCAACGCGGGGCCGCCGAACAGATCCCGCGACCGGGCATACTCCTTCGCGAAGGTCTCGATGTCGTTCACGGTGAGCCCCGTGATGCGGCTCGCGACCTCGGGCGAATATTCGTTCATCACCCGCTCGCGAAGGCGCTCCGTGCCCAGGCAGTACCGGTCGAGGTAGTCCTGATCCTGCCAGCCTTCGCGGAAGATGACATGCATCACGGCCAGGGCGAGGGCCGCGTCCGTGCCGGGGCGAATGGGCAGCCACCAATCGGACCTCGCCGCCGTCGGGCTCTTGTACGGATCGATGGTGACGATTTTCGCCCCGCGCTTGCGAGCCTCGAACTCGATCTTCCAGAAGTGGATGTTCGTGACGGCGGTGTTCGAGCCCCAGTTCACGATGTAGCGGGCGTTCACGGCCTGTTCGGGGTCGATCATCGCACGGTTGCCGAGAGTCACGTCGCAACCCACGGCTCCGGCCTCGGCGCAGATCGTTCGCGCGAGCAGGCTCGCGCCGAGCCGGTGGAAGAAGCGCCGATCCAGGCTCGCGTACATGAGCTTGCCCATCGTGCCGGCATAGCTGTACGGAAGGATGCGTTGCGGATCGATCGCGGCGATCCGCTTGAAGTTCACGGCGATCTCGCGGATCGCGTCCGCCCACGAGATGCGCTCGAACCGCCCTTCGCCCTTCTTGCCGATCCGCCGCTGCGGGTACAGCACGCGGTCCGGGTGATAAACGCGTTCGAGGTAGTTGCTGACCTTCTGGCAGAGGAAGCCTTTGGTGAAAGGATGCTCCTTGTCCCCGCGGAGTTCCACGGCGCGGCCGGAATCATCGACGCCGACGACGAGCCCGCAGGTGTCCGGGCAATCATGCGGGCAGACGCCCTTCACCATCTTCAGTTCGCGACCCATGAAGCGACCCTCTTCGTTCACGTATCATAACGTGCGTCGCGGGGTGTCGGGAATGACGCCCGCACAATCGGGATTCCCGTTAAAAATCGCCCCGTTGCGCTTGCGGTTTCCCGACGTTCCGCACAGAGTATTCCCAAGACGACGGATATTCCACCGACTCGGGGCCACCCGTTTTCAGGCTCCGAGTTCAGGATCCGAATAGATGCCGGCACCCACGACGCTCCCCGAATTCCTCGACCTCGTTCGGCGCAGCAGCCTTTTGCCCGCCGAAAAGCTCGACGACGTGATTCAGCGCCATCGGGCGACCAACTCGCTGCCGCACGCCATCGACCCATTTGCCGCACTGTTGGTTCGCGAGAGTTTGCTCACGTTCTTTCAGGCGAAGCAACTCAAACTCGGCCGCTATAAGCGCTTCACGATCGGTTCGAAGTATCGGCTGTTGGAGCTGATCGGGGCCGGCGGCATGGGCGCCGTGTACCTCTGCGAACACACGCTGATGAAGCGGCTGGTCGCGCTCAAGGTGCTCCCCACGGAGAAGCTCGAAGACCCGAGCAATCTCGAACGCTTCCACCGCGAGGCCCGCGCCGTCGCGGCTCTCGATCACCCGAACATCGTTCGCGCCTACGACATCGACCAGCACGAGAAGCTGCACTTCCTCGTGATGGAATACGTGGACGGCAACTCGCTCCAGGACGTGATCGCCCGCCACGGCCCGATGGACCCGACCCGTGCGGCCCACTACATCGCCCAATCCGCGGTCGGCCTCCAGCACGCCCACGAACTCGGCATGGTCCACCGCGACGTGAAGCCAGGCAACCTGCTCCTCGATCGCACCGGCGTGATCAAAGTGCTCGACATGGGCCTCGCTCGCTTCTTCAACAAGCAACAAGACAGCGTCACCGAGAAGTACGACGACAAATGCGTGCTCGGGACCGCGGACTACCTCGCCCCCGAGCAGGCCGTGAGCAGCACGGTGGACATCCGAGCGGACATCTACTCGCTGGGCGGCACCCTGTACTACATGCTCACCGGGCAGACGCCGTTCCCGGACGGCACCATCGCCGCGAAGTTGGTCGCCCATCAGACTCGCGAACCGAAGCCGATCACCGAGTACCGCAACGACGTGCCGCCGGGCATCTTGGAGGTGCTCTCCGTGATGATGGCGAAAGACCCGGCGGACCGGTACCAGGAACCGATCGACGTGGCCGAGGCGCTCTCCGAGTGGGCCGATCTGCCGATCGAACCGCCACCCGCGAAGGAGATGCCCGGCCTCTGCCCGCTCGTGCTCACGCTCACCGGACACAGTTTGGACAAGTTGAACGGCTCGTCGTCCGCGGTACCGCTGGGTCGGGCGATATTCGGTCCCGGTCGCAGCGCGTTGCGTGGGGGAAGTTCGGGTCGGCATCTTAACGGCGTCGCTTCGACCGTGGAAACGGACCGTGCCCGCAAGGGCGGATCCAGCACGATTCCGATCCCGCAACGCCGAAAGACCAAGCACGAGTCTGAACCCGAGCCGACACCCAAGCGCAGCAGTCGCTGGCTCGTGATCGGCGGCATTCTGCTGGCGACCGCCGCCGCCGTCGGAGCGTTCTTCCTCGGCCAGATGAATCGCTGAGTTTACCGCGGCGAACCCGCAAGCGGGTCGCATGATGTCACTCGCGAAAGGGACGTGACTTCAACGCGATTTTCGGGTACCCTCGTTCGTCGTGATCCAATCCGTTCCGAGTTCGCTTTCTCGCCGCGATCTGTTGCAGATCGGCGCTCTCGGTGCGCTGGCGCCGAAGGTCGGAGCCGCGACCTCCGCCGCGCCAAAGGCCAAAGCCTGCATCCTTCTCTTCCCATACGGCTCCCCGCCGCAACACGAGACCTTCGATCCCAAGCCGGACGCGCTGCCCGAAATTCAGGGCGAACTCAAATCCATTCAGACGAACCTCACCGGCGTCCGCATCGGCGAAGGGCTGCCGAACATCGCCAGGATCATGGATCGGCTCACGGTCGTGCGGTCGATGAGCCACCAGTATGCCGAGCATGGCGTGGCCTACGCCGTCAGCGGCATCCCGACCTACACCCCGGCCCTCGAAACGGCCCCACGCGATTCCCGCCACTGGCCCTTCATTGGATCCATCGTCGATTACCTGGAGGCGAAACGAACCGGGAACGCGACTCCGGAGATGCCGCGGAACATCGGCCTGCCATGGCTGCTGAACTCGCACACGGATCAGAACGTGAGCGCCGGGCCGTATGCCGCGTTCCTCGGGCAGGGCTTCGACCCGATCTGGGCGGACTACGACGGCAAAGGCCTGAAAATCGCCCCGAAATACACGGACGGGCAGGCGAAGGAATTCCACGATCCCTTCGCCCAGTGCGAGATGAAGGGCCGCTTCTTCCTCTCGACCGCGGACCAACTTCCCGCGGATGTCAGCCCCACGCGGCTGGAAGAACGCAAATCGTTGCTTGAACGGCTCGGAGGAACCAACTCGCGCCGCGAAGACGGATTCGACAAGTTCCGCAAGATGGCGTACACGCTGACCGCATCGAACCGGGTGCGGCAGGCCCTCGATTTGTCCTGCGAACCAATGACCGTTCGTGAGCGATACGGCGCCACTCTCTTCGGGCAATCGTGCCTCTGCGCCCGCCGGTTGGTTGAGGCCGGCAGCAAGTTCGTCACCGTGTTTTGGGACGGTTACGGCCAGTTCGCCGGCTGCGCCTGGGACACGCACTCCAACCACTACCCGCGCCTCAAGGACTACCTGCTTCCCGGCTTCGACCGAGCCTTCCCGGCACTGATCCTCGACCTCGAAGCTCGCGGAATGCTGGACGACACGCTCGTGATGTGGATCAGCGAGCATGGCCGCACGCCGAAGATCGATCCGAAGCCGAAGGGCGCCGGCCGGCATCACTGGTCCCGCGCTTATTCCGTGGCTCTCGCCGGCGGCGGCGTCGCGAAAGGCAAGATCGTCGGCAGCACGGACAAGGCCGGTGGCGAAGTGAAAGACCTGCCCATCTCCCCGAAGGACATTCTGGCCACGGCCTTCCACTTGCTCGGCTACGATGCCCACACCACCGTCCCCGATTTGCAGGGCCGCCCCGTCCCCATCGCTGGCGACGGCCTCGTTCGCCCCGAGCTCTTCGCCTGAGCCACACTTCAGCTCCGAATTTTCCCGCCACGCCGAATTTTCCGGTGCCGAAGTCGGAATTTCTCGCCCCGGCCGAAAATGTGACCTACACTCGTTGTGGCATTCGTATCGATTCTGCCGCCTGTGCCCAAAAGGATACCCCGGCTCATGGCCACACCCGTGCCGACCAAGTCGCCCGAAACCGTTCTCCCGCCTCTGGTTGCGAAGACCTATGGCGAGCCGCGCTTCCACACGGACGGCGACATCGCGGCCATCGCCTTCGCCGCGGACGGATCCCTCCGGTCCATCGACGAAGCCGGCGTGCTTCGACATTGGACCGCGAGCGGAAAGCTGATCTCGCGGCATTTCCTCTCCGACCTCGAAACGGTTTGGCGGTTCGGGCCGAACGCCCGGCTTCTCGCCAGCGGCAACGACGATCTTCTCCTGTGGGATGCGGCCACAGGTCAGCTGCTTCGCCGCCTCGAGCAGGATTCGTGGGTCACCGCGGTCGCGTTCAGCCACGATGGCCGCACCCTCGCCAGCGGGCACGACGACGGCACCGTTCGCTTCTGGGATGCGGCCACGCAGAAGTTGCTCGGCGAAATCGCGGCTCATCCGAAGAGCATCTCCGCGATCGCGTTCGCTCCCGCCGGCGACTATCTGGCCACCGCCGGGGAAGATCGCAGTGTTCGCGTGTGGGACGCGTTCACCCACAAACAGAAAGCGCAACTCGCGAGCCACACCGATCGCATCCCGGCCCTGGCTTGGAGCCCGGACGGCGGCTTGCTCGTCTCGGCCGGATGGGACACTTCCGCCCGCGTGTGGAAACTCTCCCAAGCCGAACCGGTCATGCTGCTGAACAGCCATGCGGACCAAGTTCACACGCTGGCCTTCAGCCCGGACGGCAAGTTCCTCGCCTGCGCCGATTCGGACTTCGACATCTATCTGTGGTCGGACGCGACGCAGGCCAAAGTCGGGCACGTGCTCCGCGGGCACAACGAGGAGATTCGCAGCCTCGCGTTCAGCGCGGACGGCACGAAGCTGGCCAGCGCCGGCTCGGATCGGGTCATCCACATCTGGGACGTTCGCGACGGCAAACTCGTGGCCGGGCCGAACCCGAAGGGCAAGCACGCGATCGCCGTGATCCCCGGGGAGCGGCCGAAACTCGCCAGCACGGGCGGGAACGCGATCCGCGTTTGGGACATCGAATCGAACGAAGACGCTCCGCCGAGCGGGCTCTGTGCCGCGCACTCGGTCGCGGCCAGCCCGAACGGGCAGTGGCTCGCCATCGGCGGCACGGATCACTTCACGCAACTCTGGAACGTGAAAGCGGGCGTGCTCGTCGCGTCCCTGGAAGCGACCAAGCCGCCGATCGGAGCCGTGGCCTTCTCCGCCGATTCGACCCGCCTCGCCCACACGAGCCAAGCCGATGGCCTCGTCTGGATCTGGAACTGCGCCACGTGCGAGCCGGACTTGATCCTCATCGAAGCCGCGGACGGATGCACTCTGGAAGACGTGGCCTGGCATCCGAGCGGCGAGTGGGTGGCCTGCGGCGGCATCGACTACCTCTCCACCGGCGAGCGCGACGGCGCCGTCGCCATTTGGGACCTCGCGACCAAGAAGAAGGTCTTCACCATCGACACGGGCGTGTACGCGATCGCGTTCGACCCCGCGGGCAAGTACCTCGCCGGGGCCGGGCTCAACGATTCGGTTTATCTCTGGGAACTCGAGACTCAGGAAGCCGTGTTCCAACTGGAAGGCCATCAGGAGACGGTGAACGCGGTCGCGTTCGACCCGAGCGGCAGCTACCTCGTGAGCGGCGGCGACGACGGCACCGTTCGTGTGTGGGACGTGCTCAGCGGTCGGTTGCTCGTCGTGCGTGAGTTCGATTCTCCGATTCAAAGCCTCGCCTTCAGCAAGGGCGGCCGCGATCTCTTCCTCGGTAACGGGAACACGACTTGCCACCAGGTCGATTTCCGCAAGCTGCTCGAAGACTGACTCCGGTTTTCGCTCGCGGAATCGTGCGATTCGTGGTACGCTGCTCGGCATGCTGCCGCGCTTGCTTGTGATCGTGTCTCTATTCGTCGCCGGTTCGAGGGCCGAAGCCGCGAACCGGCCCAACGTGCTGTTCATTTCCTGCGACGATCTCAACGACTGGGTCGGCTTTCTTGGCGGGCACCCGCAGGTGAAGACGCCGAACTTGGACGCGCTCGCGGCCCGCGGCACGGTGTTCACGAACGCTCACTGCCAGAGCCCGCTCTGCAACCCGAGCCGCACGTCCGTGCTCACCGGGTTGCGGCCGACCACCACCGGCGTCTACGCGCTTGCGCCGTGGTTCCGCACGTCCGAGACATTCAAAAACCACGCCACGATCTTCCAGCGCTTCCACAAGCACGGCTACCGCACCATCACCGGCGGCAAGGTGTTTCATGACGCGTACCCGCCCAAGGAGGGCCGCGTGGACGGCGCGGAGGTCGACGTTTGGGGCACGCACGGGAGTTTCACGCCGCGGCCGAAGGTGAAGTTCGTGACCACGCCGGACCCGAACCCACTCGTCGACTGGGGCGCATTCCCCGAGACGGACGAGCAGTGCTACGACCACGACATCGGCACGTGGGCCGTGAACCAGTTGAAGACGCCGCCGAAGGAACCATTCTTCCTCGCGGTCGGCTTTCGACATCCGCACGTGCCCTGCTACGCGCCGAAGAAGTGGTTCGACCTCTATCCCGAGGCAGAGTTGGAGATGCCGCCGGTGAAGGCGGACGACCGCGACGACCTGCCTCGCTTCGCTTCGTACATGCACTGGAAGTTGCCGGAACCGCGGCTGAAGTGGCTCGAAGCGAACAAGCAGTGGCGGCCGCTCGTGCGGTCGTACCTCGCCAGCGTGAGCTACGCGGACATGCAAGTGGGCCGCGTGCTGAAACAACTCGCGGAGAGCGGCCTGGAGAAGAACACGATCGTCGTGTTCTGGAGCGATCACGGCTGGCATCTCGGCGAGAAGGGGATCACCGGCAAGAACTCGCTGTGGGAACGATCCACACGAGTGCCGCTGGTCTTCGCGGGGCCGGGTGTCGCGAAGGGCAGTTGCGTTCAACCGGCGGAACTGTTGGATCTCTATCCCACGCTCGCGGAGTTGTGCGGCTTGCCGAAGGCGGAGGTGGAAGGGCTCAGCCTCGTGCCGCAATTGAAGGACGCGAAGGAGCCACGCGAGCGGCCCGCCATCACCACGCACAACCCCGGCAATCACTCGGTGCGAACCAAACGCTGGAGGTTCATCCGCTACGCGGACGGCAGCGAGGAACTCTACGACCGCGTTCATGATCCGAATGAGTGGACGAATCTGGCCGCGAGCCATGAGGACGTTCGCAAGGAGTTGGCGAAGTGGCTGCCCAAGTCCGCCGCGCCGCTACCAGGCAGCGCGGGCCGGATCCTCACCTTCAACGACGGCATCCCCGTGTGGGAAGGCAAACCCATCGGCAAGGACGATCCTTTCCCGGAGAAGTGAGTGGAGATGACGACGACCCCGACCCGTACCCCCGAAGGCGAGCCGAACCATTGTTTCGTGTGTCGGCGCGATGTCGTGATCGAGCCGTCCATGGAACCGGCCCGCGACGCGCCCTGCCCTTACTGCGGGCACTTGCTGTGGTTCCCCGAGCCGGGCTTCCGCATCGCGAAGTTTCACAACCTCGACATCGACGCATTCGTGGCCGATCTGGATTCGTGGATCGAACGCACGGGCCCGAACGTGGTCATCGACTTCGCCGGAGTCGATTTCGTCGGCAGCATGATCCTCGGGAAATTGATCTCGCTCCACCGCAAGCTCACCGCCCGCGCGGGGAAGTTGACGGTACGCAATGTCGAGCCACTGATCCGCGAAGTGTTCCAGATCACGAAACTGGATACGCTCTTCGACGTGGACGACAATCTCCCGGAGTAGCGCCCGACCTCGCGAGGCGCTCTCCCGCCTTGAGACATTCAAAAGCCGGCGGACGTCACGCCGCTCGCCGCGGGCTATCATGCTCCCCATGAAACTCTCCCTGACCGTTCTGATGCTGGTGGCTTCGCCCGCGATCGCCGCACCGGACTTCGATCGGGACATTGCGCCGATCTTCGTGAAGCGGTGCGTCGAGTGCCACTCCGGTGCGGATCCGAAGGGCAAGCTCGACATCACGACGAAGGGCATGGTGGATGGCGACGAGGTCCTCGAGATGGTGAACGAAGGCAAGATGCCGCCGAAGAAGCCGCTCGCGGCGGCGGAGAAGGCTCTACTCAAGGCGTGGGTCGCGGGCGGGGCGAAGTGGGGCACGGACCCGATCGACCCGTTCGCCACGACGACCGAGAAGAAGGCCGGCCGCGACTGGTGGTCGCTCCAACCGGTCGCTCGGCCTCCGATTCCAAAGGGCGCCGCCAATCCGATCGACGCGTTCATCCGCGTCGGGCTGAGCGACTCCGGCATGTCGCTCAGCCCGGCGGCGGACAGGCGCACGTTGATCCGCCGCGTTCACTTCGACTTGCTCGGCCTGCCGCCGACCTTCGAGCAAATCGAAGCGTTCGCCAAGGACAATTCGCCGAACGCGTACGAGAAGCTGATCGACACGCTGCTCGCCTCCCCGCACTACGGCGAACGCTGGGGTCGATACTGGCTCGATGTCGTGCGCTACGCCGAGACCTGCGGATACGAACGCGATCAGACGAAGCCGCACGTCTGGAAGTACCGCGACTGGGTGATCAAGTCGTTCAACGACGACCTTCCGTTGGATCGTTTCATCATCGAGCAACTGGCGGGGGATGAACTTCCGAATCGGACCGAAGCCAACGTGGTCGCCACCGGCTTCATTCGGCTCGGCACGTGGAACGACGAGCCGAACGACCCGAACGAGTACAAGTACGATCGGCTCGAGGACATGATCGGCGCCACGAGCACGGCGTTTCTCGGGCTCACGGTGAAGTGCGCCCGCTGCCACGATCACAAGTTCGATCCCATCAAGCAGACGGACTACTACCGGATGGCGGGCGCGTTCTGGGCCGGATACGTGGAACCGGGCCCGCGTGACCACCTCGGCGGGCCGGACGCCAAAGCCCTCGGCCTCAACGACGTGTTCGGCTGGACGGACCGCGGCCGCGAGGCGCCACCCATCAAGTTGCTCAAGAAGGGCGATCCGGCGCGGCCCGGCGAAGCGGTGCCGTTCGCTCATCAATCCTACGTGCGTTCCTTGGATCGCCCCGTGCCGGAGTCGCCGGCGGGAACCAAGACCAGTGGCCGCAGGCTCGCTTTGGCGAGTTGGATCACGGACCCGAAGAACCCGCTCGCCGCCCGCGTGTGGGTGAACCGCGTGTGGCAATATCACTTCGGCTTCGGGCTCGTTCGCACGCCGGACAACTTCGGCTTCACGGGCGAGAAGCCCACGCACCCGGAGTTGCTGGACTGGCTCGCGAACGACTTCACGACACACGGCCGAACGACCAAGCGCCTTCACAAGTTGATTCTTCTTTCGGAGACGTATCGGCAATCGAGCCGGCATCCGAAGCAGGACGAGTATGCGAAGCGGGACGCGGCGAACCGCCTCTGGTGGCGTGCCGAACGCCGCCGGCTCGACGCCGAGACGCTTCGCGATTCGCTCCTCATGGCGGGCGGGCAATTGAAACTCGAACCGATCGGCGGGCCGAGCTTTCTCCCCGTGATCGCCCCGGACGCGTTGGAGGGATTGTCGACGAAGACGGCAGCGTGGAAGCCGTCGCCCCCCGATCAACAGGGCCGGCGCAGCGTGTACATCTTCGCGAAGCGTGGCCTGCTTCCGCCGTTGCTCACGACGTTCGACTTCCCGGACACCACGCTCCCGAGTTGCCGACGGGACGAAACCACGGTGCCGACGCAATCGCTCGCGCTGATGAACAATCCGTTCGTCCATGAGCAAAGCACGGCATTGGCGAAGCGGATCGGCACGAAGTTGAAGCCGGAGGATCGGGTCGCGTCCGCATGGCGTCTCGTGTTTGGCCGCGACCCGCGGGCCGGCGAGATCGAGGCCGCACTCGCGCACCTGGACAAGCAAGCGGCGCGGTTCAAGGCACGGCCCGACCCCGCTCTCGACGCGTTGGCTTCGCTCTGCCACGTGCTGTTGAACACGAACGAGTTCCTGTACCTGGACTGAACCTCGTTCACACTTCGGGCTGGTGGAGATGAATCGCGATCTCGCGCGTGTCCTGATCGGCGGCGGCTTCGTGCTGCTCCTCGTCGGCATCGGATGGTTCGCCACGGCTCTGACCGGATCGGAGTTTCCGTTCGGCGCGCTGATCTGCACCACGTCGGGAATCCTGCTGACTTTCGGCGGCTGGGCCATCCTCGCTCCGAACCAATGGCGGGTCAGGCTGGCGGTACTCTTCCTGCTTCCCATGATCGCGTTCGGAGCCCTCGCGGGAGTCGAGTTGCAACGCGGCAACACTCGCAAGGCGCTGGAGTGGCTGCTCGCCGTCGTGGTCCTCGGTATCCTGTGGCGGGTGCAGGCGCGGCGAGGGCGACGGAGCAAGGAGAAGCGATGAAGTTGCAGGTTCTCGCGGTCGCCGCGACGCTGACATTGCTCAACGCCGCAATGCCCGTGTGCGTCGACGACCCCGCCTATCTCGCCTACGCCGTGGAGTTCCTCGCACATCCTCTCGATCCATACGGCTTCGAGTTCGGCACGCCGCTCGTTCGCCCCGCCAATCTGCTCCTCGTGCCGCCTGTCGTGCCGTACTGGCTCGCGCTCGGCCTCTCGTGCTTCGGCGAGAACCTTCTGTTGCTGAAGATGTGGCTCTTTCCCTTCGCATGGATCCTGGCTGCATCCGCGTCGGCCCTGCTGAATCGCTTCGCGCCGTCCGTTCGCGTTCCGATGTTGTGGATGGCGGTTCTCTCGCCCACGATTCTGCCCGGCTTCTGCTTCATGCTGGACGTGCCGGCCCTGGCCCTCGGCCTCGCGGCGATCGCCCTGACGATACGAGCGACGGATCGGGACTCGATTCGCGGCATGGCCCTCGCCGGGCTCGTCGCCGGGCTCGCGATTCAGACGAAGTACAACGCGGCCGTGGCTTCGGCCGCGATCGGTGTCTGGTGCCTGTTGAACCGCCGATTCGTCGGGCTGGCGGTCGCGGGCGGGACCGCGGCGTGCGTGGCGGTGGGGTGGGAATGGTTCGTCGCGGTGCGCTCGGGCGAATCGCATTTCGTCGTGCACTTCGGTCAGCGGAAAGGGAGTGCGGCGATTCGTTTCGTGCATCTCGCGTTGCCGACTCTGTCGCAGTTCTCGGGTGTCGCGGCGGCATTCGCCATTCTTGGCTTGCGGGCCGCGGGATCCCGCTGGGCCTTCCGCCTGGGGCTCATTGTTCCGCTCGGGGTTCTCGTTCTGATCCTCGCGCCGTCCCAGCAGCCACTCGCGACTTCCGCGAACGGCAAGCCCGTCCTCACGATCTCGAATCTCGTTTACGGCTCGTGGGCGCTACTGGCGTCGATCTCATTCATGTCGATCACTCTGAAGTTGCTCCGGGGCGGCGGCATCGAGTCGCGATTCCTGCTCGCATGGTTCGCCTTCGAATTGGCCGGCTGCATCGCGCTCTCGCCCTTCCCCGCGACTCGCCGCGTGCTCGGGCTCGCGTTCGTGTTCGCGATCCTCGTCGCGAGAACGACGCACCTCGCCGGCTTGCATCCTCGGACCGTGCGGCTCGCCGCCCTCGCCGGAATCGGCTATGCCGGAGTGTTCTTCACCACGCTGCTGATGGACACCACGGCGGCGCGCTCCGCCGGACTCGAACTCGCACGGCGGGAACGCGGCGTCGTTTGCCACCATCTCACGTGGGAAGGGTTGAACTACTGCTCGACCCGCGAAGGATTGCCCCAGTTGCAGTTGAACCTTCGGGTCCCGAAGGTCGGCGATCATCTCGCCGTGATGGACGTGAGCGACCTGCGCGGCTTCGTGGAAATTCAACCATGGATCGCTCTGGAGCGGATCGACGTGATCGAGATCGGGGACGGCTTCCCGCTCAAATCGCTGCCAAGCTTCGCCAGCGAGCGACACCGCTCGAGCATCGCTCGGGCGCCCGCATCCGCGTGTTCATCTATCGCATCGTCGCGATCAAGCTCTGAGCGTCAGGCGGAAACCGGCTCCAGCGTCGATTGGCGAATCGGCGCCGCTTCGTCCATCACCGTCATCTTCACCGGGCCAACGACGACCGGCCCCAGCACCTCGTTGGCGAGGGCGGCATAGTCCGCGGCGCCAGGGCTCTTCGGTGCGTATCCGAAGATGGACTGTCCGAAGCTCGGGCACTCGGCCAGCTTCACGTTGCGGCGGATCTTCGTCTCGTACACTCTGGCCGCGTTCCACGGCACGTTCGCCCCGCGGCTCTTCTCCAGGAAGCTTTTCAAGTCCACGACGACCTCCTGAGCCAACCTCGTGGCGGAGTCGTACAGGCAGACGACGATCCCGCTGACTTTCAAAACGGGGTTGATCCGGCGGCTCACGAGCGCCGTGGTTTCGAGCAGCTTGCTGAGCCCGTGGAGAGCGAGAAAATGCGGTTGAAGCGGGATGAAGACTTCGCTCGAGGCCGCGAGCGCGTTGAGCGTCAGCACCCCGAGCGAGGGACCGCAGTCGGTAAGCAGAAAGTCGAAGTTCTCGTCGTTCGCCAACGCTTCGCGCAGGATCACCTCGCGGCCGACGACGCCGGCAAGTTCCACTTCCGCCGCGGCGAGATTGATGTCCGCGGGGACGAGCCAGAGGTTCGGCTCGATCTGGCGGCGCACGTCCGCGATCGGTTTGTTGTTCACGAGCACGTCGTAGACGCTCGGGATCGTTCCGTCCGGTTCGACGCCGAGGTGCGTGCTGGCGTGGGCCTGCGGGTCGAGGTCGATCACGCAAACGCGTTTGCCCGCGGCGGCTAGCGCGGCCGCGAGGTTCACGGTGGTCGTGGTCTTGCCGACGCCACCCTTCTGGTTGATCACCGCGATCCGTCGCATGTTTTGTTCCTTGCTCAAGTGTGGTCGGCACGCTTCGCGTGCGGCTTTTCAGCCCGCACGCGGAGCGTGCGGACCACACTAATTTCCTTGCCCATTTCTTCGGCAGTCTTATAACTCACCACACCTCTCCCCGACCAGCCCAAACGCTTCTCGCGCCCTGGTTCGGCACCTACCTTTAGCCGCTCGCACGCACCCCGAGGAGTCTCCGTCGATGTCGAACGCGCGCCAGACCGCGATCCAGACGATCGCCACCACGGACTACGATCTGAACCAGATCGACTTCCGCAACACGTCCCTGAAGGACCTCTTCGGCGTCAACGTGTTCAACGAGGACACGCAGAAGGCCCGTCTGCCGAAGCCCGTATTCAAGGCGCTGCAGAAGACCATCAAGCAGGGCGCCCAACTGACCGACCCCGCCGTGGCGGATGCGGTCGCCAGCGCGATGAAGGATTGGGCGCTCGAGCACGGCGCCACGCACTACACCCACCTCTTCCAGCCGATGACCGGCCTCACCGCCGAGAAGCACGACAGCTTCCTCTCGCCCACCGGCACGGGCTCGGCCCTCGCCGAGTTCAGCGGGAAGGAACTGGTGAAGGGCGAACCGGACGCGTCCAGCTTCCCCTCGGGCGGCATCCGCGCCACGTTCGAAGCCCGCGGCTACACCGGCTGGGATCCGACCAGCCCGGCCTACATCCGCGAAGGCCCCAACGGCAGCACCCTCGTCATCCCCACGGTCTTCGTGTCGTGGACGGGTGAAGCCCTCGACAAGAAGACACCGCTGCTCCGCTCGATGGAAGCGCTCTCGAATCAGGCGCTCCGCATCCTCAAGCTCTTCGGCAACACCGAAGCCAAGAAGGTGTTCACCACCGTCGGCCCCGAGCAGGAATACTTCCTGATCGACAAGAACTTCATCTACTCGCGGCCGGACCTGCTCAACTGCGGCCGCACGCTCTTCGGCGCCAAGCCGCCCAAGGGCCAGGAACTGGAAGACCAATACTTCGGCACCATCCCGGAACGCGTCATCGCCTGCATGGCGGACTGCGAAGCCGAGATGTTCAAGCTCGGCATCCCGGTGAAGACCCGCCACAACGAAGTGGCGCCGAGCCAGTACGAGATCGCCCCGATCTTCGAGGACTCGAACCTCGCGACGGACCACAACCAACTCACGATGGACGTGATGCGGCGGACCGCCGAGAAGTATGGCCTCGTGTGCCTGCTGCACGAGAAGCCCTTCGCGGGGATCAACGGCTCGGGCAAACACAACAACTGGTCCATGAGCACGGACACGGGCGAGAACCTGCTCAACCCCGGCGACACTCCGCACGACAACGCCCAGTTCCTCGTGTACTGCGTCGCGGTGATCCGCGCCGTGGCCAAGTACCCGGAACTGCTCCGCGTCTCGGTCGCCTCCGCGGGCAACGACCACCGCCTCGGCGCGAACGAAGCCCCGCCGGCCATCATCTCCATCTTCCTCGGCGATCAGCTTCAGGACGTGATGGACCAACTCGAACGCTCGGACCTGAAGAGCACGAAGCCGGGCGGGTTCATGGAAGTGGGCGTGAGCGTGCTGCCGAAGCTCCCGCGCGACGCCGGCGACCGCAACCGCACCAGCCCGTTCGCCTTCACCGGGAACAAGTTCGAGTTCCGCGCCGTCGGCTCGTTCTTCTCCATCGGCGGGCCGAACGTGGTCCTCAACACGATCGTCGCCGAATCCATCGACTTCATCGCGACGAAGCTCGAGGCGGACGTGAAGGGCGGAAAGGACCTCAACAAGGCGATCCAGGCCCTGCTCCCCGGCATCCTCAAGGAATCGAAGAAGGTCGTGTTCAACGGCGACGGCTACTCGGAGGAGTGGCACAAGGAAGCCGAGAAACGCGGCCTGCCGAACCTCAAGAGTTCGATCGACGCCTTCCCCGTGCTCATCCGCAAGGATTCGGTCGAACTCTTCGGCAAGTACAAGGTGCTGAGCGAACGCGAACTCACGAGCCGCTACTTCATCTACGCCGAAAAGTACGTCAAGGAAGTGACCATCGAAGCCAACATGATGGTGACGATGGCCAAGACGATGATTCTTCCGGCGTCGCTGCGGTATCAGGGCGAAGTGGCCGCGGCCGTGAACGCGACCAAGGCCGCGGGCGTGGACAACGCCGCCCAAGTCGAGTCGCTCAAGGATCTGGCCGGCCTCGTCTCCAAGTTCTCGGCGGCGACGAAGGCCCTCTGTGAAGCGACCCATCACCACCCCGAGGGCGACGCCTACGCCCACGCGAAGTACATCAAGGAATCGGTGATTCCGAAGATGGAAGAACTCCGCACCCTCGGCGACAAACTTGAAACCGTCGTCGCGGACGACCTCTGGCCGCTCCCGACCTACCGCGAAATGCTGTTCATCAAGTGATGAACGCGGTCGTTCACGCGACCGGATCCACGAAAGCCCGCGAGTTCGCTCGCGGGCTTTTTCCGTTCGTCGAGTCGGGTATGATGAACCTCATGAACCGCGATTACCCTTGCGGGCGCGAAGCCCGGCCGGTGTCCCGCCGGCAGATGCTGCTCCGATCCGCGAACGGCTTCGGAGCCGCCGCGCTCGCCGCGCTGCTTCAGGAGGAGGGCCTCGCGGCGGACACGAGCCCGTTCGCCCCGAAGACGCCGCACTTCAAGCCGAAGGCCAAGAACGTCATCTTCCTGTTCATGGACGGCGGGCCGAGCCAGGTCGACACCTTCGACCCGAAGCCGATGTTGGACAAGCACCACGGCAAGCCGTTCCCGCTGAAGGTCGAGCCGACGCAGTTCAACAACGTGGGCGCCACGCTCGCCAGCCCGTGGAAGTTCAAGCGCCACGGCAAGAGCGGCCTGCCCGTGAGCGATCTCTTCCCGCATGTGGCCACATGCGTGGACGAACTGGCCGTGATCCGTTCGATGGTGGCGAACTTTTCCGAACACACGAACGCGAACTACTTCATTCACTCGGGCAACGGGCTGCAAGGTCGGCCGAGCATGGGCGCGTGGGTCACGTACGGGCTCGGGTCCGAGTGCCGCGATCTGCCGGGGTTCATCGTGCTCGGCAGCGGCATGATTCCGCCCGGCGGCGTCGATTGCTTCGGCAGCGGGTTCCTCCCGGCGGCCTATCAGGGCTCCATGTTCCGCCACGGCAGCCAACCCGTCGCCGATCTCGTGCCTCCGGGTTCGGACACGCCCAAGAGTCGCGCCGCGAAGAAGGATCTCCTCCGCAAACTGGACGCGAAGGCCAAGGAAAAGTTCGGCGAATCGGACGCCATCGACGCGGCCATCGCCAACTACGAACTCGCCTTCCGCATGCAGACCGCCGTTCCCGAACTGACGGACTTCTCGAAAGAGTCCAAGGAAACGAAAGAACTCTACGGGCTGGACGACCCGAAGACGGAAGTCTTCGGCCGGCAATGCCTCATCGCTCGCCGCATGGTCGAACGCGGAGTCCGCTTCCAGGAACTGCTCTGCCAAAGCCTCGGTTTCGACCGCTGGGATCAGCACGGCCAATTGAAGAAAGGCCACGAGGACAACGCCCGCGCGGTGGACAAGCCGATCGCGGGGCTGATCCAGGACCTGAAGCGACGCGGGATGCTGGACAGCACGCTGCTGATCTGGGGCGGCGAGTTCGGCCGCACGCCGGTGGCTCAAGGCGGGGACGGCCGCGATCACAACCCCTTCGGCTTCACGATGTGGATGGCGGGCGGCGGCGTGAAGGGCGGCATCGCCCACGGCGAAACGGACGACTTCGGCTACCACGCCGTGAAGGACAAAGTCGAGGTCCATGATCTGCACGCCACGATGCTGCACCTTTTGGGCTTCGATCACAAGAAACTGACGTACCGCTTCGGCGGCCGCGACATGCGTCTCACGGACGTTCACGGCGAAGTGGTGTCCAAGATCCTGACGTGAGCGCGTCGAGCCGGTCGCGTCAGCGACCGGAGTCTTTCCGCGTCAGCGACCGGAGTCTTTCCGCATTTGGCAGGTCATCGCACGGTCACGAAGTCGGTGTGGTTGAACAGCGCGAGGATCAGGTTCTCGCGTGCTCGGAGCGGCGGGTCGATTTTTGCGTCTTTCTCCGCCACGAACAGCGCTTTCTGCTTTGCGAGGAACGTCACCGAGGCCGCGAGTTCGGCCTCGCGAGGGGCACGGCTCAGTACGCGTTCGAAGGCCGCTTGTACGAAGGCGGCATCCGCCGCCTCACCTTTCAACTTTGCGGCCAAGCTCCGGCTCAAACGGATCGCCAACTCGCTGTTCGAGAGCGCCAGCGCCTGTTGCGGCAAGACGGACGCCGAGCGGCGGTAGGCGTCGCACGGATTCGCCGCGTCGAACAGGTCGAGGAACTCGACCCTCGCTTCGCCATGATGCGTGAGGTAAAGCGCTCGCCGCTTCGCCGTGAGCCCTTGATCCTGCGGGATGTCCTGCCCGCCGATCGAGAGATCGAGATCGCCGGACACATGCAGCAGCGAGTCGCGGATGACCTCGGCTTCAAGCCGCTTCGTGGGGAAGCGCGCGACCCAGAGATTGTCCGGATCCTTTTTCGCGTCCGCGGAACGCGTCTCGGCGCGATACGCCCGGCTGGTCACGATCAGGCGGTGCAGCGGCTTCTGCTTCCAGCCGTTGTTCATGAATTCGGTCGCGAGCCAGTCCAGCAGTTCGGGATGGGTCGGAGCCTTGCCGCTGCGGCCGAAGTTGTTCGTCGATTCGACCAGCGGCCGGCCGAAGTGCCAGCCCCAGAGGTGGTTCACGGCCACGCGGGCGGTGAGTGGGTTGTCGCGGCTCGCGATCCACTTCGCGAGAGCGGCCCGCCGCCCGGTGCTGGTCTTCGGATAGACGTGCGAGAGCGGCGTATAGTCGCCGGCGGGAGCGGCTTTCTCCGCGGCATCGAGTTTGGCCTTCGCAGCGGGTTTCGTTTTGGCGTCCGCCTGTTCGAACGTGAGCCGCGCGGCATCGATCGCGGCCATGCGTTCGGCCCGTGCCGCGGCCGCGATGAGTTCCTTCGCGTCCCCCTTCGCCCCAAGATGGATCACGTCGTCCGCGGCGATTCTCGCCAACAATGCGGCGAGTTCATTCTTCGCGGCCACGAGCCGCGCATCGGCCGCACGCGTGGCCGCCACGTCTCCGGCGAGCATCGCCTTTTCCAAGGGGAAGATCGCGTTGCGAACGTCCACCTCGCGTTTCGCGATTTCCTCGGACCGAACGAACGACTTCAGCCCGGGATACCACGACTGCGGCGGCAGGGCCACCGGGTGCACTTCGAACTTGCCCCCGAGCGAAGCGGGCACGCCGGGGAGAATGATGCGATCCTTCACGAGGTTGCGTTCGTCCCCGCCGGTGTACGGGTGCGTCTTCGCGTCGAGTTTCTCGTCCATCGCGCGAACGAGCCCCGTCGTGATCGGCTTGTACGAGGCCGAGTAGTTGTACTTCGGATAGACCCCGGGATCCGCTTCGCCGGGCCAGCGGTCGTGGCGGATTTCGAGCGGCTCGAAGATCGCCCGCATGCGGAAGTAGTCGTCCTGCGAGATCGGGTCGTACTTGTGATCGTGGCAGTGGCAACAGTTGAACGTGAGCCCGAGGAACGCCTTCGACGTGTGCTCGATGCTGTCCCGCATCCAGTTGTTGTAATTCCAGCGGTAGAAGTTCCGCACCACGAACCCGGTGGCGACTTGGTCTTCGTCCGTGAGCGGGGCGAGTTCGTCCGCGGCCAGCATCATGCGGATCATGTCGTCGTATGGCCGGTCGTCGTTCACGGACTTCACGATCCAGTCGCGCCAGCGCCAGATTTGCCCGTACGAGTTCAGCACGTCCGGCACTGAGCGGCGGCCATACCAGTCCGAGTATCGCCACACGTCCATCCAGTGGCGAGCCCAGCGCTCGCCGTACTGCGGCGACGCGAGCAACTTGTCCACCACCTTCTCATAGGCGTTCGGAGACGTGTCCTTCTGGAACGCATGAAGCTCGTCCGGTGTCGGCGGCAGGCCGACGAGATCGAGGAACACGCGGCGCAGCAGCGTGGTCTTGTCCGCCTCGGGAGCGGGTTTGATCCCATGTTTGGATTGTTCCGCGAGAAGGAAGGCGTCGACGGGATGAGGAGCAACCGGGGGAACCGCGGGCCGCACCGGCGGCTTGAAGGCCCAGTGATCCCTCGGATCCGCCTCAGGCTTCTCGTCCACCGGGTGCTTCGCCCCCTGTTCGATCCACGCTTTCAGAATCGCGATCTGCTCCGCCGTCAACGGCTTCCCCTCGGGCGGCATCCGCGACTTCTCGTTGGAATCGGACACGCGTTCGATCAGTGCGCCGTCCAGCACGTCGCGAGCCTTCATGGCCGCGACCGTGTCCAGCCGCAGCTTGCCGTTCTGTTTGAGGGAGCCGTGGCACGCGAAGCATCGCTCGCGAAGCATGGGCTTCACGTCCTTGGCGTAGTCCACCGGTTCCGCCGCGAGCAAGTGACCGGGGAAGACCAGTACGAGGAACAACGGAAGTCGCATACCGCGATTATCCCTCACGGTGCGGATCGCTCGCAAGCGCGATCCAATCCGAATCCCTCGTATCGGCGGCACGACCTCCACACCGCCCGTCGAATCCGGGGAACATTCCCGCACGCGATTCCCGCCGAGGGCCGATCACACAACCATGAAGACGCGCGTCGTTCTCGCCACGGTTCCGCTCCTGCTCCTCGGGGCGACCCCGGCTTCGGCACAGGTCACGATCGGCTTCGGGGCCGGCGTCGGGCCGGGGTGGTACGGCGCCGGGCCGTACGGCAACCGGCTTTATCCGTATCCGTACGGCCGCACCATTCCGTGGGGCTACACCGGCTTGGCGGGAGGGCCGTACACCGCGTTCCCGTTCGTCGGATGGCCGGGGTACACCGGCGCGTTCGGCTCGTTCTGGACGAACGGCCTCTCGCTCTACGGCCCGCCGGTTCCCACGTACGGCCCGCTTCCCGGCGTGCTCGGCAACTCGGACTTCGTGAACCAGTGGCGCGCGGCTCCCACCCTCGGCGGCGGCGTCGGCGTGTATGGTTGGGTCGGCCCGTTCCGAGCTTCACCCCGGTACCGAAATCCGAGCGTGAACGTGCAGCCGGTCCTCGAGCGATTCGCGGATGAGGGCGAACCCAAGATCGTGGCGAACGATGCGGAGGCGGGCCAGCCGCTGTATCTCTCCGTGAAGGTGCCGCAGCCCGCGGCCGAGATCTTCGTCGACGGAATGAAGACGGCCATGACCGGCACGGATCGGCTCTTCGAATCCCCTCCGCTCGCCGGGGACAAAGAGTACGGCTACGAGATCGTGGCCCGCTGGAAGGAAGGCGGGGCCACGGTGGAACGCAAGAAGTCCGTGAAGGGCAAACCCGGGGAAGTGATCCGGATCGATCTCACGCAGTGAGTTTGATTCGGGCCACGCTGTAGACGAGGAACGACGGCACGGTGAACGCGAGTCGTCCGGCTTTCACCGTGAAGGGCACCGAGACCTCGTCCGCCGCTTCGGGCGCGATCACGGTCACGGCTTTCACCTGGGCCTTGGCCGGCAGCGCAAAATCGACGCCGATCTTCTCGACCGCGATGGGCTTTTCGTCCTTGATGCCGCCGCCCGCGCTTCTCTTCTCTTTCGGCTCGATGCGATTGTAGTTCACGAAGTGCAGGTCGATCTCGCCGCCTCCAGCGGGCATGCTCGCGGACACGCGGACGGTCTTGGGCGCCGTGAACTCGCTCTTGCCCTCCAGGTTCGTGGGCAGCTTCTTCGCGTCGTCCGGATACACGTCGAAGAGCGAGTGCTCGTTCAGCAGTTCGAGCCCGCGTGCCTTGAAGGTCTCGACCGCGGCCACGTCCCCCATGTGAACCCGGCTCCGCGGAAAGAACAGAACCTTCTCCGAGTATGGCTTGTTCGCCTTGAACAGCGAGTCGTGCTTCTCCAGGAAGTGATAGTAACGAACGATTTCGGCCCGCGCCTCGGGGTCCTTGAAGCGGGTGTAGAAGCCCATGGCCGCTCCGCCGTTCGCGGCCAGTTCCGCGATCGAAGCGCGGATCCGCGTGCTCTCGTATTTGCCGAGCGTGTACGGTTTGTCGTCGAACGTGCCGCGGATGTAGCGGGCCTGGAGCGTCCCTTCCCCGAGGATGCCCTCGGGCAGATCCGTGAAGAAGGCCGCGCCGCCCGTGCTGTACCACAGATAGTCTTCGTCCTTGCCCCAGAGATCGGTCGGCAGCATGCAGCGTTCGTCGCCCGCGATCTGGCCGAAGTTTCCGAGGTGGTTCCACTGCCCCACGATGAGATCCGGCCGGAGCGACTTCCCGTGCTTCACGAAGACTTCGTCGAAGCACTCCTTGCAGGTGATTTGCGACCACCGAAGCATCTCGCGGCGCAGCGGCGTCGATTCCTTCGGGTCGTGCCAGCCGACGATCTCGCTGAACTTGTGCGCGTCGAGGTCCGCGATGGCGAACTGTTCCTTGAGCTTCTCGGGCACGTGCCGCTTCGCGAGGTACGCCTTGAAGCCTTTCACGCAGTGGGTGCAGAGGCAGTTGTGCCGGTAGAAGTAATTCGCGACGAAGCCATCCACTCCGCGTTCGATGCCGCGTTTGATCCACGCCTTCATCACGGTTCGCCAGTGCGGGTTGGCGAGGCACGCCGTGTACTCGCGATTCTGACCGATGCTGTACTGCTTGGAGGCCATCGGCGTGCCGTCCGCGTTGCGGGCGAACAGGTCGAGCGCGTCCTTCACCGGCTTCGGCCCAAGTTCCTTCTCATTCCACAGGTCCTGCCAGAATTTGAAGAACCCGCGCGGGCCGTCCTTGCTTTCCGGTTCGCCGACGAGGAACGACACGTTGAAGTGCCCGATCACCTTTGCCCCGAGCTTGTGGATCGCGGCGTTGCGTTCCTCGAACCACTTGCCGCACGCGTCGATGCCTTGAACCGGGAAGTGGGCCGGGTAGCCCTTGTAGTCCGGGGTGTGAACGAGGCTGTAGAAGTGCCCGCCGTAGAAACCGATCTGGCACACCTCGGGCTTCGCGTCGCGAACGAAATCCAGGTAGTCGGCGTCGGCGTACTCCGCCCAGTGAGCGATGAGCCGCGTGAACTCATGGCGAGCGGGCTTGGCCGGGTCCGCGGCTCGGGCGAACGGCGCGGCCGCGGCCAATGCGAGAACCTCGCGACGGGTCAGGTCCATGATCGGCGCCTCGGTGGGAGTGAATCAGTCTATCGGATCCGCGACGAAGCTTAGGGACGCGGAGTTCGGGCAGTAGCGGAGGCCGGTGGGGGCGGGGCCGTCTGCGAACACGTCGCCGAGATGCCCTCCACACCGCGCACAGCGAATCTCGACGCGGACCATGCCATAGCTCGTGTCGCGGATGTTCGCCACATGTTCGGGATCGAACGGCTCGTGGAAGCTCGGCCAGCCGGTGCCGGACTCGAACTTCGCCCCGGACTTGAACAGCGGCAACTCGCAGAGCCGGTACGCGTACACGCCCGCCGACTTGTTCTTCAGAAGCCCGCCGCAGAACGGCCGCTCCGTGCCCTGAAACAGCAGCACGCGGCGTTCTTCTTCGGACAATCCCGCGGCGCGGCGAGCCAGTTCTTCCTCGCCGAGCGGCGTCAGGTCGTACCCGGTGGACGAAGTCATGATGCGGCTCATGGGATGTGAACGAATTCGTTCGAGTTGAATACGGCGATCGCGAGATCGGCGAGGGCGCGGGTCGTGGCCGCATCCGCGTTCTTGGGAATGCGTTCGGAGGCGATCCCGAGAGGCCGGCCCGCCGCGACGTTTACACGGATCGTCGCCGCTTGCTCCTCGAGGAACTCCGACGCGAGTCGGCGTTCGGCCTCGCTCGGATCGCGACCCAAGGCGCGATGAAACAGCGCCGTCGTGGCTTTCGCGGAGTCGCCCCCCTGCTCCGTCATCAGTTTCACGGCGATCGACTTTCCCTGCTCCTGCACGAAGGGGCCGTTCATCAGGATCAGAGCCTGCGGGGCGAAGGTGCTCGCGGGCCGCACGGCGCACGAGTTCAGCGTGTCCGGTTGGTCGAAGGCTTCGAGCAGCGGCTGCCGCACGTTGCGTTTGTTGAACAGGTAGATGGATCGCCGCGCGTGCTCGGCCACGTCCGGCGTCACTGGCCAGAGGCCGTCCGGCTCGCCCTCGGTGAAGATGAGGTCGTAGACTTCGGGTTCGAGCGGCACCTTCACGGATGGCCCGCCGCTTTTCTCGTTCAGCGTGCCGCTCGCAAACAGGATCGAGTCGCGGATCGCCTCGGCTTCGAGCCGGCGGCGCGGAGCCGCGTCGCGATATGCGTTCGAGAGCACGATCAGCTTGTGAATTCGTTTGAGGCTCCAGGGCGTGCCGCCATCACTGGGATTCACGAGTTCCGAGGCGAGCCAATCGAGCAGGTCGGGGTGCGTCGGCTTTTCGCCGCGGAGGCCGAAGTCGTTCGGCGTGCCGACGATGCCGCGGCCGAAGTGCTGCTGCCAGAGTCGATTCACGATCACGCGTGCGGTGAGCGGATGGTTCGGGTTCGTCACCCACTTGGCGAGTTCAAGTCGGGACTTGGGCTCGTGCTCCTTGGCGACCAGCACGCGTGGGAAGGCCGCGTTCACGAGGGCGAGCTTCTGCTTCGGGTTGCCACGCTTGAAGACGTACGTCTTCTGCGGGCTCGATTCCTTGATCGCCCATGCGGCGGCGGGCGGCGGCGGAAGGTGTTCCTCGAACGAGTGAATCATGTGCCGAATCGCGGCCCGATGCAGCCGCTGAAACGGCGGCATCGCGTCCACCACTTCGTCCCAGCGAACCGCAAGCAGCGGCTGCGCATCCTTCACGAGTTTCTTTTGCGTCTCGGTCCTTTTGTCCGGCGCGACATCGAGCGCCTCGCGGTATTTCTCTTCGAGGGCGTTCCGTTTCTCCTTCTGAACCTGCGCACGCACCGGAGCATCCATCGCGCTCACGAGATCCTTCATGGGCCCGGTCTTCGCCCGAACCGCGTCCAACTTCGTGCGGTACTCCTCGCGTTCGGCATCGGTCGCGAACTCGACTTCGGTATAGCGCGTGGACCCGAAGAACGCCTGAAGCCGATAATAGTCGCCCTGCGAGACCGGATCGAACTTGTGATCGTGGCAGCGGGCACACCCCATCGTGAGGCCGAGGATCGCGGAACCGAATCCGTTCACCATCTCGGTGAGAAGCTCCTGACGAATCACGTCCGACTCGACGTTCCCGCCGACCATGTGAACCGGGCCGCAGCGATGGAGGCCGGTGGCGATCCAGAGCGCGGCGGCGTCCCGTGGTTCTTTCCCTTTCGCGAGTTCGTCTCCCGCGATTTGCTCGGTGAGAAAGCGGTCGTACGGCAGGTCCGTGTTGAAACTGCGGATGACGTAGTCCCGATACCGCCACGCGTGCGGCCGTTCGCCGTCGGCCTCGAAACCGTTCGACTCCGCGAATCGGACCACATCCAACCAATGGGTGGCCTGGCGTTCGCCGAAGCGCGGCGACGCGAGGAGCCGATCCACGACGCGTTCGAACGCGTCCGGCCGGTCGTCCTTCACGAAGGCCTGCACTTCGTCGAACGTGGGCGGGAGGCCGGTGAGATCGAACGTGACGCGGCGAATGAGGCTGCGTTTGTCCGGTGGGTTGGCGTTCGGCTTCGTGACGAAGAGCGAGTCGATCGGGGAATTCCGCCCGTTCTTGGGAAGTGCGGGACGCATGGGCGGCCGGAACGACCAGTGGGCCCGTTCCGCCGCCGTGATGTCCGGATCGGCGTAGTCGTCCGGTTCGGCGAGTGCGAACGCGAGGAGCAGCGCGAGGCGAATCATGATCATCCGCCGGTTGTGAACGGATGCGGGTTGGTTTCACGAACCCGCATCCGGCTGGGTCCGACGATTACTGCCCGGCGGGGTCCTGGCCGTTCACCCACGGGCCTTCCAACTTCTGGTACTCCTCCGGAGTGACGACGTTGCCCTTGTCGCCACCCTTCCACCCGATGATGTTGTTGGGCGTGCCGCGCTTCTTGCTGCGGGCTTCCCACTGGCTGGCCCACGAACCGTCCGCGTCCTTGGGCGCCCGCTTGTCCTTGTCCCAGAACAAGACCTTGCCCTGCCGGTAGCTGAGCACGCCCATGTTCACCGTGCTGAACGCGGCGGCGCCGAGTTCCGGCGTGCTCCACGTTTCGCGCCGGCTCGCCTTCACGCACTCGAGGAAGTTCTCCCAGAGGGCATAGGTGGCGTTGCCGGTCTTCTCGTTCTTGAACACATGGACGGGCTTCTCGGAGCCGTCGTCGCTCTTGGGCTTGGCCGGCCCGCCGGCGATGGTCTGCCCGTAGACCTCGAAGCCCTTGATGTAGTCGCCGCCGCCGAGGAACTTGATCGTGGCGAGGCGGCCGCGAATCACTTCACCCAATTGGGTGTCGTTGCACATGGTGGCGGACACCATGAACTGAGCGCCCTCCTCGTAGTCCGCGATCACGGTGGCGACGTCCGGCACGTCGCGGCCGTCGTACTCGAGGTAGATGCCGCCCGCGCCCACGACGCGGGAGGGGAATCGGAGCCCCATCGCGGCGAGGATGTGCGTGGTCTGGTGAACGAAGAGATCGGTGAACATGCCGCCGCCGAACGGCCAGTAGCAGCGCCACTGGGCCCACACGGCGCGGTCGAACGGTTGTTCCTTCGGAGTCGGCCCGAGGGGCGAGCCATCCACCGTGGTGAACTTGTGGCCGAGCCACATGTCCCAGTCGATGTTCTTCGGCGTCATGTCCTTCTGGAGCGGGTAGTAGCGCCACTGGCCGCCGATGTAGTTGCGGAAGTAGCTGGTCTGCCCCTGCAGCACGTGGCCGATGTTGCCGGCGGCGATGTACTCGTGGGCCGCCCGCCACGTCGGGTCCGCCATCGACTGCACGCCGACGGTGACGACCTTGTTCTTCTTCGCCGCCGCGTCCACCACCGCGATCGCCTCGGCGATCGTGCGGGTCATCGGCTTCTCCATGTACACATGCTTGCCGGCGTCGATCGCGTCCAGGGCCATGCGAGCGTGCCAGTGGTCCGGCGTGGCGATGCACACCACGTCCACGTCCTTGTTGTCGAGAATGGCGCGGTAGTCCTTGTTGATGCGATTCTTGCCCGCGTCCAAGGCGATGCCGCAGGTCTTGGCGCTGGGGTAGAGCCCGCGGCCGCTTCGGTTCTTCTTGTCGTCGCGGCGTTTGCCGAGTTTCTCGTCGCCGTCCCACACGTCGCACACGGCGAACGGGTTCACGGGCTTCCCTTCATCCCGCATGTCCACGATCACGTCGATGTGTTGCTGGCACCGGCCGCCCGTGCCGAGGAACGCGACATTGAGTTTCTCGTTGGCCCCGGCGAGGGCGGAGTAACTGCGGGCCGGCAAGGCCAACGCGGACCCCGCGACCGCGCTCGTCGCCAGGAACGACCGGCGATGAACGGACTTCTTGGACATGGGAGGGTTCTCCGTTGAGAGTGGCGAGCAACTTCAATTTACGGTTTGGACCGCGGTTCGTCCGCGCCCACTTGCCAGTCGCGCCTTCGGGAACGAAATCGCGACGCGGGGCTTGCCGCCTTGGGACCGCGACAGTATAGATTTTGAAGCAAAAAAACGAGCGTCGGAGGAACGAGTGCCGGGGTCGTCTCCAGGATTGCCGCTAAACTCGAATCGTCACCGGTTGCGACGCTCGCGACGGGAAACGAAGGCCGGAGCCATCATTTTGATGACTCCGGCTTTTTTTACGCGCCAAGAGGAGGTTCGATGCCGATCGAGAATCCGTTGATGGACAACTTGCTGTCGCCGGCCGTGCTGGCCTTCGCGCTGGGGTTCGCAGCCCGACTCATTCAGGGGGATCTCACTCTTCCGAAGGATGCCTTCGGAGTGATCGCGGCCTATCTGCTCTTCGCGATCGGGCTGAAAGGCGGTGTGGAACTGGCTCACGCGAAAGCGGCCCAGGTCGCCTGGCCCGCGGCCGTCACGCTGCTGCTCGGATGCATCACGCCCGTGAGCGCGTTCCTGATCCTTCGCGGCGTCTGCAAGCTCGGCCCGGCGGACGCGGCGGGAGTCGCGGCCCACTACGGGTCGGTCTCGGCCGTGACGTTCATCGCGGCGAACAGTTTCGTCGCGGCCAAGGGCGCCGCCGCCGAAGGGTTCATGCCCACGCTCGTCACGGTGCTCGAGAGCCCCGGCATCAACATCGCTCTCGCCATCGGGCTCATGACCGCCGGGGGCGGGCGCAAACTCGGAGCCGCGATCCACGAGGTGTTCACCTCGCGCGGCTTGCTTCTTCTCGTCGGCGGGCTCGTCGTCGGATTCGTCACGGGCGAGAAGAATTGGAACGACGTCTCGCTCTTCTACGACACGAAAGGCCCCGTCTTCCGCGGCGCCCTGTGCCTGTTCCTGCTGCACATGGGAGCCACCGCCGGCGAACGCCTCGCGGATCTGAAGACCGTCGGCATCCGCCTGTTCCTCTTCGCACTGCTCATGCCCGTGATTCACGGAGCCTTGGGCGTGTGGCTTGGCCACTTGGCGGGGCTCTCGGTCGGCGGGTCCGCGGTCCTCGGAGCGATGTCCGCCAGCGCAAGCTACATCGCCGCTCCGCCCGCCGTCAAACTCACGTTGCCTCAAGCCAACCCGACGTACTCTCTCACCTGTTCGCTCGGAATCACCTTCCCCTTCAACATCCTGATCGGCATTCCGCTCTACTTCGAGATGGCGGAAGCGATCGGAGCCAACTGAAAGGATCCCGACGATGAACGGACCGCAAGACGGACTCAGGCGACGCTTCTCAGAGGAGCGTCGCCCGTGATCGCTCGGCAGATCCGTGGAGGGAAAATCCTCGTCGCCGGCGGCGTCTACGACATCGCGACCGGAAAGGTCGTCCCGGTGGAACTGTGAGGGCAATCAAAAACGCGGGGAGCGTTCACTCCCCGCGTCGATGCGATTGGCGTCGATCGATCAGGCTCGGGCGTTCGTCTTGCGACGCAGGCCGCGGCCGAGGAAGCAGCCAACGCCGATCAGGCCGAGCAGCACGCCACCCGGGCCAGGCACCGCGCCCGGCGGCGGGGGCGGCGGCGGGGGCGGCGGCGGGGGCGGCGGAGGAGGCGGGGGCGGATCGCAGAGTTCACCGGCGATCACCTTGTCGCTACTGCCGTCGTTGAACCCGCGGAAGCGGACCATCATCGTCACGCCGCCGGTGCTGACGGTGTTAAGGATGTTGGAGGCGGTCAGCTTGTTCAAATTCGTGCCGGTCACGTTGAAGGTGAAGACGCCGGTCTGGCCGACTTCAACTCCGGGTTGCGGGGCGCCGCCGCCGAGGAGATCGCCACCAACCGCGGCGCCGATGTCGAACGAGCCGTACGGCGAACCGCTGATCGTGTTGTTGAACGTCGGGTCGCCGATGAGCACCATGTTGTTTTCGGGCGGGGCGCCGGCGGGCGTGTAGCTTTGCGAAAAGCTCGTCACGGTGCCGATGTTGCCTTTGGTGCTCGAGTTCGGATCGTTGAACGCGAAGCCGGTGATGAAGCCGCCGTTCGCGATCGGGCTCGTGTTCGTGAGCGTGACCTGGATCACGGCCGAACTGGAACTGAGCACGTCCACGGCGATGTTGCCAGTGAAGTATCCGGGGCCGGCGGTGCCGGCCGTGCTCTGGAAGTAGGCCGTGCTGTCCGCGACGAACGCGGCCTGCGCCGACCCGCCGCTCACGAACGCGAACACAGTCGCGACGAGAACGGCCGGGATGAAACTCCGGCCACGCCGGAGCGGACGGGGATGCATTCGATTCTCCTGGTGCGAGACTCGGCGGTGACTCGGGCAAAGGCAGGGGGGGGGAGTCAGTGGGGGCCGCAGGGTGCTCGTCGGTGCAAAAGGCACGAACCGTGCCACAATTGGCATGCAATTTTCGCGCGTGTGTTCAAGACGCAAACCTTTTCAGATCGACATCTTGAGGAGACCCAAGGGGTCGGTTCATGCCCGGCGATAACGCCCGGCCCTGAATCGTTCAGAAGCCGCGCTCGCTTTTGCTAGCGCGACCTGTAAACCCCTTGCGATTCGTTCACATCATACGGACGTTTCAACGGGCGTGGTGGATTTTAACGATGGCGCAAAAAGTGAAGTCGAAATGTCCGACAGTTCCGCTGTGGAAACGTGAGGTCGAGCCGGTCTCGTGAGCGACTGGGGGGCGGATCAGCCGATGTGCGTTTCGGGCTTGGGGGCGGCCGTGTCCAGCACCGCGTTCACGACTTGTTCTTCCCGGAAGGGCTTGAAGAGCACGTATCGAAGGCCATCCTGACGGGCCTTCACGATGGAGTGGGCGAGATCGTAGCCGAAGCCGGTGGTGAGCGAGAGTGTCGAAAGTGGCGAGGCGGCCTTGAACCGGCGGTAGCACTCGTAGCCACCCATGTCCGCGGGTTTCACGTCGAGGAAAATCGCGTCGTACTTGTTGTCCGTGGCCATGGCGAGGCCGGCCATTGCGGTGCCGGTCGATTCGGCGATCGCCCCGAGCCTCGTGATCAGGTGGTGAGCCTGACGACGGACGCGTTCATCCCCGTCCACGATGAGCACGCGGCGGCCCATGAGAGGCGTCTCCCCTTCGACCGCAGGCAGGGCCGGATTCTCGGGTCGAACCACGACCGGATGAATCCCGCTGCCGCGAATCGACACGTTCTTCGGAACCTCGGGCGGCGGCGCCATCGACCGACCGACCCGCGAGACGCAGTCCTTCACGAGCCGGGCATTGTCCAGAATCCGACGCAGATGCGCGCAGGTCTCGGGGTCGACGGACACCTTCCCGATCAGCACGCTGGCGCTGGCGAGCACTTCGTCGATGGGAAGCGCGATCTCCTTGTTCACCGCTTCGATCGATTGCGAAACGGTGCTCTCCTGCTGGGCGTTGATCAGATCCAGAGTGCGTAGCGCGTCCGCGATTTCGCGGCTGAAGAGTTCCGTGAACTGGAGATCGTCCGGGCCGAAGCCGTTGGTCCGTGGGCTCTCGACGTTCAACGTTCCGATCACTTCGTCCTGCACTTTGAGCGGCACGGTCATCGAGGAGCGGGCTCCGGCCGCGCCTTCGATGTAGAGAGCGTTCCCGGCCGTGTCCGAACAGAGATAACTCTCGCCGGTGAAGGCGACGTAGCCGGTCACGCCGTTGTCCGTGGGTCGGGCGAAGAGCACCCGGCGAGCCGCTTCGGGAAGCATTCCGTCCGCGAGAAGCGGCAGAAGTTCGCCGGTGCGCCGATTCAGCACCCGCACTTCGATCGTGTCGTAGTGAAGAAGATCGTGGATGCTGCGGCGGAGATTCTGGCGGAGGAGTTCGGCGCGGCTCGCGGGGTTCATGTCCGCGAGGAGATCGGGATCGAGCCCGGCCAGTTCGCGGCCCGCGGCGTGCAACGCGTCCAGTTTTTGCTGCTGGATCACTTCGGCGCTGATGTCCCGCACTTGAGCGATGAGGCGGCTCACGGCGCCGTCCACGTCCGTCACGGGGCGGAGGTCCACTTCAAGAAAGGTCGGCGGAGTTTGGTTCGAGCAGTGGAGGCGGAGCGAAGTGGGGCGGCCGAGGCGAGCGGGTTCGAGAGGATCGGCGTGTTGCGAACTGATGAGATGATTCGGTTTGCCCTCGATCCGCTCCACCGAGGCGATCGGATTTCCGCCGAGCACGGAGAAGAACGGCTGGCCCACGGGATCGTCGCCGACACGGGCACACTTTTGAAACGCGGCGTTGGCCCAGGTGATCGTGCCGGCCGGATCGAGAACCGCGAGGCCTTTGTCGATGTGGCCGACGATCAGGGCGTCGCGGCGGAAGCGTTCGAATAGATCCGTCATCACTTCGGGGCTGGCGAGAACGGCGTCGATGCCGCCCTCGCGCAGGCGGAGTGTGACTTCGACCGGGTCCGGGGCGGAGGGAATGATCTCGGCCGCGGCCGCGACGCCGTTCAGGTGGCCCGGCGGCGGGCCGATCATCAGCATTCGCAACTTCGCGTCCATGTGTGAGGTGTAGTATACCTCGCTTGTCGCTTCTTTCACAAGCCCCCCCGTCGGTTCCGATTTGTCGCCGCGCTCGCGAAGCGATAGAGTCCCAGTGTCGGAATCCCACTCGAGGTCTTCTCATGACCCCCGATCGCCGTTCGTTCCTGCTCGCCGGAGGCGCCGCCGTGGCTTCGCTCGTCGTTCCCGAGGTCGCGCTCGCGGATGCCCCCGCGGACGCGGCCAAGTTCATCGCCGACCATGAACGCGAGATTCGCCCGCTCGAGATCTCCGCCGGGCTCGCGTGGTGGAACGCCAACACCACCGGCAAGGACGACGACTTCAAGAAGAAAGAGGATGCCCAAAACAAGATCGACGAGGCCCTCTCGAAGCGGGACAAGTTCGCCACGCTGAAGGCGCTCAAGACCGCGGGCGAGAAAGGCGAACTGAAGGATCCGCTCGTCAAGCGGCAGATCGATCTGCTGTACCTCGCGTACCTCGAGAAGCAGGTGGACGCCGATCTGCTGAAGCGGATCACGGCCAAGGCCAACTCCGTCGAGCAGCAGTTCAACGTGTTCCGCGCCAAGGTGGACGGCAAGGAGATGCCGGACAGCGAAGTGCGGAGCGTGCTGAAGAGTTCGGCCGATTCCGCGATTCGGCAGAAGGTGTGGGAGGCAAGCAAACTCGTGGGCAAGGCCGTGGAAGCGGACCTCCGCGAACTCGTCGGATATCGCAACGACGCGGCGAAGAAGCTCGGGTTCGCCAACTTCCACGCCCTCCAACTCGCCCTCAGCGAGCAGACCGGCGACGAACTCGTGAAGCTGTTCGATGAACTCGACGCCCTCACGAAGGAGCCCTTCTCCGCCGCCAAGACCGAAATCGACGAACGCCTTGCGGCCAAGTGCGGCGTCAAAGTCGAAGACCTCGCCCCGTGGCACTACTTCGACCCGTTCTTCCAGGAATCGCCGGCCGTGTTCAAGGCGGATCTCGACGCCCCGTTCGCCGGCGCGGACATTCTCAAGCTCTGCGAAGACTTTTATGCCGGCATCGGGCTTCCCGTCGCGGACGTGCTCGCCCGCAGCGATCTCAAGGAGAAGCCCGGCAAGAGCCCGCACGCCTTCTGCACGGACATCGATCGCGAAGGCGACGTTCGCGTGCTGGCGAACATCAAGCCCAACGAGTACTGGATGGGCACGATGCTCCACGAACTGGGGCACGCGGTGTACTCCAGCAAGAACATCCCGAAGAAGTTGCCCTATGTGCTGCGGGCCGAGGCGCACATCCTCGCGACCGAAGGCGTCGCGATGCAGTTCGAGCGGTTCAGCAAGAGCCGGGCGTGGCTCGCCCGCATGGGCGTTTGCGTGGACAGCCCGGACTTCGAGTCGGCCGCGGCCAAGGTGCAGCGCAACCAGTTGCTCATCTTCAGCCGCTGGTGTCAGGTGATGCTGCGCTTCGAGAAGGGGATGTACGAGAACCCCGGCCAGGACCTGAACCGGCTCTGGTGGGACCTCGTGGAACAATACCAGCAGGTGAAGCGACCGAAGGGCCGCAACGCTCCGGACTACGCGAGCAAGATCCACATCTGCTCGGCGCCGGTGTACTACCACAACTACATGATGGGGCAGTTGTTCGCCTCGCAGGTGCACCACGCTCTCTCGAAGGAACTTGGCACGAACCCGAACCAGACGATCTACATCGGGAACAAAGCCGTCGGCGACTTCATGAAGAAGAAGGTGTTCGAACCGGGCCGCACGTACGACTGGAAGGGCCTGACGAAGTTCGCCACCGGCGAAGACCTCAGCCCGAAGGCCTTCGCGCTGGACTTCCAGGGGAAGTGACCGCGGCTCAGTCGAGGTAGAGGAATTCGTTCGAGTTGAAGAGCACGCGCGCGAGGTTGGCGAGGCCATGCTTCGCGACGTGCTCGGTGAACGCCGCTCGCTCCGCGTCGGTCGGGCGGCGACCCCACACGCGTTCGCACGCCATTTCAATCCGCCGCGCCCGATCCGGGCTTGCCTTTTCCAGCGACGCCGCGAACGCTTTCGCGTGAACGAGCATGAACTCGTTGTTGAGCAGCGCCAGGGCCTGCGGCGCGGTCACCGACTCGTTTCGCTTCGGAGTCAGCGTGGACGACTCGGCGCCGTCCAGACAATCGACCAGCGGATCGGGCAGCGTTCGAAACACGAACCGATAGACGCTTCGGCGATGCCCCTGCGGCCGATCCCAATCGAAGACTCCGTACTCGACGATGGGCGTGACGTGGATGCCCGGCCGCATCCCGAACTGCTGGTCGGACGGACCGCCGCGGGTGAGATCGAGCCGCCCCGAAATCGCGAGCACGGCGTCGCGAACTTGTTCGGCGTCGAGCCGCGTTCGCGGACCGCGCCAGAGAAAGCGATTGTCCGCGTCCGCGGCGGCGGCCTTCGCGTCGTGCTTCGCCGCCCGCCGGTACGTCGCGCTGGTCAGGATCGACTTGTGCAGCGCCTTCAAGGATTGGCCGCCGTCTCGGAACTCGACGGCGAGCCAGTCGAGGAGTTCGGGGTGGCTCGGGGCCTGCCCCATCTTCCCGAAATCGCTGGGCGTGCGGACCAACCCTTGGCCGAAGTGCATCTGCCACACGCGATTCACGATCGTTCGCCACGTGAGCGGGTTCTTCGCGTCGGTGATCCAGTTCGCGAGGGCGGCTCGGCGAGCCCCTTCCCCATGCTCCTTCGGCAGGTCGAAGTCGTCCGGCAACTCGGGCAGGCATCCGAGCGGGCCGGGCTCGACGAGTTCGCCGGGCTTGCGAATGTCGCCGCGTTTCAACAGGCGAACGGGTCGCGGGGTTGGGCTCGGCCGATGCCCGCCGTCCGTGGCGAAGTTCGCGCTGGCGGCAAACACCATGGCGGTGGTGGGGAGAGCCTCGATCGCCGCGAGCGTTCGCTCACGGAACACGTGCGCGGCCAATTCGCGAAGCTGCACCGCCGTTCGCCTTTCGGCGGGCGTGGCGAGCACGGCACGGATCGCCGGCGGCACGCGACCCACCTTCACCGGGAGCGGAGCATCCGTGATCGAGAGGCGGAAGCGACCGACGAGGTGCCCGCCTCCATGAAGTTGATCCAGATTGAAAACGAGTTCGACTTCTCCGGCGAGAGGCTCCTTCAACTCGAACACGGCCTCATGCGATCGCCCGACCTGCGGGTGGATGCCCCATGCGGTCGCGGGGTTGCCGTCCACCGCGTGTGCGATCGTCCAACCGTTTTGGTCGAAGTCCGAAGTCGGCATGCGGAGCGGGACCGGCTTGCCGTTCGCGGTGAGGCCGAACTCGCTGAGGTGGAGGTTGCCATTTTCCTGACGGCCCGGGCCCTTCATCGGAAGCGTGTCGTCCGCGAGAACCTCGAGCCGCACCGCGGTCACGCCCTTCGCCGCGAGTTTCACTCCGGCCCGATATGTGTCCTTCTCCGGCCGCTTGCCCTCGGATCGAATCGAGCCGTCCGGCTGTTTCGCGAGCGTCGAGCCGTGAACGGTTTCGAGTTTGGTGAAGTCGAGCGTTCGCCACGCGATGCCTTCACCGCGGTGATTCCCTTCCCATTCTCGGACCGCGGCGCGGAACTCGGCGGCATCCAGCTTCGCCATCGCGGCCGGTTCGCCTTTCTCGAGCGAGGCGAGTTCCGCTCGCAACGCGGTCCGCGTTTTCGCGGCCCGCGGGTCCGGGTCGTAGGTCACGTTCCCGCGGCCAACCCCGGCGAACACCGCCTGAAGCCGGTAGTACTCGTGCTGCGTGATCGGGTCGAACTTGTGATCGTGGCAACGGGCGCACTGCACCGTGAGCCCCTGGAACGTGTTGAACACCGTCGTGAGAATGTCGTCGCGGTCGAGGTAGCGACCGATCTCGCGGTCGATCGTGTCTTCACGAATGTCCTTCAACGAAGACTCGTCCCACGGGCCGGCGGCGAGGAAGCCGAGCGCCGGGGTGAGATCCGGGCGATCGGGGAACAGGGCATCCGCGGCGATTTGTTCCTTCACGAAACGGCCGTACGGCACGTCCGCATTGAACGACGCGACGAGATAGTCGCGGTATCGCCACGCATGCGGCCGCACCCGATCCTGATCGTGCCCGTGCGTCTCGGCGAAGTGCGCGAGATCCATCCAACTACGGGCCATCCGTTCGCCATAGTGCGGAGAGGCGAGCAGGCGATCGATCAGCTTCTCGTACGCGTTCGGCGAATCGTCTTTGACAAAGGCCTCGACTTCGGCGAACGTCGGCGGGAGGCCGGTGAGATCGAACGTGACGCGGCGAGCCAGCGTGCGACGATCCGCCTCCGGGGATCGGGCAAGCCCGCGTTCCGCAAGCTTGGAGTCGATGAAGGAGTCGATTGGATTCGCGCGATTCGGTACGGGCGGGGTCGGCTTCGCGATCGGGCGGAAGGACCAGAACACGTCGTCCGCGACGGCCGCCGAAGCGAGGCCGAACGCGACGACCAAGGACAGCACGCGAAGAAGCACGCTCGCCACTCCGGAGAGGATCGCATCATTCTCCCGGACACGCCGCCTCGGATCAATGCGGTCCTTCGCCATCCTGGAGCACGGGCTTGCTCGGCGGCGGAAAATCGCGGATGGCCAGCCGCGTCTGGTGACCTTCGAATTCGGAGCCGTCCGGTTTCTTTCCCTGAAAGTAGTCCTTTTGCCATCCTTGTTTGATGGCGTCGGGATCGAGTTTGGCGAGCCCGCTGAGGAATCCGGAGCGGCTCTCCTGCCACGCGATGTACCTCGCATTCAGTTCCGGGTCGGCGGCGATCGGCGTGCGGCCGGGAACCAGCGATTCGGCCAGCCCCCGCGGGACCGGCACCAGCATGCAGAAGGGCTCTCCCCGCTCGAAGCTCACCCACTCGCACACGCGCGTGAGCTTCCAGTTCATCGTGAAGGTGGACATGAGCCAATCGGTCTCGACGATGCCTTCCAGGGGTTGGATGCCGTCCTTGATGTGGTTGGCCGGTCCCTTCACCCAGAGGTTGATGCCGGGCGGCGTGCGGAAGAGGTACGGGATCGAGAAGGTGATGGTGCCGACGCCGAAGTGGCTCAGGACGCGGTTGTCCGCGGGGCCGTCGAAGCGGATCTCGACGTCGTCCTTCGCGGGGCCGCCGTACCAGTACGCCCGGAAGCCGGCGGGAGACTTCAGCACCCATCCGCATTGGTTGGCGATCGCAAGGGGCAAGCAGCGGTACGGGAAGCGTTGATGCGCCTTGTCCATCCATTCGCGCTGGATGGGGGCCGGTTCGAGTTCGTACTGCTGTTCCGGGTACAGTTCGTAGGCGATGATCGCGTTATCCATGGTCTCTCGCGAAACCGCAAGCGGTTTCTATCACGGCGAATGTCTCGCGACCCGCATGCGGGTTCGCCCGAGTCTCTATGTCACGACCAACGGCTTGGCGTCCTTGCGGGTCGGGACGCACTCATAGGTGCGGCCGGTGTCCGTGGCGTCGTCCTTCTTCAGGAGGGCGAGTTGGTACATCTCGCGGCCCGCCTGCGTCGGGTATTCGCCAGTGATGCAACCGCGGCAGAGTTGATCTTCGGGAAGGCCGATGCAGCGGGCGATCGCGTCCACGGGCAGGTAGAAGAGGCTCGTGGCCCCGAGTTCCTTCGCCATCGCGTCCTGTTCCGCGATCGTGGGCACCTTGCCGGCCATGCGTGAAGGCGCGTACAGTTCGCTCACGCGGCTCATGTCGATGCCGTAGAAACAGGGCGCGAGAATCGGCGGACACGCGACGCGAACATGGATCTCGGCCGCGCCGCCCTGATCCTTCAGGTGATGCAGTAGGCTTTTGAGCGTGGTGCTCCGAACGATCGAGTCTTCGACCAGCAGCACGCGTTTGCCTTCGAGCACCTGCCGGAGCGGGGTGAACTTCAGCGAGGCCTTGTCGCCGCGGTTCGAGCCTTCGATGAAGGTGCGGCCGATGTACCGGTTGCGAATGAGCCCTTCCACGCACGGAATGCCGAGATCGAACGCCATCGCGTCCGCGGCGGCCTTCCCGGTGTCCGGCACGGGCACGACGATCGTGTCCCCCATTTCGAACGGCACGCGGTGGAGCAGGCGTTCCTGTTTGGCCAGTTCCTGACCCAGTTTCGCCCGCGAGAGGTACACGCTGCGATCGTCCAGCGTGCTGGCCACGTTCGCGAAGTAGATCCACTCGAAGAAGCAGTGGCTTTTCTTCCGGGGCTCGGCGAACTGGTGCACGCTCAGTTGGCCGTCCTGAATCAGGATCATGTGGCCGGGTTCGAGCGACTGGATTTTCTTGAAGCCGAGGTTCTGCAGCGCCACGCTCTCGCTCGCGGCCCCGAACACGGGGCCGTCCTGCGCCCAGCACATCGGCCGAAGGCCGGTCGGATCGCGAAGAACGACCATGTCCCCCATCGCGTTCAAAAACACGATGTTGTACGCGCCGTCGAACTTCTTGCTGAGCCGCGAGAAGAGTTCGACCCAGTTCGGCCGCTCGCCCCCGAGCATCTCGTGGGCAATGTAATGCATGATGACTTCGGTATCGTTCTCTTTCGGCAGGTGATAGTCGTGATTCTCGAGGAGTTGAGCGCGGAGATCGGCGAAGTTCGTGAGTTGGCCGTTGAACGCGAAGGCGAACCACTTCCACTTGCAGCCATGGCGGCGTTCGAAGGGTTGGGCGTAGCGGCGGGTGGTGGCGCCGCACGTGGCGTAACGGGTGTGCCCGATCGCCGCCCGCCCCGCGTACTCCTCCATGATGGAAGCGTACTTCGGCGGGTGATTGATCTTGAACGCCTCGATGACGGTGCCGATTTCCTTGTACGTGTCGAGCAGCAGATCGCGATCCGGGTTGAAGGTGGACATGCCGGCGGCGAGTTGGCCGCGGTTCTGCAAATCGAGAAGCATACGCGGCATCTGCCGCGTGAGTTCATCGGGGTCGCCGGTCCAAACTGCGGACTTCTCCGCGTGGCCGGGAATGTAGTAAAGCGCCGCCACACCGCATTCGTGGTGCAACTCGTCCATGTCACCGCCGGGGTCGAGTGAAGTGTGCCACGTGCCGCGATGGCAATCTTACGGGAGCGGCGGAGCCGAACAAGGACGAATCGAGCGGCTCGCACCTTGGCCCCGTAAATTGAGATCATGTTGAAGGTCGCGATCGTCGGCGGAGGGTTGTCCGGGTTGGCCACGGCGTTTCGCCTGCGGCGACTCCGCCCGGACGTTTCGCTCGTCGTGCTCGAAGGTCGTGACCGGGCCGGCGGGAACATCGGCACCGAGAACCACGGCGGGTTTGTCGTCGAGACCGGGCCGAACGGATTCCTCGATCGCACGCCGAGCGTGCCATTGCTCTGCCGCGATCTCGGGCTCGCTGATCGGCTCGTCGCCGCAAGCGAGGCCGCCCGCAAGAATCGTTTCCTCTTCCTGAACGGCAAACTCACGAAGATGCCTGGCGGGCCCCTCGGCCTGCTCGGCTCCTCGCTCCTTTCCGTTCGCGGCAAATGGAAGTTGTTCACCGAGCCGTGGCGAAAGCGGCGAACGGGCGGCCCCGAGGAATCGGTCGCCGACTTCGTGACGCGGCGCGCCGGCCGGGAAGCCGCGGAGATCTTCGCCGATGCGCTCGTGACCGGGATCCATGCCGGCGATCCGAAACTTCTCAGTGTCGCTGCGGCGTTCCCGCGGCTGCCCCTGTTCGAAGCCGAAGCCGGCAGCATCATCAAGGGCTTCATGCGGGCCGCGAAGCGACGCCGGGCCGATGCGGCCGCTCGCGGGGAACCACCTCCGGGGCCCATGCGCATGTGGTCCTTCCGCGAAGGATTGCAGACGATGACGGATGCGCTCGCGGCCCAACTCGGCGACGCGCTTCAGACATCGACCCGCGCTTCGACATTGACGCGGACCCCCGAATCGCAGTGGATCATTGACGCCGAAGACGGCCGCACCTGGTGCGCCGATGCCGTCGTGTTGGCCTCCCCGGCGCCGGAGCAGGCCGCACTGTTGAGCGCCATCGACGAATCGCTCGCCGCCGAGATCGCCGCCATCCGATACAACCGCATCGCGGTCGTGGCCCTCGGCTACCGCAAAACCGATTGCCCGGTCCCGGCGGACGGCTTCGGCTACATCGCTCCGCAAAACACGGGTCGCGACGTGCTAGGCGTGCAGTGGTGCTCCACGATTTATCCCAATCGAGCGCCGGAAGGCTGTGTTCTGTGGCGAGCGCTCTGCGGCGGAGTGAACCGAGCCGAAGTCGCGGACTGGCCCGATGAACGCCTCCTTCGCGCCGTTCACGACGAGATGAAACTCGCGATGGACGTGACCGGCGAGCCGGTCTTCTCCCGCATCGTGCGTTGGCCTGCGGCCATCCCGCAGTACATGATCGGCCATCTGGATCGCGTCGCACGGATCGAATCTGCCGCGGCCCGATTTCCGGGGTTGTTCCTCGCCGGCAACGCTTATCACGGCGTGGCCATGGGCGACTGCGCGGACCGGGGCGAGATCACCGCCCACGCCGTGGACACGTTTCTCAACGGGTTGAAGCGATGATCGCCGTCTTCCGCTGGAACTGCACGACGAACCTCGGTGGCCCGGTTTCCGCGGAGGATCTGCCGGCCACGGCCGCGACCATCGCGAACGACGACGTCTACTGGATCGAACTCGCAAATCCAACGCCGGAAGAAGAACGCCGCGTGCTCGAGGCGTTCTTCCCGGTTCATGCGCTGACGCTCGAAGACATGACGCGGCCGCGGCGACTCCCCGCGGAGGGCACGCACCTGCCCAAGGTGGAAGAGTTCCCCGAGTACCTCTTCGCGATCGTCAGCCCGCTCCCGGCCGGACTGGTGAAGTCTCTCGCGAAACCATCCTCGCCCGCGAACGGCGACGAAGCCGAACATCCGCTTCACGGTCGCGTCCGTCCGCAACTCAGCGCCGTGCTCGCGAGGCACGTGTTGATCACGCATCACTATGAACCGCTCGATTGCATCGACGAAGTCACGGCGCATCTCGCGAAGCACGGCGATAAAGCCCGCCGCGGCCCGGATTATCTTTTCCACCTGATTCTGGACGCGATGGTGGACGACTACGCCGCCGTGGTCGATCGAGTGATCGCCGCGCTGGATCACCTCGAGCGCGGCGTGTTCCGCGACCCGTCTCCGCTTCAATTGGCTCGAATGCTGAAGCTGAAGCGGCTCGTCTCGCGGCTTCGAAAGACGCTGATCCTGGAACGCGAGGTGCTCGCCCGGCTGATGCGCGGCGAGTTCGAACTCGTGAACGAACACGAGATCGCGTATTACCGCAATGTATACGACCACCTCGTGCGCTACACCGAGTTGATCGAATCCGCCCGCGAGATGGTCAGCGATCTGATGCAGACGCACCTCGCGGCCGCGTCCAACCGGTTGAACCGCGTGATGAAGTTCCTCACGACGATCTCGACGATCGTGTTGCCGATGTCGCTCATCGCCGGCATCTACGGGATGAACTTCAAGCTGATGCCGGAGTTGAATTGGGAGCTCGGCTATTTGTGGGCTCTCGGCCTGATGGCCTGCACCGGCATTGGCTCGTTCCTGCTCTTCCGCTGGCGTGGCTGGTTGTGATCGTCGAGCCGGTCGCGTCAGCGACCGGAGACCTCGTCAGGCTTTTGACTCCGGTCGCTCACGCGACCGGCTCGACAACCACTTCACGCTTCCAACTCCGGTCGCTCACGCGACCGGCTCGACGACACGATCGGCTCGATGCGATTCACTTCACGCGATCGAGCTTCTTGCGGAGGTGGGCCAGGGCCGCGGCGCGATAGGGGTCTTGGCGGGGGTCGTCGAAGGGGAGCGCGTCCTTGCTGTCCGCGGGGCGTAGAGCGTGTTCCTCGGACCACTGCCTCAGCTTGGCGGAAAGGTCCGGCGTGATCGGCACCTCGAGGCCGGGGTCCGGCTTCACGCCCCATTCGTCGGTCGGCTTGCTGTTCGGGAACTTGCCGCGAGGCTTGCCGTTGGCTCGCAGCGTGGCCCCAGTCGTCACTTTGAATTGCAACTGGCCGAAGCCAGCGTCCACGGCGTTCTGAATGCTCGCACGGCCGACCGTGCGTTGGCCCATCGTTTCGCAGCGCAGATTGTCCTGCAGGGCGGCCGCGATCAGTTCCCCGCCGCCGGTGGTCTCCGAACCCACGAGCACAAGCAGCGGCGTGTTCGGGAAGCGGCCCGCGAACGGCGGAATGGCGCGGTACACCTCGGGAAGCTGGTTCAACCCATTTGCCGTGCGACGAGCGCTGACCTGAGCCACCATGTCGTTCGGCTTCAGGAAACAACTCGCGATGGCCGTGCCGGGCGTGACATACCCGCCGGGGCACCACCGCAAATCGAGGATGAGCGCCCGGCAGCCCTGCTTCGTCAGATCGTCCAGCATCTCGTCGAAACGCTTGTCCGCGTCCTGCTCGATCGGGCCGACGCGGATGTACCCGATCTTGTACTCGCGGTCGAGCAGGCAATCCCACTTGCCTTCGGACGTGCGCATCACGCCGAAGACGCCCTCCGGCACGTAGTTCTCCGTGGCGATCGGAACGTCCCACCCCTTCTCGCCTCGTTTCATTTTGAAGACGCGCCGGATCGGCAGCGGCTGCCCGGTCTTCGGGTCGAGGCTCACCGGGGGTTCCGCGAGGCGAGCGAACATCGCGTTCGCGTTCGCCATCGTACCTTCCTCGCCCGCCACATGGGTGATGATGTCGCCGGGTTTGAGCCCCGCACGCTGAGCCGGGCCTCCGGGGATGATTCGCTTGATGCGCCACGGGAAGTACGCGGGAGACGCGACCGCGTCCGGCTTCGGGATCGGCCCGAAGAATCCGCTTGTGGCGATCTGCCCGTTCGAGGCCCACCGCTCCAACCGATAGATGCTCATCCGCGGGCCGCTCGCGCCGTCGAGTTCCATCCCGAGATTGAAGTCGAAATCGACCGAGACGAAGCTGTTGACGCGGGGGCTGGCGAGGCCGGAGTATGGGTCGAGCGCGTGCTTGAAGCCGTTGACGGCGGCGAAGAGCGAACGCGGACCGGCGAGCGCCGCGTGGTTCCCCAAACGCAGCCGAGCGTCCGCGAGGAGGCTCTGCAACTCGACGCTGTCCGTAGCGCGAGCCATCGCCTGGAGTAATTCCTCGGGCGATTTCACGCCGGCAGCATCGTGGAGTCCCTTCACCGCGCCCACGAACAAATCGTTGGCCGAGACTTCTTCCTGATAGAGGCCGCGAATCATTTGGGCGGTATTGTTCACGAGCGCGGCAAACTGGGTGGCCTGGTGGCGATCCACCGTGGTGCCCGGCAGCGGCGGCGGCAGAATCGGCACCGGGGCCGCCGGCGCCAGCAACATCAGGTTCAACACGATCGCGGGGGACATCTTGCACCCTCCCTGCCACTCAGTGTCCGCGCCAGCTCGACTTTTCGCAAGTGGGGCCGTTTGGTGATTGGCTTCCCTTCATCGAACCTCCATAATGACAAACCACGTCAGGGCGAGCGAATTCCGGCAGGAGGGCGGCGGTGATCGGAACCGGCAGCACCCACAAGCTGAAGATCTTCAGCGGGCGCGCGAACAAACCTCTGGCCGAATCGATCGCCAAGCACCTCGGCGTGCCGCTCGGCAACATCAACCTCGGCACGTTCCCGGACGGCGAAACGATGGTGCGCATCGACGAAGACGTGCGCGGCCGCGACGTCTTCATCGTGCAGCCCACCTCGCCCCCCGTGAATCAGCACACGATGGAACTGCTGATCATGTTGGACGCGTTCAAGCGCGCCAGCCCGGCCCGCATCACGGCCGTGATCCCGTACTACGGCTACGCCCGCCAGGACCGCAAGGACATGGGCCGCGTGCCGATCAGCGCCAAGCTCGTGGCCGATCTCCTCACCACGGCCGGCGCCCACCGCGTGCTCTGCCTCGATCTCCACGCGGCTCAGATTCAGGGCTTCTTCAACATCCCCGTGGATCACCTCTACGCGTCGAAGGAAATCACCGCGCACGTCCGTTCGCTCGGCATTCCGAAGGACGATCTCGTGGTGCTCAGCACGGACGAAGGCAACGTGAAGAAGAGCCTGAAGTATCAGCAGGCGCTCGGCGGGCAGATCGCCGTGGTGGACAAACGCCGCAGCAGCGCGACCAAGACCGAAGCCGCCCACCTGATCGGAGCTTCCGTCGAAGGCAAGACGGTGGTGATCTTCGACGACATGATCTCGACGGCGGGGAGCCTGGTGAACGCCGCGGCCATCGCCCGCAAGCATGGCGCAAAGAAGATCTACGCCTGCGCCACGCACGGGCTGCTCGTCGATCAGGCGATCAATCGGCTCCGCGAAGCGGGCCTCGAACAGATCGCCGTGACGGACAGCATCCCGCTCGCCGCGGAAAAGCAACTTCCGAACGTGAAGGTGATTCCCGTGGGCGCCCTGCTCGCCAACGCGATCCGCCGCATTCACGAAGATCAATCCATCAGCGAACTCTTCAACGACGACACGAAGTCGTGAGGCGGCACCGATGGCGGGCCAGTCGCGGAAGTCGGGTCTCGCCGCGGAGGGCATTCGATGACGGAACCGCTCACCATCACCGAAGCGGCGATGTCCATTCGCAAGGGCGAACTCACGCCCGTGGACGTGCTCGAGCAATGCCTCGCCCGCATCGACCGATATGAACCGCGAGTCCGCGCATGGACGGTCGTCGATCGTGACGGCGCCCGCGAGCAGGCGCGCCGCCACACCGCGGAACTGAGGGCGGGCCACGATCGCGGGCCGCTCCACGGCATCCCCATCGGCATCAAGGACATCATCGACGTCTTCGACCTGCCGACCGGGTGCGGGTCGAAGTTGTGGGGGAACAGCGTCGCCCGCAAGGACGCGACCGTCGTGACGCGGTTGCGGCAGGCCGGGGCCGTGATCGTCGGCAAGACGGTGACCACGTCGTACGCGAGTTTCGATCCGCCGCCGACCCGCAACCCATGGAACTCGGAGCGCACGCCGGGCGGATCTTCGAGCGGGTCCGCGGCGGCCGTGGCTTGCGGCATGTGCCTCGGCGCTCTCGCCTCCCAAACCGGCGGCTCGATCACCCGACCGGCGAGTTTCTGCGGCGTCTCCAGCATCAAGCCGAGCTATCATCGCGTGAGCGTGGACGGCGTGATGCCGCTCGCCCCGAGCCTCGATCATGTCGGCTGCATGGCGAACTGCGTCCACGACCTCTCGCTGATGCTGCAACCGCTGACCGGTGCGGACGACGCCGCGCCCCGGCCGCACTGGTACGACGGCGAGTTGAACCACCAATTCCGCCGGCTCGCGGAGTTGCCCGGTTTCCTCCCCGGCCGCGCGACGCCGGAGATGGCGGCGGCCATGAACCGCCTCCGCGAGACGACCCTCGCCGCCGGCTGGGCCTGGAACAAGTTGCCGCTGCCGCCGACGTTCGCCGACGTGCCGCAATACCATCACACGCTCATGGCCGTCGAAGCCGCCGTGTTCCACGGCGAACGGATCCGTCGCCACCCGGACGACTATCCGCCGAACGTGACACGGTTGATCGAACACGGGCTCGCCACGTCGGCGCCGCACCTCGCGAAGATCCAGTCGCACCTCGTGCAGTTCCGCGAAGACATCGAGCGAACATTCGTGGAACCTTGGAACACATTGATCACGCCGGCCACTCTCGGCCCGGCCCCGACCGCGGAAACGACCGGCGACCCGGCGTTCAACTCGCCGTGGAGCTACTCCGGCCTCCCGACCGTGTCGCTGCCGATCGGGTGGTCCGCGGACGGGCTCCCGCTGTGTGCCCAACTCACGGGCGAACACTGGTGCGAGGACGACCTCCTGGCCGTCGCCGCGATGTTGGAGGAAACCGTGGCCCTCGAACGCCGGCCCGTTCCCATCTGAAGATCGTTCCTGGAGCCGGGTCGTCGCTGACCGGCCGCGATTTGCGGTGGCAAGTTCGAACGTGGCCGCGCACAATGAGTGAAAGAGACCTCTCCTCAAGGAACCGACCATGAACGCGGAATCGACGCGGCGTGCGTTTCTGAAAACTTCGGCGGCCGGCGTGGCGACCGGGGCCGTGCTGGTCCCCGGCGCCTACGCCGCCGGGAACGACACCCTCCGCGTCGGGCTCGTGGGTTGCGGCGGCCGCGGCACCGGCGCCGCCAAGCAGGCCCTGCGGGCCGACCCGAACGTGAAACTCGTCGCCATGTGCGACGCGTTCATGGATCGACTCGACGACAGCCTCCGCGAACTGAAGAACATCAAGGACATCAAGGACAAGATCGACGTCACTCCGGATCGGAAGTTCGACGGCTTCGAAGGGTTCACGAAACTGCTGAACAGCGGCGTGGACGTGGTGCTGCTTTGCACCCCGCCCGGCTTCCGCCCGATGCATCTGAAGGCCGCCATCGAAGCGGGCAAGCATGTGTTCTGCGAGAAACCCGTGGCCGTGGACGCCACCGGCGTCCGCAGCGTGATCGAGACCGCGAAGCTGGCCAGGGACCGGAACCTGAGCCTCTGCTCGGGCTTCTGCTACCGCTACGATCTCGGCAAGCGCGAGACCGTGAAGCGGATTCACGGCGGCATGATCGGCGACGTCGCCGCCATGCATATCACCTACCTCACAAGCCCCATCTGGCACCGCGGGAACAAGCCCGAGTGGACGCCGATGGAGTACCAGATGCGGAACTGGTACTACTACACGTGGCTCTCCGGGGACTTCATCGTCGAGCAGCACTGCCACAACTTCGACAAAGCCTCGTGGGTGATGAAGGGGGAGATGCCGATCGCCTGCACCGGGGTCGGCGGACGCCAAGTGCGGACGGACGCGAAGTTCGGCCACATCTACGACCACTTCTCCGTGGCCTTCGAGTACAAGAACGGAGCCCGGCTCTTCTCCACCTGCCGCCAGATGGGCCAGTGCACCGGCGACGTGAACGACTACGTGATGGGCACCCGCGGGAATGCCCAACTCATGAAGCACACCGTGAACCCGACCGGCGGACCGGCTTGGGAACTCGGCGACGAACCGTACAAGGACATGTATCAGGTCGAGCACGATGAACTGTTCGCGGGCATCCGCGCGGGCAAGCTCGTGAACGACGGAGAGTCCGCGGCGTACAGCACGCTCATGGCCCTGATGGCCCGCGAGGCCGCGTATTCGGGCAAGCGGCTCACCTGGAAAGAGATGCTCGCGTCGAAGCAGAACCTCGCCCCGAGCAAGTACGAAATGGCCGCCGCGCCGCCGAGCATGGACGTGCCGCTCCCCGGAGTTTACCAGTTCACGTGATCGTCGAGCCAGTGACGTGAGTGACAGGAGACCTTGAGGCTCCCGTCTCCAGTGACTCACGTCACTGGCTCGACGGAGCAATCGTCACATTCGATTTCTTCGACGCGGCAGCTTCGGCCCCACCGGAAAATCTTCCCGCGTCGCCTCAAATCGCCCCGCTTCGCTGAACTACGGTTTCTCCGAGGCCCGCCCCTGGCGGGTCCCGGAGTCCCGCCATGCCCCGCTCCACTCGTCGCGGTTCGGTTCTGCCCACGCTCGGCGTCTGCCTCATTGCGCTGTTCGGGTTCGTCGCTCTCGCCGTGGACCTCGGCCTTCTGGCCGTCTCGCGGACGCAATGTCAGAACGCGGCGGACGTGGCCGCACTTGTCGGCGCCCGCAACCTGAACAATCGCGAAGGCTCCGGCGACACGAATCGGGCCGGGGCGCTCGCTGCGGCTCGGGCCGCCGCCAAGGCCAACCCCCACCTGAGCCAGTTCGTGGGCGACGCCGAGATCACGACGCTCACGGCGGGCCAGTATCAGTACGACTCCGCGAGCCAACGCTTCCGCGTGGCATACCCCGCGACGCTCGGCGCGAACGAATCGTGGTCCGCGGTTCACATCGGATTGCAGTCCGCGAAACCGACGTATTTCATGCGCGTGCTCGGCGTCACGAGCATGCCCACAGGAGCGGCCGCGACCGCCGTTCACCGCCCCCGCGATATTGCCTTCGTGCTAGACTTCACTGGCTCGATGGCGTTCGCCTCCACGAGCAATTGGCCGGACGAGAACGACCCTGCGACCGGTTCGAAGGCCGCGATCGAAGGATTGATGAACCCGGACCCGGACTACCCGAAGTTCGGGCACTACGGCCGTTATCCGCACTATCAGTCGAACACCGTGTCGCTCGCGGCTCCCATGTCCGGCACGATCGGCGACCGGCCGAATCCTCTTCGCACGAACGGAACCTACAAGAACTCGAGCGGCACCTTCGTTCCGAACAATCACACGACGACGACGAACGGCGGCCCGCCCGTGGTCGAGGACTTCTACATGGCTCCGGGCGATCCCGCGACCGTGAACGCCTCCACGCCTCGGAAGAACGCCTTCAAGATGTGGGACTCGTCGAGCGGCGGGTACGACGCGATGTCGGGCGCGTGCCCGGCGCCGGCGCACTTCGACGTGCAGTCCGACTCGCCGACCCCATACGTGGGGGACAAGTGGCCTCGAACGGACGGCAAGCGCGGAGCGCCGAGCGGGTCGTGGAGCGCCCCGAGCGGCGGCACGTTCACGGACCTCGGCGCGAAGACGCTGAAGGAATACCTCGGCCACACGACCCCGGCCCCTCGCGAACTCACGACCTACACCCTCCCCGGCGGCGCGAGCGCCGTCTCGCTTCTTCCTGCCGGCAACACCCACGACGGCGGCACGACGGACTCGAACTTCCACGACGCCCTCTGGGAAAAGTACGGCTACGATTTGGACGTGGAGTCGCTGCGGGCCGGGTTCAAGCCTGTGAGCCTTCCCGCAAGCGCCAGGTACCACGGTTTCTCGATGGGCCCCGGCTACTGGGGCAAGACGTTCTTCATCTGGCCGCCGGATCCGCGCCCCGAGTTCGATTGGCGGCGGCGGTTCTTTCTCCGCGGCGACGGGGCGCCTTTCAACCCGCAGACGGACAACATCAACGCGATCCTCTTCGCGATCGCGCCGGGCCACTCATTGAACAAAGTGGTCACGAGCGTGAGCGCGGGTTTCACCGCGAGCAACTGCCCCGGCTACTTCCGCCTGAACTACCCCGCGATCCTCGCGTGGCTCAAGTCCGGCCCGCAGACGCTGCCCACGAACCTCCGCTCCGGCCGGCTTCTGTACTACTCCTCGATCCCCGCGGACCTCACGACCGGAGCCACCGGCAACGCAGACGACCGCACCTTCTGGCGCGAGTACATCCACTTCCTCTTCGGCGTCGATTCCTTCGACACCACCGCCGCGCCGCTTTGCACATGGGGCTACCCGCCGACCACGGGCTACCCCGCGCATCGCGTGCTCGCTGGAGTCGAGTCGCGATTCCCCTTCGGCACGCCGACCATTGGCGCGACGGCCGCGTTCACGCCCGGCGGCGGCGTCCCGAATCCGAAGCCGTACATGAATTACTCGGACAACGTGAATCGCCCGCGCATGCACTTCTGGTTCGGTCCTCAGACGATGCTCCAGTTCCTGAAGCTGTCCGGCGAGGATCGGCCGTGGTGGTCCGGCACCACGCACGAGAGCCAGGCCTGGCAGTTGAAAGTGGCCGTGAACTCGGTGCTCGACGACATCAAGCGAAATCACCCGAACGATTTCCTCGGCCTCGCGGGATTCGCGAACCGCGGCAACTACGGCACGCCGCTCGCCCCGATGGGGCAGGACTACTTCACCCTGAAGAACGTGCTGTTCTTTCGCCGCGATCACGTGGCGGACATGAAGGCGAACGCGGATTCGACTGCCGAAAACCGCCCGTACACCGCGGCCTTCGGGGACAACGTCGATCTCGTGCCGAACTCGAAGGGCGGCACGGACGCGAACTCGGGACTCGCCGTCGCGTTCAACATGCTGTCGAGTTCGCCGTCGCTCTTGGCGAGCGGGTCGTACGGAGGAGGCGGCCGAAAGGGAGCGAGCAAGATCGTGATTTTCGAAACGGACGGACGACCGAGCGCCCGCGGCCGCTGGTTCATCACGGGAAGCGGAGCGGACACGCGTTACGCCCTCGTGCCGAGCAACCCCACGCCCGAACTTTGGAACAAGGACGCGAGCCTCGTTTCGTACTCGCGAAACGCGGTGAAGGTCGTCGAACGCATCGTCGCACCCGTTTCCTCCACCGGGACGAGCGGCTTCAGCCTGCCGAACGCGCCGGCGCGGGTGTACGCCATCGCCTTCGGCGACATCTTCAACGGATACGACGACGGCACGATGAGCGCGGAAGGGACGGACGCGCTTCGCTTCCTGCTTCGCGTTCAGCAGGTGGGGAACACGTCCGCAGGAACGGTGGGCACGGCGGATCCACCGAGCGCCCGCATCCCCGCGGAACAGATCATCACGGGGGCCTACGAGGTCCGCATCGCAAAGCTGAAGTCCGCGTTGGAGCGGATCGCCCAGAGCGGGGTTCAAGTCACGCTGGTGGAGTGAAGGGCAAACCCGCATGCGGGTCGTTCTTCGGCGAGACTCGAAGCGACGCCTCGTGAAATGAAATTCGTCTCGCGACCCGCTTGCGGGTTCGCAGCCCACGCTCAATCCGGAGACTTCACGTCGCTGGGTTTGAACTCCACGCCGATGATCGCGGTGACCGGGATATCTTTGCCGTCGAACTCCATGCGGCCGCGGCGAACCTGGACGCGCCAGAGCAATCCCTCGCGGGCCTCCTTCGCAGCTTTCACCACGCGTTGACTCGCGTCGGTGAACACGACGTACTCGCGGGACTCGCCCGGCTTCAATGGCGTCGCGTCCTCGGCCTGGGATTCTTCGTAGCGGCGCACGAGTCGTTCGGAAAACGGCCACGGGATGGCCCCACCCCAGTACATCACTTTCCCCACGGCCAAGCCCGTCCCCACGCGTTCACCGGAACTCGTGGTCTTGCGGTTGAAGGCCGGATCGAGCGGATGGATCAGCAGGTCGTCGGAGGTGTTCTTGATCCGCATCTTGAGCACGATCGCGTTCGTGGAACTCGTTTCCTGCGATTTCGCTCCGGCCTTGCCCTCCGAAATGTAGCGAAGCCGCCGTTCCTCCACGGCCAGCGGCGTGACTTCGAGTTGGCCGATCTCCAACTTGCCGCCGAGAGCGACCTTTTGTTCCGGCGGCAGTTCGCCGTTCACTTCGATGGGCAGTTTGCCGGTCTTCTTCCGCTCCGCGGGCGAGAACTCGCCGAAGTTGTCCGGCAGGTTCGAGAGCGGATGCCCGGCGGGCACGCTCGACTTCAGGAACAGTCCGTAGATCGCGGCAATGGTCACGAGCAGGGCATACGGGGCGAGCACGAAGAAGCCGATCCTGAAGAGCGGGTTGCCGCTGGAGGCGGGAGTGGCGGCGCGGCTCCGCTTCGCGGGGCGATCCTCCGGTTCATCGACTTCGTCGCGTCGCCGCTTCTTCGATTCAACCGAAGTCGCGAAGGGCGATTCATCTGTCGAGGCGGCCACCGGCATCGGAATGGGCACGGGAACCGCGGCGGGCAGCGGTACGGACGCGGGCACGGTCGGAAGTTGATCCATCGCGGCCCACGGATTCCCACCGACCGAAGAAGGCGGCGTCGCTCCGATCGGCGCGACCGCTGGGGGCGGTGGAGGCGGCGGCAAAGGTACCGGAACCGGCACGGGAACCGGCGGCGGCGGCGCGGGCGGAGCCTCGAACGCGAGATCGCCGAACGGGTTGCTGTCCACCTCCATCGTCGCCGGGTAAGCGGCATCTGGAATCGGCACGGGAACCGGAATCGGCGGAGCGGGAAGCGGAGCCGGCGGAGGGGGCGTGGGGGCAACTGGAGGTTCTTCCAGCGGCACCTCGGGCACTCGCAGTTTGCTCCCGTTTGTGGAACTGAAAACGTCGTCGCTCTCGTCCTCCACTTCACCGAAGATGCTCTCACGAGCTTCCTGCGTGGGCAGATTGAAGCTCGGCAGATCGTGGATCGGCGCGGGTTCGGGAGGCGGCGGAGGTGGCGGAGGTGGAGGCGGTGGGGCCACGGCCACCGGTACCGCCTCCTGGACCGGGCTGGCAGCCGGAGCCGGAGCCACCAGAATCTGATTGCAGTGCGGGCAACGAACTTTCTTGCCGAGCAGTTCGATCCCGACACCCATCTTCTTGGCGCAGAACGGGCACGGGAAGGTTTGTGTGGGCATGGCGTTTCTGGAGGGAGGAACGTCGCGATGAGCCGTCATCATAGCCCGCGTCTCGGGAAACGCCAGCACGCGGTTGTGGCCATGGTGTTGGGCTTGGCGCGAGCCTGTACCACGCTTGCGTCGAAGTGAGCGGCCGGCGAAACTCGGGCCAGCTTCGCGAGGTATGATTGACGGATCGATCACGCACGAGATGAATCATGATTCGCGCGACCGCTCTCGCATTCGCTTGCCTCGTCGCCGTCGCCTCCGCCCAGGAGCCGAAGCGGAATCCGTTCCGGGACGGCAGCGGCACGGGAGCCGCCGAGAAGAAGCCGGATTCCAAGCCGGCCGCGAAGGCGGATCCGGTTCGCCAGGGGCCGCGGGCAATTCGGGCCGCCGAGGCCGGTGTCGGCGCGTTTGTCCCGGATACACCTTTCACCGATCTCGCGGGGCGGGCCGGCACACTCTCGGACTTCAAGAGTTCGAAGCGACTCGTCGTCGCGTTCATGGACGTCGGTTGCCCCGTCGGCAAGAAATACGGGCCGACACTGGCGAAACTCGAAGCCCAATTCGGACCGAAGGACGTGGCCTTTCTGTTCGTCGATCCGATCGCTTCGGATTCGCCGGACGAGTTGAAGAAGGTCGCCGCCGATCGGGGGTTCAAGGGGCGAGTCGTGCTCGACACGGGCGGCAAACTGGCATCGGCATTCGGGGCGAAGACCACCACCGAAGTCTTCCTGCTCGACTCGTCGCGAACGGTGATCTATCGCGGCTCGATCGACGATCAGTACGGCATCGGCTACTCGCGTGAGACTCCGACTCGACGCCACCTCGCGACCGCGATCGAAGAATCGCTCGCGGGCAAGACTCCGGTGATCGCCGCGACCACGGCCCCCGGCTGCGAACTCGCGACAAGACCCGGCCCCGCCACGGACCTGACCTACCATGCCCGTGTCGAGCGGATCATTCAGGCGAATTGCGTCGAATGCCATCGCAAGGGCGGAGCCGCTCCGTTCTCGCTGGAAACGTACGAGCAGGTGGCGTCGCGAAAGGCCGTGATCGCTCGCGTGGTCGATGGGGGAACGATGCCGCCGTGGTTCGCGGCTCCACCCGCGAAGGGCGAACATTCCCCGTGGCTCAACGACCGCTCGCTCGTCCTCGCGGACAAAACCGATCTGCTCGCATGGCTGCAGGGCGACCTCAAGAAGGGGAATCCGGCGGACGGCCCCCTGCCCCGCGACTTCGCCACCGGCTGGCTCATCGGCAAGCCGGATGCCGTGTTCCAGATTCCGAAGCCGATTGCGGTCAAGGCCTCCGGCACGATGGCCTATCAGGTGGTGAGCGTGGACACGAACACGGACGAGGAACGCTGGGTGCAGGCGATCGAAGTGCAACCTTCGGCCCGCGAAGTGACGCACCATGTGCTCGTCTTCGCCGCGGCGAAAGGGCAGCCGCGCGCGGTCGGCGAGGGGCAAGGCTTCTTCGCCGTGTACGTGCCCGGAAACAACACTCTGATCTACCCCGAGGGGTTCGCCAAGAAACTTCCGAAGAATGCGACGCTGCACTTCCAGATTCACTACACCCCGAACGGCACGGCCACGACCGACCAGACGAAAGTGGGCTTGGTTTACGCGAAGCAGCCGCCGCGCCATGAAGTTCGGGTCACGGCCATGGTGAACAACCGCTTCGAGATCCCGCCGGGAGACGACAACTACAAGGTGCAGGCGTCCATCCCCATTGTGCCGTTCGAGGCCAAGGCGCTGGCGTTCTTCCCGCATGCTCACCTCCGTGGGAAGGCCGCGCGGTTCGAGCTGCACACGCCGAGCGGTTCCTCCAGCACGATGCTGGATGTGCCGCACTACGACTTCAACTGGCAACTCGAGTACCGCTTCGCGGACCCAGTGAGCATTCCGAAGGGGAGCCGACTCACGTACACCGCGTGGTACGACAATAGCGACAAGAACCCCGCGAACCCGGACCCGAAGAAGGCCGTGAAGTGGGGTCAGCAGACGTGGGAAGAAATGCACCTCGGCTACCTCGAGTACTACCTCGATCGATAGCGGGCGAGTTCCGGTCGTGGAATGCGGCTGGCAACGGCGGCGGGTCGTGGCATAATGTTGGATATGCGTGCCATCCTGCTGCCGTTGGTGATCGCGTTCGCGGCCGCACGCCCGGCCGCCGCCGCGGACGATTCCAAATCCCTCGAGTTCTTCGAGAAGAAGATTCGCCCCCTGCTCGCGGAGCATTGCCTCGCGTGCCATTCCGCGGACGCGCAGAAGAACAAGAAGCTCAAAGGCGGTCTCTTTCTCGACACGCGGGACGGCTGGAAGACCGGCGGCGACAGCGGCCCCGCCATCGTGCCCGGCAAGCCCGGCGAGAGCCTCTTCATCGAGTCCATCCGATACGACGGCGACTTGAAGATGCCGCCGAAAGGAAAGCTGCCTGCCGCCGCGATCGCCGACTTCGAACAGTGGGTGAAGCTCGGCGCCCCGGACCCGCGGACCACCGCCCTCGCGAAGAAACAGGTCGGGCTCAGCATCGAAGAGGGACGCAAGTTCTGGTCCTACAAGCCGGTCGCGAAGCCACTCGTGCCGGCGGTGAAGGACGAAGCCTGGATCGCGAACGACATCGATCGGTTCATCCTGTCCAAGCTCGAATCGAACGGCCTGAAGCCGGCGAAGGACGCGGATCGGCTCACGCTCGCCCGTCGGTTGTATTTCGACCTGCACGGCCTTCCGCCGACGCCCGAAGAGGCCGATGCGTTCGCGAACGATCCCGACCCGAAGGCTTACGAGAAGCTCGTGGACAGGCTCCTCGCATCGCCGCGTTTCGGCGAACGTTGGGGCCGCCACTGGCTGGACGTGGCCCGCTTCGGCGAATCGATCACCCTGCGCGGCTCCGTGTTCAAGGAAGCATGGCGCTACCGCGATTGGGTCATCGACTCGTTCAACCGCGACATGCCGATCGACGCCTTCATCAAGGATCAACTCGCCGGGGACCTGCGGCCTTCCCGGAACATCGTGGCCACCACGTATCTGCAACTCGGCAACCACAACCTCGAGGAGCAGGACAAGAAGCAACTCCGCATGGACGTGGTGGACGAACAATTGGATGCGATCTCGAAGGGGTTCCTGGCCCAGACCGTGACCTGTGCCCGGTGCCACGATCACAAATTCGACCCGATCCCGACCGCGGACTACTACGCGCTCGCGGGCATTCTTCGAAACGTGCGGGCCTTGAAGGACGCGAACGTGTCCGAGTGGATCGAGGTGCCGCTTCCCGCGCCGCCGGCCGTCGAGGCCGCGGTGAAGAAACACGATGCGCAGGTGGCCGCCCTTCAGGAGAAAGTGAAGGCCGCGAAGGCGAAGGCCCCCGGCGCCTCCGGCACGCTCGCGATCAAGGACGTGCCCGGCATCGTGGTGGACGACGCCGACGCGAAAAAGGTGGGCGAGTGGATGAACTCGACCTCGAACGCCACGTACATCGGCGCCGGGTACACGCACGACAAGAACGAACGCAAAGGCGAGAAGTCCATCACCTTCGACCCGGACATCGCGACGACCGGCAAGTACGAAGTGTGGTTCGCGTACTCGCCGGGAGCGAACCGCGCCGCGAAGGTCCCCGTGAAGGTGTTCAGCGCCGAGGGCGAGAAGGACTTCACGATCGACATGACGAAGACGCCGCCGGTTCAGGGTCGATACATCTCGCTCGGACAGTTCCGATTCGAAAAGGACGGCCAAAGCTTCGTGCTCGTTTCGAACGAAGGAACCATGGGGCACGTGTGCGTGGACGCGGTCGCCTTCATCCCGGCGGACAAAGTGCCTGAGGCGAAGCCGACCGCGAAGGGCGGCGACAATGCGGCCGCGCTCGAAGCCGAACTCAAGAAGCTTCAGGCGGGCGCTCCCAAACGGCCGCTCGCGATGTCCGTGATCGAAGAGAGCAAGATCGAAGACACGGCCATCCGCATCCGCGGCATCGTTCACAACCTGGGCGAGATCGCCCCGCGAGGGGTGCTGAAGGTGGCGACCCCTGGAGCGACCCCGGCCATGCCCAAGGACCAAAGCGGACGGCTGCAACTGGCCGATTGGATCGCCTCGCGGGAGAATCCGCTCACGGCGCGGGTCTACGCGAACCGCACGTGGCACTGGCTCTTCGGATCCGGCATCGTTCGCACCGTGGACAACTTCGGCACCACGGGCGAAACCCCTTCACACCCCGAACTCCTGGATCACCTCGCGACGCAATTCGCGACGGATTGGTCCACGAAGAACCTGGTGCGAAGCATCGTGCTGAGTCGAACATACCGACAAGCTTCGACACCGAACGCCAGGGATCCCGAGAATCGGCTTTTCGGTCGCGCCAACAAGCGCCGCCTAGAAGCCGAGGCGATTCGCGACGCGATGCTCGTCGTCGGCGGCACGATGACGGAGGAACGCGGTGGCCCGCAGTTCCCCGCCACGATCGCCGCGGACTACGGTTACAAGCACACGGCCACGACTCGCAGCGTGTACCTGCCCGTGTTCCGCAACGCGATACCCGAACTGTTCGACGTCTTCGACTTCGCCGATCCGAGCGCCGTGACCGGCCGGCGAAACGCGAGCACGGTCGCCCCGCAGGCGCTGTTCATGTTGAACAATCCGTTCGCGGTGGAGTCGGCGAAGAAGGCCGCAGCGAGATTGCTGGCCGAAGACCTCTCGAACGACACGGCGCGGCTCGACCGCGCCTACCGCATGACGTTGGGCCGCGCCCCGACCGCGGGGGAGAGAACCGTCGCGGAGGCGTTTCTCGAAAAGAACCCCGGCGCATGGCCCGCGGTGTTTCAAAGCCTGTTCGCATCGGCGGACTTCCGTTTCGTGGAGTGAACGATGCACCTTCAATCGCGCCGCGACTGGCTCTCTCGCACCTCGTGCGGGTTCGGCTCGCTCGCGCTGTCCGCACTCGCTTCCGACTCACGGGGAGCTGACGCCTCCCGCTCGGGGGATCCGCTGGCCGCGAAGAAGCCGATGCATCCCGCAAAGGCCAAGCGCGTCATCTTCCTGTTCATGCAGGGCGGCGTGAGCCACGTCGATTCCTTCGACTACAAACCGCGATTGGAGAAGGACGACGGCAAGCAACTCCCCTTCGACGACGCTCGCGCGCTGGCCAACACCGGTGCCCGAGGCGCGCAGAAACGCGTGATGAAGCCGCTGTGGAAGTTCTCGCGACGCGGCCAGTCCGGGCTGTGGGCCTCTGAACTCTTCCCCGAAACCGCGAAGCGGATGGACGATCTCTGTGTGCTGCGGTCGCTCCACACCGAGGGCGTGGCCCACGGGCCGGCCACGCTCTTCCTGCATTGCGGTTCCACGAACTTCATTCGGCCGAGCATGGGCTCGTGGACGCTGTACGGCCTCGGCACCGAGAACGCGAACCTGCCGGGCTTCGTGAGCATTGCGCCGTCGTCCGGCAACGGCGGCCCGCGAAATTACGGCAACGCCTTTCTCCCCGCCGTGTTCCAGGGCACGGCTCTCGGCAAGGCCGGCGGCCCGCCTTCGGAGGCGACCATCCGCAACCTCGCGGGCTCGCTCTCCGCTCCCCAGCAGAAAGCTCAGTTCGAACTGCTCCGGGAGATGCACGCCGAGCAACTCCGCCGCAACCCCGGCGACGCCGAACTCGAAGCAGTCGCGGCTTCCTACGAACTCGCGTGGCGGATGCAGGCCAACGCTCCGGACACGCTCGACCTCTCGAAGGAAACCGCCGAAACGTTCAAGCTCTACGGCGTGAACGAAAAGCCGACGGACACGTTCGCGCGGCAGTGCCTCATGGCGCGGCGGCTCAGCGAGTCCGGCGTCCGCTTCGTGCAGGTCACCTACGGGGACAACAGCGCCAATCCCGCGTGGGATCAGCACTCTAACATGCCGAAGCACGGGGACCACGCAAAAGCCGTGGACAAGCCGATCGCCGGGCTTCTGGAAGATTTGAAACGTCGCGGGCTGCTGGAAGACACGCTCGTGTGGTGGGGCGGCGAGTTCGGTCGCACGCCGTACGCCGAGGCCAACGGCACCGGCCGCGATCACAACCCGGGCGGGTTCTCGGTGTGGCTCGCGGGCGCCGGCGTGAAGAAGGGCGTCGCCTTCGGCGCGACCGACGAGTTCGGCCACCTCGCCGTCCAGGACAAGATGCACATGCACGACCTGCACGCGACCATCCTGCACCTCCTCGGCCTCGATCACGAGAGGCTGACGTTCAAGTATTCCGGCCGCGACTTCCGCCTGACGGACGTTCACGGCCGGCTCGTGAAAGAAATTCTCACTTGAGCAGGGCCTTCGCCACGGCGTCCGCCACGTCTCGGCGAAGCCGGGCGACGTTGCCCTTGTCCGCAGGATGCACGCGGCTCGTGAGCACGATGACGGCGGTACGGCTCTTCGCGTCGATCCAGATCGAGGTGCCGGTGAATCCCGTGTGTCCGTAGCCGCCGCCCTTCGGGAACAGCGTGCCGCGTTGCCCTGCGAAGCTCGTGTCCACATCCCATCCGTAGGAACGTGTCAGTTTCTCGGAGACGTCGTGCGGTTCGACGAACCGCTTCACGGTCTCCGATTTGAAGACGCGAACGCCGTCGAGTTCGCCGCCGTTCATTAGCATGCGGGAATATCGGGCGAGATCGTCCGCGGTGGAGAAGAGCCCCGCGTGCCCCGCGACACCGCCGAGGCGATGGGCCCGCGGATCGTGGACCTCGCCGAGGATGATCGTTCCGTCGCGTTTGCCGGTCGGGGCGATTCGTTTCCGAAGCGGCTCGCCGGGCCGGAACGTCGTGTCGGTCATCTTGAGCGGCGTGAAGATCGTCTCGTTCGCGAATCGATCCAGCGGCGTCTCGGCCAGACGTTCGACAAGATGCCCGAGGACGAGGAAGCCGACGTCGGAATATTTGAATCGCGTGCCGGGCGCGGCTTCGAGCTTGAGCGCCGCGAGCTTCTCGAACGACTCCTCCCGCGTGCCGCGGTAGTCCGCGAGGGCGTTGTCCGGCGTCAGGCCGCTGGTGTGCAGAAGAAGTTGGGCGACCGTGACATCGCCTTTGCCGTTGGCCGCGAACGCGGGCCAGTGCTTCGCCACGCGATCCTCGGGCTTCAACTTGCCGCGTTCGATCAGAGCCCAGATCGCTGAACCGGTGGCGATCGGCTTGGTGAGCGAGGCAAGATCGAAGATCGCGTCCGCGGCGAGCGGCGACTTTTCCGGTTCGACGGACCGCAGCCCGTACGCCTTTCGCAGGACGACCGCGTCGCCATGCACGACAACCACGACGGCGCCGGGACAGTCCCCGCGTTCGAGCGCGGCCGTCACGACCGAATCGACGGCGGAGAAATCCGGAGCCACAGCGGCCAGAAGCAAAGCAAGCATGGGGGACCACCTCGATCAAGGGCCGCATCGATCTCGCGTCGCCCGATTTTTGCAGAATAGCGATTGTTCCGATTCTGCGGATGGCGCAAAGACTCCCGCCGCCTGTCGTGGCGCGGGGCGCCTTGTGGGTTCTCCGCCGTGCGGTATTCGTACAGGACGCGATCATGCAAGTCACTTCCGCCACACTCGAACTTTCGCGAGACGCCCTCCTCGCCAACCTGGCCGCATGCCGGCTGTTGACCGAGGACGAGGTGCGGGACATCGTTTCGAAACACCCGGATGCGGACGCGCTCTCGCTTTCCAAAGCGTTTATCGACGCCGGGCTGCTCACCGCGTATCAACTCGCGAGCATCTGCGACGGATTCGGCGAAGACCTCCGTATCGGCAACTACGACGTGTTGGACAAGCTCGGCGCAGGCGGCATGGGCACCGTGCTCAAGGCTCGCCATCGGCGCATGAAACGCGTCGTCGCGCTCAAGCTGCTTTTGCCGAAGTTCTGCGAGAACGAAGCCTTCGTGCGGCGGTTCCAACGCGAAGTCGAGACGATCGCCAAGCTCGGGCATCCGAACATCGTCATGGCGTACGACGCGGACGAATGCGACTCCGGCCACTTCCTCGTCATGGAGTTCGTGGACGGCCGCGATCTGGCGTCCACCATCGAGAAGTTCGGGCCGATGCACGCGAACGACGCGGTGGATTGCATCGTGCAGGCGGCTCGCGGCCTCGCTTACGCCCACTCGCTCAACGTCATCCATCGCGACATCAAGCCCGCGAATCTCCTCCGCGACAAGAGCGGCGTGGTCAAGGTGACGGATCTCGGGCTGGCGCGGCTGGCCGCGAGCACGGAATCGCAACCGAACACCGGCATCACGCAGGCGGGGTTCGTTCTTGGAACTCCGGACTACATGCCGCCCGAACAGGCCGTCGATTCCACGGACCTCGACCAGCGCGCGGACATCTACAGCCTCGGCGCCACCCTGTACCAACTCATGACCGGGAACGTGATGTATCCCGGCGCCTCGGTCATGGCCGTGCTGATGAAACACCGCGAGGCGGAGATCCCCACGCTGACCGGCGCTCCGCCGGCGCTGGATGCGATCTTCCGCCGGATGGTCGCGAAGAAGCCCGAAGACCGCTATCAGACCATGAGCGACGTTCTCGCCGCTCTGGAACCGCTGCTCGCCTCGAAGATTGAAATCGGGGCACAGGCGATGGCCGAGACCGCGACGCTCTCCGATTCCGAGCTCCTCGGCGGCCCGCAGCGGTGGTTCAAGGCGGTGATCGTGGAACCGTCCCGCGTGCAGGCCGGCATCATCCGAAAGTACCTCGAAGCGCAGGATCTCACCGTCTCCGCGGTCGTGGGTACCGGTACGGACGCGCTCGCCGCCGTCCGGCAACACCAGCCGGACGCGGTGCTCTGCTCGCACCATCTCTCGGACACATCCGGCGTGGACCTGGCCGGGCTCATGCATGCGGAACTGGCCGCGGCCGCGCCGGGCTTCGTGCTGGTGAGTTCCGAGGACGACGGCACGAAGGCCGGAGCGTTGAGTCGCCTCGCGCGCGCGGTCGTGCTCCTGAAGCCGTTCACGCCCGAGCAACTCGTGCTCGCGCTGAACCTCGCCACGGGCAAAAAGCTGATCGCGAAGTCTCCGGATTCGTCGCTCGCCGGTGTGCCCAGCCTCAAGCCACTGAAGCGTGACCGCTCCACGTTGAAAGTTCTCGTGGTGGACGACAGCACGGTGTGCCGCATCCACGAGAAGCAGGTTCTGGAGCAACTCGGCTTCCGCAACTTCGCCGAGGCCGCGGACGGGGCGAACGCCATCGCCGCGGCCACCCGCGAGCCGTTCGATCTCATCGTCACCGATTACAACATGCCGCTGATGGATGGCCTCGCCCTCGTCAGCTACCTGAAGCAGAACGCGACGACGGCCAAAGTGCCGATCGTGATGGTGACCACCGAGACGGAGCCGGCCGTGCTGGACCCGGTGCGGAAACTCGGAGTCGCGGCCGTGTTCGAAAAGTCATTCCCCATGGAAGAAGTGAAAGCGCTGATGGATCGGCTCTTCCCGTGAGCCCATGAACGACGTGATCCGCGAGTTCCTTCTCGAGTCGCACGAGAACCTCGCCCAACTCGACGCCGACCTCATCGCCCTGGAGAAGGATCCGTCCGGGCGGGAGACGCTGGCCCGCGCGTTTCGCACGCTGCACACCGTGAAGGGCACGGCCGGGTTTCTCGGCTATGTGAAACTGCAGGCCGTGGCCCACTCCGCGGAACACCTGCTGAGCAAGCTCCGCGCGGGCGAACTCGCCTTCAACCCGCCGATCGCGACGGCACTGCTCGGCGTCGTGGACGCGATCCGCACGGCGCTCGCCGCCGTGGAAGCGGACGGCACCGAGGGCGCCGACGATTACGCGGACCTGATCGCGGTACTGGACGACCTTCGCGACGGCTCCTCCGTGCAAGTGAAGCCGGCGCCTGCGGCGGAGCCAAAGCCGCAGGCGGTCGTTGCGCCAGTCGTCTCGCCGCCTCCGCCTCCGGTCACGCCGGTTCCCGCGCCCTCGCTCGTGGGGCCGCCGGACGGCGATCAAAAGGCCGCGGTCGCGGACACATCGCTGCGCGTCGATGTCGGGCTGCTGGACAAGCTCATGATGCTCGTCGGCGAACTCGTATTGGCCCGCAATCAGATCGTGCAGTTCAGTTCGACCCAGGAGAACGCCGACTTCCTCGGCACCGTGCAGCGGTTGAACCTGCTCACGTCCGAACTCCAGGCGGGCGTCATGAAGACGCGCATGCAGCCGATCGGCAACATGTGGTCCAAGTTCCCGCGCGTGGTCCGCGATCTCGCCGTGGCCTGCGGCAAGAAAGTCCGCTTCGAGATGGACGGGCAGGAAACGGAACTCGACAAGACGATCGTGGAATCGATCCGCGACCCGCTCACTCACATCGTGCGCAACGCGGTCGATCACGGCATCGAGAAGCCCGAGGTGAGAACGAGCCGCGGCAAGCCCGCCGAGGGCCGTCTCTCGTTGCGAGCCTACCATGAAGGCGGCAAGGTGCTGATCGAAATCGTGGACGACGGCGGCGGCATCGATCCTGTCCGCGTTCGCGACAAGGCCGTCCGCACGAAGCTCGTTTCCGCCGAAGACGCGATGCGGATGTCCGAGCGCGATCTCATCAACCTCGTGTTCCTGCCAGGATTCAGCACGGCCGAGCAGGTCACGCACTTCTCGGGTCGTGGCGTCGGCATGGACGTGGTTCGCACGAACGTCGAGAAGATCGGCGGCGGGGTCGAACTGGAGAGCGTGCTCGGACGCGGCACCACCATGCGGATGAAGATTCCGCTGACGCTCGCCATCATTCCGGCCCTCACCGTGACCGCCGCCGGGGAGCGGTATTGCATTCCGCAAGTGAGCCTCGTCGAACTCGTGCACCTGGACGCCGAGGCCGCCGCGAAGGGGATCGAATCGTTGCACGGCGCCCCGGTGTATCGCCTCCGCGGGAACCTGTTGCCGATCGTGTACCTCGACGAACAATTGGGGCTGCCCGCGGCCCGCGGCCCGGCGTCGGGCGTGAACATCGTGGTGCTGCAAGCCGAGGATCGACAGTTCGGCCTCGTCGTGGACGCGATCCACGACACGGAGGAAATCGTCGTCAAACCCTTGCAGAAGCAGTTGAAAGGGATCGCGGCCTTCGCCGGAGCCACGATCATGGGCGACGGCCGCGTCGCCCTCATTCTCGACATCCTCGGACTCGCTCATCGTTCGAGCGTGGTGACCGGGGCGCGAACCCGTGCGAACGCGAACGAGGAGCAGCCGCAGTCGGAGACGACCGCGGCCCGCGAATCGCTCCTCATCTTCGAGGCCAACGGCGGCGAACGCATGGCGATCCCTCTGACGTGCGTTTCGCGATTGGAGGAGTTCGCCGCGAACGAACTCGAATGGGCCGGCGTCCGCCGAGTGGTTCAGTATCGCGGCGAGATCCTTCCGCTTCTGGACACGTCGCGCGAGTTGCGCCGCATGGCCCGCGGCGGACACTCCGCTCGGAAGGATCCGGCCCTGCCTTTGGACCGCAAGACGCAGGTCGTCGTCTGTTCCGGACTCGGCAAACATGTGGGACTGATTGTGGACCGCATCGTGGATATCGCGGACGAGGCGATCGCGTCCCGCCGTGACGCGGATCGCCCCGGCGTGAAGTTCGTCGGCGTGGTGCAAAATCGCGTGACCGAGTTTCCGGACGTGGACGCGCTCGTGCGCGCGACCGAACCGGACACCACAACCTGAGGCGAAGCGTCATCGTGGCCGACGGCGAAAACCAGTACTGCACCTTCTTCCTCCGCGAACTCTGCTTCGGGTTGGAAGTCACGCGCGTGCAGGAAATCATCCGGCATCAGCCGATGACGCGGGTTCCGCTCGCGTCGCCCGTCGTCCGCGGGCTGATCAATCTCCGCGGGCAGATCGTGACGGCGTTGGACCTCCGCCGCCGACTCGACTTCCCGGACCGCGACGCCGATCGGGCACCCGTGAACGTCGTGGTTCGGACCGGTGACGGGGCCGTCAGCCTCCTCGTGGACGAAATCGGCGACGTGCTCACTGTGCGCGAGTCGGACTTCGAACGACCGCCGGAGACCCTTCGAGGCGAGGCCCGCGAACTGATTCGGGGCGCGTACAAGCTGGACGGACGACTGCTACTCGTGCTCGATCCGGACAAGACGATTCAACTGCCGCCCGCCCGCGGAGACGCGGCGGAACACCGAGACAAACCGAACCTCCAACCCGAGTGACATCATGGCCAAGCAACCGACCCGCCCGCCCCGGCGGAAGCCCGCCGAAAAGGACGCGACGCCGTCCGCCGCGTTCTCGCGAGCGGCCATGGACTCGATGCAGGCCAATGTCCTGATCGCGGACATGAACATGACGCTCGTGTACGCCAACCCTCGTGCGATGCGGTCGCTCCGCTCGATCGCCGCCGATCTGCAATCCGCCTTCAACGTGAACGTGGACGACATGGTCGGTTCGTCGATCCATCGTTTCCACAAGGACGCGCGCCGAATCGAGTCGATTCTGCGGAACCCGAACACCCTGCCCCATACCGCGGAGTTCACCTTCGGCGCCATCACGCTGGAGGCGCGAATCAACTCCATTCCCGGACCGGACGGCGAGGCCGCGGCCTATCTTGTCGTCTGGGAAGACGTCTCGGAGCGAGCGCGGATGGCGTTGGATTACCTCGGTCAGATCCAGGCCATTTCCAAGTCGCAAGCGGTGGTCGAATTCTCGCCGGACGGCACGGTGCAAACCGCGAACGAAAACTTCCTGCGAGCGATGGGCTATTCGTTGGAGGAGGTTCGCGGAAAGCATCATTCGACGTTCGTGGACGAGGCCCAACGCGCCGGCCCGGAGTATCGCGATTTCTGGAAGCGCCTCGGCCGCGGCGAGCACATCGCCGGCGAGTTCAAGCGCTTGGGCAAAGGCGGTCGCCAACTGTGGCTGCAAGCCAATTACAATCCCATCCTGGCACGCGACGGCAAGCCGTTCAAAGTCGTGAAGTACGCGACCGACATCACGGAGGAGAAACTCAAGAGCGCGGACCACGCGTGCCAACTCGACGCGATCGGTCGGATTCAAGCGGTGATCGAGTTCGCGCTGGACGGCACGATCCTTCAGGCGAACGATCGCTTCCTCGCGACGATGGGCTACTCGCTCGAGGAGCTTCGAGGCCGCCACCACAGTTTGTTCGTGGAGCCCGTCGACGCCGCAGGAGCGGAGTACCGGTTGTTCTGGGCGGATCTCGCGGGTGGCAAACCTCGGAGCGGCCGATTCAAGCGCGTCGCCAAGGGTGGCCGGCCGATCTGGATCGAAGGCACATACTTCCCGATTCTCGACTTGAACGGCAAGGCGACCAAAGTGGTGAAGTACGCCACGGACGTCACGCAGATCAAGCAGATCGAAGCGTCGCTGGAACAGTCCGTTCACGCGTTGGCGGAAGAGTCGAAGCGGCTGACGGCGGTCAGCGAATCGTTGGCGGCCAACGCCGAGGAGACGGCGGCGCAGGCGGCCGTGGCGTCGTCCGCCGCCGAGCAGGTCAGCCAGAACGTCGGCAGCGTGTCGACCGCGTCCGAGGAGATGGGCGTGAGCATCAAGGAGATCGCTCGAAGCGCGACCGAGGCCGCCCGCGTCGCAACTTCGGCCGTCAAGGTCGCCGAGCGAACGAACACGACCGTGGCCAAGCTCGGCGAGAGCAGCGCGGAGATCGGCAACGTCATCAAGGTGATCACGTCCATCGCCCAGCAGACGAACCTGCTCGCGTTGAATGCCACGATCGAGGCGGCGCGGGCGGGCGAGGCCGGCAAGGGATTCGCCGTCGTCGCCAACGAGGTGAAGGAACTCGCGAAGCAGACCGCGAAAGCGACCGAAGACATCGGCCGCAAGATCGAGGCGATTCAATCGGACACCAAGGGCGCGGTCGAGGCCATCGCCCAGATCGGCACGATCATCAATCAGATCAACGATATCCAGAACACGATCGCCAGCGCGGTCGAGGAGCAGACGGCGACGACGGGCGAGATCAGCCGCAACGTGGCGGAAGCGGCCAAGGGGAGCAACGAGATCGCCCATAATATCTCGGGCGTGGCGCAGGCCGCCCAGGGCACCACGGCCGGAGCCGTGAACGCCAAAAGTTCCGCGGACGAACTCTCGCGGCTCGCGGTGGAACTGCAGAAGCTGGTCGCCCGATTCGCGTGAGGTCGCGACGATGAAAGCCCTGATCATCGACGATTCGCGTGCCGTCCGCGCGTTCATCCGGCCGATCCTCGTCGAACTCGGGTTCGAGACCATCGAAGCGGGGAATGGTCGCGAGGCGTTGGACCGCCTTCGCGAATCCCCGGACGCGGGTCTCGCGCTCGTGGACTGGAACATGCCCGTGATGGACGGCCTCGAGTTCATCCGCGCCGTGAGGGCGGACTCGGCTCACGACGCGCTCCGGATCGTGATGGTCACGACCGAAACCGAGAGCGAACAGATGAACCGCGCCATGGCCGCCGGCGCGAACGAGTACGTGATGAAGCCGTTCACCCGCGACGTGCTGATCGCCAAACTCAGCCTCATGGACGTGTTCGGGGAGTGACGATGGCGAAGATCCGAGCGTTGATCGTGGACGACTCCGTCGTCATTCGCCGAGTCGTGGCGGAGGAACTGTCCGCGGATCCGGGGATCGAGGTGGTCGGCACGGCGGCGAACGGGAAACTCGCGCTCGCCAAGTTGCCGGTTCTCGCGCCGGACCTCGTGATTCTCGACGTCGAAATGCCGGAGATGGACGGCCTCGCGACGCTGGCGGCGATCCGCAAATCGTATCCGCGACTACCCGTGATCATGTTCAGCGCGCTCACCGAACGCGGGGCCACCGCCACGCTCGAAGCGCTCGCGCTCGGCGCATCCGACTACTTCACGAAGCCGACCGGCGCCGGCGGCTTGGACGAATCCCGCCGCGTGATACGCGAAGAGCTTGTCCCGGAGATCAAGGAACTGTGCCGGCCGAAGCCGGCCACAAGCCCTCCTCCTCCGGCTCCGAGACCCGGCGACCCCGCCGCCAAGGTGGAAGCGGTCGCGATCGGCACCTCCACGGGAGGTCCGAACGCGCTCGCCGAGGTGTTCCCCGCCCTGCCCGCCCTGCAGGTTCCGATCTTCATTGTGCAGCACATGCCGCCGATGTTCACGAGAATGCTGGCCGAACGGCTCACCAAGAACTCGAAGATCCCCGTGAAGGAAGCGGTGTCGGGCGAAGTCGTGTCGCCGGGCCAGGCCTACATCGCGCCCGGCGGGTTCCATCTCGTGGTGGCTCGGGACGGCGCTCGGCTCGTCACGACCTTGAACCAGGACCCGCCGGAAAACTCGTGCCGCCCCGCCGCCGATCCGCTCTTTCGATCGGTGGCGAAACATTACGGAGCCGGCACGCTGGGCGTGGTGCTCACCGGCATGGGGCACGATGGGCTTCGAGGGTGCGAACGGATCCGCGAATCGGGCGGCCGCGTGATCGCACAGGACGAGTCGAGCAGCGTGGTGTGGGGCATACCGGGAGCCGTGGTCCGCGCCGGCCTGGCCGATCGGGTTCTGCCGATCGCGATGGTCGCCGGCGAGATCGAACGGCGCGTCGGCGGAGGCCGCACATGACGCCCGCCGATTTCGTCCACGTCGCGAAGCTTCTTCAGGAGCGCAGCGCGATCGCACTCGAACCTGGAAAGGAGTACCTCGTCGAGTCTCGCCTTCTGCCGGTGGCCAAGCGGCACGGCCTCGCCTCGGTCGCGGAGTATATCGCGAAGCTGAGGGAGCCCGGCGCAAGCGGACTCACGGATGAACTCGTCGAGGCGATGGTCACGACCGAAACGTCGTTCTTCCGGGACGTGATTCCCTTCGACGCGCTCCGAAAGAACGTGTTGCCGGAACTGATCGCCGCGCGGCGAAGCGAGCGACGACTCGCGATCTGGTGCGCGGCCGCCTCCAGCGGGCAGGAGCCATACTCCCTCGCCATTGTGCTTCGTGAGTGGTTCCCGGAACTGGAGACGTGGGACATCGTGTTCCAGGCGACGGACATTTCGAATGCGATGCTCGAGCGTTGCCGAGCGGGCATCTACTCCCAGTTGGAAGTGAATCGCGGCATGCCGGCCTCGCTGCTCGTGAAGTGGTTCACACAGGAGGGCGCCCGTTGGCGCATCGACGATCGCCTTCGAAAGATGATCGCCTTCCGCCAGTTGAATCTCGCCGCCTGGTGGCCTCCGACTACGGCGTTCGATCTGATCTTCCTCCGCAACGTCATGATCTACTTCGACGTGCCGACCAAGCGAGAAATCCTGGCAAAGGTCGCCCGAGCGCTCAAGCCGGATGGCCTTCTCGCTCTCGGAGGCGCGGAATCGACGCTCAACCTCAGCGAGTCGTTCCAGCGTGTGGACGTCTACAAAGGCGGATATCACCGGCTCGCGGCGAAGGGGACCTGATCATGGACCGAACCGGTATCGACGAAGCCGCCGCCGAAGCGGTGCGGATCGCGTTCGAGGAGATGTGCCAGACGGCGGTCTTTGTTGCCGAACCCGGAGCGCCATTGGAGGCAATCGTGGCGACGATTTCGCTTCGGCGCTCTCCCCCAGGCTTGCTTGCACTCGCGCTCGCCGCGGAGACGCTCGAAGCGCTCGCTCGGCGTTACCTGCCGGATGAACCGCCGAGCGACGAGTTGCTGCACGACGCGGCCGGCGAGTTCGCCAACGTGATCGCGGGACAGTTGAAGACCAGTCTGAAGGGCACTCCATTCCACTTCGACCTGTCCACACCGCGGATCACACTGGAACTTCCGACGCTCGCGGATCCGATATTGCTCGGCTTCGAGTGCGACGCGGGCCGCCTGTCGCTGATCATCAGCCTGCCCTGACGCGATTCGGTTCAGCCGCGTTGCGGATCGTCCGGATCGAGGGAAGCGGACGCGACGCTGGCCTTGCGTTGCATCACGGCGAAGATCGCCGGAAGGACGAACAGCGTGGCGAGGGTGGAGGCCGCGAGGCCGCCCACGACCGCGCGGCCGAGCGGGGCCGTCTGGTCGCCTCCGGCGCTGGCCCCGATCGCCATTGGCATCATCCCCGCGATCATGGCGCAACTCGTCATGAGCACCGGTCGCAGGCGGCTGCGACCGCCTTCCAGCGCGGCGCGGACCGCGACGCCGTCCGTCCGGCGACTTCGTTCCGCGAACGTGACGAGGAGAATGGCGTTGGCCACCGAGACGCCGAGAGCCATGATCGCGCCCATGAACGATTGCAGGTTCAGCGTGGTGCCGGTGGCGAGCAGCATGAGGCCGACGCCGCACAGGGTCGCGGGGATGGCGGCGATCGAGATCAACGCGAGCCGGATCGATTGGAAGTACGCCACGAGCAGCAGAAAGATTGCGCCGACGGCGGTGAGCAAGCCGCGGCCGAGGCTCGTTTGAATTTCATGAAGCGAGTTCAACTGACCGCGAACGTCCACGAGAACGCCGCGGGGCGGCTCGCCGGACTCGGCCACGGCCGCGAGCACCTTCTTCCGCACGCCGCCGAGGTCCGTGGTCGCGACGTTCGCCGTCACGCTCACCACGCGGCGCATGTTATACCGCATCACCTCTTCGGCCTGGGTCGTCTCGCGGATAGTGGCGATGTTCGCGAGGTACACCGTGCCGCCCGCGGTTCCACCGGTCATGCCCTGCGGCGTGTACCCGCCCGCGCCGAACACTCCGTTCGCCGCCGTCCCCCGAACCGGAATGATGCCGATCTCGCTGACCGAGTTCATTTGCGGCGGCGGGATCTGCACCTGCACGATGTAGGCCTGCCCGGCACCGCGATCCAGCCAGTAAATCGGCTGCATGTAACGGCTCGAAGCCGTGGCCGGAATCAGGCTCAGGCCTGCCGCCCGAGCGGTGATGCCGATCGTCCCCGCCTTCAGCCGGTCGATCGAAATGTCCACGGTCGGGTAGTCCTGGGCGGGGTTGAGTTGCACGTCGCGGAGTTCAGGAATCGCGAGCATGCGGTCGCGAATCTTCGTGGCGAAGGCGCGGTTCGCGTCCAGGTTCGAACCGCTGACCTGCACCTCGATGGGCGTGGGCGAGCCGAAGCTCATGACTTCGTTCACGAGATCGCCGGGCTCGAAGGAGAGCCGCAGGCCGCCGAGCCGAGCCGCGATCTGATCCGCAGGCACGCCATCGTCCTTCCACTTGGCCGCGAGCCACGCCTTCAGTCCCTCGTCGAGCTTCTTGCGAAGCCGCTCTTTCTGATCCTCCACGTGCAGCCCGGACCCCGGAGCCAAGGAGACTTTCAGCACGCACTCCCCAGGGCCGCTCATCCACTGGTATGGCCCCTGCACGGGGTAGTTCGTGGGAACGATGCCGATGTATCCGACCGTGGCCGCGACGTTCGACGAGCCGAGTTCCTCGCGAATCAGGCGGGTCGCTTCCTGAGCGAGTTCCTCGGTGCGTTCGATGCGGGTGCCGCTCGGGCCACGCATTCGGATCGCGAAGAGGCCTTTGTCGATGGGCGGGAAGATGGCGGCGCCGATCTTCGCGTTCAACCCGAGGAGCAGCACGCCGCTTCCCGCGAGGTACAGCGGCAACACGAGGTAGCGGATCGCAACGATTCGCGAAACGACCGCCGAATACCCGTTCTGAAGACGGTCGAACCAGCCGGCGTGGCGCGTCGCCGATTCGGGATGCGCTTTTAGCAGCCACACGGAGAGCACCGGCACGAACGTGCTCGACAGGAAGTAGCTGGCGATCATGGCGAACCCGACGGCCAGCGAGAGCGGGACAAAGAGTTCGCGGGCCGCACCGGTCATGAAGAACGACGGCACGAATACCGCGAGAATGCAGAGCAAGGCGAGCAGGCGCGGCACCGCCGTCTCCTGATTCCCGAGCCGCACGGCTCCCGCGATGGCCGGGTTCTTCTCCAGTTGCGTGTGGATGTTCTCGACCTCGACAGTCGCTTCATCCACGAGAATGCCGACGGCCAGCGACAGGCCGCCGAGCGTCATGAGGTTGATGGTCTGTCCTGTGACCCAGAGGGCGAACACGGCCGCGCACAACGCGATCGGAATGTTCAGAACGACGACGATGACGCTACGCCAGTCGCGAAGGAAGACCAGCACCATGAGCCCGGTGAGCACGGCCCCGATCAGGCCTTCGTGTGCCACTCCCCACATCGATTCGGTCACGATCTCGGATTGGTCGAAGGCGAAGTCGATGTGAACGTCTTCAGGCACGGCATCACGCATTCGGGGGAGCGCCTCTTTGAGGCCCTTCACCACGCTGATGGTGGAGGCATCCGCACGCTTGGTCACGAGCATGAAGACGGAACGGCGGCCGTTCACGAGCGCATACCCGGCGGTGATGTCCGAGCCGTCCGCGACCGTGGCCACGTCGCGCAGCAACACGGGATGTTCGCCGAGTTTCACCGGGACTTCGCCAAGTTCGCGCGCCGGTTCGCGGCCGACCATGACGTTCGTGTTCACGAGGAAGGTGCGGTCGCCGATGCGCATGTTGCCGCTCGGCGTCACGGCGTTGCCCGCGGCCACGGCCTCGGTCACCTGTTCGAGCGTGAGCCCCTGGCCTCGGAGTTTCTCGGGATCGATGCTGACGACGATCGCACGCTGGTTGCCGCCGAACGCGGGCGGGCTGCTCATCCCCGGCACGCTCGCGAACATCGGCCGCACCTTCAGCGTGGCCATGTCCTGAATGTCCTTGATGGACTTCGTTTCCGAAGAGAGAACGAGGTAGCCGACCGAGGCGGAGCCGGTGTCCAATCGTTGAATGAACGGCGGGACGGTGTTCGGAGGCATCATGAACCGAGACCGGTTCACGGCGCCGACCACCTCGGCCATCGCTTGGCCCATATCGGTGCCGGGATGAAAATGCACCTTGAGCAGCGCCATCCCTTGAACGTTGCGGCTCTCGATGTGATGCACGCCGTTCACGTAGAGGAAGTGAAACTCGTAATAGGACGTGAGCAGACCTTCCATCTGCTGAGGAGTCATGCCGCCGTACGGCTGGCACACGTAAATGACGGGTTGATTCAGGTTCGGGAAAATATCGACGCGCATGCGGTCGGCCGCGAGGCCGCTGCCGATCAGCACGGCGACCACCCCCACCATCACGGTGAACGGGTTCCTCAAAGCGAAGACGATGGGATTCATCCGTTCACGCTGACGGCTGCGCCGGACTTGACGGATTCGATTTCGCGGTGGCACAAGACGAGCGCATCGCGGGCGAGTTGGCCACTCAGGAGATCCGGCGCCAGACCGCCAGCGACGCCGGTGACGGCAGCCTGGAGTTCATCCGTGAAGGCGGAAAGCGGGTCGCCGCCTCCCGGGAGTGAAACGGATTCGGATTGGCCATCCGCGGTCAGGAGCGTGAGAGCGGGGCCACCCGAATCATACAGCAGCGACGCCTTCTCGAGGTAGATCTCAAATCCGTGTGCGAACGGGCGACCGCTCATGCACACGGCCCCGCTCGAACACGTCACGGCCGGGCCGCCCGCCTCATAAAGGTACGAGGTGGTCAGGTACGTCACGGCTCCGTTCTCGACGGTTCCGACCGAGAACACGCGTTGCGGCACCCTGCAGATCAGCCCGATGAAGTGCGTGTCGTGAATGTGCAAATCCACGGCGGGGCCGCCGGTCTTGGCGACGTCCGCGATGTCCGTGGACCAGTCCGGCTTCGCGATGATGCGTTTGAAGTGGGCGCCGAGCAGCTTCCCGTGGCGGCCGCTCCGAATCGCCTCAGCCGCATACTTGAACTCGGGAAAGAACGGGAGCACGTGCGCAACCATCAGTAGCTTTCCCGCGGCCTTCGCCGCCGCGAGCATGCTGTCCGCCTCGGCGGGCGATAGCCCGATGGCCTTCTCGACGAGAACGTGCTTGCCCGCCTTCAGCGCCGCGATCGCCAGCGGGGCATGCTGGTCCGTTACGGTGCAGATATCGATGAGATCGATGTCCGAGTCGGCGAGCATGTCGTCGAATCGCGAGAACGTCTTCACTCCGGAGAGATCGACACGACCGGGTTCGGGGCCGAAGTTGCCGCGAGTGTGGGTCCAGTCGCCGGCGAGCTTCGCGGCATCACGGCTGCACACGGCCGCCACTCTTGCCCCCTCCAACTTCTGGGCCGCGAGGAAGTGGATCCGGCCCATGAAGCCGATGCCGACAATGCCGATTCGGACCATTTCACGACTCCCGAGAGTTTCGTGTCTCATGTTATTGGAACAGTCGTTCGGACGACAGCGGTCCGGATATCCGTCGGGCACGCGGCAACGCTGAAGCTCATCGGCTGCGCCAGACGTCTTCGTCCGTCAAGTTCAGCGATTGCATCGCGGATCCGATTTGCGCGCGGAATCGCTTCGCGTCCACGGGGTAGCCCGCGGTCGGTGCGATCCCGGGAACGTGCTTTGCCCAGAAGCGATTGAATTGTTCCATGCACACTTCCCGCAGATACTTGCAGAGCATGGACGCCAGGGCGACGGCGACGCTGTTTCCGTCCGCACGCGGTCGAAACGAGATCGAGATGGGTCGAGCGAGGTGTTCGATCCGATAGCGGCTCAGATCGGCGGATTCGACTTCAGGTACGACCCAGCCATCGGGAAAGGCCGCGGCAAGCATCGCGGCATAATGATTTCGGCCGCCCTGTTTGTCGCACGAGACGACGAGAGGCCCGTGGCCCACGTTCGCCATGTTCGCGAGAAGCGCCGTCAGGCCGCAGGCCAGCACTGTGGCTTTGGAATTGGAGCCGGCGACGATCCGGTTGAACAACTTCGTGGGCACGAGGCTCGCGACCGCGAAGCAGGAGGGGAAGGTCGGCTCGCGATCGAGCGCATCATGAAGCGGCAGCGACTCATCGCCATCGAACCAGAACTCGGCCGCGATATCGTCCAGACAACCCGGAAGGAGGACGCGTTGCAGAAACTCCCGCAGCGTTCCCGGCGCGATGCCGAGGGTCCGGCCGAGGCCGTTCTCGAGCGCCGCGAGCCCGCCACGGGAGAAGACCTTCTTCGAATCGTCGATGAGGATGCGGCCGTCGCCTTTCCCGCGAGCCTGGCGGACGATCGATTTCAGCGCGTCCCAGCCGGCGGCGTCGCCGTCGGGCAGTTCGAGCGCAATCGCGGCTTGAACCAGCGGCCCGAGGTTCGGCCCGTAGCCCGCTTCGTCGATCCCGACGACCCACATGTCTCGCTCCGTGAATTTCGCGATTGAGCCGGCCCGCGATTCGGTTAAGCTACAGGCGCTTCATCTCTCCGTTCGCCTCTCCCTTTCATTCTCGTTTCGGGAGGTCTTTATGTCTCGCAGGTCTCGTTCGCCGGCGTTCACGCTCATCGAGTTGCTCGTCGTGATCGCCATCATCGCCATTCTGATCGGTCTGTTGCTTCCCGCGGTGCAACGCGTTCGGGAGGCCGCGGCGCGGAGCACGTGCGCCAACAATCTGCACCAACTCGGCATCGCGGTCCACAACTGCAGCGACACGAACGGCGCGATGCCGCCCATGTGCGCAAACGACGCCGGGTCGGCGATCTATCGCTCGCACGCGGCCTACCGCGGGCCACTCGGCTACACCCTCCATACCTGGCTTCTCCCGCACGTGGAGCAGGACAACGTCTTTCGCGCCTGCAACCCCGGCGTCGCGTACGGGAACCAGTACTTCCAGGTGGTGAAGCCCTACATCTGCCCGATGGACACCTCGATCCAGAACGGCAAATGCCTGACGAGCTACGGCGGTGCGAACAACTGGGGCGCCGCGTGCTACTCGGGGAACTACAACGTGTTCGGAAACCCGCTCGCCGGCCACGGCGAGGGGAGCAAAACGGTGCTCCAGATCGCGGACGGCAGTTCGAACGTGATTGCCTTCGCCGAGACCTACGGCACCTGCGGTTGGACCAATGACATCAACTTCATGTACGGCAGCTTGTGGGCCGACTCGAACGGAATCTGGCGGCCGACGTTCGGCACGAACACCACGAGCAAATACCCGGGGCCCGGCTACCAGACCCAGCAGTTGTTCCAGGTTCAGCCGAACTGGCGGACGCAGTGCGATCCGTCGCGGGCGCAGTCGCCGCACCCCGTCGGCATCATGGTGGGCATGCTGGACGGCAGCGCCCGTTTCGTGTCCGCATCCGTCGCCCAAGCCACGTGGCAAGCCGCCGTGCTTCCCGAGGACGGGGCGGTCCTCAACTGGTGAGCCACCTCATGAATCGTTTCATCCTCGCGGCCGCGGCGTTCGCGGCCGTAATCGGTTGTTCGTCGAACGGGTCGAAGCCGTGGCCGGACCTTCATCCGGCGAAGGGCTCCATCACCGTGGACGGCCAGACCCCAAGCGGCGGTTACGTCTCGCTTCACGGGGATGATCCCTCCGT